>JAABUY010000066.1_pt1 | contig 235828 bp, 198 predicted proteins | sample 5560271 | NCBI WGS metagenome assembly JAABUY01 (sample SAMN10711886, study PRJNA513374) | rock metagenome | isolation source: Antarctica rocks | place: Antarctica: Victoria Land, University Valley | reverse complement strand
ACACCTGCTGCACTGGTCCGGATGGCGAAGACGGCATCAGTTCCATGCGCTGCGCTGTCACTACAGAAAGCGTGGCTCACCGCTTCCGGTCTTCTATCTACAACTGTAGTACTAAGGGATTGTTGATTTCATGCGCGATGCTGGAGGCCAAGCGGCCCACGAGGGCAAGCTTTTCACTTTGGCGCAGGATTGATTCGGCGAGTCTGCGCTCATACTGACGACTGCGGGCGTGTAACGCGGCTTTCACGCTGCTCAACAGCGTGGCGACCCGGATGGGTCTTTCGAGCAAAGTGATGTCGCCAAGCGACGAACGTTCCTGCTCCCGCCGCCTACTCTGAAACGTCTCTTTTCCACCCATGGTCAACACTAAGATAGGAAGAGCGGACCACGAAGGCTGCTTCGTCAAAGCGGAGGTGAGCAGAGCGATTTGCGCCTCCCCCAGAGCTTCTTCTGCGATCAACAATGCGCCAATGTCTCTGGTACGGAATACCTCGACTGCACTGGCGACATCCTTCACCACTTCGCTCTGAACATTCGACACGTTCAGGACGTCCTCGATCAATTCCGCGTCGCGCCCGGTAGGGGTGACAAGCAGAACATTCAGATCATCGTTTGATGTGGGCTTAAGACTCATCCGACTTTGGCTCGGGCACAATTATGAAATCGGGAGTGCCTGAGAGAACCCCTCTGAATCCAACAAGAGGCTCCCCAAGTTGAATGCCTTGCGGGCCGAACCGCAACTCGCGGATAGTGTGTTCATGCTCACCGCTGCGCTTCTTGAGCACTGAGATCGCCCGGTGCACAGCACCCTCCGCTTCAAAGTAGCGCAGAATGACCAAGGTATCGGCCAAATAGCTGACATCGATATTATCTGTCCCTCCTTCACCGAGAAGGGCGCGTTGCGTAAGGATGAGAAACGTATTCACCCCTTTTTGGTTCAGAGATGCGAGCAGTTCATGGAGGTGGAGAGCGAGATCGCCTTCCCCAGGCATCGAACGCAGAAAGCCATTGAGACTATCAATGACGACGACGCGCGCGTTCTTCTCTTCCACCTCACGAACGATCTTCCCGGCAAATTCGCCGGGTGAGAGTTCGGCGGCGTCCACCTGTTCGAGGCACAGTCGTTGTTTTTCAATACCGCTGTCGATTTGCATCCCCAGTGAACGCGCTCTCATCTTTGCCGTGCGCAGCGTCTCATCGAAGGAATACAAAACAGCCCGCTCACCGCGCCCAGCGGCAGCGTGAGCATATTGCATCGCGATTGTAGACTTTCCCGCACCCGGTGGGCCGAGAATGAGCGTGCTGGAGCCTCGTTCGATGCCTCCTGCAAACATGGCGTCGAGCGCGGGTAGGTTGCTGCACAGATGCTCATTGGGGAAGTCTTCTTCATGCTCTGCGGCGATCAGGCGCGGATAGACCACCATTCCCCTCTGATTCAAAGAATAATCATGGTTGCCCTCACGATAAGCCGAGGCCCGGATCTTGACCACCTCAAGATGGCGGCGAGTCACTCCATACGATCGGGGTATGTTGCTGAGGCGAATCACACCGTGCATGATGCTCACAATCTGCTGATCGTCGCCGTCGGAACTCTGGTCATTGAGCAGCAGCACCGTTGTATTGTGTCCCGAAAAGTATTGCTTCAAAGCCAGGAGTTGCCTCCTGTATCGAACGGGGTCCTGAGCCAGAAGCCGAAACTCGGAAAGCGAATCGATGACCAACCGCTCCGGCTTTAGCTGTTCGATTTCGGCCAAAAGCCTCTTTATGGTACTGGCCAGCTCCACCTCCGCAGGATGGAATACGGTGTAGTGCTCTTCCTCGCTGATGCTGGCTTCGTCAGGCACAAACTCGGCGATGGAGATGCCATCCAAGGACCAGTCATGTGACTGTGCCGTTGCTTCCAGCTCTGCCTTCGATTCGGACAAAGTGACGTAGAGGCAGCGTTCGCCTGTTCGCCTACCCTCTAAGAGGAATTGCATGCCCACAGTCGTCTTTCCGGTTCCGGGCTTGCCTTCCACCAGGTACATATGACCTTTCGGCAAGCCGCCGGAAAGTATGCTGTCGAGCCCAGGCACACCACTAGGGAGGCGGGACGGTTCCGCAGAGTTGTTCACAGGGCGATTATCAATCACTAAACTTAGCTCACACGAATCGAGAGCCAAAACAGCAGAAAACCTCGCATTCCCGAACCCTTCTACAAAGCGTCCGCGCATACCGATTACTCCCGGATGACGGGCAATCCGGAAGTGATCCGCCCACCTCTGATAACTACCGCGAACGCACTTGTCGGAAACGATCCCTCCATTGACTCACAGCGGCGCCACCTGTTCGCCTAGCGCCAGACTCGCCATCCATCCACCCTGTGGCGCAACTTCCCCACCCACACTGCTAAACTCAGAGCAGAAGAGTTCAGAGAAGGCCCGGCTCTGCCGGGCCTTTCCGCTGCACCCGAAGTCACCAGGGTCAGTACCAAAGTCCAGACCTAATGTCTCTACTTCGAAAACTTCGAGACCAAAGTACGGGGGAGGGGGACACACCCATGAACACCGCTCAGAGCACCGGCATCACCGAAAGCCAGACCCGCGCCGAGTGCGCCGTCATCTCGCTCTCCGGCGTCACTCGCGAGTATTCCGGTCACGCCGGAACCGTCCGCGCCCTCGACAACGCCAGCTTCTCCATCGTCGCCGGCGAGTGGGTCGCCATTACCGGACCCTCCGGCTCCGGCAAAAGCACCCTCGTCAACCTCCTTGGCTGCCTCGACCGCCCCACCACCGGAGAGCTCAGAATCGACGGCGTCGACGTATCCTCCATGAGCCCCGCCGAGCTCGACCGCTTCCGCGCCGACAAGATCGGCTTCATCTTCCAGCAGTTCCACCTCATCCCCTACCTCACCTCGGTAGAAAACGTCATGCTCGCCCAGTACTTCCACTCGATGACCGACGAGGGCGAAGCCAGGGCAGCCCTCGATCGCGTCGGCCTCGGCCCCCGCGCCAGCCACCTCCCCAGCGAGCTCAGCGGAGGAGAGCAGCAGCGCGTCTGCATCGCCCGTGCCTTGATCAACAACCCGCCCATCCTCCTCGCCGACGAGCCCACCGGAAACCTCGACGCCGCCAACCAGCGCATCGTCATCGATCTCCTCCAGGGCCTCCACGCCGCGGGCCACACCATCGTCATGGTCACCCACGATCCCGAGATGGCGGGCCTCGCCAGCCGCCGCATCGCCCTCAACCACGGCAAGGTCTTCTGCCACCCCATAGGCGGCCCCGTAGTCAACCTGCGCCGTTAGCGCTTCGCCTCTGCCTTCTTGCTTGTCATTGCGTCTGCCCTCTTGCTTGTCATTGCTCTGCCTTCTTGCTTATCATTGCCTTTGCCTTTTTGCTTGTCATTGCCTTTGCCCTCTTGCTTGTCATTGCCTTTGCCCTCTTGCTTGTCATTGCCTTTGCCCTCTTGCTTGTCATTCAGGAGCGAAGCGGAGGAATCTGCTGTTCCTTCCCCAACCGCTACCGCTCGCCCCACTTCAACTTCGATCGCAGCACATTGAAAAGCCCGTTCGGCTGATGCCGCAGCAGCCGAACGCTGTATTCAGACCTGCGGCAATGCACATGGTCGCCCAGGTGGACGTTCACCGCCTCCTGCCCATCCACCGTCAGGTACGTCTCATTCGGAACGCCGACGACGTGGACACAGACGGTTGAGCTGGACGGCACCACGATCGGTCGAAGCGTCAGCAGGTGCGGGCAGATCGGCGTCACCACCGTCGCCGAAATGTTCGGCATCACGATCGGCCCATTCGCCGCCAGGTTGTAGGCCGTCGACCCGGTCGGCGTGGAGACGATTATTCCGTCCGCGCGAAACGTCGCCACCAGCTGCGAATCGATCTCGACCCTGAAGTCGGCCATGCGCGCAATCGTCCCCTTCGCCACCACCACGTCGTTCAGCGCCTCCCACTGCTGCAGCAGCTGATCGCCCCTGCGGAGCTCCGCGTGCATCATCTCCCGGAGGTCGATCAGCGCGCTGTGATCGCACCAGGCCTGCAGCGTCCCATACAGATCGCTCAACGGTATCTCCGTGAGAAACCCCAGGGACCCAAGGTTGACCGAAAGGATCGGTGTCGCCGTCCGTGCAAAGCAGCGCGCCGCCGCCAGCAGGGTTCCATCCCCTCCCAGCACGATCACCAGGTTCGGCTGGCGCTGCGGCAGGTCGACGCGCGCCACCGCGTTCGGCTCGTTCAGATACGCCGCGCTATCCGGGTCCAGCACCACGCCATACCCGTGATCCGCGAGCCATCGCACCAGCTCAGCGAGTATGGTGACCAGCTCAGGCTTCTGCGGCTTGGAGATGATGGCGGCGAGCAGCATGGGAACAATCAGTGTAACGGGAGGTCAGCCGGCGGCTTGGCCGAAGCGGCTGTGCAGCAGAAACTCGTGGTTCCCTTCCCGTCCGAGTATGGGCGAATCGATCACCTCGATCTGCTCCCCGCCCTGCTCCCGGACACACGCACGCACCCGCTCCACCGCTGCTGCCCGCGCACTCGCATCCCGAACGATGCCCCCCTTGCCCACGTTCTCTCGACCGGCTTCAAACTGCGGCTTCACCAGGATCACCGCCGATCCAGTCCACCTCTCTCCGGGCTTGGCTAAGGCTGCCAGGACAGCCGGAAGCACCAGCGTTGCCGAGATGAACGAGACATCGATCGCCAGCAATCCGGGTGGGCCCCCCTGCTCCACGATGTCCGTCAGCAAAGCTCCCGGTGAAAGGAGTCGGGCGTTGATTCGTTCCCGAAGCAAAACCCGCTGATCGCGCCGAAGTATCTCGGCGATCTGCCCATATCCTGTGTCCACCGCGATCACCGCCGACGCCCCGTGCTGGAGCATGCAGTCTGTAAACCCTCCCGTGGAGGTCCCGATGTCGACCCCAACCACCCCCTTCAGATCGATTCTCCAATGCACCAGCGCCGCCTCCAGCTTCAGCCCTCCCCTACCCACATACCGAAGATCCGATCCGAGCACGCGAATCGCGTCTAGGGTGTCGATCGAGGTCCCCGGCTTGTCCATCCTCTGTTCGTTCACCAGAACTCGCCCGGCTAGAATCAGTGCTTGCGCACGCTCTCGTGAGGGCGCCAACCCCCGCTCCACGACCACCCTGTCCAAGCGAGCCTTACTCAACCATTCCCGCCTTTCACCGGCGGAAGATGACCGGTTCACTTGTAAGGTACAGGGACAATCGTCAGGTCTCCCCGAAGTACAGCAAGCGACGTTTTGGGGTAGAGTTGGTGTGTTCTGGTGTGCCAGGTGATGCGTTCTCACGTTACCAATGGGTACTCGAACGGCTGAAGTGGCTCTACTTAGGGCAATCTGTCTCACTCGTAGGTGCGTTTCAATGTACAGAGACACGGGACTACAGAACGACAATCCGCCATCAATGCAGGACGATGCGGCGCTTCTTCTGCTGGTGCAGAGAGGTGACGAGCATGCGATGGCATCTCTGTTCGACAGGTATTCCAAGGTGGTCTACTCGGTAGCGCTTCGCGTTCTTCGCGATCCTGCATCCGCCGAGGACGTGCTGCAAGAGATCTTCATGCAGATCTGGCGCAGCCCGGACGGTTTTATCGCAACACGCGGCAGCTTGGGCGGTTGGCTCGCTGTCGTGTCAAGGAATCGGTCCATCGATGCTCTCAGACGCAGACGGCCCACCGAGCAGGTCGACGAGATGGTGCTGCCGTCGTCCTACAACTTGGCCGATGAGGCGGAGCGGGACAACATGATGGACAAGGCGCGCAGCGTGATTCAAAAGCTGCCGCCCGAACAGAGGAAGACGCTCGAAATGGCCTTCTTCGATGGTTTAACGCACTCCGAGATCGCCGAAATGACAGGCGACCCCCTGGGTACGGTGAAGACAAGAATCCGCAGCGCGCTGCTGACGCTGAGAAAGGCATTCAAGGCATGAGCGACAACAGACAATTCGACCAAGATGATCTTGCCTTGTATGCGATGCAACTCCTGTCGAAAGACGAACGGGCGTACATGAACAACCTCATCGAGCTCTCACCCGAGCTCCGGCGTGAACTCGCTGAAACTCAAGGCGACCTTGCCATCTATGCCACCACAGCTGAGACGCATTCCCCTCCGGCCTTGGCACGGGAACGGCTTCTAACCCAGATCGGCCGCGAGCGCAAGGTTCGCTCCATTGACCGAACCCAAGACGTCCGAACCCAAGACGCCCAAACCCAAGACGCCAGCACCCAAGACGCCAGTACCCAAGACATCGCCGGAAGATCGGCAGCAGCTTACGGCGCAGGCCCAGGTACCGCTGGCGCCGAAGATGGCCGGCACAACTTCGGCCAGAGCAGCCGGACCTCGAAAGATGACCTCCCGCGAACCACATCCAGCTTCGGTCGAATTGTCCCCTGGCTGGGCTGGGCGGTCGCCGCGGGCCTCGCCGTCACAACGGGAAATTTCTACCATGAGAGCCAAGTCACACGTGAGGAGAATCACGCCACCCGTGAGGCCATGGCACGCGACCATGCGGAGTTCGCCCGCCTCACCCTCGATGCCGCAGCAGCGCGCCAGCTGATGGACACCCTCAAGGATCCAACCGCGACCCGCGTCACCCTGTCCAGAAGCAAAGATGCCCCGCAGCCGCAAGGAAAGGTCACTTACGTCGCGAATAAGGGAGCTCTGCTCTTCGTCGCCAGCAACTTCGAACCGCTCGATACCCGCAAGGTTTACGAGCTATGGCTCATCCCGACGAATGGTCAAGCCCCAGTTCCCGCAGGCACCTTTCACCCCGATGCCCGGGGTAACGCCAGCATCGTTCTCCCCCAGCTTCCGTCCGGTCTCCAGGCCAAAGCCTTCGGAATCACCGTCGAAAGTGAGGGCGGGGCACAGACCCCGACCATGCCCATCATTCTGTCCGGGGCTGCCGCCGGAGCTTGATCACCGCGCGGGTGGATCGCAAGGTATTTGCCCAGATACTTGGCCCAGATACTTAGTCCAGATACTTGGTCGAGGTATACCCCACCGAAGAGGCATCGCTTTAGGGATGCCTCTCAACGTAGGCAAAACTCCGGCATCACGGAGCAGTCATACGTACCTGGCCACCCGCACCCTGCAAATCGATATACGTCTGCACCGTATCGATGTCGGTTCTTAGCACCGTCATGAGGCTCGTCTCGGTGGAGGTCACGTAGATCTTCCCCGTGGGGGTGCCGGTCGTAGCCGCAAGAAACGTCGGATGTCCCGCTACCGGTATCGTCGCGGTCACTGTGTTGGTGGTCAGGTTCACCACGCTAACCGTACCGCAGCCCTTGCTCGGCGGGATCGCCGAAGCCGAAGGTATGGTCGAGGGGCACGTAACGCTATCGCCGAAGTTCGCGACGTACGCGCGCGTTCCATCCTGAAGCACTGAGACCACCACCGGATTGACGCCCACCGGCACAGTCCCGAGCACCTGCCCGAACCCAACCGCGTCCACCGGGTTGTTCGCATCGCAGTTTGGATTTGTTGTCAGCGCCACCGCGGAGCAGAGCGGGATGTTGATCACGCTGACCGATCCTCTCGATCCATTGCTCCCCGCATTCACGACTACCAGCTCCGTTCGCGTCGGTGCTAAATCCGCCCACACCGGCGCCGCGCCAACCGGAATCGTACCCGCCGGAAGCAGTGTCGGCGTATCGATCTTGTTGGTCTGGGCGTTAATCACTGTGACGGAGTTGCTGCCCTGATTCAGAATAAACGCACGCTTCCCATCCCCGGTCATCACTCCGTAAACAGGTCTCTGCCCGACCGCGATCGGCGTATCCGTCGTGTTGCTCGCCGTCTCGATCGGCGTTACCTGCCCATTTCCACTGGCGTTCTGGCTGATGGCGTAGATACGCGGCGCATTTGCCACGCCGGCGATGTAGACCACATTTGGACCGACCGGAAGCTCCTGCCGCAAAGCAGGCGGGGTGTTCTGCAGCTGCGCGACAAAGTTGCGTCCCGGCTCGGTAATGTAAACATTGGTCCCTTGCGGAAAGATGCTGTTCGGCAGAGGAGACCCGGCCGGTCCAGGAATCAGCGTCGTCTGGAGAATCGCGTTCGATAGCAGCTGAGTCGAAATATCAAAGCTGTTTACGGTGCCATCGCGGTTCAGCGTGTATCCCGTGCTTCCCGTGCTGTCTACCGCCAGGTAGTACGGTGCTACCCCAAGCGTCGCGTTGATCAAAATCGAATCACCGGAGAAGTCTACGATCGTCAGCAGCCCATTGCCCGTCGGCGTCGGCTGCGAGATCGCAACGGCATACTTTTGGGGCTGCGCGGCAGGTCCCACCGGGTTGATCGCGGTCACCACCGGCCGGTAGCTGTTTCCACAACCAAGCGCAAACAGCACGGCGCCCGCAGTCAGCATCAGCCTCGAAAACGAGGCGGTGATAGAGCGCCCAGTCTCTGGGGCCGGCCTTTGAAGCTGGATCTGCGATACGTCACTTGCTGGCTGCAAAAGTGCTCCCACAAACGTTCTGTTGTTGGCTATTCTCAAAGCTCGATTGTAAATCAGCGGCACCGAGGCGGACATGCAAGAAGAGATCGAACCAGCTCCAACCGTCAGGCCCCGCGTCTTGAAAGCAATCCCGGAGACTCGTGACCGTTGGCAGGGCCGGTTGCTGGTCCTGCTCGTCGCAGCCTCCATCAGCGCCTGTATCGTCTTCGGCTTTCTCGCTACGGGCAAGCAAGGCGGCCGCTACAAAGTCGCCGGGGCCAGCCTCGCTCTGGCAATCATCGCCGCTGGCATGCGCTCCGCCACAATCATCGGAGCGGTCTGCGGAGCCCTCGCTTGCTTCTGCATGACCTGGTGGACGAGAGACCTCGAAACTCCGCTTCAGCACAGCGCTCTCCCCGCGTTGGTAGCTCTCGTTGTGTTCACTTTCCTGGCGACCCGGGCAGGCAGAAAGCAAAAGCAGGTACTCGGTCTGTCCGAGCAACATGGTGGACGCACCGCCGCCCAGGTGCTGGCGAACCTCGGTGTCGCCGCTCTCGTCGTCACCCCGCTCGGCGCCTACGCCGGAGACTTTGCCGGACTGAGTCTTCCGGTCGCCCCGCTCCTGCTCGCGGCCGCCTCTCTGGCGGCACTGGCCGAGGCCACCGCAGACACCGTCTCCTCCGAGATCGGGCAGGCCTTCGGCACACGCACCTATCTCCTGACAAACCTCCGGCGCGTACATCGCGGAACCGATGGCGGCGTCAGTGCTCGAGGCACAACCGTCGGTCTCCTCGCGGCCCTCGTGGTCGTGCTCATTGGGGGATGGGCGCTGCGCCTTACCCCGAAGTTGGAAGCTCTCGCCTTCTCCGCTGGCCTCATCGGCTTCGCGGCCGATAGCCTCCTCGGCGCCACCATCGAGCGGCGCGGATGGATGGGAAACGATCTGGTGAACTTCCTCTCCACTGCTGTTGCCGCCTTCAGCGTGCTTCTCATGGCGCGGTTTACCTCCGCATCTCACTGACGCAAACCCTTCCATCCCGGCCGCAGCGCCTCGCCCGCGCTTCTCTCCCCATCAGTCGTCGCCCTTGCCCTCCATCCACCGATGCAGCCAGCTCCCGTGCAGGTCCAGCTTCAGCGACGTATAGCTGATGATCTCGTGCATATACCTCAGGAACAGGTCGTAGTTGCTGATGTGTCCGACCGCGGGTCTAGGGGACGTGTACACCTCCAGGCCGGCGTCCTGGCACAACTCGCGTATGCGAAACAGGTGCGTCGCGTCAGACACCACCACGATCTGCTTGAAGCCATGCTCCCTCGCGATGGCCGCCAGACGGTGCACCTGCTGTTCGGTATCCACCGACCGGGTCTCTGCAAGGATGTTTGTAAACGGGACGCCCTTTGCCAGGAGGTAATCGCGGCCGACGCCGCCCTCCGTATTCCCCGAATCTTTATCGCTGCCGCCCCCCAGCGTAATCACGTACGGGGCAATCTGCTTCTGATATAGATCCACCGCATGATCCAGACGGGCATGGAAGACCGGTGACGGCCGGCCGGAATACTCTGCCGCCCCAAAGACCGCGATCGCATCGGCCTGCATCGCCTCGTCCTGTCCGGCTACCTCCGCGATCTGCTGATACACATAGATCGACCATCCGAGCGCAACGAGGAGCACCACCGCGAACAGACGCCGGACCAGATGCAATTGTCGCGGCGAACTCGAAGGGCGCAGATTGGATCCCGGGACGGCCATAGGGTGGAGATCAGAGTCTACGGCAACGTGAGGACATCGACTCGCGCATGGCCCGCGGCTAGTGCTGCAACGTCAGAGCAATCTCGTGGGTCGGAATCGCGCCCTCACGCAGAATCATCCACGAGTTCCCTCCCCCCGAAAGATCGATGATCGTCGTCGCCTGCGTCCTTCCCGTAGGCCCGCCGTCCACAATCAACGGAATCTTGTCTCCCAGCTGCTCCCTCACGCAGTTCGCGTAGGTGCACTCGGCCAGCCCCGCCAGGTTCGCCGAGGTCGCCGTAATCGGCAGCCCCAGCTGCCGGACGATCGCACGGGCGATCGGCGCCTCCGGAACGCGCAGCGCAACGTTGCCCGTATTTGCCGTCACTCGCAGCGGCAGCTTGGCCCCAGCCTTCACAATGATCGTGAGCGGTCCCGGCCAGAACCTCTCGGCGAGGCGATCGAAAGCCCCGTCGATCGTGGGCGCGAGCTCATACGCCTGGCAAACCTCCGCGATCAAAAGCGAAAGGGGTTTGTGGCGTGCCCGCGTCTTCAGCTCGTAGATCCTGTCGACGGCGCGCAGGTTCACCGGGTCGACCGCCAGCCCATAAAACGTATCCGTTGGCAGTGCGACCACGTATCCGGAGTTCAGCGACCGCACGACCCGGTCGATATGCGCGGACTCCGGTTCATCTGGATTGATTCGAAGTGTCTCGGCTTGCAAACTCTATCTCCTGAGGCGCGATCGAACGAGCGGCCCGGAAAGCATTTCCTAGAACCGCAGCCTAGCACAGTCGCCCGACCGCTCGAGATCCACCGGCGAGCGGGTCAGCGTAAACTTGGGGCAATGCCGCTCTCGCCCAACCTGATCGCGAGCAGGACCAACCCCCGTATCAAACAGCTTCGGGCCGCCTTCTCCGGTCATGCCCGGCTCAGCGGCGGTCTCATCGCCCTGGAAGGCAATCACCTGCTGGAAGAGGCACTGCGCAGCGGCATGGTGCTCAAATCCATCTTCCTCGCCGAGCACCGGCCTCTCCCCGCCTTTGTCCCCGCATCCATCGAAGTCCTGCGGCTCACCGGCGAGCTCTTCGACAGCATCATGGAGACAAGATCTCCCCAGGGAATCGCCGCTCTCATGGTACCGCCCGTATCGACAATCGATAGCCTCATCTGGGGCGTCCCGCTCATCCTCATCGCCATCGGCCTTCAGGATCCCGGCAACCTGGGGACGCTGGTCCGCTCCGCCGAGGCCTTCGGAGCCACCGGCATCCTCACCTCCGCCGGGACCGTTAACCCCTGGAACGGCAAGGCGCTGCGGGCAAGCGTCGGCTCGATCTTTCGGCTTCCCGTGGTCGCAGCCGGGATCGAACACCTGCTCGCCCTGCAAAGCCGCGGCCTGAAGCTCCTGGCAGCCGTCGGCGAAGGCGTCGGCACGGATGACGTCTTCGAGCTTCGTGACGTGGACCTCACCGGGGGTGTTGCCATCATGATCGGGCATGAGGGCGCGGGCCTCGGCCCGGAGTGGATCGAGATCGCCGACGGCCAGATCACGATTCCGTGCGCCGGTCCCGTTGAAAGTCTCAATGCGGGCGTGGCCGGCTCTATCATCCTCTACGAAGCCCACCGCCAGCGGGCTCGCGTCGGAGTTCGTGCATGAGCCTGTTCGACACCTCGCCGCTCGCCGCCGGCCCGCCTCCCGGCCACCGCGCGCCCCTCGCCGAACGCATGCGGCCCCTGTCCCTCACCGAGTTCACCGGCCAGGACCATCTCCTCGCCGAAGGCAAACCGCTTCGCCTCGCCATTGCGGCCGACGACCCAACCTCCATGATCTTCTGGGGTCCGCCCGGCGTAGGCAAAACCACACTCGCCAAGATCATCGCCCAGGTGACCCAGGCAAGCTTCATCGAGTTCTCCGCCGTTCTCAGCGGGATCAAAGAGATCAAGCAGGTTATGATCGAGGCCGAAAAGGCCGCTGGCTTCGGCTCCCGCACCATCCTCTTCGTCGACGAGATCCACCGCTTCAACAAGGCTCAGCAGGACGCCTTCCTCCCCTACGTCGAGCGCGGCACCATCCGCCTCATCGGTGCAACCACGGAGAACCCTTCCTTCGAAATCAACGCCGCGCTCCTCTCCCGCTGCCGCGTTTACACCCTTGGCGCCCTCACGGAACAGCAAGTCGCCGGCCTCCTTCACCGGGCGCTCTCCGACTCCACACGGGGCCTCGGCGCCTCCGGAATCGAAGCGGAAGACGAAGCCCTCGCCACCATCGCGGCCTACGCCAGTGGTGACGCCCGCAACGCTCTCAACGCCCTCGACGTCTCCGCCAGGCTGGCCGAAGGACGCGGTGAACACCTCATCACCAAAGCTCTCGCCGCCGAGGCCATGCAGCGCCGCGTCCTTCTCTACGACAAAAAAGGCGAGCAGCACTACGACATCATCTCCGCTCTCCACAAAAGCGTCCGCAACTCGGACCCCGACGCCGCTCTCTACTGGCTGGGCCGCATGCTCGAGGCCGGTGAAGACCCCATGTATGTCGCCCGCAGAGTCGTTCGCATGGCCGTCGAAGATATCGGCCTCGCCGCCCCCGAAGCCCTCAACCTGTGCCTCTCCGCCCGCGACGCCATGCACTTCCTCGGCCAGCCCGAAGGCGGCCTCGCTCTCGCCCAGGCGGTGGTCTATCTCGCCCTCGCTCCCAAATCAAACGCCGTCTACACCGCCTACGGAGCCGTCCAGGCCGACATCCAGGCCACCGCCGCCGAACCCGTCCCGCTCCATCTCCGCAACGCGCCCACGCGTCTGATGAAAGAGCTCGATTACAGCAAGGGCTACCAGTACGCCCACGATATCGAAGGCCGCGTCGCCGACATGCAGTGCCTTCCCCCATCCCTCGCGGGCCGCCGCTACTACCAGCCCACCAACGAGGGCCGCGAAAAGCTCCTCGCACAACGCATGGCTGAGATCGATCGCATAAAGCAGGAAAAACGAGGCAGCTGACTGGCCCCATCCCCGGCGCCTCCCCATCCACGCCGCAAACGCGTCATGGTTTCAGATCCTTGCGCAGCGCATTCAGCACGATATCTTTCGTCAGCAGCTCCGGCAGCACATCCGCCTTGCTCTCCGCGCCCGCCGGATACAGCACATAGGTCGGCACGCCGCTTCGTCCCACCGAGGCCAGCTGCTGCGTAATCGCCGGATCGTACTGCGTCCAGTCCGCCCGCATCAGCGTCACCTTATGCGCGCTGAACTCATGCTGTACCTCGGCCGACTTCAGCACCAGCCGCTCATTCACCTGGCACGAGAGACACCACGCCGCGGTGAAATCGAGAAACACCGGCTTCCCGGCTGCGCGCGACGCATCCAGGCTCGCCTGACTGTACGGCTGCCATACCAGCGTCGTGTCCTTCGGCGTGTACAGAGCGGTTGCCAACGCCAGCGTTCCGATCGCGAGCGCAGCCACGGTTGATCCGAGACGAGCCGGCCACTTCGCCAGCACCCATCCCGCAATCGCCAGCAGCAGGAACCCCAGCAGCAGACGCGCCATGTGATCGCTGCCCTGCCCTGCCGCTACGCCCCCGCCCGAGTACAACCTTCCGTAGACCCACGTCAGCCAGATCACCGTCGCAAACAGTGGCACCGCCGTAAGCTGCTTTAGAGTCTCCATCCACGCGCCCGGCCGGGGCAGAAGCCGCGTCCACGCGGGCTGGGCCGTCAACAACAGGTACGGAAACGCGAGCCCCAGACCCAGGGCCGTAAACACCGCAAAGGTGACCCACGCCGGCTGCGCCAGGGCAAACCCGATCGCCGCACCCATCAAAGGCGCTGTGCAAGGCGTCGCCACCACCGTCGCCAGCACACCTGTAAAGAAGCTGCCCGCATAGCCCTCTTTTTGCGTCAGCGAATCCCCGGCGCTGGTGATCGATAGACCCAGCTCGAACTGCCCCGCCAGCGACATCGAAAAGAAGAAAAGCCCCAGCGCAAGCACGGCCAGAAACGTCGGCGATTGCAGCTGAAATCCCCATCCCGCCTGGCTTCCGCCCGCACGCAGCACCAGAAGAACGCCGACAATCACCCAGAATGAAACCAGAATTCCCAGCGCGTAAACTGCACCGTGAGCCCGGATCCGGCTCCGCTCTCCCGCCGAACTCTGCACCAGGGCCAGGCCCTTCAGAAAAAGCACCGGAAACACGCACGGCATCAGGTTCAGAATGATCCCGCCCAGAAACGCCAGACCGACCGCGCCGATCGCAGTGGTCTTGCTCGCGGCCGGGCCAGCACCGGTCTCGCCCGCCGCGGCAGCGACCTCCCCGGCAACCACCGGCACCGTTACGTCGTACGCCTGGTCCCCGCTCAATTTGATTAACCCGTGAATCTGCTTCGGAAGCTGCGTCAGCTCGGCGGCACGCTTCACCCGCAGCCGCAGCCCGCCCGGAATCGTCTCCGAAATCTGATCCTCCGCATTCGCAATCTGGTCCTGATCGAACGGGTAGAACTCGCCGTCCGTCTCCTTGTCGCCGGTGATCAGCGTGAACACCAGGTCAGTCTTGCCGCCCATCACCGTCACATGCATCCGGGGCGGCAGAGCCTCCGGCAACTCGTTCAGCGCCTCACCCAGGGCCCCCACAGGCTCCCCAGTCGGCGGCACATCGGGCGCCACGTTCAGATCAAGCCCCAGGTGCGCCTTCCCTGGCAGGCACACCTCCCGGCACACCAGCCAGTCGATCTTCGCGTCTAGGTGAACCGGGCCGGGCTTAAGCCCCTTCGCCGCCGAGATCTCGACCGGAAACGCCACCTCATCCTCATACCCGAAATCCATCAGGGGTCCGAGCGGAAGGCGGCTCGGGATCGGAAACTCCATCGGCCCAGCCGTGATCCCCTTGGGCAGCGTCCACGTAATGTGCGGGGGCTCCCCCGAGTCGCCGGCATTCTTCCAGTAAACGTGCCACTTCTCCTCGAGCGTCAGCACCAACCCCACTTGCAGTGTTCCGCCCGGTGCAATCGCCGGCCCCACCGAGGTCAGTTCGGCTGTAAGGTGCTGTGCCTTCACCGGTCCAGGTCCACCGTCGCCCACAACCTGGATCTGCGCCTTCGCAGGCATGCCAAGCAGCAGCGCCGCACACACCGCCAGCGCCATCATCTCGAACCTATGGATCTTCATCTGACCGAATTGTAGGCCGCGCACAGCGTATGTGTCAGGCTCGTCCCGCGTTGCGGTGTTCGATCATGATGCATCGATCCATCACCACGCGAATTCCACCCGCCTCGGCACGCGCCGCCGCCTCGCGATGCACAATTCCCTGCTGCACCCAGAGGTTCGCCAGCCCCAGCTCCAGCATCTCGTCCACAATCGCCGGAACAAAACTCGGCAGCCGAAAGACATTCACCACATCCGGCTTCACGGGCAGTTCGGCGAGCGATCCGTAGCTCCGCTCCCCCAGCACCGACTCCAGAGCAGGGTTGACCGGGTAAACCGTATACCCCTGGCTCTGCATGTAAGCCGAAACATAGTGGCTCGGCCGGTCCGGCCTATCGGACAGCCCAATCACCGCCAGGCTTCGCGGAGTTCCCGCACCCTCGCCAAACAGCATCTCCCGGATCACATTCGCTTCGTTCATCCCAATCCCCTATCTGTGCCAGGCGCCCAGCAGCCTCCGCAGCACAATCAGCTCTCCGAGGTGGTACGCCGTATGATCCGCAATCAGCAGCGCCTCGCGCAACAGGTTCTGTCCCTCACCCCAGCGGAACGGCTTCGTCAAATCCGCCTCCGGCCGCGTGATCAGGCCTTCAAACGTCTCGCGATCGCTTCGGATCGCCGCAGCGGTCTGCTCCCATGCACCCGCGCTCGGCGGCTCAGCGGACTTCGGCCAGTAGTCCCCCGGCCACTCAAGCGGATGATACCCGCCCGTCGGCGGTGCACTGAAGTTAAGGATGTCGCGCTGCGCAATCCGAAGATGCTCCAGCAGCTGCCATGCCGAGTACGGCAGGCCCTCGGGAACCCTGCCCCGAAGCTCAGCGGGAAAATCCTTGATCGCCGCTTCGAAGTCCGCATGAGCCTGTCCGCCCCGCAACAAGGCGACTAGCTGCTCCCGCACCTCTCCTGTATCCACCTCCGGCGCCGTTGCTCTCCCACTCTCTTTCATCGCGCTCCCTTACCCCTCAACGCGACATTGGATGCGGGAAGCGCAACCGGCGGCTCTCAGCCGATATCGTCGTCGTCCTCAGTCGCCGCCGGCACCCCGCCCTCGCGCCGCAGCCGTAGATATCCCCGGATGAACGGCTCCAGATCCCCGTCCAGAACACGGTCCACATCACCCACCTCCACCCGTGTCCTCAGATCCTTTGCCATCCGGTATGGCTGCAGCACATACGAGCGGATCTGTGACCCGAACCCGATATCCAGCTTCGAGTCCTCCAGCTTCTTCGTCACGGCCTTCTGCTTGTCGAGCTCATACTCGTACAGCCTCGATCGCAGCATCTTCATCGCCCGCTCTTTATTCTTGTGCTGCGATCGCTCATTCTGGCAGCCCGCAACCAACCCTGTCGGCAGATGCGTGATGCGCACGGCGGAATCCGTCGTGTTCACGTGCTGCCCGCCCTTTCCGCCGGAGCGGTAGGTGTCGATCCGCAGCTCCTCCGGTTTAATGTCGATCACGATCGTGTCATCGATCTCCGGCGAAACAAACACGCTCGCAAACGAGGTATGCCGCCTTTTTGCGGAATCGAACGGCGAAATTCGCACCAGTCGATGCACCCCCGTCTCTCCGGAAAGCAGCCCAAACGCATACTCGCCCGAGATCGTAAACGTCGCCGACTTGATCCCGGCCTCATCCCCATCCTGGATCTCGTTCAGCTCCACCTTGAAGCCCTGCCGCTCCGCCCACCGCAGGTACATGCGCATCAGCATCTCGGCCCAGTCCTGGCTCTCCGTTCCGCCCGCCCCCGGGTGCACCACCACGATCGCATTCAGGGTGTCCGTCTCGCCCGAAAGCATCGTCTTGCTCTCCAGCTTCTCCGTGTACTCCACCAGCCCCTTGATCTCACGATCGAGGTCGGCATCCACACTCTCTCCCTCGCGCGCAAGATCGAAGTAAGCCTCGATATCGTCGCCGCGCCGGCCCAACTCCGCATCGTCCGACAGCAGCGTCTCGAGCCGCTTGCGCTCGCGCATTAGCGGCTGCGATCTCGAGGCATCCGCCCACACCGACGGGTCCGAGATCTTCTCCTCAATCGAGGAGAGCTCACGCTTCAGGCGAGGGGAGTCAAAGATACTCCCGCAGCTCGCGAACCTTATCGCGGACCGGGGAGTAGGCGTACTCGAAATCAGTCAACATACTGCCCCATTCTATTGCATCGGGACAGCTCTTCTTTGCAACAAGGCCCATCCCAGAGCAGCCGAGGTGACGGCGGCGCACAGATACGCAAAGAGATCGCCATGCCGCGCGTAGAACGTCAGATCGTGTTCATACCCGAACCGCACCTGGATGGCCGTCCGGATATGTCGCGGGGCCGAAGCCGTCACCCGCCCAAACGGATCGATCGCAGCCGTCACTCCCGTGTTCGTCGCCCGAAGCACCCACCGGTGGTTCTCGATCGCCCGCATCCGAACCATATTCAGGTGCTGCCACGGAGCGCTCGTGTCTCCATACCATCCATCGTTTGAAAGGTTCACCAGAACGTCCGCACCCCCCGTCACAAACTGCCGCACCTCGTCCCCAAAGATGGACTCATAGCAGATAAACACGCCATAGCGATGATCAGCCGCTGGAAATACCGCCCTGTCCCGCCCCGGCTCAAAGGTGCCTGCCTCCGCAAGCAGATTACCCGCGAAAAAGAAGAGTTGCTTAAACGGAACATACTCGCCAAACGGCACCAGATGCATCTTGTCGTAGTGTCCGGCAAAACTTCCGTCCGGCGCCACAAACGAGGCCCTGTTCCGCGGCGCATCACCGCGCTTGTTCCCCGGATCGGAGCTTCGCTCAAACGCGATATCGTCCACGATCACAGGCACGCCAGAAGCTCGCGCGAGAGCAGACATGCCCGCCCGGAACCGTTGATCCTGCTCATAAAATGGCGCCGGCGACTCAGGCCAAAGAAGCAGCTCCGACGGCACACGGTCAAGCCCGTCACGGACCATCCCATGCGTTCCCGCCAGCTCCGGGATCCCCCGCAGAACCGTGCCCGCAGGATCGAGAGATAGCCGCGAGAAGCTGTCCAGAAGCTGCTGCGTGTTCTCCTGCGGTCCAGTATTCGCCGCCCCGACCTCAAGGTTCTCCTGCAGCAGAGTCGCTCGCCCGGAAGCAGCCTCCACCGGCGGTGGACTTAGCCGCCGCAGCCCAAAGACATACAGCACAACCACCAGCACGCCCGCAAGCGTCAGCAGGGGACGGGTAAAGCGGCGCTGCCTCAGGGAGATCCGAATCAGCCACAGCGCATTCACCGCCGCCACAACAAACGACAGACCATAGGCTCCCGTATAAGGAGCCAGCCGGGTCAGCAGCGGATTGTCCACCTCGGCAACCCCCAGCAGATCCCAGGGCAGACCCGTGATCCGCGCTCGAGCCAGCTCCACCGCCACCCACAGGAACGGAGCCAGCAGCAGCGCACCTTGCCGGCCCAGCTTCGATCGCCGCAACATCACCATCATCCAGCCGAAAAGCGCGTGGTACAGCCCCAGATACAAGCAAAACAAAATCAGAATCCCAAACGCAACCGGTCGCGCCAGGCCTCCATACAAATACATCGTCTGATAGATCCAGTAGCAATTACCCAGGTACCAGGTGATCCCGGAGACAAACGCCAGCATCGTCCCCTGACGATCCGAAAGCGCCTTCCCGTCCTTTGTGCTTTCGAGCAGGAGATAGAACAGGGGAAGCAGCGCGATCCAGCAAAAGGCCGCTCTCCACACCGGCGTCGGTCCAGCAATCGGGAACGGCAGCACCTGCAGAACACCCGCCAAAAGCGCCAGCCACCACAATCGCGCAAGAATCTGTCGCATCGCAGCTGAAGTCTAGCATCGGCCCTGCCGCAACGTTACAATAACCCTATGGCCGATGCTCTGCTGTCGCTCTTTGCCAAAGTCGCTGTACCTCTATTCTTCGGCGGAATGGCTGCGTCAGCCCTGGTCGTTATCGTTAGCGTGATTCGATATGTTCGCGAGGTGACAACCAGCGACGTCGAAAACGTCACCGATCTCAGCTGATTCCTGCCCGAACCGCTCGCGTTGACGCCTGCGTTGGCTGCCTCATAAACTTCTGCATTGGATGGTACTTTCCAGGACGTCTCATCAACACGACGTCCGTTCACCATGGGTTCTCTCACCAAACCAGTCGCTCCTCCGCAATCCAGCCGTGTTCGCCTCGTCGTGGCGTCTTCGGTCATGCTTACCTTCATCTCCTTCTGGCGTGCCGCCGCCATCGTTCTCAATGACCTCGGCTCCTCTGCCTTCTACGCAGGCGGCATCGCGGAAGAGGCCATCGGAAAATCCGCTCCCTGGCTGATCCTCGGCGTCGTCACCTTCTCCTTCGCTGTGCGTGCGGTCTATGTCGAGAGCTGCTCTATGTTCACCAGGGGCGGCGTCTACCGCATCGTCAAGGAGGCGCTCGGCGGCACCTTCGCAAAGCTCAGCGTCTCGGCTCTAATGTTTGACTACGTCCTCACCGGACCCATCTCTGGCGTCTCCGCCGGTCAGTACGTCGTCGGCATGTTAAATGACCTGACATCCTTCGTCGCTCACCGCTATCATCCCGCGCCCTACCTCACTCCCCACCTCCGGCCCGACGTCACCTCTGCCGCGATCGCCATCGTCGTGACCATCTACTTCTGGTGGCAGAACATCAAAGGCATCGAAGAGTCCAGCCAGAAGGCGCTCGACATCATGAAGATAACGACCGTCATGGTCGTCATGCTTCTGGCCTGGGGAACCTTCACGGTTCTCCATCGCGGGGCACAGCTCCCGCCCTTTCCCACACCCTCTAACCTGCACTTCAGTGACGCCGCGCTCGGCTTTCTCAAGGGTAGCCACTTTGCCACATCCCTCGGCCTCTTCGGCGTCCTGATGGCGTTCGGACACTCCGTTCTCGCCATGAGCGGAGAGGAGTCACTCGCGCAGGTGAATCGCGAGATCGAGCACCCAAAGCTAAAAAACCTCAAGCGCGCTGCTCTCGTCATCGCCGTCTACAGCTTCTTCTTCACCGGTCTATGTTCGCTGCTCGCCGTCATGATCATCCCCGACGCCGTTCGCGTTCACGTCTACCGCGACAACCTCATCGCCGGGATGGCGATGAATATGGTCGGCCCTCCACTCGCGCGCGCCATCTTCCGCGTCTTCGTCGTCATCGTCGGCTTCCTCATCCTCGGCGGAGCCGTCAATACCGCGATCGTCGGTTCGACCGGTGTTCTCATGCGCATCGCCGAAGATGGCGTCTTGACAGACTGGTTCCGGCGGCCGCAGAAGAGGTACGGCACCAGCTATCGCATCGTGAATCTGGTTGCGGGCATGCAGCTGCTCGTTATTCTGCTCACCCACGGAAACGTAATCATCATCGGCGAAGCCTATGCCTTCGGCGTCATCTGGAGCTTCACCTTCAACGCTCTCGCGATGCTCCTTCTTCGCTGGAAATATCACGGGCAACGTTCCTCGAAAGTTCCACTTAATCTCAAAATAGGATCTACCGAGATTCCCCTCGGTCTTATCTCCGTCTTTCTCGTCCTGCTCACCACCGCCGTCGTCAACCTCCTCACAAAGTCCGTGGCAACCGTAAGTGGCGTCATCTTCGCGGCAGCATTCTTTGTTGTCTTCACCCTCTCCGAGCGCGACAACAAGCGCCGCCACGACCTCACGACCTCCCAGATGAAGGAGCACTTCCAGCTGGAGCATCAGGACTCCGTAGGTCGCGAAGCGCTTCAGATCAGACCCGGTGCTGTCGTCGTGACCATGCGCGATTCAGCCGCTCCCTTCGCGCTCAAGTGGGCCCTCACCCATACCCACACCGACGAGCAGGACCTCGTCGTCCTCGCCGCCCGCATGATGGGGGTGGGTGGACCGGAGTACGTTGACGCCTCCGAGCAGCTCTTCAGCGAACACGAGCAGATGCTCTTTACCAAAGCCGTATCCGTCGCGGAAAGCTTCGGCAAACATATCTCCCTCCTCGTCGTTCCCGCGGGCGATATCTTCGCCGCCCTCGTCCAGACTGCAAATTCGCTCGAAGCAGCCGCCGTCGTCTCCGGGCTGTCCACCAAACTTACCGCCGAAGAGCAGGCCTTTTACGTCGGACAGGCTTGGGAAGCTCTTCCCGAACCCAAACGTCAGTTCACCTTCTACATCGTCAAACCTGACGGCGCCGCCCTGAGCTTCCACATCGGTCCGCATGCACCCACCATCGAGTCTGACGATGTCCAGCTTGTCCATCGCCTCTGGCTCCAGCTCCGCCGGGATCCGGAGATGCACAGCCTTCACCACAGCGACATTCTTACCTACGCCATCACCCGCTTGGCGAGCGAGTTTGTTCACGATCGCGATTCCATGCAGAAAGGCTTGCAGCGCAGCCTCTCCCAAGGGGCGGGCAATAGTTTGGGAAGTTCCCGAATCGATCTTATCGACGGAGATGGTCCAGGCTATGCCATCACTGCAACCGAAGAAGAGCTTGCCGCAAAAGGTATAGCTCGGTCGGCACATCAGAAAGATAAATAGCTCTAAGATGTTTGCAGAGCTCTACTCCTTTCTGTATCGTCGAAGTATTAGATCGAGCAGCGGCTGATATCTGCGGTACCGCTGAATTTTGTAAGTCCTTGGATGGAGGTACCACGTGGAAGTAAACCGCATCATAGCCGAAATCGATACACAGATTTCTAAGTTGCAGCAGGCTCGTGAACTGCTGGCCGGTGCCGACAGCGTACGACGGCCCGGTCCAGGTCGTCCGAAAGGCAGTAAGAATGCCGCCGCGGCGCCGGCCACCGCAGGAAAGCGAAAGCTTAGTCCGGAAGGCCGCAAGCGCATCGCGGATGCCATGAAGCGTCGCTGGGCAGAGCGCAAAAAAGCGGCGTCCAAGGCCTGACAACGGCTTGCAAGCGTGACCGCAGCGTGCAAGCGCTGCGGGGGCTGATACCGGATCAGTGAGCGGCCGGCTCACCGCCGCTCTCCGGTCCCCTCTAGCGGATTACGATCACTTCGCGCAGATTATCCTTCGCCAGAAAGAACTTGAAACTCCCGAAGCCATGCAGCAGATTTTCAATCTGCCGGTTGTTATAGATGTTCCGCAACGTGTAATTTCCCGCTCTCTTCATCTCCACCTGGTCTTCCGCCGTAAGGTGGTACCGATAGAAACTGGTATCCACCGGGATAGCGCTCGAATTCGACTTCGAGTGAAAGAATGCAAGCAGCAATCCACCGGGCTGCATCCCCTGTTGCAATCGGGACAGCAGCGGCGCCACAAGACTCTCCGGAAGATAGTCAAGTGTGTCCCAGAAGATAACCACGTCAAACGTTCGTCCAGAGAAGTTCAGATTTGCTTCCAGAAAACGCTGGACGTCAAACACAGGAGCCTCCCCAGGCGTGGGGGTAGACATCCACTCCGGCTTCGCGGCATCCTCCACCAGGTTCGCCATGTAAATACTGTGGCCCAGCCCCGTGATGAAATTAATATTCGTCGAGGAGGTTGGCCCGATGTCGAGCACACGCAGCGACTCGTTCGTCTGCAGGTGCTTCAGCAACTCCTTCCACCCGCTGGAGTGGCGTGATATTCGGTCACCACCCTCGCGTCCACTTCCAGACTTGCCGCCGCCGAAGAGATTGCGCATCCCGCTCGCTTCCCTTCCCCTCTATGCTCTTGCCTGTGGCCCCGTCGCACTCGGCGAAACCGCTGGCGCGCCCGTCTTCAATGCGCTCTGCGCACCTTTCGTGAGGTCTGCCTTGCCCTGAATAGTTGCGTTCTCCTCAATTGCCAGCCTCGCGGCCGAGATATCACCCTTCAACGCTGCCGATTGCCGGAGATCGACGGAACCCGTAGCCTGAACGTTTCCACTCACCTCCCCGAAGATGAGAACGTCGCGCGCGATCAGGTTCGCCTTCACCCGGCCGTTCGGCCCAATTGTCAAAAGGCCGCCCGGAATCGTAATCGATCCATCGATCGTCCCATCCATGAATAAATCCTCATCTCCGGAAAGCTCTCCCCGAATCGTGATCGACTTACCGATAATTGTCGAGCCCTCTGCTGGCTTCATTCATAACTCCTCGTGGTCCAGAGCTCTGTGCAAATTATTTCAGCTCTTGCCCGAACTATACGCAAGCTCAATCCGCGAGGCAAACTGGAACCAAACGTTGAAGGCCTGGCTACGTCATAACCCTGCTGCCCCCTAGAAAGTCGACACCGTCGAGGACCCCTGCAATTTTGACTACAACGAAAGCAGATATGAGCGCGAGTGATAAGGAGCAACTCAGTCGTCCAAACCTCGCTCACCAGGTCCGCGGCCTGGCTCTCCTCACGGCCATAGCTCTCTCCCTCCACGTCGTTCTTCCCCCTCAGGCCAGTGCCGCCGAACAACAAAACGCATCCGCGCCAGGCACCCCGTCTAGTCTGCTGGGCGCCCCTCCACGCGCCTTGATCGCCGACGTCGCAGCCAACGAGGTCCGTGCCATCAGGCACCCCGATTCCTACCTGCGCTATCGCATGCACACCCTCGATGAAAAAGGCGATCGCGTCCGCGACATCATCGAGTCCAGGGACGGAGCCGTCGCCCGCCTCATCCTGAAAGACGGCAAGCCTCTCACCGAAGAGGAGGATCAGGCCGAGCGTGCCCGACTCAATGACATGATCGCCTCGCCTTCGGTGTTCGCCAGGCACGCCCACACCGATCAGACCGGCAAAAAGCTGGCCACCGACCTCATCCAGCTGATGCCGGATGCGATGCTCTACACTTACAGTCCCGGTCAGCCCCAAATCGAGTCCCCCAACGGCCCTCATCAGGTCGTCCTCGACTACACCCCCAATCCAGGCTGGTCGCCCCCCAACACCACCGCGGAAGCACTGACCGGCCTCCAGGGGCGTATGTGGATCGACGCCAAGACACACCAGCTTCTCCGCATGGAGGGCACCGTCTTTCGAACCGTAAACTTCGGCTGGGGCATGCTCGCCCATGTCTATCCCGGCGGAAAGCTCGCTCTCGATCAAACCACCGTCGGTGGGAACCGCTTGATCTTCACTCGCTTCGTCGAGCATGTCAAAGTGCGCGCTCTCCTGCTCAAAACCCTCGACGTCAACGCCACCATCGAGGCCTCCGCCTTTCAGACACTTCCTCGCCCCCTCACCTTCCAGGACGCCACCCGCCTGCTCCTCCAGGTGCGTCCCAACCCCTGATATGTCGATCCAGAAATCTCCCGTCAGAGGCGAAGCGCCTGGCCAGCCACGGCCCGCTGCCCTAAGCCATCTCCCGCGCACGAGCACGCAGACTCTGCCGCCGCACCGTCAGCGCCTCGATCCGTTGCCGATCCACCTCGAAACCGCTGCCAACGCCCGTCGGCACCGTGATCTCGCCGCTCCCACTGACCACAACCTCTGGCTCAATGATGTCCCGCGCCCAGTAGCGGCTCGATGCGGAAACATCGCCCGGCAACGAAAAGTTCGGCAGCGAAGATAACGCGATGTTGTGAGCACGGCCTATCCCCGTCTCGAGCATGCCCCCACACCACACAGGAACTCCGCGCTCCGCTGCTGCGTTGTGAAGAGCGATCGCCTCGCTGAATCCACCCACCCGCCCGACTTTGATATTGATGATCCGGCAGGATCCCATATCGATCGCAGCCAGCGCGTCTCTCCGGTTCCGAATCGACTCATCCAGACAGATCGCCGTCTCGATCCGCTTCTGCAGCATCGAGTGAAAATAGAAGTCGTCGAACCATAGCGGCTGCTCGATCATCAACAGCCCAAACTCGTCCCACCCCGCAATGTGGTCGAAGTCTTTCATCCGGTATGCCGAGTTGGCGTCGCAGCTGAGAAGGATCTCCGGATACCGCCGCCGAACCGCCTTGAAGATCTCGCTGTCCCAGCCCGGCTTACATTTCAGCTTAATGCGCTGGTACCCCGCCGCCAGCTCCTTCGCCACCTTCTCCAGCAGCACCTCCGGCGAGCTCTGGATCCCGATCGATACCCCGCACGGAATCGTCGTTTGCGTTCCCCCCAGAAGCTTTCCCAAGGGCGCTCCCGCCCGCTGCGCACTCAAATCCCAAACCGCACTCTCGAGCGCCGCCTTCGCCATCCGGTGCCCACGAACCTGCCGAAACACGTCCGGGCAATCCCCCCCGCCGTCGATCTCCGCCTCCAGCAGCCGCGGCGCAAGCTCCGTCTCCGTAACAATCCACGCCGTGTCGATCATCTCGTCGCTGAAATACGGATGCTCCCCCGCGACGCACTCCCCCCACGCCGTCAGGCCTTCAGACTCAATCTCGACAAGCAGCACGCGTCGGTCGGTCGTCACACCGAAACTCGTCTCGAACGGGTATGCGAGCGGCAGGTTAATCTCCCGCATGTGGATGGCGTCTATCTTGATCATCGTCTGTCCTGTCCGTCCGTCTGTCATTACCTTGCAGAAACCATGTGGTAGTTAAGCCCTCCTCACCTCGGCGCGCCCAATCTCCCGCTCATCGGATCCCCGTCGGCAACCCCAGAAGGAAGCTTCCATCGCCCGCTGCATCCCGCTCATACCCGACCGCCGCCAGCCCCCGCGCAAAGGCGCTCTGGAACGCCTCGCGATTTCGCATCTGCAGATCGAGAGCCCGTTGCCTCTGCTGGGGATCGGCCTTCCATCGGTCAACCCCCGCCGGAACCCGGACGTGCTCGACCACCTCCGCATCCTGCGCGTTCTCGTCCACTCCCTCCGCCAGCCGCTTCGAAACCCGCTCGGAGCGCAGCCACCACTCGGCATACAACCTGTCCGTCGGCAGCCCGCCCTGCAGCGGCGACGACGACGCCCCGTAAAAGTCCGGCTCATAGCGGCGCGCGATCGCTCCCAGCCGCCCCAGGTTCAGATACGCGTTCTTGATGTCGAGCGGGTCAAAGGTCCACTCCATCAGGTCGAAGCCGCGCTCCATCGCATCCTCCCTCTGCGCCAGCTTCAACCGCCGTCCAAGACCCGCATTCCGGTACTCCGGCAGCACCGCCAGCATATGCGAGTGCAGGTAGGCCGCCCCGGCCCGGTACCCGGGAAGCCCCATAGCGAAGCCGACCATTGTCTCACCATCGAAAGCTCCCAGCACCTGCCCACCGATCCGCTGCGCCACCACAAACACCCGTCGCGGAATCACATCCCCATCCGCATAACCCCAGATCGCGACCTGCAGATCCACGCATCGCTGCATATGCTCCAGGCTCGAAACCGGCTCAATCCGAATTTCAGCTTCGCTTGTTTCAGTCACGTTCGGTTTACCTCTTCCTCGGCGCTCTTCGCCCTCCTCCACATCTCATCCATCACCTCCGGCGTCGCGTCCGCCAGGCCCTCACACCCGCCAGCCTCCGCCTCCATGCTCGCGAACCGCCTTCGAAACTTTGCATTCGCTCCCCGCAGCGCGGCCTCCGCATCGATCCCGAGATGCCTGGCCAGATTCACCGCCGTAAACAGCAGATCGCCAAGCTCCTCTTCCATCGCCGCCCCCCGTCTTGCGCTGTCTTCGACCAGGATCTCCGCCTCAAGTTCACCCGTCTCCTCCCGTATCTTCTCCATCAGACCAGCCGCATCCGGCCAGTCAAAACCCACCTTCGCAGCCTTCGATCCAAGCTTGCCCGCCTCCATCAGCGCCGGCATGCTTCGCGGTACATCGGCCAGCAGCGAAGCTCCGTTCTCGCCCGCAGCCTTCTTCTCTTCCCGCTTTATTCGCTCCCAATTCCTCAGCACCGCGTCCGCATCGGCCGCCTGCGCTCCGGCAAAGATGTGAGGGTGGCGCCGGATCAGCTTCTCGTTCAACCCCTCCGCCACATCCCGGATGTCGAAGTGTCCCGCCTCCTCCGCCATCTGCGCGTAGAACAACACCTGCAGCAGCAGATCGCCCAGCTCATCCTTCAGCTCCGGCCAGCTTCGCCGCTCGATTGCATCGAAAACCTCGTAGGTCTCCTCCAGCGTGTGCCGTTTTATGCTGTCAAAGGTCTGCTCCCGATCCCACGGACATCCCTCCGGCGATCGCAGCAAGGCCATAGTCGCGATCGCCCTCTCCAAAGACCCCAAATCTCCGCGCAGCCGGCCCGCTGCAACAGTCTCCCCACTTGCTGGCGCACTTCCGGGCTGCGTCATTCTTCCACTGTACCCGATGCCTCGCCGCCTCGGGTCAGCCCAAATCGTCTATCCTGCTGTGCATGGAACCCGCCGCGAACGAAGCCTCGCCTCCAAAACGCAGACCCACCGCCTGGCTCCTCATCCTGCTCCTGCCGTATGCTGGCCTGCTCTTCCCCCAGCTCTACGCTCGCGCCACTCCGGCTCTCTTCGGTTTTCCCTTCTTCTACTGGTATCAGTTCGCCTGGGTGCTGCTGGCTTCCGCCATCATGGCTCTCGTCTATCTCCGTACCCGGGACTGATCCGCACAAAAAAGCGCGCCCGCAACTTCGCGGACGCGCTCTTCACAATTTTGTTCAGCTTCCAAACACTACAGCCCGCTTGGACTCGCCGCCGGCGTCGCGCTGTCCGTCGCCATGTTGCTCAACAGCCGGATCTGCACCCTTCGGTTCTTCGCCCGGCCGGCAGCAGTCTTGTCCGACGCCACCTGCTGATCCTTGCCGATACCTACCAGGTAAAACTTGTGCGGTGGGATGTTGTACTTCGTCTGCAGGTAGTTGGCCACCGCATCCGCCCGTCGCTGGCTCAACTGGTAGTTGTAAGCCGCGGCCCCGACCGAGTCCGTCCCGCCCGTTACCTCCAGGATGTATCCGCGAGTGCTCGTCAACGAGCTCGCCATCGCATCCAGCTCCTTCTTGTCCGACGCCGTCAGCACCGCCTTGTCGAAGCCAAAGGTCACGCTCACATCCGCCAGCGGCTTGTAGTTGTCAAGGTTCGCTACCGCGCCGCTCAGCGTGTCCACCCGGTTGTACGCGTCCTGTGCCGACTTGTTGGCCGAATCCGCCGACTGCCCCGCAGCCTGGGCATGCTGGTCGGCGCCATTCGCCGCCGTCATCGCTCCTGAGATCCCCTTCTGCGCCCGGTCGTCCGTATCCGTAATCGTCCGATGATCGCCAGCCGTCTTCGTGTCAAGATCGTTGGTCTGCTGAACAATCGGAGCCGTCTGCGACCGAACATAGTTCTTGGTCGAGCACCCCACCATCGCTGCCATCGCCAGCGCACCGGCGATCAAGGCAGGTGCCGACGAGCAAAACCGCGTTCCAGGAAGATGAATTTCATTTCGAACTGAGCTCATGATTTGTTGTCTCCTTAGACAAGCGCGTAGACAGACACAAGATTCCATACCCTTCGCAGCAATTGGCGGGCCATTCAGCCACTCAAACATATCCCTCGCTGTTTGACCAACTTACCGAGCTTCTCCCCCTTTTTGCTGCCCCTGTGCAACCTGCTGCAAGAACTTTTGTCAGCCCCCCGCGTCAAAACTTCGCTCACCTCCTCTACTCTCACCCAGCCCGTAGCTCACCATCTACACTGTGAACAGGCCGCACCTTGGATCTCCTCGCTAAAATCCGCACCATCCCCCCAAAACCAGGCTGCTACCTCTACAAAAATGCCGAGGGCGTGGTCATCTACGTCGGCAAAGCCAAAAACCTCCGTTCCCGCGTCCGCTCCTACTTCCTCGAAGCCTCCCAGGCGAACGCCAAGACCGGCTCCCTCATGCGCGAGGCCGTCGACGTCGAATACATCACCGTCGACAACGAACGCGAAGCCCTCGCCCTCGAAAACAACCTCATCAAGCAGCGCAAGCCCCGCTTCAACATCCTCCTCCGCGATGACAAAACCTACCCCTACATCAAGCTCACCACCGGCGACCGCTACCCGAAGGTCTTCGTCACCCGCAAGCTCCGCAAAGATGGCAGCCAGTACTTCGGCCCCTACTTCCCCGGCAACCTCGCCCACCGTCTCGTCGACCTCATCCACCGGTCTTTTCTGATTCCCTCCTGCAAGGTCGACCTCTCCCGCTACCACCCCCGCGCCTGTCTGCAGTTCTACATCAAGCGCTGCCTCGGCCCCTGCGTCGACGGCCTCACCACCCCCGACATTTACAAGCAGACCATCCGGGACGTCCAACTCTTCCTCGAAGGCCGCCCCCAGGAGCTCGAAAAGCTCCTCACGGCCCGCATGGAAGCCGCCGCCGAAAACATGCTGTTCGAGCTCGCCGCCCGCCTCCGCGACCAGATCGTCACCGTCCACCAGGCCCAGGACAAACAGCGCATCGCCTCCGCCGACGACGACGACGCCGACGTCTTCGGCTTCCACTTCGAAAACGAGATGCTCGCCGTCAACCTCTTCCACATGCGCTCCGGCAAGATCGTCGACCGCCGCGACTTCTTCTGGGAAGACCTCCCCGACCTCAACACCTCCTTCAACGAATCCCTCAACGAAGGCGACCTCTCTCCCCTGGACCCAGCTCCCACCCCCGACGCACTCACGCCGTCATCTCGCCAAGAGACGGAGCGAAGCGCAGGCGCAGTGGAGAGACCCCGGTATCTCGCCGACGCCAACTTGGACACCGAACCCACGGGCGCCGCAATCTCCGCTGAAACCAACACCGCTGACGATTCTCATCCTGAGCAAAGCGAAGGACCCGCTTCTCTACCCATAAACTCCGACTGCCCCGAACCCATCTCCTACGCCCAGGCCGAGCTCTCCGCCAACACCCCCATCGCCGCCGAACCCGAAGCCCTCCCCTGCCTCGAGCCCGACCCCACGAAGCCCGCCCCCGAGTACGACCAATCCGACGAAGACTCCGACGCCCACCCCGGCCGCGCCCCCATCCAGCAGACCGCCCTCTCCGAGCTCAACGAGCGCTTCTCCCCCGCCGCCTTCTTCTCCGCCCTGCTCAAGCAGCTCTACCTCGACCAGCCCTACGTCCCTAAATCCATCTACCTCCCGGTCGACTTCCCCGACCGCGCCCTCCTCGCCGATCTCCTCTCCGAACGCACCCGCCACCGCATCGAGATTGCCGCCCCCCAGCGCGGCGAAAAACGCTCCCTCGTCGACCTCGTCTGCCAGAACGCCAAGCAGTCCTACGACCAGCGCTTCCGTGTCCTCCAGCCCACCCAGCGCGCCATCGCCAAGGCCCTCCAGGACGCCCTCACCCTTCAAGAGCCGCCCACCCGCATCGAGTGCTTCGACATCTCCCACATTCAGGGCGCCGAAACCGTCGCCTCCATGGTCGTCTGGGAAGACGGCTCCATGAAGAAATCCGACTACCGCAAATTCCAGGTCAAAACCGTCACCGGCGTCGACGACTTCGCCTCCATGCGCGAAATCATCCACCGCCGCTACAAGCGATTGAAAGACAGCGAAAGCTCGGAAAATCAAGCCGACAAGAAGCCCTTTCCCTCCCTCATCCTCGTCGACGGAGGCCTCGGTCAGCTCCACGCCGCAGCCGACGCCCTCGCCGAACTGGGTATTCAGCCCGGCATCCACGCCCAGCCCCTCGCCTCCATAGCCAAACGCGAGGAGATCATCTACGTCCACGGCCACGAGGACGCCCCCGTCGTCCTCGACCGCCGCTCCCCCGTCCTCCACCTCATCCAGAAGATCCGCGACGAATCCCACCGCTTCGCCGTCACCTACCACCGCAAACGCCGCGAGATCCGCGACCGCGACTCCGAGCTCGACAGTATCCCCGGCGTAGGCCCCCGCACCCGCCAGCGCCTCCTCCAGCACTTCGGCTCCGTCCGCGGCATCAAGCAAGCCACCCCCGACGCCCTCACCGCCGTAGTCAGCCCCGCCACCGCCGCCAAAATCCGCACCTACTTCAACGCCGACGAGACCCCCACAGCCCCATCCCTCACCGTCCTCCATTAACCCTCACCGAAACATCCGCTCGTCAAAGTGGAACGGCGCCGATCGCACCACTGCAATCCGCGCAAAATCCGCATGCGCCGGATTCAGGAGCGCATTCCACTCACCCTCCACCACCGCCGAGGGCACTCGCAGCATCACCGTCCGACCTGACCGCACCCACGCCGTCCCCAGTTCCGCCGTCTCCACCTCCGTCGCCCGCCATCGCTTCGGTAGCGAACTCAGTCCAACCTCCTCGACCGCAAGATCGTCCGGAGCCGCGATCTCGACCGCCAGGAGGTCATCAGGCGCCACCGACGGGTCGAGGTGCACAAACATCTCCATCGCCGCCAGCGCCAGCGACGTCGCCGTGTACACCATCGGCACCCCGGCCTCGTTCCATCGCCCGGAAAACAGTCGCGCCCCGTCCCCCGATATGGCGCTCGCGCTGAACCTCTCCTTGCAGATGCGAAACAACCTCACCGCTTAGCTGAACATTCCGTAAGCGATCCGCCCCAGCACTGTCTCCACCGACTGCGAGCCCGCGTCCGTGTCCAAACGGTCGATCGGCCGATCCCCCCCCATCGTCCGGTTCGGCGTCATCATCCATGCCGACGCCTTGTCCTCTGTTCCCATCGTCTCCCGAGCCATCGCCAGCAGCCGCGCCATCCGCACCACCCGGTCCGATTCACCCGCCGTCATCCGCGCCTGTGAGTGCACCCGCCGGCTCATCGTCCGTCCCGAGATCCCCAGCGCCTTCGCCACTGCCGTCCGGCTCAACTTCATCTGCCCCGCAAGGGTGTCCAGCGCTCCCGCCGGAAGCCCCTCCCGAGTCAACTCCAGCAGCTCCCGCGGCGTCCCTACCCGCCTCCGAAGCATCGAGTCGCCGCCCAACACCGCTGCAATAGCATTTACCGTCATTACGCCACCTATCCTCTACTATAGCGCCATCTGGCCACTCTCACAAGCGTATTCTACTGCTGCCCAAACGTATTGCAGGCCCCCGGATCCCCACCCTGCATCCCCCGTCGAAACCACATCGTTCGCTGCGCACTCGATCCATGCGTAAAGCTCTCCGGACTCACCGCCCGCCCGCTCATCCGCTGCAGATGATCGTCCCCAACCGCCGCCGCCGCCTTCAACGCCCCCTCCACATCGTTCTCATGCACCATCCCGCGCTGCTCGGTCGAGTGAGCCCACACCCCCGCATAGCAGTCCGCCTGCAACTCCAGCGCGACACTCAGAGGATTCCGCTCCCCAGGATCCTGCTGCTGCAGCCGCCGCACCTTTGCCTCCGTCCCCAGCAGATCCTGCACATGATGTCCCAGCTCATGCGCAATCACATACGCCTGCGCAAACTCCCCCGTATCCCCGCCGATCCGCCGCAGCTCATCCCAGAAGCCCAGGTCGACATACACCTTCTCGTCCGCCGGACAATAAAATGGCCCCGTCGTCGCCCGCGCCGTCCCGCAGCCCGAGTACGTCGCATCCCGGTACAGCACCAGCTTCGCATGCCGATACTGCCGCCCTTCCTGCTCGAAGATCCCTGTCCACGTCTTCTGCACATCGTCCAGCACAAACGAGACCAGCTGTCCCTCCCGGTCCTCTCCCCCCGCCGTGTACCCCCGTCCCGAACTCTGGTCAGGCGCCGGTGCCGTCCTCGTCTGAGGAGCGCCTCCGCCTCCCGAAAGATAGGCCCCGATGAAGTTCCGTCCCGTCAACAGGCTGATCACCAGCAGCACCACGAACCCGACAATCCCAAGTCCCCCACCACCGCCGAACCCAAACCCTCCACCCCCACCCGAGCTCCTCCGGTCCTCCACATCGCTGCTCATCCCACCAGGCGTCCAGTCCATCTCGATCTCCTATCGGCGTTCTGCACAAACGCTGCGCTTCCCCCCTCAGATGCCGCATGGCTCCGCATCCCGCCGGATCCGCAAACAATTATCGCAATCATCTCAACCGCGCCCGGATGACATCCCCCACCTCGGGCCCCCATCCTCCAGCCTCACCCGAACCGACCGGGGTGGCCCATCCTTTCCAGCCTCACCGGAAAGGGCGGGTTATCTCCCACCGCGCGACCGCCCCAATCCAAAGGAACCTCCCACCCCCGCACGCGTACCATCTCGAATAAACCTCATGCCACCCTCAAGCTCTCCACCCCCGACCCGAACCACCATCGTCAAACCGGCAGACCACAACCTCTCCGCCGCCCTGCGCCTCGCCCTCGCCTTCGCCGCCCTCACACTCGCCCTCCACATCGTCGCCACCCTCTACGCCCAGCACCTCGGCTACAGCTACTTCCGCGACGAGTTCTACTACCTCGTCTGCGGCCAGCGCCTCGCCTGGGGATACGTCGACCACGGCCCCGGCGTCGCCGTCCAGGCCCGCCTCGCCCAGACTCTCTTCGGCGCCTCCGTCCTCGGCATCCGCATGCTCTCCGCCCTCGCCGGTGCCCTCGCCGTCTTCCTCACCGGCATCCTCGCCTGGGCGCTCGGCGGCAGCCGCTCCGCCCAGTCCCTCGCCATGCTCGGCATCCTCTGCGCCCCCGAGTACCTCGCCCTCGACAGCTTTCTCTCCATGAACTCCGTCGAACCCGTCTTCTGGATGCTCTCGACCCTCGCTCTCATCCGCATCCTCTCCGGCGCCAGTCTCCGCAAGTGGTGGACGATCTTCGGCATCTCCGCCGGCCTCGGCCTCCTCAACAAGCCCTCGATGACCTTCTTCCTCATCAGTCTCGGCATTGGCTTCCTCCTCACACCCCAGCGCCGCATCCTCCCCACCCTCTGGTCCGCCCTCGCCGTCGCTCTCCTCGTCGGGATCGCCCTCCCCAACCTCCTCTGGCAAGCGCACCATAGCTGGCCCACCCTCGAATTTCTCCACAACGGCCAGCTCCAACACAAAAACGTTGAGCTCTCCCTGCTCCCCTTCCTCGGAGCCCAGCTCATGATGATGCACCCCCTCAACACCCTCCTCTGGATTACCGGCCTCGTCTCCCTCCTGCGCGCCCGCTCCCTTCCCCACATGCGCTGGATCGCCCTCGCCTATCTCGCCTTCTTCGCCATCACCTTCAAGCTCCACGCCAAAAACTACTACCTCGCCCCCATCTACCCCGTCCTCTTCGCTGCCGGAGCCATCGCCTGGCAGCATCGCGTCGCTCGCACCGATCGTCGTCGCAACGCCCTCTTCGCCTTCCCCCACTACCAGGGAGCCCTCATCCTCTCCACTCTCGTCATCTTCCCCATGGCCCTGCCCATCCTCAGCCCACCCACCTGGATCCGCTACACCGCCGCCCTCCACCTCCACAACTCCGCAACCGAGACCGCCAGCACCGGCCCCCTCCCCCAGTTCTACGCCGACCGCTTCGGCTGGCAGGAAGAGGTCGACCTCGTCAACCGCGCCTTCCAATCCCTCTCACCCCAGGACCGCGCCCGTGTCACCATCTTCGCCAACAACTACGGCGAGGCCGGAGCCATCGACATCCTCGTGCCCGCCAGCACCTCGGCCTGCCCCCCGCCATCAGCGGCCACAATACCTACTGGCTCTGGGGACCCGGAAAGCGCGGCGTAGACCCCGTCATCGCCGTCCTCCACGACACCCCCGACCAACTCCACCGCAAGTACGCCTCCGTCACCGTCATCGGCCGAATGGACAACCCCCTGGCCATGCCCTTCGAACACAAAACCGTCTACCTCCTCCGCAACCGCCTCCCCACCGCCCCCTTCAACTGGTCCGACGAAAAGGACTACATCTAAATCTAAGCAGCTCTGAAGAAAGCTCTGTTGCCGTCATCCTGAGCAAAGCGAAGCATCCCGAAGCTCTCCACCCCGACCAAACTGCTCAAACCTTTTAGCCCCAGAACCCCCAGCCCCAGCATCCCCAAGCCCAGCAGTCCCAAACCCAGCCGCGTCGACCTCATCACCCCTCCGCCAGCGCCCGCAGCGCCGACACATTCCGCGCCTCGTCCCCCGGCACATCCACCGGCGTCTCCGCGATAAACGCCGCCTCCCTAACCCGCTTATCCCGCAGCAGCCGCTGGAACGCCTCCGCCCCAATCGTCCCGTCCCCGATATGCTCATGCCGGTCCAGCCGCGACCCGCGCGCCGCCTTCGCATCGTTGCAGTGCCACACCTTTACCGCGTCAAATCCCACCGTCGACTCCACCAGCGCCATTGTCTCCGCATACCCTTCCGCGGACACAATGTCGTATCCCTTCACATGCAGATGGCACGTATCCAGACAGACCCCCATCGGCGCGCAGGCCCGCAGCCGCTCCACCAGCTCCGCAACCTGCTCCAGGCTCCCGCCCAGCGAGAACTCCGCACCCGCCGTATTCTCGATCAACACCTTGAACTCCGCCTCCTTCCACGGCAGCCCATCCGTCGCCCGCTCTATCCCCTGGACCGCCAGCCGCAGCCCCTCCTCCCGTGTCAGCCCGTTCCAGCTCCCCGGATGCAGCACCAGGTACTCCGCCCCCCACGCCAGCGCCCGCTCCACCTCGCCCCGGAACGCGCTCACCGCGTTCTTCCGCACGCTCTCCGTCTGGCTGCAAAGATTGATCAGATAACTCGCATGGATCACCAGCGGCGAAATATCATGCGTGGCCCGCAGAGCCCGCATCTTCGCGGCCTCCTCCGCCTTCACCGGCGAAGCCCTCCACATCCGCGGGCTGGAGCTGAAGATCTGAAACGTATTCGCCCCCGCCTCCACCGCCCGCTCGACCGCCGTCCAGCACCCTCCCGACGTCCCCAGGTGCACCCCAATCCGCCTCTTCAAACTCCCCATCCATCTAAGCTACCGTAGGGTGCCGCCCCCTGCACCCGGTGAAAGCTGTGGTCTTGCTTTGAGCCAACTCGCGCCGAGTCACCGACGAGCTCTTCGCAGCCGCCCACCACCTGCGGCGAGGTCAGCCGGCTCAACCGCATCCTTCTCTGGGGATCTGCCCTCATCTGGAGCTGCGGTTTCTTCGTCGCCTACCTGCTCGGGCCGATCCTCGAGTACATGGATCCGCCAAGGTTGAACCGGGGCGGAACATAGGCGGAATACCTGCACGGCAGCTCCTCGCTCCGACGCCTCGCCTCATCGCGCCCTGCCTTGGCATACAGACTGGTGTCGGATCGCCTGAATTCCGATCATCCGCCGTGTATGATCCCGCCAACCTCCGCATCCATCCGCCGTCCGCGAAAGGACTCCGCCTCATGCCCGAAAGTCAGAACTACCACCACCACGCCCGTCTCGACCCACCCTTCCACTACATCCTGCTTCCCATTCTCCTCATCAATCTCATCTTCTCCATCTACGCCACCGTTCATCACTGGCCGCAGCACCGCGAACTCTTCCTCTGGTGGATTGTGATGGCGATCGCGCTCATCATTCTGGGCGGCCGCAGCCGCGGATCCGCCCTCAAAGCACAGGACCGCCTCATCCGCCTCGAAGAACGCCTGCGCCTCGGCACCCTGCTTGCTCCCGCTGAACTCGCCCTCTCCCAGTCCCTCACCGAGCCCCAGCTCATCGCCCTCCGCTTCGCCTCCGACCCGAACTCCCCGCGCTCGCCCGCCGCACCCTCGCGGAAAACCTCACCCCCAAACAGATCAAGCAATCCATCACAAACTGGCGCCCCGACCACTTCCGCGTCTAACCGCGAATCCGCCATCTCTCGACCGGGTAGCCCCTCCTCCCAGCCGGGGGTGGTTCTACAGCCACATCACCCTAGTACACGTCCCTCTGGTACCGCTTCTGCTTCTTCATCGTCTGCAGATACTCATTCGCATGGTCCAGCGTTCCGTTCGATCCCCGTGCAATCACATCCAGCAGCGACATCTCCACATCCTTGGCCATGCGCGTCGCATCCCCGCAGACATAGAAGTAAGCCCCACGCTCCAGCCACGCATAGAGCTCGGCCGCATGCTCCTGCATCCGGTCCTGCACGTACACCTTCTTCGCCTGGTCGCGCGAGAACGCCGTATCCAGCCGCGTCAGCACGCCGTCCTTGTGCATCGCCTCGAACTGCTCCCGGTACAGGAAGTCGAGCGACCTCCTCTGCTCCCCGAAGAACAGCCAGTTGTCCCCCGTCTGCCCCGTCGCCTGCCGCTCCTCCAGAAACGCCCGGAACGGTGCAATCCCCGTACCCGGCCCGATCATGATCACCGGCATCGACGTATCCTCCGGCAGCCGGAAGTTCGCATTCGCATGCAGAAAGATCGGAAATTTCGACCCGACCGGAGCGCGGTCGCCCATATGTCCGCTCGCCAGCCCTTGCCGCTCCCGGCCATGCGCCTCGTACCGCACCACACGCACGGTCGTCTGCACATTGTCAGGATGCATCGCCTGGCTCGACGCAATCGAGTACATCCGCGGCGTCAACCGCTGCAGCACGTTGAAGAGCTGCTGCGGCTCCGTCACCACACCGGGGAAGTCCGTCGCCAGATCCACGAACTCGCGCCCCCAGCAGTACTCCTCCGCCCGTGCCTTGTTCTCCGGTCCAACCAGCACCTTCAACCCTTCGTGCCCGGGCGCCAGCTTTGCAAACTGGTTCACACTCCCCCGCGCTAGCTTCCCGATGCCCAGCCGTGTTCGCAGCGCCTCATGGAGCGAGATCTCGACCTTGTAGTGATCCAGGACGCGTTCGTCGCCGGTAAACTTCAGCGCTTCGAGGACATGCTCCAGCGCCTCGCTCCGGTTCTCAGGAACGATCCCCACCGCGTCTCCCGGCGTGTACATCATTCCCTCGTCAAGCGTCAGCTCAATATGCCGCGTCTCTTTTTCGGACCCCTCAGCCGTCAGCAGGTAGTTCTCCTGCACGGTCGAAAGGAACGGGTTGTTGCGCGTGTACTTCGACGCTTGGCTCTGCGTCTCTGCTGCTGTCTCGGTCAGGGTCTCTGGGCTCATGTCTGGTGCTTAAACGGTAGCATGCTGGCCTCCGCACATCCACCGGCTAGGGCAGCCGCAAAACCAGCCCTGTGCTCAACGTCGTCGGAGCGTAGCTGTTGCCCAGGCCGGAGAGTCGGCCATAGCTCAACTCCACCACGCGCCAGTCCAGCCGCGGCAGAAAGGTGAGGTCGACTCCACCCAGAAACTGGTACGTAAAGTGGGTCGCGCTTGTCCTTGACGATGCCTGACCCGCCGTCAGACTGCCAAAACCTCCTAGCGCCTCCACATACGGCTTGATCGGCAGCACATGGGGCGTGACCGCCAGCCGAACCCCACCCTGCAGGGTGTTGAGCGATTGATTCGAACCCGCTCCGTTCGAGTCGCCGCGTCGCAAAAATGAACCCCGCACGTCCAGCCCCAGCGCAATCGGCCCAAACCCATTGTCGTGATACAGCCCAACCGTCGGCCCATACATCCACGGGGTGTTTGCCGTGCTGATCTTGCCGCCCGTAAGCTCCGCATAGACACCCGTCTGCCCCAGAGCCGCGGCACTGGCAAGACCCAGAACTCCACATCCCATCGCAGCCATTACCCATCGTCCTGCCGGCATCGCCTAACCCTCCACCAACAGCAGTTTACGACGCCGGAAGCGGTTCCCCAGCACCCGTCCGCTCTGCCGCACCCGTACCGTCAACCCTGTTCTCAGGCCGTCAAGCACCGCGGCTCCCAGCCCACCTGCAAGTGGAATCACGTCCGCCCAAACGCCGAACGATCCCCTGCACTTAGACATTCCCCTCGTTGCCCCCCACCCGCAGGCCCAGATTCCCGCCGAAACTATTCAGCCCCGCCCTAAACTAGAGACACAATGACCAGAACACCTGCCGGGATCGCCCTCGCCGCCATCCTCACCACCGCCGCCCTCGCCCAAACCCCAACCACCGCCAGAAAGCCCGCACCCCACCGCGCCCCCGCGACTCACACCACCGCGGGGAGATCCGCCGCCACAGCCACCACCGCCAACCCCGCCGACAATCCCCCCAACGTTCCCCCAGTCGAGGGCAGCCCCAAGCCCCTCTACGCCCTTCGCTACATCGACACCGTCATCGGCAGCGGAGCCCTCGCCCCGCCGCTGAAGTTCTACACCGTCCGCTACACCGGCTGGCTCACCGACGGCACCAAGTTCGATTCCTCCGACGACCACCCCGGCAAGCCCTTTGCCTTCCCGTACGGCGCCCGCCGCGTCATCCTCGGCTGGGACACCGGCTTCGAAGGCATGCACGTCGGCGGAAAGCGCCGCCTCTACATCCCCTACCAGCTCGCCTACGGAGAGGCCGGCCGGCCAGGTATCCCGCCAAAGGCCGACCTCATCTTCGACCTCGAACTCGTCTCCATATCCGATACCGATCCAAACACAGCCCCAGAGCCCGCCGCCAGCCAACCGGCAGAGACCACCAAACCCGCGACCGACTCAGCCGACCCGACAAAACCCACATCCACCAGCCCCCCTCCGTCATCCAATCCCTCGACGCCGCAATCCAATCCGTCCTCACCGAAGTAGGTCCCCTCTGAAGATGCCGCTTCGCCTCCGACCGCTCACACCCTACCTCAGGCGCTACTGGAAGAGTCTCGCCTGGGGCGGTGTGGCCGTCCTCCTCTACAACACAATCAAGGTCCTCATCCCCCTCGTCATCGGCCACGCCATCGACGACATGCGCCACGGCGTCACTGAGACCAGGATCCTTCACCACGCCCTTCGCCTCCTCGTCGTCGCTGCCCTCTCGTCGCTCTTCCTCTACATCACCCGTCAGGTCATCATCGGCGCCTCCCGCGAGATCGAGTTCGACCTCCGCAACGATCTCTTCGCCAATCTCGAGCGCCAATCGGCTGGCTTCTTCCACACCCACCGCACCGGCGACATCATGGCCCGCACCACCAACGATCTCGCCGCCGTCCGCCAGCTCCTCGGCCCCGCCATCATGTACTCGGCCAACACCGTCATCTTCACCGCCGCCGCCCTCCCCTTCATGCTCCGCATCAGCCCGCGGCTCACCCTGTTCGCCTTCGTCCCCCTGCCCATCGCCTCCGTCCTGGTGCAATACTTCGGCGCCCGCATCCACACCCGCTTCGAACGCATCCAGGCCATGTTCTCCGACATCTCCGCCAAGGCGCAGGAGAACTTCTCCGGCGCCCGTCTCATCCGCGCCTTCGCCCAGGAAGAGGCCGAGATCGCCTCCTTCGAGACCGCCAACCTCGAGTACATTCGCCGCTCCCTTCACCTCGTCCGCCTCATGGCCATGCTCTGGCCCACCCTCGAGTTCGTCCTCGGCCTCTCGCTCATGATCACCCTCTTCGCCGGCGGCCACGAGGTCCTCCGCCACCACATCACCGTCGGCCAGTTTACCAGCTTCAACGTCCTCATGGTCCAGCTCACCTGGCCTATGATCGCCATCGGCTGGGTTGTCAACCTCTTCCAGCGCGGAACCGCCTCCGTCGTCCGCATCGACGAGCTCCTCAAACAGCAACCCGCCATAGCCGACGACCCCTCAATTCTTTGTCATCCTGAGCGCAGCGAAGGACCCGCTTCTCTACCCAGGACTTCAGCGCCCGCCGCGATCCACGGCAGCATCACCTTCCATCACCTCAACTTTTCCTTCCTCCCCGGAACCCCCGTCCTCCGCGACATCAACCTCCACATCCCCGCCGGCTCCTCGCTCGCCATCGTCGGGCCCACTGGCTCCGGCAAATCCACCCTCGTCTCCCTCATTCCGCGCCTCCACGACGCCCCCGCAGGCCAAGTCCTCATCGACAACCAGCCCATCCGCTCCTTCACCCTCGACCAGCTCCGCCAGGCGATCGGCTTCGTCCCCCAGGAGACCTTTCTCTTCTCCTCCACCATCGCCGAAAACATCGCTCTCGGCGTCGCGCACTCCACCCCGCAGCAGATCGACGACGCCGCCCGCACCGCCCACATCGCCACCGAAATCCTCGACTTCCCCCGCGGCTTCGCCACCGTCGTCGGCGAGCGCGGCGTCACCCTCTCCGGCGGCCAGAAGCAGCGCACCGCCATCGCCCGCGCCCTCCTCCGCAATCCCCGCATCCTGATCCTGGACGACGCCCTGGCCAGCGTAGACACCTTTACCGAAGAGCAGATCCTCTCCGGCCTCCGCCGCGAGATGGAAGGCCGCACCACCATCCTCATCTCCCACCGCGTCTCCACCGCCCGCAACGCCGACCAGATCGCCGTCCTCGTAGACGGCCGCATCGTCGAACTCGGCACCCACGACGAACTCATCACCCGCAACGGCTACTACACCTCCCTAGCCGAAAAACAGCAGCTCGAAGAAGAACTCTCCGTCACCGCCTAGATCTGTTGTGCTTGGTCAACACAAGCGCGTTTAGCAGTAGCAATTCAGTATTCGAGATGCGACTAGCCTCTATGAACACGGCGCGGTTGGATCGGGTCGTCGTCACGAATGGAGGACGTACAATCTTATGGAGATTGAGGTCGGATGAGACAGGAAGACGGACTCTGGCTGGCTGTAAACGGCGGCGTGCTCGCTGACAAAATCCATTACGCAATCGAAAACCACGGCCAGTTCTCCTTTCCGATACCGCAGGGAGACTATCGGCCCCGCCGTGCAGAGTTGGTCATGGTTTCTCTCGGCGGACGCAAAGCTGATTATTTCGGGATCAGCGTACGGAGGAAGTTCGGGACCACTGGACAGACGAACGTGATGGTCTCGAATCTTATGCCAGTTGAACAACTTAGCATGGCGGAAGTTCACGCATCCTTACTCAAGAGGTTCCAAACGAGCTTCTCGCCACCTGATGAAGGGATCTATCGACCCACCCCAAAGCTTTGGGAAGCTCTACTGAAGATACTGATCCCAAATACTCCCGAGAACAACCTCAGACTTGATGCTCTTCAAAGAGCCTTCACGCAAGCCAACCGGACAGGAGGGCGCAGCAGAGATGGCGGCCTTGAGGCGTTTGAGCGCGACGCGATCGCCTCTGCTCTGCAGGCATGGGGGGGACCAACTGTGAGGCGTCGGATACTCCAGAACGCAGTTCCAACAGCGGGCGAAAGGGCACCCTTCTTAGCAAGCCTTAGGGATGTGACTGCCCGAGAGGATTCACAAATAAATCACGATCACACCGTATTCCCTGGCATGACTGTCTCTCGACGAGACATCGTGAGTGCCGTGACCCTTACCGACGGTACAGAGCAAATCACCATTCTCAATTGCAACCGGCAACCGCTGGAACGGACCTTAGGGGTGGATCTCATCTACTACAGCTACAGATTCAAAGCTTTCGTTCTGGTGCAATACAAGAGGATGATTGGAGAGAATGGAATTCCCGGGTATCGCCCCCATTCGGACTCTAATCACGCAAAAGAACTGGTGCGAATGCGGGTCGCAGAACAACTGCTGCAGACTACCCCGAACGGAGCCTCGAATGAGCCAACCTGCTTCCGCTTAAGTTCTGCACCCTTTTTCGTGAAGCTGTGTGAGGCAAAGGCACCGATCGCTCTTGACTCTGGGATGGTTACTGGGATGTATGTACCTCTCCAGCTTTGGGAGTTTTTGTTGTCGTCGCCGACCGTGGTCGGTCCCAAGGGAGGCGTCAACGTCACCTGGGATAACTGCACGCGACGACTCAGCAACAGCGAATTCACCAACCTCCTCCGTTATGGATGGATTGGATCAAGCGAATCTCATACGCAAAAGCTATCTGAAATTATCGAACAAGTCCTAAGTTCAGGCAGGATGCTGATTCTTGCAGCTACAGAACCTGGTACGGGATCTAGAGACTACCGTCGAGACAATTGGGGACGCTTCGCATCTGAGGGCGACCTAGAAGCAGCCTTCTGATTTGTCCAGAAGCATCGGAGAAGCGACAAAGCAGCGCTGATCCGAGCGGTTGCAGGTCTGACGCGACGACGCTGGGTCGATCTGTTCGCGTAGGTACTCCCAAGTCGGCTTCTCGGAAGTAATCCGCAAAGAGCAGACCAACCGGCTGGCTCACTTCCCACCCCAGCACCTTCACAATCACCCGATTCTTCCGCTGCCCATCAAACTCCGCATAGAACACCCGCTGCCACGTTCGAAAATCAAGCTTGCCCGAGTTACCGACGACGTCGCCTTACTAATGCAGCAGCAAGCCCTTTGATGGACGTCTCTTTGCGAAAAAGAGTCCTCATCTCTTGTAATGCTTCTGACGACACACTTCATCACACGCACTCGAAACTTCATCTCGGCTTCGCGCCAAGCAGAATAGGGGTCCGTCTCGACAAGCGTGAGGGACTTCACCATCCCTTGCGTCCGGGTCTTGTACCTCTTGAAATGAGCACTCTGCAGATGCGCCTGGTACGCAGCCGAACTCCGATACGTCTCAAAAAGCCTGATCTGGTCCGCATGGCCTTTGACCGATACCGCATACAGGGTCAACACCCCCGGCTCGACTCGAATCGAAGTCTCAATCTCCTCTCGGAGCGCGGCTTTATACTCCTCCAACTGAGCGGGATCGATCGCTAGCTCTGCCAGTCGCACGACACGCCCATCCACCGGCTCGGCACACGCGCGGCCCCACCCCCACAACAGGCACGACGCCATCACCGCTGAACCACGGAGCAACCGAAGCTGTGTCGCTGTCATGCTCACCTCCTGACCAGGTTCTATTTGACGAAGGTGTGTCACTCATAGCTCTCGATAAGCGATCAATCGCGCGGGTACCTTCACTTCCCCACCCCCAGCACCTTCACAATCACCCGCTTCCTCCGCTGCCCATCAAACTCCGCATAGAACACCCGCTGCCACCTCCCTAAATCCAGCCGCCCCTTAGTAACCGGCAAGGTGGTCTCATGATGCAGCAGCAGGGCCCTCAAGTGCGCGTCCGCATTGTCCTCTCCCGTCCGGTGATGCTTGTACCCCGGCCACCGCGGAGCCAGCTTCTCCAGCCAAACCCCGATATCCTCAATCAGCCCATCCTCGTTGTCGTTCACATAAATCGTCGCCGTAATATGCATCGGCGAAACGAAACACAGCCCATCGTCGATCCCACTCCGCCGCACGATCTCCTCCACCTGCGGCGTCAGGTGCACCATCTCGTAGCGCTCCGCCGTCTTCATCTCCAGGTACTCCGTATGCGCCTTCATCCCGACCATCTCCTACCTCTGACCTCCTCACGAACTGTCATCCTGAGCGAAGTGCGCGCACGCAGCCGAAGGCCTGTGGTCTCCGATGCCAATTCAGATGCATCACTTCCGTGAACGGCAATCCTCATCCCAAGCCTCACAATAGAACCGTGAATCAAAACCCCATCCTCTACATCGCCACCACCAACCCCGGGAAGCTCCGCGACTTCGCCACCGCCCTCACCCCCGGCCTCAACATCCTTCCCCTCCCCGGCCTCGCCACCATGCCCGAAGCCCCCGAGATCGAACCCACCTTCGAAGGCAACGCCACCGCCAAAGCCCTCTTCTACTCCCACCTCGCCCCCGGCTACACCATCCTCGCCGACGACTCCGGCCTCGAAGTCGATGCCCTCCACGGCGCTCCCGGAGTCCGCTCCGCCCGCTTCGCCGACGACCGGCACTTCACCACCCGCCGCCCATTACCTCCCGACCAGCGCAACAACCTGTGCCTCCTCGACGCCCTCGCCAGCACCCGCGAAGCCGACCGCACCGCCCGCTTCCGCTGCGTCCTCACCGCCACGCTCGACGGCGCCGTTCTCGCCACCGGAACCGGCTCCGTCGAAGGCGAAATCCTCGCCATCCCCCGCGGCAACGGCGGCTTCGGCTACGATCCCCTCTTCCTCCTCCCGGACGAAGGCCGCACCATGGCCGAGCTCGCCCCTGAAGAGCGCCACCGCTTCAGCCACCGTGGCCGGGCGCTCGAGGCATTGCTCCTGAATCTCTCCCGAGCACGCAACTTCGCACAAACTTGACGATAACCGCACATCTTCACCCCCTGTCCTTGACGGCCATTTGCACCCGGCAGAATAATCAATCCTGCCTGGGCGTGAACCTATAACCGGCAGCGTGCCTCAACTCCGAGGCATCGAGGAACAACAATGGCCGCAGCCGCACCCGTCGCACCGCCCGACAACTCCGCCCCCGCCGGTCGACGTGGCGTCCAGCCCCTCCGCGCCGGCGAGGGCCACTCCTTCCTCTGGCGTCGGCTCCACTCCCTCTCCGGCATCGTCCCCATCGGCGCCTTCCTGGTCGAGCACATCGTCTCCAACTTCGAAACCTGGAACGGCCCCCTCGCCTACGCCCAGCAGGTCAAATTCCTCAACGCCCTTCCCCTCGTCCGCGTCCTCGAGTGGACCTTTATCTTCCTCCCCCTCGCCTTCCACGCCCTCTACGGCGTCTGGATCTCCATCCGCGGCCGCGCCAACGTCAACGTCTACCCCTGGGCCGGCAACTGGATGTACCTCTCCCAGCGGTTCACCGGCCTCATTGCCCTCGCCTACATCGTTTATCACGTCTGGCGTCAGCGCTTCTCCGGCGTCTCCCTCCCCGAGCACCCCGGCGCCGCCTTTCACAAGGTCCAGGTCGAACTCTCCCACCCCTGGATCCTCGCCGTCTACATCATCGCCATGGTCGCCACCACCTGGCACTTCGCCTACGGCATCTGGCTCTTCGCCGCCAAGTGGGGCATCACCCCCGGCGACCGCGCCCGCCGACGCTTCGCATACGTCTGCGGAGCCACCGGCCTCGCCCTCTGCCTCATGGGCTTCATCTCCATCTACGCCGTAGTCTGGAAATACCCCAACGCCCCCGAAGACGTCATGCCCGCCCAACCCGCCGGCGTCGTGCAGCCTGCACCGACAACTGCACCGCCCGGCACCACGAATCCAACCCAGCCCGGCGAGGTTCGCTGATGGTTCCCACCTTCTATGTAGCCGTAATTGCACTAGGCGCTGTCGCTATCAGCTCTGGAATTGCGCGTCACCTGATGCTAAAGCGGTATGCACAGGAGAACGGCTTGCTTGATGCTCGGACAAACCTCTTGAATGGGATTGCAGAAGAGCGCACGATACGGAGTTTGTCCGGGAGCCCGCTGCGCGGCAGATTCAGACTGCTTCATGCTGTATCGGCAACGTTTTCGGTGGGGTTTAGAGCACTTCTGGAATTTTGGCATTAGTCACGGACTTCAGATAGGACATCGTTCCATGGCAGCAGCAACCCCAAGAATCATCGTCGTAGGCGGAGGCCTAGCCGGCCTCTCCGCCGTCATCAAGATCGCCGAAGCCGGCGGCAAGGTCGACCTCTTCTCCATCGTCCCCGTCAAGCGCTCCCACTCCGTCTGCGCCCAGGGCGGCATCAACGCCGCCAAAAACCTCAAGGGCGAGGGCGACGACGTCTTCAAGCATTTCGACGACACCATCTACGGCGGCGACTTCCTCGCCAACCAGACCCCCGTCAAGAACATGACCGCCCAGGGTCCCGCCATCATCGACCTCCTCGACCGCATGGGCGTCCCCTTCAACCGCACCCCCGAAGGCCTGCTCGATTTCCGCCGCTTCGGCGGTACCCTCTATCACCGCACCGCCTTCGCCGGAGCGACCACCGGCCAGCAGCTCCTCTATGCCCTCGATGAGCAGGTCCGCCGGTACGAGTCCGAGGGCAAGGTCACCAAGTACGAGGGCTGGGAGTTCATGTCCGCCGTCCTCGACGATAACGGCGCCGCCCGCGGCATCGCCGCCCTCGACCTCCGCTCCATGGAAGTCCGCACCTTCCCCGCAGACGCCCTCATCATCTGCACCGGCGGCATCGGCGCCATCTTCGGCAAATCCACCAACTCCGTCGTCTGCACCGGCTCCGCCCAGTCCGCGCTTTACCAGCAGGGAGCCTTCTACGCCAACGGCGAGTTCATCCAGGTCCACCCCACCGCCATCCCCGGCGAAGACAAGCTCCGCCTCATGTCCGAGTCCGCCCGCGGCGAGGGCGGACGAGTGTGGGTACCAAAGGACAAGAACGACAAGCGCGTCGCCAAAACCATCCCCGAGAACGAACGCTGGTACTTCCTGGAAGAGTGGTACCCCAAGTACGGCAACCTCGTCCCCCGCGACGTCGCCACCCGCGCCATCTTCAAGGTCGTCTACGAGCACGGCATGGGCATCGACGGCCAGCCCATGGTCTACCTCGACCTCACCCACATCGATAGAGCGACTCTAAACAGAAAGCTCGAAGGCATACTCGAGATCTACGAGAAGTTCGTCGGCGACGACCCCCGCGACGTCCCCATGAAGATCTTCCCCGGCATGCACTACACCATGGGCGGCCTATGGGTCGACTTCAACCAGCAGACCAACATTCCCGGCATCTTCGCCGCGGGCGAGGCCGACTACTCCATCCACGGCGCCAACCGCCTCGGCGCGAACTCCCTGCTCTCCTGCATCTACGGCGGCTTCGTCGCCGGCCCCTGCGCCATGGAGTACGCCCGCAACCTCGCCCCGCAGCCCGGCGACGGCGGCCATCGCGCCGAGTTCGATCGGCAAAGCGAAAAGAACGCCCGCATCCTCACCAACGTCGGCACCGAAAACCCCTTCAAGATGTGGCGCGAGCTCGGCGAGGTCATGACCAAGCACGCCACCATCATTCGCTACAACTCCGGCCTCGCCGAAGCCGACGCCAAAATCGTCGAACTCCTCGACCGCTACAAGAACATCAATCTCTCCGACAAGAGCCAGTGGGCCAACACCAGCTTCGCCTTCGCCCGCCAGCTTGAAAACATGCTCCACCTCTCCCGCATCGTCGTGGGGGGAGCAGCCGCCCGCGACGAGAGCCGCGGCGCACACTACAAGCCCGACTTCCCCGAACGCAACGATGAGCGCTTCCTCAAGACCACCAAGGCCGCCTTCTCGGACGGTGCCCCACAGCTCTCCTTTGAAGAGGTTGACATCAGCCACATCAAACCCCGCGCTCGCAACTACGCCGCGACAGCATAGGAGCACTTTTCATTGAGGACATTGGCGCAACCACCCCTCGCCAACCGTTATCCTTAGAGGTGAGGTAAGCGCAGGAAAAAGTCCCTGCACCGCACTCGAGCAACCAGTTGGGTCAGCCCGCTTAGGTCCTTGCAGTCCAGACCTAAGTGGCATGAATGTAGGACTTTAGGTACTCAAGTACGGGGGGGTGGTACCCACCCGCGTCAGACAAGGCAACAGCAGGAGCAAAGCACAATGTCCACCGCCGTCCAGACCCCAGGCACCACCCACACCCCCATCGCCCAGTCAGCCACCGCCGCGCAGACCTCCCAGCGCACCATCAAGGTAGAGATCAAGCGCCAGGCCACCCCGGACGCCCCCGCGCGCACCGAAAAGTTCGAGATCCCCTACCGCCCCAACATGAACATCACCTCGCTCCTCGGCGAGATCGCCTGCGACCCCGTCACATCGGCCGGCGAACAAACTACTCCGATTGCCTACGACGCCAACTGCCTGGAAGAGATCTGCGGCTCCTGCGCCATGTTGATCAACGGCAAGGCCCGCATGGCCTGCTCCGCCCTGGTCGACAAGCTCGCCCAGCCCATCACCCTCGCCCCCCTTTCAAAGTTTCCGGTGGTGCGCGACCTCGCCGTCGACCGCTCCGTCCTCTTTGAAAATCTCAAGCGCGTCAAAGCCTGGGTCCCCATCGATGGCTCCTACGATCTCGGCGAGGGCCCACGCCAGTTCCCCCAGCTCCAGGAGCAGCTCTACCCCCTCTCGAACTGCATCTCCTGCACCATCTGCATGGAGGTCTGCCCTCAGTTCAACGACCAGACCAACTTCGTCGGCGCCGCCACCATCGCTCAGGTCAAGCTCTTCAACAACCACCCCACCGGAGCCGTCCTCAAGGAAGAACGCCTCCGCGCCCTCGCCGGAGACGGCGGCGTCCAGGAGTGCGGCTTCGCTCAAAACTGCGTCGAAGCTTGCCCCAAACAGCTCCCCCTCACCGAGGCCATCTCCGACGTCAGCCGCGGCGTCATCTTCCAGCAAGTCAAAGATCTCTTCACCCGATAGTTCCTGCGCAACTCGGTCGGTGTTGCGCTAACCTATTGCACATGAGCGAACTCCTCTTCAACGTCTCGCAAGAGTCCGACGGAGGCTACGTCGCCGTCGCCGTCGGTGAGAGTATCGTTACCCAAGGTGACACCTGGGATGAACTCTGTTATATGGTGCTTGACGCAGTAAAGGGTTACTTCTACGACTCCGAGCCGCCATCTCGTATCCGGCTCTTCCTTCATGTAGAACAGGTTTTGGCCGTCGCTTGAAGATCCCACGGAGCGTGGATGGCAGAGCGTTGGCTGACCACCTCATCCGTCACTGGCAATACCGGGAATCCCACCAGACTGGCAGCCATATCATCCTCCGCACGGAGCTGCCGACCGGGCAGTCCTTGCCCATTCCAGCCCATAAACCTCTTCGAATCGGAACCCTTGTCGCTCTCCTAAGACTGGTCGAGGAACACAAGAAAGTCACTCGCGAGCAGGTCCTCCGCCGTCTCTAACCGACCGTCGCAGACCCGGCGTACGATCACTCTATGAGTGTCGACCGCCGCCGCTTCCTCACCCTGAGCCTGGGCGCCGCCGCCGCAACCCGCCTCCCCGCAGACGACCTCCCCGCAACCAAACCCCTCCGCAGCCCCCACTACAACCAGGTCACCGTTTCCAGCGAACCCCACCTCGCCCAGCAACGCAACGCCCAAGCCATCCTCATGGGCCTCTCCGACGACAGCCTCCTCAAGCCCTTCCGCGCCATGGCCTCCCAGCCCGCGCCCGGCGTCGACATCGGCGGCTGGTACCAATACCTCCCCACCTACGACTACCAGCACGGTGACGCCGGCTTCGTCCCCGGACACTGCTTCGGCCAGTGGACCTCCGCCCTCGCCCGCCTCGGCGCCGCCTCGAACAATCAAGTCGTCGCCGCCCGCGTCCGCAACCTCCACGCGCAACTCGCCGAAACCATCTCCCCCGCCTTCTTCGACGCGCACCGCTTCCCCGCCTACACCTTCGACAAACTAGTCTGCGGCCTCATGGACGCGCACGCCCTCCTCCACGATCCGCAAGCCTTCCCCACCCTCGACAAAGTCCGTCAAGCAGCTCTCCCCAGCCTCCCCGGCCACGCTATGGAGCGCGACATTCCCTGGCGCGCCAATCGCGACAAATCCTTCTTCTGGGACGAGAATTACATCCTCCCCGAAAACCTTTATCTCATCTCCGCCATGGGCGCCGGTCTCGCCTATCGCACCATGGCCGATCAGTACCTGCTCAATACCTTCTTCGACCCCCTCGCCCGCAACGAAAACGTCCTCGGCGGCCTTCACGCCTATAGCCACGTCAACGCCCTCTGCTCCGCCATGCAGGCTTGGTTTGTCGCCGGCAGCAACCGCCACCTCCAGGCCGCCGTCAACGGCTTCGCCATGCTTGAGGCCCAAAGCTACTCCACCGGCGGCTGGGCCCCCGAGGAGACCCTCGAAAAACCCGGCTCCGACCGCCTCTTCACCAGCCTCACCAAGACCCACAACAGCTTCGAAACCCCCTGCGGCGCCTACGCTCACATGAAGCTCACCCGCTACCTCCTCCAGGCCACCCGCGACGGTCACTACGGCGACAGCATGGAGCGCATCATGCTCAACGCCGCCCTCGGCGCCCGCCCCATGCAGGGCGACGGCCACTCCTTCTACTACGCCGATTACAGCAACGCCGCCCGCCGCGTCGACTCCACCCACCGCTGGCCCTGCTGCTCCGGCACCCTCCCCCAGCTCGCCGCCGATTACGGCATCAACGCCTATCTCCTTGGCCCCGCTGCCGGCTCCTCCGTCTGGGTCAACCTCTACTTCGCCTCAACCCTGCGCTGGATCGAGCACGGCACCCGTCTTGAGCTCGAGCAGGCTGCCGGCTATCCCGAAACCGACACCGTACGCCTGCACCTCCGCGCATCCCGTCCAGCGTCCTTCACCCTTCGCCTCCGCATTCCGGAGTGGACCCACAATCCGCATATCGCCATCAACGGCCAGCCACAGCCCCTCACCATCACCAGGGGATTTGCCGAGCTTCAACGTCACTGGCAAAACGGAGATGTCGTCCAGCTTCACCTCCCCATGCAGCTCCGCCTCGACCCCCTTCACACCGACGGCGGCACACCGCACCCCGAGATCGCCTCCCTCGTCTTCGGGCCGCGGGTCCTGATGGCCATGGCCCCGGTGCCCGCACTCTCCCGCGATCAGCTCCTCGCGGCCCGCCGCATCAGCCCATCCGAGTGGGTCGTCGACACACCGCAGTCCACCATCAGCTTCAAGCCCTTCACCGAGGTTGGAGACGATCTCTACTCCGCCCACGTCCATCTTGTCTGACCGGCTCCGGCCCACGGCACCGCCACATCCTGTCGACGGCATCCTGTACCATCGCTCCCATGAATCGCAGCCTCAACCTATTGGATCGACGCCGCTTGGATCGACGCCGCTTCCTCTCCCTCTCCGCCGCCGCAGCCGCCACCTCCGCCCTCTCCGCCTTCCCCCAATCCCCCACGGGGCCCACCCCGGCCACAAGACCTGGCAGCCTCCGCCTCATCTTCTTTACCGACACCCATACCCAGCCCGAGCTTCGCGCCAACGAAGGCACCGCTCTCGCGCTCGCAAAAGTTAAGTCGCTCAAGCCCGACCTCTGCATCCAGGGCGGAGACCACTGCTTCGACCTCGCCGCCGTCCCCCGCGATCGCTCCCTCATGCTCCTCGACCTCTACAAAAAAACTGAGCAAACCCTCGACGGCATCCCCATCCAGCACGTCATCGGCAACCACGACGTCTTCGGCCGCGATCCCGGCTCCGGCGTCGAAACCTCCGACCCTCTCTACGGCAAGAAAGCCTTCGAGCAGCGCTTCAACACCAGGACCTATCGCTCCTTCGACCAGGCCGGCTACCACTTCATCCTCCTCGACTCCATCCAGATCACCCCACAGCGAGACTTCGACGCCACCGTCGACCCTGACCAACTCGCCTGGCTCAAGCAGGATCTTGCCGCCACCCCCGCCGGAACCCCCATCCTTGTCGCCTCGCATGTCCCTCTCGTCTCCGCCGCTCCCCAGTACACGCCACCCGACGACAGGGCGGCCAAAGCCGCCGCCTACCAGGCCCTCACCGGCCTCCACGGCTTCCTCCTCGGCAACTCCCGCGAGGTCACGCAGCTCTTTGAAGGCCACAACATCATCGCCGTGCTCCAGGGCCACACCCACATCAACGAGACCGTTTTCTGGCGCAACACCCCCTACATCACCAGCGGCGCCGTCTGCGGCAACTGGTGGCACGGCTCCCGCTGGGGTACCCCCGAAGGCTTCACCATTGTCGAACTCGCGGATGGCGCCGCTCACTGGCATTACGAGACCTACGGCTGGAAGAGCGCCGCTCCCGAACCGGACCCCCTCGCCCCCCTCGCCCGCCCGAGATCCTCCCCCGGCCCACGCCCGCCCGTAGACTTGCTCTGACACGCAGCCTTGCGACGGCCGCCGTATCGACCATGGACCGCCGATCCCTCCCCTCCGCACACCAGTCACTCGCATCTCACCTCCAAGACCCGTCATCTGATCCAGCAAACTCACCTACCGTAGAAGGAGATGTACATGATTCAACTTGCAGACGCGCGCCGCATCATCGCAGCCGCTGAAAAGAAAGCCGAAGAGATCGGTCAGCCCATGAATGTGGCCGTCGTCGACGAGGGCGGCAACCTGGTAGCGTTTGAACGCATGGCCAACGCCTGGCTCGGCTCCATCGACATCGCCCAGAAGAAGGCCTGGACATCCCGCGCCTTCGACATCCCCACCAAGGACCTCGGGGAGAACTCCCAGTCTGGCGATCAGTTCTTTGGCATCCACGCGTCCAATAACGGCAAGGTCATGATCTTCGCCGGCGGCATTCCCCTCAAGAAAGATGGCGAGGTCGTTGGCGGAATTGGCATCAGCGGCGGCAGCGGAAAGCAGGATCACCAGGTAGCGGAAGCAGGCGCTGCCGCCTTCTAGCCACACCCTTGCCCGCGCCACCTCAAGAAAGAAAGCCCGCCATTGATGGCGGGCCTTCTTTCTTCATCCTCTACTTCGAAATCAATGTGCTTCCGGGGATATTTCCCTCGTCGGCGAGAATCCGGTTCTCGCCGCGTTTCGCACTCTCCATCGCAATGCGATCCATTCGCTCTTGGTCACTCTTCCCCGCATCCGTGGCATCGCCCGTGTGCTCCTGCAGTGCCTCGTTCGAGGGCCGCGCCGGGCTCTTGGTGGAATTCAGGTTCATGTTCGTGCTGTCTTCGTGGGCCATCTTTCACCTCAGACCAGTAAGATAGGTCTGCTATTCCGGGAGGTTGTCCGGACCCGCGAGCCACTTCACCGGAACCTCCCAAAACGGTAGAATCAACCCGCCAGAGCTTCGGCCTGTGCCGTAACAACCCACACTGCCGAACCCGGTCCGAGATCCATATCGACCCCGCCCACATCCAGCCTCACATACTCCTGCTCGACACCCATGCCGACACAGCCCAACGCTTCGCCGATGAGCAGTGGAACCTCACCGACGACCTCCAGGGCGGCCATCTGAACCTCGCCTCAGCTCGCGCCGGAGGCCTCGCCGGTGAGTTCTTCGCCATCTGGGCCGAACCAGCGCAGTGGCGCGGAAGGTATGCACACCGCACCCTTCAACTAATTGACAGCGTCCTAAATCAGGTTCGCCGGGCTCCAGGTCTCCTCCGTCTTTGCACCTCGCCGGCCGATATCCTGGCCGCCCATCGGGAGGCGAGGTTCGCCGTCATGATGGGCATCGAGGGCGGCCACTCGATCGAAAACTCGCTCGCCCTGCTTCGGATCTACTTCCAGCTCGGCGTCCGCTATATGACGCTCACTTGGGCGAACTCGAACGACTGGGCCGACTCCTCCGGCGACCTCCAGGATCCCCATGTTCCCCACCACAACGGCCTCACCGCCTTCGGCAAAGACGTAGTGCGCGAGATGAACCGTCTGGGCATGATGGTCGACGTCTCCCATATCTCCGACCGGACGCTCGCCGATGTCCTCGAAACATCGCGTGCCCCCGTCCTCGCCACTCACTCGGGCGCACGCGCACTCACCGCTGCTCCCCGCAACCTCAGCGACGACCAACTCCGGGCCATCGCCGGCAGGGGAGGTGCCGTCATGGTCAACTTCTACCCCGCGTTCATCGATGAGTCCTGGCGCTCCGCCTGGAATGCCCTCACGCCCGCCCGGCGCGCCGCTCAGTCGGAACTGGAAGCTGCCTACGCTGCGACAAGCCAGCCGGTGCCCTTCAAAGTCTCAAACAAAATCGACCGCGAGTTCGCCGCCAGGCTCCCTCGTCCACCTCTCCGCTTGCTGATCGACCACATCGATCACGTCGCGCAGGTCGCCGGCGTTGATCACGTTGGCTTGGGAACTGACTTCGACGGCATATCCGCCCTCCCCGAAGAGATCGACTCCGCTGCTGACCTCTTTAAGATCGCCGATGCCCTCTCCGCTCGCGGCTACAGCCCGGATCGCATCGGCAAGATATTCGGCGGAAACCTACTCCGCGTCTTCCGCGAAGTGGAGGCTGCCGCCGGCCTCGAGCCGTAATCTGACCCTTAGCGCTTCGTCGCCAGCACCTCGATCTTGTGGATCTGCGGCGCCTCCGAGAACAACTCACTCGCCTTCGCCATCAGCGCCTTGGCAATATCGCCATTCAGGTGAGCGTCGCGGCCCTGCTCGTCGTCGAACGTGTCAAACACCGCATACCTGCCCTCACCCTCCTTCAGCCCATACCAGGAGATCGTTCCGCCCTCCTGCGCAGCCATCTCAGCGCCCTGCTTCAGAAACGCCTCGACCTCACTCTCTTTGCCGGCCTTTGCCTTCAACGGCACATACAACGCGTACTTTGCCATGTCGTAATCTCCTTTCCCTTAAGGATGCCGAATGTCACCGCATAGCGCACGCGCATCACACATGATTGAGGAATAGTTATGCACACGTCAGCCAGACAACCATCGCTGCTTCGCGGTCTGCTCATCGGCGCAACCGCCGGCATTGCCGCAACGCTTGTGATGGACCAGTTCCAAAAGCTCTCGTCTTCCAGCCAGAAGGCCATCGAGAAACACAGAAGAATCGCGGAGGGCGAGTCCCCTTGGCAGATCGCCCACGAGCAGGTTCAGCAGCAGCAGCAACAGGCCGCGCAGGAAGGCTCCACCGAAGTCGTCGCCCGGCACCTCGCCCAGGCTGCCGGCAAGGAGATCCCTCCTGAAAGCAAAAAGCAGGCCGGCCAGGCAGTCCACTATAGCTTCGGCACTCTCATGGGCATTGCCTACGGGGTCACGGCGGAGTTCCTGCCCGAGATCTCTTCCGGCGGCGGAACCGCCTTCGGGACCATGCTCTTTCTCGGCGCCGACGAAGTAGCCGTCCCGGCCCTGCGCCTCGCCCCTCCCCCGACTGAGACCGCGCCCACCGATCACCTCCAGCACTGGGCCGCGCATGTCGTCTACGGCGGCACGCTCGAGCTCGCACGAGGCATTCTGCGCCGCCTGCTCTAACCCGCAGTCACTCACAGGGGGCAGGGGGCTCAGCCACTCGCAACGCGGATTCAGCAGCCCGCCTTTTGCCCCTCCCCCACGCTCCTGCGTAAACTACAGGTGGAGCTATCCACTGCATGATTCTGCGTTCGCTTCTCGTCCTTCTCCTCAGCTCTCCGCTGCTGGCCCAGACTCCAACGTCGGCCACCTCCCCGGCAACGCCGGCCACCTCCCAGATGCCGGCAAACCAGACATCGGCAAAGCCTCCGGCCACCGATCTTCCCGACTCCCCCAGCGCCGCCGCCCAGATCCAGCCGCCCGTCATCCCCACCGGTCCCACCGCTGTGATCGATACCTCGCTCGGCCGCCTCACCTGCAAGCTCTACGACAAGCAAGCGCCGGTCACCGTTGCGAACTTCATCGGCCTCGCGGACGGCACCAAGGACTGGACCGACCCGATCACCCTCAAGAAAATTCACGGCCAGCCGTTCTACAGCGGCACCACCTTCCACCGCGTCATCCCCAACTTCATGATCCAGGGCGGCGACCGCGTCGGCAACGGCACCGGCGACCCCGGCTACTTCTTCAAAGATGAGATCGACCCCACCCTCACCTTCGACGTGCCCGGCCGGCTCGCCATGGCCAACGCCGGTCCAGCCACCAACGGCAGTCAATTCTTCATCACCGAGGCTCCCGTCCCTGAACTCGATGGCAAGCACACCATCTTCGGCCAGTGCGACGCCCACTCCGTCCTGCTCGCCGCATCCATCGCCCGTGTAGATCGCGACGCAAGCGATAAACCGGTCACCCCCGTCGTGATCGGCAAGATCACCATCGTCCGCGAAGGCCAGCCGATGCCGCCGGCGCCCGCCGCTCGCGCCGCCTCGCCATCCACTTCGACGCCGCCCGCGGCCCCCACCCCGCCATAGCCCCAAGTCGTCCGGCGGATCCACTTCGACTTCCACACCACACCAGGAGACTTCAAAACCATGCCAAATAAGCCAGGAACCTACGCCACCTTCAAGACCTCCGAAGGCGCCATCGTCTGTGAGCTCTTCGAGCAGGATGCCCCCGAGACCGTCAAGAACTTCATCGAGCTCGCCGAAGGCACCAAGGAGTGGAACTCCCGCTCCAAAAAGGGCAGCAAACTCTATGACGGAACCGTCTTCCACCGCGTCATCCCCCAGTTCATGGTTCAGGGCGGCGATCCCGAAGGCACAGGCATGGGCGGCCCCGGCTATAAATTCGCCGACGAGACCAAGGGCTCCAGGCACGGCTTCCAGGGCAAGGGCAAGCTCGCCATGGCCAACTCCGGCCCCAACACCAACGGCTCCCAGTTCTTCATCACCGTAGCCGACACCAGCTGGCTCACCGGCAAGCACACCATCTTCGGCGAGGTCGTCGAAGGCTACGACGTCGTCGAAAAGATCAGCAAACTTCCCCGCGACGGCTCCGACCGCCCCAAGACCCCCGTCGTCCTCGAGTCCGTCACCATCGAGCGCGTCTAGCCGCAGCCCTCATCCTTACCTCCGAGAGCCGTCCCGCACCAGCGGCGACGGCTCTTTGCTTTGGTTCAAAAACATCCCCGTCGGAAACACCGGCAGATCCATCTCGCCGCGATCCAGCGCGCCGTAAAAAAGGTCCTGATCGTGATTGGGCACATGCGCAAAGATCACGGCGGCATGGGGCAGCGGCCTCCCGTCCGATATCGCCGCGTCCCGCTCAAACCCAAGCCGCGCAAACAACAGCATCCCGGTCATCCCCAGCACCGTCGCGCATACGCCTGCCAGCCGCAGCCGTCCACCTCCCCGCCCGCACAGCACCAGTGCCAACGCCAGCGCAACCTGCAGCACGCGTGACCCCGGATCCGATATCCCGAGTGCGGTGCCCGGCGCAAGGAGGTACAACGGCAGCATGGTCAGCACCCCAATCCATACAAATCGCTCGCCCGCCCGCTCCCGGAAAGCTGTCCGCGCCGCCCGCACCATGCTCCATCCCAGCGCAGCGCACAGGGCCAGGTTCACCCCCAGCAGCACCACAAACACCGCCCTTCCAAACAGCGTGATCTCCTCCGATCCGCTCGGCGACCCGGGATTGATGAACCCGAACGACTTCAGATACGAGTTCACCTTGTAGGCCCAGAACGCCGCCGAGTAGCTCCGCACCGTCGACACCATACCCGCCTGCCCATCCGCATTCCCCGCCAGCAAATACCGTCCCGCCAAATACCACACACTCGCCACACCAGCCGGAACAATCTGCCACAAAACGCGATATCGCTTCGTTTGAACGGCATATAACAGCACGAGCAAAGCGGCAAAACAGAACGGAATCATGTGCGTGAAGAACGCCAGCAGCAGCACCACGCCCAGCACAAGGTCATGGGTCGGCCCGCCCTGCTCCTCCCGCTCCCTCCGAAGCAGAATCGATGCCGTCAGCATCACCCAGCAGATCCCCAGTTCGAAGTTCATGAACCCATACCAGAAGTTCACGTTCAGAAACACCACCGGGGGCACGATCACCCATAACGCCGCGCTCCCTCCTGTCGTTCGCAGCAAATGCCGCAGTGCCACAAATGAAAGAAGTAGCTGCACGGACAGCCACGTCTTCGCGGCGATCATCCACGGCATCGTAATCATCAGCAGGCCAATCGCCACTGTGGCCGCGCTGTTCGGCACCGGATACGTCTTCAGATCATGAGTCGCATCCGGCAGCCCCAGCATGTGATGGTGCAGCAGAACTCCCTGGTACGTCCAGTTCGCATAATCGGTCAGGCTCGGCGGCGCCCCGTGGGCAAACAGCATCACGGCATATGCCAGAAGCAGCCCAGCCGCATTCCACTCCGCCGCCCGGGTCCACCATGGGGCGTCACGCTCATGTGCTCGCACTCGCGCTCCCCTCACCCGCAGAACTCGTTGCCGTTCGCCTGCCCGCTACGCCACTCCGATCACCGTGCACAACTCCTTCACCGAATCCGCGCTCTTCTGCAACGCCGCCTGCTCCTCCGCCGTCAGCTTGATCTCGATGATCTGCTCGATGCCCTTCGACCCCAGCTTGCAGGGCACCCCCACATACAGCCCGGAGATCCCGTACTCGCCCTCCAGGTACGCCGCGCACGGCAGAATCTTTTTCTTGTCTTTCAGAATCGCCTCAACCATCTCCACCGCGGCTGCACTCGGCGCATAATACGCCGATCCCGTCTTCAGGTACTTCACGATCTCCGCCCCGCCGTTCGCCGTCCGCGTCTCCAGCTCCTTCAGGCGCTCCGGCGCAATCAGCTCCGTAATCGGAATTCCCGCCACCGTCGAGTAGCGCGACAGCGGAACCATCGTGTCCCCATGTCCACCCAGAACGAAAGCAGTGACATTCTCGACCGACACCTTCAGCTCCTCGGCGATAAATGTCCGAAACCTCGCCGAATCCAACACCCCCGCCATCCCGATCACCCGCTCGCGCGGCAGACCCGCCTGCCGGTACGCGGTCTGCGCCATCGCATCCAGCGGGTTCGAAACCACAATCAAAATGCAGTTCGGCGAAACCGCCACCGCCTTCGAAACCACGTCCGACATGATCTTGAAGTTCGTGTTCAGCAAGTCGTCCCGGCTCATTCCCGGCTTGCGTGCAATCCCCGCCGTAATCACCACCACATCCGAATCCTTCGTGTCGGCATAGTCGTTCGTCCCAACAATCGAACAGTCACGCTTCTCGATCGGCATCGCTTGCAGCAGATCCAGAGCCTTGCCCTGCGGCACGCCCTCCATCACATCCAGCAGCACCACATCAGCCAACTCCTTCGCCGCAATCCAATGCGCCGCCGTCGCCCCCACATTCCCCGCACCAACAATCGTGACTTTCTTCCGCATCTTTTCTCCCTCAAACCTTGTCTGTAACGCCGTCGCCCAAATGCTGCCTCTCGCCGTTGCCCGCTCTTTTACTTGTCATTCAGGAGCGCAAGCGGAGCAAACCTGCTTCTTCTCCTCCGAACCTAACGCTCACCTCAACCCATATTCTCGATCATGCGGGTGGCGAATTCGCTCGTCTTCGCCTTCGTCGCGCCCTGCATCTGCCGTTCAAAGTCGTACGTCACAAACTTCTGCTGAATGGTCTTCTCGAGCGAACTCTCAATCATCCGCGCCGCCTCATGCCATCCAATAAAATCGAACAGCATCACTCCCGATAGCATCACCGACCCAGGATTGATCACATCCTTGTCCGCGTACTTCGGCGCCGTCCCATGCGTCGCCTCGAACACCGCATATCCATCCCCAATGTTAGCTCCGGGCGCAATGCCAAGCCCACCAACCTGCGCCGCCGCCGCATCCGAGATGTAGTCGCCATTCAGATTCGTCGTCGCCAGGACGCTGTAGTCGCTCGGCCGGATAATGATCTGCTGAAAGATCGAATCCGCAATGCGGTCGTTCACCAGGATCTTCTTCTTCCACTGCCCCTTCCCATGGCTCTGGCCGATGGTCGCGATCACGTTGCGAATCTCCGCAATCACGCCGTCGCCAAACTCCTTCGAGGCAAACTCCATCCCGGGTTCCACCAGGCGCGCATTCTCCTCCGGCGTCAGGTTCGGATTCTCTTCAACATTGCCCAGTATCCAGCTCTCCCGCTCGGTCACCGTCTGCTCGCGAAACTCGCTCGTCGCCACCTCGTAGCCCCACTCGCGAAACGCCCCCTCGGTAAACTTCTGGATGTTTCCCTTGTGAACCAGCGTCACCGTCTTCCGTCCCTCGGCAATTGCGTACTCGATCGCCGCCCGCACCAGCCGCTTCGAACCCGTAATCGAGATCGGCTTCACCCCCACGCCCGAGTCCAGCCGGATCTTCTTCTTGCCGCCCTTCAGCATGTCGTCGTTCACGAATGCGATAAACTTCGCCGCCTCCGGTGTGCCCTCGCGAAACTCGATGCCCGCGTAAATGTCCTCTGTATTCTCCCGGAAGATCACTACATCCAGCTTCTCCGGATGCTTCACCGGACTCGGAACCCCGCTGTAGTACTTCACCGGACGGATGCACTGGTACAGATCCATCAGCTGCCGTAGCGCCACATTCAAGCTGCGAATACCACCGCCCACCGGCGTCGTCAGCGGGCCCTTGATCGACACCCGAAAATCCACCGTCGCCTTTACCGTGTCGTCCGGCAGCCAGTTCTGCGTCTGCCGAAACGCCTTCTCGCCCGCGAGTACCTCAAACCACTTCACCGAGCGCTTACCGCCATACGCCTTCTCCACCGCCGCGTCGAACACCCGCTGCGAAGCCTTCCAGATATCCCGCCCCGTCCCATCGCCCTCGATAAACGGAATGATCGGATGATCCGGAACCGTATACTTGCCCTCGCTGTACTCAATGCCCTGCCCACCTTCAGGCACACGCAAACCGTTGTAGCTCTCCTGCATCGCTCAGTACCCTCAGTGTTGAAGTAAACAAAGTGTTGAAGTAAACAAAGTGTTGAAGTAAACAAAGTGTTGAAGTAAACAAAGTGTTGAAGTAAACAAAGTGTTGAAGTAAACAAAGTGTTGAAGTAAACAAAGTGTTGAAGTAAACAAAGTGTTGAAGTAAACAAGTCTTGAAGTCAACAAAGGCTACCATCGCCTTCAAACCACTGGCAATCGCACGGCACCCATGCGTCGGACCGGCACGGAAGAGCCCTCACTCCTCCCTCGATTCCAGCCCAAACCCCACCAGCAAGATCAGGCCGACATGATCGTCGGCCTGATCTTGCACCCAAAGTTAGAGCTGACAGCCTAAAACTGCCCCCAAAGCAACTGGTTGTACACATCATGGTGAAACTGAACCTCCGGCGCCTTCACAATTGTCCCCAGCAGCCGCGGGCACCGGTCCGCCGAGGCCTGCTTCAGGTCCGCATAGCGCGCCTTCACATCCTCGCCCAGCAGCTTCGTCGTCCATTCCGCATTGCGAAAGTTCTCCATCGCTGTATAAATGTTGTCCGGCAGGTACCGCTCCGCCTGCCGCAGGTTCTTGATCTTCGAGGTTTCCCCCTCCAAACCGCTCCGGAAGATCGAGTACAGCACCAGGTACGGATTCGCATCCGGTCCCACCGATCGCACCTCCACCCGCGCCGACTTCTCATTGCCGATCGGAATCCGCACCATCGACCCGCGATCCGTCGCCGATGCCTTGATCTGGTTCGGCGCCTCAAAATGCGGATCCAGCCGCCGGTACGCATTCACGCTCGCATTCAGCAGCAGGCAGATATCGTTGCCGTGCGTCAAAATCCGGTCCGTAAACTGCCACGCCATCTTCGAAATCTTCTCCTGCCCGTTCGGATCCCAGAAAAGATTCTTGCTCCCCTTCGTGATCGACACGTTCGTGTGCATCCCGCTGCCGTTCACCCCCACCACCGGCTTCGGCAGAAAGCTCGCCGTCATCCCCATCTGAGTCGCCACCTGCCGGCAGATCAGCTTGTACAGCTGAATCTGATCCGCCGCCGCCACCACCTCGCCATAGCTGTAGTTGATCTCGAACTGGCTCGGCGCAACCTCCGGGTGGTCCTTCTCATTCTCAAACCCCATCGCCCGCTGCACCTCCGCCGCCACATCGATGAAGTCGCGCAGCGGATCGCCCGGCAGCGAATGGTAGTACCCGCCCTTGTTCACGTATTCAAACGACCCCGTCTCGTGGTAGCTGCGCTCCGCATCGATCCCCTCAAACAGAAATCCCTCGATCTCGTTCGCCGCATTCAGCGTCAACCCCTGCTCGTCGTATAACCGCTGCGAAAACTGCTTCAGCACCCCGCGTATATCCGCCGAGTAGGTCCCGCCATTCTTGTCGATCACCTCGCCGAAGACCACCACCTTGCCCGGCCCGAAGATGTCCGCCGGCACCCAGTAAAACGCGCTCCAGTCGATCCCCAGCCGCAGATCGCTCTCCCGCTGCGCCGTAAATCCCCGTATCGACGACCCGTCAAAGGTCAGATTGTCATAGCTCTTCGCCAGAAACTTCGCGTCATAGTCCAGCATGTGCAGCCGGCCTTCCAGATCGCTGAACATCACCGTGACCGCCTTCACCCCGCGCGTATCCGTCAGGTAGCGCAGACGCTCCTCCTGCAGAACATCCGGCGCCACACGCTTCTTCCGCTTATCCTTCGCTTCCAGGTTCAGGTCTTCTATCTCGGCATACGACAGTTCGAGGAAATCGCGAAACTCTTTCATGGACACTCCTTCTTCTGGTCTGGTCTGAGAGACACGGCGGCGGCCGTCCATGGGAACGCCCGAAATCTACGCTTCTGGTTAGGGAAAAAAAGCTGATTCGTAAGGCTGTGACACAAACGTAACAGATTCCCGCGCCGGACAAAACCCGCTCGGGCGAGACGACGCCAGGCCCCAGGCGCATGCCCCGTCTCTGTATACTGGTCATCTGGATGTGACCACATGGCCTCCCTTCCCAAATCGCTTCCGAAGTCCAAACGTTCCTCGAAGCTGAATCGAAGCGCGGTACCCGCCTCCTCGGTCTCCGAGCAGACCGTGCCCGCCTCCAAGGCAAAGGCACACCTGCTCGAGTTGCTCGATACCGTCGACCGCCTGCGTGAGCCCGTCGTCATCACCAAGCGCGGCCGACCCGTCGCCCGCCTCGTCCCCATCGAGCCTCGCGAGCCCGGCTCCATATTTGGCTGCATGAAAGACACCTTCAAAATCACCGGCGACATCGTCGGTCCCGAGCCCGATCTGTGGGAGGCAATGAACTGATCCTTCTGGACACCCACGTTTGGCTCTGGCTCGCAGGCGGCCGCCCCACTCTCAGCCCCTCGGCCCGCGCTCTCATTCTCGAAGCCTCCGCCCAGGATGCCCTCTTTCTCTCCCCTATATCGCTCTGGGAGATCGCTCTGAAGTCCTCCCGCGGCAAGCTCGAGCTCCACCTTCCCCTTCGTCACTGGATGCAGCAGGCCGTCGATCTCACCGCCATTCACCTCCTGCCTATCTCGGTCGAGATCGCCTGTGACTGCGCCGACCTCCCCGCGGCCTTTCACGGTGACCCCGCCGATCGCATCATCGCCGCCTCCGCTCGCGCCACCGGCTTCACACTACTCACGCATGACAAGGCTCTCCTTCAACTTGGCAGCGCCGGACACTTCAAAGCCGTAGCCACCTAGGATCCCGACCAATGACCACCCAGCCCATCCGCGTCGCCCTCATCCAGATGTCCATGTCACCAGACCCCGAAGCCAACCTCGCCAAGGCCGTCGCCCGCACCCGCGAGGCCGCTCTCGCCGGCGCAAACCTCGTCTGCCTCCCCGAGCTCTTCCGCTCCCAGTACTTCTGCCAGCGCGAAGACCACGCCCTCTTCGCCCTCGCCGAATCCATCCCCGGCCCCTCCACACGCGCACTCTCCGCCGTCGCCCGCGAGCACAAGATCGTCCTCATCGCCAGCCTCTTCGAGCGCCGCGCCCCCGGCCTCTACCACAACACCGCCGTCACCCTGGACGGAAACCAGGACCCCGCATCCAGCGCCCCCGACTCGATCGCCTCCGTCTACCGCAAGATGCACATCCCCGACGATCCCCTTTTCTACGAGAAGTTCTACTTCACCCCGGGCGACCTCGGTTTCAAAGCCCCCGTCACCAGCGCCGGCAAGATCGGAACGCTGGTCTGCTGGGACCAGTGGTACCCCGAGGCCGCCCGCGAGACCGCCCTCCGCGGCGCGGAAACCCTCTTCTACCCGACCGCCATTGGCTGGCACCCCAGTGAACGCGCCGAGTTCGGCGACCGTCAGTACGACGCCTGGCAGACCATCCAACGCGCCCACGCCATCGCCAACGGCGTCTTCGTCTGCGCCGTCAATCGCGTCGGCCACGAGCTCGGCGACGTCCTCCTCCGCACCCAACAACCCGACGGCGCCGTCACCGAACACCTCAACCGCGTCCCGCCCACCGTCGGCGAAGTTCCCCATCCAGATCCAGCCCAGACCGGAGACTTCAAGTCTCTCCCCAACCCCGGTATCGACTTCTGGGGAGGCTCCTTCATCGCCGACCCCTTCGGCCGCATCCTCGCCCAGGCCTCCCACAACCGCGAAGAGATCCTCACCGCCACCCTCAACCCCCAGGAAGTCGAAACCACCCGCCAGCACTGGCCCTTCCTCCGAGACCGCCGCATCGACGCCTACACCGGCCTCACCCACCGCTTCCTCGACTAGCGCGACCTTCTACCGACCCGCAGGGTACGACCCCCTTGGCCCATCCGCCACTCTCAGCCGCTCCAGCCAGACGCAGCGCCCAATTGCGCGACGGTTGTCTCAAGGCATAAATTACTTCGGCAACAAAAGGAGAGCTCCATCATGTCCCCAAACACCCTCTCTCGCCGAGGTCTCTTCAAGGGCGGTTCCGTCCTCGCCATCACCGCGGCGCTGCCGTTGCCTCTGGGCTCCCGCACCGCTCAGGCACAGACCACCCGGTCAACCCTGCTCCCCGACGCCGAGGCACTCCTCGCATCCTTGGAACGCGCGTTTACCTTCCAGAACCTCATGATGGACGCCTACGCCACCGGATCGGTCGTGCGCCTCACCCAGAGCTATAGCGATCAGGCGCTCGGAGCGACGGCCTTCACTTACGACAACGCCGTCGCCATTCACGCCTATCTCGCACGCGCGAACTCCGGCGACCTCGAGCGCGCGGAGGTCCTCGGCTCCGGTCTGCTCTACGCGCAGGCGCACAACTTTCCGTTCAACGACGGCCGCTTCGCCCAGGCCTACTTCGTCAACACCCGCAACGCGGATGGGGCCTTCATCACTCCCGCCGCAGCGCCGTTCTACTTCTATGGCAGCACCGTGGGCGATCAAGCCTGGGCCGGTATGGCGTTCGCCCAGCTCTATGCGCGTACGGCGGACCGCCGTTACCTCTCCGGAGCCCTGGCCGTCGCAAACTGGATCGTCGCGAATACCTACAGCGCCAAGGGTGCCGGCGGCTTCTCCTTCGGAACCACGATCAATCCGTTAAACCAGTCCGTGCCCTCCGGCAATGGCAAATCGACCGAGCACAATATCGACGCCTACTCCTTCTTCAGGATGCTCCACAAACTGACCGAAGGCGGATACGCGAGCAGCGGGATGTCGTGGTCTGCCCTGGCCCAGCATGCTTTGACCTTCGTACTTTCAACCTTTAACGCCGCGGGCCCATTCTTTTACACGGGTACGCTGCCCGATCAGGTCACCATCAACCCTTCGCCGATCCCGGAAGACTGCCAGACCTGGTCCTACATGGCCACTCTCCAGAACCGGTACCGTCGCACCATCGATTGGGCGCTCGCCCATCTCGAAACCACCGATACCGCGGCCTCCCCTCACACCAGCCTGACCGGGAGCGAAACCATCCACGGCCTGGTCTTTGATACCGCCAGCCTCACCACCACGGCCGACGACCCGCACGCCGTTTGGCTCGAAGGAACCGCGCACGCCGCCGCCGCTCTGGCCGCGCGCGTACTTCGCGGCGGCGACACGCTCCCGGCGCTTATCTCCGACATCACCACGGCCATCTCCCTGCTCGCGCAATGCGCGCTCGCCCAAAGGCTGCTCGGCGCCGGGCAGACCGTGGCCGGACGTCCGATTCCAACCGGGCTCGGGCTTGTGGCAGCCACCGGCGTGCTCGATACAGGCTTCGGCTACACCTATGGACCTTACCTTCACATCGGCGCGACCGGCTGGTATATCCTGGCCGGACTCGCCGCGAATCCGTTCCAACTCGGCTACCGCGTGATCGACTGAAAATCGTGATCACCTCATCCCGTCCCATGCTCTTTCGGAGCAGCCGGGATGAGGCAACCAACCGCTCCAATCAGGTCGCGTCCGCGAGCTGTTCCTCTGAATCCCATTCAGACGGCTCGCCACCTCGGTACCCCCGCACCCTGCGATTAGAATCCTCAGCATGCGAAACGCGCTCTGGCTTTCCCTTCTCATTGCCACCGCACTTCACGCCGAGACCTCCGCCTCCCACTCCTTCCCCCAACCCTGCCCCGAAGTTCAATCCGCCGCCCTCGCCCTCTTCCAGCACAACGGCCTCCCCCTCACCCCGGACCCCGCCTGCCCACTCTGCTTTACCGGCAAGACCGAGCACCTCAAAGACGCTGCCGGTCATCCCGTCCACGGCGCCCGCACTGCCATCAAGCGCTACATGGACACCAGCCGAGACGGTCGTAACATACCCGGCGCCTGGCTCGTGCACCGCGATCTGACCACCACAGCCAATCTCCGCCTCGAGCAGACAGCGACAGCCTGTACCGGCCATCTGCTGTTCGGGTACAGCTGGTACGCCACCGAGATCCTCGTCATCCTCCCGGTCGACGGCGACCCGGCATCCCGCCCCAGCAATCTCCGCCTCGAGCACGAGTACCTCGACCAGATCACAAAGGACGTCCGACCCCACCCCTGAGCAACACGGCTCCGAAGTGATCCCCTTGTGCCGGGTGCACCGAGAGCGCGGTAGCCCGACCCACTGGCCGGGTGCCCCATGCATCGCAGTCTCACCGCGATGGTTGGTTTCCACTCTGCCGGAGGCAAATCTCCCCTCAGGCCGCCCCAGAACCTGACTCGCTCCGCGCCTCCAACCTGAACCAACTGGCGTAGTGGAGCAGCCTGATTCGCTATACTGGTAAATAGAGGCGCCTGGGATCACACATACCGTCGCCTTCGAGAAACAGACCGTCTGGACCCAAATCCAGACCTAACCACAGTCGATGGAAGACTTTGACACACAAGTACCGGGGGGGGAGGGTACCTCACCGACGACCGCGACCACACCCCGCCGGCAGAACTACCGCATGCCCGCCGAGTGGGAGCCACACGCCGCCACCTGGATCGCTTGGCCCCACAACCCGGAAGACTGGCCCGGAAAGTTCCAACCCATCCCCTGGGTCTACTGTGAGATCGTCCGCCATCTCTCCCGCGTCGAGGACGTCCACATCCTTGTCAACGATCTCGCCACCGAGAAGCGCGCCTGCGGAATGCTCCGCCGGCAGGGAGCCAAACTCGCCCGCCTCCACTTCCACCACTGGCGCACCGACCGCGTCTGGCTCCGTGACTCTGGCCCCATCTTCCTCACCAATCCTGAGAACGAGGTCGCCCTCACCGACTGGAAGTTCAACGCCTGGGCCAAATACCCAAACCACCTCAACGACGACCAGGTCCCCGCCCACATCAGCCAGCTCTACGCCATGCAGAGCTTTGAACCCACCCTGACACTTGCGGACGGCACCCGGCACCGTCTCGTCCTAGAAGGCGGCAGCATTGACACCGACGGCGCCGGTGTCCTCCTCACCACCGAGGAGTGCCTCCTCTCCCCCTCCGGAGTCCAGCAGCGCAACCCCGGCCTGACACGCCATCAGCTCGAACAGGCCTTCCACGACTTCCTCGGTATCGATCAGACCATCTGGCTCCACCGCGGCTGCGCCGGAGACGACACCCACGGCCACGTCGACGACATCACCCGCTTCGTCGGCCCAAATACCATCCTCACCGCCGTCGAACCCAACTCCGCCGACGAGAACCACCTCCCCCTCGCCGAGAACCTCCAGCGCCTCCACCAGGCCCGCAACCGCGACGGCCAACCCTTCGACATCCGCCACCTCCCCATGCCGGCCCCCGTCCTCTTCGACCACCAGCGCCTCCCCGCCTCTTACGCTAACTTCTACATTGCAAACGGCCTCGTGCTCGTCCCCACCTTCAATGACCCGAACGATCGCCACGCCCTCAACACCATCGCCGGCTGCTTCCCGGACCGCGCCGTCACCGGCATCCATTGCACCGACCTCGTCTGGGGCCTCGGCAGCATCCACTGCATGACCCAGCAGCAGCCCGCATGAGGCGGAACCTCCATTGACCGATATCGACTTCATGCGACTCGCGATGGCAGAAGCCCAAGCGGCCGAGGTCAAAGGAGAGGTCCCGGTCGGCGCCATCGTCGTCTCCTCCACCGGCGAGATCCTCGGCCGCGGTAACAATCAGGTCCTCCGAACCTCAGACCCTACCGCACATGCCGAGATCGTCGCCCTCCGCGCCGCTGGTCTGGCCCTCTCGAACTACCGTCTGACCGGCTCCACCCTCTACTGCACACTCGAGCCCTGCGCCATGTGCGCCGGCGCCATCCTCCACGCGCGAATCGCCCGCCTTATCTATGCCGCGCATGATCCCAACGCAGGCGCGTGTGGAAGCGTCTTAAACGTGGCGAACCACCCACAACTCAACCACAGCGTCGAGGTAACCTCGGGCATCCTCGCAGGGGAGTGCGGTGCCATCCTGACCAGCTTCTTCCGCGCTCGACGCGACGCTCAACCTCTTTGAGTAAACTGGACAGCATGGATCTCACCCTCTACTCCGCTGCTTGGTGCCGCGACTGCCGCGAGGCTAAAAAATTTCTGTCCGAACACAAGATCCCTTACACCGAGATCGACATTGAGAAGACTCCCGGGGCAGCCGAAGAGGTGCTGCGCAATGTCGGCAAACGTGCTATCCCCCAGTTCGTCGTCGACGGCAAATGGGTGCAGCCGTATAAGCCCGGCCAGGGATTTCTCTACCACGAGATGTCCGAGCTCCTCGGAGTCTCGCGCTCCTGAGATCGTGCGGCTTAGTCGAGGACAGCGCGGTCACATCGTGAGACCGCCTCTGCTCACAGCCCATATCCGACCTGCATCCGCCCACCAGCGTGAGAGGACAACACCTTGATCGACCGCTACACCCGTCCGGAGATGGGCCGCATCTGGTCCGATGAAAATAAGTACCATTGCTGGCTTACGGTCGAGATCGCCGCCTCCCAGGCTCTTGCACACGCAGGCATCGTTCCGCAGACCGCGGCCGATGCAATCCGCGATCGTGGAGACTTTACGGTCGATCGGATTAACGAAATCGAGGCTGAGGTCCATCATGATGTGATTGCCTTCACGACAGCGGTTGCCGAACACATCGGTCCGGAAGCTCGTTGGCTCCACTACGGACTCACGTCAACCGACGTCGTGGACACTGCCCAGGCGCTGCAGTTGAAGGCTGCCTCCTCGATCATCCGCGCCGGGATCATCGGATTGTCGGAGGTCTTGCGTCGCCGCGCACTCGAGTTCCAGCACACGCCAGCGATCGGCCGCACCCACGGAATCCATGCGGAGCCGACCACCTTTGGGCTGAAGCTGTTGCTCTGGTACTCGGAGATGCAACGCAATTTGGTCCGCTTCGACGCCGCAGCGGAAGATCTGCGAGTGGGCAAGCTCTCAGGGGCAGTCGGCACCTTCGGACACTTGAAGCCCGAGCACGAAGAAGCCATCTGTTCCGAGCTTGGCCTCAGGCCGGTCCCCATCGCCACGCAGGTGGTGCAGCGCGACCGGCATGCTGCGTACATCGCCACGCTTGCCGTGCTCTGTTCTACGCTCGACAAGATCGCGACTGAAATCCGCCACCTCCAACGCACAGAAGTCCGGGAGGCCGAGGAGTTCTTCTCCGAGAAGCAGAAGGGCTCCAGTGCCATGCCTCACAAGCGCAATCCAATCACCTCGGAGCAGATCTGTGGTCTGGCACGCGTCGTGAGATCCAACGCGCAGACCGCCTTTGAGGACGTCGCTCTCTGGCACGAACGAGACATCTCTCACTCCTCAGCCGAGCGCATCATTCTCCCCGATTCCACAATCCTCGCCGACTATCTCCTTGTGAAAACGACAAGCCTGATAGACAAGCTCCTGGTCTATCCCGCACGAATGCTCAAGAACCTGGAAAGCACCGGAGGTCTCATCTTTTCCGGTCAGCTCCTTCTGGATCTCGCACAGTCCGGCATGAGCCGCGAAGATGCGTATCGACTCGTTCAATCGCACGCAATGCGCAGTTGGAGAGAGGACCTGACCTTTCGCGAGGAGGTCGCCGAGGATCCCGAAATCAACCAGCGACTCACTTCAGATCAACTCGACCGCGCCTTCGACTACACTCGCCAGCTTGCCAATGTGGACGCAATCTTTCGCCGCGTATTGCGGGAGCAGGCCTAAGGTCAGGCCCGGCTCCGAGTTCGGAGGTACTGGGGCGAGACAAAGGTCCCCTCGCCATCGCACTGGTGCTAGGTTAGTGAGCCTATACAGAGCCACCGCAAAACGCTTCGAGGAGAGGCGCGGAAGGTAAGTGAAATGATGAGAAAGAGAACAAGGCTCCCAAGTTCCGCCGAAACAGCCGCATTCGCAGCGGCTCTTGTTTGGTTGACGTTGCCGGCTTTCGCACAGCATTCGGCGGATGCGACCGGAGCCGCACAGGCACTCACCTTATCGGGAGACTACCGCGGAACGCATGATCCTTCGATCGCGAAAGATGGCGAAACCTACTACGTGTTCGCGACGGGAGCAGCCACCCCTGCCGCTCACACACCCGCTCCAGGCGATGCAGCCGCCAAGGTCAGCTCCGGGCCGGTAGCCCAGTTGCCGGTGCGTTGCTCGATGGATCTGAAGCTTTGGACGCGCTGCGGAGCCGTCTTCCCTTCGATACCGAAATGGATTCACGAAACAAGCCCCTCGACCAAGGAGCTGTGGGCACCGGATGTTTCATACTTCGACCGGCTCTTCCACCTCTACTACGCTTTTTCCGCCTTCGGCAAGAACACCTCGGGAATCGCGCTCGCCACCAACGAGACCCTTGATCCGGCCAGCCCGAAGTACAAGTGGATCGACCGTGGACTGGTCCTGCGGTCCAAGGAAAGACGACTTCAACGCCATCGATCCCAATCTCGTCATCGACCAGAACGGCGAGGCGTGGCTGGCCTTCGGGAGCTTCTGGACAGGGATAAAGATGCGCCACCTTGATCGCCACACGGGCCTGCTTTCCAGCAAGGATACGCAGCTCTACTCGCTGGCGTCGCGGGCCGTCGTACATCCGGGTCCCAGAGACCTTGGTCTTCCTCCGGATGCTGAGGCCATCGAAGCTCCGTTCGTCTTTCAACACCAAGGATTCTTCTACCTGTTTGTGTCGTGGGATCTGTGCTGCCGAGGCCTTAAGAGCACCTACCGGACAATGGTCGGGCGCTCGCGCGCGGTGACTGGACCCTTTGTCGATCGCGATGGCAAGTTACTGACCGATGGAGGCGGAACGCCGCTATTGCGTGCGAATAGCACATGGCTCGGACCTGGCGGTGCGTCACTGGTCCATCTGCCCGCGGCCGATCTGATCGCGTTCCATGCCTACTCGGCAATCGATGGAAGACCGGCGCTCCAACTCTCGACCATTAACTGGAAGGACGGTTGGCCTGCAGCTGCGCTCGAAGGAGATAAGCCGTAGCCCTCGCGTAATCCCGTTCATGTCAGCGTTTACGGAAGCACTCGAACCATCACAACGCCGTGGCTCGGGACCTCGGCCGAGTAACTCCCGGTGTGCTGCCCGTCGTTCTTGCCGGACCAGAGATCGCGTACTGAAGCCGCCAAAGTGGGCGGGTAACCGACGTCCTCCCAGGATGCACTGACCTTCGCTGCTCCCGGTCCTCGGTTTAGGAGTGCAATTGCGCGCCCACCATCCGCCAGTTGCTTGGACCAGACCTCGAGATCGCCCACCTTCTTGACACGTCGCCCTTGCGCCCCCAAGGCATCCTGGTCGATCGCGATCACTTCCTTATTGAGCAGAATCGCTCGGGTATCTGCTGACATGTTGCTGATGTCATTGCCGGCCAGCAGTGGAGCCGAAAAGAGCGCCCACATGCTGAAATGTGTCCGGTACTCGTCGGTCGTCATGCCTCCATTGCCGACCTCGAGCATGTCGGGATCGTTCCAGTGCCCGGGCCCGGCGAAGCCCTCAAGCCCGTTCATCTGATCGATAATCTCTGAAACGCCATTTCCGCCCCAGGCTTTCTTGCAAGTCCAGCAGTCTTGGATGTCTCCGGTTGCGCGCCACAGATTCCCTATCGGGCCGGCCCAGAGCCACGGCTTGGTCGAACCCCACTCACAGATACTGAAGACGATCGGTCGCCCAGTCGCTGCCAGCGCATTGCGCATCAGCGTGTACGAAGCTTCACTGTTCTGGCCTGGCAAGGTGTTGCACCAGTCCTCCTTCAGGTAGTCCACACCCCAATCCGCATACTGTTGGGCGTCCTGGTACTCGTGCCCTATGCTGCCGGGACGTTTCGCGCAAGTCATCGCTCCTGCATCGGTATAAATGCCGAATTTCAGACCCTTGCCGTGCACATAATCTGCCAGCGCCTTTATGCCGGAAGGGAACTTCTTGGCATCGGCAAGGATCCGTCCCGTCTTGTCGCGACCCACCTGCCAGCAATCATCGATGACGACGAATTCGTAGCCAGCATCCTTCATCCCGTTGCTGGCCATCTGGTCCGCCGTGTCCCGCACCACTTTTTCATTGATGCCTGCGCAGGCAAACTTGTTCCAGCTGTTCCAGCCCATCGGCGGCTTCCGGGCTGCGCCGTTGTCGAGAGCTACGCCCGGTGCTGAAGCGGAGATCCCCAACAGAAGACAGATCAACAAGGCAGGTAGAGCGGAGATCTCGCGCATGCAGGGCGCCTTTCGTTGTGTAAGGAGTCGATGTCGCTCTTCGTCAAACATCATAGCCTCATCCTCTAAGCGCCTGTCCTAATTGCCGATCTTGGAATGCAAGATTATGCACTGTCTCGCGCCCGGGAACCGGCCTCATCGCTAAAATCCCAAATCCTATGTTGATCGAAGCTAAGAAAATAGCGTCATATACATCTGTGGGCGGGCTCAAACAGAGCAGCGGGAGATTGGCTCTCGCATTGCTTATAACATTTGCGGAATCACAACCTTCATACAGCATCTACCGATACCTCAGATTGTTGAATTGCGAATGAACACAGTTTGTCCCAAACGTCTTACCCGCGGAGTCGGCTACGTGCTCCAGGTACTCGGGGCACTCCTATGATCTTCAAAGGACCTCATGCTCACTAGACTTCTCCTTCTCGTCTGCTTGTTTTCATCCCTATCTGGCTCTCTCCACGCCCAAGCAGTTCCGACTGCGACCAAGGCTGGAGGGTTGCAGGTCGGTGCGGGTTACGTCCGCGCCAACCCCGATTACAGCCCAAAGCTCTTCAACGGATTCGCGGTCTATGGAGACGTCGATCTTTGGAAGCATTTCGGTCTAGAGGCTGCATTTCACCGTGTCGCCACATCGTCGACCGTTAACATCTCAGAGACAACTTACGAGCTTGGTGGGCGCTACAGGCTGCCTCTGGGCCCCATCTCGCCCTATTTGAAACTGATGGGGGGAAGAGGCTCCTTCAACTTCGCAAACAGTAATCAAAGTGGCGGTTACGCCATGTTTGCTGGTGGGGGTGGTATCGACTTCAGGGTCATTCATAAGATAACGTTCCGAGCCGACTATGAATATCAACGCTGGGGCTCCTTCCCACCGCGGGGTCTGCAGCCCAGCCTGGCTACAATCGGTGTGGCTTACATCATTCGGTAAGCATTTGCAGAACGAGCCTTCTGATCTGCTGAAAAGGAGCTGCGGCTGTCAGCGTGGCTCGCAGCTCTGCGACCATCCGTATACTGGCGCCCGTTTGGGAATACACGCCTCTCAGCGTAAGATTCGGCCCGGGGAAGACGCCACGAGCTGACGCTTCGATCGTGGCAAGGTACCCAAAGCGCGCTGCTGCATTAGCAGCGACCATGCAGCCGATCAGACCTCGCGACAGGCAAGAGAGCGGACCCGGTGAACAGAAGAGGGTGGACAGCAGCGTTCACCGGCAGTTCAATCTTTGCGGCGGTAATCATGCTTGCGACTTTGCCGGCCAAATTGAAGGCCGCGCAACAGCCTGGCCCAACGGCGCGCACCGTGGACTGGCCTGTTTACGGCGGGCAGGCTGCCGGCGATCGCTACTCGCCTTTGAACCAAATCGACCGGTTCAATGTGAGCCGCATGGAGGTAGCGTGGCAGTTCGATAGTGGCGAAGTCGGTCAGATAGAAACCTCGCCCATCGTAGTCGGGCGCACACTTTATGGGGCGACGACCTCGGGCAAGATCTTCGCACTCAATGCCGCAACCGGCAATCAGCTGTGGCGGTTCGACTCGGGAATCAAAAGCACACAGCCGATTCGTGGTCTCTCCTTTTGGAAGGATGGCAGCAAAGGTCGACTTCTGGCCGGTGTCGCAAACTATCTTTACGAGCTTGACGTGGCAACGGGCAGACCGGTGCCAAGTTTCGGCAACGCCGGCCGGATCGATCTGCGAAACGATCTCGATGCGCCCCCCGAGCAGCTCACCGTGGCCCTTACCAGCCCAGGCATCGTCTATGGCGATCTCATTATTGTGGGCTTCCGGGCGCCGGAGACTCATCCAGCGCCCCGTGGAGATATCCGCGCCTACAACCTTCACACTGGAAAGCTGGGATGGACCTTCCACACTATCCCTCATCCAGGCGAGCCGGGTTACGAGACCTGGCCACAGGATGCGTGGAAGACCGCCGGCGCCGCAAATAACTGGACCGGCATGGCTCTCGACTCTACCCGGGGCATCGTTTATGTTCCGACCGGCTCGGCTGTGGATGACTTCTACGGCGCGGACCGCATTGGCAATGACTTATACGCAAATTGCCTCCTTGCGCTGAACGCCACGACGGGGAAGCTGCTTTGGTTTTTCCAGGGTGTCCATCATGATCTGTGGGACCGTGACTTCCCAGCTCCGCCCGTGCTGCTCACAGTAAAGCGCGATGGCCACACCGTGGATGCGGTAGCCCAGACCAGCAAGCAGGGATTCGTCTATCTCTTCGACCGCGTGAGCGGCAAACCGCTCTTCCCAATCGAAGAGCGAGCGTACCCGAAGTCCGATGTACCGGGAGAGGTGAGTTCGCCCACTCAGCCCCTACCGTTGAAGCCCGCGCCCTACGCCCGCCCGTGGCTCACCGAAGACATGCTAACCAACCGCACACCGGAGGCACATGCATGGGCGCTTAAGGAGTTCCGAACATTTCGCAGCGGGGGACCATTCCTACCGTCAAACGCGCGCACCCAAACAGTGGTTATGCCCGGTTACGACGGTGGTGCAGAGTGGGGTGGCGCTGCGGCCGACATCCGGACCGGCGTGCTGTATGTCAACTCGATCGATATCGCCTATACCGGCGGTCTTGCCGAGAACACCCCTTCTCAAGGTGTCGGAGCATCGACATACCTGGGCCAGTGTGCCGTATGCCACGGTACGGAACGTAGGGGCTCTCCCCCGGACTTCCCATCTCTGGTGGACGCCAGTCGGCGGCTCGCGGACGGTCAGATCGCGGCGGTCATCCATAATGGAAAGGGTCGCATGCCTTCCTCTCCAAACCTGACAGGCGCTCGCCTGGATGCGCTGCTCCGGTATGTGCGCACGGGCGAGGATGCCGCTGGAACGGAAGGTGTCAGTGTTGCGATGCCGGTGCACACCAAAGCTCGCGGAATGCCTGATGAAGACCATGCAGGGGCGGTGAGCTATGGGGAGCATTGTGCGATCTGCCACGGCGACGATACTGCTGGAATACAGCCAGGCTTTCCGTCGCTCGTGGGTGTGGGCCAGCGGCTCGATTCCAAGCAGACCACCGCCATCGTTCGACAGGGTCGTGGGCGCATGCCCGGGTTCCATGATCTTCCGCAACCAGAGCTCGAATCGCTGGTGCGATACCTTGCGGCCGACGATCTGGCATCGTCGCCAATCTCTTTACCGGGCGCCAGCAAGGAGCTCGAGGCGAAAGCAGATCGTACGCAGAAGCCGTCTTTTCACTTCACGGGTTATCGCAAGTTCATGGACCCCGACGGATATCCAGCCGTGAGCCCTCCATGGGGAACGCTGAACGCCATCGATCTGAACACCGGAGAGTATCTGTGGAAGATCCCATTCGGGGAATACCCGGAGCTGGTTGCAAAGAATATGCGCAACACGGGGACAGAAAGCTACGGAGGTCCCGTGGTGACTGCGAGCTCTTTGGTATTTATCGGCGCTACCGTCTTTGACCGCAAGATGCACGCGTACGATGCCCAAAGTGGCAGATTGCTTTGGGAGTACGAGATGCCCTTCGGCGGCCTGGCAACCCCTGCGACCTACATGGTGGACGGACGCCAGTTCGTGGTCATTGCGGCCGGCGGTGGAAAAGATGAGAAGCATCCGCTCGGCGGTTTGTACATCGCATTCGCACTAAAACAGGAGAAGGCAGCGAGACCGCATAAATGACCTCTGGATTGAGGTCATCGGGCGAGAGGCTATCTGGGTCTGGAGCAGGCGAGGTACAGTTACGGTATGAATTGTTGCCGCATTGTTCTCGCTGTCACCCTGCTCGTTGTTCCCGTCATCGAGGCACAAGATAAAAAGCCTGACGGCAAGCCGGAGCCGGCAGCGGCCAAAGCACCCATCCCTGCAAACCTCCCAGGCGATGCACACGTTGCTCAAACAATTCAGCTCGGTGGGAGGCCGCTGAAGTACACTGCCACGGTCGGATCGCTGCCGGTCAAGGACCCCGAGGGCAAATCGACAGGCGAGGTGGTCTTCACCTCCTATGTTGTCGACGCGCTGAACCGACCGGTCACATTTGCGTTCAATGGAGGTCCCGGGGCTGCTTCCGTCTACCTGAACCTGGGTGCGATCGGGCCCAGACGGGTGGCCTTCGGGGCTGAGGGCCAGAGCCCGTCTGACCCGGCGACCCTCACCGATAATCCGGGGACGTGGCTCGACTTCACTGACCTCGTGTTTATAGATCCGATCGGCACCGGGTTCAGCCGAACGCTGGTCTCGCCGGACGAGACCAAAAAACTATTTTTCGGACCCGACCAGGACGTCGCCTATCTTTCGCGGATCATCTACGACTGGCTGGTAAAGAACGGCAGGTTGGAGTCGCGCAAGTATATCGTCGGCGAAAGCTATGGCGGATATCGCGGGCCGCGCCTGACCCAGTATCTGCAGTCACAGATTGGCGTCGCCGTGAATGGACTGGTGCTGGTCTCACCGGCCCTGGCGCCCAGTGGCGGCTCGCCCGACCTTTCGCCCGTTCCCTGGATGCTGACGCTACCCTCGATCGTTGCGGCCAGCTACGAGCGGCAGAATAAGCTCACGCCCGAGGCTATGGCGGCGGTCATCGACTACACCCGCGGCGAGTACGCGATGGACCTGCTCAAAGGAACCTCCGACCCCACAGCTACGCCTCGTATCGTCAAAAGGGTAACCGAGCTTACGGGGCTGGATCCGACCTTTGTTCGGCAGGCCGGTGGAAGGCTCGAAACTCAGGCCTTTCTGCGTGAGGAGTTCCGCGAGACCGGAAAGCTGGGCAGCCGGTACGACCCCAACGTCACCTCATTCGACCCTTTTCCGTTCGATCCCAGTCAGCGAACCAACGACCCTCTCCTCCTCAGCATCATCGCGCCAACCACCACCGCGATGGTCAACTTTGTCACTCAGACAGTCGGTTGGAAGATAGATGCGCGCTATAACGCCCTCTCCGAAGAGGTCAACAGGATGTGGGAACGAGGCGGCAATGGAGCGTTCGGCGCTGGTGCAGCCTCCGCGACCGATCTGCGCGTTGCAGTTGCAACGGATCCTAAGCTCCGGGTGCTGATCGCGCACGGCTGGGCCGATCTCTCCTGCCCTTTCATGGGATCGGTCCTCACCGTGAGCCAGATACCCATCATGGGAGACCCGACGCGTGTACAGGTCCATATGTATCCCGGAGGACACATGTACTGTTCGCGGGCTGCTAGCTCCCTGGCTCTACGCAAGGACGTTATGGAGCTAGTGAGCAAGCACTAGCATCCGCGAAGTGAACGGGATCAAAGTTTTCCGTGAGCTCTTCTAAGTGGAACCAACTTCTTCGCAGGCACTCCTTAGCCGCCCGTTCGAGGAGTAGAGAGGCGAGCGCGTTCAGCCGGAACTGGCCTACCCGGATACTTTCGCAGGTTCTGAATTGACTCAACCTCACGCTTGCCGAGCATTGAAGCCGGCACGATCGAGCATCTGTAAGGCCTCCTGCCGCGTCGCACCCAGCTTCCAAGCTGCATCGACGAGATCCTTTGCGATCACTGGATACCAAAAGTTGCGCGGAGTTCTTCGGAGCCCGGCGACGTCGATCGGCTCGATAATACGGCAGACCTCCCGCGCAATTGAATCGGACTCAGAGACAGCAACACCGGCTGCGGCCCTGTCGAGAAGGCTCCGACACTGCTGGCCAAATCCGGGATGGTCATGCAAAAGAAACGAGCTCGCCAGATGAGGCTTGCCAAGCCTGTGTGCCGCCTCCGAAAAACTCGCTGCCGCGAAGTACAGCAGTGAAAGCGCACGAAACACTGGAAAGTTTCCCATGTTCGCATGCATAGCTCCGATGAGCCTGGAGGTCGCGAGCAGATCTTCGTCCGTGATCGCCGCGTAAGTCTCCACCTGCGAACGGAGTTCCGGGCTCCCCCAGCTATGCTCCACTATCAGTGCAAGGCGGCTCACGCCGAGCAGCGTAAGTGGGAATCCCGTCGACATCAGCGGGTCGATGAAGCCAGCTGCGGAGGGAAGCATGGCCCATCTTTCCCCGGCGATGGCGGAGCTTCGAAAGGACAATCGCGGGACGTATGTGAATGGCTGCTCCCGCTTTGCCGCGGCAAACTGATTCGACAAAGTTGGGATCTTCTTCAGGAGGCGCCACCAGGCACTCTCGCCGTCCGACAGTCTGAGCCGGTCCGCACACTGCTTTGTTGCTGAAATACCAGCACTGGTGACACCGTTATTAAAGTGCAGCACCCAGATCCAACCGTCTTCAAACACATGATGCACGGCAGCATCATCCACCGGGAACGGCGCGATATCTGCCGGCTTCGACACCGGAAGCGCGTGGAGGCGCTTCACGCCGGAGAAGTGACTGTAAAGCGCCCTCGTCTCTGGATAACCGGGCAGGGGTGCCTCGCGGAACCCAAGCGCTCCATGCATAAATCCTCGCGGGCCCGTTGCATCGACCACAAAACGAGCTCGATAGCTGACCTGCGCCTCATCTTTGCAGCCCTCCAGGAGCACGTTCTCACCCGTGTTGGTGAAGCTTTCGAGCTTCACCTGATCCACGTAATTGACCCCCAGTCTCTGCGCCTCATGAACCAGGAATTCGTCAACATCAGACCGATACCAGTGCGTGTCTGCGATCTCGTCGTGAGGACTCGCCGCAACAAGAAGCTGATCCGCATCCGGACCTGTTTGTCGCGGAGCCGCGAGGTCATGGTAATAGAACGTGAAACCCCGTTTCAGTCCGCACGCCAGCTCTGGGTAAGACCGCTGCCAGCATCCCCATTTCGTAAGCGACTTCAAAGATGGAATTCGGTACCGATCGGCGAGAGCTTCGAGCAGTAAGTTTGAGAACGGAGTCGAAGACTCACCGATCGCCACACGAGGGTGCCTGCCTCGTTCGATCAGAAGGACCGATCGGCCCAGTCGCCGAGCAACCATCGCGAAGATCGAACCTGCAAAGCCCGATCCCACAACGGCGATGTCGTAAACAGCGTTCATGCACTCCCTCCGCCGCATTGCCCGCAGGTAATGGCCGGTAGCCTTCTCTGCGAAAGGTTCATCCTGGAAAGCCTGTCGAGGCGCAGACCTCGGCACGCCGCGCATGAGGGTACCTTGTCCATATCCCAGAGGTCGACGAAGACCCTGCCCCGTTCCAGACTGAGCCCATAGCTCAAGGCAGCTTCAACGACCGACAGCTCCGGCGGGCGGAAGTCGCCTAGAACAGCAAGTGCATCGACCGCACCGTTTCCGGCGCGTGTTGGGATCAGGATGACCACTGTCGCCTGACACGCAAACGCGAAGTCCAGCGAGCGCTCAGCCCAAGAAAGGGATTCGCCTGCGGGGACAAAAGGTGGCTGAATCAGAATGAACACACGGAGGGCAATCGCATTCGACCTCAGCCGTCCAGCTGCCGCGGCAAACTGCTCGAGCGTAAGCTTTTTGTTAAGGAGCTCCAAAGCCTTGGGATGAACCGTTTCCAACCCCATTGCAACTTCGAGTTGGCCTCGGACAAGTTCGCAAAAAGCTAGACACCGCTTATTAACCAGGGACGGATGGCTCTCGACGATCACTCGTTCGAACGGAAGCACCGCCGCGGCAATCTGCGGATAGTCCTCCGGCGGAATGGCCTTCGGATCGAAGAAGCTGCCGCTGTTATAAAGCTTGATCTGTCGAATTGCAGGAACCGCAGGGAGACGCGATAAGGCATAGCCGATCTGCTCGGGAATCGCTCCGGTGGGTACCGGCTCCGTCAACGTGTTGCGCCAGAGATCGCACATCACACATCGCCACGGGCACTCGCGATTCGTCAAGAAAATGGTTGCAACTGGCACCACCTCGCCAGTATGGGAGCACTCCTCTTCGACTAAGAATGCATACGGCTTGAGTGGGTCGACCGCGTTCCGGGCCGGTCTGCGCTCCAGTATCCAACGATCCCGTTCCAAGCCTTCCACTTCCGGGTAAGGGACTGGTTGCATGGTCACTCGTACAGGGAAAGAAACTGCCTTCGATATGCTGCTTCTTCGAACGGAAGAACTCCCCGGAGAGCGCTCTCCGGAAGTGCGCCATGCTGGAACCGGCGCTTCTCAAAGACCCGCATCTTGAAACCGGTCACGGCTTCGATCCCGTTTCGCACCACCTCGCCTTTCAGTTCGTAAAGGCGTTCTACGTCGTAGTTTGTCAGTGCAAGGAACGGAATGGCTTCCGCAACAGCCACAACCCTCGGCCTTGTAAAGGGGCTGAACCCACGAAAACCAAATGCGTGCGCAGGGGCGTAGGTGCGCGTATACGACCGGCTAAGGCCTCCGCTATACGTCAGCGAGTGCTTGATCTTGCCGACCCCCCAACCTTCCTGGTAGAGCATGGGATTGTTGATCACGCTGCGAATGGTCAGTTCGGGGTTCGCTTCGATGGGGTAATCCTTGAGATTCTCGTCGCCGCCATCTCCGTCAATCAAATACCGCCAATCTGGGTAGCGGGTGCGAATGCCCCGGCAGAGAGCGACCGCCATCGTCGCCGATTCAATGTCAAGCGACTTGTAATCCTCCACCACCCGGATCGTCTCTCTCACATCGACTTCGGCGGCATCCACGGTGATCGGCTCGAGAAACATCGAAAGACCAACCCCGTCCAGAAACTCACGTGCTTGCTGAACGTCGGGTCCCTCTCCTAGGTCGAGGACAAAGGCTTTGAGACGGCCAAGATTCATTCCTCGCTGTTGCATCACATGATAGGTAGTAAGGAAGACGCTTCCGCTGTCCACCCCGCCGGAGAAACACACTCCGATAGGTTCTGCCTCATCGACACGTTCTAACCAGAGCGAGATCTCGTCGGCTAACGCCGCAATATATTGCCTTCCGATTACCCCTGTATCTGGCGGTAGCGTTGCCATCTCGGGGGTGAAGAACCGCGTATACACGGGGTCCGGATCCGGGCAGCCAACCAGTTCGAGGTCGACAACATGATGCGCCGGAATCATGCGCGTGTAATTCGGGTGAAATTGCCCAGCCAGACCTTCGCCGTCCAACCATCTGTAAATAGCATCGATGCGAGCAGCAACTATAAGCACTGGTCCTTCCTTGCGCTTCGCGAGAAAGTAGCGCATTGGACGATCCAGAGACCGCGCCATTCTAACCTTCTTACCCGCCCTAGCTATGAGCGCGAAAGAACCTTCAATCGATTTGATTGCGTCCGCGCCATGGTCAAGCAGGAGAGCTCTGGCCCCTTCCACCGAAAGGTTATAGATGTCGTTCGTCGAGGGCTCGGTTAAGTCAACCACACGTTCGATATACTGGTCCAAAGTCAACCTCTGCAAGAGCTGGCGTTGACATCGAGTCTACGCCTTGCGAGTCGCGAAAGCTGCCAGGCTATATCCACTCGATATTCAATTCAGTGAGCATAACGTTTGTCCCGCTAAAGCCGTCTCGATGCAGAGATCGTAATCTGCACACGGCTCCTATAATCCTTTCATGGCGTCTGCAATTGGAGTTGTGCCGAATCGGTCACATCGAAAGGACGGCGGGCCTCCCTATGCGGCAGTTGGACTTCGCCAGCTTAGGCCATGGGTGCCACCCATCAAACAAGCGTGCCACAAAAATTTGAAACATCTGTTTCTTCTTTTTGCCTGCCTTTTCGGCGCGTCCATGAGCCGGGCGGCGATATCGTCCAGTTCGCTTGAAGCCGCGCGTCTTAATAATGTCGGCGTCGCTTACATGAATCAGCAGTTTACCGATAAGGCTCTCCAGAAGTTTGAGGAAGCCCACAAGAAGGACATCGGCGCAGCGGTGCCCCTGCTCAACAAGGGTATCGCTCTCCTCTATTTGCGCCGCCTGAGTGAAGCGGAAGAGGCGTTGAAAGCAGCCTCTCTCCTGGATGCAACCAACGCACGTGTCTGGTACAGCCTTGGCCTCGCTCACTTCGACGGAGGTGGCCAGCAACTGGCCTTGGGTGATTTTCAGCATGCCGTTCAGATCGACTCGGAAGATGCCGATAGCCACTACTTCCTTGGCACGATCTATCTCGGCCTCAAGGATTACCAGCACGCCATTGCTGAGTTTGAAGATGCTGTTCGCCTCAATCCTCTGCATGCCTCGGCTCAGTTTGGATTAGCGCGCGCCTTACAGCGTGCTGGAATGGCCGATAAATCTCGCGAGCACCTGAAGCGTTTCCAGGAGATCACGCAGGCAAAGATCGGAACTCCCCTCAGTGCTGTCTACGGCGAGCAAGGCCGTTACGCAACGGTGCAGGATATGCGATCGCCCACGCCGGCCGTGGATCCCATGATTCCGGTCAGTTTTGTTCCGCAGCAGGCTTCGGATCCCAGCCAGGTTGTTGCGGATAACGGCCTCACTCAGGGTGGGGGCGCCTGCATCTTGGACATAAACGGCAATGGCAAGAAAGACATCATCGTCCTTGGAAACGGAGAAAATGCTCTTCGTGCTTACCGTGTCGAAAATGGAGCGATGACGGAAATCCCCACCAGGCAAGCTGGCCTTTTCGTCAAAGGGCAAGGCGTGTCCTGCGCCGTCGGAGACTACGACAACGACGGTCTTCCCGATCTTGCTGTTGCGCTCTCGGATCGAATCGCGCTCTTCCACAATCTCGGCCACGGCAAATTTGTCGACGTCACCGCAGCCGTCGGCCTTCGCTCGTTGAATCATCCCGCCGGCCTTACTTTTGTCGACTTCGATCACGATGGCGACTTGGATCTCTTTGTCACCGGAGCCGCCTCTGCACCCGGAGGAGGACCCAGCGTCCTCTGGCGGAACAATGGCAACTCAACCTTCACCGAGTGGACCGGCCCTCCCGGTCTCGCTGGAAACAAAGCCACGGTCGCAGCCGCCATCTCTGACATCAACAACGATCGTGCGATTGACCTGGTAGTCACCGGCGCAAATAGCTCGCCCACTCTCTTCGAAAACCAGCGGGAAGGCGCGTTCAAACAGCTTGCTCTTTACACGGAAACCATGTCCCCGACACGTGGAGCCGCAATACTGGACTTCAACAAAGATGGGTGGATGGATGTAGCCGTCACGCACACCGGCGCACCGGGCATCAGTCTCTGGCGAAACATCCCGGGCAAGAGCTTCGAACGTGTCGCCTTGCCGATCACTGACGCGCGAGCCGCGTGGGGGCTTACTCCCATCGACTTCGACAATGATGGGTGGATCGATCTTGCCGTTCTCGTCGAAACGGACAAGGGAATTCAGTTGAGGGTGATGCGCAACTGCGGTTCGGAAGGCTTCAAAGATGTGAGCGAAGCACTCGGATTGCTGAAGCTTCAACTCTCCGGGGCGCGGTCCCTCATTGCCGCCGACCTGGATGCAAGCGGAGCGGCCGACCTGGTCGTAAGCCGGCTGAACGCGCCACCTCTCGTCCTGCGAAATGTCGGAGGAAACAAGAACCACGCGCTCCGCATTGCTCTGACAGGTCTTGCTGACAATAAAAGCGCCATCGGAACCAAGGTGGAAGTGTTCTCGGGAGGCATGTGGCAGAAGTTCGAGGTTGCCGGCAGCTCTGGATTTCAAAGCCAGGGAGCCACGGAGTTGCTTGCGGGGCTCGGGCAGCGCAATCACGTCGATGTGGTTCGCATGCTCTGGCCCACGGGCGTTCCACAGGATGAGTTGGATGTAGCCGCAAACAAGCCGGCTGCGCTCACCGAACTGGATCGGAGAGGGAGCTCCTGCCCGGTCCTCTTCGCGTGGAATGGATCAAAGTACGAGTTCGTTACCGATGTGATCGGCGCAGCAGTGATCGGCCATTGGACCTCGCCCGTTTCGAGGAATCACGCGGACACCGACGAGTGGGTCAAGGTAAACGGTTCAAGTCTTCGTTCTCGTAACGGCCGCCTGAGCTTGCGTTTCGGCGAGCCCATGGAAGAGATCAACTATGTGGATCACATGCGTTTGGTAGCAGTCGACCATCCGCAGGGTACCGAGGTCTATCCCGACGAGCGCTTCCTCAGCGAAGCTCCTTTTGCATCGGGAGGCGCCGTTGTTGCCTCGTCTGCAACTCGACCGCCTACGGGGGCCTGGGATGATCATGGCCGCGATGTGATGCAGTTACTGGCTCGGCAGGACCATCAGTATGTCCAAGATTTCAAGAACCTGAACTATGCAGGATTCGCGACTCCCCATACGCTCACCTTGGATCTGGGCCCCTGGTCGAACCGCCATCCGCTTCGATTGTTCCTGCACGGCTTCGTCGAGTACTTCAGCGCCAGCTCCATGTACGCGGCCTGGCAGGCTGGCCTAGAGCCGCAACCGCCTTCGGTGGAGGCGCAACTGCCGGACGGCTCCTGGAAGAGAGTCATAAACGACATGGGGTTCCCGGCAGGGCTGCCCCGAACCATCGTGGTCGATCTCACAGGCAAGCTTCCCCCAGGGACCAGGCGCATCCGCATCCGGACAAATCTGCAGATCTACTGGGATCAGGCGCTCGTCGATAACGGCGCTGATTCCATGAAAGACGCCCGCCAGACCGAGCTTCCACTTGCCTCGGCCCACCTTGCGTTCCGTGGATATCCCAAGCAAGTGGACGGCAAGACACCGGGCGATCTTACCTACGATTACCAGAGCATCAGTGCTACCGGCCCTTTCCAATGGCAACGGGGAAGCTATACCAGGTACGGCAGCGTTACTCCCTTGCTGCAGGCAAAAGACGATCGTTACGTCATCTTCGGTAGCGGAGAGGAAATCGATGCGGAGTTCAGTGATGCGGGTCTGCCTCCCTTGCCCGCGAACTGGAAGCGCGATTATTTCTTCTATGCCGATGGATTCGTCAAGGATATGGATTTTTACGAGGCACTCCCCTTCACGGTGGCGCAGCTGCCCTTTCATCGGATGAGCACCTATCCCTACCCCGCTCGCGAGCACTATCCCGAGGACCAGGACACGCTGAACTATCGGCTCGACTGGAACGATCGGTTCGAATCAGGAGACCGCACCCAGCCGTTCCAGTTCCGGTACATGCCCACCGCGTCAGAGCCAATGCCCGACTAGCCCAACATGCAATATCACCCACGACCTGCGATCGTAGTTCTTCCTAGTGAAGAGGTGGTACCCGGTAGCCAAACTCTGAATCCAAAGCCTGCGCAACCGCCAGCACAAGCTCATCCTCATTGGGCCTTCCCGCAACCTGTACGCCGATCGGCAGACCCTCCGCCGACCTTGCCACTGGAACCACGGCGGCAGGCGACCCCAGCAGGTTAAACCACTGCGTATACCGCATAGCGTCCAGATACTGCACGCGCTGGCCATCGATCAGCCACTCCCGCTCGCCATGCAGAAACGCCGGTGTGGAAGATACCGGCAGCAGCAGCACGGGGCAGTCCTCCATCTCTGCCAGAAGCCGTGCTCGAACCAGGTCAGACTCTGCCCAGGCTTGCAGGAGAGACTCCGGAGTGAGTGAGGTCTGCGCTTTCGCTATCTCCAGGAAATCGCGAAACGTCGGGCTCAGCTCATGTCGCCGCCCGGCGATCGTTGACTCATACAACATCGCGCCGCACTGCACAAAAAAGATTTGCCAGAGCTTCCGTGCCGCCTCCAGCTCCTTGGGCCGGAATCGTCGCAGACGAAACCCTTGTCTCACCAAAGCCTGTGCAGCATCCTGCAGCGCTTGACGGGTCTCTCGCGTAACAGGGGTGATGCCGTCATCCTCGAACCATCCTATAGATACCCGTTTTGCATCGCCCAGGGGGACTCGTCTATAAGGAGCCAGGGAGCTGATGGATCGTTCGCTCGACGGTTGCGAGAGGACGCTGAAGAGCAACTCAACGTCGCCAATCGTCCGAGCCAATGGCCCGATCGCTCCAAGCGTCGAGAAGGGACCGACACACGGTGGCATGTGGCCCTCCGCGGAGACACGCCCGGAGGTTGGCTTCAGAGCGCAGATGCCCGAAAAGTGAGCTGGTTCCCGGACCGATCCACCGCTGTCGCTGCCGAGCCCCCCGGCAGAAAGTCCGGCAGCGATCGCAGCAGCCTCTCCCCCACTCGATCCGCCCGCGGTGCGATCCAACGACCAAGGATTGTTTGTTCGGCCATAAAGCAGGTTGTCGGTCTCGTAAGCCATCAGGAACTCAGGGCAGTTGGTTGTTCCTAAAATAATGGCGCCTTCCCGCCGGAGCCTCAAGACCGCCGCCGCATCCTGCTGAGCGATGTGTCCGCGATTCAAAAGGCTGCCGATCTCACAACGAAAGCCCACTGTGGCAATGGAAGATTTGATCGTGATCGGCAGGCCGGCCAGCTCTCCGGCTCGCACGCCACGGGCTTGCCGGCGCACCCGGTCCGCATCGAAATCCACAATGGCGTTCAGCGCAGGGTTGAGTCGCTCGATCCTGCGTATATGCTCCTCCGCCAGCTCGAGAGCCGAGATCTGTCCCCCCCGGAGGAGCCGCAACTGCTCTACTGCGGAAGCCAGCGCTACACTCACGAGACACCCACAGCCCAAGCCAACCTGGCCCGCAGCTCCAGCGTGGTCCAAAGCTCTGAAGTGCCCGACGACTGGTTAGCCGATCGCATCGACTCCAGTATAGGAGGCTGACGTTGAACCAATGAAAGTTCGCTGCCCCAAAAGCTCCCACAGTTGCGCCTCGTACAACCACGTTTGTAAGATGAATCGCAGCGGAAGATGACCTTACCTTCATGTATCGAAGCTCATGGCATGCGTCTCGATCCTGCGGCCGTGGTGGGGCAGCGCGAAAGAACGGTTGAGCCGATTGCCTGACCACGGTGTTTCCCCTCGTGACGATTGGGCCCTCTTCACAGGTCGCCGGTCTAATCCTATCGACATCGAGGCCGCCCGGAGCACTCTCACAGGAAAGCGGGTCCTGATCACCGGTGCAGGAGGATATATTGCCTCGGCCTTGGTTAAGGCGCTCGCTTGCATCGACCTCAGCGATCTCATTCTTCTCGACATTGTTGAAGCTGGTCTGCATCAACTCGACCTTGATCTGCGCCTGGTACCGGCTCGGCCGCGGACCCGCCTTGTCGTCGGCAGTGTTCAAGATTCCGATCTTCTTCGAGAGATCGCAACCCGTCATAATCCGCAGATCGTCATCCACGCGGCCGCCTGCAAGCATGTCCCGCTGATGGAGGCCAACCCCTTTATGGCGGCATCAACGAACGTGCTCGGGACGCAGCAGATCGTCAAGGCCGCCATAGCCAGTGGCGCGGAGCAGTGTGTGCTCCTCTCGACCGATAAGGCAGTCGACCCAGCCAGCATCATGGGGGCTACCAAGCGAATCGCTGAACTCGTCATGATCGGCCAACACGGCCACACTCACACGAAGGTTCTTCGACTGGGAAACGTCCTCGGATCCTCAGGAAGCGTAGTCCCTTTCTTTCTGCAACAGATTGCCGGGGGTGGCCCGGTCACTGTAAGCGATCCCGAGGCCAACCGCTACTTCCTCTCTGTTAATGAAGCGGTACAGCATCTGCTCACGGCTGTCTCCACAGACATAGCCTGCGCGATTCTGATCCCGGATATCACTGAACCACATCGCATCTATGATCTTGCTAAGTTCCTCATTGCAAAAGAAGCAGGAGCTGCAAGCGAGCAGGTTCAGATTGTCTTCACCGGTTTGCGGCCGGGAGATAAGCTAGCCGAGCGGATGCTGGCGCCGGCGGAATCTCTCGCACCCGCAGGTCTGAACGGAGGTCTGCATCGCGTCATCACCAAGGCTCCGTCTTCGTCTATCTTGGCGCACTGTCTCACTGAAATCAAAGATGCCCTTCGTGAACGCGATCTGAATCGTCTTCTGCAAGCGATACAAATAGCCGTTCCCGAGTATGTTCCCAGTGCTCTCCTCCAGAGTGAGCTTTCACAAGACCAGAACGTGCATTCAACATGAGACAGACTATTGCGGTGGTCACCTCGTCACGGGCTGACTACAGCCACCTTTACTGGCCGTTACGGTACATGGCCAATCATCCAGAGGTCGACCTCAGGTTGATTGTGCTCGCCTCGCACCTCTCCCCGGAGTTTGGGAATACGGTGAACGAGATCGAGGCGGATGGCTTCTCCATAGCAGCGCGCGTTGAGTGTCTCCTGAGTTCTGATACAGATGTCGGTATGGCCAAAAGCATCGGCGTTGGGGTCCTATCCCTGGCGGATGTCCTCGGCTCAATGCGGCCAGATCTGCTGCTCCTCATCGCAGACCGGTATGAGATGCTCGCACCTGCAACCGTAGCTCTCGCGCTGCGTATTCCCATAGCTCACATCGAAGGCGGAGAATTCAGTGAAGGAGCAATCGACGACGCGGTCCGAAACGCGCTCACCAAGATGAGCCACATCCATTTCACATCGACCGAAAACGCCCGCCACCGCGTTATAAGCATGGGCGAGGAGGCCTGGAGAGTGCATACCGCAGGAGCACCTTCTCTTGACCACCTTCAGAAGAGCGATCTACTCACACGAGAAATGATCGAGAGCCGGCTCGGCCTCGACCTGCGGCAACCGTCCGTTCTCGTCGCCTATCATCCCGTGACACTGCTCTCTGACACAGTAGCTGAAGCAGATGCGCTCTTCGGAGCTCTAGCCGGGATGCCGGAGCAACTCCTCTTTTGTTACCCCAATGCTGACGCGGGTAGCCGATCCCTCATCCAACGCACAGAGTTATTCCTGCACCAGCGTGGGAGCGGACGCATCTTCGTCAACCTCCCGGCGTTGGTCTACTGGAGCCTCCTCCGATGGGTCGAGATGATGATCGGCAACTCCAGTAGCGGGATCATGGAAACCGGCTCGTTCGCGCTACCGACTGTAAACGTCGGCCTTCGGCAGCAAGGCAGGGAGCGGCCTCCAAATGTCCTCGATGCCGTGCCGTCTGTCGAGGCCATCCTCGAAAAGGTGCGCGAAGCTCGAAGCAGCGTCTTTCAATCGACCATCTCCGGTATGACCAACCCCTATGGCGATGGTCACGCGGCAGAGCGCATTCTCGATGCGCTTACCAACCTTCCACCGCGCGACAAGCTCCTGTTCAAGCACAGCTCCAGGATCCTGCCATGACGGAGATCCCCCTCTCCCAGCCGGACATCACGGAGGCCGAAATTGACGCGGTCGTGTCCGTTCTGAAGAGCACACGCCTCAGCCTCGGTCCCAAGGTGCAGGAGTTCGAAGACCGCATCGCGGCTTACATTGACGTCCCACATGCTGTTGCTGTCAGCTCTGGCACCGCCGGTCTTCACCTCTGTCTTTGTGCAATGGGCATAGGCCACGGTGATGAAGTCATCGTCCCGTCCTTCACCTTTATCGCCGCGGCAAACGCGATCCGGTATGTGGGGGCAACTCCTGTGTTCGTGGATATCGAGTCGGCAACTCTGAACCTCGACCCTTCCCGGATTCGGGAGGCGATCACCGCTCGCACCCGCGCGATCATCGTCGTACACACCTTCGGCATTCCAGCGGAGATGGAGCTGATCATGGCTATCGCACGAGAGAACAAGCTCCTCGTCATCGAGGATGCCTGTGAGGCTCTCGGGGCGGAATACCGAGGCCAACGCGTGGGCTCATTCGGCCACGCGGCAGTCTTCGCGTTCTATCCAAACAAACAAATAACCACGGGCGAAGGCGGAGTCATCGTGACCAGAGACGAAGGCCTCGCACGCGAGCTGAGAGCCTTGCGCAACCAGGGCCGCTACGAGACGGACGATTGGCTCCAGCACTCTATCCTCGGTTACAACTACCGCCTTTCGGATATCAACTCTGCTTTGGGCTGTGCGCAAATGCAGCGGCTTGAATCGATTCTGGAACGCCGGGCCAGAGTCGCGCGGCGCTACAGTGAATTGCTAAGCCCTAACCCGGAGCTGATCCTTCCACTTACTGTGTTGCGAGGCACGCGAATAAGCTGGTTCGTATATGTGATTCGCCTTGCACCGAGGTTTCGGCGAGCGCAGCGCGACGCAGCGGTCGTGCGGCTCCGAGAGCTTGGCATACAGTGCGGAAGATACTTCGCCCCCATCCACGCCCAGCCTGCCTACTCCATGTTTCCCCCTCGCCTTCCACTCCCCGTGACCGAGTTCGTCAGCGAACGTACGATCGCCCTTCCCTTCTTCACGACTCTTCTTGACCACCAAATCGAGCACGTGAGCAAGTGTTTAGCTGAAACAGTCTCGTTGCTGCCGGAGAGCAGCCCCGGTTACTCGACTCCCGGCGCGGTCTGCGGGAGATAATGGAACCTATGTCCGCCCAAACGACTCCGCATCTGGTATCCCTCGCCATAACTGGTGCCAGCGGGGCTGTCTATGCCGGTGAGATGCTTCGGGCGTTGGAAGAGGACGTGCGAGTCAAAAAGGTCAACCTCGTTGCGTCCGATAGTGCTCTACGTGTGATCGCCCAAGAGCTTCAGCTCAGCGGTCGTAACCAGCTTGTAGAGAAGCTCCTCGGCAGGGCATCGCAGAAAACGGAGCAGCACCCCGAGTCGGACGTCGGTGCAAACATTGCCAGCGGCAGCTACCCCTGCACCAGCATGATCGTTCTCCCTTGCTCCATGGGAACCCTCGCCGGCATCGCGAACGGCTTGGCGTCGAACCTGATCGAACGTGCAGCGGATGTCTGCTTGAAGGAGCGGCGCCCGCTCATCCTTTGTGTTCGCGAGACCCCCTTCAACCGTATTCACCTACGCAACATGCAACTCGCCGCGGAGGCCGGCGCCACGATCTTTCCGGCTATTCCAACTCTCTACAATCATCCGCAGTCCACGGCAGAGATGGCGCGCAACTTTGTAAACCGCGTGCTGGCCCACATCGGTCTCCCCCAGCCGGGAGCCTACGTCTGGCAACGCGACGGGAACGCCTGACGCGGAGCGACCAGGTCTGCTCCCGCAAAGCTCACTTCAGGGATTTGCCAAATTCTTCACTGGATACGGTGTGACTCATCTCAAAGCGGCCACCGTCGAACTTGTCCGCACCCTTCCCATGTCCAATCGCCAGAAGAGCCACCACCCAAAAGCTCATTGGCAATCGGAGAACCTCATGGACCTTCTCCTGCTCGAATCCCTCCATTGGAGCAGTGTCGTATCCCAGCACCTCAGCCATCAACATCATATGGGTGAACGCGAGCATCACTTGCTTGTTCAGCCAGCCTTTCATCTGATCGCTTGAGAAACTGGACATGTACTTTGGAACACTACTCTTTGCTTGGGCAGCGTAGCTTTCCGGCATCCCACCCTCGATGCCCTGCTGCAGCATCGCATCGAGATCCCTTCTCCAACCATCTGCATCGCCGCAAGCCACAATCACTGCGGATGCCTCTTCCACCTTCGCCTGGTTGTAGCTGGCCCCGCGCAATCGCCGCCTCTGCTCTGGCGATTGCACAACCACAAATCGCCACGGCTGCATGTTGTAGCCGCTGGGCGCGCTCAGGCCCGCCTCAAGAATTCTCTTCAGATCAGCCGGCGGTATCGGCGTCCCATCGAAGCTCGGCGTAGAGCGTCGTTCCCTGATCGCCTGCTCCAGACTCTTCTCCATGATCGAATATCCCTCTCGGCAGAAGACGTTCAGACCGCGGCGCAATCTAAACATCGCCGCCCGGTCCGCGCTTACGCGCCCGATGCCCAAGATACTACTACCGCATCGGAACACACACGTTCATCTCGTCAAAGTCCCGCCCTACGTGTGCAGGTCTGCCATCGCCTGCTCCGTAGCAAAAGGCGCCTGTGTCGATGTTCCGGCCGGCTCGGCAACAATCCAGATCCCATGAAAGCTGCTCCGGAGCTCCGGGTACGCGGCAACAAGCGCGCGCATGGCATCCTCGTTTCTTCTCCGAGCGAGCGCAGTATCGCCGATCTGATCCACTCGCAAGTGGGCCGAAACGTCCACCTTGTCTCCTCCTATGGTGTCGTCCGTCCCTAACATCGTGAACTGGTAGTCCTTACCGTCACGACCTTTCACCACCAGGGGAACGTCCGTCCCAATGCCTCCAGAGAGCGCCGGTGGAGCAGCCGCGCGCTGCTCGTCTCGTAGCTTCTGGAGATGTGTTGACTGAATAAAATTCGCTGGGTTCAGCAGCATCTCTGCCTGTGTGTAGTAAAGCCATGCGTTCCATCGCTGTTTCTCAGCCGCTAACCTCCGAGCCTCCCGCCAATACCACAGGCCATCGTGTCCAGCCGCCTTGGTTGGCTTTGGGTAAATACCCGCCAGCAACCATCTCCCTTGCTCCCGCCGCAGCAGCATTGGGAGAATCCAGGGTGTCGGCGTGGCGGCTACCTGCACGATAGCAAACCCATACACCCCCGCGGTCAAGCCGGGAATCAGAAACTCAGCCTCGTTTGCAGACTTGTTCAGATTGCAGAAAAACTGCGCATCCGCCCCTCCCTGTCCCGCTTTCAGTTGAGTGGCGTCCAGAAGATAAACCTGATCGACGGTGAGCCCGCCACCAGTCAGCTTTGGAGCCGTCTGCGCAACCAGGTTCTGCATCGCGCTGAAGTTGCTCGCGAACTCCGCAATCGTCTCCGCTTTTAAACCAGCAGCATCGTTTTGCTGGACTTTTGCCGCAATATCACGTGCTGCTGACGCCACACTGTCGCGGTCCTGCTCTCTCATCTGAGACTGTGTCGTACAACTCTCCGCAATCGCCGGAGCCCCCGAGATCCCTCGACCTGAAAGGAGGATAAGTCCGAATACTGCGGCCCGCAGGCTCATTCCGCTCACCTCTGAGCGGTTAGACTACTCCCATCCGCGGCGTCGATGTCGACTTGGCAATCAAGTACCTTTACCTTAAGTAAGCGTCCTAGTAGGTGAAGGTATGCGTATGGTTCGTTCCAGCAGACCGAAGATCTTGGCGGCCGGGCTCTGTCGGCAGACACTTTACTTGGCCATCTCGTGTCTGTGGGTTAGTTCTGCTGCCCACGCCATGCAGCAAGGGGACCCACCTCGCCTGCCCGCAACGGCAACCAGTCCAATGAATGGATCGAGAGCTCCAGATCTCGCGCCAAATTCCTCTCGCCGGGCAGCAGTTACTTACAGCAGCGGCTTGCTCACGGTAGCCGCCAGTAACTCAAGTCTGAACGGCATTCTTCGGGAGATCGCGCGGCAAACGGGCATGAAAGTTACCGGAGGAGTCGCTGAGGATCGCGTCTTCGGCACGTACGGGCCAGCGTCCCCATCCGCGGTTTTGGCCGCCCTGCTGGACGGCACGGGCAGCAATCTTCTCATCGTTCAGGACGCCGCAAGGGCTCCAACCGAACTGATCCTGACCCCACGGGTGGGGGCGATTACACCACCCAATCCAGCTGCTCCGGGTTTCAACGACAGCGGGAATGCTGACGGAGACCTGTCCCAACCCATACAGTCCATTGTTCCGCAAGCAGTTCAGCCGCCGCTGGCGCCGCGCTCCCCAAATCGTTCTGGTACCGGAGCAGTCGACTCACACTTTGGCGCGGCCGCTCCCTCTTCGACACCGCAACAGCCTGCCTCTCCTCCAGGCGATGCCTCCACATCACCCGCCCCAACAACAACACCGGCTACACCGGACGGAACGTCAGACACCGTCAAAACTCCGCAACAAATCTTCGAACAGCTGCAAAAGCTGCGCCAGCAGCAGAGCCAACAGCCAAAGCCCTAGGTAATCCCTCTGGAGCGTCGGTCTTCCGCATCGTCCGCCAGGAGCACCGTCAGGTCTGTCCGTAGCACTGACCCGCAAAAATCTCTTAGCTCTAAGCTGCGCGAGTGGGCAAAACCGCCTGCGTTTGGGAATGGATCTGCCGCGCATGGACGCGGAACATCTGGAACATCGCCAGGCAGATTCCATAGGCGACCAGCACCCCCACAGCCAGCGACGCAAGTACCGCGCAGATCAGGACAACCGACGTGCTCACAGTCACTCCACTCATCCTCAGACGTCGGGCCGGAACACCGTCCGAACTCAACGCCAGAAACCCATTCTCGCAAAGCAGCCTGGACTTTCCAATCCCGTTGCGGCTGCTGCTGTTATCGCTGGAGATACTCTGCACCGAACACCGCTGCTCGCCCTCGTTTCATCTCATATCCAATTGGATGCGTGAATGCCTTATCCTAGAGTCTTGGCTACGCCTCCGCAAACCTCTTTCAAGGGCATCACGCACATCACCGTTCGGGGAGCAAGGCAGCATAACCTCCGCGACATCGATGTTTCCATCCCTCGTAACACGCTGACGGTCGTAACCGGGCTCTCCGGTTCAGGCAAGTCCTCCCTCGCCTTCGATACGATCTACGCCGAGGGTCAGCGTCGTTATGTCGAAACCCTGTCGGCCTACGCACGGCAGTTCCTGGATCAGATGGAGCGCCCTGACGTCGATGCGATCGATGGTCTCTCGCCCGCAATCTCGATCGAGCAGAAGACGACCTCTCGATCACCCCGGTCGACCGTCGGCACCATCACTGAGATCTACGACTACCTCCGGCTCCTCTGGGCCTCTGTCGGCCAGCCGCACTGTCCCAACTGCCATCGTCCGATCACCCGCCAATCGGCGGAGCAGATTGTGGAACGGGTTGCGGCACTCGCTCCCGGAGAACGCATCATCGTTATGGCTCCGATCGTCCGCGGTCGCAAGGGTGAGTTTCGCGAAGAGTTGGAGGCGCTTGATCAGCAGGGCTTCCGCGTCCGCATCGACGGAGAGATGTCCGAGATCACGGAAGGCATGCGGCTCGAAAAGCGGAAGAACCACACCATCGAGGCCGTTGTCGATCGCATCATTCTCAAGCCGCTCGCCGATCCCGTTCCGCCAAACGCGAATCCGGCCCTCGCCACAGCAGGAAACGAGCCAACGCCAGCCAGGTACGACACCCGCCGGCTGGAGGCCTCCATCACCAAAGCCCTGCTAATGGCCTCCGGTCTGGTCCTCATCGGTGTCCAGGATCCGGAGACCCGGGAGCAAACGGAGACTCTCTACTCCTCCTCGATGGCCTGCCCGGATTGCGGCATCAACGTGCCGAAGCTGGAGCCACGCAGCTTCTCCTTCAACTCCACCTACGGCGCCTGTCCCGAATGCCATGGCCTGGGTTCGATCTACGACTTCGATCCGGCCAAGACGATCGCGGACTGGTCCAAGCCCCTGCTCGACGGAGCCATGGGTCCGGGCTCCGCCTCCACCTACCTCCTCCGCCTTATCAAGCTCGCCGCCGAGAAGCACAAAATCGACATCAAGCGGCCATTCGCCGAGCTCACAAAGTCCGAGCAGGACCTCTTTCTCCAGGGCCCGCCGAAGTCGGATGCTGCAAGAACCGGCTTCCACGGCATCTTTGCCTACCTTCGATCCAACCTTGAAGAGACCAGGTCCGAGGGCTACCGCGAGTACATGATGCAGTACATGTCGGCGACCTCCTGCCCCCGTTGTCACGGTCGCCGGCTCCGCCCCGAGTCTTTAGCCGTCACCATCCCCATCGGCGGCGCAAAAGACCAGAACGGCCATCGCATCGATCAGAGCATCGCTGACTTCACCGCCCTTCCACTCGACCGCGCCCTGATTGGCGCTCGCTCGATGCACTTCACCGGACGCGAGCGCCTCATCGCCGATAGACTCCAGCGCGAGGTGATCGAGCGGCTCGAGTTCCTCAACGCCGTCGGCCTCAACTACCTTTCGCTCGATCGCTCGGCCGCGACCCTCTCCGGCGGAGAAGGTCAGCGCATCCGGCTCGCCACCCAGATCGGCTCCCGCCTGCGCGGTGTCCTCTACGTTCTCGACGAGCCTTCAATCGGGCTTCATCAGCGCGATAACCAGCGCCTCATCTCTGCGCTCGAGCGCCTTCGCGACCTCGGCAACACCGTGCTCGTCGTCGAACACGATGAAGACACCATCCGCAAGGCCGACTACGTGCTCGACCTCGGCCCCGGCGCCGGAAAGAATGGCGGCTACCTGATCGCGGACGGAACCCCTCAGCAGGTGATGGATAATCCCGCCTCACTTACAGGTCAATATCTCGCCGGCAAGATCGAGATTGTCGCCCGCGGCCAGCCAAGGGAGCTCACCGGCAAGTGGATCACGGTCCAGGACGCCCGTTCTCATAATCTCCAGAATGTCACGGCTCACTTCCCTCTTGGCGTCATGACGGTGGTCACGGGGGTCAGCGGAAGCGGCAAATCCACCCTCGTCAACGACATTCTCTATCGCTCGCTTGCCAAGGAACTGTATGGCTCCCGCGAAGAGCCAGGCCAGCATGGATCGGTCAGCGGCATCGACCAGATCGACAAAGTGATTCAAATCGATCAGTCTCCCATCGGACGCACTCCACGCAGCAACCCCGCCACCTACACCGGGGTGTTTACCGCAATTCGCGATCTGTTCGCAATGCTCCCCGACTCCCGTGAGCGCGGCTACAAGCCAGGCCGCTTCTCTTTCAACGTTCAAGGCGGACGCTGTGAGGCTTGTCAGGGCGAAGGTCAACGCCGCATCGAGATGAACTTCCTCCCGGATGTGTACGTCCTCTGCGAAGTCTGTAACGGCCTTCGTTACAATCAGGAGACCCTCGCTGTCAAATTCAACGGCTACTCCATTGCCGATCTGCTGGAACTCCCGATCGCCGATGCCGTTCCAATTCTCAAAGACATCCCCAATGTCCATGTTCGCTTGCAGACCCTCGTCGACGTTGGGCTCGGTTATATCCACCTCGGCCAGTCGGCAACCACGCTCTCGGGTGGCGAAGCACAACGCATGAAGCTGGCGCGCGAGCTTTCAAAGCGTCAAACGGGCCGGACCGTCTACCTCCTCGATGAGCCGACGACGGGCTTGCACTTCGATGATGTCCGCAAGCTTCTCGAGGTGCTTCACCGCCTGACGGACCTGGGAAATACCGTCATCATCATCGAGCACAACCTCGACATCATCCGAAATGCCGATTACCTCCTTGACCTCGGTCCGGAGGGTGGTGAAGGCGGCGGACGGATCATCGCTCACGGCACGCCGGAGCAGGTCTCGACCGTCGCCGGCTCCCATACCGCGGAGTTCCTCGCCCAACATTACAAGCCGCGCCCGCCTGCAATCTCCCTTCACGGGGTCACGTACGCCGGTCCCCAGCCAGCATCCATCACAGCTGCTGCCGATGCCGCGAAGCTCGCGAGGGCAAAGTTCATCGCTCCCGAAAAAAAGACAGGGATGCCCAAGCCCAACCCTCAAAAACCGGCCGAGAGATCCGCGCAACAGAAATCAGCCAAACCAGCCGGGAAGAAGATGGAGCGATGAGCCGAAAACTCCCACTCCGGATCGCCGGGGAGCTCGAGCCCTCAACCATGCTCCGCACCGCGGACGACCCTCCCATCGCGCCAATCCCGCCGATCCTGCCGGACGGAGAGGCCATCCTTCAGCCCCCGTTGGACAACACGCCCAATGACGCTTCGGAGGAGCCTCCCACCCGGATTCCCCATCTCGGCCACGCTCTTCTTTTTATCGCAATCACCGCCGTCACCCTGCTCCTCGCGCAGGCCACTCTCCTCGGCGTTGTGCATCCCATCCACGTCGGAAACATGGCCTTGCCGCCGAAACTTCTGCTTGCGGCGGAAGCTTCTACATATCTAGCCTCTCTCGTAATCTCCTGGTTCATCTTCCCCCTCCTGTGGCAGCGGTCCTTCCTGATCGGGATCCAGTGGAACCTGCCCGCCGCCACCCGCAACGCTCTGAAATTGGTTCCACTTGGCCTGGTCTTATCCTTCACCGTGCAGGCAGCGTCTTCTCTGCTGCCGATACCCAAACCCATGCCGATGGATGACTTCTTTCGAACCTCCTCGGATGTCTGGATCATCACCGCGTTTGGAATCCTTCTTGCCCCGCTGTTCGAAGAGGTCCTCTTTCGCGGATTCTTCCTCCCCGCCTTCGCCATTGCCTACGACTGGCTCTGCCTGCCTCGAACTGAAGCTGCTCGCTCCACCTGGCAATCGTCGAATTCGCTTACCGTTCCCGCCCTGATCTTCTCTGCCGTTCTCTCCAGCGTTCTCTTCGCCCTGCTTCATGGGCAGCAAACTGCCTTTACATGGCCTGTGCTCGCTCTTCTATTCTGCGTCTCCCTAATCCTCACCAACGTGCGAATCCGGCTTCGTTCTGTCGCCGCCTCCACTGTCGTGCACGCCAGCTACAACCTGACTATTTTTCTCGCGGCGTTTTTCGTTACCGGGGGATATCGTCACCTCGATCGGCTCCCCCGCTGACAAGCGGCGCAGGGCAACTCAATAGCTCGGCAATCGGCCCCTGCCAGCACCCTCCTGACTGCGATTACGGGCAGGCCCTCGGCGTATACTTGTGCCATGTACGGCGACGCGATCGCCCGTCATTTCTAGGGGGAGATCCGCATGAGCAGCAGTGACAATGGCCACAGGGTGAACGGCGATCGTGCGCATGCGACGGGGAACGGGAACGGCTACAAGGTCCCGTCCGGGCGCGCGGATTGGATCGTAACCCGCAAAGCCGAAGCGGAGCGGACGGGCGACTCCAATATGAGCCAGATGCACTTCGCCCGCCTCGGAAAGATCACCGAAGAGATGGCGTTCGTCGCGGAAAAAGAAAAGCTCTCTCCAGAGCTCGTGCGCTCCGAAATAGCCAGAGGCACGATGATCATCCCCGCCAACATCAATCACCCCGAGCTGGAACCGATGGCGATCGGCGTCGAATCACTCTGCAAGATCAACGCAAATATCGGCAACTCCGCGCTCGTCTCAAACGTTGAAGAAGAGTTGCGAAAGCTTCACACCGCGGTGCATTACGGAGCGGACACCGTGATGGACCTGTCCACCGGCGGGGACATCCCCATGATCCGCGAAGAGATCCTCCGGCACTCTCCGGTGCCGATCGGGACCGTTCCGCTGTACGAAGCTCTGTCGAGAGTGAAACGCGTCGAGGACCTGAATATCGATCTCTACCTTGAGGTGATTGAGGAGCAGGCCCAGCAAGGTGTGGATTACTTCACCATTCATGCCGGCGTTCTGGTCCAGTACATCCCCATGGTCTCGAAGCGAATCACGGGCATCGTAAGCCGGGGCGGCGCGATCCTGGCCCAATGGATGACGGCGCACCACAAGCAGAACTTCCTGTACGAACACTTCGATAGAATTACGAAGATCATGGCGAAGTACGACGTGAGCTACTCGCTCGGTGACGGCTTGCGTCCAGGGTGCGTCGCCGATGCCAGTGACGAAGCTCAATTTGCAGAGTTGAAGACCCTCGGAGAACTCACTCGTCAGGCCTGGAAGTCTGACGTTCAAGTCATGATCGAAGGTCCCGGACATGTGCCAATGGACAAGATCAAGGAGCAGGTCGACAAGGAGATCGAGCTCTGTGACGGAGCTCCGTTCTATGTTCTAGGACCTCTGGTCACCGACATCGCACCAGGATATGACCACATCACCTCCGCGATCGGGGCGGCAATGATCGGCTGGCACGGCGCTGCCATGCTCTGCTACGTGACGCCAAAAGAACACCTTGGCCTTCCCAACGAGAAAGACGTGAAGGACGGAATCATCGCTTACAAAATTGCCGCGCACGCAGCCGATATTGCTCGACATCGCCCTGGCGCACGGGATCGTGACGACGCAATCTCCCACGCCAGGTACACGTTCGACTGGGATAAACAGTTTGCGCTGTCGCTCGACCCGGAGACAGCTCGCGGCATGCACGATGAAACGCTGCCGGATGACTACTACAAAGAGGCGGCGTTCTGCTCGATGTGCGGTCCCAAATTCTGCTCCATGAACTGGTCGAGCAAGGTGGATCAGTTCAACGAGCGGGAGCATGGGCTGAAGAAGCCGGATTTGACACAAATCCTGACGGAACAGATGGCTCTCAGGAGCTGACGCCGGGCGTCAGAGGCAGGGCAAAAAGCGGCGGCCACTCCCTGGTTTGAGTAGCGGCCGCCCACATTCTAAAAGACTTACATGTTCGCTCAAAGCATCACGGCTTGCTGCGGTCGGGAGAGGTCGCGCGTCACGCGGCGGGTCCGGAAGGTGATCCGGTGGGCGTCGCGGTGTGGTGCAACCTCTGGTGTTCGGGTGGAAACGGCTGGTAGCTGCACGGTGCTGAAGTTAAACGCCATGCCGGCTACGCGTTGGACGATCTGAGATGGTGTGGCCCGGCTGAAGGTGTCCTTGGCCGGAACCAAAGGACGGGGCTGAATCACAGGACGTCGTTTTCCTCACGATCCGAGCGCATGGCGAGGAGGGCGGGGGTGATGATCATGGCGAGGAAAACCAGAGCAAGAACAAGGTCATGCAGCATGGGGGGAGCTCCTGATGGGGGACGACTCTTCGGTCATCTCTCTGTGCAATATTCTGCCGGGCATCGGGCTGGAGGTATAGCACATCATGGTTCGCGCTCTGGTACGAAAGTTGTAGAGCCCTCGGTCGGAGGTTGGAGTCCGAAGTGCTTCCCCGGCGCGACCTGCCGCAGTGCTCGCGGCCGGGCATGCTGCTGCGTCAGGACGGTTCAAGCTACCTGCCTGGCCTACTTGCCTGGCCTACCTTGCCGCGGCCTCGAGGGTCGCCGCAGAGCGGTTCAGGGCCTCCGTCAAAATCGCGAGCTGCGCCTGGGCGCGAGCCGCATCGGGAGCATCGATCGCCTCACTCACCCCGGGGATGACCACGGCGGCATACCCGGTAAACTCGCCCGGTGCGTAGATGGTGTGCTTGAACCAGGATCGCTGCGGAAGCCCCTCCGGGCTTAGCAGCGCCGACTCTGCATTGCGGAGCGCCTGGTTCAGTGCCAACGGATCTGCCGGACGCTTATTCTGCGCCACACGGACCGCGCTGCCCGCTGCCGACATACGCCTCCCTGCTGTCTCCGCCGCGGTGAAGTCTAGATTGAGCTTCGCCGCCTTGGCCTGCTGCTGCGCGGTCTGGAGGTAATGGACGATGTCTTCGCCATAGGCATGGTAGTCGTACGGAAGCACGTCGGCGCCGGCCATGTGAAGGATCTCCAGGCCGAAAACCCGGGCCTGCTGCTGCTCGTACACAAAGGTCGGATCAGCATTTTTAATGAACCAGTTGTAGTTGTCGAAGACGGAGTGATAGACGCCGTAAGGGCCGTCCGAACCGATGTCTGTCGACGGAACCCCGAGGTGCTGAATGAAAGGGGTGTAGTCCGACCCAGAGCCGAGGTCTCCCACCCGGACGTCCTTCTCTCCTTCGGAACGTTCAGCCCGGCCAGCGGTGAAGGGCGCGGAGTTCCTGCGCCCCTGGCCTTCGGCCTGATCTTTCATCCACTGGTCGTACACGGTTCCTCCCTTCGGGCTTGGGACCGCCTTGGTGACCTCACGGACGAACTGCTTCAGCGATGGCACTGCGGCCGCATTGAAGTGGGGCCCCGAGACTCCGACATCCGTATTGAAATAGGCCACCGCATGCGCCAGCTCCGCGGCATGCTGCTCCGCCCACTCGGTCGACCCGATCAGGCCTTCCTCTTCCGCGTCCCAGGAGCCGATGATGATCGTTCGCTTCGGCTTCCATCCCTGTTTGAGAACCTCGCCCAAACCATGAACGGTTTCGAGCATGGCTGCCGTGCCGGAGTTGGGATCGACCGCGCCGTAGACCCAGGCGTCGCGATGATTTCCGGCGACGATGAGCTCATCCTTCTCGGGTCCGCTGCCGGGGATAATGCCGATCACGTCCCAGATCGTCCGAAGACGCGTGTCCTGTTCAAGATCCATGTGAGCGGTTACGGCCGGCGTTCCGCCGAGGTGATACGTGAAGGGCAGGCCTCCCTGCCATTCATGCGGGCTCGCCGGGCCAGCGAGAGCCCGGAGAATCGGGGCCGCGTCCTTGTACGAGAGCGGATTCGCAGGAATGGAGGGCTGGTCACCGCCGGGGAGCGTCATCGTCTGCTGGGGGGTGAGGCGTTTCGAGTCGGGGAGGTCCTTTGTCGACCCAACGCCGGGAGTCTCAGGGTCACCGGGGTAAATCGGAAGAAACTGAACCGAGCCGCGCTGGACCGCCGACTCGGGCCGCATGGGACCGGCGGGGTACATGTCCCCCTGCGTGTACCCATCGTCCGCGGGGTCGGAGTAGATAAGAACGCCCTTGGCCCCGAACTTTTGCGCGATGTACACCTTAACGCCGCGAAAATTGCCGCCGTACCGAACCAGAACGATCTTGTCCTTCACCGGTATGCCATGCTCGGCAAGGTACTTGAAGTCCGCAAGGTTGCCGTAGTTCGCGTAGACGACCTCGCCGGTGACATTTCCGGATGGGCTGGAGCCATTGAAGGCAGGAAGCACGTGCGGATCGTCCTGGAAAGGGTCTCCGCCGTGGTCGCTGGCGTCCACATGCTCCGGGGTGGGGCCGGACATCAGCTTGTTATGCTGCGCATCGAAGGCTTCGACAGAGATCCTGACTGGCTTATTGAGCAGAACACTGTACGGAACGATCTCAGTCTGGAGACCGGCGGCCTTGAACTTTTCAGCGACATACTGAGCGGTCTTGTAGTCCTCCGGTGAGCTGGCCCAGTGGGGAGCGGAAGTCAGTATCTTGAGGTGCTGACCCGCGAGGACCGCGTCGGGAACTGCCATAAAGGCGGCATCCCACTTTGCCTGCGGGGCAAAGTCAGTAAAGCCGAAGACCTGAGGCGGGCCGGAGATCTGCGCGATGGAGGAGGCGGGAAAGGAGAGCAGACAGGCTACGGCGGCGAGACGGTACGAGGTCAAAGGCAGGCTCCTGAGTGGTGGAAACTCAGAATACTTGAAAGTAAGAGGCGATGCGGAAACGTCTCTTTATCGCTTCGAGGAGAACGCCAAAGGAGATACTGGGCGCGCTCTCCACGGCGCGAGGGATGATGAGACTGTCGCTCGCTCCGGTCGAGATGATGGCTTTATTTCCTGGTGGCGATACGGGGGTCCGCCTCCTGGATCAGAGTGCTCTGGTGACAAGCGTATCGATAGGCTGGGTACAGAACTTGCAGCGAGTGGCGGCAAGGGGAACATCGCCGAAGCACTGCGGACAGGGCTTGGTTGAGCTGGGCGCGGGACCGCGAAGGCGAAGCAGAAGGGTATTGACCGGGAGGACGATGAAGAAGTAGACGACAAACGCGACCAGCGCGAACGCGATCGCGGCGTTCAGGAAGTTGCCATACTTGATGACGCCGCCGTGAAGGCTCAAGGTGAGCGCGGAGAAGTCCGGCTTACCGACGATGGCCGCGATAAGCGGATTGATGATGTCGGTCACGAGGGAGGTGACGATGCTGGTAAAGGCTGCGCCGATGATGACGGCGACGGCGAGGTCGATCACGTTGCCGCGGAGGATGAAGTCGCGAAAGCCTTTGAGCATGGAGAGATCTCCTTTCCTGATTCGGTTGTGCGAGACAGCGCGAGTATACGTCAGGTCTTTGGAAGCGGAGGGCCCTTCGTTTGCCGGTTTTTCGTGTGGCAGCTATTTCGGAGAGCTCTGCGGGCGACTGGGGCTGGATGGCAGCCACTGCGGTCGATGGGGGCCGTTCGCCACGGCGCGGGTGAGGTCGCGGAAGAAGTCGTTGAAGGTGACGGCAGCCTGCCAGTCGATCGGTGTGCTGAGGTCGTCCTGGGGCTTGTGGTAGCGGCGCGCGTACCAGTCGCGGTAGGTGGCCTCTTCGAAGATGCCGCGGTTATAGCCGAAGATGAAGCTGGCGATGGGGACGCCGACGCGGACGAAGTTGTAGTTGTCGGCACGGCGGAAGAGGTTGCGTTCCGGCTCAGCGTCGGGGCGGAGCTCGATGCCGTACTTGCCCGCCACGGTGCGGGCGGAGTCGCCGAGGGTGGAGTCGGCGATGCCCTCCATCGTAAGGATCTTGAGGGGGAAGATGGGACGGAGCTGATCGAGGTTGAGGTCGGCAACGATGCTGGCGATGGGAACTGTCGGGTGCTGGGTAAAGTATGCCGAGCCGAGCAGACCTTTCTCTTCGCCGGTGAAGATGCAGAAGAGGAGCGAGCGGCGGAGGCGCTGGGCAGGCGGAAGCGCGGCCTGGGTGCGGGCCAGTTCCAGGAGCGTGGCGACATACGCGGCGTCGTCGAGGGCTCCGTTGTAGAGACGGTCGCCGAGCACGGGAGTGCCGAAGCCGTAGCCGTCGAGGTGGGCGGAGAGGGCGACGTACTCCCGAGCGAGGGTGGTGTCGGAGCCAGGGAGGATGGCAAGGATGTTGGGGGAGGAGATCTCTTTGGCAGTGGTTTCGAGGTGAAGCCTGAGGACTGCTTTCAGGTCGAAGGAGGGGAGAGGCAAACCGTGCTCGCCGTCGGAGAGGATAGCGGCGAAGTCGTGGCCTGAGGCTTGAAAGAGAGTCGGAGCGGCGTCGGCGCTGATGCGGAGGGCGGGTTTGTTAACGGCGGGTGCGGCATGGGTGCCGGAGGAGAGGGTGACCGAACGGGCGTAGGCAGCGGGCCAGTGGAAAGGCTCGATGTCGGAGGGGTTGAGGATAGCGACAACCGCGACCGCGCCGGAGTTTGCGAGCCGCTGCGCGCGCTGGGCTGCGAAGCCCTGGCGATCGGCCGGGGAGAGGCCGGAGGGAACGCCCGCAAAGTAGACGGCCACGCAGCCGTGGAGATCAAGGCCTGGGCTGGCCGAATCGGCGCCGTAGCCGATGAAGACCATCTCCGCACGAGTGTTGAGCGGAAGAGCCTCCGAGGGCTGGAGGGTGACCTGCTCTAGCAGCTTGAGCTGAAGGAGGCTCCCCGCATCGCCGCGCGCGATTTCGATCTCGACGGAGGAGTGCGCGATGTCGAGATCGACCTCCTGCATGGGGACGCGCTGGAAGAAGGTGCCGTTGTCGCCGGCGGGTTTGAGGCCGGACGCGGCGAAGTTCGCGGCGACGTACTTCGCGGCGCGCTCGTAGGCTTCGGTCCCGGTGTCGCGGCCTTCCATGAAGTCGTTGGCCAGGGCGGTGGTCTCGTGCCACCAACGGGCGGCGGCTGGCGGCGGCGCCTGCTGGGCGAGGACCGGGAGCGCGAAGCCGACGAGGAGGAGGAGGTTGCGAAAAAGCTTCATGGAGGGCATCCGTTGCGGTGTGGAGATTGTACGGCGGATGATGCTCGGCCCCCCTCGCCCCCGGCGCCCCGGTTAAGGGCGGACGTGACTCAATGAGTTCCGGAGAAGAGGGAGGCAATGTAGGGGTAGATCAGCAAGAAGAGGATCATGCAGAGGATCATGAGATCCATGTAGAGGCAGAGTAGAACCCCGCCGTGGTAGAAGCTCCACTGGCGGCGCATGCAGCGGGCGTGATCGACGATGCCGGCACAGGCCATCAGGGTGGGCAAGACCAGCAGAGGATTGGGGCGGTTCTGGGGGAAGTGCGAGAGCAGGAGAGCGAGTGGCAGGCTGAACAGGACCAGCAGGCTGCCGCGCAGAAGCGAGCGGGATCGCGGGTTGAGAAAGGCCGGCTTCACCTGCTGTGCATCACCTGGTGTAAGGATAGGCCTTGAGGCTAGGGCTGTGCGGGAGCGGGAGGCTGGGAGGCTGCGGGGGGTGAAGCTCCCGGAGGAAGATTTTTGATGGCGGATAGGGGGAGCTCCAGGGCTCCGACGTGGTCTTCGACCAGATCATGGACGCCGATGCGCAGGAAGTATTCGCCCTTGGCGGGGACGCTGATGACCAGGTGCATGGGGACGCCGGAATGGAGAAACTGTTGCACCTTCTCGGCGGCGAGATCCAGCCGGACAGCCTTGGAGGTGGCGGTGATCAGCGTGCCCTCGCTGTCGTAGCAGTGGACCACGAACTCCGCGATGCCGGAAAGGTCGCCGTTGGCTGCGTGGCTGACGAGCAGCTGACCGGGAATGGCGGCGATATCGACGGCATAGCTGCGCCAGGGCCCGTGCGCGAGCTTGGGATCGGAGTTTGACCGGGTATCCGCGTCGGGCGCGTCCTGGGGCGGGGCGGAGCCGGGAACGACGGGGAGGACGCGCGCCTTGAAGATGATCTGGGTGGGATCGGGAGCGCCGCGCAGCATCGCGGCCCGCATGGCGGTTGGAGAGGGAGGAGCGGGGAGGGTCCCACCGCCGGCCGTGAGGACGCGACGGGGTTGCGTGGGCGGGTTCGGGTCGACCGCAAAGTAGCCGCGGCGGTAGGCGAGCGAGAGGTTCGAGGGGGCGAAGCGGCCTTCGAGCTTGAGGCCGATCTTGCGATATCCGCCGTTCCAGTTGGTGTCTTTGGGGGAGTAGGTGATGGTGTAGAAGTTCGCGCCGGTGGTGATGGCGGTTTCAACGGCTTGCTTGAGACCGTTGGTGTTGACAAAGGCGCGGCCGCCGGTCTGCTCGGCCATCTGGCGCATGGTGAGGTGTTCGAGGGCGGTCTGCTGATTGAACTTGTTAAGCTGCTGCGAGAAGGCCTGCGGGCTGGCCGAGCCGCGCTCGGAGGCGTCGTACATGGGCGCATTGAAGAGGCCGCGGGCGTCGACCGGGTAGACGGCGACCTGGGAGCGGGTGAGGAGGGTGGCGGTATCGCGGAACTCCGCCGACATATCGGCCATGGCGGCGAAGGGATCGATGAGGTCGCCATCGGGGAGGATGCTGAGGGGAAAGGAGCCGGAGAACCAGATGAGGTTTTTGCGACCGGGGAAGCCGGAAAGATAGCGGGCCAGGACGTTCATGGCGTCCAGGGTGTAGCGGGAGCGGAGCTGGATCTGGAACGAGGCGCTCTCCGCTTCGAACTGTTTGAGGTTGGCGACCGTGGCGCCGATGCCCCCGTGGGAGCTGGCTTCGGCGCCGCCGATGGTGTCCGAGAGCTGGGTTCCGGGGCCGCCGTTCGCAGGATTATCCAGGAGCTGCGAGGCGCGCATGGACCTCTTGTCGATCGCAGCCTTCAGCAGCCCGGGGTCCGAGGTGAAGCCCTGCAGATAAATGAGGTGGGTGGTTAGGCCGAAGATAGCGATACGGTTTCCGGCGGGCGCGGCTCGGATGTACTCGAGGAGCTGCTGACGCACGAAGGACTGGTCCTTGAGCGGGGTATTGAGGGAGTCGAAGAGCAGGATATTGAGCGCGGCGGTCTGGGGCGCGGGGCTGAAATTCGTGAAGGTGCCGGGTGGGAGCTCGGGCATGGGCTCCGGCAACGGCGGCTGGGCAGGCGCGGTGTGTTCTTCGAAAGAGCGGATCTGCTGGGGAACGCCCTTTTCGGTGACGGCGAAGTCGGTCTGCTGGAGCCTGTGAACATTTTTGCCGGAGCGATCGGTGACCACGACATCGACGACGACGAGGTTGGTGCGGGTCTGGATGGTGCGGGTCTGGATGGTGCCGGCCGTGCCCGGGAGGTTCGGCGAAGGAGAGCTTTGGGAAGACTGGGATGCCGCGGCCGGGGCCGGGATCTGCCCTGGCGCGTGCGCGACGGCCGCCGCGGCTAGAAGGGTTGCGACGAGATGAATGGATGTGCGCGGCATGGAGCTCCCGTTGGCGGCCTGCCTATTCGAACACGGAAGCGGGGATGGTGTCGCGGATTGGTTCGCGTCAGGGGAGACGATAGAGGGTTTGCGTTCGAGGGAATGGGGCGGAGACTGGTCAAGCGCGGGTGAGTTCGGGGATGGTTTGGCGGGCCATTGCGGCGATAGCCTGCTCGAAAGGAGCGCGAAGCACACCGCGTTCGGTGATGATGGCGGTGATGTACTTGGCCGGGGTGACGTCGAAGGCGGGGTTCTCGATCCCGACGCCGTCCGGGGTCATCTGGCGGCCGTTGGAATGGGTGACCTCGCGGGGATCGCGCTGTTCGATCGGGATCAGATCTCCATGGGCGGTGGCCATATCGATCGTGGCCCAAGGGGCGGCGACGAAGAAGGGGATGTTGTGCTCCCTGGCGAGGATGGAGACGCCATAGGTGCCGATCTTGTTGGCGGTGTCGCCGTTGGCGGCGATGCGGTCCGCGCCCACGATCACGGCCTGGATGCGGCCCTGCTTCATGAGCGAGGCGGACATGTTATCGCACAGGACGGTGGTGGGGATGCCATCCTTCATGAGCTCCCACGCAGTGAGGCGCGCGCCCTGGAGGTACGGCCGGGTCTCGTCGGCAAGGACGTCGATCTCCTGGCCGCGCTCGACCGCCGCGCGGATGACTCCGAGAGCCGACCCGTAGCCGCATGCGGCGAGGGCACCCGCGTTGCAGTGGGTGAGGACCGTGCCTTTGGGGGGGAGGAGTTCGGCTCCGATTGCGCCGAGCTGACGGCAGGCGGCGATGTCCTCGTCGTACATCTGCCGCGCGAGGGCGACGCATTGCGACTTGATCTCGGGGATCGGGGTGTTCCGCGCGGCGAGGGTGTTGTAGAGGTCGCGGACCTTGCCGATGCCCCAGAAGAGGTTGACCGCGGTAGGGCGGGTTTCGGCAAGGGTCGCGCAGATGACGGCGACTTCGGCGTTAAGGTCGGGGAGCGTGATGGCTTGGGAGCGGTCTATGCCGAGGGCGACCCCCATCGCTCCGGAGACGCCGATGGCCATCGCTCCGCGGACGATCATGTCCCGAATCACGATGGCGACCTGCTGGTAGTCGGTCGCGAGCACGTACGTCTCTTCGAGGGGGAGCTTGGTCTGATCGAGGAAGTTGACGCCTTCAGGGAGCCATTCGAGGGTGGGGATCATGTCATCCCCAGTTTACGACGGCACGGCGGCTCAGGCTGAAGAGAAGCGGGCGACGGAGACTGTGGGTGTGCCCGTCGCACGCTGTTAAGAGAACCGCAAAGAAACGCATCAGGGAATCTCCCTGCGCGAAGTTTTATAGCTTGAATCGTGCGACAGAAGAGCAGAAGAGCAGCGATGCAGTGGTTCAGCAGCCTCTAGTTCGGGGCTTCCATTGCAGGTTAGAGGGGATGGGTGGAGGTCACCATACCTCAGAGGTGGGAGGGGTGGTCGCCCGAAGTTATGCGTCGGGGCTGCGGGTGTGGAGATCGATGTGGGAAGCTCGGATATCGTTCGCGGTGAAGACGGAAAGGAAGGGCGCGGCGCCGGCCGCAGCCTCGATTCTGGCGCGGCCGCCCTGTTCGCGATCGACCAGGCAGAGCACCCCGGCAACGGTCATGCCAGCCTCCCGCGCGGCCTCGACGGCGAGGATGGTGGAGCCGCCGGTGGTGCAGACGTCATCGACGATGACGACGGGCGCGCCCGGCTGGAGGAAGCCTTCGATGCGGCGGCCGGTCCCGTGGGCCTTTTCCGCCTTGCGGACGAGAAAGCCGTGAAGGAGCCTTGTCTCCGGGTCGGAGGGGTCGTCGCCGCGGGCGATCGCCTCCCACGCGCTGGCGCTGGCGGTGTTGGCGACCAGGGGATCGGCGCCCAGGGTGAGGCCGCCGACGGCGACGGCGTCCGGGATGTGCTGCCGGATGAGGTCGTAGAGGACCAGGCCGGAGAGGCGCCCACCTTCGGCGTGGAGGGTGGAGGTGCGACAGTCAATGTAGTAATCGGAGCGTGCCCCGCTGGCGAGCAGGAAGTCGCCGAGACGGAAGGAGTGGGTCGCAAGGATGCGGAGCAGGGCCGTGCGGTTATCGGAGAGGGTCATGCTGGCTCACAGGAAGGAGGTGTATGAGCTCACGGTAACACTGTGGGTGATGAATGGACGGAGGGGCCAGCGTTGACGGTGCCGACGAGATGCCGCCGAGCATGGGACCCGGCAGGAAATCGGAAGTAAACTAGATACATGCCGAATGGAGCGCCAGCCAAGGGACCGTGGAAGATCACACTCGCCGCCGCCGTGATTCTGGGAACGGTCGCCTGGCTTGCCCTGACCGGCGTGCGTGACTACAAGAGCTACTACGTCACGATCACGGAGTTGCAAGGGATGGGCAACAAGGCCTATACGCGCCACCTCCGCGTTGCCGGCAATGTGGCGCCGGGCAGCATTCACCGGGTGGGCACGAATGCCGACTTCATGCTTCTGGAGCAGGGCAAGACCCTGCGCGTGACCTACAAGGGAGCCGAGCCGCCTCCAGATACGTTCAAGGACGATGCGCAGGCGCTGGCAGTGGGGACGTTCGGGCATGACGGGGTCTTCCACGCGACGCAGCTGCAGGCGAAGTGCGCGTCCAAGTATGCCCCCGCGGACGGGAAGAAGCCGGGCACGAACACCGTGGCAGCGGTGACGCCGAGTCGATAGGCGATGGCGCCCGACTCTGTCTCTGGCTTCTAGAATCGCGGGAGAGCAAGCATGAAGGCCGCTGCGGAGTTCCTCGACGTATCGAAGATCTACGGCCGTTTTGCGGCTTTGCGGAAGCTGTCGGTGACGTTCGCAGCGGGGAGCTGCGGCGTGATCCTGGGAGCGAATGGAGCGGGTAAATCGACTCTGCTGCGGCTGACGGCCGGACTTGCAGCCCCGACGCGGGGCGAGGTCAAGGTGTTCGATACGGCGCCGCAGCAGCAGCGCGGCCGGGTCGCGTACATGAGCCATGCTTCCATGTTGTACGACGAGCTCTCCGCGATGGAGAATCTTCGCTACTTCGCTGCGTTGACCGTGGGCAAAGGATGCGACTGTGCCGGATCTCCGGAGATGGCCTTGCGAGCGGTGGGGCTTGATCCGGCGCTGGGGCGTCCGGTGGGCGAGTATTCCCAGGGGATGCGGCAGCGAACCTCTTTCGCGCGGGTGCTGCAGTCGGATCCGGAGCTGCTTTTGCTGGACGAGCCCTTCTCGAACATGGACGCGGAGTCGGTGGGGCAGATGGTGGAGCTGCTGGCGGACTTCCGGACCTGGCCGGTCTCGGGGGGCGGCAGCCGGACGATTCTTCTGACGACCCACCAGGTGCAGCTGGCCATGCCGCTGGCTGATCATGTCGTGACGCTGAAGCATGGCGAGATGGTCGCGGCAAAGGTCACCGAGGCCGTCTCGTGAAGCACGCGCGGGCGGAGAAGACGAACGCGGCGCGGCTTCTGGACGGGCTTGGGATCAGCTACGAGCTGCGGGCGTATGAGGTGGACGAGAACGACCTGACCGCCGTTTCGGTGGCGCGCAAGATCGGTCTGCCCCCGCAGCAGGTCTTCAAGACGCTGCTGGCGACCGCATCGAGGCCGGGAGCCGGCGGAGGCGATCACGTGTTCGCGGTGATACCGGGTGACTCGGAGCTGGATCTCAAGAAGCTCGCCCAGGCTTGCGGCGCAAAGAGAGTCGAACTCGCGAGCCTGCGGGAGGTCGAGCCGCTGACGGGCTACGTGCGTGGCGGCGTCACCGTCATGGGGGCGAAGCGGCCCTTCCCTGCTTTCGTCGACCGGCGCGTGGAGCGGTTCGAGCTGATCTCGGTCTCGTCGGGACAGAGAGGGTTGCAGCTGCTCCTGTCCCCGGCAGACTACCTGCGGGCGTCCGAAGGGCGGCTGGCGGAGCTGGCCAGGGCGGTGCCGGCCGAAGCTGGGCGGATGGGGGCGGTGCCGGGCGCATGATCTACCTGCGCAGCATCCTGATCCATCTTCGCAAGGATCTGCGTTTGGAGTGGAGATCGCGCGAGGCGATCCAGGGGTCCTTGTTTTTCTCGCTCCTGGTGGTGGTGGTGTTTTCGCTGGCGTTCGATCCGACGGCCTATCCGGCGACGGCGCGACAGATCTCGGGCGGCGTCCTTTGGGTTGCGCTGCTGTTCGCCTCGGTCACGGCGCTGAACCAGTCATGGGTGCGGGAGCAGCGCAACCAGGTTCTGGACGCTCAGCGGCTGGTGCCGGCGCAGGCCTCCGCATTGTTTCTCGGCAAGGCGATTTCGAACCTGATCTTTGTGAGTTTTGTGGAGCTGGTGCTGGCGCCGGTGTTCATCATTTTCTACAACCTCCATCCGCTGGGAAATGTCTGGCTGCTGTTGCTGATTCTTCCGCTGGGGACCTGGGCGCTGGTGGTGAACGGCACCTTTTTCGCGGCGCTGGGTCTGCGTGCGCGCAGCCGGGAGCTGCTGTTGCCCCTGCTGCTGCTGCCGATCTCGCTTCCGGCCCTGCTGGCCATGGTGCAGGCGACGTCCGGGGTGCTGACGGCGGATCTCGACCCGCTCCAAATCAAGACGTGGATTCACATGCTGGCAGGGTACGACGTGATCTTCACGACCGTTTGCATCCTGCTATTTGAAACCGTGCTTCACGCCGAGTGAGACGCAAGCTCTCCTGGCTGGGCCTGATTCCGCGATCACAGGGGCCGGGTTTACGCGATAAAATAGGGTCATCGTGAACCGCTCCAACATTGCGCGCACCATCGGGTGGGTCTGGTTTGCCGCGACGCTGCTCGTGCTCGCCGAAAGCTTTCGGCAGGCGATCTTTCTGGTGCCGACCGAGGCGACCATGGGCAATGTCCAACGGATCTTTTATTGGCATGTGACGGAGGCGTCGCTTGGGTGTGTGTTCCCCTACGTCAATCTCGTGGCGTCGCTGGCGTTTCTGTATCTGCGGCGGCGGAATCCTCTGAGTGCGATGACAGCGGATGCGCTGGCGGTGGCCTCGGCCGAGGTAGCGGTGCTATTTGTGTCGGTCGGGCTGATCACGGGGATGCTGTGGGCGAAGCCGATCTGGGGCATCTGGTGGACGTGGGATGCGCGGCTCACGACCTACTTTCTCTTATGGCTGCTGTATGTGAGCTACCTGCTGGTTCGACGGTTTACGCCGGCGGGCCAGACCAGCACGCTGGCGGCGGTGCTGTCGATCTTTGCGGCGGTGGATGTGCCGATCACATTCATGTCGATCCGGTGGTGGAGGACGCAGCATCCTGCGCCAGTGTTTGGCGGCGGGGATGGATCGGGGATCGACAAGGCGATGCTGCCGGCGGTCTTCTGGAGCTTGGCCGGATGGACGATGTGGGGCATTTTCCTGATGCTGTTCCGGTTTGCGTTGGAGCGACGGCGACAGATTGCGGAGCAGGAGGCGGCGCTGCACAGCATTGAAGCTTCGCTGGAGATACCGCAATGACCTGGCATAGCTTTCTCGGAGCCATTCATGTTCCTGCGCTGCGCGACCTGCCGCTTGCGTATGCCGCGGTGCTGCTGCTGCAGGGCGGCTACTTTGCCTGGGTTCTCCGGCGCTGGGGCAAGCGCAACGATGTCCGTTGAGCTCTGCCCGGTGCGCGGGCGCCGTCTCCTTGCCGTCACCATGCTGGCTCGATAGACTCCGAGAGTGCCGGCTTCCCCTAAAAGCAACCTGCTTCGTTACCCATTGGCTGCGCTGGCCGGCCTTGCCCTGATGAGCGCTGGCCTGGCCGCGTGCCGGTCGGGCGCGTTTCCGGAGACGCCGCCCGGGTATCGCGAGTACGCCTACGTCAGCAATGGTGGAGCCAATACAGTGACGGTCCTGGACCTGGTTTTTCTGCGCCAGGATCGTACCCTGCAGGTGGGGCAAAACCCGAGTGGGCTGGCCGTCAATCCGAAGCGCAATGAGGTGTACGTCGTCAACACCAGGTCGGGGAGCGTCTCGGTGATCGACGCGGAGATGAACCGGGTGGTGGCGACGATCCCGGTGCGAAGGCAGCCGTATGCGATCAGCGTCGATGCCGATGGCCGGCGCGCCTACGTGGCGAACTCCGGTTCAAACAGCGTCAGCGTGATTGATCTGGACGGGCGCCGCGAGCTGACGGCCGCGCCGGCAGGAGAGCAGCCGGGTTTGGCGCGCGTCTCTCCGGACATGCGATCGGTGGTGGTTACAAACCGAGCCGGCGGAAGCGCGTCGATCTTTTCCGCGGCGCCGGCGAGTGGGGCGAACGGACCGCCGCTGAGATTGCGGGCGACCATCGCGGGTTGTCCAGGAGCGACGGATGCGGTGATCCTGCAGGACTCATCGAAGGTGTTTATCACCTGTTCCGCGGGTCATCAGGTGATGGCGATCAACCTGGCGGCGGCGCCGAACTCGTGGGCGGCGCGCCAGAACCCCGCGCTGCTGACGGATCATCTGCTGGCGATGCTCGACGTGGGACCGGGGCCGGTGCACCTGGCGCTGAAGCCGGATGGCGGTGAGATCTTCGTGTCGAACTTCAACTCGGACAGCATCTCGGAGATTGCGACGGCGACGAACGAGGTCGGTGGAACGTACACGATCGCGAACAAGCCGGCCCGGGCGGTGGTGAGTGATGATAACGGGACGCTGTGGATCTCGAACTTCGGCGCGGACTCGGTGAGTCTTTACAGCATCGATGACGGCAAGTTGGTGGGCAGTGTGCGAACCGGCTCCTCTCCGGACGCGCTCGCGTTCTCTGAGGATGAGCACCTGCTGCTGGCTGCCGATGCGCGATCGGGAGATGTCGCGGTGATCCGCACGCAAGGCAAGCTGGGGCCGGGTCTGTTCACGATGCTTCCGGCGGGCAGCGGGCCGAACGATATCGTGGTGAAGGCGCTGAACGTCAGGAAGTAGCGTGGCCGCGGGATCGCCGGATTACATCTGACGAGCGAGCACGAGGGTGATGTCGTCCGGCTGCTCTTCCGCGCCGATCCAGGCGTCGAGCGCCTGCATCACCTGGTCCGAGATGACGTGGAGAGGCTCCTGCCGATACCGCTGGACGACCTCGACCAGACGCGCCTCGCCGAAGTCGCCGAAATCGTTTTCAGGTTCGGTGACGCCGTCCGAGTAGGCGACCAGGATGTCTCCGCTCCGCATCGTGAAGCTGTCCTCCTCGTAGCGCATCCCGTCCATCAGGCCGACCACGGTGCCGCCGCAATCGAGCCGGCGAATGCTTCCGTCGGTGCTGAGCACGAGCGGCGGAAGCTGACCGGCGTTGGAGTAGACCAGGCGGGAGGTCTGGGCGTTGTAGTGCGCGAGAAAGAGCGTGGCGTACTTTTCCGGCTGCGTGCTGCGGTAGAGATGGCGGTTGAGCAGGGCAAGGATCTTGCCGGGCGATTCAAAGAGTTCGCCGCAGTCGCCGCTTCCGTTGCGGCTGGCCATCAGACCGGCGACGCTCGACTCGGCGTAGACGAGCTCTTCGCTGGCGAAGCGGTAGGCCCGAACGGCGGAGTGCAGCGTCGCCATCAGAAGCGCGGCGGAGATGCCCTTTCCGCTGATATCGCCAATGGCGATGCCGACGCCGGTGTATCCACTGATGGGCTGGCCGTCATGGGCCTCCTCGTGAAACATGAGGAAGTCGTAGTAATCGCCGCTGACCGAGCGAGCCGGCCGGCAGACTCCGTGGAGGTTCAGGGTCGGGAGGTCGCAGGACTGGTGCGGAAAGAGGTTGGCCTGGACCTCCTGGGCAATGGAGATCTCATTCTGCAGCCGCTCCTTCTCCTTCTGCTCCTTGAGCAGCCTCTGGAGAGAGCCGGTCATGTTGTTGAAGGAGCGGCCGAGCTCGGCAAGCTGGTCGTCGCGTTCCACCCGGATGCGGTGATCGAAGTCGCCGCGATCAATGCGTTGCGTTGCGGCGTAGAGGTCTGTCACCGAAGCGGTTACAGTTCGGCTGAGCCGCGCCGCCATCACCAGGGCGAGCGTCTCGATGAGAGCGAACAGGATGCAGAGGACGATGAGGCTGATCTGGATGACGCTGGTGACGGTCCCGCTAAGGGAGCCGCCGAAGAGCTGCCTGTAAAGAAGGGACGGCCGCGAGGTGACCTCGATGGGGGCGCTCGCCGGCTCGCCGGAGTCCCAATCGGTGATGGGGAGCGTGGAGCCGAAACGGACCTTGAGGTCGGCGACGTTTGCGCCTGGAGGCTCCGCGCCGCCGAGGATTCGGGTGGACCGAAGCTGTTCGACGATGGCGCTTGAACCGGGGGCGGCGGCCGCCTCGTTGCGGCTGAGGTTGTCTCCGCTGCTCCCGGCAGCGCTTCGGCGGCTGGATCGAGCCCTGGAGCCTTGAACGTCCGCACCGACGATCTCCGCTCTCATGCCTGCCTTGCCCAGGCCGTCGGCGATGGTGGCCATGAGCCGCTCATCGATGGGGAGACTGCTGATCAGGCTGAGGCGGCGCCCGTCCGCGAGGCCGTGCTGGTGGATGGCGACCAGGTAGAGGTCGCTGCCGTCGAGCACGATGCCGCGGAAGCCAGGGGCGGGCAGATTGCTGGCCCACGGTGGAAGCCCGAGCGGGGTTCGGTCGCGGCCTGCCGCCTGCGCCGGCGTCAGCGAGACGCCATCGACAAACGCGTTGAACTCCGGGTGCAGGCGCGAGTTACGCGTGTCCTGGCGGTAGGCCGAGTCGTCGCCGGGGGCGTGCGCCGCGGGGTTGGCGGCTGCGGATCTCTGATCTGCTTTTGAAGCCGCGGTCGCGGCCAGCATACGATCCTCAAGGTTTGCGTTCTCGGAACTGAGCCAGTCGAGCTGACTTTGTACGCGCGAGTCGGCGAGATGAATGGCGAACTGGCCGGCCGCGATATACGACGAGATGAGCACCAGCGTGACAAACAGGACGACGGGCGCAAGGCCGATCAGAAGATACGTGAGTACGAGCTTGTTGCGCAGGCTCCACAGCATGCGGCGGTGGACCTGGCGCCAGAGCACGGGAACGGCAAGAACCGCGAGCGCGATGCCGTCCAGGATCTGCAGCACGCCGGAAAGGGTTCCAATGCTTCCGGGGATGAGTCGAAGCAGCCAGAAGAGGCAAAACCAAATGGCAAGCCAAAAAACTACGCCGGCCAGTCCACGGGGGGGACCTTGCCGGAGCCGTTCGATCGGCCTGCGGAGCTCCACCGCTCAGCCCCCCGCCTGTGCCGGGCGCGCAAGCCGTAGCGGGTCATGGGTGGCGAGGAAGAGCGCGCCAACAAGCAGCAGCAAGCCGCGGAGGAAGGCTCCCCTCAGGTCGGCGGAGAGGCCGGCGGAGATATAGAACCGGCCGCAGCCGGCCTCGTCGCAGGCAGCCGCGGGCCGGGTCGACAGATCGCTGCACAGATCGCTGCTAGGAGCCGCTTCCGGTCCTGGGAGTGCCGGCGCCGATTGCTTGGAGAGAGTGGGATTCATGGCGGTCGAACAGCGCAGCCCGCGCTCTGAAGAAGATGCTAGCAGCTAAGCAGAGGGTCCGAAGAGCGGGGGCTTACCTGAGAGCGTACACGTGCCTTACCGGGGAGCGTACCCGTCAAGCGCAGCGCCCTCATAGACAGGGACGGTCCCGGCCGTTTGAGCGGCGCTCGATCCTTCGTTGGCCTGGAGCTTGTCGATGGCCCATGAGGCAGCCTCGGCCAGCACGAGATCGGGCTCGGCGCACCAGGCCTGGAGCTGTGCAAGGAATCGTTGCTCCCCGCTGTTGCCCATCGCGATCGCGACGTTTCGATGCAGGCGAGCGCGCCGCGTCCGTTCGATGGGTGAGCCCTTGAACCACTGGCGGAACGTCCCGGCGTCCATGCTGGCCAGCCAATCGAGCTCTGGATTGATGAGCTCGTGCCGGGTCTGTATGGGCGAGGCTGCGCCAGCGTTGGAGCGGCCGTTCGAGGAACGCTGATTCCAGGGGCAGACATCCTGGCAGATATCGCAGCCGAAGACCTGCCGGCCTATCGACTCGCGCAGCTCCGCCGCGATGCTGCCCTTCTTCTCGATGGTGAGGTACGCAATGCACCGTGACGCGTCCATCTGGTGGGGGGCGGTCAGGGCTTCGGTGGGGCAGGCATCGATGCAGCGAGTACAGGATCCGCAGCGGTCGGCCGCCAGGACCGTCATCTCGGCGGGCAGGCGAAGCGAGCTGAGGATCACGCCGAGGAGCAGCCATGAGCCCTTCCCCTCATTCAACACGCAGGTGTTCTTGCCGATCCAGCCGATGCCTGCCCTGGCGGCGAGGCTTCGTTCGACCAGCGGACCGGTGTCGACATAGCACTTCGACTCGCCGCCCGCCCGCTCTCCCAGCTCGTGGGCGAGTTGGCGAAGCCGCGTCAGCAGGAAGTCGTGATAGTCCGTCGGCCGGAGCTGGCGGGTGGGGGACTCGGGATCGAGAGGTTGCCCGCTCCAGGCATAGCGGGCGATCCAGCCGGAGGTTGAAGGGGCCTGATCGATCGACAGAGGCTCCGGCTTCCCGTAGCTCATGGCGCAGATGGCGACGGAATTTGCCCATGGATGCGCGACCTGTACGGCCGATCGCAGGAGGCGCCCCTCCTCGTCGCGGCGCTTGAGGTACTCCATGTCGCCGGCTCTTCCGGCGTCGACCCAGGCCTCGAAACGGGTGGCGTCCCGCGCCTCGGCGGCGGAGTTGGGTTCATCTGCGGCGGCAATGCCGGCCAGGTCGAACCCCAGCGCGGTGGACCGCTGCTCAAACCACTGCTTTAGATCAGATTGCCATACGCCTGCTGTCATAATTTGACGATCGCCGCGCCGGACGTCCACCCACCGAGGATCTTAGGCACTAAGGCGCAATGATCCCAGCTTGTAGCGCGGGTAGCTTTAGATAGCTGCGGCCAGCAGCGGATGCCGGCCGGAGTGACTGGTGGCATAGAGCGCCAGGAGCCGCTGGCGCATGAGGTAATAAGCCCCGGCTGCCTCCTGCAGATGAAAGGGCGCGTACAGGCTGAAGCGTCGCAGCAGCGAGTAGCGCAATAACCCGAGCTCGATTCGCAGCACGGCCCTGCGTAGCCGCAGCGAGTCGCGGCGCATGCGTTCCCCGACGATGGTTGCTTCCTGGAAGTTCCAGTGCTGAGCGTGCGCGGCAAGGGCCAACATCAACTCCGCGTTCGAACGCATCCTGCGCAGACCTTCGTGTCCGCCGACCAGCTTCCATAGCTCTTCCGGCTCGATCCGGGTCTGGTTTTCCTTTGGATCCAGGTAATCCTGCGCAACCGCCCTCAGTCCGCCCAGCTCCACCCGCTCGATCTGCTCCACGAGCTCATTCCACCCCGTGCCCGTCAGCTTGATGGACTTCCGCTGCGAATAAACGGCTACGGCGATGAAGCCGAGGAAGAGCAGGCCAAGACCGTAATAGGGGAGAATGTGCGGCATTTCGACGTCACTCAGCTTTCTGCGTCAACGCTGTCGAGATCGTATGCGACTGCGCGGTGAAGAGCAACAAGGTAATTGCGCATCTCCGAAGAAATCGGACGCCGAACGGGCTCCGGCAACCAGAACTGCACGATCCAGTAAGTCAACGCGGCACAGTAGACCGCGATCCGGAGGTGGTCGAGCGTTGCAAACTGTTGCGCCGCACCGACATAGCTCTGGATCCCGTCCACGGCCACGGCCACCATGGACCAGACGGCGAGCCCCTGTCCGAGCGCCATGACATGACTTCGCCAACCCAGGCCGAGGCGGGTTGCGGAGAGCGCCATCACCAGCACCAGCTCGCACGTCACGAGGCTGGTAAACAGACTTCCGCGTACCTCCCACACCGCCTTTCCTGTCAGCCCCGGCGGGGAGACCCCCCAGGCCAGGACGGCGGCTACGCCGACGCCGACGCCGCCCCACAGCAAGAACTGCTTCCGCGCGTCCCGGAGCCAGCTTCCCGTGGGCCTGAGCAGGATGCGTGCCATCTCCCACACCAGACCCAGCTGCAGGACAAAATCGACCGCTTCGGCTGACCAGTAAACGTGGGCATACCACGCGTTCGAGGCATGCGCGTAGATGAGATAGAGCGCAACGCTTCGAGCCGTGTCGAAGCCGGCAAACACGGTGAAGACCGGAAACGTCCTCCAGCGGCCCCGCAGAACCAGAACGCCAAAGAGGGCGGCTTGCCCCGCGAAACTCGCCGCCCACAGAAAGTCGTCCAGGCTGGAAAGGTTCATGGCTCCTCGCTAACTGATTCTCGCCTATTTCAGTCAGATTCCGATATACGCCCGAGCCGCTTCTACGAATTGCGACCAGACGGAGGTCGGCTGAGGACGAGGATTGCCGCCGGTCGGGGCGGCGAAGGAAGGAGCAGTGGAGAGGGCGACAACGCTGACAAGGACGATAAGGCGAATGGACTTCTTCATGGGGAAAGCTCCTGTCGGCGCAATGGCGCTCCACTGAAGCCTAGCCGCCTACCTTACTTAGGTACTAGGGAAATCTCGTCCTATAAAACACGATAGATGCAGGCACACACAGCACTTGTGTAATGGCCGTCCTACATTGTTGTAGGTCGATGTGTGCCCTTTTAGAGCGCAGAGCTTCCCGCTCGGAACTCCCCGCATCACGGGCTGCCGGCTAATCGATGAAATAGCCGATCTGGGTCAAAAGATGATCGCTGAGTTCCACGCCCAAAAGCCGAACGCTGGGCGAGATACGCAGATCTCCGTGAAAACGATCCAGAACAGAGGCGGGCAGGTCCGTCTCCTCCCGGAGCATGGCGAGCAGTTTGGCACTATCGGTGGGGTAGAGAAAATCTCCGGGCAGCCCACACGACGGGCGGATCGTGAGCGAGAGCGGAACGGTCCGGACACCTGGAGCGACTGGGAGCGACGAGTGAGCGATGAGGTTGACACGCATAGTGCAGGCATCTTGGCACCCGGCTTCGGCGACCCTCAATACCTCCGATGGGTCACCCTCGGAAGATCATGCCTGGTCAGCAGCATCTTCCTGTCCGGCTGCACGGGGAGTCACGGGTCGACTCAACCCCTGCAGCTCAGTCGTGGTAGCGCTTCTCCCCGGCGGGAATAGCGACCGGCAATCGATTACCGATCGGCGGCAACGGGCAGGTCGCGTACGCGGTGTAAGCGCAGGGCGGGTTCTGCGCCTGGTTGAAGTCGAGCACGAGTGTGCCTGGCTGGTTGAGCCCGTTCGACGGAAGATCCGTGTACAAGAAGCGCCCAGCGCCGTACGTCGCGGTTCGGCTGGTGGTATCGCGGAAGATGAAGAACAGCGTGTCCTTCCCTTCTACAATGGGCTCGAGGCTAACCTGCTTGCCGTCGATCGTGAACTGGGCGGCCCCGGGCGAGGGCTCCTGCTGGATCTGGCCAAGAACGTTGGGAACGGTGAGCGTGTGCGAGGCCCCGGCGGGAGCCCATCGCGCGGTGATGAAGAACCGCGGGGCGACCGGGTACCAGCGCAGCCCGTGGAAGTGCGTCCGCGTCGGCGCGCCGGCATCCTTGACTCGCAGATACATCCGATCACCTCGCTCAATCAGCGTTGCCAGCAGAGGACCCGCACGCAGCTGCGATGCCTCCGGACCTTCGGCGACCATCCTCGCGCCTGCCTTTGCCGGGGCGCCATCGACCGTAACCGCCTTGTCCGCCGCCAGCAGCCAGACCGCGCCATGCGCTCCTTCGCCGGTCGTTTGCAGCGTAAGCATGTGGGCTGGCGCATGCTCCAGGACAAGCGTGTTGCCGGCTGCGGAGCCGACCGTGGTCTCGCCCGGCAACAGCCGCTGCAGAGCCACGAGAGAGAGCCATCCATCGGGCGCGGTAAGCCCCTCGGCACGATGTTGACGAACCTGTCCGATCAGCCGCTGGTAGTTGGCCGGGGGCGCAGCTTGAGCAGCCTGGGAAGCCCCAGAGACCTGGGGAGCTTGAGGTCCGGGCGCAGTCTGGGCGAAGGTCGTGGCGATGCCCCAACCTAAAGCGGTGATCAGGGAAACACCGCAAATCAAAGGAGTGACGGCGCGACGCGTAAGCGGTCTCATTGCGTTAGACCTGCAGGGTAGCAGGTCAGGGTGAGTCTGGATCGCCAATCTTGGCGCCTCACGGCAAACGTCGATTCCGGACCGATCCCAGCTCCTCGTTGCAATACCGGGACGACGCAGCAGCCGCGTCATCGCCATGAGGGCCGTCCTCGCCAACCTGCCAGCAGCGAAAGTTTTCGGGAGCGGGAGATATAGGGTAGGATAACCACGATTCCGGTGAGAACTCCGCAACAGTTAGGGCGCACACTGGAAACGATTCCATAAAATTCCATAAAGAGGTTCTTCCTTGTCCAGATTGAATGTCATCTCGATGTTCGCCGTCCCTTGCGTCCTCGGCTTGCTGGGGCAGCCGCTGCATGGACAGGCCGCTGCGTCGCAGGTCGCCAAGGGCCAGATGGTTATGTCGGCCTCTGAGCAGGCGGTGCTGGACCGGCTCAAGTCGCTGACGACCCTGCCTGACGGCCCCTGGCGCTTCCACGCGGGCGACGTGCCCCATGGCGAGTCGCCTTCCCTCGATGACAGCTCCTGGCCGCTGGTCGAGGCCAGGTCGAAGGCCGGCAAGGAAGCGGTGTGGTACCGCCGGACAATAGAGATTCCGAAGGCGTTGCACGGCTATGACCTCACCGGAACCGATGTGAGCTTCCGCTTCCGGGCGCATGCCAACGGCCCCATGCCCCAGATCCTGTACTTCAATGGGCGCCGCGTTGCCCTGGGCGACGACCTCGAGCCGGTGCAGCTCTTCTCGGACGCCAAGCCGGGTGACAAGGTGCTGGTGGCGGTAAAGCTCCTGCCCACGGTCGACGATAAAAGGTTCGATCACGTGGAGATGAAGATCACCTTCGCGCCCAGGCGGCCGAACCCCGTGGAGGTTGGCGAAGAGCTGGTGGGCGCCGTGGCGGTGGTGCCGTCGCTCGCGCCGGACTCCGCCCCGAACCGTAAGACCCTGACCGAGGCGATCGGCCAGATTGACCTCGCGGCTCTGGACAGCGCGAACCAGGCCCGCTTCGATGCCTCGCTGCGCCGTTCCGAAAGCACGCTCGCGGCCCTGCGGCCCATGCTCCAGACGGCGACCTTCCACCTGACTGGAAACTCGCACATTGACGCCGCCTGGCTGTGGCCGTGGACCGAGACCGTCGATGTGGTCAAGCGCACCTTCAGCACCGCCGCGCAGCTGATGAACGAGTACCCGGCCTATACCTATACCCAGTCCGCCGCGGTTTACAGCCAGTGGATGGCGGACAAGTACCCCCAGCTGAACAGCCAGATCGCGGAGCGCATCAAGCAGGGCCGGTGGGAGCTGGTCGGAGGGATGTGGCTCGAACCCGACCTGAACATGCCCGACGGCGAGTCGCTGGTTCGCCAGGTCCTGATCGGCCAGTCCACCTTCCAGAAGCTCTACGGCGCCACCACGCGCATCGGCTGGAACCCGGACTCGTTTGGTTACAATTGGCAGCTGCCGCAGATCTACAAGCGTTCCGGGATCGACTATTTCGTCACCCAGAAGATGACGTGGAATGATACGAATCAGCTTCCCCTCAAACTTTTCTGGTGGCAGTCGCCGGACGGCAGCAAGGTGCTGACCTACTTTCCGCAGGGCTACGGGAACGACAATCTTGATCCTGTCCGGCTCTCCCGCGATCTCGCCAGTGCGCGGCAACGCTCGCCCGGCATGCTCGAGATCATGGATCTCTATGGCGTGGGCGACCACGGCGGCGGGCCAACGCGCGCTGTCCTCGACCAGGGCCTGCACTGGATGGAGGGCGACAAGGCCATCCCGCATGAGGAGTTCGGCACAGCCCAGCCTTTCTTCACCAAGGTAGAGGCGCAGCTGGCTCCCAACTCCCCGACCTGGAACTACCGGAGCCTGGCCAAGGGCGATACCGCGCTGCCCGAGCCGGCGGCCTCCCAAATCAGCGTGCCGACCTGGAAAGATGAGCTCTACCTCGAGTACCACCGCGGCGTCTTCACCACGCAGGCCGATCACAAGCGCAACATGCGCGACAGCGAGGAGTGGGTGCTCAACGCGGAGAAGTATGCGTCCCTGGCTTGGCTCGATGGACAGAGCTACCCCGCGACGCGGCTTACCGACGCCTGGAAGCATGTGCTCTTCAACCAGTTCCATGACCTCGCCGCCGGATCCGGCATCGGCATTATCTACAAGGAGGCCCAGCGGGACTACGACCAGGTGCGCTGGTCGACCGCTGAGATCACCGCAAACTCGCTCAAGACGCTTGCGACCCGCGTGGATACCAGGGTGGGCAACGGCGCGGTTCCGATTCTGATCTTCAACCCCCTAGCATGGCAGCGCGCCGGAGTCGCCGAGGTCTCGGTCCAGCTGCCCTCCGGTTCGAGCGACACGGTATCTGTGCTCGACAGCAGGAATCGTGTGGTCCCCTCGCAGGTGCTCTCGCATGACCCCAAGACGCAGACGTACCGGCTGCTGCTGCACCCGGAGAGCGTGCCGTCCATGGGATACGAGGTGCTGCACGTGGCCGAAGGCAAGCGCCCCTTCCCCTCCGACCTGAAGAGCTCCGGAACGACGATCGAGAATGCGTCCTTGCGCGTCGTCGTCGATCCGCAAACAGGCTGCATCACCTCCCTCTTCGACAAGAAGACCAGCTTCGAGACCATCGCGAAAGACGGCTGCGGCAACGAACTGCAGGCCTTCAAAGACACGCCCAAGGACTACGACGCGTGGAACATCGATCCCGGGACGTACGACGTGGCGCCCACCCCGCTGCACGCCGTCGACTCAGTGCAGCTGGTCGAGGGGGGTCCGCTGCGCTCGGTGGTTCGCGTGACGCGCAGCTGGCAGAGCTCGAAATTTGTCCAGGACGTCATTCTTTATACCGGCAGCGATCACGTGATGGTGTCGAATGAGATTGACTGGCACGAGACGCACGTCCTGCTCAAAGCGGCATTTCCCCTGGCGGCCACCAGCCCGATGGCGACCTACGAGATCCCTTACGGCGCCATCGAGCGGCCGACCACGCGCAATAACAGCTTCGAAAAGGCGCAGTTCGAAGTTCCGGCGATGCGCTGGGCCGACCTCGGCGACGGCGCGCACGGCTTCAGTCTCCTGAACAACTCGAAGTACGGCTACGACGCTGTGGGCAACCAGCTGCGGCTCACCCTGCTTCGATCGCCGACCTGGCCCGATCCCGACGCCGATCGCGAGCACCACCACTTCGTGTACGCGCTCTATCCCCACGCTGGAAGCTGGAAAGAGGCTCGAACCGTGCAGCACGGCTACAACCTGAACTACAGCCTCCAGGCCATGCAGGTAGAGGCGCACGGCGGCGAGATGAAGCCCGAGCACAGCTTCGCCGGCGTCGCCGCGGACAACGTCGTCGTCACCGCCATCAAGAAGGCCGAGACCGGCGACGGATTGATCGTGCGCTTCTACGAGTGGGCCGGCCGCGGAGGCGACGTGACGCTCACCGTACCGCCCGGCGCGACCGCGGCAGCCGTCGTGAACCTGATGGAGAAGCCGGAGGGCTCCGCGCTGGCCGTGACCGGCGACCACGTCACCGTTCCCGTCACTCCGTTCCAGATCCAGACCGTGCGGATCGACTACAAACCGAGTCCCGCACTGTGAGGCAGGCAGCCCCCTAACAATATATTTCCGGGGCCGCCAAGGCTCGGCAAGCCTCTCTTCATCCCTCTAAACTTAGAGCCGTCATGCTGCCTCCCGGTGCCCTCAAGCTCTCCCGCAAACACCGGCCCTGCCGAAGGCTTGCAGCAGCCCTCGCACTTCTGCTCGCCAGCGACGCAGCGCGTCTCTTCGCCCAAGCCCCGGCAGGCGTCCAGGCCCCGGCGAGCGCCCAGCCCACGACAGCTCAGACGGCCGCGCCGCTGCCTCCCTCGGACGATCCGAAGCGCCTGATCGAGCTGGGGCAGTTCCCTGCCGCGGAAGCCGCTCTTCGGCACTCGCTCAAAGTTGATCCCTCGCAGGCCGAAGCCCACTATCTGCTCGGCTACGTGCTCTTTCGCGAACGCAAACCGGCAGAGTCACTCGCCGAGTTCACCGCCGGGGCGCGCGGGCGCGAACCCACCACCGAGGAGTTGAAGATCGTCGCCTCCGACTACATCTTCTTGAAGGACTACGCCGACGCCGAGCGCTGGCTGCGATTTGCGACAGAGCATGCTCCGGCGGATGCCGCAGCCTGGTACCTGCTCGGAAGAACGCAATACAACGAAGATCACGCAGCCGATGCAATCTCCTCGTTCCAACGCTGCCTTCGTCTCCGGCCCCGCGACCTCAAAGCGGAGTACAACCTGGGTCTCGCGTACGAGAGGGTGGGGCAGCCCAACCAGGCGATCGCCGCTTACACGTCCGCGATCGAGTGGGATCGGCAACAGCCGGTGCGCGATGCACAGCCGTATCTCGATCTCGGCATGCTTCACCTCGGCCAGGGCCAGGCTGAAAAGGCGCTCGGGCCGTTGCGCGAGGCGGTGAAACTCGGCGACCGCAACCCGCTCGCCGCGCAGGAACTGGGTCTGGCGCTCGAAGCGGTCGGCCGCTTTGACGAGGCCCTGGTCTCCTTGCGGCGCGCCGCCGAGTTGGCCCCCGCGGCGGAACGTCCGCACTTCTTTCTGGGCCGCCTGTATCGCCGGCTGGGACGCAAGCAGGACGCGGCTGCAGAGTTCGCCCTTGTGGCGCAGCTTGCCGGCTCCCACTCCGAGGCCGCCACCCCAAACGAGCAGGAGCACCCGTGAGCCGGAACCCGCAACGCGCGAGTTTTCCGCAGCGGCAGCCTTTTTTTCATTGACAGTCGAAGGACGGACGGAATACTTTTATTTCCTCGCTACTGGAAACGTTTCCACCCCCCCCAAACCTGCACGCATGCTCTATTTCAGGAGGCTCAAGCATGAATCTCTCTCATCTTCTCCAACGGGCGGCGTTCGCTTTGCCCATCACCCACGCCAGGTGCTCTGTCCGGCTTGCTCTGGCTGCCAGCTTGCTGCTCTCCGGAAGCGCCACCCTCTGCCTCGCACAGGCCTCAAGCGGTGTCACCGGAACGGTCACCGACCCCACCGGCGCCATCGTCCCCGGAGCATCCGTTATCGTCACCAATGTCGGCACGGGTACCGCCAACACCCTGGTCACCAGCTCCTCCGGCACCTACTCCGTCAATGGTCTGGTCCCCGGCCGCTACAAGATCGAGGTCACCGCGCCCGGCTTCACCAAAGCGGTGCGGAACGACGTCAACATCGAAGTCACGGTCCAGGCCACCATCGACATCAAGCTCGCGACCGGTGAAGCCAGCCAGACCGTCGAGGTCAACGCCGATCTCATTGCGCTCAACACCACCCAGCCCGAGCTCGGCACCACCATCGAGCCCGCCGTCGTCGCCGCGCTCCCCGTGGCTATCAGCGGCGGCCGCGGCCGGCAGATCGACAGCCTGCAGTTCCTCGCCCCCGGCGTTCAGGGCGATACCTTCTCCCACCGCGTCAACGGCGGCGTCGACTTCCAGCAGGAGATCCTCTACAACGGCATCCCCGCGCCGCAAGCCGAGACCTCGGGCTTTTCGCAGCTCATCAACCCGCCCTTCGAGCTTATCGGTGAGTTTCGGCTCGAGCGCTCCACCTTCTCCGCCAAGTACGGTCTCGCCCAGGGCGCCGTCACCTACCAGACCGTGTCGGGAACCAACACCTACCACGGTGATGCCTTCTACTTCAATCGCAACGAGTTCTTCGACGCCAAGGGCTTCTTCAACGCAACATTGCCCAAAGACCGCGAGAACAACTACGGCTTCACCGTCACCGGCCCACTCTCCATCCCCCACGTCTACAACGCCAAGGACAAGACCTTCTTCGCTCTTGCTCTCGACTTCGCCAGCACCAAATCGACCGACACGTCGCGCGGCACCGTGCCCACCGCGATCGAGAAGACCGGCGACTTCTCCGACTTCCTCGACGGAAACGGGAAGCTCATCCCAATCTTCGATCCGCTCACAGGGCGGCAGTTTCAGTATCAGGGGCGGCTCAACGTCATCAATCCCGCACGCATCAGCGCCGCCTCCGCGTCCCTTCTGCCCTTCATTCCGGACCCCGATGCGGGCCTGGGAGATAGGGCCCGGACCAGCAACCGCGTCTTTGCCCCCAACGCCTACCCCCAGGTAAACCATCAGATCGGTTTCACCATCGACCACAACCTCACATCCAAGCAGTCCCTGCACTACGCGCAGTGGCGTAATCCGTTCACGTCGACCGCCATTGATGGCAGCCGGATCTTTCCGCAAAACAACATTCTTCAGAGCACCAAATTACAGCCCAATCTCGGCAGCGGCTATCTCCTCAACTACGTCAACACCCTCGCTCCGACTCTGGTCGTCACCGCCGGCGTCTCCTGGATCGGCGAGCTGAATAACCAGTTCTCCCTCAGTCCCAAGGCCAACTTCATCGGCGTGGTCCCCAGCCCCATCGACCGGGGGCTTCTGCCGCACTTCACCTTCAACGGCCAGTTTGCCCCCGACCAGTTCGGCGTCAGCTCCGGCGAGACCGAGTCGATCAACCGCAAGCTCGGCATCTCCGCCGTCAATAATTGGCTCTGGACCAAGGGCCGGCACACCTTCAACATCGGTGGCGAGTTCCGCCGCGCCTACCAGGACGATAACGAGTGCCAGCGCTGCACCGGCCAACTCAACTTCAGCCAGCGCACCACCGCTGATCCCAATAACCAGGGCTCGACCGGCAGCTCCTTCGCCAGCTTCCTCCTCGGTCAGGTCGACAACGCCGACCGCGTCTTTGCCAACGAGCTTAGGCTCCGTAACCTGCTCATCGCTCCTTACGTCCAGGACGACATCAAGTTCACCCCCAAGCTGACCGTCAACGTCGGTCTGCGCTGGGACATCATGCTGCCGTTCAAGGAAGTGAACAACCAGATCGTCTTCCTCAACCCCGGCGGACCTAACCCGGTCGCCGGTGGCCTGCTCGGCTCTGCGCAGCGCTTCAGCAGCGCCCCCGGCGGAGTGGACCGTGCGGATATCGACTTCAAAAACATCGGCCCCCGCATCGGCTTCGCCTACGCCATCAACGACAAAACCGTCATCCAGGCCGGCTACAACATCGCCTTCCTCAACGGCGGTGCCTTCGAGTTCGGAACCAGCAAGGTCGCCACCAGCTATGGCAACCTCCTGCAGGGCTCCTTTACCGCCAACAGCCTGAATAGCACGACTCCTGGCTACGGCTCCTATGACGCACGACCTCTCCCCGCGCCGCCGCAGACGGCCATCAGCTCCTCGCTCGGCATCGGCACCGAGATCCACGCCTTCGATCCCAAGCGAGCCGGCTCCCCGCCGTACCTCCAGCAGTGGAACGTCAACGTGCAGCGGCAGCTTCCCTGGAATACTTTCCTCCAGGTCGCCTACATCGGCAACCACGCCGTGCACCTCAACGGTCAGCTCAACCCCATAAGTCAGCCCGACCCCGCCATCCTCCGGTACGGCTCGCTGCTCAGCCGGAAGATCACCGATCCTCTCGTCGTTGCAGCCGGCATCAAGTCGCCTTACCCCAATTTCGTCAACGATTACGGTGCGGGCGCGATCGCGGCCCGCGCCCTCTCGCCGTTCCCGCAGTACTCCAACGTCCGAAACAACTACGACCTGACGGGCGCTGCAGGCTATAACGGCCTGCAGACCAGCCTGGAAAAACGTTTCTCAAACGGCCTCTCCTTTCTCACGTCGTACACGCTCTCGAAGACTCTCTCGAGCGCGGATAGCGGCTTCACTACCTTCTCCGGTCTGCCCGAGAACAAGTACAACCAGTACCCCGAGTACACCGTCTCCAACAACGACGTCCGCAACAACGCCAAGGTCAGCGGCACGTATGAGCTGCCGATCGGCCCCGGTAAGCGCTTCGTCAATAACAGGGGCATCGCCGGGCAGATCCTCGGCGGCCTCCAGCTCGGCTGGATTAACCAGTACCTGACCGGCACTCCGGTCGGCGTCAGCGAGAACGACAACCCGCTCACCTGCGCCGGTTGCTTCAACCGTCCCAGCTTCGTGCCGGGTGTCAAGCGCAGTACCACCAACTACAAGAACCTCGGCTTCGCCAGCGGGCCGGTTGGTTCTCACCCGGGGCAGAGCTCGCGCCTCGTCATCACTCCCAATGCCTTTGTCAGCACCACGGGAACCTATGTGCTCGGCAACGCGCTCCGCAACATCACGGAGTTCCGCAACCCAGGCTTCTACCAGGAGGACGTCAAGGCCTCCAAGAAGTTCGCCGTCAGCGAGCGGGTTAACGTCGTCCTGGAGATGAACTACTTCAATATCCTCAACCGCACCCGCTTCAATGGCCCAAACACCAACGTCGACGACCAATCGAACTTCGGACGGGTCAACAGCGGTCAGACCAACAGCCCGCGACAAGGCCAGATAAGCGGCAGAGTCAACTTCTGACGCCCCGCCGCATCATGCAATTCGCAATCCTGGACGGGGGCCTTTCGGGGCCCCGTCTCGGCTGCATGCTGGCGCATCCTTAACCTCACTCTCCGGTAGAATAGAAGTAGGGAGAGTACGCAACATGGGAGCATGTGTTTGGCGATCTTCTCCCCGGCTCAAGCTAAGCCCAATGTTTATAAGACTTTAGAAGTCAAGGGACGCTGAAACTGGGACTTTACTGCGGGTATCGGCTTAAAGTTCGAGCTTAAGTCCCGTGTTTTCTAAGACTTTGCGCAAGAGGTACGGGGGGAGGGTACCCCCCTTCCTCCTCCGCAGGACCCTCCTATACTGGATCGTTATGAATCGGCTGCCCCGCCACCTGATCGTGCTTGGCCTCCTCAGCTGCGGAGCCGCGGGCCTGGCCGGGCAGCAAGCCGTCTCCCCCGAGGTGCAGGCGCTCTATGAACACGCCCGGTCCGCCCAGGCGTCCAACTCCCTCGATCAAGCAGTCTCGGATTACCGGAAGATCCTCCGGCTCGCGCCGGATCTAACCCCCGCCTATAACAATCTCGGCCGTCTCTACTACAACCTCGGCCGCTACCCAGAGGCGCTTGCGACCTTGCGGAAGGGGCTCGAACTCGCCCCGGAGATGCATCCTGCCCAGGTGATGCTGGGAGCGACGTACTTCCAGCTGGGCCGTCTAGCGGAGGCCGTGGCGCCCCTCCAAGCCGGCGTGGAAGCAATGCCAGACGATCGCTTCGCGCGCCTGACCCTGGCACGAACGCTGATCGGGCTCCGCCGCCCTGAAGACGCCGTGGTGCAGCTAAACGCCCTTCTGAAGACCGATCCCAAAGACCAGGAGGCCTGGTACACCCTGGGCAAGCTCCATCTCCGTCTTTCAGAACAGGCCCTGGCCCAAGTGCAGGCGATCGATCCCAACACCCCCCTCGCCCATGAGCTTACGGGCGAGCTTATGGAAAGTATGCAGAACACGCCTGGTGCCATTGCCGCTTACAAGCAAGCGGTCGCGGCCGCTCCGGATGACCCGCAGGCGCTCGAACACCTTGCCGACGCCTACTGGCACACGGGTGACTGGGCCCACGCACGAGACGCCTACCGTACGCTGCTGGCGCAGCAGCCCGGCAACTGCATGGCTCATTGGAAGCTCTCGTCCTCTCTGAACGACCTGAGCGAAGCGGAAGCGGAGGCCATGAAAGAGATCAATGTGGCGCTCGAGCAGTGCCCCGACCTCCCGCAGGCGCACGTCGAGCGAGCGCGGCTGCTGCTGCGCGCGGGAAAGGCGGCGGAGTCGTTCCCCGATCTACGCGCCGCCGAGAAGGCTGCTCCAGACGAGCCATCCGTCCAGCGGCTGCTCGCACAGGCCTACCATGCCACCGGTGATCGAGCGAGAGCGGCCGAAGCAAACCTGCGCTTCCAGCAACTGGATAAGGCGGAGCATGATGCGAAGGAGCGGCATGCGGCCAGCGTCGTTCAGGCGAACCAGTAGAGTTTGCGCTGCTCAGCCGTTTATACCGGTCACCCTACCAAGCCGGGCACGGCCCCCCGCCCAAAGATTGCAGCCGCAAGACTGGCGGATAACAAGCCGAGGTGAAAGCAGGATGGATCCATCGCCAGCCGGGAACGCCTGCATTCCGCGAGCGCCTGTCGGCTGAAAGAGGAGCTTCGCGGCCATGCGGCCCATATCCTCGATGGGCTGCTGGACCACGCTCATCGGTGGTGTGAGCGTATCAGCAAGGTCGAAGTCGTCGAAGCTGAGAACCGCAACCTGATGCGGAATGGAGAGCTCCAGGAAGTGAACCGCCTCGTACAGATAGCGCGCGGTCAGGTTATTTGCAGCAAAGACAGCCACTGGTGGACCTTTGCGGGGCACATGGCGCAGAAGCGCTGCGGCTGCACTGTCACGGTCCACGACCACCTCTTCAATCGACTGAGCGTGGCCTCTGCTGATGGCGTCGTTGTATCCTCGCAGCCGTTCCCGCATCGTGTACAGGTCCGGCTTGACCTGGACGCTGATGATCTTGCTGTAGCCGTGCGCCAGCAGATGATCCGTGGCTAGGCGAGCACCTTCGAAGTTCTCGCACAGAATGGACGGGCAACCCACTCCCGTCAGTGGACCGTCGATCCCGACCACGGGGAGGCGGGCGGCCTGCAACGCCCCGATCAGCTCCCGCTCAGGAGTCTTGTTGTAAGCGATGATGAGTCCATCGACGTTGTGCAGAAGCAGTTGTCGCAGGCTTCCGAGCACGATGCCGTCATCGTCATGCGAAGCAACAACGACCAAAACGGCGCCATGCTGACGAACGACTCCCTCCACGGCTTCCGCACACTTCGAAAAGAACATGTCGGAGATGCTGGGCACGATCATGCCAATAATGCCGGACGATGCTCCCTTGAGACTTCGCGCAACACGGTTCGGCTGATAATTCAATTCACGAATCGCAGCCGTGATCCGCTCCATGGCTTCACTGCCGACGTTCTTGCCTCCATTCAACGCGCGGGAGACCGTGGCATTGCCGACCTTGGCAAGTTTTGCTACGTCCGACAGCTTCGGTATCTGGGACAATCCGTTACTCACGTACTTACGAAGATATGTGGCGAACACGATGCTGGAAAGTGGACCATCTATGATTCTGATTGTCCGGTATGACAGAACCGGAGACAAGATTATTACCGCGACGACGTGGCGAAGGTACCCAACCTGGCTTCTCTTGGACCAGTTCGAACGACCGATAGAGATGAGCCGCATGGCTTCGTACCCCGGTGATCTTTGTGCTGACAAGCTCGGCCCCGACTGGACAGCCCAGACCAGATGACGTAACTTCGGCTGGCAGCCTAGATGGCAGACTCTACTCGCGAAAGAGATTGGACCTATGACGAGTCTGAATCGCAGAAGTTTCTTGAAAGTGGCAGGTGTCGCAGCTGCTGGCGCCAGAATGCAGACGCTCTCAGCAGCCCCGCAAGTAGCCGACCGGCGGACCGCAGCAAACGATCACATCCAGATCGCCTTGATCGGAGCAGGAATTCAAGGCCAACATGACACGACTGTCGCTCTCCAAGTCCCCGGAGTCAAGCTGATTGCGGTTGCAGACTGCTACGACGGCCGGCTGGCGCGTTCCAAAGAGCTGTGGGGCAGTGATGTGTTCACGACTCGCGATTATAGTGAGATTCTTGCACGTAAAGACATCGACGCCGTGATCATCGCGACACCGGACCACTGGCACAAGCGGGCTGCGGTCGATGCGATGAAGGCTGGCAAAGACGTGTATTGCGAGAAGCCGCTGATTCATGTCTACGAGGATGGTCCCGAGATCGTGGAGACAGCGCATTCAACCAACCGCATTCTGCAAGTCGGAAGTCAGCGCGTCAGCTCCGTTCTTTATGCAAAGGCGAAGGATCTGCTCGCCTCCGGTGCTATCGGCCAGCTGAACATGGTGACGGCACGATGGGATCGAAACTCCTCGCTTGGAGCATGGAACTACTCCATACCGCTTGATGCCAGCCCTGAGACATGCGACTGGCCGCGCTTTCTGGGACCTGCGCGCAAGATTCCCTTCAACGCAGAACGCTTTTTCCAGTGGCGCAAGTGGAAAGATTACGGGACCGGTGTTGCCGGCGATCTCTTCGTTCACCTCTTCAGCGGGACCCATTTCATCACCGGTGCACACGGCCCCACTCGCGCCATGGCGACAGGCGGGCTTCGGTTCTGGAAGGACGGCCGCGATGTTCCCGACGTCATGCTCGCCCTTTACGACTATGCCGAGGGCTTCAATCTCAGCATTCGTGTCAATTTCGTCGATGGTGGCGAGGAGAGCGAAGGCCTTCTCTTCACCGGCTCCGAGGGCATTATCGAGATTGCGAGCAACACCGTGACCCTAAGCCGCTCGCCGCGTGAGACGGAGCCCAGCTACACCGTCGAGACCTTTACGCAGGAGATGCAGCGGCGCTACCTGGAACAATATCGCCAAAAGTACCCGAAGACGCATTCTGCGGGTGCACCCCCGGTCAGCGTTGAAAAGTACGCTGCGCCCAAGGGATATAGTGACAGCTACGATCACTTCCGAAACTTCTTCGACTCGGTACGCACACGCAAGCCGGTGATTGAAGATGCGACATTTGGCTTTCGCGCGGCGGGGGCGGCCCTGCTCAGCAATCTCAGCATGGAGCGAAGAAGTGTTGTCACATGGAATCCAAACACCATGAAGCTGGGATAAGAGCGCCCCGGCAGTCTCAGTTCCTTGGCCGCACGCTCTCACCAAACCGATTCGGAGCGCCCTATTGGAGCCGATGATGAAGACCGTCGCAACGCTTGTCGTCCTGATCCTGGCGGGTATCTCGCAAGCGCAAGAGGGTCGGCTTACGACGCCGGGAGGGGGGCCTGGGGGTTCCCCGCAACCGACGTTTCTTGTCCATCGCCTCGGGACGGATCATGCCGAAGGCATCACCACGCTGGACATGAACAATGACGGCTTCACCGACCTGCTCAGCGGGGCCTACTGGTATGAAAATCCGGGTGCCGAAGGGGGAGACTGGAAGCAGCATCAGTATCGCAGCGTCGATATGAAAGATGAGTTCGTCTCCGATTGCGGAGAGTGGACGATCGATGTGAATCACGATGGCGCTCCCGACGTGGTCACCGCCGGCTGGATCACGAATGGCCTGTGGTGGTACGAGAATCCAAAGGCTTCCGGAGTGATGTGGAAGAGGCATTTGGTCACAGACAGCTACGATACCGAGGGTGGGGTGATGGGGGACATCAATGGGGACGGTAAACCCGATATCGCGCTCGCGCACTACAACCACTCCGGCATTCTCTGGGTCGACTTTTCCGGTCCTCAACCCCGGGTTCATCATGTCGGTGGCAAGGAGCAAGATGGCCACGGCATCGGCATTGCCGATGTGGACGGTGACGGCAAGGTGGACATACTGACGCCGTATGGCTGGTTTCGCAACATCGATGCCGACCATGACCAGTGGGAGTGGCATGGAGATTGGAAGCTCGGGGACGCCGGGTTCCCGATCCTCGGCTATGATGTAAACCACGACGGCAAGCTCGACATCATCTATGGTGAAGGCCACAGCTATGGTCTGTACTGGCTGGAGCAAACCGGCACCTCCGCCCACAGGGAATGGAAGCGCCACACCATCGACGAGTCCTTCTCCCAGGCGCATGCGCTGGTGCTGGTCGACATCGATGGTGATGGCGAGCCCGAACTGGTGACCGGCAAACGCTATCGCGGCCACTCGGGAAACGATCCAGGCTCTTATGATCCGGTCGTGGTGTACGCCTACAAGATCGATCGGAGTGCCGCCAGCTTTACGCGCATCCCGCTCTCGGTGAATGGCACTGCCAGCGCAGGCACCCAGTTCATCGCGGAGGATCTGGATCACGACGGCGACATCGACATAGCGAGCGCAGGCAAGCTCGGCGTCCACGTGTTAGAGAACCTCAAGGTCAGCCGCGTTCCCAAGCCGACTCGCGAAATGCAGCAGCCGATCGAGCGCAAGTGGCCCTTTCCTGGAGAGGGCCAGCAGGTTCAACAGGAGAACGGCCCGCGCTGAGCGAAGCCGTCCCCTTGGCTATCGCCCAGGCCTTGGATGCCAATGTATAACTGAGGCGTGAACCTTTCCGTGCCCCCGCCGATGCTCCCGATGCTCGCCAAACGAGTGAGCGAGCTGCCACAGGAGGGAGACTGGATTTTTGAGCCGAAATGGGACGGATTTCGGGCGCTAGTCTTCCGCGACGGAGATGAGATCCTGATCCAGAGCCGCGATCAAAAACCCCTGAACCGCTACTTCCCCGAGCTGCTGGAGCCGCTGCGGTCGCAGTTGCCCATCTGCTGCGTCCTCGATGGGGAGATCGTCATTGCAGGGGATCGTGGGCTGGACTTCGAGGCACTCCAGCTGCGTATCCATCCGGCCGCATCCCGGGTAAAGCTTCTGTCGGAGGAGACTCCCGCGTCGATCGTGTTCTTCGACCTGCTTTGCGAGGGAGAGCGGAACGTATCAGGCGAACCGTTCGGTCTCCGACGCGAAAGGCTGGAGTCGATGCTTGCCTCCTCGGCACCGCCGATCCATCTCACGCCCGCGACCTACGACAGCCGCCTTGCGTCGGATTGGTTTGGTCGCTTTGAAGGAGCAGGCCTGGACGGGGTCGTGGCAAAGTCGATTTCAGGCATTTACGAGCCTAACAAGCGTGTGATGCTCAAGGTAAAGCACGAGCGCGATTGCGACTGCGTCGTCGCTGGATTCCGCTGGCACAAGAACGGCGAGGGTACCGCCATAGGATCCCTGCTGCTGGGGCTCTTTGACGAGTCCGGCGGGTTGCAGCACGTCGGCGTCTGCGCCAGTTTCACGCAAGAGCGGCGCCGCGAACTCGTCGAGCACCTAGCTCCTTATCGTCAGGAGGCGCTCGTCAATCACCCGTGGAGAGCGTGGGGGGAGAGCGAAGCCACAACCAATGGAACGGAGCATCGTATGCCGGGTAGTCAGAGCCGCTGGAGCCAGGGCAAGGACCTGTCCTGGGAACCTCTACGACCCGAGCTCGTCGTCGAAGTCGCGTATGAGCACATGCAGGGCAGTCGATTTCGCCACATGGCGCAATTTCGACGGTGGCGCCTAGATAAAAGACCGAGCGATTGCACCTATGCCCAGCTCGAGGTCGTTCCTCCCCAGGAGCTAATGGAGATCTTTTCCGGGGGCCGCTAAGCTTCGCTAACTCGCCTCGCCCGTCTCCTTTGCAGCGCTCCCAGATCGCCATTCGCGGGTCGGATCGGCATCAGGATCGGGAGTCTCCTGCGGAGGACGAAGCGCTTCGGGAACGTTGCGCAGGTTCACCCGGATTCGGGTCCAAGTCGACGACTTGCCGCGCATGCGATCGACGAGAACGTCATCCACGGCGAGAAGACGGGCAATCTCGGAATGTTTGCTCTTCCATCTTTCCAGCCCGGCGAGGGCCGCAGCTTCCTGGGGCGAGTTCGCAATCACTAGGAGCGGCATCTTGGTCCGCGTCTTTTTCGTGATGGACTTCACAGCCGTGGATTTCGCCGCGGTGGACTTCGCGCGTGAAGGGGAGACCCGCGGCGCTTCTCCCTCCATCTTGCGAAAATGTGGCGGCCATGGCGCGTCGCCCAGGCCCAAGGCTTCGTCTTCCGTCGCGAGCTCGAGCAAACGTTCTATCGAACCTGGTGCCGTGTCCATACCGGCATGCGGATCACCGATTTCAATGAAACGTTTCGGCATGGTGAGGACAGTGAAATCGGAAGGTTCGCAGCCGGGGACTTCATGCCAGTAAAGCGGCGCGGAGACACGGGCGTCTGGCAGCGGGCGCACCGAGTAGGCAGAGCAGGTCGTTCGGTCCTTCGCGTTCTGGTTGTAGTCGAGAAACACACCGTGGCGCTCCTCTTTCCACCACTTGGAGCTAGCCAAGGCGGGCACGCGGCGCTCGACGGCACGCGAGAGTGCGAGTGCCGCGCGGCGTACCTCACCAAACGTCCACCGCGGATGGATGCGCACATTGACGTGCATGCCCCTAGATCCGCTCGTCTTCGGCCAGCCGCGGAGGCCGATCTGCTCTAGAACCGAGTTCACCTCAAGAGCGACACGGCGCACGTCCGGCCAAGTGACGCCGGGGCCAGGATCGAGATCCACCCGCAATTCGTCGGGGTGATCGAGATCTCCGGACCGTACGGGATGCGGATGCAACTCGATGCAACCCAGGTTTACGACCCAGGCGAGCCCGGCCGCATCGTCAACGACGAGCTCTTCCGCCGTCCTACCCGAGGGAAACGATAGCGTCACCGTTCGCAGCCAGGGAGGTCGCTCTGAGGGCGCGCGCTTTTGATAAAATGCCTCACCTTCGACGCCGTTGACGAAGCGTTTGAGAACGAATGGGCGATCCTGAACACCAGCGAGAGCGCCGGGCCCGACCGACAGGTAATAGCGCACGAGGTCGAGCTTCGACAGCTTCACCTGCTTTGAGAAGTAGAGCTTGTCGGGATGCGTCACGCGAACCTCGCGCCCGTCTATCGAGAGCACCTCTGCGGCTTCTTCTTTCTTCACGGAGACAGGCTACATCGAAGTGCGCATTCCTTGTCAAACTCGTGGTCCGTACCGGTCGGTTCTCGGCTCCTTACCGCGGGTTATACGAGTCGAGGTTCAGACCTCCGCAGAGCCTTGGAGGAGCGATCTTCATCCCTAAGTTCGCGCGCTAGAGGGCACACCTACTAATCCCTCTTGCAGAGACGCATCGACAGTGGCGGGTGTGGCGTTGCAACCGCGTACTTTTGCCAGTAAAATTACTAGACGATGAAGGTCTACACTTTCGCGTTCGTGCTGTGCAGATGTCATCGATGAGTTGCTATTAGGTTCTCGACACGATTGTATCCGCTTCGTTGCGGGTCAGAGACGACGTCTCAGTAGTGATGTTAGACGGAGAGTTGGCAGAGCCCGGTTGAATGCACCTGACTCGAAATCAGACATAGTCGCAAGGCTATCGGGGGTTCGAATCCCTCACTCTCCGCCACTTCATTCAATGCAACGGACACAATCCCGGCGTAACCAGCCCATTCCTAGCGGTTTGCGAGCCCTCCTTTCAGCAGGAGTAAGTCGCCCTAAGTCCTCGTTATAAGGCTAACCAGACTTAAAGTGTAGCCGGCGGGCCGATGCGCTGGTGATCGTCCATTGCGATCGCCGCTACCGCGAGTGGCGTGTCAGCAGAGTGTCGTCAACCCGGTTCGAACCGTGGCCCGTTGCTCACAAAGAAGTAGGTTGGGCCAGCAAAGAGTTTAGCGTGCGTTGCCGAACTGCTCCACCTGGGCCTTCGAAAGACACCCGAGACGTGCCAGTTTGCGCTTAGAGGTGCAACGCGAGTGAAGAAGCTCCGCTTGTGAGTCTGCGGGTTGAGCGGTCCGACGCTCTGGTTCAGATTGGCACTGTCTGGGCAGTGCTCTCCGATTTGGACTTCTCCAACACGCAGCCAGCTTTGAAGGAGGGCGGGTGATGTCGCGATTGCCATTTCGAGCGCTTCCGCCCAAACAACGTCTTCGCGGCGGAACTCGCGGTGACTTTTTCAACTCGTCAGAAATCGTTTGGTGAAATCGCTTAATTCGAGACCTCCTATCGTCGAGTGAGGCCCTGCAACAAGCCCTCTTCCCACCCTTCCAAAGAGATATCTTCTTGAAACTGTAGTAGAGAAGTATTACTGAATCTGCGGTCGGCCGGCACACCTGTCCTTTTGCATTGCAGACTCGGAATTGTGATCTGTTGGCTTTTCACCTCAGCTTGCCGGATCACAAACGGCACTTTAAATCCAGGTACCTCGCCTTGACGACGGTAGCGGCGCAGTGCCCGCTCGATATTGATCGAGCCTTGCACGTTCGCCGAATGGACGGCCCAGTATCTCAGGGCGAGCCCGTTCTCGATGATGAAGCGAGCGCAATCTAGACCCGTCTTTTCTCTATACGTTGAATAAGATATCTCCTGCCCTGCCTCATTCGGGCCAGAAGGGTAATGCTCTCTTGCAAGGTCGTGATCAAACGAGATCAGATCGGGCATTCCTTTGTCATCGAGGTACTCTGTGAACTCCGCGTAGTTTTGCACCAAGTCGACTCCGTGCAGCGTTGGAACTCGCATGTCGTCGAGATAAAGAATCGATCTAAAACGTTCCATCATTCGGATCCTTGTCGCTTTGCGTCGGCGTAGATGCTTTCTGGGACAGACTAGGCATTGCAGAGTTGAACCCGGTCGGCGGAAAAACCTCTCTATTGGTTAGATGCTGCAATCAGCTTGCGGCGAGAGGTCAGATGCTAAAGCCCCCTCTCGCTCGGGCTCGTACGGAGGAACCGCACGTAGACGGTGCAACAGCATGAGTTTGCCTTCCACTCGCAAGGTTGTTAGCTTTCTTCGCCTTACGGGTTAGGCGCAGGGTGTGCCCCAAATCACTGCCAGAGACCCGGCACCGCTGCTTACGATGCGGGCCTGACAGATTCTGAGGGCACGTAATCGGGTAGCGAGAGGTTAAAGCTCTTTTCACCGCCGAGGATTTGGTCGGGGGTGAGACCGTGGATAGAGGCGTCGAGTAGCTCGACCATATGAAAGGCGGGCAGGGTGCGCTCCCCGCGACGGCGCAGCCCACTCATCAGCTGGAGGAGGCAGCCGGGGTTGGCAGAGACGAGAGCCTGGGAGCGAGTGTCGAGGAGATGTCCCACTTTGCGGTCGCCAAGCTGCTGGGCAGGCTCTGGCTGGAGAAGGTTGTAGACACCGGCGGATCCACAGCAGAGAGAGGCCTCGGCGATCTCGGCAACCTCTAGTTGAGGGATGCCGGAGAGAAGCTGGCGGGGTTGCTGATAGATTCCTTGAGCGTGACGGAGGTGGCATGCGTCGTGATACGCGATGCGGATGGGCAAGGGATGGCGTGGGGCGACGGCGGGCACGCTACAGAGGATTTCGGTGATGTCTTTGCATTTTGCGGAGAAGGCGCGGGCGCGAGCAGCCCACCGGGGGTCGTCGCGGAGGAGGTGGCCATACTCCTTCATGGTGGAGCCGCAGCCTGCGGCGTTGATGACGATGGTATCGACGTTGGCGGCTTCGAAGAGGGTGATAAGGTTGCGGGCCATGGCGGCGGCCTGATCTTCGAGGCCAGAGTGGACCATCAGGGCTCCGCAGCAGGGCTGGCTGGCCGGGGTGATGACCTCGAAACCTTCAGCGCTGAGCACGCGCGCGGTGGCGGCGTTGACGTGGGAGAAGAAGACCTGTTGGACGCAGCCGGTGAGCATGCCGACGCGGCCGCGGGCGGGGGCGGCGGGGGGTACGCGTTGGGGCATGGTCCAGGTGAAGCGCGCCGGGACGGTGGGCAGGAGAGCTTCCATGGCGGCCAAGCGTCTGGGGAGGAGCTTGAGGAGGCCGGAGGCTCGGACGAGGGCTTGCAGGCCGGAGCGCTGATAGAGGAAGAGCGGGCCGGCCATCAGCCGGAGGCGCTTGGGATAGGGGAAGATGGCGAAGAGGAGTTTGCGGAAGAGGGAGTCGGCGGCGGTGCGGGGGATGTTGCGCTCTACCTGCGCGCGGCTGTCTTCGATGAGCTTGTCGTACTGGACGCCGGAGGGGCAGGCGGTCATGCAGGCCATGCAGCCGAGGCACTGGTCCATGTGGAGGCGGAAGTTCTGATCGAGGGGAGCCTCCCCCTGGTTGGCCTTGGCCATCATGTAGATGCGGCCGCGGGGCGAGTCCATCTCTTCGCCCCAGAGCACGTAGGTGGGGCAGGCGGGGAGGCAGAAGCCGCAGTGGACACAGTCGGCGAGGAGCTCTTTCGACGGGGGATGGTGCTGGTCAAAGGAGCTGGGCTTGGCGGGTTGGATCTCGGTGAGCATAGGTTTGGGTGGGTACCCCCCTCCCCCTACTTTTGGGCAAAGTCTTCGGAGAATGGGAGTTAGGTGCGGACTTCGAGTTGGGCTGCGTCCCGGATTGACTTGGGATGGGGTGGTTTGGGAGGGGCGTTTGTCAAGTGTAGTGGGTTTAGATTCCTCCGAGGGGTAAAGTCGAGCAGATTGCAGTGAACGATTGCAAGCTCAATGGTTGCAAACCGCAGGTCCTTCGACTCCGCTACGCTCCGCTCAGGATGACAAATTCATGATGTGTATCTAAGACCTCAAACACTAGATTCCTTCGAGGAAGCGGCCGGGGTTGAGGATTCGGTTAGGGTCGAATTGGTGCTTGACGGCTTGCATGAGTGCGAATCTGTTGGGTAGCTCGCCGATGGTCGTGCGGGCCCGGGACTCGATGTCATTGCCTTGATCGGGTCTATCGATCATCATCGTTGTTCCGAGTTGCAGGCCTACGTGGTGCCGAAACTCTTCTGCGAGCGCAACGGATGCGTTATCGCCAGCGGGAAAGACGAGGAACATCAACCCCAAGCATTGAGCGACGCATTCGCCGCCTTTTTCTTGTACCTCTTGTGCAAAGGCTGGGACGTCCTCCGGAAGCATCGTGGCCTTGAACAGAAGCTTGCCTCTTTGGGAAAGAAGAAGTTCGCGTGTTTGCCAGACATCATCCAAGGCTTCGCTCAGCTTGAGGTTCGCAGCTTGGGTCATCTGCGCGAGGATTTCGGATTGCCTTGCTTCGGGGTGCGCGTTCAGCTGGATGTCGAGGTCGAAGCCACTGGTGCCGCCGCGAAGCTGGAGGGCCTCCGTGAGGAGGTGACTGGAGCGGATGGATGCGATGAGCGGCGCAAGCTGTGCGGCTTGCGGGGCGGAGACGGTGAAGCTCTGGGCATGTTGCGGCAGAGGGTGGAGGCGGAAGGTGGCTTCAGTGATGACGGCGAGGGTGCCGAAGCTGCCGGTGACGAGCTTGCAGAGATCATATCCGGCGACATTTTTGACAACCTTGCCACCGGAGCGGGCGACCGTGCCGTCAGCCAGGACGAGGGTCATGCCGATGACGAGGTCGCGGAGGCTGCCGTAACGATGGCGGATCGCGCCGGAGTCGTTGGTGGCGAGGATGCCGCCGACGGTGGCGCGTTCGGGCCAGAGGGAATCGAGGGCCACAAACTGGCCGTGCCGCGCGAGGGTCTGCTGGAGCTGCTGCCAGGTGCAGCCGGCCTGGACCGTGCAGGTGAGGTCCTGCCAAGGGTGTTCGAGGACGCGGTTGAGGCGGGTGAGGCTCAAGTAGATGTTGGGGTGAACGGGATTGCCCCAGGACTGTTTGGTGTCCCCGCCTGTGGGGGTGACGGTGAGATGGTTCTCGTTTGCGAAGCGGAGAATTTCAGAGATTTGTTGCGTGTTATCCGGTGCTACGGCGAGGTTGCCTTCGTGCTCGCGCACGTATTGGCGACCGATGATGGCGGTCAGGTGATCGGCGAGATTGAGGGTGCTGATCATGCGGAGAGATCCTGCGAACCCACCTTAGCGACGATGAGACCATCGCGAAGATGGGGCATCCGGCGGGCCGGTAATCATGGAGAGATGTTCGCCGAGGTTGAGGGTCGGGGTCATCCTCGTACCTCCTGCGAACCCAATCTAGCGACGATGAAGCAGTGGTGCAGACCGGCTACCCGGCGGTGTACGTTCCCACCCATCGCGATGAAAGGGCGAGCGATGGCGCACCCGATCGGTAGAGCCTGGTTGAGGAGAGAAGGTGATGACATCAGAAGATCTCCGCGATGCCGCTGGTTTCGAGGTTGTGAGGGGTGTAGGCTCCGCGGGAGCGCTCGCCGCAGAGGCGCGGTGTGGGAAAGAGCTTGTCGGGGTTGGAGATGTTTTGGGGGTCGAAGGCGTGGCGGACGCGCTGCATGGTTTCGAGGTCGGGGTCGGCGTACATGTAGGACATGCTGCACTGCTTTTCGCGGCCGACGCCGTGCTCGCCCGTGATGGACCCGCCGGCTTCTACGCAGACTTCGAGGATGCGCATGGAGAGATTGATCGCGCGTTCTTCCTCCCCGGGGTTGCCTTGGGTGTAAAGGACGATGGGATGGAGGTTGCCGTCGCCAGCGTGGAAGACATTGGTCACGCGGAGATTTTCGGCGGCGGCCATCTCGGCGATCTTTTCAAGCACAGAAGGAAGGGCGGTGCGGGGGATGACGCCATCCTGCACGATGTAGTGGGAGGAGAGACGGCCGGCGGCGGCAAAGGCGGCCTTGCGGCCCTTCCAGATGAGGAATCGGTCGCCCTCGTCGATAGCGAGGCGCGTCTCCCATGCACCGTTTTTCCGGGCGAGCGAGATGACAGTGGTCATCTGGAGATCGACCTCGGCGCGGGGGCCGTCAAGCTCGATAAGCAGGAGCGCTTCGCAGGCGGGATAGTTGGGGTGAACGGAGGCTTCCGCGGCCTGGATCGACAGGCGATCCATGATCTCCATGGCAGCGGGAAGCTGGCCGGCAGCGATGACGTCCGACACTGTCTGGGCTGCGGCGGCGATGGTATCGAAGGCGGCGAGGATGACCTGCACAGTCTCCGGCTTGCGCACGATGCGAAGCGTCATCTCGGTGGCGACGCCGAGGGTGCCCTCGGAGCCGATGAAGACGCCGAGGAGATCGTAGCCGGGCGCGTCTGGTGCTTTGCTGCCGAGTGTGACGATCTCGCCGGTGGGGAGGACGACGGTCATCTCGAGAACGTGGGTAACGGTGAAGCCGTACTTGAGGCAGTGGGCTCCGCCGGCGTTCTCGGCGACGTTGCCCCCGATAGAGCAGACGGTTTGCGAGCTGGGGTCGGGTGCGTAAAAGAAGCCCTGCGCGGCAACCGCAGCGGTGACGTTTGAATTGATCACGCCGGGCTGCACTGTGACCTGCTGATTGGGTAGATCGATATTGAGGATGCGGTTCATACGGGCGAAGCCGATGACGACGCAGCCTTCAGCCGGGAGCGCGCCTCCGCTGAGGCCGGTTCCGGCGCCGCGAGCGACGAACGGAATTTTATATTTGGCGCAGATGCGAACCACAGACTGGACCTGTTCGGTGGTGCGCGGGAGGGCGACGGCTCCGGGCATGACACGGAAGGCGGTGAGACCGTCGCACTCGTAGGTCTGGAGCTGGTTGGGTGCGGTGATGAGGCCGGATTGGGGAGCGCTCCCGTTACCGCCGGCTGGGTCCAGGGCAGCGCGAAGTTCGGCGAGGATGGCGGGGGTCAGCATGGGGCTCTGGCGTTGCTTCCACGATGGTATCCGAATACAGCAATTTTAATTTCGATTCGAAACTGAAAAACCGCAGGTCCTGCGGTCTGCGCTTCTCGGGATGAAGCTACGAGGAGCTTCGCTCAGGATGACAACATCCTGGTGGAAGGAATATGTCATTGGATGAACAGCTCGTGGAAATAACAGCTTGCAAATCAGCAATAGTTCAATACGCCCTGGCGGCGACCAAGCCGGAGATATGCAGCGCACGGATGCGTTCCGCGGCGAGACGCTCCGAACTCAATCCATGCGGAGATGGGCGTACAGCAAGACCTCGAGGCCGACGACGATCGCAAGGAGGATGCTGTGTCGCATGGTGAAGCGGAAGAGCTTGGCCTGATCGTTGTTGGACATGTTGGTGGCGGCGGCAGCGACGGCGATTGTCTGGAGGCTGATCATCTTGCCCATCACTCCCCCGGCGGAGTTGGCGGAGGCCATGAGAATGGGGCTGAAGCCGAGACGGGTGGCGCTAACGACCTGAAGGTTGCCGAAGAGAGCGTTGGCGGAGGTGTCGGAGCCGGTGAGAAAGACTCCAAGCCAGCCCATGAGCGGGCTGAAAAAGGGAAACAGATTGCCCGTGGCGGAGAAGGCGAGGCCGAGCGTGCCGGTGGCGCCGCTGTAGTTCATGACGAAGGCGAGGGCGAGCATGGAGGCGATGGTGCCAACAGGGCGGATCAGTCTCTGCGCAACGGATGTGATGATGTTGAAGAAGGCGCGGAACGTCAGCTTCGAGAAGAGTGCGGAGAAGATCGACGCGAACATGCACGAGGTGCCGGAGGCAGAGAGCCAGTTGAAGTTGAAGATGGCGGCGTATCGGACGGGCACCAGAGCGACCGGGGGGGTGCGGACGATCTGATTGTGCAAGCCGGGCCACGGAAAAGTAATGGAGGCTTTGCCGAGGAGCGCAAGAACGGGCTGGTATCCCCAGGCGAGGACGAAGAGAACGAGCAAGGCGTAGGGCATCCAGGCGAGCCAGATCTCGCGGCGGGTGAAGCGGGGACGTATGGCATCCGGCAGGTGCGATGCGGTGGTGAGAGAGTGGGACTCGTGACCGGTTTTGACCCGTGCGGTGGAGCGCGGCGTCCAGAAGCGGAGCAGCAGGACGAGGCCGCCCATGGCAGCGGTGGAGGCGAGGACATCCGTAAGCTGCGGACCGATGAAGTTTGAGACAAGAAACTGGACGCTGGCGAAGGCGGCTCCGCTGACAAGGACGGCCGGCCAGATCTCGAGCATGGCCGGCCAGCCGCTGGTGACGAGGATGAGATAGGCGGGGAGAAAGAGAGAGATGGGCGCGCAGATGCGGCCGACGCTGGCGCTGACGGCGTTGAGGGGGAGCGAGGTGATTCCGGCGAGCGTGATGAGCGGGATGCCGATGGAGCCAAACGCGACGGGTGCGGTGTTCGCGAGCAGACAGATCGAAGAGGCGTAAAAGGAGGAGAAGCCGAGGCCGACCATCATGGCGGCGGCAACCGCGACAGGGGTGCCGAACCCGGCACAGCCCTCCAGAAAAGCTCCGAAGGCGAAGGCGATGAGGAGAGCCTGCATGCGGCGATCGGAGGTGATGTTGCCGATGGACTCTTTTATGACCTCGAACTTGCCGGTGCGGACGGTGATCTCGTAGAGCACGAGCGCCCAGAGAATGATCCAGCAGATGGGAAAGAGGCCGAAGCACGCGCCGTATGCCGCGGAACTGAAGACGTGCTGCGCCGACATGCGGTAGCCGACGGCGGCCAGGAGCATGGAGGCGACGAGGCCGGAGAGCGCGGCGATCCATGCTGGTTTGCGCAGCACGGCCAATAAAAAAAGAAGAACCAGGATGGGGAGTGTCGCGATAAGAGCAGAGACGCCGAGGCCGTGGCCAAAGATGAAATAGCCCTGGGCCCAACCAAATGTCATCGATGTCATCGAGCCAACCTTTTAGACGCAGTGGAGAAGGTGTTTGCCGGCAACGCAGATGCTGCCAGGCCGCAGGAGCTGTCGTTCAGGTGTGATCCAACTTTGGTTTTGACCGCGCACCGATGGTACACACTCCGAGCAAATGCGTGGTGCGAGGCAGGTGTCGAACTCTGTCTGCAAGGGAATGCGTCTGGCGCGTGGGGTCAGTACTGCGCCTAAGTCATCGTAGGCGATGTATCAGGTATGCGGAAGCGTTTGAGATTTGCGAGTACGGCCGCCAGATCGATCCCCAGGAGTTCCGCAGGTTGTCCCCCTTCCTTCCCGATCCGGCAAAGTAAAATTGAAGATCTGCGTTTCATATCCAACAATTCATGTGTACCTTTTCTCATATATTAGATATCAAGCATGGAATTATTTCTGGATAGTGCAAATGTGAACGAGATCCGAACAGCTGAGTCATTGGGGACTCTCGATGGCGTTACCACCAAACCTAGCCATATTGCAAAGACAGGGCGGCCTTTCGAGGAGGTTCTGTAGGAGATTTTCGATCACCCACGGACCCGTCAGTGTTGAGACTGTGAGTACCGGTCCAGCCGTTCAATCGGAAGCACACACTCCTCCCGCCCCCGCTCCGCATCTTCGCCGACTTGGCTACGAGAACAAGCACCGACTTCTCCGAATGGCTTATGCCACTCCCCTGAAATACAAGACGGTGTTTACCACTACAAGTAGCACCCGCCAAGACGCTCAGATGTCCATGGAGATGGGGGAAATCAAGGATGGCGGCATAATCTCGGTATTCCAAATCGAAATACCTGATCCCGCGGTATAGCTTCACCAGAGAGATGTCAGCTTGTGTTTCGCTCTTTGGCACGGTTCGCTTGAAGGTACTGAAATACGCGGGTCGGACCGTAGTGACTATAGGTCGCTCATCGTGCCAAGATCGAGATGGGGGGGTACGCGAAATTCAAGGACTTCATGCCCGGTTAGTGGCTGTTCCTCACTCAGAGATTAAGAGCAAACTGGATGCAGAGAAGAAAGCCAAGCAGAAACCTGGTCGAGCGTCGACCTGACGTGATTCCGGCCTGTGTGGCAGCGGCGACATCGATGTTATCCAAGCCGACCCCTGCCCGCCCGACAACGACGAGCTTCGTCCCCCTGCCAAGAGACTTGCAGTCACCTGGGTCTGATTGCGGACGATGAGTGCACGAAAATCGCTGACCCGCTTGGACAACTCTCCGGGAGTTCTCCAAAGTTCCGGCAAAATTGCAACGTCAAACCGCGAGGACAAGGCACCCGCCGCGGCGCCGCGAATGCGTTCCGAGATGAGGATATCGAGCGTGGCTTAGACGTTCCCCTCCACGCAATCGAAGGGTGTGTTCAAGCGTGTGCACCACTGCTGAAGTTCCACTAAGGTCTCATCGGAAACGGCAATTCCTCGCACCAAATTGAGTTTGATATTCCTGGAAGAGCGTTCGCCGGGGATCAATATCTCTTCGACGCCGGGCCGCCGCTTGCTCGCCTTGATCCGATCGATGGTCTCGTCGATACGCTGTTTAAATTCGGCAAGATCGAGGAAAGCAGCGATGTTGAGAAGGCAAAAAAGTGACCGACATCCTGCTTCCGGTCAAGGTCCTTATACATGGACCCAATCTCCGGACCGATCGCCGCGCCGGACAGAACGCCGCTGAACACTTCTATCATCCATGCAAGCGCATAACCTTTGTGTCCGGCCATGGTGAGGACGGTGCCGAGCAGGGCTTGCTGGGCGTCGGTCGTCGGTTCGCCATGTCGATCCACGGCCCAGCCTTCTGGGATTGCCTGTTTCTTTTTCTGAGCAGCGATGATGTTGCCGCGGGCAACGATCGACGTCGCGAGATCGACCTTGACATGAAACCCTTTTCCCGTAGGGAAAGACGCCGCAATCGGATTTGTGCCAAAGAACGCCTGGTAGCCTCCTTCGGGCGACATGGCAGGCTCGCAGTTCGTCATGGCAAGGAGGATCAATCCCTCATCGGCTGCGCGGTTGCAGTAGTACGAGAGCGCACCGAAGTGCTGCGAGTTACGTATCGTTGCTGCCGCAATTCCATTGTTTTTTGCCAGCGGTATAAGGAGATTGGACGCCTTGACGGCCTGGACCTGGCCGAGACCGTTGCCTGCATTGAGCCTGAGAACGCTGCCTCCATTCCGCTCGATGGTCAACTCTGCTAAAGGGGCAATCAGCCCCTTCTCAAGCCTCTGCAGGTAGATGTTCAGGCGCGAGATTCCGTGGGTCGTAATTCCCTGCAGATCCGCGTCGACTAGGGCCCCAGCAAAAGTCTCCGCATCCTCAGATGGGACGCCGACGGCGGTGGCGAGTCTGACAGCCAGACTGCGTATCTCGGATGGCCGAAACCTTTTCATGGGACAGACTGCCTCGAAGATGTGAGATGAAAGTACGGCCAGGTCAAGCGCTTCTGTAAAGCTTCGTCATCACAAACTCGCGATGCCCGAGCGACTCGGCCGCGGTGAAGCGCCCATTCGCTGTGCGGACGATCATGTCGAGGAGCGCATCGCCGGCCTGATCGATCGTCATCTCGCCCTGCAGGATCGGCGATACATCGAAGTCGATGTGCTCTTTCATCGTGGCAACCGTCTTCGGGTTGCCGGAGAGCTTGATCACCGGCTCGATGGGGTTGCCGACGACGTTCCCCTGGCCGGTGGGAAAGAGATGAATAACCGCTCCAGAGGCGGCCCAGAGCGTCACGGCCTCCGCCGCCGCGCTCGACGTATCCATAAACCAGAGGCCGGCCTTGGATGGAGCGACTGCGGGAGGCAGGCATCCGACGAATGTGGTGCGCTTGCCGAGCTTTTCGACATTGCCGAGCGCCTTCTCCTCAATTGTCGTCAGGCCGCCGGCGATATTCCCCTTCGTCGGCTGGGACTCGGAGAGGTCATCTTTCTTCTGACTGAAGACCAGCTTGGTATAGTCCTCGAACGCTGCGAAAAACTCTTTACGAACCTGGTCGTTCGCGGCTTTGGCAGCGACGATGTGCTCGGCGCCGGTCAGCTCGCTTGTCTCGCCGAACGAGGCAGTGCCTCCTTCCTCGCAATGCTTGTCGACGACGTTGCCGACAGCAGGGCAGCTCGCAAGACCGGTCGTGGTGTCCGACTCGCCGCATTTTACACTGATATACAGCTCATGGAGGTCACACACCGTGCGTTGGAGCTCCGTTGCCCATTGCACGTACTCCTTGGCCTGGAAAGAAGCATCGGCGATCGTTCTCAGGTCTCCCTTGCCTTCGATAGAAAAGCCTTTGACGGGCTTGCCGGATTTTGCAATTCCATCCACGATCCGTTGCGTCCACCCCTGCTCAATCCCGATCACCACGACCGCCGCGACGTTTGGATTGCTTCCCGTGCCGATCATCGTTCGAAAGAAAAGATCCAGATCCTCACCGAACTGCAAACGGCCATACGCATGGGGCAGCGCAAGCGTGCCCTTGATGTTGTTGGCCACCGCTTCGCAAGCAGCGTTCGAAATATCGTCGACCGGCAAAATGATGACGTGATTGCGTACGCCAACCCGCCCGTTTTCGCGTTTATATCCAAGAATAGTTCGCTTCGCCATGCTTATGCCCACCTTTTCGTCTTTAGGTTGTGCGTATGGACGTGGTGACCGGCTTTGACGGCCTGAACGATGGTTCCTATCTCACATCCGTACTTGATTGCGGAATCTCCTACCGCGAAGTCCTTCAAAGCGATCTTGTGACCGAGCGGGATCGCCTCCTCGGAGTGAGCTGTAAGAGAATCATTGTTAGTTAAGTTCCTGCCATCGCAGTCGGCGCCAGCCGCGATGTCCACGACCGCCACCCCGACGTTGTCCGACGCATCATGTATCAGAAATTGAATCATAACTACCTCTCTCCTTCTTCGCTTCCGGCGTCGGACAGGATCGTCAGACTCCGCCAGTCGAAATGTGTTTCGTCTCTAGAAACGCTTCCAGACCTTCCGTGCCAACTCGCGCCCCCAGCCACTCTGCGTGACGCCGCCGAATGGACTTTGACTTGTTGCTGGCGCCCGTCGTTGATACCGAGCGTTCCTGCTTCTATCTGTTCGCCAAGCCGGATGCGTCCGATACCGCGGGTCATTGCGTAAGCACTCAATTCATAAGCAGTGTCGTTGGCGCGGCGGATCGCCTCTTCTTCCGTATCGAAGCCGCTGACAGGAAGCGACCGGAGCAAAGGTCTCTTCATGCATACAAACCGCGTCGTCACAGAAGTCTTCGAGAACCGTCGGTTTGAGGAAGAAGCCGGGCGGATTCGCCAGGAGGCGCAGCGATCGCTTGGAACTCGCCGAGTGATTCAGCTTACTTAGGCATGTATAACCAAGCGAGGGTTGCGTCATTAGTTTATCCAGGGTTGAGCCATGTCTCCTCCTCTTGATGGAGGCACGACGCCGCGAGTGTAGTTAGTATGCTCGATACAGACAAAGACAGCAAAGGAGAGATTGAGCTATGCGATTGCCTGTGCGTCGGCGACCCCTCCTTTTTCTTGCGTTGCTTCTTGCGCTGTGGCAGCTTGCGGTCAGCCGCCACCCTGACACACTGCTTCCAGGTCCGTGGGCGGCCGTGCTGGGCATTGTCGACCTCCTCCGTCATGGCTTGCTGTTGAAGTACATCGTTGCCTCGCTCTTTCGCGTGACCTGGGGATTTGCGCTCGCGGCACTCACCGCCATTCCACTCGGCCTTGTCATTGGCTGGTATCGGCGCGCCGAGATGGCGGTCAATCCGATCCTTCAGGTACTGCGTCCGATCTCGCCTTTGGCGTGGATTCCGACGGCGATCCTGTGGTTTGGCGTTGGCGACGTCTCCGCCATCTTCCTCATTTTTCTGGGCTGCTTCTTCCCGCTTCTGCTGATCTCGATCAATGCTGTCCGCGGCATCCCTCTGGTCTACCTGAATGCGGGTCGAAACTTCGGTCTCAGGCCTGTCCAGATCGTGACCCGCGTGCTCTATCCCGCGGTGGTTCCGCAGCTGATTCTCGGCCTGCGCATCACTCTCGGCATTGCGTGGCTGATCGTCGTAGCGGCGGAGATGATCGCGGTCAGCTCGGGTCTCGGCTTCCTTATCGTGGATGCGCGCAACGCCGGCAACCGTTATGACCTCGTGGTAGCCGGCATGATCCTCATCGGGCTCATCGGCCTGCTGCTCGATCTTGGCATGCGCCAGCTCGAAAACTTCCCCTCCTTCCGCTGGGGCTACGCGGAGATCTAAGAGAGAAACCATGCACGCCGCTGCCAGGACTTCCGCAATTACAACGATTCCAGACGCACATGCGCCGGCCTCGCCGAAGTCATCCAAGCTGCGCGTCGACCATGTCTCGAAGAGCTTCCACCGTGACGGTCAGACGACCGCGGTTCTCGACGACATCTCGCTCGATGTGACTGACGGCGAGTTCGTCTGCCTGCTTGGGCCCTCGGGCTGCGGCAAGTCCACACTGCTCAGCGCCATCGCCGGCTTCCTCTCCCCCACAGCCGGCGCCATCACCATCGACGACGAACCGGTGACCGGACCTGACCCGCGACGCATCTTCGTGTTCCAGGAGCGTGGGGTGTTCCCCTGGCTCACCGTCGAAGGCAATATCGGCTTCGGCCTCTTCAACGCTTCCCGTTCCGAACGCGAGCAGCGCATTGCACACTACGTCAGGATGGTTGGCCTGGAAGGCTTCGAGCGCGCCTACCCCGCGCAGCTCTCCGGCGGCATGAAGCAGCGCCTCGAGGTCGCGCGCGCGCTCGCCGTCAATCCGGATATGCTCTTCCTCGACGAGCCTTTCGGCGCTCTCGATTCGATCACCCGCCTCACCATGCGCAGCGAGCTCCTTCGCATCTGGCGAGCTGAGCGCAAGACGATCGTCTTTGTGACCCACGACATTGATGAAGCTGTCCAGTTAGCAGATCGCGTCGTCGTGATGAGCGCGCGCCCGGCCCGCGTTCAACAGATCGTCGTCATTGACATCGCTCACCCGCGTGATCTCAGCTCCTCGAGATACCTTGAGCTTCGCGACGGCATCTTCGAGCAGATCGGGCTGGCCCACAGGATATGAACTCCCTCGCCGAGCCTCGCAGATGGGAGCGCCTGCTGTGGCCGCTCGTTGCTGCCGCTCTCTGCCTGGCCGTGTGGCGCTACGCGGTCATCTTATCGCACACAAAGATCTTCCCATCGCCGTTGGATGTGGCCTTCGGTCTCCGGGAACTCCTCCACAAGCATGTCCTCTGGGCGGACATCGTCAGCTCACTCGAGCGCGTCGCGGTCGGCTTCGGCACAGCCTCTCTGATCGGCATACCGCTCGGCCTTACGCTCGGGTGGTATCCGGCAGCAAACCAAGTGGTCAACCCGGTCCTCCAGATCCTTCGCCCGATCAGTCCCATCGCCTGGATCCCGGTGGCGATCCTCCTCTTCGGTGTCGGCGACGCGCCCGCCGTCTTCCTCATCTTCCTCGGCGCACTATTCCCGATCACGGTTGCCTGCATCGACGGAGTCGCCAATGTGCCGGTCGTCTTCCGGCGCGTTGGACGCAACTTCGGGCTCTCTCCGGTGCGCCTCCTGACCGATGTTGTCTTCCCCGCTGCCCTGCCCAACATCATCGTCGGGCTTCGCCTGGCTTTTGGGATTGCCTGGCTCGTGGTTGTGGCCGCGGAGATGATCGCCGTGGATTCGGGGCTTGGATACCTTGTCATCGACTCTCGCAACTCGGGCAAACGCTACGATCTGGTAGTCGCCGCCATGCTGCTCATCGGCCTCATCGGCCTCATCCTCGACTTCGGCTTCCGCCGCCTGGAAAAGATCAGATCCGTTCGCTGGGGGTTCCGTGATGCGGCTTAAGTCGAAGGCTCTCCTGGTCGCGGCAGCGTGGCTCGTATTGATCTCCGGCCTGCACGGCTATCTGAACGTGAACTGGGCCGCCATCCTCAACGACTACCGCCCGCTCAACCATCGCAAGGTGACCGTGGCCTACATCCCGGTCACCTGCCAGCTCACCTGCCCGGTGACCGACTATATCTCGCGCTACTCCGAGGCTGGTGAGACCTTTTTACCGCGGATGTTTCAGGGCTTCCCCGAGATCAAGGAGGCGCTGATCGCCAACAGGGTCCAGGCGGCTTTTATCGTCGCTCCGCTGGCGATCGCGCTCGCATCGCAAGGCGTTCCGATCAAGGTCGTCTACCTGGGCCACCGCTATGGCAGCGCCGTCGTGGTACGCAAGTCCGGCCCGGTCCATTCCATCTCCGACCTTAAGGGTCGCACGGTCGCCATCCCCAGTCGCTTTTCCGATGAGCGCCTCATCCTCTTCCGCGCCATGAAGGTCGCCGGCCTTAAACCGGGCGACATAAAGATGGTGGAGATGGCGCCGCCCGATGTCTCGGGCGCCCTCGCCGCAGGCGCCATCGACGGATTCTCGATGGGCGAGCCCTTTCCTTCGCAGGCAGAGATGGGCGGCTTTGGCCGCGTCCTCTTTCAGGCGCGCGACTACTGGCCTGACTACATGTCCTGCATTCTGGTTGTTCGGCAGGACCTCATCGACCAGCGTCCGGAGGTCGTTCAGACGCTAGTTGACGGGATTGCCCGCTCGGGTCTATGGCTCGACCAGGGCAAGCCCGAACGCGAGGACGCCGCAGATTTCGTGGGCCGTTTTTACTACAACCAGAAGCCGGCGCTGCTGCGATGGGCGCTCACCAAACCCATGGACCGCGTCACCTACAGCCCGCTCGCACCGCGCAAGCCCGACTTCGATCTTGTCCGCGATCTCATGATGGAGACGGGTGTGCTCAAGAACAAAATCGAGTTCTCGGAGTATACGGATACCCGCTTCTCCGACAAGGCCAGCATCCAGACCGCGTGGAAGTACAGGCCCGGGACGGCGCTGGAGAAGTAAGCGCGTGAAAAGGTAGGGAGGGAGGTCAGGCGACAACATCTGGTGCACAGCTTTGTATCTTCAAGAAAGCGTCTCAATCTCCGCCTCTGCCATCGACCACCGCACGCTCCAAGGGCCGAGTTCGTCCGCAGCGAGCGCAGAGCCCTGCGGCCAGATCACCCGACCCGCAGCTGCAGAAAAGCCCCGTGTCGGCTGCCAGCACAGGTTCGCGTCCAAGTGAAGGGTCTTCCCGTCCGCAAGCGTCCAACGGATGCTCAAGGCGCCCAGGCCGACGACCTTGTAAGAGCCGCAGCTCTCTGTGAGTCCGAGCAGCAGGGGAACAATACTTTCGGCTCGGACCCGGAGAAGGCGTTTGTAAAACTCCAGCCACTCCGCGTGAGATGTCTCGGACGTCTCATCCCATTTGAGCTTTGCGGAGTTGAAGGTCTCCTCTGCCTGCGGATCGGGCGCGCGCGCGAGCTCCGCAGGGTCCGGCTTCGGATCGAGCTTCGAAAGCTGCTCGCAGCGGCCTCTCCGGACTGCTTCGGCGAGATCGCCATGGTAATCGGAAAAGAACGGGAACGGTGTCGAGGCGGCCCACTCCTCTCCCATGAACAGCATCGGGATCTGCGGCAGAAGCAGGTAAATCGAGGCAATCGCGCGCACTGCTTCAGGGGCGGCAATCGCATGAATGCGGTCGCCAAAGATCCGGTTCCCTACCAGATCGTGAGTCTGGATGAACGCCGTGAACGCGGTTGGAGGCACAGCTAGCCTTGCATCAGGCTGGCCTCTCGTCTGGTCTCTCATCTGGGCCGCAATCACGAACCCCTCGGCGAGCGCCTTGCCCAGATTATCGGTTTCGCCATGGTCGTCCATCTGCCGCTCTGTACAGCTCTGGGCCATGGAGGCGCCGAGAAGGTGAGTGATGTCGTGGTTCCACTGGGCGGTGTAACGCTTCGGCTTGCCATCGGCGTCGCGAATTAGCCGCTCGGCGATATTCTGCTCATTCTCGAGGACAAGGTGGACGATGCGATCACCCGCGAGTCCATGGATGCGATCGGCAAGCTCATCGAGTATGTGCGTGGAGCTGGTGTCGATCATCGCGTGCGCCGCATCTAGCCGGAGCCCATCAGCGTGGAACTCTTCAATCCAGTAGAGCGCGTTTTGGATGATGAATTCGCGCACCTGGCGGCTGCACTCCCCGTCGAAGTTCAGCGCCTGCCCCCACGGGGTGCAATGTCTCTCGCTGCAGATCTGCGGGAAATATCTGGGCAGGTAGTTTCCTTCCGGCCCGAAGTGGTTGTAGACGACGTCGAGGATGACCATGAGGCCGCGTGCGTGCGCCGCCTCGATAAATGCCTTGAGATCCTCCGGCCGGCCATAGGCTGAATCCGGGGCATAGAGAAGAACGCCGTCGTAGCCCCAGTTGCGCCGGCCCGCAAAGTCGGCGATCGACATCAACTCGATTGCGGTGACACCGAGCGCGGCCAGGTGGTCCAGCCTGGCTATCGCGCTGCGGAAGGTACCGGCCGCGGTGAAGGCGCCGACGTGCAACTCATAGAGAACCGCCTCAACCCACGGGCGGCCTTGCCAGCCTCGATCATGCCAGATGTAGACGCTGGGGTCGATGACCTCGCTCGGCCCGAAGACGTCCTCGGGCTGGAAGCGGGAAGCGGGGTCGGGGACTTGCGTGCCGTCCGGAAGAACGAATTTGTAGCGGGTACCGGTGCGCGCTTCGGAGGTGATCAGCTCGTGCCACCCATCCGCGTGGGTGTGCATGAGAAGGGGCTCGATCTGCCCCTCGATCTGCAGCTTCATTGAGGCTGCAGCGGGAGCGAAGATTCTGAACCGCACCCGGCCGCTTTCCTCCACCTCTGCACCGAACGGCATACGGTGTACACGGGACAGACCAGGCGCGGCATCGGGCTCAGTTGTCACTGGTCTGCTTACTCTCCAGGGTCCAACGTACCGTCCAGGGATCAAGCTGTCCGGGCTTCGGCTCGGAGCCTTCACGCCAGAGTATGCCTTCGGAGCCGGATGGGAAACCCTGGTGAGCTTTGTCGCACAGATTGGCCGCCAGCTGCAACTGCCCGCCACCGTCGAGCTTCCAGGTGACCAGCACGGCACCTGGTCCGAGGACTTGATAAGACCCGACATTGCCTGAAATCCTGGCCACAATGGGGCGGAGCGCCTCGCGACGAACTGTAAGGATACGCGTGTACCAGTCAAGCCACTCGGCATGCTGGGGTTGGTGCGGTTCACTCCAGTCTAGCTTCGCGGATCGGAATGTCTGCTCGGCCTGCGGGTCAGGAATTCGCTCCCTTCGTTCGGGATCCTGAAACTCCGGGAAGGTGGCAAACTCCTTGCGCCGCCCATCCCGCACCTTCTCTCCCAGCTCACCTTCGAAGTCACAGAAGTATGGAAAGGGCTGCGACGCGGACCACTCCTCCCCCATAAACAGCATGGGGATCTGGGGCAGCAAAAGGTAGACGGCGGCCAGGGCACGCACGGCCTGGGAAGGCGCGATTGCGCTGAGGCGCTCACCGAACGCTCTGTTGCCGATCTGATCGTGATTCTGGATAAAGGCAACGAAAGCCTCGGGGGGCAGGTGGGCGGACCGCTCCCCACGAACGCTCTCGCGGCCGCTCATCGACTCGCCCTGGAAGGCGAAGCCCTGTGCGAGCGCTCGGCCAAGCTTTTCCGAGTCCCCGTTGTAATCCTTGTAGTAGCCTGCGTCCTCATGGGTCGCCGCAGTGTGCAAGACATGGTGCACATCGTCATTCCACTGCGCCGTGTAGTGGACCGGCTGGCCTCGATCGTCACGCTCCAGCCAGCTGGCTGCGTTGTTTTCGTTCTCAAGAATCAGGTGGACCGGGCGGCTGTTCTCCGAGTTGCGCACCTGGGAACGAACGCGCTCGGCCAGCTCATGGAGCAGGTGCTTCGGACCGTCATCGAGGATTGCGTGAACTGCATCGAGGCGGAGGCCATCGAGATGAAACTCCTCGATCCAGTAAAGGGCGTTGTGGATGACGAGTTCGCGCGCGTTTGTGCTGTTTTCGCTGTCGTAGTTGAGGGCATCCCCCCACGAGGTCTTGTGCCGGGTGGTGAAGATCTCCGGGAAGTACGTCGAGAGATAGTTCCCGTCGGGGCCGAAGTGGTTGTACACCACATCCAGGATTACGCTTATCTCGCGCTCATGGGCCGCCTCGATCAGCGCCTTCAGATCCTCCGGCCGACCGTATGCCGAATCGGGAGCATAGAGCAGAACACCGTCATATCCCCAGCCGCGCCTGCCAGGAAAATCCGCTACCGGCATGATCTCAATCGCAGTCACACCCAGTTGGGCCAGGTGGTCAAGCTTATCCTTTGCCGCGGAGAAGGTGCCTTCCCCGGTGAACGTTCCGATATGCAACTCGTAAAGAACCGTCTCTGCCCAGGGGCGGCCCTTCCACGCCAGGTCCCGCCATGCGTATGACCCCGGTGAGACGACCTCGCTCGGTCCATGCACGTCCTTCGGCTGGAAGCGCGACGCAGGATCGGGGACGCGCAACCCGTCCGGCAGCACGAAGCGGTAGAGCGTGCCGGCGTGAGCCTTGGCGGTGACGATCTCGTGCCAGCCCTCGGGGCTGCGGGTCATCGGCAACGGCTCCGGCTCGCTGTCGATCTCGATGCTTACGGATGCCGCTCCGGGGCCCCATAGCCGGAACCGCACACTTCCATCGAGCATGACCGCAGCACCGAACGGCATGGGATGAACTCTTTCGGTCGCTCCGGCATCTGCGGGAACTGGGTCAACGCGTTCAGTCTCCTCCTGTGCTCCGGCATTGCTTATGAGTGTTGCTGACATGCTGCTGCCCTCTGCTCGATCCGCACGGCTGGATCTCCTCCGCACTACCGGTTCTTCGCTCCGAACTCCCGGGTGTACTGCTTCAGATAGCAATTCTTGAGCCGTGGTTGTGCGCCGGTCATGATCGCAAGCGCGACATCCAACATTGCCGGTGCCGAGCGCCGGCTTCGGAAGGGCTCTTCGACCCAGTTCCAAGGATTGATCTTTGTGATGTGAACGCAATCCTTATGCGAGTGGTCCGGTCGGCACGTGCTTTGCGTGGTCCAAGGCACGTTACAACCCACGACGTCCAGTGCGCGATCCTTCCTAACGCGCTAACCTCATTAAGCAGTATCAGAAGAGGGTCGCATGGGCGGAAGCAACCACCATAAGAACGTGTCACGTGACGATGCGCGGATCGTTCAGGTCGAAGTCATGAATGACGCTTTCGTCATCGTCGTTTTTTCCAATGGAGAATCGTTCAAGCTCGAATCCGAAAAGCTGAAACAGCTGGCGGTGAGTTCGGCGGCCGAGATAGCCTTGCCGGAAGAGGACTGACCCTGATCCGCTTAGCAGGCAGCGCCACCGCGAAACACACAGCGAAAGACCCATCAGAGGTGTCGGCCAGGAATACTGGCTGGCCCCATGGCGCGTGCGGGGCAGCCGCGGGTGCTGTTTGCCATGCTGGTAGAACGCTTGACACGGTAGTCTACTGCCTATACGTTTCTATCCCGGACGTCACCGCTCACGAAAAACTTGCTTCGATGTGGCGTAGGAAAGAGTTGGCTATGAGCTTGAGCCGGAACCTCAGGACGGTGGTGACGGACAGTCACTTCATCGTGCCGTTTATTGTCCTGATAGCGGGGATAGCGCTGCTGGTGCTGCTGCATTAAGCCGGTTGCGGAGACAGACGATGCGCGAGGAGATCGGATGGGCCATGGTTTGCCGGTGATTGCAAAGGGGGGCTTGTCGCTTCACGCCTTGGGCGTGATCTGCGGGCTCGCCGCGGGCGTCTGGCTGGGCGCAGCCGAGGCCCCGACCAAGCTGGTGAATGTCGGATTGTCTCCCTTTGCCGTGTCGCTGTGCATGGTCGCGGGAGTCTTTACGGCGAGGTGGACTTTTCCGACGCTGCTGAAGGGAACCAGCTACGTCTTCGCAGACCTGATGGAGAAGAAGCACCTGATTGTCTGGGCTCTGCTGGCCGGGGCTCTATGGGCCGTAGCCAATACGCTGACGGTATTTGCGATTCGGGATGTAGGTCTGGCCGTGGCGTTTCCGCTCTGGAATGCCAACTCCCTCATCGGCCTGCTGTGGGGCAGAGTGCTGTTCCGCGAGTTGGAAGGGGCGAGCGGAAAGACGATCGCCAAGGTGGTCGCGGGTGGCATCGCGGTGGTGGCCGCGGCAGTGATGCTGGGGTTCAGCACCCTGCATGGAGGAGGGTCGGCGACGCAGCACGGTCTCAGCGGAATCATAGCGGCGCTGGGAGCAAGTTTGATGTGGGGAACCATGTATGTGCCGTACCGGAAGGCGTACATCAGCGGCATGAACCCGCTCTCGTTCGTAACGGCGTTCACGGTGGGCGAGTTGGGTACGGTGTTCGCCCTGGCAGTGACTCTGGGTGGCGGGACGCATGCAGTGCTGGCCGAGGTTGCGTCCGCGCGAGGCGTGCTCTTCTGGCTCTTTCTGGGCGGATTTGTATGGGTGATCGGAGATCTGTTTCAGCAGTTCGCGGCAAAGTATCTAGGAATCGGGCGGGGGATCCCGCTGTCCAATACGAATCAGCTCTGGGGGCTCGCGTGGGGCGCGCTCGTCTTCGGAGAGTTGGCGACGGCGAACCGGGGACACCGCATGCTTGTGATCGCTGGGTCGGCAATGATGATTCTGGGCGCGTTTGCGATCAGCACAGCGGTGGCGGGAGAACGGGAGCAAAGCTCGACGAATGAGGCGCTGCTCCGCGAGTGCAAACGGTACGGATTGAGCTATGAACGAACCCTGGCCGCGATGGCAGGGGATGAGTTTGGCGGGCGCGATCAGCGGCGGCGTTGGTGGGATTACGTCATTGTTATGGCGGCAACAGGAGTCTTTGTCTGGCTCGGAATGCATGCGGAGGTGCCACCGCTGGCAATGAATCTACGCTGGGTGGCGGTGCTGGCTGTTGCTCTGGTGGCGAGTGTTGTAGCAGGTGGATGGAGTTTGTGGCGGCGAACGCGCTTTTCCTGATCGCACATGGAACGCGGATTCAGGCTGTGGTATTTCAAGGTTTGCAGGGTGATGCGACAGGAGCTTTTCGATGGCAGTTCGCCTGAAGGATATCGCGCGCGATCTCGGCGTTTCGGTGGTCACGGTATCCAAAGTTCTGCGCGGAAACACCGATATCAGCCAAGAGACGCGACGGCGCGTTCTGAAGCGAATGAAGGAGCTAAACTACCAGCCGAATATGATGGCGCGCGGTCTGGCGAGTGGCCGGACGTATACGGTGGGGCTGGTGGTTCCGGACCTTGTGCATCCTTTTTTCGCGGAGTTTGCGAAGGCCCTGAGTGGCATATTGCGACCAGCCAACCGGGCACTGATTCTAGCCTCTTCCGAAGAAGACCCGGAGATCGAACAGGGCGAGATCCGGACGCTGCTGCGGCGCGGTGTGGACGTGCTGCTGATCGCATCGTGCCAGGCGAGCTTGCGAAACTTCTATGAGTTGGGGGATCAACGAACACCATATCTGCTGTTCGACCGCAACTTCCCCCACCTCGCAGCCCATTTCGTCGGCTCGGACGATGTCAGTGCGGGCGAGATCGCAACGCGGCACCTGATCGAGCTTGGGCGAAGACGGATCGCACATATCGGAGGGAAGAACACCAGTCCTTCCTTCGACCGGCTGCGCGGGTTCCGGAACGCGATGGCGGAGGCGAGACTGCCGGTGCCGGAGCATTTTGTGGTGATCCGCGATCGGGTGGAGGAGACCGGAGATGCGGTGGGATTTCTAGCGATGCAGGATCTGTTTCGTGGCGGAACGCGACCCGATGCGGTGTTTTGTTACAACGACCTGACGGCGGTGGGTGCGATCGAGGCAGCGATCGAAGCGGGCCTGAGGGTGCCTGAGGACGTGGCGGTGATCGGCTGCGGGAACTTCCGGTACGCGCGATATCTCAGGGTGCCGCTGAGTTCGATCGATCAGGGAACAGCAGAGTTGGGCCGGGTTGCGGGGGAGGTTGCGCTGGACCTGTCGGAGACTCCGCAGCAGCCGCCCAGGAGCATCCTGCTGAAACCGACGCTGGTGAAGCGGCGCTCGACTGGTGGATAGGCCTGCATCGACCGGACAACTGGGCTGGAGGATAGGGTAGAGGGATCTGTGGCTCGGATGGTTGACGAGCGCGAAAACACGGAAGCGACGGAAATAGTTTGCGCTAGCGATCGCTCAGAGCTATAGTTAGCGGTGACTGAAATGGCGGGTCCGGATCTCTCGCCCGAGGAGCAACTGTTATGGCTACGATCGCGACAAACGCGCCGCTGAAAGACATGGATGAGTGGGATGAATTTCTGACAGGGCGCTACCAGGAAGGCAAAACCGAAGATCAGTTTCGGCAGTATGACGCCGAGGCGAACCCGGGCGTTGCGGAGTTCTATCGGCTGAACCACCAAAATCAAACGTTTGACTATGTGATGGCGAAGGAGAAAGAGTACTTCGGCCTGAACAAGAGGGAGAAGTCGATCTGGGAGGCGGCGGAGTTCTTGAATACGCTGGTAGACGACAGCGATCCGGACACTGACCTGACCCAGATTGAACACCTGCTGCAGACATCGGAGGCGATCCGCAGAGACGGGCATCCGCGATGGTTCGTGCTGACGGGCTTTATTCACGATCTTGGGAAGGTGCTCTGTCTGTGGGGCGAGCCGCAATGGGGCGTGGTGGGCGACACGTTCCCGGTCGGGTGCGCGTACTCCAAGGACATCGTATTCCCGGAGTATTTCCAGGCCAATCCTGACATCCACAACCCGCTTTACCAGAGCAAATTCGGTATTTACGAACCAAACTGCGGTCTGGATAAGGTCCATCTGTCTTTTGGGCACGACGGATATATCGGCGAGGTCATGAAGAACTACATGCCCGAGGAGTCGCTCTACATGTTGCGCTACCACTCCTTTTACGCCGCGCATCGGCACGGGGCGTATCGACACCTCATGAGCAAGCACGACATCGAGATGCTCGAGTGGGTGAATAAATTCAATGTGTACGACTTGTACTCAAAGGGCCACACCAAGCCGAACGTTGCCGAACTGAAGTCATATTACGACGATCTGTTTGCGGAGTTCTTTCCGGCGAAGATCGCCTGGTAATGACGGGATTTCACCGTCAAGAGCCTTGGGGCACGCTGCTGACCAAGGCTCTTCATTATTCTGGAAGGGGAAGTGGAGGAATTGCCGCCACGCGATGAGCCGAAGCCTGGGGTTTTACCTGGTCCAGATGTTCCCTGAGTAGCAAAACCGCCAATCTTCACGCCCCTTTGATCTTTGGTTAAACACGTGTACATACGCGGCTGGGAAGCTGTGTGTGGGTACCTGCGTGGACATCTGCGGCAACGCGAAGCCAAGTTCGCGTTATTTCTAAGGTACAAAGGGTGTGCCATATAGATAACAAGTTACTTACCATAACAATGCAGTTTCCGCAGTTAGCGGTGTCTGACGCATTTTGCTTGACGGCATTGGCCGTGCCTGCGTAATGTTTGCGGCACACTCAGAAGATGAACAAAGTGAGCGCTGAAACGTGGAACACAATTGCAGAACCACTGACGTGACCGGGCTCGAGAATGGAAGAGGGTACGATGCGAAGCAGACAACCAGATGCAAATGGACTTAGAGCAATTCTGAGCAAGAAGATTTCAGTGCCAGCAATTAGAGGTTGGATCTCTCTGGCGTTTGCGATCTTGTTGCTGCTTCCGGCGACAAAGGCGCACGCGCAATTCGAGACAGCATCCGTCCTGGGGTATGTGCGGGATACGTCAGGCGCAGTGATTCCGAATACGGCGGTCACGCTGACCAACAACGCCACCTCCATCACGCAGACCTCCACGACCGACGGCGAGGGCAAGTACGAGTTTGCAAGCGTGCCTATCGGCGAGTACCACGTGGACGCCCAAGCCACGGGATTCGACAGGTCGCAGACGCAGACCTTCAGGGTTACGACGAACGCACGCCAACGGGTCGATGTCGAAATGAAAGCCGGCTCTGTATCCGATACAGTTACGATCTCTTCCGCACCGACGCTGCTGGAGACGGAGACAAGTTCGCGCGGACAGGTCATTGGGACCAGAGAGATCGAGAATCTGCCCCTGAATGGAAGGTCCTATGCGGACCTTGTGCTCCTGGCTCCGGGGGTGCGGAAGTCTGCCCTAGAGGACCAAACCACAACGAATCGCGAGGCGTCGTTCAATGTGAACGGGCAGAGGAGCGCCTTCAACAATTTTCTTCTGGACGGTTTGGACAACAACTCGTACGGGACGTCGAACCAGGGGTTTGCGAACGAAAACATTCCTCCGTCGCCGGATGCGGTCTCGGAGTTCCGTCTTGAGACGAACAACTATTCGGCCGAGTACGGCCGGGCTTCGGGCGCCGTTATCAACGCGAGCATTCGCCGGGGCACGAACCAGTTTCATGGGCGCGTCTGGGACTACCTGCGTAACACCAACCTGAATGCGATCGGACCGTTTGCGCCTCCCGGCAACGTGAAGCCGACCTTCATCCGGAACCAGTTTGGCGGCACGATCGGTGGACCGATCTGGCATGACCACACCTTCTTTTTTGCAGATTATGAAGGCACTCGGCAGATTGCAAAACAGTTCGCTGCCGCGACGCTGCCGAACGCGGAGCAGCGATCCGGTGTGTTTTTGCTGCACAGACTGGACGGAACGTCTGCGCCGATCCCGATCCAGAACCCGGTCACTGGTGTGGTGTACGCGAATGGAGTCATTCCGGCTGCGGATCAGACGGCATTCGCGAAGGCGGTGCTGGCGAATCTGCCGGCGCTCACGACCGCCGCACCCCTCTCAACGGCGGCGGCATTTTCCAATAACTACTCCAACTTCCCGCGAGGCACGATTCAGGATGACAAAGGCGATATACGGTTGGACCACACGTTTGGACCAAGGCTGAGCGTCTTTGGGCGGTACAGCGATCACGAGGCGGCAATCTTCGCTCCGCCGACATTCGGCGGGAGAGCGGGGGGAAATGCGAATGCAAATGTCAACATCCTGAATCGCCAGGTCGCAGCGGGTGTGACGTATGTGATCACGCCCACATCACTGCTGGATGTACGGATCGGGCATTGGGAAGAATGAGGGTGGCAAAACCCCGTTCGGGGGCGGCCAGACTTCCCTGTTGACAGAGAACGGAATCACGAACGGGATCCCGACCGACCCGCGGCTGGTGCGAGCGCTGAACGCCCAGGCGGTGAGCGGATTTGCGCAGTTCGGAGCACAGCCGTCGAATCCCCAGTTTCAGAATCCTTTTGTGATCAATCCAAAGGCAAACTACACCTTTGTTCATGGGAAGCACTCCATGAAGGTGGGATACGAGTATCAATCCATCAATACTCAGATCAATGACTTCAACCCAAGCTATGGCCAAGACAACTACAGCGGCGCCTTTTCCGCAGTGGGGACAGCGCCCACCGATCCGAGCAACACCTCCGCAAGTGCGCAGATCGCACAGGCACGCAACCTGGCTGATTTCCTTTTAGGGAACCGCAATTCGTATTCGCTGACAAACTACACGATCGTGGACCTGCGCCAGCGGATGAACTTCATGTACTTCCAGGACGACATGAAGCTGATGCCGAATCTGACCATCAACGCAGGCCTCCGCTACGAGCTCGTCACTCCGCAATATGAAGCAAACAACAAGCTGGCGAACTTTGATCCAGTGACGAAGACGCTGATCCAGGCGAAGGATGGGTCGATCTACAACCGCGCTCTGGTCAACATGCCGCTGACCAACGTTGCACCGCGGTTTGGGCTGTCGTACAGCGTCGCTCCGCAGACGGTGATCCGGGCAGGATACGGGATCAGTTATACGCAGTACAACCGGGCGGGAGGCGAGAATAACCTTACCTACAACGGCCCGAATGTGATCAATGCGAGCATCACGCAAATCAGACCGACGACATCGAACCGGTGTACGACCGATACGCAGGATCAGACGCAATGCTTCCGGCAGACCCAGCAGGGGTACTCCACCACCTTGATCGCGGCTTCGGCGTTCAATCCTTCCAAGGTGCAGTCGCGGTATATCCCGGCGGACACGAAGACGGGGTACGTGCAGAGCTACCATCTGTCGGTGCAGCATCAGCTGCCAGGCGGGGTCGTGATGGACGTCGCCTATGTCGGCAACAAGGGAACCCACTTACAAATATTGGGCGACTACAACCAGGCAACGCCATGCGTGGCGAGTGTGGGCGTGACCTGTCCCGCTTTCCAGGCGCGGCGGCCGGTGCCGAACTTTGCCACGGTGGAGATCGCGTTTGGCGGCGGCTCGTCAAACTACAACTCACTGCAGCTGAAGGTGGAAAAGAGGTATGGCAACGGGCTGTACCTTTTGAATGCATTTACATACGGAAGGGCCTTTGACGTTGCTTCGGGACACCTTGAGACGAACAATGGCGACAACTCGCGGGTGAACCTGGCCAACATCGGAGGGGACTACGGTAAGTCGTCGTACGACCAGCCGCTCAACAATACAACCTCAATTCTGTACGACCTACCGTATGGGAGAGGCCGCAGGTTTGGCTCAACTGCGCCATATCTCTTGCAAGCGGTGCTGGGTGGTTGGCAGACGACTGTGATCAATACGATGACGAGCGGCCTGCCGGTGAATCTGACCTATACGTTGAGCAGCGCGTCGAGCCTGTTTGTGACGGACCTGTACAGTTACCGTCCGAATGTCTCGGGCAATGTGATTGCGCCGGGATCGAACCGGGCGAAGACGCCGACCGCCTTGACGGGTTACCTCAACCGCAGCGTAGTCTCACTTCCGACAACGACTCCCTTAGGGACGGCCCAGCGAAATCTGGCCCGATCGTATGCCTTCTTCCAGACGGACCTGGGGCTCCACAAAGCTTTTCCGTTATGGAGAGAAGGATCTAACCTGGACTTTCGTGCAGAGGCGTTCAACGTGCTAAACAAGGTCAACTACCAGGCTCCGGATGGGAACTTCACCAACTCCACATTTGGCTCGATCACTTCGGCGTACCCGGCGCGACAGCTGCAGCTAGCAGCCAAGCTGATCTTCTAGGAAGGCAATGACGACAGAGAGAAGAGCAAAGGTGCAAATCGGTCTCCATGCGCTCGTGCTCCTGTTGGCGAGCCCACTCCTTGCGGCGGTTGCGGCCAGAGCGCAAGGGACAAGCGTGACGGACCAAGACCGGCGGGTGCACGTCAATGAGATCCAGGTGATCGGATCGCATAACAGTTACCATGCGGGTTTCGCGCCCAGCGAGCGGAGATGGATGGAAGCGCATAGCCCGCGGGCGTTGCGATCACTCGACTACCATCACCCGCCTTTGCCGGATCAACTCTCGGGCGGCGTTCGGCAGATCGAGATCGATATCTTTGCGGATGCGAAAGGCGGCAGGTTTGCTCATCCGGCGATTGTGCGAAAGGTCGCTGTGGCTGGACTCCCGGCCGACCCCGACTTCGATCCACGCCATGAGATGGACCTGCCCGGCTTCAAAGTGATGCATGTGCAGGATTTGGACGAGCGCAGCTCCTGCCATAGTTTTGTCCTGTGTCTTACGGCTGTGCGCTCCTGGTCGAAGGCGCATCCGGGGCATCTGCCGATCTTCATTCTGGTCGAGACGAAACAAGGCGCCTTGCGTGAACTGCCTGACGCGGTTCCGACAGAGCCCTTCACGGCCGCGGCCTTCGATGCGCTGGACGCGGAGATCCGGTCGATCTTCAAGCCCGGCGAGATCCTGACCCCGGATGAGGTGCGCGGAGGCTCGGCGACACTGAACGAGGCAGTGCGGACGCATGGCTGGCCGACGCTCGAACAGGCACGGGGCCGTGTCATCTTCCTGATGGATCAGAGATCCGCAGAGCCGATCTATGTGCAGGGACATCCCTCGCTGCAGGGGCGCGTTCTATTTACCAATGCGGTTCTTGGCGCGCCCGATGCGGCGTTCACGGAAGAGAACGAAGGAACGCGTGAGCACATCGACGCTCTGGTTCGCCAGGGCTACCTGGTGCGTACGCGGAGTGATGAAGGGACCGAACAGGCCCGGACGAACGACACGACCAGGCGGGACCTGGCTCTTTCCAGCGGGGCACAGATGGTCAGCACGGATTACCCGGCTGCGGAGCCCTCACCGTGGACGGCCTATGCGGTTGGGCTGCCCCATGGACTCGTGGCACGGTGTAATCCGGTGAACAAGCCGGCGCGATGTGAGGATCGTCTGCTCGAGCCGACCGCTGGCCCACGGTAACCCGCCAGTCTCCCGGGGTGGTTCGCCGGTGTCGCGGGACCGCGCGCCCATCGACTCCGACTCGCCCGCAGATTGAGCTGAGGCTGATCGAAGACCACCCTGTTCAGAGAGGTTGAATTCTGTTGACAATCGTGTCAATGAGCAGCAGGCTTTCAATCAGACAAGTTTACGTTACCGGTAACGATTGGCAAAAGAGGCCTCAGTGCATGGCACTGGACCACGTCCTCTGCACTAAGAGCTGGTGCTGTGTGTCGTACATTCATTCTCCCGGAAGGAGTCAGCGCATGATTTTCTCTAAACTGAACAGTATGTCTTTCAAAGCCGCACGACACCGAGCCATCTTTGTTCTTGTATCGGCCGTAGTCCTCCTCCCGGCCATAGCGGCTCAGGCGCAGCTCGACAAGGGCGCCGTCACCGGCACCTTGCGTGATCCAAGTGGATCCGTGGTGCCGAATGCAACTGTAACCGTGAGGAACACCGCAACCGGCATCACGACCAAGGTCACGACCAACGACGACGGAACGTACCAGGTACTGGCGTTGAATCCGGGAACGTACTCGATTGAGGCAACCGCCTCGGGGTTCGGCACGGCCAGAGACCCGCAGGTTGAAATTCACGTAAAGAGCCGCGCGGAGGTTGATTTCACGCTGCAACTGGGCGCCGTGTCGCAGCAGGTGGAGGTTCGGGACACGGCGGCCGCGCTGCAGACGCAATCCGCGGATGTGGGCACCACCATCGGCACAACCCAGATCAACGATCTACCCCTGAATGCGCGACGCTATGCCGATTTAGCGCTGCTCTCGCCGGGCATCTTCAAAAATCCCGCCGTGGCGAATGCAGCGCCCGATCGTTTCAGCTCCAACGGCAATTCCGAGACGCAGAACTACTTCGCGTTGGACGGGGTCGACAACAACTCCGGATCCACAAATCTGCAGGAGGGCTCGGTGCAGAATGTCCAGCCTCCGCCCGACGCGATTCAGGAGTTCCGGGTGCAGACGCGAACCTACTCGACCGAGTTCGGGACCTCGGCCGGAGCGGTGATCAACGCGTCCACCAAGAGCGGGACCAACGACTTTCACGGAAATGTGTGGGAGTACGCGCGCAACAGCGTCTTCGACTCGAACACGTATTTCAACCGACAAAAGAACATCCCCAAGGGGAACTTCAGCCAGAACCAGTTCGGGGGCACCCTGGGTGGACCGATCTTCCACGATCGCACCTTCTTTTTCGCCGACTACCAGGGGCTGCGCAGTGGGCAGCGCGTCACCAAGTCTTCGGTCGTGCCGTCAGCCCGGATGAAGACCGGCGACTTCGGGGAGTTGAACCCCACGGTGTATCCCCTCAACAGCGTTGCCACGGGCCAGGCTGGCTGCATCACGACCGCGACGATGCGAATTGCGGCAAACTGCATCGACCCGGTAGCCGCGAAACTGGCCGCCCTGTTTCCCGACCCGAACGATCCTTCCGTGCCGGTATGGACGGGCGCCTCGAACTACAACTTCGTCTATGACCTCCCTCAACAGGTGAACTCGGCCGATGGCCGCATCGATCACAAGATCAACGAAAAGGATTCGGTGTTCGGTCGGTACAGTTTTCTGAGGCAGCACCGGCAGGACCCCCCATGGACCTCTAATCTGATCGCTGGCAATGGCGGCTTCGCGACGGACTACCGCATCACCAACCAGGGTCTGGCCCTGGGCGAGACGCACATCTTCTCCTCGACGACGGTGAATCAGGCGCGGCTCGGCTTCTCACGCGACAATGCTGTCAGCGGACCGATTGGTTTGCCGCTTGGTACATCGAACGCAGCGGACTACGGCCTCACCGGAATTCCCGCATCGCCCTACACTGCCGGCATTCCACCGATCTACATCTCCGGATTGGTAAATCTCGGCACCGATCGCTTCCGGCCGCAGTACCAGGTCGCGACGGTCTACCAGTTTGTCGACACTTTCAACAAGCTTCTCGGAAACCATGGCCTGATGGCGGGTTACGAGTACCACCGCACATCCAATAATTTCCTGGACCTGCAGGCGCCTCAGGGGTTTATCCAGTCCACCGGAATTTACTCGAATAAATCCGGCTTCGGCTTCGCCGATTTCCTGCTTGGCGACGTAGCGTCCACGATCTACAACACCCCGCTGTCGGTGCATGACTTTCAGCCAGGCCACTCTGTCTTTGCGCAGGACACGTGGCGGCTGGCCCGTCGCTTTACGGCCACCTATGGGGCTCGCTATGAGCTGTTCGCTCCGGTTCTGAACCGCACCAACTCCGTCGCGAACTTCTCGCCGGCTAACGGCGGAACCCTCATCCCAGCAGCCGCAAATGCTGGTGACTGGGGTTCGCGGACGTTGATCAATCCAGACAAGAACAACCTCGCGCCGCGGGTCGGCTTTTCCTACGAAGCAGCACCCAACATCGTCTTTCGCGGGGGCTACGGAGTCTTCTACCAGTTCATCAATCGCATCGGATCAGAATCCATCCTGGCGCTCAATCAGCCTTTCCTAAAAGCTGTGCTTACAAGCCAGACATCCGGAAGTGTGGCGCCGGTATTTCAGTTGAAGAACGGGTTTCCAGGGTCGACGTATGCCGCTGCTACCGTTCCGCTCTACCTGCAAAAGAACAACTGGCAAGACCCGAATCAGCGCACCAGCTATGTGCAGCAGGCAAGCTTTGGATCTCAGATCCAGATCACGCCGTCAAGCGTTGTCGAGGCGACGTGGGTCGGAAACTGGGGTCACAAGATGAATCGCTTACGCAATGCGAACCAGGGCGTGGTGACGGGGTATGCCTCGCCCACACAGGCGCGCGTACAGTTTCCGTACGCCAACCTGAACACCGCGACAACAACTGTGGCAGGTGCCGGAGCGCACAGCTTTCTGGAGCTGGCCACCAACGACGGCAACACCAGCTACAACGCCCTGGAGCTGAGTGCACGCCGCACCATGACGAATGGCCTCTCGTACCAGGTCAGCTACACCTGGTCGCACGCGTTCTCCGACTTCGCCGATAACCTCACCGCGGGATCGACTCCGCAGAACGCCTACGATTATGCCCATGAACGATCGAACTCACCCTTCGATCAACGTCACCGCTTCGTTGCCGCGGCGGGTTGGAGGATCCCCGTCGGGAGGGGAGGCCTCTTGCTCAACAGCGATTCGTTGGCTTCACGTCTGCTGGGCGGATGGCAGCTCAATGCGATCGTAACCCTGCAGACCGGAAATCCCTTCAATGTGACCGCCTCCGACAACAGCCAGACTGGCGGCAACCATGCGAGCTACGCGAACTGTCTCAGCGACCCGTTCCTCGGGGCCACCAGCAGTCGTGAGCAGGAGACCAACCCGGCCAATCCCCTGCGATACATTCGTCTGAGCGCGTTTTCGCAACCTGGCGTCGGCACCTTCGGCTCCTGCCGTCCTCGTATGTACCATGGGCCCGGACGACAGAATTCCGACCTGAGCGTCTTCAAGCAGTTCCGGCTGGGAGAGGTGCGGCAGATTGAGCTCCGCTTCGAGGCATTCAATGCTCTGAATCACGCAAACTTCGGCAACCCGTCAGCCTCGGTTGCAAACCCCGCAACCTTCGGTCAGATCACAAGCGTTGTGGGCGATGCGCGGCAGATTCAGGTCGCGGGCAAGTTCTATTTCTGACGGCTGCAGGCGCCTGTCGTCAGTTGGCCAGAGGTGATCGGACCGACGAGCTTTGCAAGGAAGATAGACACGATGACGAGACCGGCACTTCGACGATCGCTGCAGGCTGCGCTGGTGGCAGGGCTGCTATCCGGAGCTTCCACCTACAGCCTGGCCGCCCCAGGTGCGGACAAGCAGGTCACGGATGCGCGTCCCATTCCGCCGGATCGTGGCGCGGCGGGCACGTGGGACTTGTTGAAGAAGCTTCATACGCGCGCCAGCCTGCTGATGATCGTGGCGCATCCAGACGATGAAGATGGAGCGACGCTGGCTTATGAGAGCCGGGGGCGCGGGGTCCGTACCAACCTGCTGCAGCTGAATCGCGGCGAGGGTGGAGCAAACGTGATGTCCGGCGATCTTTGGGACGCGCTCGGTCTGGTGCGGACTGAAGAACTGCTACAGGCAGGGCGCTTCTACGGCATCGACCGCCAGTTCTTCACGACAGCGGCCGACTACGGCTTTTCGAAGTCGCTCAAGGAGGCTCTGGATCAGTGGGGGCACGATCGCGAACTGGGCGAGGCGGTGCGCATCGTGCGCATAAGCCGGCCTCTGATCGTCTGCTCCGTGTTCGTTGGCGGACCCACCGACGGCCACGGCCATCATGCGACAGCGGGCCTGATGTCGCAGGAGGTCTTCAAAGCTGCGGGCGATCCGAAGATGTTTCCCGAGCAGATCCAGGAGGGGCTGCAGCCCTGGGAGCCTGTCAAGGTGTACGCGCGCGTTCCGTTTTTCCGGACCTCCGAGAAGGGGGCTTACGACTATGCGAACCACCGGTGGGGACCGCTCGGTGTGACCAATCATGTGACGGAGAAATGGGAGCCGGGACCGGTCGCGACCACGCTCACCGTTCCGGTAGGCACCTTTGACAACATGGCCGGTTTGACCTACCTGCAGATTGCCCGCGAGGGCCTGGGCTACCAGAAGTCGCAGAACGGCGGCGGTGAGGTTCCGCTCCCCGGGCCGCAGCTCAGCATGTATCACCGCTTCGGATCGCATATCGAGGCGAAGGACAAGGAAGCGAGCTTCTTCGACGGTGTCGACACCTCCCTTGCCGGGGTCGCCAGTCTTTCTGGTACGACCCCGCCCGAATTCCTGAGCACAGGTCTGGCCGCAATCAACAGCTCGGTCGAGAGCGCGACCGCAGCCTTCGTGGCCCAGGATCCCTCGACGGTCGCGCCCATGCTGGCTGCTGGAATGAGCGCAACGGAGAACCTCATCCGTGAGGTCGAGAAGAGCTCGCTTGCTCCCCAGCCAAAGTACAACATCCTGTACGAGCTCCGAGTGAAGCAGCGCCAGTTCAATGAGGCGCTGGTCTCCGCGCTTGGCCTGAGCATGGAGGCCGATATCGTACCCGCTCCCCGGGCCGACGGCGCGCCGCCCGAGTTCCGCAGGACACAGACCACCTTTCAGATGGGAACTCCAGGCAGGAGCATCCATGTCAGCGTCCATCTGTTTGACGGCGGCAAGCAGCCGGTTACGATCAAGAGCTTGACGCTGGTTCCTTCCTCCGGAAAGGACTGGAAGCTCTCAAACGAGGGAGCTGCCTCCGCCGCAACGCTTGAAGGTGGAAAGGCGACAGATACACGCTTCGGCGCGACGATCCCTGCGGAAGAGCCTTACACGAAGCCCTACTTCAGCCGGGTCAACCTCGGCGAGTCGCGGTATAGCGTCGTCGATAAAAAGGATATCGGCCTGCCGCTCGGGCCGTACCCGCTTGAGGCCAGGGCGGTGTTCGACTACAAGGGCGTGACGCTCACGGCGTCGAAGGTGGTTCAGGTGGTCAGCCAGATTGAGGGGCCCGGAATTCTGCGCTATCCCATGCCCGTCGGCCCACCGGTCTCGATCGCCTTAAGCCCGAGCGCAGGCGTCCTTCCGATGGATCTCGCCTCCTTCCCGGTCAGCGTCCGTCTGCATAACAACGTGGAAGGCAAGGCCACCGAGAGCGTTCATCTCAGCCTGCCGGAAGGTTGGCGGGCAGAGCCGGCATCGCTGCCGGTGAGCTTCAGCCAGACGGGCGAAGAGCAGACCGTAGCCTTTACGGTGTACCCGAAGACCACGTTTGGGAACTCGTATGAGATCACGGCGGTCGCCGAACTCGAGGGCAAGCCTTACACGGACGGGTACGTCGTCACGGGGTACACCGGGTTGCGTCCCTACTTCCTCTACAGCAAAGCCCGCTATCGGACGAGCGCGTCGGACGTGAAGATGGCGCCAGGGCAGAGGATCGCGTACATCGAGAGCAGCGGCGACGATGTGCCGGCGTCGCTGGCGGCGCTGGGCGTGCACGTCACCTTTCTTTCCACACAGGAGCTCGCCAGCGGTGATCTCAGCAAGTACGACACGATACTGGTCGGAGTTCGGGCTTATGCGGTGCGGCCTGACCTCGTCACCAATAACGCGCGGCTTCTGGACTACGTTAAGAACGGCGGTGTGGTAATGGTTCAATACAACACGCCGGAGTACGACCACAACTTCGGTCCGTATCCCTATGTGATGACTGGCGACCCCGAGGAAGTGACCGACGAGCACTCCGCCGTTCACCTCCTCGACGCCAAGAACCCGCTCTTCACCTGGCCCAACCGGATCACCGAGAAAGATTTCGACGGCTGGATTGAGGAGCGCGGATCGAAGTTTCTCCAAACCTGGGATCCAAGGTACACCGCGCTCCTTGAGACGCACGACGAGGGTCAGCCCGATCAGAAGGGAGGGTTGGTTTATGCGCGCTACGGAAAGGGCGCCTACATCTACAATGCCTACGCGTTCTATCGTCAGCTGCCGCTCGGTGTACCCGGCGCGTATCGCCTGTTCGCGAACATGATCAGCCTGCCGAAGAATCCGGAGTTCCAGGCCGGACGTTGAGACCACGTCCTCCTTTTGCCGGGCCACAGGCGCAGGTCCCGCCGCCCTCTGCTTCTCTCCTTGTCGATGCTCGGCCGGGGCCTGCCTCTCCGTCAGATCCACTCATGACAAACGTGCCTTCCGCAGCGCCGAGTGACGTTGTCCACCTCGAACGCGGAATGGGGATATGGGGCGCCCTGTCCGCGAACATCCTGAACATGGTGGGGGTGGGACCGTTTCTCACCATTCCCCTGGCGCTGGCTGCCATGGGAGGTCCTCAGGCGATGGCGGGATGGATCCTGGGAGCCCTCCTGTGCGTGTGCGACGGCATGGTGTGGGCAGAGCTCGGATCGCAGTTCCCTCGGTCCGGCGGACCGTATCACTACCTGCTCCAGGGCTTCGGCGCCCGGGGTTGGGGACGGCTGTTCAGCTTTGTGTATCTCTGGCAGTCGTTGCTGATCGGCCCAATCTCCATCGCGGGAGGAGCCGTCGGTTTCAGCGAGTATGCCAGCTTTCTCGCGCCAGGTTTGAAGCACAGGCATCTTGTCATGCTCGCCATGGGAGTCTGCCTGCTGACGACGGCACTCCTCTATCGCTCGATCCGGTCCATCGCCGCGCTCTCCCTCATGGTGACGGTTGCGGTACTCGGCACCTGCGTTTGGATAATTGTGAGCGGGGCCATCCACTTCCATCCGGCGACCGCATTCGATCTGCCGCCGCACGCCTTCCAGATGTCGCGCGCGTTCTGGGCGGGTCTGGGCGCGGCCACCCTGATCGGCGTGTACGACTACGGCGGCTACAACAACGTCTGCCTGATCGGGGAAGAGATCGAATCACCGCGCCGCACCATTCCTCGCGCTGTGCTGTTCTCGATCGTGCTGGTTGCTATTCTGTACCTCGCCATGAATCTTTCCATTCTCGGAACGGTGCCCTGGAGGCAGGCGCAGCACTCGCGTGCCGTCGTGGCGGATTATATGCAAATGCTGTACGGACATGGCGGCGGTGTGCTGGTTTCGGTGCTCATTCTGATCGCCTCGTTTGGGTCCGTTTATGCAATCTTGCTGGGGTTTTCGCGCGTTCCCTACACTGCAGCCGTCGATGGCCGCTTCTTTCCCATCTTCGCTCGCCTCCATCCCACCGGGCACTTTCCGACCACTTCCCTGCTGGTCATGGGTGGACTCGCCGCGGTCGCTTGCCTGTTTTCGCTGGCCGATCTCATCTCCGTTCTGATCGTGGTCCAGACTATGTTCCAGTTCGCGGCACAATGCGTCGCCGTCATGCTGTTACGCCGCAGGGGAGATCGCCTGGCCGGAAACTATCGCATGCCGCTCTACCCTTTGCCTGCCGTGGTGGCCCTGCTGGGCTGGATCTACATTGTGGTCAGCGGAAGACCCCTTCACATTGCGATCGGGGTGGCGATGGCCGCGATCGGCGCCGGCTTCTACCTTCTGCAGGCGAAGCACCGAGAGGAGTGGCCCTTCCAGGTACATGAAACCCTTTGAGGTAGCTGATGTAACCGTCGTCGGAGAGATCTACATCGATCATGTCTTTACGGGCTTCGCCGCATGGCCGCAGCCCGGCGAAGAGGTGTTTACGAACGAGTATCTTCAGGAGATTGGCGGGGGCGCGGCCAACACCGCGTGCGGCTTGGCGCGGCTCGGACGCTCCGTCCGGCTGATCGGCATTGTTGGCGCTGCGGATGCACCCTGGCTGCAATCGCGTCTCGGTGAATTTGGTGTGCAGACCGATGCGATCACACATTCAGAGATCCGCACCGGAGTGACGGTCAGCGTCTCGACCGTCGAGGACCGGTCATTTTTCACCTACGTCGGCGCGAACAGCCAGCTCCCCGCACTGCTCCGACAAAGAGCTGTTCTGGAGCAGATGAAGCTCTCACGTCATGTCCACTTTGCCATGCCGCTCGATCCGCACACCGCGAGCGAGATCCTGCCCGAGCTGCGAGCTGCAGGTTGTACCACCTCGCTCGATGTGGGATTCCAGCCGGCCTGGCTGCGTCACCCCGACAGCCTGATCGCCTGCCGCGCCACGGATTACTTCCTGCCCAATGAGCGCGAGGCATCGCTTCTTTGCGATGGTGATGCGGCAGCTTACCTGTCGTTTGCCGAAGGCCATGAGCTGCCGCACGGCGTCTTGAAGCTGGGCGCACGCGGTGCGGCGATGTCGAGCAAGGGCCGTCGCTATGACGTCTCCCCCCCGGAGGTGAACGTCGTGGATACCACCGGGGCGGGGGACGCCTTCAACGCTGGCTTTATCGACGCGTTGCTCGATGGTGCGTCGCCGGAGCTCTGTCTTCGCCGCGCCTGCCTCTGTGGCGGCCTGTCGACGCAGGCTGCCGGCGCTCTGGACGGACTCCCAACAGTTGAACAGGTGGAAAGGCTCTATGAACAAACCTATGCGTCGTAAGGTAGCCTTCATCGGCGGAGGCGGCGTCCGAACGCCGCTCGTCGTCTTCGGGATCAATGAGGCAGCCGAAGCTGCCGGCGTCGAAGAGCTGGTGCTGTTCGATCCGGATCCCGAAAGGGTCCGGATCATGTCGGAGCTTGGACGAGCCATCGTCGCCGAGGAAGGCGGCTCGTTGCGAGTGCGGGAGGCTACCTCGATCGAAGACGCCGTGGAAGGCGCGCATTTCGTGATGAACAGTATCCGCGTGGGCGGCATCCAGGCGCGGGCGCACGACGAGCGGGCGTCGATCGAACATGGATACCCCGGGCAGGAGACGACGGGGCCGGGCGGCGTCGCCATGGCGCTGCGCACCGTGTCCGTGGCCATCGCCCAGGCGCGCGTCGTGGAGCGGCTCGCACCCGAGGCGTGGCTGATCAACTTCACCAATCCGGCTGGGCTGATCACGCAGGCGATCCGGCACTACACCGGAGCAAAGGTCGTGGGGATCTGCGATACGCCGACCGAGATGCTGCATCGCATTCACACCGCAGTGGGGGCAACCGCCGGTGAGGTGCACTGCGACTACGTCGGTCTGAATCACCTGGGGTGGATTCGCAGGATCTCTTTGCGCGGAGAGGATGTGACTGCCAGACTGCTCGAAGACGACAGCTTTCTTTCGCAGCTTTACTCGGTCCCGCTGTTCGATCACGCGATGATCCGCGCGCTGGGCCTGATTCCGACCGAATACCTATACTTCTACTACTCGCGTCGGCGTGCGCTCGAGAATCAGCGGCGGCAGGGCTCCACGCGCGGGGCCGAGGTGGAGCAGATGAACGTCAAGTTGATCCGATCGCTCCAGGAGCAGCTCGCGAGCGCCCATGGAGGCGCAGCGATCCGGACCTATGTCGACTATCTCAATGCGCGCTCGGGCTCCTATATGAAGCTGGAGGGCAGCGGAGGAACGGCGCTTGGGGCGGAGCAGCCGATGGAGGACGATCCTTTCCGGGCAGCAACCGGATACCATCGCATCGCACTCGACGTGATGAATGCACTCACGGGAGTGAAGCCTGGCCGCATCATCGTCAATATCACCAACGGCGGCGCGATCACCGAGGTTGAACCGGCGGACATCGTAGAAGTCTCTTCGATGATTACCGAGAACAGCATTGTGCCAGAGCCTTGCGGCTCCTTACCAGAGGCCGTGCGCGGTCTCGTGCTGGCGGTGAAGGCGTACGAGCGCGTCGCCATCCAGGCCGCAGTGGAGGATTCAGAGGTACTCGCCCGCAAAGCCATGCTGCTCTATCCGGCCATCGGCGAGTGGGAACCATCAAAGGCGCTGCTCCAGAGCCTCATGGTTCACTGTTGATTCCCCTCAAGCGGTCGCGTTTGCTAAGTAGCCGGCGTTGAGCAAACCGGTTGCTCCGAAGTCGTCGCAAGGCAGGGAGCGGCATATCGAGAGCCCGTTGCAATGAGATTTTCAATGGTCTGGATCGTCTGGATACCGCCTCTCGCGCCGACTGCCATGCAGTTCAGGGCCGCTGCAGCACAGGCGAAATCCAGCTGTTGTACCAGCGGCCATCCCTGCAGCAGTCCATAGATGAATCCGGCGTGGAAGATATCTCCGGCCCCCGTGGTATCGACAACCGGAACACGATACGCAGAGGTCTGGCGAAGCCGACTCCCATCCCATGCCAGCACGCCATCCTGCCCCAGCGTTGCGGCCGTGAGCCGGCATCCAAAGCGTCGCTGCATCTGGCGCAGCGCCCGCTCCAGATCGGTCTCCTCCATCAGCCGGCATGGAAAATCACGGCTCACGATGAGGTAGTCGATGTTCTCGAGCAGATCTTCGACACCCGGGTACAGCTCATCCAGATCGGCGACGACGGGTACACCGGCTGCGCGGGCCCATCGAGCCGCTACGGTTGCTGCCGCCGTATCGTATCCATCTACGTGAAGCGCCCTCGCATTCACGATCCATTCGCGATCGAGGTCGCTGGGCCAAAGCGTCAGACGCTCATCCCGTCGCCAAAGCACGGTCCGTTCGCCCTCGCCATCGACCAGAATCAGCGACTGCTGGCTTGCGCACCCCTCGACCGTGATGAGCTGCGTCTCCACACCGGCCTGGGCGAACTCTTTGCGATGCAGCTTCGCGGCACCGTCATCGCCCAGCTTGCCGACGTATCGCGTACGCATCCCCCAGTGCTGACATGCGACCACCGTGGAAGCGACCTGTCCGCCCGGCAACAGATTTGCCGCGCGGTACTCTATTTTGGATCCACGTAGGGGGTAGCTCGACAGCGGGATAAGTGTATCTGTGGCGTTCAGCCCGACGCCGACCAGGTCGATCTCCGACGATTTTGCCATAGTGTCACTGTAAATGGAGTGCGGACTGCCCGGACCTATCTCAGTCCACGCGTTCTGTCCGCTATGGAGAGATCTACGCTCCTCCCCCGGCGAGATTGACGTCACGGCGCAGCGCCTGGATGAGGAGCTCGGACGCGGTATTAACCGCTGATGGCTCGATGTGAGCATAGAAGCCATCGCTTGAAAAGGATGCGGCAGGCAGTGTGAAAGGTGCCGCAGCGCCAAGGTGCCCGAAGTCGTGGGTAAGAAGCATGGGTGCGTTCACACATTGCGGAATGGGCGCCAGATAGACGATCACGCGCGTCTGCGCCGTTGCGTACTTCCGCATCAACGCCTGGATCGAAGCGTCGCTCTGTTCAGCAAGGAACGCGTTCGGAAGGTGGCATGGCGCCGTCAGAGGCGGATGGGGCTCGGTATAGTCCACATGTCCCTGCGCCTTTGCCGTTAGTGCCTGCCGATCGGGATGGTGGAGCACTACCCCGAGAATATGGGGCCCGATAGTGCTATGGAGACGTAACGGAAAGGCAAGCAGGTCCAGTGGTTTTCGTCGTGCAAAGGCTGCGATCTCTCCGAGCGAGCCATTGTGAAGCAGCATCTCTTCTCCTTCGAACAGGAAGCGGTCGCCAATCGTGTGCTCGTAATCGAGATTCCACGGAGAGAAATAAAGCACCAGCAGCCGAGGCGGCTTGTTCTGAGAGAGATACCGTCGTAGCGACATCTCTCCCGTAACTGGCAGACTGCCGACCGTATTCGGTAGCACGACGGACTTGATACCGAGTTGCGCGTCGATCAATCGCGGGTCGATGCCGAGAAATGCGCTTGAATCGCCGAAGATGAGGACGTCCGCGTTCTCCTGCCGGGCTTGGAACGAGAACTCGAGCACCGGCCCCCATTGACTCAGGCCCCAACTTTCGTATGAGAATGCCGGAACCATAACGAGCGCGAATGTCGCCAGGTAGACGAGAGCGGGAGGGAGGAGAAGCGAGAGGAGAAAGGCGACAAAAGGCCGCCTTCCCTCGGAGCCTCCAGATCGAGTCTCCGTCGAAAGGTCGAGGTCAGGCCGAGATTGAGTTATCGCCATGATGGTCTCTCGTGAAAGCGGGCGAGAATGAAAGGTCGATTCCCGGTGGGTGCTGTTCTACGTATGTCGTCAGAACTGGAAGTAGAGAAAGGTGCTTGGGTCCTGCATCTTGATCACTGTGACGAAGAATAGGATGCCAAGCGTCAATGCCCAGACCGTCGTAGGCTGCCAAAGGAATCGGATTGCACTGCCTTGCAGGTCGGATCGTGTCAATTCGAGCGAGGGTTTGAAGTTCGCGAGGATCTGCTGGGTAATGGGTAGCGTCCAAACGACGACGTACCCAATAAAGAGCAGCACTAACGAAGAGGCCGGAAAGTGGTACGAGCGTGCCACCTCAGGCGCGGCACGGTGCAGGCCGGCCATCGCTGAAAGCATGGACAGGGCGGCTGAAACGCTGCTGGCACGGAAGAAGATCTGGGCGACGATCACGGCGAAAAATGTGAGTAAAACGCTCGCGGCCCGGCTCGTGACGACCGAAATCTGGGACCGCTTCCCGCTATCCGGAGGCGCTCCACGCCAGATACGCCACGCGTGATTGATCGTGAGATAGAGCGCATGCAGCAGACCGAAGATGAGGAACTGCATACCGGCGCCATGCCAGACCCCAGCCAGAAACAGCGCGATCGTCGTCGGAAGCGCAATCATGCTGAGGAAGCCCCGAGGAGTTGCCAGGGCCTTCTTCGACGTTTTTTTGCCTCGTGCGATTCGCGACCGGTAGATCGCAATCGAGATCGGGTTGTAGAGGTACGACATAATGTAGCGCGTAAGCGTCATATGCCAGCGCTGCCAGAAGTCGATGATGCTCGTGGACTTATAAGGAGAGCTGAAATTGAGTGGGAATTGAATCGAGAACATGCGCGCGAGGCCAAGCGCCATATCGGAATAGCCCGAGAAATCAAAGTAAAGCTGCAGCGCATACGAAAGCACACCCGCCCAGGCGCTGAAGGAGTGAAGTGCTGCAGGCGCGAGGAAAGCCGAATTGGCTGCATCGGCAAACCTATCCGCCAGCAGCACCTTCTTGAACAGCCCCATGATGAACCAGGAGAAGCCCACCGCGAGATCGTCCGCGCGCAGCCGATAATCTCTATGCGCCTGGAACTGGGGCATGATCTCTGCGTGGTGAAGGATAGGTCCGGCTATCAGATGCGGAAAGAAGGTGACGAAGAGGCTGTAGCTGGCAAGGTCTTGCTGACGCGCGGCACCCTGCTCCAGATCGACCAGGTAGGCGATTTGCGTGAAGGTAAAGAATGAGATGCCGAGCGGGAGAATGACATCCTTCCAGTGATGCCGGCTATCGGTCGCGGCGGCCAGGAAGTTGAGTAAAGGAAAGAGATATTTGCAGAAACAAAGAGCAGCGAGGTTTACCCCGATCGCGCCCCAAAGCAGAACGCGAGCGGGAATCGGGTTGGGTATTCTTCGGCTGATCAGCGACCCTGCGGCAAAGTTGAAGAGGATGGAGCCACAGAGCAGGACAAGATACGCCGGGCTCCAATAGGCGTAGAACGCCAGCGAGGCGAACACCAGCCAGATCACCACTGCCTGGCGATGCAGGTGTGCGGCGACCTGGTAACCGATTAGAGCAAGTGGAAGGTACCCAAAGATAAAAGGGTATGAATTAAACAGCATTCGTAGTTATTCCTGGGCGAAGTTTCTCGCAGCGCATGTTCGGGGACAGCTGGGCCAGGCGACGTGCCCTTCCTTCCTGGTACACCGGCATGAGCGAGCTTGAGTTGCAGTGTCATCGAGACGTGCCTGTTGCGGGATTAAGCCGTTGCCCTCTCGGTCTCCAGCTTGTATTCAACTATCCCGGCTAGGTGACCGACATTGTGGAGCGCCTCGAGTTCAGAGCTCTTGAACTTGATCTTCAACCGTTCTTCAATGGCTACGATAAGCCCGATATGCGCCACCGAATCCCACTCATCAATGTCGGCGGCTGTTGTTTCAGGCGTAAGAACGATCGAGTCGTCGTCGAAGACCTCGCGAAAGATGTCTGTCAGCTGGCGATAGACATGGGAGTTTTCCATTGCTCTCCTTCCACAACCCGCATCGGTGCCTCGCGCGGGACAAACTTATCAAGAGGAAGCCTCCATGTAGTGCTTCCATCTTCAAAAGCCTCCATCAAGCTGAAACCGAGGCGTTGATAGTGCTCCGATACGATTCCATTCTTCGCTGTCGGCAAGTAGGTTCCGATCAGCGAATCGCATCCAAACTCGCGAACGCGCTCAGCCAGTATGTTCAGGGTCGCCTCTTCAACACTTCGCCCCAGAACGCGGCAGCTCATCAACCATGTATCGATCGCAAAATCGTTATCGGGCATATGGTGGCCGACCAGAAGAGCAACCACGCCGTTATCCCCGTAAACGTCGGTAAGCCGAAGCTGCAGCGTGACCGTGTGTCGATCTCTCATCAGCTCCGTCACATCAGCCTCGGTGTAGCGGCGCGTCGTCAGATTGAACTGGTTGGTCTTGTTCATGAGCTGCACGATGCGTTTCAAACCCTGGGTATCGAAGCTGCTCCACGTCAGTTCCATCCTGAGAGCGTCGAGGAAGCTGCCCATATCCGTGGTCGATCTTCGTAGAACATCGCGTTCGGCATTGGCCTGGTACAGCTCTGCCCTTTGGCGGTCCTCGTCCGTCACATGGATCGCTTCGAAGTACCCGGCTTCGGCGATGCACGCGACATACTCCGCCGGGTCTTCCGGCAGCTCTGGAACGGCTACCATCTGGAGCTCTCGCCTTACCAACGCGCGTTCAACAGGGTTGTCATCCACAAAAACGAGCGAATCGAGACCGATGTTGAGTGTCTCGGCAATGTGCCGAATATTTGTTGCTTTATCCTTCCAGTTCGCGACAAAGCAGGCGACATCCTTGCGGCGAAGCAGCATCTCCGCGTGCTGTTCGAAAGGCGCGAGAGCGTTTCCTTCATCGTTCTTCGAGCACACTGCCAAGATGACGCCGCGTCGAGACATCTGCAGAGCGTAGCGTTGAAGCGCAAGGTGAGCTTCCCCAACCGCGCTTCCCTGGCCGAGAACAATGCCTTCCAGACCGTCATCGCCGATGACGCCACCCCAGAGCGTGTTGTCAAGATCAAGCACCAGACACTTCGCGCTGCGGCCACGAAGCGCAGCCAGGAGGCGGCCGACCTGATCTCCGTAAAGATTGGACGCCCGCGGATGAACCTCCTGCTTGGATCGATTCCAGAGAGCCCGGTCGTGCCAGCTGGATATGCCGGCGGAGGCGGCCCAGAGATCCACGCTGAGCAGAGACACGCCCTCAGCCTCCGCATGCTTGCGCAGCTCATGGTTGATCTGCTGAACGATCATGGCCGGAGATTGCAGCAACCGGTTCTCGTTATTTCCCATCAGGAAGGGCGCGACCGGCAACACGGTCTGCTGAATCACATCGCAGCCCAGTGAACTGCGAGCCTCGGCCCAGCATTGCTTCATGTTGGCAAGCGCGTCATCGGCAATGGCGTGCTCTCCACCGGCAACGTGCTGTGCGTCGAGAGCGAAGCAGACCACGTCGGGACGGAAACGGTGAAGGCCTGAGCTGGGGTCGGCGAGCTCCTGACGATACAGGCCGTATGGCCCGACGTACATGTCCAGCAGAAGGCCGCGGCGCAAAGCTCCAAGCCGGATACCCGGAACCAGGTGATCCAATGTCGAGGTGCCTAGAAGGCCGAAACGAACCGTTGGCCAGGAAGAAGGATTGCCGACACGCGTGCGGTACCGCTCGATAGCCTTGTCGAGCTTACCGGCGCGTACAAAGTCCATCCGACTATTTGAGAGGGCCTGGAAGATCTTGAAGGCAGGTTCCGGCTCAAGCTTCTGTGCTGCGTCGAGCAGTTCCAACCAGTCCACTCGTTCAGGCAGCCAGCCGAGATCGATCGACACAGGGGTTCTCCGGGACAGAGGTGAGATGGGGGCTGTACTTCCCCCTATTTACAGAGGGGTATACAGGCTTCGCGAGTTGTACGTCGAGCGATGTTACCCGATGCTGCCGTGCGGTCTCGGGTCCAGCTCTTCTCCGAAGCACGATGTAATTGGTTAGACATACTCTACAGTGACATGGCGAGGCTGTATGTCCGCTGTGGAACATAACTTCGCGCGCAAACTTATTCATCTCTCATTGCTCAGGCGCCGGTCATGGGGCACCAACTCCGTCTGGTTAGTTCTGCATCTATTCGAGGAGTCGCAGCGGTCGTCAGCAGCGTGGAGAGCTCTATGACAATTCTGCCGCGACCTCCGTGGCTCGACAACGCAACCGCGAATCCAAGCCAATCTCCTCTCCCAAAGCCTCGAATCGATCCGCCGCGCAAAGACCGCCCGCCACTGTCGCGAAGAGATGCAGCCTGGATGGGTTTGGGCCTGCTGCTGACCTTTGTCGTCAGTTACATGCTTGGGGCTCATCGCGTTTTTTGGGAAGACGAGATGCTCGGGTGGATGCTTCTGACCGACCCATCGTGGCACCACATGATCTCGGCTTGGAAGCTGGGAGCGGACGGCGGTGGCTTCGCCTTCTACCTCTCTGGGCGCCTCTGGTTCTGGTTTTTCGGCCCGTCCGAGATCTCCTTTCGCTTCTACTCCGCCGCCTGCTTCGGGCTCGCTTTTTGTGTGCTCTGGATCGCGTTGCGCCGGTTTTACGAAAGGCGGACGGTCGCCTTCGCCCTATTCAACACCTGGTTCTTCAGCCCGCCGATCGTGACGCATATGGCGGAAGGCCGCTTCTATGGCCTGCTGATGCTGGGCGTCGCCCTGGCTGCCTGGCTGGTGCTGAAGGCGGACGAAACATCGGGCACACCGGCATACGTTTGCGTGCTGATGTTCCTTGCTCATGGGCTACTGACTACAAGCCATCTGCTGGGCGTGGTGTACAGCGCCACCCTGCTCGCGTCACTTATTTTCTGGACTGGATGCGCGGGCGTTTCAGGCTGGTGCTATACCTCAGCGCGGCCGTGACGTGGCTTCTTCTGCTGCCGGAGCGCGCCGCGATGCTGGCTTCGGCGCAGGTGGGAAATCCCCATTTTTGGACCACGCCTCCGAACCTTAGCAGGCTGATAGGAGCGTACAGCGCCTTTAGCTCAGAAGTGGCCGCGGTGTTGCTCGGGCTGGGGGTGGCGCTGTTCCTCATGCTCCGTCGCAGCCCGGCTGGCTGGAAGGCAGAGGTCAGGCGCGCCTACACCGCCAGGCGCCCCGCGTACGTGGTCGCGTCCGCGCTTCTTCTCGTTCCAGTTGAGATAATGCTTGAGGGCCTGGTCGGGCCGTCGCTGTTCATCAACCGGTACCTGATGCCGGTGGCGATAGCCCAGGCATATCTGACCGCCGAAGCCGTACATCTGCTCAGCTGGCCGCGGCTTCTCGGGGCCAGGAGAGAGCGGAAACCTTGGTTTCTACCGTCCGCTGTCCTGGGCTTCAGCATCATTCTCCTGCTTTGGGATTTCGAGCATCTCGCGGGAACCGTAATGCCGCACAAGAACCTCACGGACCGGCTGACGGCGAGACTTCCAAAGGGTGTGCCCGTACTTTGTGAAGATGCATGGATCTTCACGGAGCTGATCGGACGGCAGCACGCCTCCGGGGTGCAATATATCTATCTCTTGGACTGGGCTCAAAGCACAAGCGCAGCAGCGCCACGGCTCGAGGTGACCGAGTACCACCTGATGGAAAACTGGAAGAAGGTGGGTTACTTCGCTGGGTGGATCCAGTACCGGGACGAGTTTCTCAAGCAGAACTCTCGTTTCCTGCTGATTCACACCAAGCCCTCGGTCCAAGAGAAGGAGCCGCCCATGATCGGCAATCCCTTGCTCGACCGGTTTCGCAACGACCCGGCCTACCAGGTGCTGCGCTACGGGGGGAAAACTCCCGCGGGCTTGCCCGAGACATGGCTCGTTTGCCGCCACGCCTGTGATTCGGTGTAAGTACGGCAGGCTGACTTGCTTGCTGGTAACTCCCTCATTCCCGCGGTGTCGCATTATTGTGTGTCCCAGCGGACAGACGTTTGGTCGCGATAGCTGGAGTATGTCAACAGCGGGGTTTCCGGTTCACGAGTATGTCTGAGATAAGCCCCCTGCAGAGAACATCCCTGGAGAAGTTCATGGTTTGGTGTCAGTCCGCCTTTACCGCCCGACTAGATCTTCGGGAGCTTGCACACTCTAAACGGCAGACCCGCGCGTCCCGGCTGGCCCGCGTACTTTCAGTAGGTGACCACACCGACCTGCTCACGTACCGTGCCCAGGTTTTGAAGACAGCCGGTTACCGGGTACGATCTTCGGTGCCGTGTGATGCCTGTAATCTCGTTAGCGCCGCCTTCTACCATGTCGTGGTCTTCGGCCACTCGCTCCCGGCGAGGGAATGCGCCCAACTGGCTACCGCAATTCGTGGGGTTAGCCCAGAGACAAAGCTTCTTTTGCTGAATGGCTTTGAGCCCCGCGCACTCTCTATGGAGCAGCTGTTTGACACCACCCTCCATTGCCTGGAAGGCCCTGCGGCGCTGGTAAGTGCAGTTCAGGGGCTACTTGCATCAACACCGAATTTCCGAAGCACATCGACAACCAGCAGCAACGGCGAGATTCCGTCCCGCTCCGTCTCTCTCCAGAGCTCCTGAAGCTACACCCTCATACCCTCCCGGGTCTTCCGAGCTGGTCAAGTTGTCGGTACATCCAGACCTGAGCCGCCGGGCCGGCCATACTCGTCCTCTCCCACCTTCGGGGACTACCTCCCTCCTCCCCCAGCCGTTATCGTTGAGGGCATGAGTTCCTCCGGCCGTTTCTCTTCCCGAAAGCACAACCTCCTCTTCGACGCTCTCCAGGCCTCCGGACAGACAAGCGGCGACTACACCGATTTCAATCGGTGCATGTCCGAAGCCAAAGCCAAAGGTCTTACCTGGGTTCAGGGTCTGGACTACACCGTCAAGAAGCTCCAGCCCGTGAGCGCCGCGCGGGACGAGCAGCAGCATCTCTGAAACCTGCGTTCCGTCCCGCGACATCCCTTCCGCTACTTTTCTGCCCGAGCCTTTCCCTCTCCGTGAGATCGCACGAGCCGGTTCACAAACCCCGCCACATCAGGATCTCCGACGCCGACCCACCCATGCCCATGGAGGAGACGCCGACTTTGCTTGGCCACGAATGACAGGTTCAGCGAGATAGGGAAGGAATTGGTGGAGCTGAGCGGGATCGAACCGCTGGCCTCCTCGTTGCGAACGAGGCGCTCTCCCAGCTGAGCTACAGCCCCACAAGATCGCCCGTGGCACACCGCTCTCGCAGGCCCCGCAGGAATCCCCAAACATCTTCCCGAGTGTAGCAGCAACGCCGCCACGCTCTCAATCCGCGCGGCCTTCCACCCGGCCCGTCACCTCGGTTCCCTGAGCAAGCGGCTTCTCGACCGTGTGCCACATTTCGCCTGCTTCTCCCACCGTGATCGATAACACCGGCACGATAAGCAAGGCTCCGCTTCGGGCGACTGCCTTGAGCGTACCCACTGTGCCAGGCGTGAACTCCGTATGGTCTAGCAGCATCTGCCACCGCACCCTTCCGCCGATCCTGCGCTCTTCGCGGATGTCCATCACCACCGCCCGAAACTCCACAATCCAGCTCCTCGCCTCCACCATTCTTATCCTTGCTGCCGGGCTACACGCTCCTCTAGTGGAGCGTTGAACCCTCGGGTGTGTTCCCCAGCAGCTCTCAGCCAAAATCTTTTCCATGTGCCTGCAAAATATTGCGCGTCTCCACAGCGCACCGAGGAAAAAGGTACTGAAGTTCAGACCTTTGGTGTAACTGCAATGGCCTCTCAAGTGCTGCCCTTTCATCGGGCCCACTTACAACTCATTCAGGAGTCATCCATGCGTATCGCTCGGAACTTGGCCTTTTTAGTCTTGGCAGTCGCTCCTTCTTCTCTCTGCCTTGCCGATAACTTCTCCTTCACCGGTAACTTTACTCACGATAACGACGTGCAGATCTTCACCTTCGCCGTAGGCTCCACCTCGAACATCATCCTTCGTACCTTCTCCTATGCCGGCGGCGTCGACGCAGCTGGCGCAACCATTGCCCGCGGCGGCTTTGACCCTATCCTCTCCCTGTTCAGTGGCACCGGAAACTCAGCGTCCCTGCTCCTCTATAACGATGACGGAGCCGGAAGCCCGGTTGACCCTCTCACCGGCCGCCGGTACGACACGTACCTCACTGACACGATCGCACCCGGCACCTACACCGTCGCCGTCTCCCAATATGACAACTTCGCCATCGGGCCCCTCTTTGGAGCTGGCTTTCGACGCGATGCGGAGCCGAACTTCACTTCCAGCTTCGGATGCTCAAATCGTATCTTCTGTGATGTCTCCAACGTCGCCCCTTACAACAACCGCGATGGGCACTGGGAGTTCGACATCGACGGCGTCAACAGCGCAACCCAGGGCGGTGGCGGCGGTGGCGGATCGGTTACACCGGAGCCTTCCACCATCGCTCTGCTCGGAACCGGCCTCCTCGGCGCTGCCGGAGCCATTCGGCGACGTCTATTTGCCTGATCGCTCCTGACCCCCTGGCCCGTCCGCGACCCATATCCCGGACGGGCTTTTTTCAGCAGCAGAGAACCTTTCGCTTCTTGGAGCCGGGAACCCTCAACCGGCTTAGAGTCGCTCTGGTGCTCTTGAGAAGAGACCCGATCACCTGCTCGGCTTCCCGAACACCGGCGGATTGCTGCGTTGCCGTTCCATGAGGCGCTCCCTCCATAGCAACTCCGCCCGGGTGTCCTGATCCCGCTTCTTGCCCGTTGTCGCCATCCAAATATCCTCAAACGGCGCCTTCGGCCGCCGATCCGCGAACAATAACCCGTTCGCCTCTTGGTACGTGTCCGTGAACTGCGTGTAACAGAACCCGGCCAGCGCCGGCAGCGACCGTACGGTTTCAAGCAGAGCCGTGTAGTGCTCCAGCAGATCCGCCGACGTATCCGTACTCGAATATCCCCAGTCACCCTCTTTATCCGTCCGCGCAATCCCACCAAACTCGGTCAGCACGATGGGCTGCCGCGCCGTCGTCGCCTCGCTCAGCAGCAGCATCCGTCCACCCGGACGCTCCGACCTCAGCAGCCGCGCCTCGATGTCGTCGATCCCATACCTCAGAGCCATTCGCTCCGGCTGGTCGTCATAGTCGTGGATCCCGATGATATCCGTCGCGACACTCTCCCAACCATCGTTTCCGATGACCGGCCGGGTCGGGTCCAGCGTCTTCGTCAGGTGATAGAGCGCCTGCACATAGTTCCGTTGCGCCGAGCTCTCCGGCAGATCCGGCACGCCCCAGGACTCATTGAAAGGGACCCAGGCCACAATGCACGGATGGCTGTTATCCCGCTTCAAAACCTCGATCCACTCGGACGTCAGCCGCTCTACCGACTTCTGGGTATACCGGTACGCGCTCGGCATCTCCTCCCACACCAGCAGCCCCAGGTGATCGGCCCAATAGAGAAAGCGCGGATCTTCGATCTTCTGGTGCTTCCGTACCCCGTTGAAACCCATATTCTTCGCCAGCAGCACATCCCGGAACAGAGCGTCGTCATCCGGAGCGGTAATACCGGTATCGGGCCAGTAGCCCTGGTCCAGCACCAGCCGCAGCGTCAACGGCCTTCCATTCAGAATGAAACGGTCTCCCTGGATTGCGATCGAGCGCAGGGCGGTGTAGCTCTTTACCTGGTCCAGCACCATCCCCTGCTCGTCGCGCAGCTCGATCTCAACATCAATGGTGGTCGGCGTCGTCGGGCTCCACAGCAGCGTATTCCGGTAGTCGTCGATCCCCGGATCCGACAACGCGATCCTCCGGTGCACCTCGCCCCCGACCAGCGAATACGAGTCGTTCGCCAGCACCTGATCGCCCGCCCGCATCCGTACCAGCATGCAGGACCCCGCAGCCAGGTGCCCCTGCACATACGCCTCGAACCCAATCTCCCAGCGCTCCAGGTTGGACGCCCACTGGATCGACGCGATATACGCCGGTGGCACCACCTCCATCCAGACCGTCTGCCAGATCCCGGTCGTGCGCGGATACCAGATCGAATGCGGCTCCAGCTTCCAGTCCTGCTTGCCGCGCGGCTTTGCCAGGTCTGCCGGATCGTCCTCCGCTCGAACCACCAGCTCCTGCATCTCTTCGGGAAGCAGTACATCGGTCACATCGGCCGAAAAGGGGGTGTACCCGCCCTCGTGCGAGCACACCTGCACCCCATTCACCCACACCGTCGCGGCGTAGTCGACCGCGCCGAAGTGCAGCAGCAGCCGCTCGCCCCCAACGAGGCTCGGCCGCTCAAAGCTCCGGCGATACCACACCGCGCAGAAGAACCCCGTATTGCCCACACCGCTCGCTGACGTCTCCGGGCTGAACGGAACGTTAATCCTCGCATTCCAGTCCACCAGCTTCGGCAGCCTTACCTCGGCGTTGGCATCGATCGAAAAATCCCACTCTCCATCGAGCGATGTCCACTCCGATCGCTCCATCTGCGGCCGGGGGTATCCACGAAACCTCTCCCCTAGACCCTTCTGCAATATCTCGTTCATCAGGACCCCGTAACCGGGCACAGCAGCCCGTCTGTGTGAGTCCACCACACTTCGTGCCTGAACTCAACCTCACGTTCGTACCCGATTCCTTCGGACAGCTCTCCCGTACAATTCGCCATGTCCTCACGCCGCAGCTTCCTGCTCTCCGCCGCCTCGCTTGCCGCAGCCAGCACGGCCAGAGCGCAGCGCAGCGCCTCACCCGTGGCCGGCGGCCCCCTCCCACCCGCCATCGCGGCCCTCACCAGCCGCCGCTCGGAAGCACGCTCCATTACGCTCGGTGAGCGCGAGCACCGGCTCGAGCGCGCCCGCGAGCTCCTCCGCCAGCACCGCATCGACGCCCTCGTCATCTGCTCCGGGACCTCCCTCACCTACTTCACCGGCCTCCATTGGGATCAGTCCGAACGCCTCTTCGCCTGGGTCCTTCCCCAGCACGGCAGCCCCCTCATCGTCTGCCCTGCGTTCGAGGAGGCTCGCGTCCACGAGCGCATGTCCGCCCACCCCCCTACGCTCCCATCCGCGTCCACCACTCGCGTCTATACCTGGAACGAGGACGACGATCCTTACGCCTTGCTCGCCCGCGCCCTCCAAGACTCCGGCATCACCGCGGGGCGGATCGGCGTCGAAGAGCGCACCCAGTTCGCCTTTGCCGACGGCATCGCCCACGCCTCCCCAGCCCTCACCGCTATCAGCGCCATCCCCGTCACCGCGGGCTGCCGCTCCATCAAGTCGCCCGCCGAGCTCGCCCTCATGCAACTCGCGAACGACATCACCCTCAAAGTGTACGAAGCCGCCTGGCGGTCCATTCACCCCGGCATGACCAACCGCCACGTCTCCGACCTCATCTCCGCGGCCTATGATCGCACCGGCTTCCCGGGCGAGGCCTCCTGCGAGGTCGGCCCCTTCTCCGCCCTTCCTCACGGCTCGCTCCAGCCCCAGCAGATCGCTCGAGGCGAGATCATCCTCCTCGACGACGGCTGCACAGTCGAGGGCTACCAGTCCGACATCTCCCGCGCCTTCGTGCTCGGCCGGGCAACCGACAGGCAGAAGCGCGTCTTCGACATCGTCCACCGCGCCCAGGCCGCCGCTCTCGCCGCCGCTCGTCCGGGCATCCCCTGCCATGCGATCGACGACGCCGCTCGCAAGATCATCGAAGATTCAGGCTACGGTCCCGGTTACAAATTCTTCTCCCACCGCCTCGGACACGGCATCGGCATGGACGGTCACGAGTGGCCCTACCTGGTCCGCGGCAACAATCAGCCGCTCGAGCCCGGCATGTGCTTCTCCGATGAGCCCGGCATCTACATCCCCAATCAGTTCGGCATCCGCCTCGAAGACGACTGGCATGTCACTGCCGATGGCGGCAAGCTCTTCACTCCGCAGAGCCCATCCCTGGAACAGCCCTTCGCCGCCTCCTGAATGCGCCCATCCCGCACATCTTCAGCGCCGGCACGGCAGGCACTCCCTCACGCCCAGCCTGCGGCACAGCCGTCGGCAGATTTCTATATCTGTCTCGGTATGCCCTGGACCCCGTGCGAACAACACACGCCCATTGCCCTGACGATCAGCATCCAGCATTCGTGTAGAAGACGCATTGCAACCTCCCACATCTGACGCGCCATCTTCTAGTCTTTCCGAACCGCCATTGTCAACCAGCGGATGTCGCTCCAGATCTGGCGTTCTCTCCGCAACGGCACATACGGTCGACAGCAGCCACCGCAGGCTCTACCCTGAACTCGCATCCTAATCGGAGCCCGTCTTTCATGCCCCAGCACCGCCTCACCCTCCTCTTCACTGCCGCCCTCCTCTCCTCCGTCCACGGTCTCGGCCAGACCTCGACGCCCCCCAACACCCCTGGCATCGCCATCGCCAACATCGACACCTCGGTCAAGCCGGGCGATGACTTCTACCATTACGCCAACGGCGGCTACATCAAGCGGACCACCCTTCCCACCGACCGCGCCTCCATCGGCGTCTTTAAATACCCTCGCCGACCGGTCGTTCAAACAGGTCGCCGCCATCATCGACGACGCCACCAGCTCGACCTCTGCCGCTGTCCCGGCCCCGGACGCCGCCGCCAATCGCGAACAGCGGAAGATCGCCGACCTCTATCGTTCCTTCATGAACGAGCCTGCCATCGAAGCTCACGGCCTCGCCTCGCTCAAGGCCCGCCTCGCCGCCATCGACGCCATCAAGAGCCCGCACGATCTCGCCGAGGCCCTCGGTGCCTCCGTCCGCGCTGATGTCGACGCGCTCAACAACACCAATTACCACACCGCCAACATCTTCGGCCTCTGGGTCGCCCCCGGCTTCAACGACCCCGACCACTACGCCCCCTACCTCCTCCAGGGCGGACTCGCGCTTCCCAACCGCGACTACTACCTCACCGAATCGCCGCAAATGGGGGAGATCCGGTCGAAGTACAAGGCCCACATCGCCGCCCTGCTGAGCCTCGCCGGCCTCGCCAATACTGCCGAATCCGGGATTATGGACGTCCGCGCCGCTCACATTCTCGCCCTCGAAACGGCCATCGCGAAAACCCACGTCTCGCTCTCCGACAGCGAAAATATCGAGCACGCCAATAACCCCTGGGCCGCCTCCGACTTCCCCACCAAGGCTCCCGGCCTCGACTGGAAGACCTTCTTCTCCGCCGCCGGCCTCTCCGGGCAAAACTCCCTCATCGTCTGGCAGCCATCCGCCTTCACGGGCGAGGCCGCTCTCGTCGCCTCCGAGCCCATCGACGCCTGGAAGGATCTCCTTCGCTACCACCTGATCGAAACCAACGCCACCGGCGCTTCCAAGCAGTTAGCCGATGCCCGCTTCGACTTCTTCGGCCATACCCTCTCCGGCACCCCGGCCCAGCGCCCCCGCGACTTCCGCGGAGATGTCCTCGTCTCTACCGTTCTCGGAGACGCCGTCGGCCAGATCTACGCCGCCCGTTACTTCTCGCTCGAAGCGAAGGCCCAGGCCGAAGCCCTCGTCGCCAACCTCCTTGCCGCCTTCCGGCAGCGCCTGGAAAACCTCACCTGGATGGCTCCCAGCACCAAAAAAGAAGCCCTGGCCAAGCTCGGTACCCTGGAGGTCTCGGTCGGCTACCCCAACCACTGGCGCTCCTATGCCGCGCTTGAGATCAAGCCCGACGACCTTTTTGGTAATCTCTACCGCGCCAGTCTCTTCGATCTCCAGTACAACACCGGCCGCATCGGTCAGCTGGTCGACCGTAAAGAGTGGTGTATGACCCCGCAGACCGTCAACGCCGTCAACCTCCCGCTCGATAACGGCCTCAACTTCCCCGCCGCCATCCTCCAGCCACCCTTCTTCGACCCCAAAGCGCCCGCCGCCGCCAACTACGGCGCTATCGGCACCATCATCGGCCACGAGATCTCCCACACCTTCGACTCAGAAGGCGCCGCCTTCGACTCCAGGGGCCGCGTCCGTAACTGGTGGACCCCCGCCGACCTCGCTCACTTCAACGCGGCCACCACCGCGCTCGCCGCCCAGTACGACAGCTACAAGCCCTTTCCCGATCTCGCCGTCAACGGCCGCCAGACCCTGGGCGAAAACATCGCCGACGTCGCCGGCCTCACCACCGCCTTCGATGCCTTTCACGCCTCGCTCAAAGGCGCCGCAGCCCCCGTCGCCGGAGACTTCAGCGGAGACCAGCAGTTCTTCATCGCCTTTGGCCAGAACTGGGCCTCCGTCACCCGCGATGCAGCCCTCCGGCAACAGATCCTGACCGACCCCCACGCCCCCGGCCAATACCGTGCCGACACCGTCCGCAACATCGACGCCTGGTACAAGGTCTTCCCCATCCAACCCACGGATCAGCTCTTCCTCGCTCCCAAAGACCGCGTCCATATCTGGTGATACGCCAGATCGCAACCCCGTTGACAAGCCGGACCTCGCCCCGTAAATTCGCCAGAACCTCCGGCCAGCCAGGACGACCTATCCCCTCCAAAGCAGGTGTGCATGCTGGGCTCTCCCATCCTCGACGTCGCCATCGGCATGGCCTTCATCTACCTGCTCCTGAGCCTCATCGCCTCCGCCATCCAGGAACTCCTCTCCAGCCTGGTCGAATCCCGCTCCGCCAACCTCTATAACGGCATCCGCAGCCTCCTCTCCGGCGATACCAATCTCCTCAAGCTCCTCTACAGCCACGGCCTCATCGCCGGCCTCTACAAGAACCCCGCACAAGACTTCGCGGGCCTCGGCCACAGCTCTTTCAGTTGTCTGCGTCTTGCCCTTCAGCCGGTGCTTGGCATCGGCCGCATCCCGCCCCCGGCCGGCGATGAACCCACCTCCGACCCGTTGCTCTTGCCCGCCTACATCCCCGCCCGCACCTTCGCCATCGCTCTCATGGACCTGCTCAACGAGTCCAAGGCCGGCGGCAGCGACATCATGCCCAGTATCTGTCAGGCCCTCCAGTCCCCCACCGCCGAGGGGAAGGCGTACATCGCCCTCAGAGCCCTCGCCCTTCGCGCGGGCAACGACACGGAAGCCTTCCAGACCTATCTCGAAGACTGGTACAACGACGCCATGGACCGCGTCTCCGGCTGGTACAAGCAGCATGTCCAGAACATCATTCTCATCGTCGCTGTCCTGCTTTCGGTCACCTTCAACGTCGACTCCGTTCGCATCGGCCGAACCCTGTGGATCGAACCAGCCCTCCGCCAAACCCTTACCGCCGCCGCCGACGTCTTCGTCCAGCACCCACCCGCACCCGATGCCTCCCTCCCACCTTCAACCTCGCCCGGCCTCCCGGGGCAAAAGCTCCGCTCGGCCGTCGATGCTTTCAACCAGGCCAGCGCGGCGCTGGACCTGCCCGTCGGCTGGCACCGCACCCTGCCCGAGTACTGGAACACCCTCCGCAGGCCTTCGTGGGGCAATCTCCGCTCCTTGCTCCAGGCCGTCCTCGGATGGCTCATCACCGCCTTTGCCCTCTCCTTCGGCGCACCCTTCTGGTTCGACACCCTCAACCGCTTCATGATCGTTCGCGGCACCATTAAGCCGCGCGAGAAAAGCACCATCGAGCCCTCCAAGGATTGAGAGAACTGAGCAGACAAGATGGATCGACAGGATGGGCGATATCGCCGAGCTTTGTCATCCTGAGCGAAGCGAACGGGCCCGCTTCTCTACCTCGGCAGGCTGACCCTGCCCCAACCCGCCATCCACGGCGCCCGAATCAATCGTGCGAACGCATCTGGCAAACCGCCAGGCATCGTGCAGCATGATCACAGCCTGCTCAGAAACTCACGCAAAGCCTGCCACGCCGCAGGGGCAAATACCGTCTCGTGGTGCTGCACACCTCGCAGTTCCAAAAACCGCTTGACCTCGGCCGCGCTCGCCTCCGTCACCCTTCGGCCCTGGGCCGCGGGCACCAGCATGTCCGCCGTTCCACTCATCACCAGTAGCGGAGCCGAGCTTCGCTTCATCATCCCCACCTCGTCAAACGCCACCCTTGCATCCTCCGCCAGCACCATCGTGCGGATCGCCTCCGCGCCGAATCCCATGCGCCGCGCAAATACCGGCATCTCCTCCTCGGCGGTCGCAAAGGGCGCCGCCAGCACCACCCCGTGCACCCTCCGCTCCGACGCCACATACGCCGCCATCGCGGTCCCCAGCGAGAAGCCGTACACCACCACCCGCCGCCCCGCATACTGCTTGCCCAACTTGTCGTAGATCGCCAGGGCGTCGGTCCGGAAACTCGCCACATCCGGCTGCCCCTCGCTGAACCCGTATCCGCGGTAGTCGTACGCCACCACCTCCACCTCCAATCCCGCAAGCCTCCGGTACAGCTCATCCGACCGGTCAACTGTCATCAGATTTCCATTGAAGAACACCACCACCGGCACGGTCCTGCCCGCCACGACCCTGCCTGCCGCAACCCTGCCCGCTGCCGTCGACCCCGCCAGCCCCTCTCCGCTCTGTGACGCCAGCCCACCCCCGTGCCCAGCGCCACCTCGCCTCACCTCAGCGACCGCCGTCGCCTTGTACTCCCACCCCCGCAGCCTGACCCCGTTCACATCCAGCTCCACCCGGAACCGCCCCGGACCGTCCGTCCACCGGCTCAGATCCGACCTCGGCGCCGGCGTCGGAATCACCTCATTCGCTCCCACCACCTGTGCCACCGTCACTCCACTCATCGCTAAAGCAACTCCCAGGGCCACTGCAACGAAACGCAAACGCATGCTTCCAGAATATCGCTCCGCGTTCGACCGGCGTCGCAACGTCGGACCCCGGCTTAGAGATCTACGTTCCAGGGGGTACGCCCAGCGAGCACTCCCCCCCACGAGACACGCGAGTCTAAGTCAGGCGACACGCGAGTCTAAGTCAGGCGACACGCGAGTCTAAGTCAGGCGACACGCGAGTCTAAGTCAGGTCGTCCGTGTCGAACGCAGGCACACGCCGACCCAGCGCGGACGTATCCCGAACGCCCGTCACCAGGCTCTCCACCACCTCGTTCACCTCATCGACATCCGCCGTAGCTACCATCACCTTGTCCCCACTCGCGGTCTCGATGCTCTCGAGCAGCACCGTCGCATGGGCCACCGCCACATGGTCCAGGTTCAAGCCTTCCGGCGTCTTCGCCTTAATCCCCACATCGCCCGCCTTTACCCCCAGCAACTCCGCCACGGACTGCCGCAGCTCACCCGCAATCGGCACGATCTTCGGACGAGCCATCACCAGCACCGTATCGACATTTACGATCTTGTACCCGGCCGTGTGAATCTCCTCAAGCGCCGTCCGCAAAAAAAGGCTTGAAGCCGCCCCCTTCCACCGCTCGTCGGTCGGCGGGAAAAATGTCCCGATATCCCCCGCCGACACCGCCCCGAGAAGAGCGTCCGTAATCGCGTGCAGCAGCACGTCCCCATCCGAGTGGCCCGCCAGGCCCTCCGAATGGTCGATCGACATCCCGCCGATCACCAGGGGAACACCTTCCTTGAAGCCATGCGAATCAAACCCGTATCCGATGCGCAAGCTCATCGTCCACCCGCCCCCATACTGAGATAAAACTCCGCCAGGGCCAGATCCCCCGGCTGGGTGATCTTGAAATTCCGCGCCGATCCCTGCACCACGGCCACGTCGATCCCGGCCCGTTCCAGCAGACTCGCCTCATCGGTTCCTTCGAACTCGTCCGCCTCGGCCTCCCGAAAAGCCCGCTTCAGCAGCCCCGCCAGGGCGCCCTGCGGAGTTTGCGCATGCACCACGCGCTCTCTCGGAATCGTCGCGGTAATGATCGCTCCATCGGCGGTCCGCTCCACCTGCTTGATGGTGTCCACCGCCGGCATCCCCACGATCGCCGCTCCATGCCGGACGATCGCATCGATCGTACGCTCGATCGTCGAAGGGTCGATCAACGGCCGCACCGCGTCATGCACCAGCACCACATCGTCCTCGTCACACTCCAGCGCCGCCAGCGCGTTGCTCACAGATCCCTGCCGGTTCTCTCCGCCTTCGGCCATGTGCACGCGCGCACCCAGCTTGTACTCCGCGATCTGTGTCTGCACCCTGTCCCGCTCCTGCGCTCGAACCGCCACGCACACCGCATCCACGCTGGGGACCGCCAGAAACGCCCGCACCGGGTGCACCAGCAACGGCACACCCCCAATCTCCATGAACTGCTTCGGCCCGACGCCACCCGGCACGCCCACGGCCATCCGCGTCCCCATTCCCGCCGCCGGAATAATAACGAAAACTCGCATAGCCAACGAAGTATAGCAAGCCCTCCCCGGATGCCCATCGTTGGGTGGCTGAAAGGAAGACCCGGCCTCCATCTGCCTGCGAAACGCTCGACCCGCTAGCCGGCCCGGTAAGCCACCACCCGCTCCGTCCGCGACCCAAACCGGTCCCCGGACACATCCTCTTCGTCCATCGGAAAGCACTCCTCCCAAACCCTCCGCAGGAACGGCGTCTTCCGCAAAAGCCCATCCAGCTCCGGGTTCGTGTAGATCAGGTAAACCTCCCTCGGCTCCCGATCGAGGCAAGCCCCGAGATGAGCCAGGAACTCCCTCATCACCGGCGCGGCAAACGGATGGTAAAGATACAGCACCAGCGGCCCGGACGGCAGCTCGAAATGCCTGGCATCGCCTGCCACCGCCTCTGCAGGCACGTCCAATTTCCACTCCGCCGCCAGCCGGTCCAGATTTTCATTCGCTACCCCAGCCAGCTCCGGCGACAGCTCCACGCCCAGCACGCGCTCGAACGGATACCGCAGCGCCAGCATCAAAGCCCGCCCTTTTCCGCACCCCACATCCACAAACGTATACTCCGCCCACCGAAGCTCCAGCCGATCCATCGCCTGCCAGAAGACCGATGGTGAGATGCCGTAGTATCCCGTCGCCCAGTACTCTCCGCTCTCCCCTGACCCCAAACGCTCTCCCCAGATGAGACCTCCGGTATCGACCCCATAGCGCAGGTCGAAGGGATGGACCTTGCTCTCCGCATGGCCGGAGCCAACCGGACCCGCACGCCCCCGGACCGCCAGCCCCAGTCGACGCAGCACCTCTGCCAGCAGTCCCCTCCAGCCCCGATTGGCAACCCAGTGCCGCACCCGTCTCACCAGCGACCCGCGCAAAGAGCACCCCCGCTCTCTCGAGACCGGATCCCCTGATCGAGATCTCTACCCCTCCGATGCAGAAACCGAAACTCACACCAGCCGAATGCCTCCGCAACAACTATCGCCAGTGTCAGCGAGCAGGCCCCAAAGTACGATGGAGTCGTCATGCCCGCATCTCCGATCCTCCCGTTTGACCGCACCCACATCCAGCCCGGCGACCGCATCTGCGCCGCCGTCTCCGGCGGGGCGGACTCCGTGGCTCTCCTCCGAACGCTCCATGCCGCCAACATCCTCCCCAAGCTGGCTCTCGGCATTGGCCTCTCCGCCGTTCACATTCACCACGGAATACGCGGCTCCGAGGCCGACGCCGACCAGAGCTTCGTCGAGGACCTCTGCACCCGCCTGGAGATCCCTCTCCATATCCATTCCGTCGACGTCCCCGCTCGTGCCGCAGCATCCCGCGAGACCCTCGAAGAGGCCGCCCGCCACGCTCGCTACGAGATCTTTCACGCTCTCCTTCGCAGCGGCGGGGCCGACTCCGTCCTTACCGCCCACACCATGGACGACCAGACCGAAACCGTCCTCCTCAAGCTCCTCCGCGGAGCCTGGACCGGCGGCCTCGGCGGCATCCATCCCGTCCTCCTCGTTCCCCTGCCCGGCAAGTCCCCCGGCAAAATCCTCCGCCCGCTCCTCCCCATCCGCCGCGCGGAGATCGAGCTCTACCTCCACACCCTCGACCAGCCCTGGCGCGAAGACGCCTCGAACGCCGACCCTGCCTTCACCCGGAATCGTCTCCGCCACCAGCTTCTTCCCCAGCTCCGCGAGTTCAACCCCTCGCTCGACCAGACCCTCTCCAACCTCGCCGAGCTCGCTCGCGAAGACGAGGCCCGGTGGCAGGCCGAGCTCAGCCGCATCCTTCCCCAACTCCTTCTTCCCGGAAAGCCAGTCCGCGGCGGCGGCCGCTCCGTCTCCACCACACCAGTCGGGGGCAGCCTCTCCATCGAGATCGAACGTCTCCGCCCCCTCGACCCCAGCCTGCGCCGCCGGGTCATTCGCGCCGCCGCCCGCCAGCTTGGAGCCCGCATCAGCTTCTCCGAGACCTCGCGCCTCCTTGCGCTCTGCGGCGTCGTTTCGCTTGCTTCCGTAGCCCCGAAATCCGGCAGCTCCCTCCGCCTCTCCGGCAATCTCATCGCCGAGCGTTCCCCCCGAGAGCTCCGTCTCACCCGCGATCCGAAGCCCCTCTCATGAATCTGCAACCATGGCTCGTTAGTTGCATCAACAATACGCACTGCTCCTCACGGAACGGGAATGGAGAGAGTAGAATCGCAGCTAATTGACGGCTAAGGGCGTTGGGGCGCTACCCGGGTTCCTGCCCGGCCACCCGCACCTTCTCTCTCGATTCATCGTCTAACGGATGTAGCACGGCCTGACGTCACACGCAGGCGAGCCTGACATTGCGCTTCGCTGCAGGCTGGAAATGGGGATTTCGATTGAACTCGACCGTCAAACAGATTCTGATTTGGGTTGCCATGATCACCTGCCTCGTCTTCCTCTGGCAGTTTGTCGCCAAGGGCACGGGCATGGGTCAGGATAAGAGCATCAGCCTCACCGAGCTGCTCAATAAAGCCGATGAGGGTAAGGTTGGCGATGTCATCGTCAATGGAGCCGAGGTCACCGGGCACTTCCGTGACGATAAGACCCAGTTCCACACCACTATCCCGGCAAACTATCCCGATATGTACAAGACGCTGCGCGATCACGGCGTCAACATCACCATCAAGGACCAGAACTCAAACGCCTGGCTCGGTCTGCTCATCCAGCTTGCGCCCTTCGCCCTTCTCCTCGGTCTCTGGTTCTTCCTCCTCCGCCAGATGCAGTCGGGCGGAAACAAGGCCATGAGCTTCGGCAAGTCTCGCGCACGCCTGCTCTCCATGCAGCAGAAAAAGATCACCTTCAAGGATGTCGCCGGCGTGGACGAAGCCAAGGAAGAACTCAAGGAGATCATCGAGTTCCTCCGCGAAGCCCAGAAGTTCCAGAAGCTCGGTGGCCGCATTCCCAAGGGCGTCCTCCTCGTTGGGCCTCCGGGAACCGGTAAGACCCTCCTCGCCCGCGCTGTTGCCGGTGAGGCCAATGTCCCCTTCTTCTCCATCTCCGGCTCTGATTTCGTCGAGATGTTCGTGGGCGTCGGCGCCTCCCGCGTCCGTGACCTCTTCGAGCAGGGAAAGAAGAACGCCCCTTGCATCATCTTTATCGACGAGATCGACGCTGTCGGTCGCCACCGCGGCGCAGGTCTCGGCGGCGGACATGACGAGCGTGAGCAGACCCTCAACCAGCTACTTGTGGAGATGGATGGCTTCGAGTCCAACGATGGTGTCATCCTCATCGCCGCAACCAATCGCCCGGACGTTCTTGATCCAGCTCTCCTGCGTCCCGGCCGCTTCGATCGTCGCGTAATCGTCGATCGTCCCGATATCCGCGGACGCGAAGAGGTTCTCCGAGTCCACTCAAAAAAAGTACCCATGGCCGAGGACGTTAATCTCAATATCCTCGCTCGCGGCACACCGGGCTTCTCCGGCGCGGACCTCGCTAACATGGTCAATGAGGCCGCTCTCACCGCCGCCCGGTACAACCGCAAGTCGGTCCACATGTACGACTTCGAAGTAGCCAAGGATAAGGTGATGATGGGCGCGGAGCGTAAATCCATGCTCCTGTCGGATGATGACAAGCGCGACACCGCCTACCATGAGGCCGGTCACGTGCTCGTGGCTGCCCTGCGCGACCACTCGGATCCCCTGCACAAGGTCACCATCATTCCCCGCGGCATGGCCCTCGGCGTCACCATGCACCTCCCCGAGGAGGATAAGCACACCGTATCCAAGGACTACCTCGACACCCAGCTGGCTGTTCTCATGGGCGGTCGCTGCGCCGAGGAGATCTTCATGAAGCGCCAGACCACCGGCGCCGGCAACGACATCGTTCGAGCCACCGAACTCGCTCGCAAGATGGTTTGCGAGTACGGCATGAGCAGCATGGGTCCTCTAACGTACGGTAAGAAGGAAGAGCAGATCTTCCTCGGTCGCGAGATCGGCCAGGCCCGCGACTACTCCGACGACACCGCCCAGAAGATCGACGCCGAAGTCCGAAACCTCGTGGACACCGGTTACAAGTCGGCCCGGACCATCCTCGAGTCCAATCAGGACATCATGCACCGCATGGCCACCGCCCTGCTCGAGCGTGAGACCCTGGACGCCGCCGAAATTAAGTTGATTATCGAAGGCAAGGACCTCCCACCCGCCCGCTCCTCCCTCGCCCAGGCAAATGGTGGAGATCCGGGCGACACCCAGAAGGTCCTCAAACCCGAGTCCGGCCGCAAGCCCGGCTTCGGCGAAGGCCACACCTCCCCGGCATAAGCCTCAGCCGGCATCTCACCAAGAAAGGGCAGCCCCCCGGGCTGCCCTTTCTTGCGTCCGCATCCATACCTCCCACGTCGAATCCTCCATGACCGCCCCAAACCTCCTTCTCCGCCTGGAAGGCCTCTTGGTCCTCCTTGCAAGCGTTCTCGCCTTCCGGCACCTCGGCGGCCACTGGCCCATCTTCGCCCTCCTGTTCCTCGCTCCGGACCTCGCCATGCTCGGCTATCTGGCCGGTCCGCGCGCAGGCTCTGCCTTCTACAACACTGCCCACACCTACCTCGTCCCTGGCGCCCTCGCCGCTGCCTCCCTGCTCACCGGTCACCACGACTTGCTCCCCTGGCTCGACATCTGGTTCGCCCACATCGGCTTCGATCGCCTCCTTGGCTATGGCCTCAAGTACGCCACCGCCTTCAGGGACACGCACCTACAGCGCGTCTAGTACCATCGAGGTTGGCTCGCCGCCACTGGCTCGCCGCCGCCCTCATGCGCCTCCTTCGCCTCCTATCGTTCCTGTCGCTCGCGCTCAGCGGCTGCGGATACCACACTTCCGGCTCCGCCACCCACCTCCCCGCGAGCGTCCGTACCCTCGCCGTCCCCATCTTCACCACCCATGCCCAGGCCTTTCACACGGAGATGGACTTCACCGAGGCCGTCATCCGCGAGCTCAACACCCGCACCCACTACCGCATCCTCAACGCCGCGACCCCCGACGCCGACGCCATCCTCACCGGAACCATCCTCTCCCAGACCGTCGCCCCCCTGACCTACGATGCATCCAGCGGCCAGACCTCCAGCTACCTCCTCACCATCACCGCCAAAATCCTCCTCAACGCGCGCGACGGCCGCGCTCTCTATCGGAACGACGCCCTCGTCCTGCGCGAGCAGTACCAGTCCACCCAGGACCTCAGCGGCTTCATCCAGGAGGACTCCGCCGCCGTCCGCCGCGTGTCCCGCGACTTCGCTCGCACCGCCGTCAGCGACATCCTGGAGTCCTTCTAATTCCGATTCGACTCCTATGACCGCCCCCACCCCAAACATGCCTGACCCCGCCAGGAAGTCGGTTGTCCGGGTGGCCTATGCTTTGCAGCCCCACCGCAAAGGGTGGGTTGCACCTTCATCTCACGGAGCCCCTAAATTGCCCGCCCCCTCCCGAGCCCGCGCCGCCGCCACCAACCCGGGTGGCCCATCCCTTGCAGCCCCATCGCAAAGGGTGGGTTGCATTTCCACGGAGGCTCTCTAAGTTGACCACTCCCCTCCGCAGCTTCGCCGACCTGCGCAGCTTTGCCTCGACAAACCGCTTCATCACCGAAATCTCCTCCCCGCAGCTCCGCCCCGGATACGTTCTCCTCGGCGACGAAATCTTCCTCCAGGACCGCTGCCGTAAAGCCGTTCTCGACCACCTCGCTCCCCCCGAGATCCGCGATTTCTGCCTGCACGACCTTGACCTCGCCGAAATCTCCATCTTCGAGATCCTCGACCAGGCCCAGACTCCCTCGCTCATGGCTCCCTTCCAGCTCTTCTTCATCCGCGGGTTGAAGAGCCTTTACTCCCGAGGCAGTAAAAAGGCCGAGTTTGAGGCGATCGACCGGTACTTCCGCTCACCCAATCCACAAGCCCTCCTCCTCTTCATCGCCGACCACCTCCACATCCCCCCCGACCTGCGCCGCATGGACATGCAGGATAAGGAGCGCTACGAACGCATCCGCGAGACCCTCGGCGACCTCTGCGGTCTGGTGGAACTCGCCCGGGTCGACGAGTCCGACGCCGCCCGCTGGGTCATCGACACCGCTCAAATCCAGCAGGTCCGCTTCGACCCGGACGCTGCCCGCGAGCTCGTCGACTCCCTCGCGGCCGACATGATGCTCATCGCCAGCGAGCTCGAAAAGCTCATCCTCTACGTCACCGCCCCCCGCTCGCTCTCCGTCGTCATCCTGAGCGCAGCGCAGGACCCCTGTATTTCGCCTGACGCGTCGAAAATCTCTCCCGAAAACCCCCAGCACCGCATTTCTCTCGGCGACGTAGAAACCATGGTCCTCGCCGCCAAACAGCGCTCCCTCTACGAGCTCACCGACGCCATCAGCTCCCGCGACCGCCCCCGCGCCGTCGCCCTCCTCCACGGCCTGCTCAACGCCTCCGATACCGGCGACGAGGCCGCCATCGGCCACCTCTACATGCTCGCCCGCACCTTCCGCCAGATGCTCATCATCGCCGAAAAGAACGTTCGCGACTCCCGCGCCCTCTGGCAGGTCCTCTGGCAGGGCTTCCGCATGCCACCCTTCGCCGCCGACGAAATCATCCGCCAGGCCCGCCGCTACAAATCCCGTGGCGATCTCACCCGAGCCCTCCGCCTCATCGCCCGCGCCGATCTCGAACTCCGCTCCTCCCCGGTCAGCAAACGCCTCGTCCTCGAACGCCTGGTCCTGGATCTGGCGAGCGAACCCAAACCATCCCCGCAGGATCCCTCCCTGGAGTTCGCCACCGAGCTCTAACATCCCGAAACACGCGGCCCGACCAAGCCCACTCGTCCGCAAAGTCGGAGCCGTCTACCCGCGCAAATTCGGAGCCGTCGACCCGGACTAAGGCAGGCACCTCGGTGTCCAGCGATCACGGTATGCTGCTGGAACCATGAAAACTTTCCTTCCCACCGTCGCGGCCGCTCTCCTCGCCACCTCCCTCGCCGCCTCCGCCCAACTCGCCGAGCCGAAGCAGGTGGTCGTTCTCCGCGCCGCGCACATGCTCGATGTAGCCGCCGGACGCATCGTCTCCCCCGCCGAAATCCTCGTCACCGGCAATCGCATCACCGAGGTCTCCCAGCACGTGACCCATCCCGCCGGAGCCCAGATCATCGATGCCGGCAACCGCACCCTCATGCCCGGACTGATCGACGCGCACGTGCACCTCTTCCTCCACCCTGGCGCCGAAGACCTTCAGACCGTCGAGGAGGGCGTTCCACAGCGCACCCTCATCGCCGCCAGCGCCGCTGCGGCCGACCTCATCGCCGGCTTCACCGCCGAACGCGATATGGGCACCGAAGGCGCCGGCTCGGCCGACTCCGCCGTCCGCAACGCCATAGACTCCGGCATGATCCCGGGCCCGCGCATGCGCATGAGCGGAATGGCCATCGATATCCTGGGCGGGCACGAGGACGCCAACATCTACAACCCCGCACAGCACGTCCTCTCCAACGCCGACTACGCCAACTCCGCCGAGGGCATCGTCATCGCCATGCGCGCGCAGCGAAAAGAAGGCGCGGACCTTACCAAAATCTACGAGACCGGCAAAGACTCGCTCGAAGCAGGGGAGTTCCATACTCCGTTCCAGTACACCGTGGACGAGCTGAAGGCAGCCGTCGCCGAAGCCAGACGCTTGGGCCAGGGTCCCGGCCATGGCGTCGCCGTCCACGCCACCGGCGAGCCCGGAACCGGCTATGCCGTGGATGCCGGAGTGGAATCGGTCGATCACGCCTACTTCCTCAGCGACGCAACCATGGCCGCGATGAAAGCCAAAGCCATCTACGCCGTGCCGACCTTCGCCATCTCGGAATACTTCGCCGATCACTCCGCCAACAAGGCCCGCGAGGCAGAGGCGCGCGCCCAGATCGCCTTCCACATCGCCCAGTTCAAACGCCAGCTCGCCGCCGGTGTCCCCATGGCGGTCGGCAGCGATGTCGGTCCGTTCCCGCACGGCGCCCAGGCCCGCGAACTCGTCCTCATGCAGCAAAACGGCATGGCCGGCGCCGACGTTCTCCGAGCCGACCTGCTCAACGGCGCAAAGCTCCTCGGTTGGGATGGACAGATCGGCGAGCTCAAACCGGGCTTCTACGCCGACATCATCGCAGTCGACGGAGACCCCCTCGCCGACATCTCCGCCACTACCCGCGTCCGCTTCGTCATGAAGGGCGGAGTCGTCTTCCGCCGCCCCTAGGGCTCCTGTATCCGCGCAACAGACCCGCGCAACAGACCCACCCCCGACACCTTCCCATTGCCCACACATCTAACCGCACAGGAGACGAGACATGAAAACGACCTGGAAGCCCCACGAAGAACATGGAAAGCTCGACACAGCCGAACGCAAGAGCCTCCCCGACTCTGTCTACGCCTTTCCCAAGGAGCGCAAGGAGCCGCTCACCGACGCCTCCCACGTCCGCAATGCCATCGCCCGCTTCGACCAGACAACGGGCGTTTCCGACGAAGACCGTGAGCAGGCTTTCGCCAATATCCAAGCTGCGGCAAAACACTTCGGCGTGGACATGACCGAAACCCGGTGGCAGGACCTCGGCAAGAAGCCGCACACCACCAACCCCAGGCAGAAGTAGGCAGCCCTTCGCCCGGCTATCCCGCCTTGTCCGTCAGCTCCGCCCAGCGCGCATACAGCCCGTCCGCCTCCGCCTGCGCCGACTCCATCTCCGCCAGCGCCTCCATCAAAGCCGTCACATCCACGGCAACCTCGGGCAGCTCCAACCGCAGCCGCGCCGCCTGCAGCTGCATCTCCGCCTCCTCCACCCGCTGCTCGATGCTCGCGAACTCCCTCGCCTCGAGGTAAGACAGCTTCTTCTTGCCTGCCGTGGACGAGCTCGCCCCGTTACCATTCGCCCCAGCCACCGCCTTCCCCGTCGCTCCCGGCGCCACCGCCTCCTCCACTTTGCTCCCCCGCCACATCTCCCACTGCGAGTAGTCCGCAAACGTCTCCGCGCCACCCCTTCCATCCAGCCCCAGCACCACCGTCGACACCCGGTCCAACATGTAACGGTCATGGGTCACTAATACCAGGGCTCCCGTAAACTCCAGCAGGCTCTCCTCCAGGATCTCGAGCGTCTGAATATCCAGGTCGTTCGTCGGCTCATCCATCAGCAGCACATCCGCCGGCTCCAGCATCAGCTTCGCGATCAGTACCCGCGCCCGCTCCCCCCCGCTCAATCGTTCGACCGGCTGGTTCAGCTGCTCGCTCGTAAACAGAAACTTCGCCGCATAGCTCGCCACATGCACCACCCGGCCCCCATACATCACCGAGTCCGAATCCGGCGCCAGCGCCCGCCGCAGCGTCACCCCTTCATCCATCTCCCGCATCTGGCTGAAGTACACCATGCGCAATCCCGGCGCCTTCTTCACCACCCCGCTCGTCGGCTCCAACTCTCCCGTCAAAACCCGCAGCAGCGTGGTCTTCCCACTTCCATTTGGCCCCACCAGACCCACCCGCACCCCATTTGTAACCAAAAAGGATAAGTTCTCCAAAATCCGCCGCCCGCCCAGTTCCACCGACACATCCTCCAGCTCAACCAGTCGCTTGGTCTGCCGCTCCGTCCCCGAAAACTCGATGCCCGCGCTCGAGGTCTGCTGCCGCGCATTCACCTCCTTCAACTGCCCGATCAGCTCGTGCGCGTTGTCGATCCGCGCCTTCGCTTTCGTGGCGCGCGCCTTCGGTCCCCTCCGCAGCCATTCAATCTCGGTCTTCACCCGGTTCTTCAGCGCATCCTGCTGCTTGGTCTGCGCCTCCAGGTACGCCTCGCGCCCCTCCAGAAACTTCGAGTAGCTCCCCTTCACCCGCAGCAGACCGTCCGCATACACCCGGCTCAACTCCACCATCTCCGTCGCCACATTCTCCAGGAAAAACCGGTCATGGCTCACCACCACACACGCAAACCGCGCCTCCTTCAGCAGCCCTTCGAGCCACACAATTCCCGCTAGATCCAGATGATTCGTCGGCTCGTCCAGCAGCAGCACGTCCGGCCCGGTCACCACCGCCTCGGCGATCGCAAGCCGCTTGCGCCAACCTCCGCTCAAGGTCGCCGCCCGGTCGTCCAGGCCCGGAAATCCCACCCGCCCAGCCGTCTCCCGCAGCCGCCCCTCCCGCTCCGCATCCGGAACTCCCGCAGCCTCCAGAGCCGCTACCAGCACCTCCCGCACCGTCACGCCGTCCGCGAACTCCGACTCCTGCTTCACATACCCGATTCGAGCCCGCCTCCGAACCGCCACCTCGCCCGCATCCGGCTCCTGCTCCCCGGCCAGCACCGCCAGCAGCGTCGATTTCCCCGCGCCATTCGGCCCGATCAGCCCAACCCGGTCCCCATCCGAAACCGTAAACGAAATCTCCTGAAACAGCGGCACAGCTCCAAAGCGCTTCGAAACGCCCTGTGCATTCAAAATAGGTGGCATCCCTCAAGTCTACCGTCTCAACTCCGAGGCCGCGGCTCACCCGCCCGCGCAATCTGCTCCGCCACCCGCCGGTACCGTTAGACCTATGAACCTCTGTTCGAAAGCTCGAGGAGCCGTGCCGGCGTCAATGCTCCCATCGGCGCCGAAGAGCCGTAGCGACCCGCTTGCCCACCAGGATCCCCGGCCGTTCAATCCACACATGCGTCGCCGTCGCAACACCTACCAGCAATACCGCGCAAGCCAGGCAGAGCATCCAGTGATCGAACGGCGAACCCAGATCGTGCCTCCGGCTGAACGACGTTCGGAAGATAAGTCCAAGGGCCAGTCCCTGCAGCAGGTAGATCCCATAACTCACATCACCCAAACGTATCGCCGGTCTGGTCTTCAGCAGGCCGAACAGACTCGATCCCGAGATCACCAGGTAGAGAATCGCGCCAAGCATCAGCTGCGACACGCTCGAAACGCTCGGTTGGTCGAACTGAAACACCAGCACCAGCAGCACCACCAGCAGAGTGGAGCTTCCCGCATCCGGAAGCCGCACCAGTCTGCCTTCTTGGCTCAGCGATGCCGAAAGCATCCCCAGCAGGAAGAGCATCGCAGACCCAATCGCCGGCTTGTAAGGGCCTCCCCGGTAAAGATGCAGATAAGCCTGGCAGGCCACCAGCGCCACCAGCACGAACCGCAGATGCATCCCTTTACGCCTGGCAAAGAGCGCCAGAATCGGGAGACTCAGGTAGAAGTACCACTCCCACTGCAGCGTCCATGTCACATCCGCCAGCAGCAGCCCGGTTTCGGCATAGCCGTTCACGTTTGGGCCCGGGAGCACGCCGAGACTCAGCCATCGGACCAGCTCCTCCAGTAAGGAAGGCGCCGGCACTCGCAGCCTGAGGCCTGTCCGTTCCGCCACGATGGCCAGCACCAGCGCAACGGCAGCCAGGTAAAGCGGGCCTATCCGGAATAAGCGACCCGTGTAGAGCGAAATCCATGACGGGCGCCCGCCCGAACGGATCAACTGCGACCAGAACAGGAAGCCGGTAATCATGAAGAAGAGCGCCACGCCAACCGGCCCCAGCAAGTTGAGAAAATGGGACGGAGGTCCGATCCAGACGCGGTCAGACAGAAACCGGTGGTAAATAGCCGCGTGATGGAATACCACCGCAAGCGCCAGAAAACCCCGCATCCCATCCATCGTTGCGATCCGCTTGTTGCTCAAGCCCGGCGGCGTATCCGCAGCCTTGAAGAGAGGCGTGGACGCAATGGCGAGCAACAGGGCGATGCAGACAAAAAAGGGCCAGGTTGAGTAGAACCCTATCAATGCCGCCAGTCCCCGCAGCTCGCAGCATCCATGCTCTTATCTTGCCTGAAGGCGTACCTCCCGAGAAGCCGGTTCTTCACACACATCTAGCCTGGACCATGCGTGTCGAACATCGGAGCCTCCAAAGAATTCGGCGTCTGAAAAACAGCCGTCCTGAAGAGCGGCCCCGGTCTCGCCACCTTGAAACCTTCGCCTCAATCCAGATCGAACTCCCGCAGCGGCCGCTCCGTCAACGGGCTCTCCTTGGCCTTCTTCACCGCCTCCGCGAACTTCTTCGCCAGCACATCGTCCTTGTTCTTCTGCGCCTCCACACTCTGCGCAAAGATCGAGTCCCGCCGCGCATCCTGCTCCCGCAGCGCCCTCGCTGCCTCCCCGAAGTCCTCAAACGTCTTCTTCCGCGGCGCCGGCGTATGCGCAATCACGCTCCGCGTCACCGGATCCACCTTCAGCATCCCCCCACAATCCGGACACATTACCTCGAACGGAGCGTCACTCATTCCCATGGCCTTGTCCCCCTGGAGTTTCATTCCTGGAGATTCATTCTAAGACTGCCTCTCCGCTTCACCAACAGGGCCCAGACGCTCCCCTTTCCGGGACAAAGGCTGCGACGTTCTTTCCGAGGTGGAGAACTCCGGCGTGGAGGATCAATTCGACTGTGGCGCAATCGATCGACAGGATCGTTAGAATGGAATTAGGCACAGAAAAGGCTCCGGGGGCGTCCGGAGCCTTTCTCTTTTGGAATGAAGACTTTGGCCATAAGTCCAGTATCAAGAAGACTTTGCGGGGAGCTGTTTTGGCAGGGTACTGAAAGCAGGGACTGTAGGGAGATCGACCGCGGGGGAGGGGGCTACAGCCGGACGACCACGTGCCCGCCGCACATGCCCGCCGCCTCTTCCACCAGTCGAGCCGACAGCCCTTCATACCTCGCCAGATACCACACTCCCGCCACGACTCGCTCCTGCAGATGCCCGTCCGGGAACACATTCAAGGTGATCGCCGCCGCGTGCTTTCGCAGGCTGGCCTCCTTCTCCAGCTCATGCCCGGCCGCCATGCGCCGGAGCCGGTTCATCTGGTACCGCATCTTCGATCCTGATACCTCGGCAGACCTGCTCAGAGCCGCATCCATCCCGCCCAGGTAATCGATCAAACCCTGGAGCTCCACGTCCATTGCATTCCCGGCCGCCGCCAGCCGTCGCTTCAACTCGATCGGCATCGCCCGCGCACCCAGCCGTTGTCCAAGAGCCTCCGCCGACGTCATCGCGTCTGGCAGCTGCACCTCATCCTTGTCCATCACCGCGGCGACCGCCGGCTCCAGCAGCGTCGCCGTCAGCCGCGGCAGCACCGGTGTCACCCGCCCCAGTATCTGCTCGTAGAGCACCGCGCTCTGCGCGAAATAGGCCACCTCCGCCGGCCCCCCGACATAAGCCGCGGTCGGCAGAATCGTATCCTGAAACACCGGTCGAAGCAGGGCATTCGGGCTCAGCCGCTCCGGGGCGGCCGCAAGGATCGCCAGTAGGTCGGCTGTTGTATACACCTGTCGCCCCGCCTTCCATCCACCCTCCGCCGTCCTCCGCAAAGCCTGGCGCTCGGCTCCGCCATCCATCTCGGAGATGAGGAACAGCAGGCTCATCTCCTCGGCGACCTTCACCTGGGCATGGTACCCGGCACCCTCAAGCTCCTCCGTTCGCCGCACCAGAGCCTCTTCCAACTCGTCGGCGTGCTCGATCGCGAATCGAAGCGTACCCGCTCCAAGCGCGTGAAAATCTCGCCCTGCGGCATCCATCACCACCAGTCCCTGCTCCGCGAAGGTCGCCGTCATCAACCGGGCAAAAGCTCCGCCCAGGGTAGGCGTGTACCCCTCGCGCGGCGCGTAACATGCTCGCAGCAGATCGCATACCGGGGCCCATCCCAGCAGTTCAGTCGCCTGTTCCAAAACAGCACCAATCTCCGCCCCCAGCGGAACCGATCCCACAGGAGCCGCCGACGTCCTCTTCAGGCCCGATCGCAGCGTCTCCAGCTTTGTTTTGGTGAACAGCGAGATCTGATCGACCTCCGCCAGATCGTGATCCTCCGTCGCCATCCAGAACACCGGAACATGCTCGACACCGGTCAGTCTCGTCGCTTCGCGCGCACGCGCGATTGCCGTCGCCGCCTTCAGCAGGGTCAGCAGAGGACCGCCCAGCAGGCCCACCTGCTGACCTGTCACCACCGCGTGGGCTCCACCTCGCAGCCTCTCAATGTTGCGCAGCGTCGCCGCTCCCGCTCCGAACTCCAGAGCCTGCCGATCAAGCGCCGACGCCAGACCGGCCGCGTCGCTCCCACCCTTAACCGCGTCCGCCATCCACGAGCCCCCGAACGGCTCGCCTCCGTACCATATGCGGACCGGAGATCCCGGCGCACTCTCAGCCATCGCAAGGTAATCACGGTAAAGCGCCGAAACATGAGGCAAAACGGTGATCGGGTAGCACTCAGCGCTCATCGCAGTCCCTTACTCTCCTGGGTACGCCGCTCCGGCAATCACCGCTCTACGAACCCATGCTTCTCACCGTGCACCCGTTGGATGCCCACCATCACCGGCCCGATGCAGGATGATACCGTAGCTCATGGCCGCCTCGAAACGACCCCCCAGCCGCAAGCTCCGCTCCACCCCCAATTCAAAGATGACCCCAGCCAATCAAATCGCAACTCCGCCCAAGTCATCCGCGGCGGAAAAGCCCCGATCTTTCAAACTTCGCTCCACCGCAAAGCTCGTCTCTTCCAAACTCTCCTACAAAGGGAAAGTATTCTCCGTTTTTACCGACACCGTGATTGAGCCCGGAAACGACAAGCCCAACACCCGTGACGTCATCCGTCACAACGGCTCCATCGTGATCCTCGCGGTAGACGAATCCAACAACCCCGACGATCCCGACATCATCCTCATACGACAATACCGCCACGCCGCGGGACAGTTCCTGCTCGAACTCCCGGCCGGACGCATCGAGGCTGGGGAAGCTCCGCTGGCGGCGGCCAAGCGCGAGATGATCGAGGAGACGGGCTTCGGGGCGCGCCACTGGACCTTGCTGACCAAATACTTCGCTAGCCCAGGATTTCTCGGAGAATGGATGCAGATCTACCTCGCACGAGATCTCCGCGCAGGACAGGCCACACCGGAGGATGACGAGCACATCGAGATCGTTCGAACGCCGCTCTCTCAAGCCATGGAACTCGCCGGAGCAAATAAGATTCACGATGGCAAGACTCTCATCGGGCTTTCCCTCTACAGTGCCGCCAGGCAGGCTGGCCGATATCTCTCTTCGTGATCAGGCGCCCTGCGTTCATGACCAGCAGCTCCTGGAGGCCCTGCCTCCGCCCCGAAGAGCTCTGGCCCTTCACGACCGGCTAAAAGACGCATAGCCTTCCCCTTATGGACAACATCACCATCGCCCGTCTGCTCGACGAGACCGCGGCGCTCCTCGAGATCGATGGCCAGGACCCGTTTCGCGTTCGGTCCTATCGCCGCGCCGCCGAGGCAGTCGAGCAGCAGACAACACAACTCGCGACTCTCGCCACGCCGGAGGCAGACCCGAAGGATCTGTTGGCCATTCCCGGCATCGGGAAAGCCATGGCCGCCAACGTCCGCGACCTTGTCACAACCGGAACCATGCCCCTCCGCACCGAGCTCCTGCAAAAATATCGCCCCTCCATGCTCGAATTGCTGCGCCTCCCAGGCATGGGTCCCAAGACCGTCGCGCTCCTCTGGTCCGTACTCGAGATCGCCGACATCGATAAGCTCGAAGAAGCGGCCAAGGCCGGTCACCTCCTCAAGCTCCCCCGCATGGGCCAGAAGTTCACAGACAAGCTCCTCAAGGGCATCGAGGATCATCGCAAAAACTCCAGCCGCTTCCGCATCGATCAGGCACAGAGTCAGGCCGATCGGATCGCGGACCTCATCCGCTCCTTTCCCGGCATCGACACCATCACTCCCGCGGGTTCGCTACGCCGCGGTCGCGAGACGGTCGGCGACCTGGACTTCCTCGTCACTGGTCCCGCGTGCGAGCCCGATGTCGTCGCCGCGGCGGTCGACCACGTTGCCCAGCTGCCTCTAATCGACAAGCTCCTCGCAAAGGGAGCCAACAAGGTCTCGTTCACTCTCCGCAACAACCTCCAGGTCGATGTACGCCTCCTCCCGCGCGCCAGCTACGGCGCTGCCCTTCAGTACTTCACCGGCTCCAAGATGCACAACGTCGCCCTCCGCCAACGCGCCATCAAACGCGGTCTCACCCTCTCCGAGTACTCCCTGCTCCGTCTCGAAGACAACTCAATCGTCGCAGCGGCCACGGAAGAAGAGATCTACAACGCCCTCGACCTCGACTACATCCCACCCGAGCTGCGCGAGAACTGTGGTGAACTCGAAGCCGCCGCCGCCCACACCCTTCCGCATCTGATCACCCTCGACGACATCCGCGGCGACCTCCACATGCACACGCACGAGACCGACGGATCCAACTCCATCCGCGAGATGGCCGAGGCTGCCCTCGCCCGTGGTCTCCGCTACATCGCCATCACCGATCATTCCAAAAACCTCGCCATGACCAACGGCATGGACGACCAGCGAGCCCTCGCCCACGTCAACCGCATCCGCGAGGTCGACGCAGAGCTCCAGCAAGTGCACGAGGGCCGCATCCGCGTGCTCCCCGGTATCGAGGTCGACATCCTCGCCGAGGGCAAGATCGACCTTGACGACAGCACCCTGGCCCAGATGGACATCGTCGTCGCCAGCGTTCACTCCCGCTTCGACCAGCCCATTGAGCAGATGACTGACCGTGTCCTCCGCGCGCTTGAGAATCCCCACACCCGCATCCTTGGCCACCCTACCGGCCGAAAGGTCCTCCGCCGCGATCCCTACGCGCTTCACATCGACGCCGTCCTGAAACGTGCCTCCGAGCTCGGCGTCGCCGTCGAACACAACGCCAGCCCTGCGCGCGCCGATCTCAACGACCTCCACCTGCGCCTCGCAAAGCAGCATGGCTGCAAAATTACCATCAACACCGACGCCCACTCCACAGGCGAGCTCGACCAGATGCGCTTCGGCATCACGCAGCTCCGCCGTGCTTGGCTTACGGCTGGCGATCTCATCAACACCGCACCCGATATTGAAGCGCTCCTGCGTCTCCTTCGGCCTAAACCCTGAACGGATGCTCGGTGGGACCTCGATCGAGACCGGATTTCACCGCACGCAGCCCGGCCAGAGTGACTCCACCCGCGACGCGCTAAACTTGAACCGTGGCCTTGACCGCAACCACCCCGTCCGATACCACCCACGCCAAGGCCATCACCGGTCCGGGCCTCCTCGCCGACTATGCCACGCTCTTCAAGCTGCGCGTCTCGGCCATGGTCATCATCACCGCTGCGGCAGGCTTCTACCTCGGCTCGCTCCGCAGCGGCATCAGCCCATTTCACGCCGGCCTTATTCAGACGCTCGCCGGCATCGCCGCCGTCACCTGCGGCTCCTCCGCCCTCAATCAGGCGCTCGAGCGCCGCTCCGACGCTCACATGCGCCGCACCGCAAACCGCCCCATGGCCGCACACCGCATCTCCTTCGCGCATGGCCTCCTAGTCGGCTTTGCCGCCGTCTTCCTCGGCACTATCTATCTCGCCCACGTTACCAATCCCCTCACCGGCACGCTGACGCTACTCACCGCCGCTGGCTACGTCGGCATTTATACCCCACTTAAGCGGATCACCACGCTCAACACCTTCATCGGCGCCTTCCCCGGAGCCCTCCCGCCACTCATCGGCTGGACCGCCGCCCGCGGTCTCATCGAGTGGCCCGCCGTCGCCCTCTTCGCCATCCTCTTCGTCTGGCAGTTCCCCCACTTCATGGCCATCGGCTGGATGTACCGCGACGACTACCGCCATGGCGGCATACGCGTCACCGCCACCCAGCAGCCCATCGCCGACGCCGCCCGGTCTACGGTTATCCAGTCTCTTTGCTACGCCGTCCTCATGATCCCCGTAAGCCTCTGGCCCACCGCGCTCGGCATCACCGGCACGCCCTACGCCATCGCCGCCCTGTTTTTGGACGCAGGCTATCTCTACTACACCATCCGCTTCGCCGCAATTCTGCGAGAGCCCGGTGCACCCCACTCCCGCAACCTCGCCCGCAACCTCCTCAAGGCCTCGGTCGTCTACCTTCCTCTACTTCTCTCCGCCATGATCCTCAACGCACAGGGCCGCCTGCTGTTCTAGGCCCTAGAAGAATCTCCCTGACGTCTGTCATCCTGAGCGGAGCGAAGATGCCTGTGCCCTGAAGAAGTCGCCATGAGCTTCCAGCGTCCCCGGTAAGATAAAAACAGCCAATGCCGACGTCCACCAGACCCGCCCCAAGTTCCTTCCGCACGCCGCTTCCTATCGTCGTCGGCATTATCGGCGTCTCCGTCCTCTCCTCTCTCTTTCTCTCCTGGCTCGTCTACTTCCACGCCCCAACCGACGTCGGCGGCACCCACCTCACCTTTCTTCCCGCCCTCAACGCCGCGCTCAACACCTGCTGCACCGTCGCCCTTCTTTTCGGCCTCCGCTTCATTCGCCGCCGCGAGATCACGGCCCACCGCAACTCGATGTTTACCGCCTTCCTCTTCTCCTCGCTCTTTCTCGTGACGTACATCACCAACCACGCCATGCACGGGGACATGCGCTTCCTGGGCCAAGGCGCCATCCGGCCTCTCTACTTCACCCTCCTCATCTCTCACATCTTTCTCTCCGTCGTTGCTCTTCCGATGATCCTGGTCACGTTCTATCTCTCCCTCAGCGGACGCTTCCCACTTCACCGCAAGCTGGCCCGCTACACCTATCCCATCTGGCTCTACGTCTCCGTCACCGGGGTGATTGTGTACGCCATGCTCGCGGTCTACCGCTAGAAAGATCCACCGAGCCCCCGAATGCGATCAGACAACCGCAAACTCCTCCGAACCGGCCTCCTCATCTTCTTCACAGGTGTCATCTCCGTCACTCTGATGCTGACCGTCTTCGGCGGTATCTCTCGCCAGGGCCCGCACACCAATAGCGGTTGGCTCGCTCTCATGCTCGCCATGGGCTGCCTCCCCACCGGCACGCTCACCCTCATTCTCGCCCTTCTCAAGCTCCTCGGAGAAGGCCGTCGTTAGCCTCCTCTCTGCTATCCTCAAGCTCTGGAAATCTGCTTCAGAAAGCGACCAATCATGGCCAAAGGCGTCAACAAAGTCTTCCTCCTCGGCAACGTCGGCAAAGATCCCGAGATCCGTGCGACCCAGGGAGGCATGACCATCGCCAGCTTCTCGCTTGCCACCGCCGAGCGCACAAAGGGTCAGGACGGCCAGTGGACCGACAAGACCGAGTGGCACAACATCGTCTGCTTCCAACGGACCGCGGAGGTCGTCCGCGACTACGTCAAAAAGGGAGCGCAGGTCTTTGTCGAGGGACGCATCAGCAATCGTTCCTGGGACGACAAGGAGTCAGGCCAGAAGAAGTACCGCACTGAAATTCTGGTTAACGACCTCACCCTCCTCGGCGGCGGTGCAGGTCGAGGTGGCGCCGGCGGCGAAGAGGGCTCCGGCAAAAGCTCCGGCGGCTACTCCAAATCCAGCACCGCCAGCTACGATCAGGGATCGCAGCGCCAGCCCGCGAGCGCTCCCGATTACGGCGACACCGGCATCACCGACGACGACATCCCCTTCTAGCGCCACCGCACCCTGAACCCGTCCGCACGCCAGCCGCAGGATCTTGTCCTGGGCTTTCTTATCCAGGCGAACGGCCGGCCCCTCGTAAAAGACCGCCCTGTGGCCTGCTTCGCACTGTCCCTGACAGCTTCCTTGCCACGGACGAGCTCAACGGCGTCATTTATTTCATTCACCCCACCAGGATCTGAACTCCCGCATCCTCACCCGGACTGTCGTAAGGCAAATGCCCGGGCAGAAGCTCGAAGTGGTATAAAAGACGCCAGAAATCTCCTTTGTCGGAGCAGCAGGCGCAACCTGCCGGATCGCCGGAGCCTTCCATGTCTTCACTGCCTCTCACGCTGCTCCAGACCTCGTCCCCCGAGCAGTCCACCCTCAGCCTGGTCGCCATTCTCTCGCTAGGCTTCTTCCTCGGCATGCGCCATGCCACCGATGCCGACCACGTCGTCGCCGTCTCCACCATCGTCACCCGGGAGCGCCGCCTCTCCAGTGCAGCGCTTATCGGCGCGCTCTGGGGAGCAGGCCACACCGTCACCATCCTCGCCGTCGGCGCCGGCATCATCCTCTTCACGCTCGTCATCCCACCGCGCCTGGGACTCACCATGGAGTTCTCCGTCGGGCTTATGCTTGTCCTCCTCGGCATCGCAAATCTGCGCGGCTTCGGCAAACAGATCTCCGACATGGAGACCGCCGGCCACATTCACGACCACCCCCCGCAGTCTTCGGACGCCCATACCCACTCGTCGATCTCCTACCTGGACCGTACCTGGGGACGATGGACTATTTATCAGTGGTGCCGACCCCTTATCGTCGGCCTTGTGCACGGCCTCGCCGGCTCCGCCGCAGTCGCCCTCCTCGTGCTCACGACACTTCATAACACCCATTGGGCGGTCGCCTACCTCCTCGTCTTCGGCATCGGCACCATTGCCGGCATGATGGTCATCACCCTTGCACTCGCCTCAGCCTTGCGCTACTCGAGCGCTAAAAGCGCCTGGCTCAATCGATACCTCGGCACCGCTGCTGGGTTCATCAGCCTCGCCTTCGGTCTCTTCATCGTCTACCAGATGGGCTTCGTCCACGGTCTTTTTACTCATCACCCCACATGGACTCCGCAGTAGAGCTTTGTCCATCTTTGCCGAGCTTTCTCTTCCTTCTGTTCCTGCCTTTGACCTGTTCCCGCATCAAAGCGCATAGAAACTAGTGCGGCGCGTAGCGACTGGTTCCGCTATCGGACATCGACCGCAAGAGGCACCGCACATAGAGGAGAAATTCACTGCCGGCCATGGGAACTCAACTCGCAAGCTTCTTCGCCGGCGGCTTTGAATGCGCCACCCATCGACGTCTCGATCGCCAGCAGATGGATCTGATCAGCAGAACCCGTCATGATCACCATGCTGAATCCGACTACCGTCTGCTGCAGGAAGTGGGCATCTTCACCGCCCGCGACGGCCTCCGCTGGCACCTGATTGAACAGAGGCCCGGCGTCTATGATTGGTCGAGCTTCCTGCCCATGCTCCACGCCAGCACCTATGCGGGCACACAGGTCATCTGGGATCTCTGCCACTGGGGGCTTCCCGTTGATCTCGATATCCTCTCCGAGGAGTTCATCGTTCGGTTTGCCGCCTTCGCACGTGCCGCCGCTTCCGTAGTTAAGGCGAACACGCAGACAGTTCCCTTCTTCTGCGCCATCAACGAGATCTCTTTCTGGTCATGGGTCGGCGGTGACGTGGCCGCGTTCTATCCCTACTTGCAGGGGCGCGGACCCGAACTCAAGCGACAACTCGTTCGTGCGTCCATAGCAGCCATCCATGCCGTCCGCGAGGTCGATCCGCGCGCCCGCTTCATCCAACCCGAACCCGTGATCAACATAGTCGCTGACCCGCGCAAGCCGGAAGATCGCTTCGCAGCCGAGAGTCACACCGCAGGGCAATACGAAGCCTGGAACTGGCTTCAAGCGGACCTCTCCGGCGCGCAATCCAGCCTGGACATCATCGGCATCAACTACTACTGGAATAACCAGTGGATCCATGAAGGGGAACGAGCCTCTCTCGGCCACGCCCAGCACCGTCCACTTCACCAGATGCTCCAGGAAGTCTGGGATCGCTACAAGCGTCCCATCTTCATCACGGAAACGGGGGCCGAAAGCGGGTCCGGACCAGGCTGGCTTGGCTACATCTCCGCCGAGATCCGGCAGGCCCAGCTTGGCGGCGTGCATATCCTTGGCATCTGCCTTTACCCTGTCATGGACTACCCCGGCTGGGACGACGACCGGCACTGCTCCTGCGGTCTTATCCAGGCAGACGGGCAATGGAACACCCGCCACCTTCGACCCGAGATCGCTGCGGAGTTGCGCCTGCAGCAGCGCCTCTTCTGCCCCATCAGCTAGCCTTGCATCATTGTCGCAACCACACCGTACCGCATGCTCTCTCAAAGCGCAGCTGATCTGCAGGTTTCTTCAACCTCCTTCAGATGTGTTGACCAGGACCTCCACTCTATCGCTCGCCACATCGTTTACCCAGATGCGCTCCCCTCCAAGCGCCTCCGCGAATCGACCGATCGCTTCGGCGGTAGAATCGTTGATCCTGTGATTCTATAGATGTGCGCCAGATCGCGTTTCATCGAGCCCCTCCAGGGCAGATCCGTAGCGATAGGGTCGATCCCATCTTGCTCCAACCTGATCAAGCAAAGTTTGCTGTTCCTCTTCGGACCCAACTCGCGTATGATTGGTTAGACCCCTTATAGAATCCGCATGGAAGTAGCTTCCCGAATGGAAGCGCAGCGTCAAGCACGGTCCCATGATCCACGTGGCGACCGGTTCCCAGTGGAAGAAGAGGCAAGTCCACCTGATCTGGAGTAAGCCGCTTCGCGAGCGCACCAGCTTCTTGCGATTGCCGGAACAGCGTCGTTCACAGCACGATCGCAGACCTCGTTCTCTCGGCAGCGCAAACGCAGTGGCGCGTCCTTCAGTTGCAGATCTACTATCTCTGCATGGGGCATGCGTCGTAGAAATACTCTGTCTTCCCGCTCTTGCATCGCCGAGGAAAAACGACGTTCGGTCCTTTGAATGCACCGTGTCACTGATCTTCCAATACGGTGCTCGGTGCCCGCGCACTTCGCCCGTATCAGCAGCAGATTCGAAGCACGAAGGGATGCATGCCTAAGTAACAAATTGATGTAAACGAAAGGCTAGAGGCAATGTTGCACCCGAACGCTTCTGACGCAGACTCGCCGCACCCAACGTGTTTGCCTCTTTATACATCTAATGACTAGTAAACCCAGTAACACACAAGGTTCGTATGAGAAGTAAAAAATCTCTGTACCCGGGAATTCCTTTGCAGACACCTGACTCGAATGAAAGCTTCGCACATCGCAGCCACGGCTCTTCGACCTCTGGGAGATCCACCGATCTGTTCTGCTTCAGCCACCTGCGCTGGGATTTCGTCTATCAACGTCCGCAGCATCTGCTCAGCCGCTGCGCCCAGGATCGCCAAGTGTTCTTTTGGGAAGAGCCTATCTTTGACAGCCCGCAAAGCGCAACTATCGAGGTCGTGCAAAAAGCAGATCGCCTCCGGGTGATTCGACCGCACCTGCCCGCCGGAGGCGACGCAGACTCCCTCCAACGTAAGCTCCTCGTCGACTTTTGCCGCGAGAAGCACATTGATCGTCCAGTCCGCTGGTATTACACGCCCATGGCACTTGGCTTTTCGAACGACTTGCCAGCAGCCGCGACGGTCTACGACTGCATGGATGAACTGAGCGGCTTCGCGGGCGCTCCTCCCCAGCTGCTTGATCGCGAGGCGCAGCTCTTTTCCGCCGCCGATGTCGTCTTCACCGGTGGGCTCAGGCTTTATGAGGCCAAACGCGACCGTCATCCAAACGTCCATGCCTTCCCAAGCTCCATCGATGCCGCGCACTTCGCTCGTACCAGCGGGCAGGATCCCCATGACCAGGCGTCGATCCCGCATCCGCGCGCAGGCTTCTACGGTGTGCTCGATGAACGATTTGATCACCAACTGATCGCTGAAGCGGCAAGACTCAAGCCAAGCATCCACTTCGTCTTCATCGGTCCAATCGTCAAGATCGATCCAGTAGCTCTGCCGCAGGCTGCCAACATTCATTATCTCGGCGCCAAGTCCTATGACGAGCTCCCCGCCTATCTCGCAGGTTGGGATGTAGCCCTTATTCCCTTTGCTCTCAATGACTCAACCTTTTACATCAGCCCCACCAAGACCCCGGAGTATCTCGCGGCCGGCAAGCCCGTCGTTTCGACGGCGATCTATGATGTGGTCAGAGGCTACGGTGAGAGTGGCCTCGTCTCCATTGCTAACGATTCAGCAAGCTTTGCCGCAGCGGTGGAGCAGTCGCTGAGTCCCCGGTCAGATGCCTGGCACAAGCAGGTCGCCGACAAGCTCCAGACCACCTCCTGGGAGAAAACCTGGAATTCCATGTGGTCCGAAGTTGAGCGCGTTCTGGCAGCTTTCTCCTCAGTCCACACCGCCTCCCCTGTCCAAACCGCCCTCTCCCCTGCCACCTCTAAACCTCGATCCTCTCGTGAAGCCGCCGTCACACGTGCGCACGCACCCCTTCGACACGCCTCCTACGACTACCTCGTCGTCGGCGCGGGTTTCGCCGGCAGCGTCCTCGCGGAGCGTCTTGCTACTGTCATGGATAAACGCGTTCTCCTGATCGATAAGCGCGATCACGTCGGCGGGAACACCTTTGATTACTACGATCACGCTGGCATCCTCGTCCATCGCTATGGACCGCATATCTTCCACACGAACAGCGCCGACGTCATGAAGTACCTCTCGCAGTTCACCGATTGGCGCGACTATGAACATCGCGTGCTTGCCAGCGTCGACGGCCAACTCCTTCCCATCCCCATCAACCTTGATACGGTAAATCGCCTTTACAACCTCTCGCTCGATGCCGAAGGCATGCAAGCCTTTCTCGCGGGTCGCGTCGAGACTCCCGCCCTGATTCGTACCTCCGAAGACATCGTCGTCAGTCGCGTTGGACGGGACCTCTACGCTAAGTTCTTCCAGGGCTACACCCGCAAGCAGTGGGGTCTCGACCCCTCACAGCTCGACTCCAGCGTCGCCGGCCGCATCCCTATCCGCTTCAGTCGCGATGATCGCTACTTCACTGATACTTTTCAGGCAATGCCCAAGTACGGCTACACACGCCTCTTCGAGCGCATGCTAGATCACCCCAACATCGAGCAGGCGCTCGGCATCGACTACCGTGAGATCAGAAAGATCTACCCCGGTATCAAGACCATCTTCACCGGACCGGTGGATGAATTCTTCGGGTACCGCTTCGGGAAACTGCCCTACCGCTCGCTCGCCTTTGACCACCAAACCTTCCACCGCGAGCAGTTCCAGAGCGCTCCGGTTGTCAACTACCCAAATGATCAGGAGTACACCAGAGTCACGGAGTTCAAGTTCCTGACGGGTCAGCAGAACGCCCGGACCAGCGTTGTCTTCGAATATCCGAAGGCCGAGGGGGATCCCTATTATCCCATCCCGCGCCCGGAGAACGCTGCCCTCTACGCACGCTACCGGGAGCTTGCGGAGAAGGTGGAAGACGTCCATTTCGTCGGCCGTCTCGCTACTTATCGCTACTACAACATGGACCAGGTCGTCGCGCAGGCGCTGGCCACAGCGCGCAAGATCATGGGCGACACCGATCTCGCTGCCTCCAATTTTTCTGTTGGTCGCGAGAAGCTGACCCGCACTCTTGCTCCAGGAGGTCTATTGGCTCCGGCCCGTGCCTCGGTTCCATCGCAGTAGCCTCAACAAGAGCTCGCAAAAGGGAAGAGACCTCAACGCGATCAAGTTACCAAAGATTTTGGATTTCTGTGTTCCACCATCCCTCCCACCCGTATCTCTTATCAAGGGGCTCTGGACCGCATCACTTCACAAGGTTGCGTACATCTCCCTCTATAAGTTTATTTGCAGCATAGTGTCTGCTTCTATCGGGAATCTGTTTCTTTCGAGACCTAAAAGGGAGCATTGTTCGGTCTTCCAGGTTGGCAGACAAATTGCTCCATAATTACGTAGTTGGTTCCTTATCAGCACAGATCGCCTATCGATGGGCTTCTTAGCTGTTCCCTTTCTCCGGCCAAGTCTAGCTTCTCGTTGCCTCGTTACCGTATAAGGAGGAATTCTCCTCCTTACACGGGTTGCAAGTCTATCTGGTGTGTTGGTTCGTTCTCTCAAGAGGGTTATGTCACTTATCCGCGGATACAGGTCTGTTCTTTTTCTCGTCGTACTCTCGCTTGGCTCGGCTGGGACCCGGGCGCAGAAGCCGCTCGTTCCCCGTCAGTCCCCTGCCAGTACCGAGTACACACTCGGCCCCGGCGATCAGGTTGTCGTTCGCGTCGTCGACCTGGAGGAGTTCACCGATCGGTCTGTCCGCATTGATCCGAATGGGTTTGTCGATCTTCCCATGGTTGGCAGAATCCAGGCCAGTGGCCTCACCATAGACCAGTTCAAGGATGCCCTCAGCTCCAAGCTCAGCCGCTACATTAGTGCTCCGCAGGTAACGCTGAATCTCTCGGAGAATCAGAACCAGACGGTCTCGGTCCTGGGTTCGGTGAACTCCCCCGGCATCCATCCGCTTCCGGGCCCTCGTCGTCTCCTCGATGTCCTCTCGCTCGCCGGCGGCTCCAAGCCCGATGCGGGATCGCGGGTCATCCTCACCCGCCAGATGAAATGGGGCGCGCTCCCCGTTACAGGCTCCAAGGTCGACGGCACGGGGCAGTTCAGCACAGTGTCGCTCTCGCTCGACGACCTCCTGACCGCGGCCACTCCGTCGGAAAACATTTTCATCCGGCCTGGCGATGTGGTTTCCATTCCCAAAGCGGACATCGTCTATGTCGTAGGAGATGTCAAAAGGGCCGGCGGATTCCCGCTTTCGTCGCACCCCACTATTTCCATTCTCCAAGCCCTGTCGCTCGCCGAGGGGCTCGACCACGACGCCTCTCCCAATCATGCCCGGATTCTTCGACCCAGCCCCGGGGGGGACGGTAAGCCGAAAGAGATTCCGGTGGATATCTCGAAGATCCTCGCGGGGAAGAGTCCCGATGTTCCCCTCTTTGCCAACGACGTCCTCTTTATCCCGAACAGTGCCGTCAAATCCGGTTCGCGGCGCGCGGCCGAAGCCATCCTGCAGGCAGCCACAGGTATCGCCGTCTACCGTCGTTGACGTCCGATCAGATCGATGGATTCGCCGAACAGCTCGAAAACTTTGCTTCTCAAGGGAAATCGCATGAATGACCGATTACAGCTCGACCCCAACGCGAGACACGTATCACCGGTGCCCGCCCCTCTGGATCGCAGCAGCAACGCCGATCCTACCGGCCAGCCGGAGCGCCAGGACCGCAACTCGAATCTGCTGCTTGACTACTTCCGTACCCTCACGCGCTTCCGCTCGGTGATTGCCCTGTGCGCGGTCCTCGGAATTCTGGCGAGCCTGCTCTTCAACCTCACTACCCTTCCAACTTACCGCGCCAGGACCTCGCTCGATATCCAGAACCTCAATGGCGATTTCATGAACATGCATACGCTCTCGCCGACCGGTGGCGCCGAGAGCTCGTCCACCGAGGGCTACGTTCAGACGCAGATCAAGCTGCTCCAGAGTGATACCCTCCTCGATCGCACCGTCAACCGGCTCCAGTCGGAGCCGCATCCGCAGCTCATCGAGCGCGATGATCTCATCTCGCAGCTCAAGCGAACACTGCACCTCCCTCACAGCCAGCCCCTTGCCTATCAGGCCCTGATCGAAGACGCCGCCCGGCAGGTCAAGGTAAAACCGCTTGGCGTCACCCGCCTCGTCGAGATTACCTGCGACTCCTGGAACGCTGCCTTCTCGGCCAAGTTCTGCAACACCCTCACCCAGGAGTTCAAGGATGAGGATCTCGAGGTCCGCAGCACGGAAGCGCAACGAACCAGCGATTGGCTCACCCGGCAGGTCGCGGACGTCCGCCTCAAGGCCGAGGAGTCGCAGAAAAGGCTAGAAGCTGCGACCGGGGGCAGCGGCCTCATGCTCAGCCAGGAGAGCAACAGCGTCGGCGAAGATCGTCTCCGTCAGATGCAGGCCGAGTTGGTCAAGGCGCAGGCCGATCGCATGGAAAAGGGTGCCCAGAACGGCGTGGCCAGCTCCGCCTCACCGGCCTCTCTTCCTAGCGTCCTCGATAACCCGGCATACCGGCAGTTGCAGGGGCAGCTCGCCGATCTGGAGAACAAGGTAGCCGAGCTCGTTCCGCCACTTACGGAGGAAAACCCCAAAGTCATTCACCTCCGCTCGCAGATCAAAGAAGTTCAGGCCGAGATGGCAGCCGAGCGCAACACCAGCACCAGCCGCATGGGCAATGAGTATAACGCCGCGCGCCATCGCGAAGCCCTCCTCCGTGCCGCATACCAGACGCAGGAGCAGAGCGTCTCCGCCGATCTCGGAAAGATGTCCCGGGTCAACCTGCTGCGCCGCGAGGTCGAGAGCGAGCAGCAGCTCTACCAGACCCTTCTCGGCCGCGCCAAAGAGGCCGGCTTCGCCTCCGCGATGCAGGCCACCACCATCCGTATCGTGGATACCGCTCGATCTCCTAGGATCCCTGTCTCCCCGCGCCGCCTGCCGGCAGCCGGAGTCGGCCTTCTGCTCGGATCGGCCTTCGGCATCGGTCTTGCCTTCTTCAAGGAACGCAGCTCCGATGTCTTCCGGCTCCCGGGAGACGCGCCCCGCTATCTCCACGTCCAGGAGCTCGGCGTCATTCCCACGGCCAGCACCGGACAGCGCAAGTCCGTAGCCGCCGCCATCAACGCGACCCGCTCTCTCGTTCGCGAGCCCGCGCCCGAAGATGCCCATGACAACGCCCTGGCCATCGCCCGTTGGCAGGATCATTTCTCCATCGTTGCCGAGGCCTACCGCAACACCACCTTCTCTATCCTCCTCTCGGAAGTGGCCACCCGGCGCGCTCGTGTCTATGTCGTCTCAAGTCCCAACGCGGGCGAAGGCAAGACGACGGTCACCTCCAACCTCGGCGTCGCTCTGAGCCAGTCCAAACGCCGCGTCCTTCTGGTCGATGGCGACCTCCGAAAGCCCGGTCTCCACCGTGCGCTGCAAATGCCGAACGAGATCGGGCTCCGCAATATCCTGCGCGGCGAGATCGACATCGAGAAGGCGCCGGTCAACACCTTTTGCAAGCCCACCACCATCCACAATCTCTCGCTGTTGTCGTCAGGTTCCGGCTCAGAAGAGGTTGTCGAACTCCTTCACTCGCCGCTCGTCGGTGACCTGCTCGCTCGTCTCTCGCGCGAGTTCGATATGGTCCTCATCGACACGCCTCCCATGCTCCACATGGCTGATGCCCGCATCTTTGCACGCCAGGCTGACGGCGCCATCCTCGTCCTGCGCGCCGCCAGCACCGGCCGCGAGCAGGCGGAAGATGCACGCAACCTCTTCGAGCACGATCGCGTTCGCCTAGTCGGAACCATCCTCAATCGCTTCGACCCCTCCGCGGAAGGTCGCAGCGGCTACTACTCCTCCTATTACCGCTACAAGGAGCAGATCGAAGCCAGTGAAAGGGCGATGGCCGGCTCGTGAACTCGACCGCCCTATCCGATCCCACAATCAACGATTCGCTGATTCCGAAGCCCCAGCTCCCAGCCCCCCAGCTGCCGGCCCCGGAATCAGGCCCCCCCGGGCCGCCCTCTCTCGTTCCCGGACACGTTACCAAGCACCTCATCAGCGGAACCTCCGCGCTCGGACTCGGCATCGTCATCGAGCGTGGCATGGGCTTCGCCGCCAACGTGCTCGCCGCCCGTCTCGGTGGTCTGGCGACCTTTGGCGCCTACTCCCTCGCCATCAGCACGGCGAACAACATCTCCACCTACGCCGCCGGCCAGATCGGCTCCACCGCGGCGCGCTTCTCCGGAAAATACCAGCATGGCACACCCGGCTACACCACCCTTGCCCGTGCGCTCGCCATTGTCTCCCTTGCCTCCGCCCTCATGGGGGTCGTCGGCCTTTGGTTCTGCGCCGCCCCTATCGCCCATCTACTCGGAAAGACCAGTCTGACCGGCCTCCTTCGCTGGGCCGCGATCTCCGCCGCCGGCATCATCGTCCTCGAGTGTGCCCGCGGCTTCTTCGTCGGCCAGCGTCGTCTCGCAGCCCTCGTCCTGCTCTCTCTTCTCGTCGGCATCGGCATGGTCTCGCTGCTTCCATTGGCCGCCGCCATGCACAGCCCCATCCGCATGATCGTCTCCCAGGGTGTGATCACCGCCACCGCCGTCGTCGTCTGTCTCCTGCTCGCGCGACCTCTGGGCCTGTTCGCCCCTTCCACACCCCTGCCCGCTCTCCCGCTCGGTCCGATCCTCCGCGAGGTCTGGTCTTTCGGCTTCGTGCAGCTCGCTGGGCTCATCGGCGCCAACCTCGCCGGCTGGTGGCTGACTACCCTCGTCGCCCGTGCCGATACCTCGCTCGTCCAAATGAGCTTCTTCGCCGTCGCCAGTCAGCTCCGCAACCTCGTCGGACTCGTTCCCGGCCTGCTTACCGAGAGCAGCTATGCCATCATGGCCGACCCCGAGGGCGAAGCCGCCAAGACCCCGCATCACGTGATGGCGCTCTGCACCTACGCCGCTACATTTGCCTCTCTTCTGCTTGCCTCGCTCGGCATCGTCATTATGCCCTGGGCGCTCTCTCTGCTCTGGGGGCATACCTACAGCGCAGGCGCCGTGACCGCCGCCATCGGCCTCGCCATAGCGGTCATGCACATGGGCAACGCCCCCGCTGCCGCCCGCCTTTCGATCGTCTCCATCCGTCTCACTGGCCTCCTCAATACGGTCTGGGCCATTGTCGTCGCCCTGGCCGCCAGCGTCTTTCTGCTGCACGGCGGAAACGCCGCCATCGGCATGCTGATCTACTTCTGCGCCCACATCCTCGCCGCCAGCCTCGTTCTCCTGGTGCTCGCCCGCGAGGACTCCGTCCCTAGGGGGATGACCTCCGTCCTCGCGCTGGGCGTCACTTCGACCTCCGCTCTGGTCGCCCTGGCCTTCTTTCGCGCCTCTCATCCGTCGCTCACCGGCACCGCCACCCTTGCCATGGCGGGGTTCGCCATCTTGTCCATCTCGATACTTTTCTTCCTCGGCAAACAGCATCACTGGCTCCCAACCCCCGCCGCTGCTCACCGCGCCTTAAGGTTCATCAGCTCTGCGGTCAGCCGCATCCTCCATCAGCGAGGTATCCATGCGGTCTGAACCGGCACTCACCTCAAGTTTGGCCACCAGTTTGCAGTTCAAATACCGAGCAGCGCCTCCACCATCCACCACGTCTCCAGCACCCATCACCCGCAGCTCTGCTGTTAGCGACACACCAACTCACTCTGCCATGGCCACCCCCCTGACCCAACCCGATCTCGCTCCTTCCACCACCGACCCCCCGCACTCCCGCAAGGCCGTGGTGGTCCAGAGCGGCGCACGAGATGCCTACCAGGTCGCGCGCGCTCTCGCGGACGCGGGCATGCTCGAGGCACTCGTCACCGACCTCTTCTGGCCCTCGGATCGTCCCTGGGCGCAAGATCTCGGGACCCTCCTCCCCCCGACCCTCCGCTCCATGCTCGCGCAGCGGAGCGAGCCCCATCTCCCCTCTTCGCTCGTCCATCCGTGCACCCTGTCCGGCCTCGCCGCACTTCTGCTCGACAAACTTCCCCATACGCCTCTGCCCCTTCGCCGCCGCGTCACCCGCTCCACCGACGCCACACTCGGTCGCACCGCCGGTCGCCTCGCCGATCGCACCGGCGCTGGCCTCCTCAGCTACAGCTACTACGGCTACGACGCCTTCTCCCACTACCCGAATCCTGGCATACTGTTCCAACTCCACCCTCACCCCGCCAGCATGCGCCGCATCCTCACCCGGGAGCTCGACGCTCATCCGGACTGCGCCGGTTCGCTCCGCCAGGAGTGGGAGCTCGCCCTCCCCGAGCAGGACTTCCAGCACCTTGTTCGCGAGACCACCATGGCCGCACACTTTTTGGCCGCTTCCTCCTTTACCCGCTCCACCCTGGTCGAACACGGCGCTGCCCCCGGCTCCGTGACCGTGGTTCCGTACGGCGTCGACTCCACCCGCTTCACGCCCGCGCCCTACCGTCGGCCGAATACCTCCGGCCCGCTTCGTCTCCTGTTCGTCGGCCGCATCAACCAGCGGAAAGGCATCAAGTACCTCCTCGAAGCGCTGCGCCTGCTCGGCACCCGAGACGTCCATCTCACCATCTGCGGCCGCGTGGTCGACTCGCTTGAGCTCTTCAAGCCCTTCGCCTCGCAGGTGGATATCGGCCCCGACGTCAGCGCGCAGGAGCTCGTCACGCAATACCAGTCCGCCGACCTCTTCGTCTTTCCCTCTGTCGCCGAGGGCTTCGGTCAGGTTCTGCTCGAATCGCTCGCGAGCGGCCTCCCTATTCTCTCCACCACCCACACCGCCGCTCCCGACCTCATCGAACACGGCCGGGAGGGCTTCGTCGTCGAACCCCGCCGTCCGGATCTTCTGGCCGCGCACATTGACTGGGCTCTCACCCATCGCTCCGACCTCGCCCACATGGGCCGCCAAGCCCGCCTCCGCGCCGAGGAGTTCACCTGGGCTCGCTTCCGCTCCGGCATCGTCTCCGCCGTGAGCAGCTTTCTCGGCTCGGACTCCGCCCAGACCTCGAGGCCAGCCGATGTTTGAGCTCCTTCTCTTCCTCGCAGCCGCCATTGCGCTCCTCGGCGTTCTCTGCGCGCTCGACGGCAGCCGCGATGTCTTCCATCCACTCGTCTTCATCGGCCCTATGCTCGCGTTTCTCTATGGCTGGATGCCGTGGAAGCTCTTTTCGAGCGGCGGTCTCGCCCAGTTCCTCGACACCGATCAGCTCACGCATGTCCAGATCCTCAACCTCTGCGGCATCCTCGCCTTCGTCCTCGCCTGCCTCGCCGCCGGGGTCCGCCTTCACCAGCAGCGCCGCGCCGAGGTCCCTCGCCTCTCGCCTCTCGCCTGCCGCCGCCTGCTCTTCGGGGCCGCCATCGCCGGTGGCATCGGCCTGGTCTGCTGGGGCATCACCATCATCAATGTGGGCGGCTTCGTCAACGCCTACAGCACCTCCTACTCCGGCGGCTGGGACGACAGCGGCTACGTCCGCGACGGCAGCCTGCTCCTGCTGACTGGAGTCCTCCTCGCCACCACGTCGCTCTCGGCCGGCGGACCGCAAATTCCCGGTCTCCTGCTCATCACGCTCTTCGGCCTTCCCTGGCTGTCGCAGGCCCTCCTCATGGCGCGCCGCGGACCCACCTTCGCCTTCGCCCTCATTGTCCTGATGGGCTGGTACATCAATCGCAGGAAGCGCCCCCCCATCCTGGCCGTCGGCGCCCTCGGCCTCTGCCTCGGTTGGCTTGTGCTCTTCCTGGTTACAAATCGAAGCAATATTTATCTCGGCTCCACCTTCCAGGTCACCACCGACGTCGGCAACATCGTCGAAAAGCCCGACACCGGCAACGAGTATATCTACGGCGCGGGAACCGTTCTCTCCGCCGAACGTCGCAACCACTACTTCTGGATGCGCCGGTACCTCGCGCAGATCCTCGTCCGGCCTATCCCAAGTGCTATCTGGCCTACCAAATACGAGGACTTCGGCGTCCCCGAGCTCCTCCATAACGCCGGCACTGGCGAGGGCTTCGGCGACGCTCTCGGCTGGGTCGGCGCCTCCGGCTCCGCTCCCGGCATCGTCGCCGACCTCTTTGTCGAACTCTGGTGGCTCGCCATCCCCGCGATGGCCCTGCTCGGCTGGGCCTACGGCTTCGTCTGGCGAAAGGCCGTCACCCGCGGTGGCCCCTGGTCCAGCCAATACGTCATCCTCTCCGCGCTCTCCATCTACCTCGTCATGCAGACCATGGAAGCCGTCATCTTTCGAACCCTGCTCCTCTCCGTCCCCTGCTGGATCACTTGGCGCTGGGCCCTCCGTGCTCCCGCGACGCTTCGCCGTCACGCAGCGCGCAGGCAGTCGATCCCGATCGGAGAGATTCACCGTGCCTGATCCTGTTCTTCAAAACCCAGCCCCCGCCGTTGTCTCCGGCCCCTGCAAGGTCGCTGTAATTTGGATCGACTGGTACGCCTACCACGTCGCCCGCTTTCGCGGCCTCATGGCGTCGCCCACCCTGGCCGGTCGCGTCCGCGGTATCGAACTCGTCGGCGGCGTCGGAGTCCACGCCGGCCTTAAGTTCCGTGAAGATCTTCCAGCCGATCTCCCCGTACACACCCTCATGCCCGAATCCAGCTGGAGCGAGGCCGGCCAGCTTCGCCTCGCGCGCAAGCTTTGGAGCCACCTCTCGCAGCTCGACCCCGAGGTCGTTCTCGTTCCCGGCTACTACACCCTTCCCGCGCTCGCCGCCGCGTTCTGGGCGAAGCTGCATCGGCGCACCAGCATCCTTATGACCGAGAGTACCGCCGACGATCACACCCGCGTCGCTTGGAAGGAGGCAATCAAATCGCTCCTGATCCGCACCCTCTTTGACTCTGCCATCACCGGAGGGACCGCCCACCGGCGCTACCTCCAGCAGCTTGGCTTCCCCACCAACCGCATCGGCAGGTTTTACGATGTTGTCGACAACACCTTCCTCGCTAACCGCGCCCAGGTTCTTCGCCGCCAGTCTCCCGGAGACTTCGATCTTCCCGAAACTTACTTCCTCTACGTCGGCCGGCTCGCGGAAGAGAAGAACGTCCACGGCCTCGTTCAGGCTTGGCTCGCCTATCGCCAGGGGGGTGGCACATGGCCCCTCGTTCTCGTCGGCGACGGCCCCGAAGCGCAGTCCCTCCGCGACCTGGCAGCCGCCTCCGCCTTTGCCCCGGATATCCACTTCGCCGGACATAAGAGCTCCCGCGAGTTGCCCCCCTTCTACGCCTTCGCCGGCTGCTTTGTCCTCCCCAGCAGCCGTGAGCCTTGGGGCCTGGTCATCAATGAGGCGATGGCAACCGGCCTCCCAGTTCTCGTGTCGGCGCGCTGCGGATGCGCTGAAGATCTTGTCGACCCGGCCCGCAACGGCTTTACCTTCGACCCCTCCCAGGATGGCAATCTGCTTGGCCGTCTTCATCAGATAAGCAGCACATCCCCCGAAGCCCTGATGTCCATGCGAGTGCACTCTTCCAATCTGATAGCCCGCTACTCGCCGCATAGCTTCGGTCTCGAAGTAGTCAGGCTCGCCAATCAACAACCTCTTCTTACAGAAGTCTAATCTGCAGGTAATAAACTTCGAATTCTTCGGTAACTCTAGCAAAGATTGCTTTCCTCGACGGAAAACCGCTGCTACCGTGAAAATGCGAACTGTTTCAACTTACTTGCCGCACCTGCCGTACTGGAGTAGCCGACGTGATCCTGTCTTCGCCACCAGAGCCAACTCGGGATAGTTCAGCTCTCACGGCTCAACCCCCGCTCGGACGTTGGCTCACCGTTGTCTCCCATCTTGATCCCAGGTATGGCGGCCTCAGCTCCGTTGTTCCGCAACTCAGCTCTCGCATCGCTTCCACCTACAACGTCAACGTAGACCTCGCAGCGTTTTGCACGCCAGGTGAACTTTATCTGCCCAGCAGCTACCCCGACCTGGCTATCACCGAGTGGCCCACCAGCCGACTCCAGTGGTTTCGTGATCGTTCTTTGCGCGATCGTTTTGAAGAAATCGTTCAGGCCGCGGATGCCCTGCACATTCATGGTCTTTGGGAGCAAAGTACAGCCATCGCTGCACCTATGGCACGCGCTCTCCGAAAGCCCTACATCCTCTCTGCGCACGGCATGCTCGAGACCTGGGCCCTCTCCAACAAGCGCCTTAAGAAACAAGTTTATGCAGCGCTCTTCGAGCGCGCTAATGTTCGTGGCGCCGCCTGCCTTCACGCGCTCACTCACGCCGAGGCGCACGATTACCGCCGCTTCGGCTCGACCGGACCTATCGCTGTCATTCCCAACGGTGTCACAATTCCTTCCTCCCTGGATCCGAACCTCTTCTTATCGCAATACCCTGCATTGAATGGGAAGAGAATTCTCCTTTTCCTCGGGCGGATTCACTTCAAAAAGGGTCTCGACTTACTCGTGGAATCCTGGTCGCAGCTAGGGGGAAGCTACCCCGACGCTCACCTTGTCCTAGCCGGTCCAGACTTCGAAGGAACCCGCGCCAAGGTCGAAAAGCTGGTCGTACAAAGAGGCCTGACACACAGCGTTCTCTTCACCGGTATGCTCCGTCAGGATCTTAAGTGGAGTGCTCTCGCCGCGGCCGAGGGATTTGTTCTTCCCTCCTTCTCCGAAGGTCTCAGTGTCTCCGTCCTCGAAGCCATGGGAATAGGTCTGCCGGTTATCGTTACCGAGCAATGCAATCTGCCGGAAGTAAAGAAGCTCGAAGCCGGCTGGCAGATCCAATCTGAAGTCGGCCAGCTTACGTCAGCAATAAGAGAGCTTCTGGCGAACTCACGGAAGACGAACTCCGGGATCGGCAGCCGCGGCCGAACTCTGGTTCTCACTCGATATAACTGGTCGACCGTCTCCGAACGTATGGCCGAACTCTATCGCTGGGTCCAGGGCGGTCCATGCCCGTCCAGCGTAGACCTCGTCACCTTGTCAGGGAAATCATGAGCCAAGTCCATCTGCAAAGCTATGACAACTCGTGGTACCACCCGGGCCGGTCTTCTCTCTGGCGCGCAGCCTGGCTCTTCCTCGGCTCGCCTGTCTTTCGCTCGCATTTGCTGCCCTCCTCCGCGCTCCGCGTCGCGCTCCTGCGTCTCTTCGGCGCGACCGTCGGCCAGCGTGTCGTTGTCCGACATGACGTCAACGTCAAGTACCCCTGGCACCTCGTCATCGGCAACGATTGCTGGATTGGGGAATGCGTTTGGATCGATTGCCTCACCACAGTTCGCCTTGGAAACGACGTCTGCATCTCGCAAGGCGCCTATCTTTGCACCGGCAATCACAACTGGAGCGACCCCGGCTTCGGCCTCATGATCGCCCCCATTCAGCTCAACGACGGCGCCTGGGCCGGTGCGATGTGCCTTCTCACACCCGGCGTTGTGCTCGGCACCGGAGCCGTCGCAGCAGCCGGCAGCGTCATCTCCGGAACCGTACCGGATGCCGAGATCTACGCCGGCAACCCTGCTGTTTTCTCCAAGATGCGAGTAATGAAGACCACCTGCAAAATCCCCTCTCCCGTCGAGGCGGTCCGTTGAAGATCCTTCTCCTCAACCAGTTCTTCTGGCCGGACTCCGCCGCCACCAGTCAGCTCCTGACCGATCTCGCGCGCGGTCTCGCCAAGCAGGGGCACACCGTCTACGCCATCTCCGCCGATGGGGGATACGCCGTCTCCGCCGCGGGCGATCCGCCGCCCGTCGAGATCCACCGCGTTAAGGCTTTTCCCTTCGCGCGCGGCAAAGTCGGCCGGGTGTTGTCCTACCTGTCCTTCTACATCTCGGCAGCGTTCCGCGGCCTCACGCT
>JAABUY010000065.1_pt1 | contig 236618 bp, 224 predicted proteins | sample 5560271 | NCBI WGS metagenome assembly JAABUY01 (sample SAMN10711886, study PRJNA513374) | rock metagenome | isolation source: Antarctica rocks | place: Antarctica: Victoria Land, University Valley | reverse complement strand
GCCCCCCCCCCCCCCCCCCCCCCCCCCCCCCCCCCCCCCCCCCCCCCCCCCCCCCCCCCCCCCCCCCCCCCCCTCAGGAGGGTTGTGGAGAATTTCGGGGTTGAAAGCTTTCGGTCTTGGTTGACTGAAGCAGATATAAGTTACCGTTGACGGGGGCTGGATGTGGTTAGCGATGGCGTTTTGGTGTTGGTTTGGGGAATCTTTTTGAGTGATGAGTTTACTTTGGTTTGGCTGTTTTGTGGTATGGGCGTTACTGGTGTGTGTGTGTGTGTGTGTGTGTGTGTGTTGTTTCCTCTTTTTAAGCTGCCTTGTGGTGCGTTTGAGAGAGCTGGCTCGATGAAGACCACTAATTGCTGTACACTTCTGAAGCAGCTAGGGAAAATTTGCCTTTGGTGAGCGATCAATAGTAAGGGTCTTCACTCCCGCCAAAGGCCAGGCCAGGTGAGACGCCGTAGGATGGATGGGCTATCATCACACACAAAGGCAGGATTGGGAAAGGGGAGCATCGTTCACCCACCCTCAACATCACACATCGTATATATGTATGCTTGTTCGGAATCATACCCCTCATGTCCCGAAGCGCATTTCAGCTCCACTGAGCCGTTCCTATCTGATCTTGGAGTTCTAACTTTTCTCAACCCTGACGGTCTGCAATCGACCGAAGAGAGAAGATGTCTGCAGTGCCGTACGTACAGCTTTGAGAGAGGGAAAGTCCATGTGTAGAAACGCCGCCGCTATGCCCTTCATCCAGATCATGAACCCCTGCCGCCGCACACCTCCCGCCTCGCTGTCAGTCAGTTCAGAACCGCTGGCCGCCAAACCGCCCACCACCTCCGCCCTTCCCCAACCCCCCACCCATCCCCAACCCGCCAGCATGCCCCACAAACACGTCCCCAAACGCCGCCTGCTCCCTCGCCCGATCCCGCGGCGCCTTTACCTCAAGCCCAGCATCAACAACGCCAACCCGCAACAGCCTAAGATGCGCCGTCCGCTCATACTCCCTCGCCATCACCAGCGCCTGCCTATGCAGCGCCTCCCTCTGCTCCACCGTCTTCGCCACCAACACGCCCCGCTGCGTATCGATCCGCGCATCCAACGTCCCGCGCTCAATCATCTGCACGAGCTCGGCCGCGAGGGCGGTGACGTCGTCGCCGTTGGCGGCGCCAAACGCAGCGGCCATGGCGTCGAGCGCGACGCAGCTGAAGGGCAGGCAGTACTGGACGAAGCTCTTCGCGCGCACGGCGGCGGCGAGGAGGGGCCAGTGGCGGTGGAGGTGGAGGTCGAGGGCGTAGTCCGGGGCGTAAGCCCTGAGGACCGCGAGGCAGGGACCGTACTTGGACGCGACGAAAAGCGCGACGGCGCGGCGTAGGTGTGGCTCGAGTTCCAGAAAGGGGCGGAAGTCGGCGGAATCGAGGACGCGTTCCTGGAGTTCCTGGCGGTCCATGGAGGCGAGGGCGGCGAGGGCGGCGTAGACGGCAACGTCGTTGGCCGTCAGAATGGCGCTGTAGTCTTCGTCGGCGGCGTCGGCGAGGAGGCGGGGGTCGACGCTGAGGAAGCTTCGGGCGGCGTCGTGGTAGTCGCCGGCGGCCAGCTGGGCGAGGCCCATGGCGGCGGCGAGGCGGGGCTGGGCGCGCCTGGCGTCGTCGTCGCGCTGCGCGAGGTTGTGGATCTTGAGCACGTTGGACTGCACGGCCATCCAGTTGCCTTGCTCGATGGCGACGGCGATCAGCTTGAAGCTCATGGAGGCGATGTGCGCGGGCGTGGTGCAGTAGTCGCGCATGCGGCCGTAGGCTTTGGTGGCGGCGCCGAGGTCGCCGGTTTGGTGGTAGTGGGCGCCGAGGTCTTCGTTGCCCATCTGGTGGAGGTCAGGCGCGCGTTGCAGGGTGGCTGGAGAGTAAGGAACCTTACCCGGATGCTCTCCTTGATCAGGTTGTTCTTGTAGCCCTTCAGCTCTTGTTCCAGCCGGTCCGTTTCAGTCTTGACCTGCTTGATCGTCCGGTCTATCCAGGCAAGATCGGGGGTGGCGTCAGGGTCGTCTGGGACGAGCTGATGGAGTGAGTCCACGGCGGTTTCATACCGTCCGACATCTTTACCCTGCTTGGCTTCGGCGATGGCGGCTTTGAGAGCTTCGTGGTAGAGGTAGGACGATGATCTTCCGATGAGTAAGAGACGGTCGAAGCGAGTTCTCCCTGTCGCTACACGTCAAACCGAATTCCATGTGAGACCGCAGCGGGGCCTGTGGAAGAGAGCTGTCCTTACCCTTGTAGTTGGCTATATAGGCGTCCAAGTCGAACTTTGGGGGATCTGTTTACCTCTCAGAGTTTGCCAGAGTGACTGAATGCAGTGATTCACGCTCACCCGTCACCACCGGTACCCCAGCTGCGATAGCTTCTTTGAAGAAGATCGGGAGCTCTCGTTGATCGGCCATGGGTAGGGAGTGTGTGATCAAGAAATTGCTACCTACCTACCTTATTGGAATGACACAGTAATCAGCTCAAGTTAAGGGTAATGATAGCTAAAGCCTAAAGGTACCGTATGCCAGTAAGGCTACGGTAGGCCAAACGGCCATTTACGCCATCTCCCACTTCACTCCCAGAGTCGTCAAGCTCCTGGCCTCAAACGCAGTCTGGAACGTTGCATAGTCAAGACCCTGGATCAACAATCACACAAAGTGTTCCGCGACGTCAGTAGAGGGAAACAATACTATTCAGTTCGCGCGCGACTATCTGAGCGTAAGATCATTAACATTATGCATTCAGAAAGTGCTCAAGCCGCACTGCAGCTGACACGAACATCGCAAGGCCGTATGAGTACAAGACCATCTCCCATCCTTCATATCCCTCCCTCTTCATGGCCGCAAGATCATCGTCAAGATTCCTCCCACTGTAAACAAAAAACAGATCATAACCCATCGGACAAACCCAATACGCTCCGCGCTGAAAGCAGGATAAAAGTACACAAGTACACAAAGTACACAGTAGTGGATTTTCAGCCGTCACGCCATCAACTGTTGAAGGTCAACTTCCTCCTCCTCGTCCTGCCGCCAGGGTCCCTTCTCCTCCTCGGTGGCTCCGTGCAAAGCTTGAGCCCGCTTGAGCGTCTCGACGTCGAGATCGGTGACGTAAGACTTGCCGTCGCCCAAGGTCATGCGGACTTCGAACTCGTTGTTGAGCATCATGTCGTCTTTCCAGAGGCGTCTCGGTCCGTCGTACACGCATAGAACGCGTTTCTTCATCTTCATCTTTTCCGCCGAGCAGCCCCAAGATAGTGGGTAGTGCATCCTCTTCTTGCGGCCTTTGCCGACGAGAGGGACGCCCCCTTTGGAGTGGGTGAGACCACGTCCTCTCGCGCCGGACGTGGTGCGTGTGGGTTTGGTGATGGAGTTACCACCCCCGACGTGCGAAGCGACACCTCGGGGATGTGTTGATTGTCAACTGGTATTTCTCTTGTTGGACTTGATGGAACCCTTGCCGGAGCGGTGATGAGTGTCGGTGCTGCCGACGAAAGAAGCTTCGTGTTCGTGATCGTTGTCGTCCTCGTCTTCGTCCTGGTCATACTCTTCATCGACGGAAGTTGAGTTGTGAGTGCCAGAGTCAGGATTGCTGTGGAGCATGTGTCGGTCCAACGTCTCTTGAACGGCTGGGTCGTCGGCTACCTCTGCCAATCTTTTCGCGTTGATGGCCTCACTTGGCTCTTCCTGTCGCACAATCCGAAGGACGCAGTCATCGAGATGCTCGTAAAAGTCCTGAGCGTTGCTGAAGGTGTCGGAGCATGTTGAGCACTTCCCTGTGGCATCGGGAGGGTAGTTGGTGAGCTTCTTCGATGCGCCAGAGTTGGGCACCCTTTTGCGACTGTTAGGAGGTGCTTGCTCGACCCCGTGGACAGATGTCAGATGGCGCTTGAAGACATCGGCGCGGTTGAAGCTCTTCTCCGCCGCAGAGCCCGATCCGGGACAAAAGCCACAGACCATGGTACCTTTGTAATGGGTGAGAGTGTGTCGGTTTTTATCGTATTTGCGGGCGAAGCCCTTTTGGTGGTAGTCGCAGGTCATGATAGGACACTTCTCAGGACGCTCCAATTGGTGGGTCAGCATGTGCGCCTTCAGATCCTTGAAGACTCGTCCACAGTCAGCCTTGGGGCATCGCCCTTTTTCGGTGTTCTCGTCGTCCGCCTCGAAGCTGCTCGACCGATGGCTGCCCAAGGAGTATCGCGAGTGCTCGGATGAAATCGAAATTCTCCGAGAAGCCGAAGTGGGTGGGTATGGCTGGAACGGAGAGGGGTGATGGTAGGGCGATTGGCTACGGGCCTTGAGACTTGCAGACCCAGGTCGATGCTGGCTACGCACAGAGGAGTTTGACGGAGCTGGAGAAGGAGGTTGGAATAGTTGGGTTGGCGTGTGGAATGCATGCATCACGCCCGGATAGGGCGCAGTCGTTGTGTTGTGAATGACGGGAGTCTGAAACGGCTGGATCAGGGAAGGATCTGTGGTGAACGATTGTGTTAGCGCACGGTCGATAGTGCAAGCAATAGGATGATAGACATTGGAAGTAAGAGAAACGAGATCATAGGCAAGAAACAAATTGCAAAGCGTGGCATAGGAAAACCAACAAGATGATTCGAGCGGAGCGACGAAATTGCCGCTGCTCTGAGAAAAGAAAGGTGTCTGAAAATGCCCCACGGAAACTAGGGTCGGCGAAGCCGGCGGTGGTGTCGGTCTGCCGTAGGGAATGCGACCAGGCGAGGGCCGGGGGCTGGACTTGACCTTCTTCACTCCGGCATCCATGACCGATTGACTCCGCGATACAGCCCTTGGCGCGACGGCCGGCGAGCGCGTGCGTGATGGCGTGGCTGACGCCGGAGTCGAGGGTGACATGAACACCTCGGAAGTGCTGGGAGATGCCTTCCTCGCTCGGGCCAGTGGAAGGTTTGCCGGGATGAAGACAGGGTGTGCGGAGTCTGGCGATGAATCCACCCCTGGTGTGCCCACTTGACTGTTGACTTCTTGCAGGATCGTGTCGATAGTGGTGTCGGATCCAGAGACGGAAGTGTTGACAGCCAAAGAAGGAAGGAAAGTATGACGGAAAGAGTCTGAAAGAGACGAAGACAAAGAAGCGAAGCCCACTGGACCCTGAGAGGAAGAAACCTTTGGTGACTTACCAACAAAGTCGCTTGGGAGTTTCTCCTGCGCAAATATGACTTCGTGCTCCAGACTGCGGGTGACGTAGTCGCCGGGGTAAAAGCTATCCTGCGAGAGGATGCTTGGACCGATCCCGAGACCATGACCAGTTTCTGCCCAATGATCCTGGCTGGCGACGACGTGGTGGGATCTCGAGTATGGCGAACCGACAGCGGATGAATTGGCGCTCTGGATGGAAGCTCCCGAAGTGGAAGACATTGTCGAGGGAGGATGATCGAAAGAATGGGTAGCGGATTGGGATGGAGACCTGGGCGGGGTGTGTCGATACGAGTTGTACTTGAAATTGTCTTGAGGAGCGTCGACGATGAATTGAGGTGCGTTGTAGAGGGTTGCAGGTGCGGAGGATAGCGCGGCGACCGGTGCACAGGAGTCATAAGTGGTCATGGCAAGGTCGATGAATTGGTCGTCCATGGTGTACTGGTGACCGTTGTAGAGGTCCTCGTGCCTTGTGTTTTGGTGCCCTTGCACATCAGGATAGGTTTCGTGACTCGGAAACAGAACGAAATCGTCGATGCTATCGTATAAAGTCATACTCGACGGTCTTGTTATGACACGACGAAAGTGACGGGCGACTTCGAGGAGAGGAAGGCTGAGTCCAACCTGCGAGAGTGTTAGCCATTGGTTTCGTGTTGGTTAAGCCTCAGCCAGATTAGACGGTCTCATGGGGATGCTGAGACGCTGAGACCAGAATATGGTGTCAATTACCTGTCACTTTGCTATTATAGTCACGCTCGTCGAGGGGGACATACAGCCGTGGCTGTAGAGCTGTCGGTATGCCAGGGCAATGGATGTAAATAGTTGATGTATGCAGGAAGCCGAAGATAGTTGTTGTAGTGAGTAGGGCCAGCAACGTTGTCGGGCAGTGTTGGAGGGATTGTTAGGAGGATAGAGGACTCGGGGGATTTTATTGTTGCTAATCTGCGATTGATAATAAATAGAGAGATACTGGAGGAGAATCGTATCTGATGGGAAGTGATCTGAGGGGGGCGAGGGCAGATGTTAATGTATCTCGACGGCCCCCAAAACCTCCGACAACCAAGATGTAATCCACGAGAGAGAGAAAGAGACGCAGCCCGTACAGAGGCATTCCCTCCCGCTGCCTTGTCCCTGTCCCTGTAAGTTTCTGTACCTTGTGGGTGGGTGCATGCAGATGGCCTTACAGTAGCATGGAACCAGGGTATCCGAATTGGGACAGCCATGGTTCCGGCGAGACCGATGATCGTTTCCTCATTGCGTATCGTGTCCGCTTTCTTAACTTACCATACCTGTGCTGTATTATTGAAATAAACTCTGTGCGATGATTTGGGTCGTACGACGAACGAAGTCAGGTAAGTTACTCCGTACAGCGTTTGAATTTGTGTTTGTTCATTAGGTGCTGTACTGTACCTAAGGTATTTCAGTATTTGTACCTAACGTTAGGTGCGATGGAGCCTGTGGTTGACAACTGCTGACCGAAGATGCCCTTAACCTTAGGTATCTACTGCAAGACTCGATGTGCAATTGCCTCTTCATCTCATTTCCTACTATTTCCTCTATTGGCCAGTAAGGCTTCAAAACGTCCTTTCTCATCTCGCTCTCTAGTCTCCTACCTATATCTGTCCTCAAGTACCAGGCTTCTGCTCCCCTCGCGCTCTCCGTACCGTGTGCGGCAATGGCGTACAAGGTCCGGTGTGCAGAACAGAATTTCTGATCAATGTCATCCAATAATCCACTCGGTAATACCTCTCAAGGTATCGTCGAAAAAGGTACGGCGGTGGTGTCTTTGATGAACAAACCTACCATACCTTGGTACCAGCCCAGGGACGTACCGTAAGTTACTGTAAGGTATTTGTGACGATATACCGTACAGGGCTGAGCCCAATTTAGGCGGATCCCGCATCATATCGTCCCATCGGTGAGAATGTTCCAGGTTCGCTAGAGATAGGCCTGACGGTACATACGAGACGCTATTTTGGTCCAGGACCAGCATGTCGGTGCGGTTGTTCGATTGTGATTCGTTCCTGGAGCGAGAAAGTGACAGGAAAGGAAATAGATCGTGGCTGGGTATGCATCATCATGGCTAAAATTGGCGGTATCACACCGTCCTATGTTAATTACACCGCTTCTTTCCCGTATGGGGGTATCTAAGCCTCCACTACCACATGTACCTTACGTTACCTGACCAAACCTTAACCCCAGTATCAGTACCGCTGTATTTGTAAATGCCCTAACATTTGATTTCACCGACTTCTCTGACATGGTGGGGTTATACCTACAGTATGAACCCTATTCCATTTCAACTTCACCACTGCTTTCGCTCTCGCCCGTTGCCGACTCTAATCTCGGTCTCGAGGGTGGGCACATACCGACTCCAATGATCATTGCTCTGCATACAATTACAATTACAATTACAATTACAATTACAATCACGACGTACTCGTACTATACCTCTGATCTCAAGAAACGGCCGAGCTTGCTTCTCTCAAATTAGTTGGAGATGACGACTCGACACGCTTCTATCCAATGAACCTCCGAATATGCCCTCTCGCCCCCACAACCTGCGATGCTCCTTACCTCTCTAGTATCTCTCTGACAGTTACTGTCTTACCGTCTCGTGCCGGAAGGTCCAATCCGATGATATGGCCCCCATCCAACATAAAGTATCCATCCTGATGAAACAGGTTGGGTCTGCGTATGCATGCGTTCGCTGCTCTGTCTGTCACATCCGAGTCTCGGTTGAAGTCATAGGTACCCACTTCCACGTGGCTGCCACGGGGAAGGTTGATTTACCAGGATGCTCTGTACCACGTACAGGGTATCCGATGAATCGACAGTCCGGGTTGCGCTGTCTGCCTTACCGAGCACGCAGATACCGATACTGTATGCACTCGTCACTGGCCAACTGAGATATTTGTACCTATTCCCGTCGCGTGGCATTCGTACTCGTAACGGAGCAATGCGTTATCTCTGACCACCTCATGTAACCTTGCCTGCAGGAACAAGCCGTAGGAGGTGGTGCTGGACCATGGACCATTGGATCATCCATCATAGAGGACTCCGGTACAAGCAATTACCGTGTGCCTGTGAGAAAGGCGTAGCACAGCGCCCTTTCATCTTACGATCATGCCGGTTCGACTTACGATCAGGTGATTGAATTGAACGGTTCGATAAACAAAGCCGGCGGTCGCTCTCTTAGACCGAATTTCTCTCGCCCACATCATAGGTAACCCTCTGTCAGCCCTATGGGAATCGTCGGAGTTCTACATCATTGTCGTCAGAGGCTTGTGGAATGACTGTTAGGGTGGAATGAACAACAACTAATACCAAAAATTGATAATAATGTATATCGCATGTCGCAATCCGTGAGGTATGGCAAGGGACGGAAATCGGAGTGGCCGAGATAGTTCGCCGACTCCTTGATGCTGCGACCGCGGACGCATTACTTACGAATAAATTACCAAACTACCCTCACCGGTTACTAGGTAAGGTATGATACTTCGTATTCGGTACGGCAAGGTCACAGTATACAAACACCAAATACAGGTGAAAACAGATTCGAGTCTGACAGTTTGATTGTAACCAGATGTCCGTGCGTTGAATGCTAAGATCTCTCCTCGTCATAAAGATGACGACGGGCTTCAACCGCGACTGAACGGTGTCCTGATGTCTGACGTCTCACGGTGACTCCGGCTCGGGAAGAGTCACCATCTCCACACCGCAATACTATCTCTTCTGTCGAAGCAACTCACGTCGCATAATCACGGCCGCTCTGAATTCGAGTCCTGCTTCTTTTGCTTGCTGCTGGTATGACAGTTGAGTACCGTATGTAGCATCAGCGGTCTTGAGTCAAATGTCCATACCCCACGAAGGCTCTTTCGAATCCGGCGCAGCTACTCGTACTGTTTTGTCTGTTCCGAAAGATTGAGCATACTACTACCGTAGGTATCTTGAGCCTCTGCTCCGTTCAACGGTGCAAAAAGAAGGTCCTGTACCTACCTACAAGTACAGCACACCAAAGCCAGATTCTGACGTTATTTTAATGATGCACCCACGGATATTGGTCCTGCTTTGAGGCAGCAGCAGCTGCTTTGGCGCTTCCTCAGCTGTTTCTTCAGCAAGCCACCAACGAAGCTATCCGCACTTGTCTGCCCTTCTTAGCGAGCCACGAAATCCCACCCAGCGAACCATTCATGAGCTACCATAGCTTCATCTCAAGAGTCGCGCCATTGTCAGGCCACACTGCAGCATCTTCTCGCTTCACACGGCCGAAGGCGGACTCCAGAGCATGCAGGGCGTTCAAGCCCTGTGAGGGGCTTGAAGTAACTACCGGACGTATCGTATCGTTCTGGTGGCCTTACCCCCCGCTGTACCGCGCTGGAAAGGCCCTCAACTTAACTTTACCGACTGGAATCTGTAGATTGACAGTTGCGGCAAGGGTCTTCGCCTATTGGAGGTGGCTAGGAGTTACCGAGCGGACGTGTCCACGTCCCATCCATCCATCCTTGAAGAATGGCTCCACCTCCTTTGGGAGGTATCTTGAGAGTGGGCTCAATTAGCTCGTCCCATGCCTACGGAGAAGGGGTGCGGTACGATCCGATTAATTGAGGGTCCAAGTCTAAGCCTGTGTAGGGCTTAGTGGGATCGGAAGCTCTAAGCGTTCCATTGCATCGGTGCAATGCCGGCCAGGCTGTTTGCCGTAAGGCCTCCAATGACTCTATCGTCCATGAAGACAGATTGCCAATATCTCCCACCTAGAACAGCGCAACTTCCTCCCGGCAAGAACGGGTTGGTAACGTCTGCACTGACGTACGGACCAGTGCATAGAAGCAGGACCTCCAACGAGGCCCCCTCTATGCCTATACCGCTCTTTGTACCTTGCTCGTTCAACATCCATTTCCGTCCCTTCATATCTTGGCGACTTCTGCTCTCCAGCCCCAACCGCCAGGTCCGCCATCCCCCAGCGCCCGCATGCCAGAAGCTTCACAAATCCGAATCACCACCTCTCTAACAGCTCGAACCTCATCAACCGTAGCCCCATTATTCAACGCGCCCTTCAAATGCCCCTTCAACTGCGGATTAACCTAACGCCCCAAAATCAGCCCTATAAACACCCCCTCAAAACCCTCTCAGCAACCCTCTCACATCCTGCGGTATCAGTCCAGCCAGCAGCACGAAACTCGTCTCGGCCGGCGTCAAGACGTTCGTATTGCTCAACACATAGCCATACATCAGCCGCGCCGCGATGCCCAGGTCCTCCGTGCCCGACCGGTCCATCTGGCCCATCACCCGCTTCGACACCTTGCCGTAGATGCGATCGAAGAACACCTGCCCGCGATGCAGGATCGCCGACGACGCCATGTCATACACCTCGACCGGCCGCGCCGTCGGCGAGTACGCCAGCGGCTCGTCCAGCAGCGCCGGCGGCGTCGCGGTCTTGAGCGCTAGTAGCGCGTTGATGCACTGTCCACTAGTCAACCCCCCTCCCTCCCCCATGCATGTACTTTCCCCCGAAGCAGCGAGGGGAACGAAGTAGGAATAGAGGCATGCGCGCGGAGTTCATGCCTTGGGCAGTCCCCCGATCGGCGCCATCTTCACCAGCGCCTCGCGCATCTTCCGCGCCACCTCCAGCTGCTCCTCGTGTCTGGGGGGCTTGCTGTCCGCTCGGCCGACGCCCTTTTCCAGTGCGTACTGGAACACTTTCGGGATCTCGTCCGGCCGGTTGAGGACCGAGAGCGTGACGCCCGTGATGAAGTACCAGGTGTGGAGTGGGAGTTGCGGGTGGGCGCGGATCGAGGAGAGGAGGGCCGGCGTGGCGATGGCGGGGAGGGAGACGGCTGACATGATACCTGCAAGGGGCGCCGGTGGGGGGAGGGGATTGGGGTTGGGGTGGGAAGGTTAGTTTCGTGATGGTGGCATTTTGTTGTGTTTTGGAGTTGTTGGCAGTGATCTGCGCTTCTTGTTGACTTGTGGGATTGTCAACCTCGGCATCGCGGGGTAAATCCGAGCGGGGCTTGGCATTCGACATTTGTTGACCCAATGGGTGCAACAGCAAGGATTAACCTTATGTACGGTTTTCAGATTGTCGCAGCAGCTTAATTGAACGGTCCACTCAGACCGAAATCGAAAATCTTCTACAGCCGGCCATTCTCATTCCCCACTCCGTACTCAACAGGTATCCCAACCGCCCTCAGTAAACCATACAAACCCACCCCATCCCTCCTCAACGCATCCCACTCCTCCCCCGTCTTAACCATCACCGTCCCCCCCAAAACAGTCCCATTAACCGCAACCGGGCCAAAGCCATCCTTCACCATCGCCCCCTCCGTCCTGCGTGGGCAAATCACCATCGCCTCCGCCGTCAGCGCCAGATTATAGCTAATAACCGCCTCCCCCCCTCTGTCCCCTTCTTCATCTTCTTCAACGACAACCTTCCCCATCTCATCCGGGTGCCTCCCCGCATAAACCCGACAGCTCGCCACCGCAGCGTCGTACAGCCGTCGATATCGAGCGTGGAGATCCGCCGGCGACGCATTGGGCGGGAGCGGCAGGGCGAAGTGCGCGAATGGTAGCTGGGGGAGATGGCGTAGGGTGGGATCTTTTGCCGTCGTCAGTTATGGTATTAGCCTGCGTTCGTGGGACTCCGCACCGCACAGCCGGACAGCCCGGAGGACCCAACCCGTGCGACCAGTGCGGGAAGGGGAGGGGGAGGGGGAGAGACACGACTCACCCTCGGCGACGGGCACGCCAGCTGCCATTCGATCCGCCAGCAGACTCCAGTCCGACCCCGGCGCGTCCGCGTCCGCCCCGTCGTCGTCGCGCATCCGCTCCACCGGGAGGAACTGTACATGTCGGTGCGGCTGACTGGCGCCGCTGTGCGGGCCCGAGTTGAAGAATGCGAATAGTCGCTTCGTAGCCCCCGTCCCTGGCCCTGGCCCTGCCCTAGCCCCTGCCCCATCGTCATCGTCACCATCCCCCTCTCCCGCCCCCCAAGCCCGCAGACACGCAAACGTAGCCGCCAGATCCCCCATCCCTAGCAGATCCCCCTGCCGCTCGAACGCCGTCGTCGCGAGGATGAAATGCTGCGCGATGACGGGGTATTTGTTCAGGACCAGCACATGCTCTGGCAGCCGCGCGATTAAGAGCTCGGGCGCGGGGTTGGCGAAGGGATCGGGTTTCTCGGTAGCAGTAGGGGGGTTGGGGGAGGGGTTTGCGGTCCGGCGGGAGGAGGTGGAGGCGGAGGGGGAGGAGGAGGGGGAGGTGGGAAGGGCTGGTTTTTGGGATAGGGCGGGGCAGTAGCGGAGTTGGAACTGGGTGGAGTTTAGCGTTTGGAGAACGGGGGATGGGATGGGCTGCGGGAGGAGAGACGTACGTACTGGGATGGAGGCGATGGGGATGGTCGTTATTGTGGTGGGGGAGAAGAGGAGGTGGGATGTGGCTTGGGCGGCGGAATATTTTTGCGAGACGAGGGTCGCGAGGTGGGGGGGTGGTGGGGATGGTGATGGTGATGGCGACATTGTGTTGTGGGCAGGGTGCGCTTGGAAGGGAGAGGGGTGGGGTTGCGGGGCGGGGCGGGGCGGGGTTGGAGGGAGGGGCGCGAGGGTGGTGTTGATGGCGACGTTGAGTTGTGAGGACTCCGTATGGGAGGGGATGGTGAGGGGCAGGAGGGTGGCGCGGAAGGTGGTTGTCGGTATGCACCTTGCCGTGGGTTGTCGTGGGGCTAGAGTTTCAAGCTCTACCTACCGTATGTTACCGACGACCAAAGAAGTCCCTATTCTTTGGCCAAACGCCAATTAGAAACAAGGATTTGAGCTCCAAGCATATCAAATATATCAAAGAAAGCTTGAAACTGGTTCCAGACGGAGAAAGGATACCCGGAAGCTCGACAATGTCCGGTATCATAGCTCTATAACCAAACATGGCCGTATCGTCGGCCTCGTACTGGATCGACAATTGTTACACTGGAGCATCGACTGAAGGATGGTGTACGAAGGCCGGTTCCAAAATTCTCGGGCACCCCCCAAACTTAGGCGAGGCCAGAGGAGTAGCAAAGATATTGGTGGGGTGCCCGAGAATTCTGGAACCGGCCTTCGTACCAAGGCTGTTTACTAAGTTCTGGGGCACCCCAAGAACATATTATGCTACTCCATAGTGTCGCCTAGATTGGTGGGGTGCCCCAGAACTCAGTAAACAGCCTTCGTACAGAAGTTCAACGTAGATTGACCAGCTATGGTGATGTGATAGAGCCTTTGCTGAAACCGGCGGCTTCCCCTAAGGTGAATATCAACTAAACCTGAAGCGATCGACAAAGTTGGGCCAGGTTAGAATAATTCGACATAAACGGCATGGTTTGTTCCATGTGCGAGTATCAAAATATCACTCCATTGAGTGCCAGCCCGGTTGGTGACCTGGCAGCTCCGTTCCAAATCCATGAGACGGCTTAAATACAAGGCCTCTCACCTTGCCTACACTTCCCACGAAAACAATACCAAGAATTATAGACAGTGAATCACACTGTCAGTAGGACCCATTTACATCAATATCCCCTGCCTTCACTACAATCTCACTGTCCAGACTCTTCGCCGCCTTTAATCCCAATATAAACATGACTCGTTATGAAGCGCAAGAGTCCGAGTTCTCAATCACAGCGTCACTTGCGGAGAATATCTCAACCGGACAGCGTCTGATGAACGACCTCACACCGCATGCAATACTGCATAGGGCCTTGTCAATTCGCCCCGTGGTTTCGACCACATCATCCTGCATCACCAGGCAGCAGGAAGCATCACAGTCAGATATCCAGCAACAACTTCGTGCTATCGGTGCTGGAACCTGCGGGACCGTCTTTGAGAGACCCCGGACCCTCGAAGTGATCAAACGAGCAAAGCTCGGATATGAAGAAGCGCTATTTAACGATTGTGTGCGCCACAAGCAGGTCTTGGAAAGTTTTGCGAGACAACGCAGTCTCGTGGGCCTGCTCCATGTGCCGAAATGTTTGGCATATATAGATGAGGGGGAGACCGAATTCTGGACCGAGAACGGCTATTTGTTCCCCTGGGTCTATCAGACTCCATCAGCACTGCTTGTGACGGAACGGATCTTGCCACTACCAAGGGCCATTAGATTCGCTCTAATCGACAAATACTTTCCCGAACAAGCCAAGGAAGATGCGAGGACGAGCGAAGGGAATAAAGATTGCCTAGTAAGACTCTACCTTGGGAAACGACGAGATCCTCACCGGATGAAGCCGACTCGCGCAAGCCTCCGCAACTATAACCTCCATCTCGATCAGATGGAAGATCTCGCCCTTGACACCAGGGCGTTTGCAGGCACGATGGCTCGGGCCTTGGCCATTATGCATTGGGACGCATGCATCGACGCGGACGACGTGGAATTCGTCCTGGGCGGCGCGCCCACAGCTACCGCAGGAATGAGTCTTTCCGCTTCCGAACTCAAAAAGCTAGGGCAACTGAAGAAGCTAGGGCAACGAATCACAAAAGTGCCAGATATATCAAGTCTCAATTTCCACCGCCGATCCGTCAGCATGTGGCTCTTAGACTTCAATAGATGCCGGCCGATCTTTGTCAAGTCAGACCCAGAGGATGCCAGTGCCGAGGACGAAGGGAAGTCGCCTGCAGAAAAACGGACCAAAAGCGTGCAAATGGCCGTTGAAGCTTTCTTCAGAAATGACCCGTACTTCCCCCGCCCACTCTCCGCCAAGTCCGACGAGCAAGCACTCTGGACGGACTTTCGGGGTATCTACCTTGAAACCGGGAAGGCTATACTAAGGAAGGAGGAGGATGAAGTACGGGACCTGCCGAAAAGGTTTATCGATATGGTCGAGAGTGAGATGGAGAAACGGGTAGCAAGGAAAGCGGAGGCGGTGAAGAGATTGGCGGCGATGGGGCCTCGAGGGTGGGAGGAGGGAAGTGAGCAGGAAACTGGGAGATGAGTGATAACGCTCAAAAGCTAGTGTTTTGAGGTGCTCTGGGGAAATGTTGCATGCATTACACGCGGTGTGCACTCTGCTTAAGCTTGGAAGGTTTTGTATCGCGTCTCCGACTCAACTAGATAATTTAATTTGCAAAAAGAAGCTTTGGAATTCGTAACCTCGTGTCCTAACAGCTGGTAGTCCAGAAGCATCAGAGACATCCTGTCGCTGTAAAGGTGAAGTAGTCTGGGAAGGACCATGACCGTTGGATTGAAGATTGTAAAGTAAGGTACGGAAGCGGCTGTTCTTTCTTCCCTCGTCTGACGTCAGCCAATCGCGATTGTTTGCCGAGTACATTGGAGTTGAGCTCACCACACACAGCCACATCTGCCATCGATTTGATTCTCTGAATTTGTTCCTGTTTTCGAGCCATACCAGCATCTTCCTCACTCAAGGTATCGTCGAATGAGTGTCCCCTTTAGGGCGTATGCTCTTGCGGAGAGGAATACATATCTTATTGGTTGTGCCACATGATTCCACCCAGCATGCATTGAGTTCTCTTTGATGATACCAGGTAGTGAGAGTCATCTCTAGCATTCGCTCTTTTGACAGCATATTAGAATCAACCTTCCACCTGTACTAAGAATCTGAAATTGATAGGCCGCCACACAGCTGGTATCATTCTACAACATTCTTGCTCTACACAGACGGCAACTGGCAGGGAACTCGATCAGCAAGAGTAGACAGTTCTGGAAGAGATTGAAGGTAGACATCCACTATTTAGACTAACAATCTGTACGCCTAGGACCCATGAATCGCTCTTGCGAACGTACACCCCGCGTCTCATCCCACTTCTTCCTACAGGTAGCATTACCAAAATGGTAACTGCCTCCATTCTCCCAAATATACTCGGCGACCTGCTTCCACGGAATCTTGGACGATCCGACCAGATGTCCTGCACGACTGCCGGCGTGATGCGAGAGCCTCCCAGTTTTCGAATCGTTCAAGACTGCCTGTACAGCTTTGCCAAGAAGTCGGATCTACATCACCATCAATGGCCGCGCAACCTGGATCGGGAGTGACGGGAATACTTACGTCGCCCTCCTGCCACTCAGGCTTTCGCACCCGGTGTTCCTTGTGTTTCGTCAGCGTTCGGAAACGTCCTCGGAGGGTCGATTCGGCTTCGACGAATTGCCCTTTCTCCTTGATCTGCTTGTAGGACATGCCGGCGAGCTTGGACTGCACGAGGAAAACGTCTTTGCAGTCCGCCGAGGTACTGCGCCGGCACGTTTGCGGTTCGCCTCTTCTAGGCCTGCGTCTGGTTATATTATTTGTGTTTTCGTCATCCTCAGGGCGCGGGAGGATCGGCTTGGGGCAAATGCTCTTCATCTGTATCGCTGTCTTCGATGATGCCGCTCTGGCCGCTGCTCGAGGGGATCGAAAGGACGAGTCGCTGCTAGGGGAGAAAGAATAGTCTCGGGGTAGCCAAGGCGTGGCTGCTGTCTCTTTGTCATAGTTCTGCCCTGGGCCCCAACACTGATCATCGCCTTGGATGAATGGGGACGCAATGGAAGCAGCTGAGGTACTGTCATCTTGGTAATTGACGTCGCCGTACCAACTCATGGTCCACGGCCACAGCCCAGGCGAAAGACCCGATGCCTGGCCATCTTCCATCTGCTGACAAGAGTCGTAGTCGGACCACCAGTCATGGAGCACCAAGTTGTTGTTTGAATTCGGATTCAGCAATCCACCAGGTAGAGGAAGGCCCAGTGGCGCCGAAATGAGTGCTTGGGCTTCTACAGGATGTGTGTATCTGTAACTCAGCGCCTCCAGTGAATCCCGTGGTAACGAATGGACCGCCATCTCTTTACCGGCGTTTTGATCGCATACCAAGTGAGGATGTGCAATGATTGGTTTAAAGACCGAGATGTTGGCGTTTGAATCAGTTATATAATAAGCACCATGTTTCTTTGCTTTCCACCGCCGAGTTTGGTGCGTCAACATGACCGGAGCCTTTCCTTCTGCTTCTGCCAGGATTCGATGGGGTTTCCCGATCTTCTCACGCCACAAACCTTTCAGCTTAGCACTTATATGAGAGAGGTGCTCGGCCGTTGAGCTAAGCCCTAAGATTGTGTCTGACTTCTTTGAAGACTATCCGGCAGTACTGACGCACACTGTGAGATGTCAGTGTCTGTACATGGAAGGCAAAGGTCGCCTTACTTCGGCTGCATATGACTTCTCGATAAATTTGGAAGCCCGGACACTACTCGGCCCCTGATGAGAGGAATTTCGCTTACAAACACTTGTCAGATTGAACAATCAGCTCAGACGGTCGGATCGACTACTAGAAGGCTTGCTGATACCAAACAGGACCTTGTAGGTGAGCTTCCATATCCATTTGACGGGGAAAGGCCAAATTTACCGATTGCACAACACTTGATACCGCCAATCCGAAGCTATGAAGATCCTTCACTCAAATGGTCCTCGTCAAGAGTGCTTCTCACCGCTCTCTAGGGTGTGCCTCTCTCAATCCTTTCTGGTCTAGTCCTGCAGAATGGCTAAGTCATAGGGTTGGAACTGCACCTCTTCAGTCGTCTTGGGCAGCTTGCAACTTGTTCCAAGCTGTCCCAAGTCAGTGGTGAAGGATACCAGTTTCGCAACTAAGCCTGGAGCGGTGAGGAAAAGAATGCGACCACTGCATCCCCCTTCAACTTCAGAAGTGGGTTTCCGGAGAGAACCTCGAAACCCGCGAATTGGAATTCATAGATGACGGCCCTGGTGAATGGCCTCAAACGGTCACAATCAATAGGGACTGACAATACTTGAAATCCGAGGGCTTTAGTCTGACGGCAGTCTGTCTTTCTACAACGCCCAGCAGGACTAGCTTGCACGAGCTCACCATAGGAGATTGCATACTCAGCAAGTCATCAATTATCAACCTCGTGCTATTCTCCCGAACCGAAGTTGTTAAATTCGATATTTACGATAGAATTTCGCAATCCTTGCCACACTACACTTTTCAACTGAGCTCTCTTGCGTACCCTTTTTGCAAACAGATAGAGAAATTACACCATTGCGTGGCCAAGCCACTTGAAGCAGGGCATCTCTCACCCAGTCCATAAATTGGCGATCAATCTTGTCCTACCCTACAATTACATTTCGTCGGCTGGGAACTTGACATCAGCTTTGGGATAGACGATCATCCAAGCAATCATGCATCTGCAGCGGTGAAGAAGTTACCAGGCATATTAAGCTTCTGTCACTGTCTGCACATTCCCGGCACCCTTGGGGGTACATCGGGAGTTGCAGGATTCTTCATGAGCTTGAATGCGTGGACACAGATCTGATATCCCAGGAGTCTTGGGAATTTGCTATCGGACCTTCCAATTTGACACTGGATGTGGTTACTTCAACTTCGAAATGAGTCCGATATTACTCCATGCATTATGGAAATAACGAGAAGACACCCAGACAACATTATATCGAGCGGCTTAGATGCCAAATCCAGTCTTCCTCTGCGGAGAAAATATACATGACAGCGAGCTCCATCTGGGTCTCATACCCATCAACCTACTGAGTTGTACCGGCACCCGACGTCTAAATCATGCATGGTCGGTCGGGTCAAACCTCCTGTCAAAGCTTGCTATTCTCAGGTCCTGCACGTCGTCCGATCTACGGCGTAGACCGCGCGCGAGCTGCACGAGTTGCGTGCGCTGGGGAGTAGCAAACCTCCGTGGTAATTCAAATCAAGCCAATGTCAGCGGATACGAAGTATGTACCCACTCATTGGCTGGACTCATGCATGGATTCTCGTCTGGCCATGTGGGTATCGATACATCGACAAGAAACGTCCCAGTAGGGCAACGCTGGACGACGAATGCGACGAGAACAAGCTCGAGTAGGAATCGCAGCGATCGCATAATCAATCATGAATATCAAGACAGGTCCTCAAACATCTGTGTATACCTCCGCAAACGCGCATCGCACGGCTGTCCCATCTGCACGGAGCAGACTTTGGCAGCAGCTTCTGCAACGGCCCTGGGGTCGCTGATAACGTCTTCTATCTAAGACATCAAAGTGCAGGCTTGGCGGAACCGGCTGGCAATCACAAGCACCAACGGTCTCACCACCTCCGACTCTCGGAAGCAACTTGTAGCGGTTTCGGAACACTTACACTGGACGATCAAATCTGTTATCTCCCAACTGGTGCCAAATGACAGCAACGCCCTCCGCGTAAGTCCACCTAGCCCACAGCTTGCAGCTCGGGCAGAATGAGTTGAGCGTTAGGGGCTGTCATGCGATTGCAGCTGCCGCGGCAGAGCACATCATCAACGAGCAACATCCGTGCCAAATCTTCTGCCGTTCCAATCTCAGGTCCTTGGGCACGGCCGAAATGTCTTGGTAGAGGGCGAGGCTAGACCAACCTAGGGACGGTGAGAGATATGGCGAGGGTCAGACTCGGGAAGGAAAGCGCAGAGTCTGGAGTGTTGAACATTAAAGGGATCGACCCTAGTGCTACCTTTTCTCAATCTTCTTCTCCCCATCTCAGTATGGATTGTAGCGGTACACCTGCTACACCGATGTCGCCGCTTGTTGATCTATCCAACGTACCAACCTACCATCATCTAAGCTTGACTGCAACTTCATGTACACACCAAATACCTCCATCGCTGTTCCGAAATTTGACCCGGCCGCCTAGTTGCTACCCTCGCTTTCCGGCCTCGCACAGTTTGCAATACCAAGTGAGAATCACGGCCATGGCATCTGGGCTGTCACCCCGGGCAGCAGCATGTTGAACCGCAATGACCACAGACCCATTGCTCATGACGCCAGTCCTGACTTATCGCTCTCAACACACCTGGCACGATCCGATCCGAAACATCTCCGTCAAAGAGCCCCTTCTCAAAACACGCATGGAGCTTGCCAGACCGTTCCCCATTTCCAGCCATTTCCGTGTCTCATCGCCGTATCCGAATCCCCACCGCACCTGGCCCAGCCCTCCACAACCGCGTTTGATCAACCTCACCGCACACGCACGTCCCACCCCTCTCGGCACCTCAGTGCCGGCTTGCTCACCAGACCTCGGAACTTTTGCGCCCTACTCTCCAAGACTTCCCTCGTGCTTGATCGAACTAAAATCCGCACTCGCTGATCCCTAAACTCCGCATACTGGTCGGACGCCATACCCTTAGCTACCTACCTACTTACCATCCCAAATCGAACAGTAGACTCCCTCCCAACTCCTCGTGTTCTCTCCTTCCTTCCTTAGAGACCAGGAATCTGTGTGGAGAGTGAAAACCAAGGAATTTCCAACGTAGGAGAGACGAAGAACAAAGCTATAAGCGACACACGGACATCATACGGAAGACAGGGTTGTAAAGATGAGATTCTTCCGCTCATACCGAATCGGATCTGATCTCTGCCAGCAATGTTCTCCCAACTATATCGACCAGCTTGCTTTCACCGAGTACTCTCTGCAAATGACCCTGGCAGTGAGCGCGCAGCAGCAGCTCATGCGCTTACCTCCTTATGGTGCTCTGGACCACACGGGTCGGCTTGGTCCTACGGCGGTCGCAGGGGAGGAGCACGGCTGTGCTGCGATGGAGTTGCTGCACGGGCGGCGGCGGCAGACGGGACGCAAGAGATCAGGATTTCCAAGCTGCGGCATCCGCTTTAAGGACAAGTGCCGCTCGGCCGGAGCTGGTGCACGGCCACAGCTTCGCCGTGTGAACATGGACAGGGTTTCGCGCATCGAGAGGACCTCTCGCAGACATGCAATTTCTCGGAGGGCAGAGGTTACGCTACCTGGCTCCATCCTGCGGCCGGTTCCAAAAGGTGTCCCCGATGGACTATATCTATACATCATCCGTCGGTTCGGCTTCAGGTTCGTCGACGACGAGTAAAAGCTGTCCGCGCGAGCCTCGGAGTCTTTTTCGGCGATGGTCAGAACCTTCCCTTTCGTTCCCACCGTCGGCGATCGTCGTCCTGCACAGCGCACGCTGCCCTTACTCCCGGCCGGAAGTGGCAGGTTGGACAATCTGCTCGACGGCGCGCCCATCAACGCTGCCGTCGCAGGCTGAAGGGCTTGGAGAGGAACCCTGACGATAGACTATGGGTATTTCGCCAGCGTGTGGTCGACGGATGATGGATTAGATCATGAATCTGTACCGGATGGCTTTACGAGAGCGTACGTCGATATCGCTCGTTGTATCCGTGGGGGCCCTCGGTGGCAAAGGAGCAAGCGATCGAAGCAGAGCGGTCTGCCAGAGCCTTTGCCGCAATAGGACTCGGGTTCCGGAACGCAGGTGACATATTCTTGCTTGGCCTTGGAAAAGGAATGCTTTCGAGTTGTTTACATGCATAGCAGACTGCTGATCGAGCAAGCCGGATACTACGCCTGCTTGCTCTGGAAGAAACTGCGGCACCCTCTTGGCATCTGGTAGAATACAGAAGAGAGCGAAACTTGCAGAGAGAAAGGGATGGAGAGAGGCCGCTCGCGTAGATATCTAGGCATGAATGAAGCCTCCTTCGGCGACCCTTCCCCTTGATAGTTCAATAGCCCCGGCGAAGAGATGCGGCATTAGACCAGCCTCGTTGGATCAGCTTCTGTCGATAGCCCATTCATCTCTACAGTGCCGCTTTACGTACTTGGAACGCTTCACCCATCGCACCGCAAGCGCCGTGACTTGGCAGCCGTTCCCGGAGGTTTACACGCGTTCAGCAGTCTGCGTAAAAGTCGCTTTGACTCCGATGTTACCGTACGGCACCGGCGGCACACCAGCTCCGTCGTCGATGTCGTGCATCGCATAAGTTTCCAAGGTTTGTCCCTCCGGATGAGCGAGGTAGGAAATTGACGAGCTGCTGTGGTTCCTCGACTTGTCAGGCGCATGGCTCGACTTGGAGTGGGAGCTGGACGGTAGCGAGATGATGCTACGGACGCTACGCAGGACGCTTTCGGGCTTGATCTTGGCGAATAGATACCATATGGACGGAAGGTTCACTGCTATCAAACTCATGCCTGACTCTAGAACAGTCAGGTAAATTGCTTGAGTTTCGACCACTAATGGATAGTCGGTCAGTGATGAACAACTGGGGCATGTCTGAGATTTGGCATACATCGGCCATCGATATTCCTGTTACGGTTACGGACGGCTGTAACGGGTGTCAGTGGCGTCGCACCCCTTGGACTAGGAGTGTCACATAAATACCAGCTTCGAGCTGAATCCACGTGACCATTCGTGCAATGGACGCTGCTAGACCTCTGTATGGAGTAAGCATAGCGCTCATGATTGGGGGATGGTCGTGAGCTAACGCTAAAGCCAGTAAAAAGACCCCTATGACAGCAAGCCTACGCCTGAGCGTCATTCGAAGCACCCAGATCTTGGAAATTAGCTCTCCGCCTTTCGAATTTCCGAGGTGGCCATATATACCTTTGGAATGGGTAGGCCTATGATCCACACATCCAATATAGCGTCCGTTATAACATAAGCAAGTAATTCCTGTTCGGCCCTGGTGCAGTATTTCGCGTGGTCTGCAGTGATCCAGAGTGCCGAGAAGTGGCTACCGCATTGCAGAGGCAGAAGCACGAGGAATGTTATGGTCCAAAGTACAACAACGACGACCGAAACGATTGTGAAGATGCTGAATGTGGATCTGTAGCCAGAGGGCAAGAAGATGCGACGGTAAAAGAACAAGGCACTGATCTTGACGAAGCCCAGAGAAGATGTGGAGAGCATGTCGATAGAAATATACAACTGGAGCAAGTGTAAGCGGACCCATCGTGGGAGTATGGGAGTGAGAAAGCCAGACCTGTGACGCTGTCTTGGCGGATTCCGCCAGTGTCTGTTTGTCTTTCGGCGATGGATAGCCAAGAATCTGCCTTTGCAGTCCTGAATCGATGTGTGAGTGATGGCTCTTGATACGCGATGGTTTCAGACTCGAACCCACCGATGAATACGGTCACTGTCAAGCCTGCGAATGTAGTCTAGACAATTGCCAGAGGTCAGTTGGCTCTCGACGGTTGGAAGTCCATATTGCCATTGCTGGCCCATGGGCTTGTCCAGTGCTTACAAGACCCGGCAGCATCGCCCAGTCGTCCATCTTGAGCGGCGCTTTCTGCACATTGCGGGCATAGAAGCGCAACGCGACCACAATACAAGACAAGCCCAGAAAGCTACCGCCAAGGGCACCGAGGCCTTTGTGGGACGTTGAAGACATGACGCAGACTCGTGCGAAAATGGAGCACGAGTGTGAATGGCAAACTGGACTAAGGAACAGACTGAGACTTCTTCTACACGCACAGTAGAGAGGGGTATGCCGCTTGGGATAAGCAAAGCAACGTGGGGGTGTGGTGGCCCTCCAGCAGCCTCCGTACGACGGTGTGCTTTGACGGCAGAACGGCTGGGCCCATCTCACCTAGTGCTACATGACTCCCTTCATCTCTTGCAGGGAGTCTGGTGCATCATTACATCGGTAGATCTAGCCCTATTGCCATAGTCTTGAGAGAGGTTGAAGTTGGACCAAACAGTATTCCCGTTGATAACGGAGACCAAATTCTATTGAGACTCAGATAAGAGCGGAGCCGACGGCAGCGAAAGTGCACACACTGTTTCCAGCTGATGCAACCCTTGGTTCACTTTCGCAAGGCTAGAGGTACGCTACCTTACTGTATGCATTGATGACATGCATAAGGTAAGGTAGGTAGCGGTCCGCCTTCCCGCTCTTGAGCCCCTAGCGCTACCCGGAGCGCCGATCCCGATCGATCCTAATCCATACCACAAGTAACTAATTGTTTTTTCTCGTTGTTGCCCTACATATCTCCCCCTGTCTGAAAAAAGCAGTGAGGCTCTGAAGTATTGCCTGACCCGGGAGCCTGCAGGCTCGGTTGCTTGCAGACAATATCTGCTGTGGACACCGAAGAGCGTAATCTGCTTCGTATTACCTTGTCTGGATAAGGACTCGAGGCTGATTACCGGGCTTCATCAACTTGATTGATATCAATCATAGGTAGAAGATCAATAGCGAGCCGAAGAGGCAACACTCAAGCTTCTCCCGATTCTTTCATGCACACGGTGGCCTCTAAAGCGCTCGCAGAGAACAACAGCATGCGCAAGTGGAGTCTGATCGGTGCCGAGGAGCTGATTCCCGCAACGTTGAAAGTGTGCACAGCGGCTTTCTTGTGTACTGAGTAACCCCAACTCGAGATCAACAACCTCCTAACGCGCTGCTGTCATAGACTGCCAACACCTTACTCAAGTACCCCGACTCCGAAGAGCCTGAGCACAGTGTAAACATAGCCTACTGCTTATATCAAGTATCTCTTACTGATGATGTGTAGGGCTGGAGTGTGCACAATGCCACGGACCTTCCGGTCTTCAAAGCACTGGCAAACATGCCTGACCGGGCAATGGTCTTCGCCGATGCAATGAAATGGCATGCCATGCTTCCAGGATTTTCCGCTCAAGACTCAGCTGATGTCGTTATGCAGGGCGAAGAGGGCCTCCCTGCAGACCTACGAGAACGCATCAGCTTCCAGACACACAACTTCTTTGAAGAGCAGCCTGTGAAGGGAGCTGACGTGTATCTTCTGCGCCTTGTCCTCCACGACTGGTCCGATAAGTACTCAATTATGATCCTCAAGGCCCTGATTCCAGCGCTCAAACCTGGGCCCAAGATTGTAACCACTGACCGAGTCATTCCGGGATGCGGCGAGGCACCTTACTTGGTAGAGCGTGAAGCACGGTCTGTCCCACCTATATCCACCGATAGCAAACGAGACTGACAGAGAATATCATAGTGATTACGACATATACATGCTTGCCTTCCAAAATGGCAAAGAGCGCACAGCTGACGATTAGACCACGCTTTTCAAAGAAGCAGATCCAAGACTTAAGCTTACAAAGGTGTATCAACCACCTAATTCGTCCCTGGCGATCGTGGACGTCACCTGGGAGGGCTAGAGAAAGGGCCTGATTGAGCCAGAAACAGACGCCTGATTGTACAGACACGTACTCGCTGGGAGGCTGTAAGATTTCGTTCTGTCTAAGCTACTTCGTACAACGGACACTAAGAGAAAATAGATTAGAGTTAAGGGATCTAAACGATAGTTCACCTTATTAAGGTCGATAGGAGGGCACCAGGTCCCCGGTGCCTTATCCCAGCGGATACAACTACAAACGGTAATAATACCAGGTAATAATGAGGCACTGTCACAGTGCTGGTTGCGTGGGGCACAGTGCATCATTGAGACCAGCTGTCCCGTCCCTTATGGCTATAGGTTTTTGTAAATGATAGGCAGTTACCTAAGTTGGCCCCACCACTGATTGCGCTGATGCTCTAGTAGTTCTCATGTGGCCTCACTCCTCCTCCTCCTCCATTATTGTACCTTAGGGCTGCCTGGAACCTTCTTTTTGAGATTGACTTGGACTCTTTCTCTTCCGATGCTGTCTCTCATACCTTTTTTGTCAAACAGCGTCAGTTAAAAATGCTCTTCGGGGACCTACCTCTTATACAGACAGCCGTCACTGCTGTCTCCGTCTACCTGGCTGGCTGGGTTATCTATTGCCGCTACTTTCACCCTCTCTGCTCCATTCCAGGGCCCTTCCTCGCATCCATCAGTAGGGTATGGATTGTATTCAAGACCATGACGGGTGACATGGAGCACACGCAACGTGCTTTGCACGAGAAGCATGGTAACGACTATCAACACACCATTGCAATTCCCCACAGGATAACGAGTCAGGCTTTCTTGTTCGCATCGCGCCCAACGAGGTTGCCTGCTCTGATCCCGAAGCCATCAAGGTAATGGCATTATCTTGACAACTTGGAAACAGTTTCTGACACGTCTAGACCATCTACGGCACCAAGCCCACATTCACCAAGGTAGTCCTTCGTCGCTCGTTCTCACAAGTGAAGCTCACTCCATCAGACCGACTTCTATGATGCTTGGGCTCCACCGAACAACGGATACGTCGGTCATTTCCCTGCACGTGACGAAGTAGAGCATTCTAAACGCCGACGCATCGTCAATCATGTCTACTCGATGTCTAGCGTCCTCGAGTCCGAAAAGGCCATAGACTCTTGCACGCTGGTCTTTTGCGAGACTATGCGTGACTTCGCAAAGCAGAAGTCGGTGGTTGATCTGGGTCTATGGATCAATATGTAAGCGAACCCTTACTCTAGACACCTAAGGTACCCAAGGGAGTCTGGCTCTCACCATGACCTGGGCAGCAGATTGACTTATCCGGCAGGTACGCCTTTGACGTACTTGGTGTGCTCTTCTACGGTAAGATGTTTGGCTTCATGAGCGAGCGCACAGACATCGGTAATTATATGAAAGCCATAGACTCTCTGCTTCCCGCCTTTACCGTCGACGGCACTGTGCCCTCTTACCTGACTAAACTGTACCTGCTATCTGCGGTTTTGTTTTCGCCATCCGTTCGTGGGGCTTTGGGAGCTGTCAAGCACCTTGAAAATGCCTCTGAAGCCGCCGTGGAAAGGCGCAAGCAGGAGGTTGAGGAAAACAAGGACGACAAGCGCGATTTGCTTCGGAAAATGCTCGAGATCACCGCCGACCGAGGGGAGGAAAATAACTTCACGCATCAACACGTTTTTGTTGAATCCCACAGCTCGCTGTAGGTGCATGACGATTCCCAAGACTTTCCGCACAGAGGAAGCGGCAATCTGACGAGACTTGCCCCAGTTTTGCCGGCGCAGACACGACCGCCATTGCAATCAATAGTGTCCTGTACCACCTGATGCGCAATCCGGCCGCCTATGAGAAGCTGACCGCCGAGATCGACGCAGCCGTAGCTGGCGGCACGCTCTCCATGCCCGTCGCCTATACAGAAGCGATCAAGCTTCCTTTTCTGAAGGCGTGCATCAACGAGGGCATGCGTCTGCACCCGAGTGTCGGGCTCCCAATGTCGCGAATCGTCCCGGCTGGCGGAGCGACCATCTCCGGCTTTGACTTCCCCGGAGGCTACCACGTCGGCGTCAACGGCGCCGTTGTACAGTACAACAAGGATGTCTTTGGGCCGGATGCCGACAACTTCAACCCGAGCCGCTGGATCGAGGGCGATGCTGTGCGTATGGACAAGACAATGATCCAGTTCGGTGCCGGGCCGCGCACCTGCATCGGCAAGAACGTAAGTGTTGGCTTGTGTATCGACTTCGGCTGGACGTTTACGTGTTTCGCAGATCTCTCTGAGTGAGATCTACAAGCTGGTCCCTCAGATCGTCAGGCTCTTCCACATCCGCCTTGTGGACCCGAGCAAGGAGTGGAAGACGCATAATTATTGGTTCAACAAACAGACCGGCATCCACATCTACATCGAGGAACGGGCGCACGGATCGAACTAGCGGGCTCTGTCCACGGGTTGCCCTTGCAGTTTCAGGAAAATTGCGGGTGAATACGGTCTCCACCCTGCGACATCGCAATGTTCGAGAGCTCGAAGAAGTTTTATCGGAATTTGGCGAAGGGCTTGGCTCAATCAAGGAAGCATTCCTTTCAACCACAGCCCATCGAAAAACCAGAGATCAATGAGAAAGATATGTGACAATATGAAAGGTTGGGGGCCTCTCTGCATGATAGTTTCACTGCATAGATGCATAGTTTATGTTATGATCATAAGGCTATATAGACATACAGTTGAGAGCCTATAAGTTAAGTCTTTCTGACACATAGACCAGCGACTGGGTGAGTTTTCTTCCTTTTCTTTTGGCTTGTCAGTAACCTCGATTTAGTCTTCCGTATCTCCGTATTAGTACGGTAAACACCATAATCTTCGCTATGGACCGCCCTGACTATAAACTGTTCACCATCTTCAACAGTCATAACACTGTTTCCAGTCTCCTCATTGCTTCCTCCAACACGGTCATTTTGACCGCGAAGGAAATTCTCGCCCAGCCCATCTCATGAACGTGATACCTACGCCCGGCACCCACCAGCACCCCTGCCTCCTGCAGTTTATCAATGGCTGCAGCCTCATCGTCCCACGATTGCGCGTTCGGAGCCAATCTGGCCAATACGAACAAGCCGGCGTTACAGGGAAAGTAGCGAATACCATGGCTCTTAAGAAAGTTCGTCAGTAGCTTATAAGCGTCGGCTAGGCGCCTTGAGTTCAGGGCTACAAGAGACGGTAGACTAGGCGAGGAGAGGAGCGCTATTGCGAAGACGGCGGAGAGGGTTGACACGTTCATATGTGCGGCTAGAGCCAACCCGTTACGGAGATGGTTATTGAATTGAGTCGCCGTGCAGCCCTACATTACCCCTTAGATCAGTTCCGCATTGTGCTTGGGCAGAAGAGACATACAAGTTTGATTCCGCTGGAGCCGAAGTCTTTGCTCATGCTCCATATTACATGAATCCGTGACGGATCACAGCCGAGAGCAGCAGGGTCGAGTGATAGAGCTGAAGTGAAGGGAGTAGCGTCGGGAAGATCGGGGGATTCGAAAGTACTCAGAGCAAAGACTTCATCTGAAACGAGATGGATGCCTCGTGCGTCGCAGAATTTGAAACACTCCTCGAGAACGGCTCTTGAGTAGCACCGCCCAAGAGGATTATGAGGGTTTGCCAAAACCAGAGCTTTAACTGGGCAGGAAGCGCCTGCGTATGTTGTCTCCAAGGCCGGCACAAGAGATGTGGTGAGAGACTCCTCGAAGTTTGGTATCGTGACCTGAATAGGCATCACCTCTGAGCGTATGCGAAAGAAGGTGTCATTTCCATCTGCGCGATTGCGAATAGTTTGTCAGTTGGGACTTAAACACCGGTGGTCTTTTCATACTCCAATACGGGCCAGGTACCAGAACACCATCTCCCACGTTGCAGACGTTGTAGAGGAGCGCGTCTAAGCAACCGGCGGCGCCGGGTGCGATGGTGAGGTGACTTGACTCGACCGGGATATGTGGGTGAAAGTACGTGTTAAAAACGCGGGCAAGAACCTCCAGAAGATTGGGGTCACCCCAGAAGCCAGTGGGCCAAGACAGGTGCTAGACATATCAGTCCTGCTAGAGTACTCCTTTCGGACTCGGACTAGGACAAGAATCTCAAACAGCTCACATTGGTGTCAAAATCATCCTCAATGGCGGCTTTGCATATTGCAAGCACGTCCTTTCGGATCAGCCAATTCTCGGCCATTGACAAGTCAATATCGTCACCAAGGCTGCTGGAGCTCTTGGAGCTCTTGGTGCCTGCCAAAATTGCCTTTGGGATCCGAGCCATGACGCCTTCAATGTTTGCGCGCCCTCGCTGTGAGAGGTGATCCATCTTGCCTCTGCCTTACCCAGTGTTCAATTGGTCGAATATCTTGCGACATAGATCTCTGGTCGTTGCTGATTTCCTCTGCTTGTTGTCAGTTACCGGACAAACATTCTGCTGCGCATATTCAATGCTTGTGAAGGTGTGGAGTCTTATTGATTTCTCCGGTCCAGTGGAATCTAACTGGAACAAAGAACAGAACACAGTGCTAATGGTGGTGCCGCTTACCTATTCACTGAGGGCTGTAGGGCTTGGTTGCTGAAGTGGTCACGCTCGGCGAATCAAAGCAAAAGGTGCTATGTAAGTTGAAAGAACATCTTAATACGATACCTCTGTCAACAAGGCGATAAGGCTTCTCTTCCACAGCCCATGGCCACACTGTTCCGGGCATCGGGAGCACAGCAGCCTACGACACATGTACCTGTGAACCAATCGAGTCCTCACCCTTCTGCGGCACATCAGGCATACTGCGCATGCATGCCATTAAGTTACAGACCCTGGTATGCGCATCTGGCGGTACAAAGCCCGGAAGCTAGGGAAGGTTCCCTAAGGTATTGCCAAGAAACCTTGCGCTGCATTCATGGTATCAATACTCCTTTGATTCACAACTGGCCTGGAGTTATGTTTCCCGTGCCAGGCGCATAAAGCGCTTCCGACAGTTGGGACGGCGCAGGGGTCGAATCTTTTCGTTAGACTCAAGTCCTATCTACAGAAAATTACGCCAAAAGTTGTCTAAGCCTTTGCACTCCATCTGGGGCCGACTTTCAGGATCCTTGCAGCAAGAGAGAAGAGTCCTGAGATAGCAAGTAGTACACCACACCATGACTGCAAACCAATCCATCCACCCTGGTCTCGCAGGATCGCTCCGGCAATGGGTTCGCCAATTAACAGTCCACAACCGGAAATCGTGAGAGCCATGCCGAGTTGAATTCCAATTGTGTTCAAGTTTGGTGACAAACTGACCACTGTGATTCCTGGAAGAGACACAAATGATCCACAGAAGAAGCCATATAGAGCACAGAACACTATGAGCCCTGCTCTGTCATGAATACCAATCCAGCCGAAGCATAGTACAGAGGTGATGAAAGCGAATGGAATCTGTATGTTGAGTGGACCGACTTTGTCCGCAAAGAAGTTGGGTATCAATCGACCAATAGTTGAGGTTGCGTTGATTATCGAGAGCAGATATGAGGAGAGACTGAGACTCATATTTGTTTGTTCGAGAGCATAGAGCTGGATATAAAAGAATGTCACATAGATACCCATGAAACCGAAGAACGTCCCAACGCAAAACACAAGATATGGCTTGGCCTTGAATGCGGTCAGGTCGAGGAAGTCACGGCGTTCAGTTGACGAAGGGGTCCTCATTCGCATTCCAAGCAGCGGGACAAACATCGTAACAAGGATTATGAAGGCTATCGTACGCGTCGCCCAGCCGAAACCGACTCGAGGCTGTAATTGACGGAAGACTATCGGATAGATAACGCCTCCTAAGAGTAGAGTCAGCTATTAATCTCGATGCATGGCAAGTTGATGTTGACTGACCAATACTGCTTCCGGTGGACGCAATACCGAACGCGAAGGACTTCCTGGTCGTGAAGTACTGGGACACGATCGCCACACTGGGCAAAAACAGACAGCCATATCCAATGCCGACCACAATTCCTTGCGCTAGGAAAACTTGCCAATATGTTTTGCAGACACTGGTCATCATCATTCCGAAGACAGTACAGAAGGTTCCCACCGAAAGAAGTGTGCGTAGATAGCCCATATCAAAGAACGGTCCCGCTACAGCACTGCCGAGAAAAAGGAGGAAGGCTTGAACGGAGCCCACCCAAGATATCTGCGATGCAGACTGAGATTTCAGGAAGTCAGACTGGTAAAATGTCTGATAGACACCAAACATATTGACCACCCCCCTGGTTTTGAGCAGCGTTGGTCAAAGTATAGCATGATCAGAATCTTTTATATGGCTCACCATGTATTAAAGAACAAGCAGAAAGCTCCTGCTACCTGAAGCCACGCCTTGTAGCCTCCATTCGGAACCTCACAACCTGCTGCTGCACGGTACGATATCGGTTCAGCTTGCTTCTTGCTGACTGTAAGGCTGTTGCGAGTCTCTTGCCCATCAGGCCGTGTCTCTTGCTCAGATGACATGATGGAGATTGCTCAAGCGCCGAGGTTGGTAGGAGAAAGTAAAGATGATGCAAGAAATTTTGGAGAGTCAGAGACGACGGATCTCTTGGGGATGCGCAAACAGAAAGCTCAGATCGGTGAAGAACGGTGGCAGGTAAGATACAGCCTTATAGAGCGAGATACAATCTGAGCCAGGAACATAAGGCAACCAGTGGAGATACGAAGTCGCGTAAGGGAGGCACCACTTGACCCGAGACGGTTTGGATGCAACCCACACTCAATCCTATCCCAATACGCCGCATTATCTGTGCAACATTACACACGGTGTCTGGCTGGCTTGAGACATCCACGCAACAGACGAACAGCAAGTGTTCCTAAGCGCTTAAACAACACGACCATCGGCTGTGCTGCTTATTATAACCCCGGCTGAGATCAGCATGTCCAATGACTTCTAGTGACTCAATGCTGCACAAAGCTGCAGCATTCAGCGGCACTATGAAGCCGTGCCACCTGCTCCCTTGAGCAATGCACGTCTCTACCGCATATCTTATGGACATGGATACTGGTGGTTGTCTCAAAGTCGACATACTGGTGTTCACACTGAGAAGAGGATGGGCCAAAGGCAGCATATGCTGAATCCGTCATTCAAGGCTGAATATGATACCCATGAGCTCTTTTCTATAATTAAATCATTTCCGAGGCACAGTTACTTCATTTTCATCATACTGCATATGGGCTCGTTGGCTTCATTGAGCCGGTATGTGCTGTACAAACATCTGTATATCAGAGCTTCCATAACTTATAAATGTTGATCCGCGTCTATGTTGCACCGTCTGGACAATCATTACACCGAAGCCTTAACGCAGTCTTCCCGAATCCCTAGCTTCACGAGGATGACTGAACCTACTTCTGGACCGACTTCTGAACCTCCTGTTGACTGTGGACGAAGGCTCATTCCGAAGCTTATCGATGAGATTGCATGCTCAGACCCTCAACGACCATTTGTGTCAGTGCCAAGATCATCAGATGTACAGGAAGGATATGAGGACATCAGCTACAGCGAGTTCGCGAAGGCTGTGAATCGCTGCTCATGGTGGATCGAGAAAGAGCTTGGGCGAGACGAGGAATCGCAAACTCTTTTCTATATTGGACCCTTGGATCTTCGATATCTTGTTGTTCTTCTTGCGGCTGCAAAAACAGGGCATATAGTCAGTCCTCCTTGCCGCTTGGCGCGGAATCTGAGCGTTACTGACAATCTCGACTTAGGCCTTCTTCAGCTCTCATCGCAACAGTCTTGAAGCCCATTTGTCGCTCCTAAATGCAACACAGTGCCATACCATCCTACTTCCAGATCGTGCACCTGCAGTAACCAAGCAGATCTTGGCAGCGAGGCCGATGCAAGTTCTGTCAATGCCAAGCTTAGAATTTGTCATGGCTGGTCCTGGCACCGTCGAAGTCTACCCATGGCAAGGCACTTTCGACGAGATGAGGAACAAGGCATTCGTTGTTCTCCACACCTCAGGATCTACCGGAATCCCGAAGCCTGTCTTTGTGACTCACGGGACGTTTTCATCTAATGACGCCCATGAGATGATCAACGAGCTTGGAGGAAATCCGACCACAATCCATTATCTCAAGGGAAAGAGGTTCTTTTTGGCATTTCCATTGTTTCATGCTGCAAATCTTACCTTCACGATTGGGGTTAATGTTTACTCCGGAGTAACATGCGTACTTCCACCACCCGAGCCACTAACGGTGGACATTGTGAACCTGGTACATACCCACGGCAATCTGCACGGAAGCCTTCTACCTCCATCCGTGTTAATAGACATATACAAGAACTCGGAGTATCTTGTCAACATGATACAACGTTTGCAGTTCGTTGCATATGTCGGTGGGAAACTGCCAGAGAAAATCGGAGACCAGATATCGTCCAAATTGAAGCTGATAACCTTGATGGGATCAACTGAAACCATGCTCCTTCCGATAGAGCTCAACACCAGCTGCACTGATTGGCAATACCTTCCTATTAGCCCTTTCCTAGGTCACGAATTTCGTCCTTCTAGAGATGGGCTCCACGAACTGGTCATAGTTCGTAACCCAAAGTATGATCTTTTTCAGGGTGTCTTTTCGACCTTTCCAAGCATTGACGAATATCCCATGAGCGATCTATACGAGCAACACCCTGAGAAACCTGGATCGTGGATATTTCAAGCAAGAGCAGACGATATCATTGTCTTCAACAACGCCGAAAAGCTCAATCCGGTGACTATGGAAGCCATTATATCGGCACACCCTGCGGTCAATGCTGCAATTATCGGTGGACATGGTACATTCCAAGCCGCGCTTCTGGTCGAGCCAAAGGTTAGTCCTACAACTAACGAGGAAAAAGCAACATTGCTGCACGAGATCTGGCCGACTGTTGTCCAAGCAAACCGCGACTGCCCCGCTCATGGTCGAGTTATGAAAGACTTCATCATGTTCACGAGCCCATACAAGCCAATGCCGAGAGCTGGGAAAGATACTGTTCAGCGCTATGCGACGCTGAAATTATACGCCGACGAGTTCGAAGACTTGTATGCTGCTTCGAAGCCTTCGACCCAGGTATCAAATATGGGTCTGAACGGGGAAATCAAGCCACTAAGCGCTGCTCCACAGAATCCTCTGCCGTCACCATCGATGGCAGGAATCAATGCGCATGACATCGCGCCAAAGCTGTCAGCCGATTGCAGCACTGTTCAATCACCTATCTCGGATCGAGCGGCAACATACTCTGCATCTGATCTTGATGCACAAATCGAGGCAGCCTTGCACCGTGTCCTTCCTAGCCTTCTTCTAGAACATCTGGGCCGTGCCGTTGCCCAAATGATGGCCAGCTTACGGACTTCGGCCGTGTTACAACCGAATACAGCCAATCTGGCCGACAAAACTCCAATGGATACATGCAGAGGAGACAGCGGGGAACGACTTCCGACTTCCCCTGGACCAAATGCTCTGCAGGTACAGGGCTGTGGCCAGGAAGCCCACCACGGAAGCATCCCCGTCAACTACAGCCCAGCGGCAAGCCCGGCGAAGTCTGATGGCTATCATCCTGAGGACTTACGGGGTTTTTTGTATCGCATAATCTCCAACAACACTTACCTACATGAAGTGAACGATATGGCCAACCTGTTCGACTGCGGGCTCGATTCCCTGCAGGTGCCCGTTCTGGTCAACGAGATCAATGCCTTCCTCATCAAGTCTAGAGCAACTGTCAGTCTGATTTCGAACAAGACTATCTACGACAATCCCAGTATCGAGAAGCTGCAGGCCGCGTTGGAGCGCTCTTCTAGCGGTCCAGTCAATTCGAAAGGTGGGATGACCAGCGGTATCCAGCAGATGTAGAGAGAGGGGAAACTCAGGTGTTCTGTTGTGTTGACTTATGTTGTGAGGTTATCTGTTGACTGGTGCTGGCACCAAGGAGTACAATTTCATGAAATCATACGCTCTCTAAGCTTTCATAACCTCTTCCATCTTTAAAGCTTGGCTACTAAAAGCTCGGCCACTACAACATATGGTAGGTATGTACGTAAGGTAGTGGATGATTCCAAGCAGATAATGATTGGTCTATATTGGCCGTCTATTATGCCTATATGTATCGCATGTCCGAGCATCGAGTCCAATCTGCCTGCCGACCTGCAACTTTGCTGCACCTCAGTGGCCCAGAGAACCTTCCCGGATCCGAGCACTTTGATGCGCCCACTTCGATTGGCTGTTTAAACCATGTGCATACTTGAAGGCAACGGTGCACATACACCAGAAACCCCCGATTTCCTAAGGGCGGCGGTCAACTTGTCAACTCAACTGATCTGCAAGCGCGAGGCGGGGCGACATTTGCCTTACTTCATTGAGCTTGATGCACGTCAAACGAAGGCTGCATACTGTATCATGCGTTTCTTAAGCAGTGCTGTCGTTTCACCCGTTTGCCAACTGGTGTTTGTCTCAGTACCTGATCCTGGGATGGGGTCCAACGCAGCTTAGAGGCGTTCGAGCCGTTTGATGTCCAGGTCTCTTATGCTGGAAAGTAAACTATTCGGCGAGACTACCTACCTTCGCCCCCGCTCAACTGGGAGTTTCGCTGGACGATTTAAAAGGCCGTCAGGTATGGCCGCTAGTTCTGCATATGCGGTCCGTGCCGTTGACGCGCATCTTCCAGGGTATAATATTGATACCTTAGGTACCTAGTTCTTCCATCTACTTGAGCGCATGTGGCCCTTGGCGCGAAGGCTTGACGAGCCATCCAACGCCTTAGACAGATGATGGAGAACCTCACTCTAGGTACACTGCGCCGTGTTTCCACACTTTGCATGAACACATGTATGTTACACTAGGAGAACATGTGTGCGGGCCGCGAACCTGTGCTCTCAAAACACCTGCTTCATTCCGCCACATGGCTCTCGACGTTACACAAGGAGACCCAACATGATCATGATCGGCCGCGCCGCAACATTGTTGCATCTTGGCCCCATACACCTTCTGCTAGAACGGCTGAGGTAAATCGCTGGTATGAAGCTGACATCGTTCTGATACATATTGATCCACTTCTTGTACTCAACATTTCATTCTCATCTCAGGGCAATGACCAACTGCTCTCGAACATCATCTTTTTGTTGGTCCCATTACAATGGCGGAGTCGGTCACGGAAGACAAGGGTCCTCAGATCAGAGCAGTCACCTATGCCATGCTTGTTCTGGCGACGGTAGCTGTGGCTCTTCGCTTCTGGGCTAGATCTGTTGCACTGAAAGCCGGCTTTTGGTGGGATGATTGGCTTTCGCTGGCAGCTCTCGTATGTCGAATCCTGTCGCGCGGTCATTGACCTCAATTCTCACTTCCTATATAACAGCCTTTCGTCTGGGCCAGCTGTGGACTATCCATCTACTGGGTGTCGATCGGCTTGGGAAGACATATCAGCCAAGTCCCTCAGCCGCATTCACAATTGGCATTGGTCCTCTTCATCGTCAATTTCGTGTACAATACAGGCCTCTCCTTGGTCAAATTGTCCGTTCTGCTGTTCTACATCCGCGTGTTTCGGTCAATCCGAGCTTACCGGATAGCCTTCTGGATCACGGGAGCTATTCTTGTCGGTTGGTGCGTAGCTATCAATTTCCTCGCACTCTTCACGTGCGTCCCGGTCCAGAAGGCTTGGATATCGACTACTTCGGGTCATTGCCTTAACACACAGCACACCTTCCTCGGAGCGACAATCTCGAACATCATCGCAGACTTGATCGTTTTGATTTTGCCGATGCCGATGCTATGGCGACTGCATATTGGAACCCCGCGCAAACTGGGTTTGGTCGGAGTGTTCGCGGCCGGATATTGGTAAGTTCTGAGCCAAAACTGGCAAGTGGCGATGCTGAAGGGGAAACAGCGTGATCATTCTGTCCGTCCTACGCTTTGCATCCATTGTTGACCTAGGTGATGAGGTGCAAAAAGATTTGTCTTGTAAGTGAATGTACGAGTGTTGGGATTGCAAACTGATCAAACGAACAGGGAACCTTGCTTATCCTCAGATGCTCGTGACGTCCGAGATCCCAATCGCTCTCCTCAGCAGCTGTCTTCCCAGTATCTTTAACCTTGTCAAGCATGGAATCCGAAGGTATTCCTCAAGGATGTCCAACCGAATGAATGCGTCAAAACCGTTGGACGGGCCGGCAGGGTCTCACATCGGCCCTATCGGTAACCCTATCGACGAGCGCAGGAAGAACGGCTTCGTACAGCTGCAGAGCGGCAAGCAGAATACGGGGGTGTCGGCGGAAAGGCTTTTTGACAACACGAGTGGAACAGAACACTATACGACGGCGTTCCCTACCAAGCACGGCCGGGATGGGGACCCCGAATCAGGGATCCCGCTGCACCAGATTCATGTCCGTGAAGATGTTGAGATTGATACCCAGAGGTCATGAAGCTTTGTAACAATATGATTAGTAACCTATCTCTTAGGAGTAAGCATACCTAGGTATCCCAGGTAGAGAAATATGTACGCGGCCAGTAAGGCACCGGTGGGTAGGTAGGGATGATAGCCGTACATGTGCAATGCCAGTGTCTTGACCGGCGGATCCGTCACGCTAGAGTGGGACACCAGATCGATCAGGATTATCGACCACAGCTAAGAAGGCATCCTCATCCTACATTCAACGGGTGTGCAAGCAGCAATAATCAACATCGGTTGAGCGCAGCTATGATAACAGCATGCTGCAACTCCCTAAAACCCTTGCAATGTGTCTCATCGTCCATGTCCGTGTGGAGGTTGCCGCAGACCTACAGTACCTCTCCCTCAGCTGAAGCCAACATGTGGCACGTTGGTTTTGCATTGAGAAGACGCCTCTTCCGTGCATGCAGTCTTACCTGACTGCAGGAAGTATACAGTATACTATTACTGTATGTATGTAGAAGGCTGTGCCACGGCAAGTTGGAAAGGTGTTGCCTAATCTTTCTCTAGGACTTGAGATTCACAAGTCTGCGATCTTCTGCGTTGTAGTGATCTATATTGACATACTCTATTTACCGATCATCATTCACCGTATCCACCCTTCTCAGTTTGTCTTTACGCTGAGTGGCTAACTGGATACAGTTTCCAGCGGCGCTGAACTGTGCAGTTGAACTAAATCTGTGACCTCCCTAAGTTTGTACTGGACTCACAACCGCGGTGGAGAAAGTTCATCATGGAGAAGAAGTCGACCATCGACCACTACCGTCCTGATCTCCACCCATTCGAGGACGTCTATCGGGATATCCATCAGAATCCAGAACTTTCAAAGCAAGAGGTCCGCACTTCCTCAATCGCGGCCTCCCATCTCGAAGCTCTAGGTGACTTCGTGGTTCACCAGAGAATCGGCGGCTATGGAGTGGTAGGAGTTCTGAGCAACGGGTCTGGTCCCACCGTCCTGCTTCGAGCAGATATGGATGCTCTCCCTCACCTCGAGCAAACAAACTTACCTTACGCAAGTACAAAGACGGTGACGGATGCTGAGGGCAAGAGCACGCCTGTGATGCATGCCTGTGGGCACGACTTGCACGTTGCTACTCTGATGGCGGCGGCGACATTACTCCACGCCGCCAAATCGGAGTGGAGTGGGACTCTCATATGCCTCTTTCAACCGAATGAAGAAACCGCCGGAGGAGCTCGAGCTATGGTGGCCGACGGACTGTGGGATCCGAAAAAGTACGGTATTCCGACTCCAGACATCGTTCTGGGCCAGCACGTACATGCCATAAAGGCAGGTGTCGTCGCACTCAGCGGAGGTCCAATCTTGACCGCTGTCGACTCCCTCGAGGTCCGCATCTTCGGCAAGAGCGGCCACATCTCTCGACCGGACCTGTGTGTCGATCCCGTCGTCACTGCTAGCCACATAGTCGTACGACTGCAGAGCCTCGTCACGAAGGAAGTGAGGCCGGAAGACTTTGCGATCATTGCCTGCGCAAGCATCCACGGCGGCACAACCGCAAACATCGTCCCGGATTTCGTCGACTTGAAGCTGTCGATTCGATCGTATCGGTCAGAAGTCCATGGCCGGCTCCTCGCGGCCGTCAAGAGGGTGGTGTACGCCGAGTGCGAAGCGTCTGGCTCCCTGAAAGTCCACGAGCCGACCTTCACGACCATCATGCACGCGCCCGCTACCATCAACGATATCAAGAGCGCCGAGATTCTTAAGACAGCCTTTAGAGGCTACTTTGGACTCAACGCCATCGAATCAGACCCGTTTGGCGCGAGTGAGGATTTCTCGATTCTGGCAACGTCTTGTGGTGCGCCGTATGTGTTTCATATGTATGGCTGCGTCGATGCGGAGCGATGGGACGAGGCGGAGAAAGCGGGGAAAGTCAATGAGATCCCGCATAATCACTCCGCGTTCTTCGCACCTGTCATTCAGCCCACGATGAGGACGGCTGTGGATGCCTTTGCGTTGGCTGCTTTGACGTTTCTGGGTGAACCGTCGTGATGGTTCGAGGGTGAATCTGCTCGACGCGATCAAGTTTTTAGCTAGGGCGGATGTACTCCCAGTCGCTCAATGTCATTGGGGGAAAGTTGGGACAAGATCATCCGAGACAGAGAAGGATTCCAGACTTTTATGAAGCTTTGATCCCGTACCTGAGCTCGCTGCGTCCATCATAGAAGAATCTCAGATTCGAAAGTAATCCATCGGGGGTCATACACCACTCCGAATCCTACGAATTCAGCACATCAATGACAGTCTAAGCCCTGTCTCTTCTTCATTGATCACCCAATCTGATCACTCAAACGTAGAGACACGGAGAAAGCAACAAGAAGCGCTGTAATCACTCAACTCCTCTCCGCCCATAGACTGGCATCCCAGCCTCTATGCCTCGCACCTCCATTGTTTACACAGGTTTGAGAGCGCCCTCGGCTTCCTTGATAATGAAATATGTAAGGTAGGGTTGGACTCCGAACGTCTAACGTACTGACCAAACCTGAATTTAGTAGCTTCTGCTTGGATCCGACGTTGGAGCATAGCCCAGTGATGAACTGAATATTATTTCTCCTTTACGAAGAGATTGACTCATCAGACGTCCTATTAGGGAGGTTTTGCCACGAAAACAAGTCCTCAGACAAGTCCTTAATCAGGCTAGAGGCAGCCCTTTTGGGCAGTCACAGGGGGTAGGACTTGATCCTCACTTACAACAGTTGTAAGCAAGGATCAAGTCACAATTCAGGTTAGAGTCTTACTGATGAAATTAGATAAATAAATTAGACAAATCTTTGTCAACAATAAGTCTTCTGCATGCTGCTGATGATGTAATTGATTTATATACATATAAATAACTTAAATAATAACTTCATATAAGCAACAAATCAACTTTTCTGATGTTTAAAGCCTCTCTAAGTCTTTAATTAAAATCTTTATCAGATAATTTATTTAATTCATGATCTCTATATCTTTCTTAAGCAATTTACAGTCATCTATTTTCTTTCAGACTCTTTCAGCATCAATCTCAATATTAATTAACTTTGTTTTAATCTTCTATTGTGCTCAATTGATCATGCTTTTTAGCACTGAGATCATCAAAATTATTAAGATTCTCATTCTTTCTTTTACTCAGTCTCTTCACAGAATTAAGTTATCATCAGATAAGAACATTATATTGATGTAAATATGTTTAAAGAATAAGTTAACATATAATTTAAATATTAAGAAGTTCTGAAAGCAAGTTAAGACACAGCTTGCTAAAGAGATAAAGAGAAATTATTAACATTTATAATGAAAAATGAAAACTTTAATTAAAAGATAAAAGATAGAATTAATCTCTCTGATGACAGAAGATAAGAATAAAGAAGGTACTTTTATAAAAGTAATTAATGATTAAATTAAGGTTGTCAACAGTCATGAAATAGAGATCAAAAAGAAGAAGAGATTGATAAAGAAGAAAATTAGAAAGATTTATAAAACAGAAAAGACAAGAAATAATTTGATGCACTGAATAAAAAAAAAAAAATTATTTCTTTTTTTCTTTCATATTCTCTTTTGACAAGAATAACAACATCAACAAGAACATCAATGAGACTTTTCTTAACTTATTAACAGTAAAGTTTTTCTTCTATAGTCAGTTCATTACATCAGCTGTATTCACTGTCTTTAATGATAATCAATAATCTCTTAAATATATTTATTAAAGCTATTTCTTCAATGACAATGCAAGCAGTCTGCAGAGCATTAAGATAACTATTATAAAGTATGTTAAGATGTTGACAGCTCAGCAGACTATGAAGATGATGAGAAAAATAATGAAAAAGATAAAGAAAGCAGTAAGAAAGATGAAGAAAGTAGTGATGACAAGAATGCTGAAACTGAAGATGATAAAATGATTAAATAAATTAAAAAAAAAGTGTGTTAGCTATTCTGCAGATTGTGTAAAGAAAGAAAGAAAGAGAAACTTAGTCTTCTGTTAGTAGATATTTCTGAATAGTGAGTGAATAAATAAGAAAGTGACTTTCAGCTGCATTTTTATGAAAATATATGTAGCAATTTATTAGTAGAACACTTACTAAATAGTAAGCAGCAATAAAGTGTAAATTAGAATGTAACTAAATGTTAAAGACATTAGTAGTTTAAAGATTCTGAATCAGTTTAAAGATCTGTTCAATGACAATTTAAACACTAAAAAGATGATGATTAAATGTTGCTTTATTGTTAATAAGAGTTTATTCATCAGTATAGAGCTTAAAGATACTGTTTAAATGCTTATATATCTGATCTTTAAATAGAAAGAGCTGTCAGTGATTTTAATAAATCTGTTGAAGATTTTTCTTCAGTTTAGAGATTCACATAATTGTATAATCATTTGTCTTTTCTTCATAGAGATCAGCAATTAATTTTATCAGACTGTTTAAGTAAACAACAGTTTAATATTTAAAGTTATGATATCTTTTATATTCTAAATACAGCATCTACTGTTCTTTTTAAGAACAATAGATTTCTTAAAATGTTTCATTTATAAAGTCTTAAATTGTTTCTTGTTCTTGTCAATTCTTAATCTTTTGTATAACTCATAAGTAAAGTCATAGTTGTCAATACTGTAGCATAGAATGTCACTGAAGCATTTTACTGTATTGTTGATATAGATATTTGATTGTATTTGTGTATATAATTAATAAATAGATCATTGAGTAATTAAAGAAGAGTGTAAGTTTGAATAGTTGTTGAGAAGATGACAGTTAAATAAGAACAAGACATAAAGTAAGTTTGAGAATAAGATGATAGTGAATTCTTTATGAGACAGAATTGAGATTAAGAAGAAAAAGAAGAAGACAGATTTTGTACTTTATAAATTTAGAAAGACTGTCAATAAATATATACAGAAGAAGAAAGATCATACTGCATTATGTAATGCTGTCTTTTGTTGTCTTATGTATTCAGTGAAAACTTAAAGAATGCATAGATCACAGCAGTGATGTAGAGATGTTGAGATCAGTTTAATTGCTTATAAGCAACTATATAAATGATTAGTAACAAGAAAAGAAGTAAGGTGTTGTCTCTAGGCATGATGTTTGTTGAAATTGATTGTTTTGTTGAATTATTTGAGATCATATCACATGCAAATGAACTTGAAAATTTTATATTGCCTGATTAGGTCTAGCTACACTACTAACTACAATGGGCAGCCACTAGATGACTTGTCTGAGGACTTGTTTTCGTGGCAAAACCTCCCTATTCAGACCATTTCCTCCTCGAGGGGCTGTCTGGGTTGCAGCTGGGCTTACATGATGACTAAACGGCCCTAACCGCTTCTGCAAGATCCGTAATCATCAACGATCCTCCAAGCCCTTTCATACGATTACTATCAAATCTTCGAAACACGTCACTCGTCGTCGAGTCCAAGGCTATGTTGACAGCCGCACAGATGCTATTTCGCAAATCACTCCTTCAGTTAGGTTGAGGGGAGGATCCAATGCGGAGTGGTTATTGGAATCCATGGGGCATGGTGAAGCATGTCCCGTTGCTGGGGACAGAACGTTATAGTCTGATACCACTTCGCCTCCAAGGCTGCATTGAGAGTCTTGCATCTTGATTTGATATTGTTATTTCAATTTGAAGAGAGCTGGACTCTACTCCATGCGCGATGGTGGTTGGAATCGATTGAGGATCTGAACCGAACTTGCTCGAATATGGGATCCAGATTAGCACACTGTCACTCCGTTATGCTCGCGTTTCTTTGTATATATCGCCGTGTTGTTCTCCTTCTTTTTGCTGTTATCCCCTGCATTGATACTCTACTTCAGATCTCCAAAGAGCAATCATACGCCACTCCCTTCACTGTACGGACTTCGAGCTTCTCCTTCTAGATCCGATATGATACCCAACACCAATAAATCGAGTCCCGTTTCCCAAGACCAGGAGATGGGCCCAATGGATGATACCAACTCCACGCCCAGGTATCCAGTGTCTTCTACAGCTGTCGATGAACACGGAGAGAAAGCCATTGAACCGATGGCTGGTCATACGATATCAGTCCAGGACCCTGATAATCCACAGAACTGGCCGATGCACAGAAAGGTTTACATCTCCGCTGTCTCGGTGGCATTCGCCTTCGTGGTGTGAGTTATCTTTTGCAACATGACGCTCCTGCGAGGCCTACGTAGTTTTAACGTCCACATAGTACTTTCGGTGCTACAGTCTACACTGCAGGCATCACCGAAGTCATAACACGGTTCGACGTCTCATACACCGTTGCAATCCTCGGCCTGTCATTGTATCTCCTGGGCATTGCATTCGCGCCTATCATTACCCCCCACCTCAGTGAACGCTTCGGCCGCTCGCCGGTATATCTGACCAGTCTGCCCTTATCCGCTCTCTTCATCCTCGGCGCAGGACTGTCCAAGAACTTCGCAGGCGTAGCGATATGTCGCTTCCTCGCTGGGTTCTTTGGTGGGCCATGTCTCGTCCTGATCGAAGGGACTTTTGCCGACGTCTGGCCCGCTCATACGACTCTATCCTATTACGCCGTCTTATCTTTAGCTTCCTACTTAGGAGCGGCAGCGGGTATGTTCCCGAGCTCTATTCTCAGCCTCAATAGCATATAACACATGCTGACGCCGTCATCGAAAACCCGCAGGCCCTCTCATAAGCGGCTACGTCTTCGCAGCTTACGGCTGGCAATGGACGTAATGGACGACTCTCATGCTCGCCCTAGCCGCCTACCTCCTCGGCATCGGCATGCCCGAAACCTACCCCCGAGCCATCATCCGCGCGCGAGCGAGACGGCTCGGCGTCCCTCACGACCTCATGCCCGCCGCGAGCGGAACCATCCTCACATCCATGCTCCAAACAACCCTACTCACCCCGCTCAAAATGCTCGTCAGCGAACCCATCGTCGTCGCCATAAGCCTCTACCTCGGCCTCAACCTCGCCGTCATCTTCTCCTTCTTCGTCTCCATCCCCGTCGTGCTGCACGCCGTCTACGATTTTAGCATCCAGCAGATCGGCCTCGCGTTCGTCGCTGCCATCGCTGGCTCCCTCCTCGCGGCCGCTACGTCCATCTGCCTCGATCGTCTTACGCGGCCTGGGAAGATGAGCGAAAGCCATGACGGCGTGCTGGACATAGAGTATAGATTGTATCCGGCCATGGTGGGAGGCTTCGGCATCGTGGCGTCGCTCTTCTGGATCGGCTGGACTGCCAGTCCGAAAATCAGCTGGGCGAGCCCGGTCCTCGGCACGTTCTTATACGTCTGGGGCAACTTGTCCGTCCTCGTATGATCCCTTCCTCTTCCTTCTGTCAAGCACAACGATTTCATCCCTGTATAACCTGTCCAAAACCCAGCTCTGATCTCGCCTTTCTTTAGATCTCGCTCGTGTCTTACCTCTTCGACGCCTATCCGCCTCGTGGCACTCTCTCTGCCCTCACGGCCGCCGCGTCCTTGCGTCTCGTCCTCGCCGCCGCCCTTCCGCTCGTCATCTTGCAAAGTAAGCTCCTCCTTCTTCACGCGGTCTTTTCTCGGCACACGAAGCGAGACTGATCGATCTAGTGTTCATGGGCTTGTCCGGCGCGTGGGCCCTCTCGCTCTTCGGGTTTCTCTCCGCTGTACTGCTGCCTGTCCCTTGGGTTCTGTTCAAATGGGGCAAGGGGCTTAGGACGAGAAGTCCGTACGGTCATGGGATAATGAATACGAGGGGCGAGACGTGGGCTTAGGGGAGTAGACGAGGGAAAATGATGACTTCCTCGATTGTGGTTTAGACCGCTCTGACGAATCGGTATCTGTCTTGGCCAGTTCGTTGGCCTTGGGGTGTAAATCAATTGGACACTATTGGCTTCTTGTTGTCTACATTCGTCTTCTCCGGTCTTTACCACTCTGTTGCCACTCTGCCGTCGTTCTCTAGCCATCTGAGCTCATTCACATCCCGTTGTCTGTCTGATCTCATCGTGCAAGCAATTCAGCCTGGGCATCACCCCGCATCCATGCCCATCAGCGAGCGCTCTTTATCCGTTGACAGATCGGAGTTCATTCCTGTGATCGATCGTGTCTTCCTCCTCCCTGGTTTCCCATCAACGAGAAGGTCCCTCCCGACCCTGAAACGCAACGACAAAGCCGCCATTCGGCCTTTCCCGTCCCTTCCCTTCCCTTTCCTCCCCTCGACCATCGCCACACCCAACTTGCACATCAGAATAGGAAGTCTCTTTAGTGCCAACTCGTCCGAGCTCGAGATCACAGATCGGTCTCGATGTCGACTTCCTGTTCTTTCTCTACATGCACAACCGGTCAGGACTTCCTCCGAATGCCAACATGCGTTTCGAAATGGACGTCAGATTCATGACAGGGAAGGGCAGGCGGGCAGAGAGGCAGAGAGGCAGACAGGCAAAACAGGCCGACAGGCCGACAGGCAGACAGACAGGAAGACGTACCCCAAAGTCGGTTCGCCGACGCGACGATGATCTCCGCCTTCAACGTCATTTTCGCCCGATATCTCTCCTCGTCGTCAGGCGCGATGCGCAGCTTTTTCGGTTGTGCCTATCGAACACCCCTCGTCAGCCATACCCTCTGCCGCGCAACCCATCTTACGTGACAAGACTCTCTTCCGTCTCACGTCAGGAGGCAAACGAACCAGCATCAAAACAGAAACAAGCTGCCCGGCCTCCGCCTCCGCCACGCTCCTGACGCTCCTCCACCCATTCTCCCACAACGCCCTGGCCGTGTGGCTCTTGACGTACGTGATGCGCGCCAAGTCCAACAGATCGGCGCGGGCGCCGGCGCGCAGCCGATCGGCCATGTGCTCCAGCACGGCCGCCAACATGCCCCAGCCCATGTGCTGGCAGAATTTGATCATGCCGGCGGCGAAACCGTGGCAGGTGTGGGCCAGCGTCTGGACGAAGCCGCGCGGGGTGGCGTATTTGCGCGCGACGGCGTGGATGGGGAGCTCGTTGCAGAGGTCGCGCAGCTGGAAGGCGGCGTAGAAGCGGCGGTAGATGCGGGCCGTGTTGATTTCGGTCGGGGTGCGTTCGGGGAGGACGCGGCCGCTGTTGCCCCTGGGTGGTGTGGTGGGTTTAGTGGGTTGATATTCTTGTTGTTGTGGCTTGGAGGGATGTTTTGTTTTGGGGAAGTGGAGAGAGGAGAGAGCTTACATCTCGTTAATGAAGCGGGGATTGAGGCCGACGTATTGCAAGACTCGAAGGCCACTTTCGTCCAGGCTCTGCATCTCCGTTCGGAAGATGGGCCAGTCGATGTCGGCGAGACCGGTGGATTGGACGGGCGTGAACATGTAGAAGATGTGCATCTCGCCGTCCATCACGAAGGCCCGGAGTGCTCGCTGGATCTCGTTGTGCACGAATATTCCGTCGTCCAGTGCCAGCGACGCCGCGACGATAGCCCGACTGAGCTGCGATGCTTCGTAACAGCCAGTCTGGTCGATGCGGATCAGGTTGGTTGCTTGGAGATCGGCAATGGTAGTTTTCACCATTGCTTCGAGGTCCTTCTTGCACATGGTGTGGTACAACAAGGTACGCTTGATATAGTCGTCTACTGCATCGGCATGTACTGCGAGGCGTGTTACTATGACTTCGAGCAGGGCTCTATCATAATCTTAGATCTTATCGAACAAATCAATATCAGGTATTACCGTTTGATTCCCCTTTTATTCGGGGTGAGGCAGCTCTCTACCGGTGGTAGGTCGGCTTCCAGCAATTGTGCGACGGCTTCAAGATCTGCATTCTCGCAGCACAGATAGCTTTCTCCCACTTCATCCTTGCCTTTACGTCCGGCTCGACCGCGCATTTGTCGACTGTTAAGCTGTCAGCTCTGGCCGCAGCAGGACCAGGGGCATTGACCCACAGCAGAGCGGGTCCTACAAGATCACGGCCCATTCGCGCTCCATGGAGGATGACCCGTCTCGCAGGGAGATTGATGCCAGCTGCGAGGCTACATGTAGCTACAATCACCTTGATTACACCTTGATCGTAAGCTTCCGCGACGATGATTCGCTCTTCAGAAGTTAATCCGGCATCTGTAACTCGGTTAGTGACTCAAAGCCAGGACTGTTCACGTCTGCCTACGGTGAAACGCCACACCCCTTGGGATTGTCTTCTCCAAACTAGAATCCAGTCCAACTGGCAGACTTCGGAGCTCGGTCAAGACTTGTTTCCGTCTATCTAGTATATTCATGTCGACTTCGCTTGCGGGCGGCATCGCCTCGCTGATGAGAAGAGCGTCGGTCTGGCATCCTTGCCTCGAACGACAGAAGACCAGAGCACCATAGCCTGCTTTGACGGTCTCAGTAGCCAGTGACACGACTGCATTCATCTCCGGCTTCTGGAGCTCTTTGTGACTCGAAGGCAGAATCAACCGCCTAGGCGGTGTGGCTATCTTATGGTCGGTATGATTTAGCTGGCTTGCTGTCTTGAAAAATGCGCTGGATGTCGTTGCTGAATATATGGCGTTTTCAAACACAATGTACTCTTCGATTGGCACTGGACGATACTTGGACTCGTAGAATTTGGCATCAAGCCATACGGCCAGTACCTTAATGTTCTGATTCAAGATGAGCCTTTGGAACAAATTAATGTTGAGTAGATCGACATACAGAGAGCGTAGCACTCAAGCCCACAATTTGGATCTCTTGCTGCAGACTCAAGAGCTTTGTCGCCATCAACTCCAACAGATAGCCGCGATGATCATCGTCCAACATATGTAGCTCATCCATAACCACGATTCCCAACTGATCTATTCTACTCTCTTGGATGGCAACGTTCACCAAGGTGTTCGCCTGCAACGAATTTAGTCATACCGTAGCTTGGCAGGAGTCTAGAAGGTACGCTTTTACCTTCTCTATTGTGCAGACAGCAATATCTACATCAGCCCATGTTGCCCTTGCCTTGCTGCCGCCAAAGAACCCTGCAACACGTATGTCACTATGTTCACCCAATTTCTTCCACTTCGATGCCGGCTCGATCTGCTCAACGTCGGGATCCAGATTCTTCTTCACGCCCTCAACAATCGTGCGAAGCCAAGTAAGCTTCTCTTGAACCAAGGCGATATATGGCAGGACCAGAATTGCCTTCTTCTTTGGATTTTCAATAACTTTCTTCAACATCAACAAATCGGCCACCAAAGACTTGCCACCTCCAGTGGGCGCAGTGTACACAAGATTCTTCGACCCGGAGAGGATGTTTCGACCAGCAAGACAAGCAGACTGCCATGGGTACATGGCATTGATACCTAGAGAAGAGAAGTTCTGTACCAAAGCATCGGGAAGGCCATAACGTGGATGGGACAGCGAAAGCAAAGGATCATCAGCAGGTCCTGGTGTTGCGGCAAGAAACTTGCGCTGAGAGTATTCTGACACGGTTTTATTTTGTGAAGCTGCCAATATTACCGGCCGGATCTCACTGGCTTGCAGGCTGGGCTTCTGAGAAGGGCCGATTGTCGGACGCCGAAAGCCGTTTCCAAGACAAATGTTAGTCCGATCGGCCAGGATGGGGCCGTGTTCTGCAAAATCAGGGCCGGTAAACTGCGCATGTGATCTTTTGACACCAGCAGTTGCTGTTGTATTGAATTTTTGTCCTCGAGCAATGTCGACAGTTGTCTGATATCCAATCTTATGGTTGGGTCCTGAGTAGTGAGATTTCTCCATCAGGCCCTGTTTTTTTTGCGAGGACTCCAAACCTATTTCAGTACCAATGAGTGAGCAAAGGGCTCGGGGATCAGTCGAGGTTGTTCATCCTTCAATTATTTTATTCATTACCTAAGGTATGTTGTTCACCAACGTCTGGGGTAAACAACGAAGGTGTTATAACAGGGTTGAACATGGCGCTAAGCAACCAACCGAACGGGGTAAGGTTTTTCCATTTCTCCGACGTCTGCCCTTGGGCTCCTGAAAGAACGATATATTCCGCCATGACCAGTAAACATGTCAGAGTGTTAGGGTCAAGCACTGGCTTACCTAAGGCACGTCTATTGTTGTGCTGTAGATTGAGGGGTTGAAGTGCCCTGGTCATGGAGAATACCAATATTACACTGGAGGGCACAACGTTGTTGCTGATGCAGGGAAGACCGAGCAATGACAGGTTAGCCGAGAACCGTAAGGCGGTGCCTGGGTTCATACTCTTGTAAGTTACCAGAATGAAACGGCGTAAGATATTGTCAACTGTTACTGTATTATACGGAGTACTGTACCTCATCCCCATTCCTCGCTGTGCATGCGTACCACGCTTAGCTAAGTTACCAATATTACACCGTAGATGGTGTAATGTAAGGTAATTTACTTATCTTGCGTCACAGCGAACTTTGATACTGGATATTATACCTTATGAAAAGAGTCCAGTCCAACTTATCAACTCATCAGCTCATCTACTCATCTACTCATCAAATCATCTACTATTATGACTCCAGTCGCTGTAGAATACTTCCATGTCTCACTTGACCTCTCATTGGTACTAAGGCCTCCCGCGAGGATGACCCTGTTACAGAGGTTCTTCCTCCACCCCAATCCCACTTACTAACTAAGTCAGAAGTCAGAGCGTTACCTTACCTTACCTTATACTCCCACTTCCACCTTGCGTCCTATCCTGGCCTGTCGGTGTCAGTAGTAAATCTACCTTACCTGCCCTCACTTTTCTCTTCATTCATATTATTATCCGCCCAGATACACCACCCACCCACCAAGACTCTGTCCAATCTTCTCATATTCCCCACTGACACCTCCTTCAAGCTTATTGTCCTTTCACCTGACGATCCACCTGTTGGCGCCAATACCTATTCTGGGCCTTGTAATCGCTTCACTCTGAATTTTGGAATCGTACTCCGGTATGATTACCCGCACTCGCAATCCTGGATTGAGGCGATCCATATCGGCAGCACAACGCTGCTTCTAGATGCTACGACCGCTTTGCACAACGCTTTGCGCAGCCTGTCGGCCTTTGCTTCACTCGCTGCCGTGAGCACTGCCCATCACAAACCGGTCGAGTCGTCCATCTGCCGTCCATCAAACTGTGATACATGCAGGCTTCCGTCATTGTGGGCAATCCATCACTCAGCATCAAATCTAGGATAACACGTCCTACGGCTTAGTCTACGCACAATCTGCACCAAATGATATAGCCAGCCTCGCTCACTCGTCCACATTATGACCGATATCAGCATTTCTCTTCCGGATGAAGGGTCTGTTCAGCTTCTGTCTACTTGCACAGACGCTTCACTCTCCACCGAAACCGCCAATCGGCCAGATGCTGAGACAACTCCGTCGCCAACTTCTGTCGCCTCACAAACAGGAAAGCTCACAGACACCCCGCCGCTGCCGTCGAATGAGGAAGAACAACTGATGAGCAATCCCATTTCGACAAACCCACCTCCGCGGCCGTATGGCACTCGCTCCCGAAAGCGCACAGGCGCGGCTCGGCCAAATTACGCAGAAGATCGAGAGACCGATATTGACGACGAGTACACAGGCCCATCGAAACATCATGGTTCACTGTCCACTATAAATGTCAGCAGAGCACCCTTGATGGAAAGTGACAAAGCACCCGGATTCAGCACGCGCCGAACTCCTGCCACCGCAAATGGCAATACCCCTGCGACGAATGGAACGACGGCCTCAACAACGCACAAAGACCACATACCAGGCATGTCGACATTTTCGGCCAACCCAAACATCGCAATCCCCTCGCAGCCTACCTCAAAGAAGCGTAAAGCACCGGGAAGTGCGCCAACCTCTACATCTCAGCCGGTCGGGAACTCGGTGCCCAGCGGCGGACCGACCGTGTCAAGGCGGGCGAGTACTGGAATCAAAACCGGTGCCGGCGTGAGGGAGACAAATTTATTAAGCTTCGACAACTGCAAAGGCTCCCTGAAGAACGGAAAGCTCAAGGCGGATGATGGAACAACTTTGGGCGTTAACGGTACGTCTAGTCTCTAGGAGCCCGACGGCAGCCATTTGCCTTTCTTATGCTCGGGCACTTTCTAATGCTATATAGACCACGTATATCTAGTATGCGAACCTCCGGGCGAGCCGTACTACTTGGCCAGAATTATGGAATTTCTGCACGCCAGTAACGACCCAAACAACCCGATTGATGCTCTCCGCGTCAATTGGTACTATCGTCCGCGAGACATTCAGCGCAAGGTTACCGACACTCGATTGGTCTTTGCCTCGATGCATTCCGATACCTGTCCGCTGACGTCTCTGCGCGGGAAATGTCGCATCTCGAATCGCAATGAGATTGACAACGATGACGAATACAGAAAGACAAAGGACTGCTTCTGGTACGAGAAACTGTATGATCGATACATCCAACGGTATTACGAGGTTATTCCTACAAGCCAAGTAATCAACGTGCCCGAACATGTGAAGAAGGTCTTGGACGAGAGGTGGAAATTCGTGATCGTTGAGATCGGGCGAGGTAAAGAATTGACGAGTGCTGTAAAAAACTGTAGAAGATGTACGGGTTATTGTGCCAGGTATGTTCGGCAGGCTCATCACTACTGTTTTCTCAATGCTAATAAAACCTAGTCACGACTCCGTCGACTGCGCCGTTTGCCGCAACACCTACCATATGAACTGTGTGCGGCCACCACTGCTAAAGAAGCCCGCCCGTGGCTTTGCCTGGGCGTGTGGTCCTTGTAGCCAAGCACAGGAGCGGAAGCTAGAGGCTCGGAACACTCCAATTCTCGGCGAAAAATTGAGAGATGTAGACGAGGAGGAGGGAATTGTCGAAGAGGAGGATGACGAAGCGTTCCTTCCAACAACCTCAACACGCGGTAGCAGCCCTACGGCTGCTGACCGTGAAGACGGCGCTCCCCATTTCATAACGGCTAATCAGATCGCACAAGCAAAAATGTGGCCATACCGGTATCTGGGGATACATTGTCGCGTTGAGGATGCTTTGGACTATGATGATCGGATTTATCCCCGAGCGAGCTCCAGACTTGGGCCCCGACACCAAGCGAATGTCAACATCTGGCATGGTCGTCCGGTTGAACTCGTCAAACCTGCAGATATAAAGAAAAAGTACATCAAAGGCAGCAGCCATAAGAAAGACGCGAAGTTTTCCAAAGAAACCATTGCGGCTATGGAAGCTGATAAGGCCGCGAAGGAGAGGCGACCGAAATGGGTGATGGATGAGCCTATCGGCTACGTCCGCCGTGGCGAGGACCACGCCAATACCGACCCGGCTAACACGGCCAAGTTGATCTTCAAGATGCCAGAAGCAGGGAACGTTTCCCCTCGGGGAGGTGATGATGTGTCCGGCGGCGCTCCGCCGGACGAACGCGAGCAGCTTGTCGACTTTTACATGACTAGAGTCAAGAGTCTTGCGAAAGAGGTTGGAGTGAAGGAATATTCGACCAACTACCTTGACAAGGCGCTGGAGCTTTTGTACACCAACGGTTACAATGCCGAAGTCTCTTTAGAGAAGCTGCGGATGGTCAATAGGCGTAAAGATCTCAAAGAACCCGAGTTGAATAAGGAGGAGATCAAAAGATTTGAAGAAGGCGTGGGCAAGTATGGTTCCGAGATACGTTTGGTCAAGCTGCATGTCAGGACGCAGAAACACGCAGACATTGTTCGATTTTACTACTTGTGGAAGAAGACAGAGCGAGGCAAACAAATCTGGGGCAACTACGAAGCCCGCAAGAGCAAAAAGCAAGCAAAACTAGTAGATGCGAATGCTGTGAAGCTTCTTGACGATGTTGCGGATGACGTTGATGATTCCGCATTTGACAACACCAAGGCTGCGCAACGGAAGCGTGGCTTCAAGTGCAAATTCTGCTCGTCTCGAACGTCGAGACAGTGGCGTCGAGCTCCTAATACTGCGCCAGGCACTATGGTACCGGCAGACCTGAACGGGAAGTCTACTAAAGATAAGGGCACCCAGCTTGTCCTTGCCCTATGTCAACGGTGCGCAGGTCTGTGGCGAAAGTACGGGATCCAGTTCGAGAACGTTGACGAAGTGGCTAAGAAGGTTGCGGCTGGTGGGGGTAAAGCCTCGAAGAAGAAGATCGACGTTGAGTTACTGACAGAGCTCTGTGCCGCCAACGAAGCACACTCTATCGGAATGAGCACTTTCGCTGCATCCACCGCCGCGTCTGTTGGTGTGTCAGTCTCCCAGTCAATGATTGTGCAGCCTGGGCAAGAACCTCCGAAGAAGAAGTTGAAAGCTGGAGAGAAGGACTCGTTTCCGCCCGCCACTAACGGCACGCAGACCGAAGCTCCAAAGAAAAAGGTCGTTGAAAAAGTCCCTGAGCCACCTCTGATACCAGAACAACCGAGGCCGAAAACTCTTGCTTGCGCCATCTGCCTGAAGATGGAACCGATGGGTGACCAACACTTGTCCTGCAGAGATTGCAGACTGACGGTACATCGGAATTGCTATGGTGTCAGCGAAGATCGCAGTGCCAGCAAGTGGATCTGTGATATGTGCACAAATGATAGATGCACAAACGATAGAGGTATCCAGATCTCCACATCTTATGAATGTGTCTTGTGTCCCGTTCGCCATACCGAACATGACTTTGTGGAGCCACCGAAGATATCTCACAAAAAGAAGACCGATAGAGAGCGGGAGAAGGAACGGCTGGAGCGTGAGATGGCCTTGGAGGCGGCCGAATTATACCAGCAAAAACAAGCAGAACTTGGACGACCGTTAGACCCAAGAGAGCCGCTGAAGCGTACAGCCGGCAATAACTGGTTGCATGTCGTCTGCGCCATCTGGACCCCGGAGATACGGTTTGGTAATGCTAAGGCTCTTGCTCCCTCGGAAGGCATCGGCTCCATACCGACAGCGAGATATGAACAGATATGCAAAATTTGCAAAACAAGCGAAGGAGCTTGTGTCGCTTGTCATCAGTGCCATGCAGCAGTGCACGTTGGCTGCGCACACCAGGCTGGATACACCTTTGGTTTCGACGTCACACCAGTCAAAGGCTCCCGCCGGGACACTGTGAACACAGTCACCCTTGGAAGCGAGACTGGCAATGCGACAGCTGCGATCTGGTGCAAAGAGCATGCCACCAAGTCTATTGTTCATCCGATCAGCGAAATTGTTGACGACCCTAATTTCAATGCACTTCAGGTCTTTGTCCGGACTTACAAGCAGGCCGATCTTACTTTGACCGGCACCGTGCGCAAGGCGAATCTGGTGAGCTCTTCGACTAGAGCTATTCCTCTCGCCATAGGATCTACTTCTACACGTCGAACTTCGACCTTGAATGGCATAAACAGTACTCTCACGAATGGGACACCCCAGTCCGCTTCCAGAAGTTTGAGAATCTCTCCCGCAGCTGTCACAGTCAAGTCGGAGGAGATTGATGTAGACGGGGATCGAGTGCTCCACTTGAGTGAGGCGAGGAATGATTCGGCGACTGTCAAGCACTGCATCACCTGTGGAACAGATGCGAGCCCTAAATGGCACAGGTCAAGGAAACCACGGGGTGGAGACCCTGTGGCTACGCCAGTCCCATCGGTCGAAGGTGCGGCACCTAAACCTGTCGTAAACGGCTGCCACGGGCCGCATGACGTCGAGATTAACCACGGATCGGTGGGAAGTTGTAAAGGACAGTCTACGCTGTGTAACGGGCATTCCAAAGACAATGAGGTCGATGAGGAAACGATCCATGCTGGACCAGCGCTCAACATCCCGGATTCTACAGCAGGCCAGGCAACCCAATACCAATGCCACAAGTGTCATTTGAAGAAGCCAGTTGAGCCTTCTCCGGAACCCACACCACCACCAGCGTCGACTCATCCGCATGGTCAGGCAGATGCCGCCCTGCATCCTCCGAATCCTCCACCACCTCCACCTATCCAGCTAACTTGGCCACCACTAGAGCACATTGTTGGACAGGGGCACTTCCAGGTATGGACTAACCCTACACTCCCAATGCAGAATGGACCGACGACCTTGCACCATAATGCTCCCAGCCAACAACCTACCGCATTCGCACCGAGCCGTCCGTTCCACCCACTGCCACTACAGCAGCAGATGAACGGCTTTGTACCCCCGCCGCAGGGCGTGCCACCACAATATCCAGCCGGTGTTGCCGCACCGTATCAGCTTCAACGTACCGGCATCGTCCAGCTAGTACCTCTAGTGGCCCTACCTCCCAGGGCTCCACCTCCCGTATCTCACCCGGGCTTGGTGGCGGCCATGGCACCACACCCAACGAACGGGATTCCGTCGGCGCACTCACCGCACCTACCGTACCAACCGCCTCATATGCCCAACGGTCAACCAGTGCATCGAACAGCGGAAAACCCATTCACAGGACCACCGCAGGTCGTCGCATCACACTCGATCCCTCCCATGACATCAGGTCACGGGAGTCCGCACATGGTCCGCGACCGGCCTTCGACTCCTATGGAAGGCGGAGGGGGTGCGCGGCCTGAAAGCGCAGGTCGCGTGGTTAATGGAGCGAGTGCGAGCCCTTCGTTGCGTAATCTGCTGTCCTGAACAGTTTTGTCTTGGGAGCGAGGATTTGGTACGACCCAATTGGTGGTGGTGTATTTTGGCCATGAGCGTGGCCGAAGGAGTCTGGCGGCAAAATGCGCTCATTGAGAAGCACTGAAAAAATGATGTCACGTTTTGCGCATTGGTCGGATACACTTATTGTCAAGTTGAATGGCAGGAAGTGTCTGCACGGTTTTGGTCTGGTTGCACAAGGCGATGGTGGAGATGGGGGAACAGGATCCCGTCACTCTGAGATACCCCCGGTAGAAGATTGCGCTGTATGCGTGTAGAACCCAGATACTTTCGGATATTAGAGATCATGAGAATGCTTGATACATGCTGTGATAGGCATCAGCTTCATCTGATGTGCTTGGTACGCCCCAAATGCACCTTCCCTATGTACCAGGTAAGGTAAGTAATTATTGAGAGGTTCGAGCAGATAGAGCACGTATATGGAAACACGGTTCTCATTCGTTTAGAGCTTTCTCGGATTAGTAATAAATCCCTGCCCTGCCATTTCGAGCCAAAATGACCTCTTTTTCCCGAGAGATGATTGGATAAGAACGGATCATGTAAGCCAACGTCGTCCCCCCTCAAGCGGCGGGACAGCGCAGTGAGAGAGCTTTGTTCCTGTTGGAAACCGAAAATCTAAACTCTTTGTTGTCTTAGTCCGTTATGGCGTGCTTCCATCTCTCCCGGAAAAGAAGATCGATCATCAACCGAAACCTAAAGATGAAGGCATCAAACGCACCCATTACACCACGAGGAGATTGAATTGATTACATCCTTACCAATGTTGTCGGTTCAACCTGTAGTTAAGACTCTGATGACAATGCAAGTAGCTCCTTCATGATGGAGGGCTACTTTCCTTTGCTAGTCACTGATGGCTTCCATCCAACTTCACCCCTTCACTCCTCTGTTCCATTATTTCATAATTGAGACGAGGGCTACCTGTCCTTGACCAAGCCCCACGGGTTTACTGCATCTTCTCCTCTCATACGTCAACGAGTCCACTCACACTAAGGGCTGCATATTGTTTTGCCGTCTGTGCAACCGCTCTCGGTCTCGGTCTCGGTCTCGCTTCACGACTGACGCCGCCCAAGTGATATCTTGGTCAAGACGTGCTGGACCCGAGGGAAACCGATCGAGGCTCTGGACTGCGTCCCTGGATGGCAGCGTTGCAGATATTATCTATCCTTGGGCAACGGTAGCCCTTCATCGGGATTCATCAATTGTCACCCCAGACTCGTGTTGCGGATTCACTGGGACCCCGCGTGCTGTGTAAACTTGGACATTACCAGTTCCTCTGACTGGCCCTTACAACCCGGCCGTATCGACTGCCGTCATGGTCACCAGTATGTCGACCAAAATCGGCCATGGAATCGCAAACGTTTTGGGGATCAAGTTGCAGTACCGCAACCCCACATGTCAAAGTGGGCTGTCGAGGGGAGAGTCGGTGTTTTCCGTGTCGACGGCGGATACCTACGTCGAGGAGGAGCCCCATACCATCGACTGGATCCGCGACTTGCTCCCTACCCTTTCGGGCTTGCGACAATATGTCTACAACCTGTTCCCATTCACCCATTGGATCACTCGTTACAATGGACAATGGCTCTTCGGAGACCTCGTGGCAGGTTCGCAGCATGAGGCTTTCCATATTGCTAGCTAAACGGTCACTAATGAAAGCATATAGGTATCACCGTAGGCGCCGTGGTTGTCCCTCAGGGGATGGCGTATGCTGCGTTGGCTCAGCTCCCGGTGCAGTTCGGTCTCTACTCGTCGTTCATGGGTGTTTTGACCTACTGGTTGTTTGCTACCTCCAAGGACATCACCATAGGGGTAAGTCTCCAAACGTCATCAAAGAATATACCCTGCTAAAACGTCGTCAGCCTGTCGCCGTGATGTCTACTGTCACCGGTAACGTGGTGAGCAAAGTAGCAATGTCCGATCCCAGCATTCCTGGTCATGTTGTTGCGTCCGCCTTGGCAGTCATCGCTGGAAGCATCATCTGTTTCATCGGACTCATTCGCGCTGGATGGATTGTCGATTTCATTTCTTTGACCGCAATATCGGCGTTTATGACGGGCTCGGCTCTCAACATTGCCGTGGGCCAGGTCCCTTCGATGATGGGCATCACGGGCTTCTCGACTCGAGACTCTACTTATCTCGTGGTGATTAACACCCTCAAAAACCTTGGACACACCAAGTTCGATGCGGCTATGGGCCTGACCGCTCTAACTCTGCTCTACATTCTTCGAAGTGCCTGTAACTTTGGTGCTCGAAAGCTACCAAATCGCCGGAAATTGTTCTTTTTCCTGGCCACCCTTCGAACCGTTTTCGTCATACTTCTTTATACCTTGATCAGCTGGTTGGTGAATAGAAACCACAGGCAAAACCCTCTCTTCAAGATTCTCGGTACAGTGCCTAGAGGTATGATCCACTAGCTGTCTTCTGTCACTGCATACTGATCGCTGCGCAGGATTCCAAAATGCTGCCGTTCCGGTTATCAATAGGAAGATAATCAGTTTATTCGCCAGCGAGCTACCGGCCACTGTTATTGTGTTATTGATCGAGCATATTGCAATTGCAAAATCGTTCGGTCGAGTCAATAACTACACGATTGATCCCTCCCAGGAAATGGTTGCGATCGGGGTTACCAACCTCCTTGGTCCCTTTCTCGGGGCATACCCAGCCACAGGGTCCTTCTCACGTACAGCCATCAAGTCCAAAGCCGGCGTACGGTCACCCTTCGGCGGCGTCATCACCGCCTTCGTAGTCCTCCTCGCCATCTACGCTTTGCCAGCAGTCTTCTTTTACATTCCCAACGCAACCCTCTCGGGCGTCATCATACATGCGGTGGGCGATCTCATCACTCCACCAAACACCGTCTATCAGTTCTGGCGAATCTCTCCGCTCGAGGTTATCATCTTCTTCGCTGGCGTCCTCGTCACCGTCTTTTCGAGCATCGAAAACGGCATCTACGTAACCATCTCAATCTCAGCCGCTGTGCTGTTATTCCGTGTGGTCAAGGCTCGAGGTCGATTTCTCGGAAAGGTCAAGATCCACTCTGTCGTCGGCGACCATCTCGTCGACGAAGAAGGCAAACACGGCGCCGTGCGTCGCCGAACATCTTTCTATGGCAACGATCCGGACAAGTCGGCAAGAAATCTTTTCCTGCCCATCGACCATCAAGACGGATCGAATCCGCAGATCGAAGTCGACTCGCCGTATCCGGGCATCTTCATCTACCGATTCTCAGAAGGCTTCAACTACCCCAACGCGAACCACTACCTCGACTACATGGTCGCCACCATCTTCAAAGAAACGCGCCGAACGAACCTAAACTCGTACGCCAAACCAGGAGTAAGTGCCTGCCCACATCCCAAAACCACAGCCTTCCCAAACAAAACCACTAACCCCCCTCCCCGCAGGACCGACCCTGGAACGACCCCGGCCCCCGCCGCGGCCACCCCCCCGCAGACCAACCCACCCTGCCGACCCTAAAAGCCATCATCCTCGACTTCTCCTCGGTCAACAACGTCGACATCACCTCGGTGCAGCACCTCATCGACGTCCGCAACCAGCTCGACCGCCACGCCGCTCCCGAAAAGGTCGAGTGGCACCTCGCCTGCATCCACAACCGCTGGACCAAGCGCGCCCTCGCCTCCGCCGGCTTCGGCTACCCGTCCCCCACCAACGCCGACGGCCCGGCCCTCTTCAACAGGTGGAAACCCGTCTTCAGCGTCGCGGAGATCGGCGGCGCCGCGTCGGCTGCTGCCGCGGCGGAGTTGAGCGAGAATGAACGTGAATTGAGGAGGTTGCGGACGCGCGATCTCGAGGGTGGAGGAGGAGGAGGAGGAGGGGGGGTGGCGCGGCCGGATGCGGATGCGGATGTTATCGTCGCGGCTGAGCAGCGGAGTCCCAACGCTGTGGCGGCTGCGACGGAGAGGAGCGCTGAGAGTTCTGAGAAAGCTGGGTCCCGTGACGTTGACGATGGTGACGACGACGCCGATGGCGATGGCAGCTACGGCAAGGAACTCGATGCCAGCAAGGCCTATTCTCACGACGCCACCCGCGTCGCCGTCGTGCATGGCCTCAATCGGCCGCTCTTCCATATCGATCTGACGAGCGCGCTGCAGAGCGCTGTTGCTAATGTCGAGAGGAGGGGGGAGGGCGAGGCGAAGGGCGTGGGCGTGGGAAGCGCGATGGGGTCGGAGGGTGGGTGATGGTGGTTGGTGGTCCGCTTTTCCTGGTCTGCTTTTTCACTGGGTTGGGGCAGATCACCTGCTGTTTGTTAGAAGCGGTTCTTGTTGCTTGCATTGTTGCTGTAGACGGACGTGGGCGAATGGCGTGGGCGTCACTAATGTGGGGTGATTTGCGGGCGTTCGGGCTGGTAGACATGGTATAGATATCACCTTAGATAATGCTGAGCGGAGAGCGTGGGCGCTGCGTTCCATATGTCCTGCTCTCAAATCCAGGCTATACAAATCCAGGCTATAATTTCACCTTTTGCACACGGCATGTCGTACACGCGCATCTCTACGTTTAGGTATCCTTTCCTATTGTGACTTTCATTTGTAGTATGGTATCGGTATTCAATCTAGCGCAGCCAACCCCCGGAAGCCCATCTCAGCCCAGAACAGCCAAGTGCAGTCTAGTCTACAAGTAGTCCCATCTCCATCCAATCTCAGCCTCTCCTCACACCACCAGCGCTATCCCACCACCACCACCATCTACAGAAACGCCTCGGGCGGCAAATTCGCCTGTCCCATCGGATCCAGCGTCAGTCGACCGTTTTCCGGACGAAGCCTCCTTTACACAAGTGAGGGAAAGGAGAGACATACCTTAGCAGTCTGAAAAGCAGCCAGCGCAGCATCCAGCGTCCAGCCGCTCTGCTCGAGACACAGCGCCGCATACTCGACATTCATACCGGTCGCACGACTCAGCTCCAGCACCATTGTTTCCATCCTCAGCTGGTCCTCCGACTTGCCCGGCGCCGCGACGCCAAAGGCTTCCGGAAGGGACGACGATTGAGATTGAGACTGGGAAGGAGACGAGGGGGTCGTGGTGAGGTGGCGAGGCTCGGTCTCCGGTGTCCAGGCGGCCGAGCCGCCCCAGGCGCGAAGGGTGAGCAAATCGCTGACGACGCGGATGCCGCCGACTCCGGCACCGGGCCCGAGGACGAAGCTGCGGTCAAAGCTGCGGCTCTGCGTTGCTTGGGTTTGTGTTGTTGCGGCGTCGGGTTCGAGGAATTCGCCGTGCACGGTGATGATGAGGCCGCCGACGCCGCCGGGGGATTGGTTGGTTGGGTCGGGGAGGGCGGGGATGGAGTTGCATTCGATGAGCCATTTGTGGGGTTCGGCTAGGAGGTCGGGGTGGCGTGTTGGTGGGAGGGAGAGCCAGGTGTCTCGGATGGCGTCTGTGCCGACGTGTGCTCGGGACATTTTGGTTGGTAAGTGGGTGACTTTCATGAGGTTCCTACTCTTCTTGATGTAAGCCTCCCAGCTGAGGGGTTTCATCTTCTCGTGTCCGACTGGTTGATCGGGTGCTCGGGGAGCAGAGGTGTTGACGCTTAGCGAGAAGGTCGACTGGGCGTCGTAGTAGCCGTTTACCAGCCCCGTACGGTCGGTGTCAAAGGCAGGAAAGAAGTTTTTGATGAAGTTCTCTGCGATAGACACTTCGTCACGGAAGCTGGCAGGGAGAATCGGTAACGGGAGTCTGCCTTGGATGGCGGCTGCGATAGCCTCCTCGGATCGGACTTCAATACCGTTCAGGATACGTAGTGCTGGGTACCATTTGAGGATTTCGTCTTTATGTGCTGAATGTTCCGCCTCGATTGGGTTGCCTGTAAGGACCAGGTGGTTAAGGTGTCGAAATTTCCACCTCCACCCCGAAAGTGATCGAAGATCTTTTAGCTGGTTATTGGAGAGATCAAGATTCCTAAGGTCTGGGAAGGTCTGTGAGAGGCTGGTGACTGCTTTGATGTCCAAGAGGTCGTTGCTGGCCAAGGTCACACTAAGGACTGCTTCGTGCTTCTGCTGAGGGGAAGCAAAAATCAAGTCACAGACTTTCATCAAGGCCGGGAAGAACTTGGACTCGGTGCTGACGGAGGTGAACATTCCCATCTCGATGAGCTCTGGATCTTTCCCAAGGGCCGAGAGGTCTAAGAGTTTGAGCTCTGAGTTGTAGCGGCGGTTTAGGATCGCAGTCATTTTCTGTCTTGTGCTCAGGGCAGCTTCGGAAGATTCGCCAACCGGAGGACTGCTGATCCCCTTCCCAGATCCGGATCCAGCTCCGGTCTTTTCTTCAACTGCAAGCGCTGCTCCCGCGAACATGAACGTATTCAGTCGTAAGATATTACTCGCATCCTCCGGCTTGACGAACACAATCAGTGCATCACCTTCAGTCCGTGACTACACAACGTTAGCAAGGCGTAGACACCTTGGAGTTGCACGTCACCCAAGGGCGGTAGCGGCAAACATTCGGTTCCCTCCATCGTCTAAGTGTCTGATAGATTTGGCTTTGAATGGCATGAGACCAGAGCGATTCGGAGACGTCGAAGTTGCGAAAACACCAGTGACCGATAAACCGTAGTGTTAACATACCTTTATGATCTTGACCGCTTGCGCGTCCGTTGCCGTGGCTTTCCGTTCCAGGAAGGCTAAAAGATCGGTGATGCCGCCGTCCCAATTCAGCGCCGCCTTGCTCTGGTTCCATCCCCTCACACTGATCTGACGCATAGTATCTCTTTGATCTTGGCCTTTTCCGTGTTTAGTGGCTTCGCCAAAAATTCTTGATAAGTTCAGTCCACCTTTTGATCCTCTTATTGATGCAGCCCCAGACCCCATACTGCGTAGTATTGCCTTCTGCGTTGCGGCTGAGCTCAATCCGCCTCCTGGTATACTGCTCTTACTGGCCCCTCGACCGGCTGCAATGCCAGCCTCCCGTAACCTTTCGGATCTTGTTGCACGTTTCCTACGGCCTCTGCCACGTCCAGCTACATCCACCATATCAATATCCCCATCTATATCTGATCTGACCGGGCCGTTGCGACGTTTGTGTATCCCTGCGCGGGTAGAGGGACGGGGGTTACTGTTGTTGCTGCGGGATCCTCGTGTCTCCTTGGGGCCAGTAGGCGGTGATGGGTTCTGTTGGAGCATTTCCGGTGCCACTGATTGCAGCAAACTAGTAGGATAGGTTGAGCTTCTCGGGTCAAGTGCTGACCACGGCTCCGGGAGTTAGGTAGTAGAAGAGAGAAAATCGTTGTAATATTGTGAGAAAGATCCGATGAAGCTGGTAATTGTATGTTTCGATGATTGTACCTTTCGGAAGAAACTTTAAAGAATGATGAGTTCCCCGACTGAGTGAATATCCTGGCCGAGAAGCAGACACGCAAGCGAGAGCTAGCTAACTTTCAAGCTTGTGAAGCACAGGTTCTCTTCTTGGTTGCTTATTAACGCGTCCAGTTCCCTGCTCTCTTAACAGGTTGTGGGGCCGATATCGTCGTTATGGAAGATTGGAAAGAGAAGAAGCTCCCGATACTGGTAAGGTAAGGTAGAGGTTGAAGCCTAATGCGGAACTCCCCGACGCACTAACCCGTGTTAAACCCCAGATAGCTTTTGAGCTAGGCCAAAACTAGAAGCGGCTCTGTCACGCCAGTTAACTTAGTTAAACGTTAGTTAGCAGTGTAAATGTGGCCTTTGCAGTTCCGGGGGAATCTTCACTGAATCAACGATATTTCAGGCCAAGCATCAATCCTTATGGTGTCGATGAATTCTAAATTCAATTGCTAGTATATTCTTTCTTAATGTATCCGCGGCGTATACTTTAGGTCGCGATTTCCACTGCTACCACATCTTTTTCAGCAACAGACTTCCCCAGGCCCGCGCCTTCAGAGACAAGCTCGCTGGGCGATCGGTAGCATCATGCCAGCTAAATCTCGGTTCACTCGTTTGGATGCTTTTACAAAGACTGTTGAAGATGCGCGCATACGGACTACGTCAGGAGGGATTGTCACGATAGCTTCACTGCTCATTGTGCTGTACCTAGTATGGGGAGAGTGGTCAGACTACAAGCGCATAGTGGTGCACCCGGAGCTGATTGTAGACAAGGGGCGAGGTATGGCCTTAGTGGAAGAATCATTGGTCATCAGAAGACTCATGAGCGCTTAGGAGAAAAGATGGAAATACACCTTAACATCACCTTCCCTCGGATACCGTGCGAGCTCCTTACGCTCGACGTTATGGATGTTTCCGGCGAACAGCAGACGGGCGTCATGCATGGCGTGAATAAGGTCCGATTAGGACCCGTCAGTGAAGGTAGTCATGTCATCGAATCAAAGGCGTTAGATCTGTCTGTTTCTCTAACCTTTTTGTGTAAATCAAGTTACTAATGTGTTGTTTAGACATGCCGCGGAAGACAAGGCAGTAAAACTTGGACCCGACTCTTGTGGTGGTTGTTACGGCGCTCCAGCACCGCCAAATGCTCAAAAGCCTGGCTGCTGCAATACTTGCGAGGAAGTGCGCGAAGCATATGCTTCAGTCTCCTGGGCTTTTGGCAGGGGCGAAAATGTTCAGCAGTGCGAGTCGGAAGGGTATGCAGAGCGTCTCGACTCCCAGCGTAAAGAAGGGTGCAGAATCGAGGGTGGAATCAGGGTCAACAAGGTTATCGGTAACTTTCACATTGCGCCAGGCCGAAGCTTCAGCAACGGAAACATGCATGTCCACGACCTAAACAACTATCTCGAGAACCCTGCTGAGCATGGTCACACCTTCACACATATCATTCATCATCTACGTTTTGGACCTCAATTACCTGAGGACGTCGCTAAGAAAATCGGAGCAAAGTCTCCGTCATGGACAAATCACCATCTAAACCCATTGGATGATACCCAACAAATGACGGATGATCCAGCATTCAACTACATGTACTTCGTTAAAGTAGTTTCGACTTCCTATCTACCCCTTGGCTGGGAACGAAGGACATCGAAGGAACTCTTTGAGGGCGGGAATGAGATCCCGCACGAACTTTTACCGATAGGAAGTCATGGGTATCGCCTTGATGGGAGCGTGGAGACACATCAATATTCAGTAACAAGTCACAAGAGGAGTCTCAGTGGTGGCTCGGATGCCCAAGAGGGTCACAAGGAAAGGTTACATGCGAGAGGCGGCATACCTGGCGTGTTCTTCTCCTACGTAAGTACTCATGGTTACTCTCCCCACGGTTCCTTCTTCTGACCCTGTCAGGATATATCACCTATGAAGGTGATCAACCGCGAAGAGCGTACGAAAACATTCGTGGGCTTCCTAACTGGAGTATGTGCGGTTATCGGTGGAACTCTTACCGTCGCCGCGGCTATCGATCGGGGAGTTTATGAAGGAGCAATGAGAGTGAAGAAAATACATCAGCAATGATGTTGTCCGCCTTGTACGAGTCTCATGTACCATAACTCAAAGTGGAAAACTTGCAAAAGTTCTCTATTGTGTCTAAGCTGCCAAGCGAACTTCAGTCAATTTGAACACAAGAGTCATGTCCACAGTTTGCCTGCACACCGGCAATAGCAGTGAATCAAGCGCAGTCCACCCGGTCATTCTAACCCCAGAACTTATCCAGAAAGGGACCTACATACGAAAGCTATTACTTCAAAGCCTAGCCGCCAAACCCAGCTTTCTCGGTCGGGCATAGCTGTCTGCTTTGCAACCTCGGTTTTCGTGATATCAACATTTTCTCTAAGATTAATATCTACCAGATTCACTAAAAGGCGAGCAAAACGCCCTGTCATTCAATTATGTCCCTCGACCTCATTTAGACTGTCCGCTGCAGAGGTAAGTCGCAACTTGTAAGGGAGGTTCTTGTGTACCCGCTGTGTATCCCGGCGCTGGATCATCCCGACCACACATGTCGGATGGTCTCACTAAAACCTCAGATGGTCTTGACAGAGATTATTGAAAGACCATTTGACCTTCTGAAACTTCTCAAGACCAACTGAGGTCCAAATTCTTTGAATATATTACTAATCTATTCTGAATTAATTAACCCTAACTCTAATGTATCTGAAATGCATGCATAATATATTTCATATTGCTAACCCAAACCCCCTAATTCTAATCACCTAACCCCCAAACACTAATCCCTAATCACTAACCAGTTACAAATAGATTCTTAATAGATTTGTAATGAATTACTAATGAATTACACAATCTCAAGTTCAGTATCTTGCTTGTTAGCTCCTTGGAAAACTCTATTTTAAAGAATTAGCGTAAGACCATCCGAGGTTTTAGTGAGACCATCCGACCTGTGTCCTGGATCAGCCCGTGCAGATCCATCCGAGCTTCTAGTGCGAAACCTTATATGCTTAGCGCAAACGCGAAACATCTTTCTTCATCTCTCGATTTCATGGTCCAAGTCATTGACAACTCTCATTCAAATTCCCAATAGCTCTTTCTACAGCTGTGTATGGCAGTCTTTGCCCACTCCCCCGCGTCAACGCACTCCACCTATCAGCTGTGAAGGTGCCGCGATGTCCACCTCCCCATCCAAACTCTCCGCTCCTCACCTCCCGCCCGTCAACCTACCTTCTACACTCCAGCCATCCTCGCCACGAGCCCAGCGGACAATACGTCGACTACAATCAGCGCACACTCTCTCGTCCAACGCTTCAAGCGCCAATAGCCCATCGCTCATCTCCCAACAGCGCCAACAGCAGCAGCAGCGTCATGGCGCCGGCAATCATCGAGATCCGTTGCCTACTCAGAATCTGTCCATACCGGCGACACGGACGCATCATCGCTCGCGATCAAATAGCGATGCAGCCGTAACAAGTATAACTCCAAGCGGGCCGGTTCAAAGACGAAATGCCGCCGCCAGGAGAGTTGTTGCGCCTGGTGTGTCGGTGAAGCATCAGTTGGAGGTGTTGATACGTGAAGGACCTCCAAGGGGGGATATTACAGAGGGGCTACGGGATTTGAGATACTTGGTGCTCTCGGACGGAGTGGACGCTGATCATGACGGCATGGTGCGTAAGACATCAATTTTTGGCTGAACAGGACACGCACCTGATCTGTAATTGTCGTGCTGACCGCCGCGACAGTCCTCGCTACGAATCTACATCTGGCTCATTCTGCTTCACGCTCCACCCCTCGCAACAGACCACTACCTAGACCTGATCCATCGCGGCCCCTCCCCAGCCTACGCCAAAATCCGCAACGACACATTCCGCACACTCGCCACAGACCCTCTCTTCAAGCGGCGCGTAAGCGAAGCCTCTCTGATCCGTCTCTTGAACGCCATCGCATGGAGACTGCACGACGCCAAAAAGGAGCGTAACCCCGAGCCCGGCAAGATCACACACAGCAGCACCGAACACGGATCACCCGAGCTCCACACCGTCACGCCCGTCCCCAAACCAGCCGGCCCATCCACCTCCACGACCGAAGGCTCCGACGCCGGCGTCACGGAACCAGGCATCTACGTGCAAGGGATGAACGTGCTCTGCGCGCCCTTCCTGTACGCCGCGCGTAGCGAAGCCGAAGCCTTCGTCGCCTTCCACCGCTTCCTGACGCGCGAGTGCCCCGGCTACGTGCGCGGCGCCATGGACGGCGTGCACCGGGGGCTCGGCCTCGTCGACAGGTGCCTCGCCATCGTCGACTACAAGCTCGCCGACTACCTCCTCTCCAAGGGCATGCACGCCGAGCTCTACGCCTTCCCCTCCGTCCTGACCCTCTGCGCTTGCACCCCGCCCCTGCCCGAGGTGCTCCGGCTGTGGGACTTTCTGTTCGCGCATGGGGCGCATTTGAATATTCTGTGCATCGTCGCTCAGCTGGTTATGATGCGCGATACTATTCTCAGCAGTCCAAGGTAAATTAAAACCAACCCCACTCCTGCTTGTGCTTTTCTTTCCTCTTAAGGAAAGAAGCAGGGCATGCACTGACGGCGTACGCACAGTCCAACGAAAATCCTCCGCTCCTTTCCGCCGCTGCAGGCGAAGACGATCAGGAACTTGGCTGTCAGTTTCGTGCCGAGAATCCCGGATGGTGTGTATGAGGAGCTGGTTATGCATGCGAAATGAACATGAGATGTAAGGGTGAAGATCTTGGTACGAAAGTGATGATACGGCGCATGGGGCTTTAAGGTGGCTGTTTGAGATTTGTTGCGAGCGCTCGATCTGTCAACTTCTGTATGATATGTTACGGGTAGTGTGTGTTTGTAAGCGGTGGCTCCGTGACATTGGGATGTGGTGTCAGTCAACAGCTATGAGGACGATGAATGTATCTGAAGACATCGCAACCTCGCAGCCAGGTACTCAAAACATCTTCGATGACTATAACCATCAACGACAAATAAATGATACCTCCACCACCCAAATACAAACACATCCCATCCCCCCCTACAACCGCGCCCCCCTCTTCTCCGCACCCAAAGTCCTCACCAACCCCCACGCCAACTCCCCAAACGGCCCCATCTGCACCGCATAATCCCTGGCCTTGGCACTGCTCGCCTGCCGCACCGCATACCTCGCCGCGATGCCCTGCATGATGATGCTGCCGCGAAAAATCCCAAACGCGTCGCCCCACGCGATATCTTCGGCGGGATCCCAACCGGCGACGTCGCGGTACCAGGCGATGCATTGGGCGCGGGTGGGGAGGCCGGGGGAGGAGTCGGGCCGGAAGGCCGGGGAGCCGCGGCCGATGGAGAGGGCGAGGGTGGAGGTGGAGGTGAGGTAGGGGGTCAGCAGGTTGCAGAGGTCGGAGAGCGGGTGCCCGATGGTGGACATTTCCCAGCTGTTGGGGGTGGATGACGGGTGTTTAGTTTGGTTTGGTTTGTGGGGGGGGTGGGGGGGTTGGTGGAGGTGGGGTTTGAATCCGGGGGAGGGGGGGTGGGGTTGAGAACGTGTGGGCGGGTGGGGAACAGGAAGGAGGAGGAGGAGAAGGGGCGAAAACGTACTCCAGTATCCCAATGACCCTCGGCTCCGTCTTATGGAACACCAAATTGTCGATCTTGTAGTCGCCATGAATGAGCGTCGCCCGGTCCTCCGGCTGCGTGCGCCCGTCCTTGAAGAAAGCCACCATGTCGTCGAAGTGCGGGATCTTGCCGACGGGCACGTGCGTCTCGACGTCGACGGCCTGCGCCTGCATCTCCGAGATCGTGCCGAAGGTCGCGATCTGTCGATTGTAGAAGCCCAAGGGTTTGCCGAAGCGGGACAGCCCGACCGAGGCTGGGTCCACGCGGTGGAGTTTCGCCAGCGTCCGGATCGCGTCGTGCCACCTGCGTCAGTCAGTCGGGTCAGCTGGTCGTTGGTGTAGCGCTGCGAACTGCTATGGCTACTGTGTGCGGAGGCTGGCTCCGAGGCGGGGCGGGAGGGGAGGGGAGGGGAGGGAATGTACATTTCTGTCCGCTCCTGGGGCGTGACGCCAGGCAGCCAGGCGTCTTCGATGATGCGGCCGTCTAAGAACTCCATGATGTAAAAGGGGGTGCCAACTACGGTGTCGTCTTCGCAGAGACAGTAGGCTTTCGGGACCGGCACGTCCGTCTTTTCCAGAGCGTGGATGATGCGGTATTCGCGCTCCACTTTGTGGGCCGTTTTCGAGAGGAGCTTGCCCGGTGGCTTCTTGCGCATGACAAATTTGTGGCCATTGTGGTCCGTCAGCTGGTAGGTGGGATTGGACTGGCCGAAGCCGAACTGATAGGGCTGTTAGTGAAGGTTGCTCGCTGCTGGGTGGTAGAGGGAGCTTGGGGGCGACCAGGGCACAGACTTGCTTCACGTCAATGGGGACTTGAATGGCGGGGACGCTCTTCTCGATGTATCTTTCCAGTGATGCGACGTCTATGGGTTGCCGTACGGCGCCTGCCATGCTTGCGATGGGGATGCATTCTTCAACCCCGTCTATAGTGGTAGTGGGGAGCGATGCCCGGATTTAGGTCAGCCGAGGCAACTCGAAATCCGGGGGTAGCTTTGACCGTAGCTGATCCCACGCACAGCCCTCTCCTTTGACTGTCACGGACTTCCAATTCGAAACTTCAATTTATCATGCTACACTGCGTGATTCCATTCATCCAGAAGTACTTGTTCGGGTCGTTAACGACGGCATCATGATCGAACATTGCCGCCTCGACTCTTGACCTGAGCGCCATCACATCTCGAGCAAATCGGAATTGTGGTCTGACCATTTTACCACGACTGATAAAGGGAACCAGAGGGGTGGCACCAATATCCTGACACTGGAAGGTATCATGATATAGCAGTTCTACAAACGATATCGTATATAGTAACAGATACATTGCGTAGGGATTGTTACCAGTAGTGAATCCCGTTGCTATGCCCAGATACGCCGTGCATGATTCAATAGCAAATCAATGGTATACCTCATCCACCTTCATCGCCTTGCGCCTGTGAATTGTTGCTCCCCGATGTAAAATCTAGATTAAGGGTCCAAGTCGTGTAATCCCTTTTCACCTTCTGGTGACGAAGGGTCGTCTTGAGAGTGCTGCAATAGATCCGTCGTATTCAGGATCGCTCTGCGGTTTTGCGTATCTACCTCTGTCAAGTTGAGAATGGGGACCGGGAAAAATCCACCACATCTGGAATCGGCATTGACCCAACCTGTAAGTCGGTTGGCAATATCGGACACGTAACATGGCGTCGCTCCGTTGCCGTTGCTCAAATCACCGTTTGGGGAGACCGAACCGGAATTGTAAATGCGAGCGGCGGTATAGATGTCTCCAGCTTGGTTGATCCCCTGGGTGAGGCCATCACCATGAGCGGTACCCTGTGTTCCGTCCTTCACCATACGGAAGATGCTGTTTCGCTCATCTTTCGGGTTGAACGTTGAACCGTCATGGGACTGCATTAGGCCTGGATTCGCAACGCCATTGCCTGTGGTTGGGACCCAGACGCACCCTCCAGACTAGAGATTACGTGTCAGTCATTGTCTCTCAGTGTAAAATTTCGCGGTGTGCAAGTTTACCTCTTGCATTATCACAGCGAAAATGAATCGATGATCCACCTTCGAGGCTTGTGCAACCGACTGTACGGCGTCCCATAGGGTTTGTATCTGTTTTGGTCTTGGCCCAAGGTCAGCCTGTGCCTATTCAAGAGGGTAGATTAGGAGGGCTAACGTATTGTTAGGGCCCCACTTGTGAGTGCCGCAGAAATGATGTAGCCAGGGTTTGTAATTGTTGAACATATCCTCGAAAGAGACCCATTCCTTATGGTCCGGAAACTGGGAAGCTGCACCAGAGTAGTAGATGTATCTGTCAGCACCGCCACCAATGCCATCTCTGATGTTGGCACTGCTCCGACTCGCCGCACCATCCTTGAAGGCATGTTCGTTGGTGACGTGTGCGTGCTCTCTGTCCACATGCTTCGGAGGCGCATGCTTGGGAGGATCATGTTTCGGAGGATCATGTTTCGGAGGATCATGCTTCGGAGGATCATGTTTCGGAGGATCATGTTTCGGAGGGGGTTTATGCTTCGCAGGAATGGCGGCTGCTTGATAGAGTAACAAGAGGATAAGGATCTGTGACGCTTAGCCTGTACCACAGTTTGAAGATATCTTGAGAAGGGTAAAGGGTGAAAACATACCAGGCCAAATCGCATGCTGAAGAGAAATAAGTTGAGACGATAGCAACATCTACTCCTGCAGATTGATCCTGCTGGCCACGTAAATGCTACTGACAGTAGAGGAGGGCAATATCAATTCCGAGACTCTTTGAATGTCTACCCTCATCGCCACAACAGCGTCTTCGATATATTGATAATTTTAAGCAGACATGTTTACATCTGTGTTCGAGACACCTGAAAAGATATCCATTGCAATCAAGACCGGGAAATTCTCACACCTGTCAGATGTCAAACACGTCCAGACCTCCAGAACGGGTCCAGGCTAGATCAAAATCTCCACCAGCACTTGAGATGAACGCCGGATTCATCTAAGGGACATTTTTCTGATGATGACACAAGGGCACTGCCAGAGAAACCATGTCCCTCATCGCCGCCAACCCGTGAGGCTTGACACTAGGGATATGACGACGTGATTGACCCTTAGGTGTAGTGGTTTAATGTTACATCTTCAGTCCGATGATCGCCCGATAAAGAGACCACTTCTCATCCCGATGTGAGAAGTGGCTTATCAATATGGCAAAGCTACCTTTGATCTTGCATGCCGTAATGTGTGGTTTGTCTTTCGGTACACTGTTACCCACTTGGGCTTTGAGCGAGCTTTGAATAACCATAACTTTTATTGAGCCTGTAACTTTGAGATACGGCTCCGATAGAGAGTAACGACATCCTGAAATATATTCCGCTTCAGCACGTCTCTAGCATCCCAGGTGTGGACGGAGCCTCTGACAGGCATGCTCCATGATATGTCTCTTTTGGGCCGCTTCCCTGTGGTCCCTTCCAGACGGCAGTCTTGCGATTCTTAGCATCCAGGATACTAATTCAGCAATCTCGATAATATTTCTTGGAATGCTTTGCAGTGTTCGGTATATGATCGGTTGACATCCCGGGGCCGTCTATGAACATGAAGAGCTCCGCCATCAAGCAAAAGCCATACGCTTGCTTAGTCAGCACAATGGAGCTGCTTTCGGCTGGCTGCTGTAGTAATCCGGTTCTCGCCTGCAAATAAGATCTCGTAACAAAGATTCATATCTCTGCTACCGAGCCACTGAAGTTCATGGCATTTCTCTGGTGACACTGGATGAAGTCTGTCATTCTTTTGGACTGTCTCATGTGTGCTAACCCTCTTTATCAGTGTAACGGTATATCTCCAACCACCAAACATGTGGAAGTCAGAGTTTAGAACCATTTCTTACGCTCTTCCTTCCATAGTTCTATCCCCTTTCACTGCTCATTTCATTCGGGGTACAGATAGTTATGCCAGCTATGGTATTGCAAGTCCCTATATCAGTGTATCGGTGACTGCACTCAACTATGAGTGAGTGCCTTGAAGCCTCCAAAAATTCCAAGGATGGGGTGTCCTCTCGGCGTAGGGCTCATGGTGTTGATAGCGGTGGAAATTGCAATTTATCTTTGCCTGTCTCTGAAAGTCCAACTGTTTGTGGGCAATGCCACTCTGCACAAGCTTGATGAATAATATTGCAGCGTTATGTCTCTTCAGTGCTTGTTTCTGACAGAGCTGCACGAGGTTCATTGAAGAGGTCATCTCGGCCCCGTCAATTACTTCCACTTGATGTATTATGGACTGGTCGTTACAGATACATATGCATTGCCGCTACTTATTCACTGACAAGAGTCATACAGGCTGGTCACACATGAGACGGTATCCCTGTCAAGATTCAATATTCTCGGCTGCCATCAAGATGGGACGTCACATCTTACTCAGAGCTCATCACGTTATACGGCAAGAGATCTTTGGCACCATATACAGTGCATGTAGATACTACAGACAATCACCATGGACTTGATTCACCAGAGCAAGCTTGCGCTTCTGCTACTATATCTTTCGCGTGTTGGGATGGAAACTTAGTCACCGGCTTATACCATCCTTTGGGACGATGACGAGCCCCCGCTAAGCTGGCTGCTTGTGTTAACGCTTGATGAATTGAATCAATTGACTTTCAGGATGGATATCAAGACGAGCATGTCATACATCAGTGCCTCGTGCAGTGTCCTCTCTTTGCCACTGACATCTCGACTCTGGCTCCTCATACGACGCCGTCATGACCAGCTACCTACTCTTGTCATTGATCTTCCCGCTGGCGATCATTCTCGTGTGGAATCTCTGCAAGCTTGCTGCAAACTATGCGGTTGCTAGGAAGGTCGGGGTCCCACTCATTGTCCTTCCAATCAGTCCGGAGAACCCAACATGGGTGCTCATCAGCGACTTCTGCATCCCCATTGTCAAACGTATCCCGTTTGGCTCAGGGAACTTCACCAGATACTGTCACCGGGGCTGGGAATTCTACGACAGGAACAGGACCCACCTCGAGCTTGGCGATGTCTTCATGATAGTCACACCGCGCAAGAACATACTGTATATCTGCAACGCCGAGGCATTGGCCGAAGTCATTGAACGCCGGAACGAGTTCCAGAGGCCGCTTGAAGTACTACGTAAGGCCATGACCATACCTTCCCCGGAATCAAATAGTTATGCTTTCTAACACCGAGAACCCTAGACATGCTAACACTATTCGGTCCGAACATCTCTACAGTAAGTACCTGCAACACTCAAGGTTGCAAAACTTCTAACAAATAAACAGGTTGACGGTAAAGACTGGCAGAGACACCGGAAGATGATTGGGTCACTTTTCAGTGAGCAAATCATTAAATGTGTCTGGGCTGAGTCTCTTCGCCAAGTTAGAGATATGCTTCGCTATTGGACGACGCAGGCACCCAACGCCGTCAGAACCACAGCCAACGATACGAAGACTTTCTCTCTACATGTCCTCACTGCTGTAGAATTCGGAAAATCCTTTCCCTTTCAGAGCTCGATTGAGAGCGCGGAGACCGGCCAAGTGTTGAGCTATAGGGATTCCCTCTCTCTGATCCTAGATCATGTTATTCTCATAATGATTGTTGGGTCGAAAATTCTCACGACGCCATTTCTTCCGAAACGCTGGGCACGAGTGGGCCAGGCAGCAGTTGACTTTCAGCAATACATGAAAGAGATGCTTGAGCAAGAGAAGCGTCTTATCGTTCAAGGGGCACCAGGCTCTGGCAACTTTCTCACTGCACTCGTCCGAGCATCTCAAGCGGTAGCTGAACCTGCAACTTCGAGTGGTGGGTCCAAGGGCGCTTGTACGACAAGGAACAGCCAAGTTGGATTGACTGATGCTGAGATATTCGGGAACATCTTCGTACTCAATTTTGCCGGCCACGATACATCGGCACGCTCATTGGCTTATTGCCTGACTCTTCTCGCCGCCCACCCAGAGGTACAGGTTTGGATCGGGCAAGAGATTCGATACGTGTGTTCGGAGAGTGACAGCTCGACATGGAATTACGAAGAATCGTTCCCGAGGCTGAAACGCTGTCTTGCCATCCTGGTGAGCAATTCCTTACTCCACTCCATGGCACTATACTTCTCTGCACGGGCCAACTCCATCTCTACCTAGAACACCAACCTCTCGAGCTCCCATTAATGTCAAGCTTCCATCCTATCTAGCTCGAAACTCTCCGCCTCTACTTCCCAGTCATTGCGTTCGTCAGATCAACTGGAGCCGACGCGCGCACCCTCGCCATCGCGGGTAAACCACTCCTTATCCCTGCCAATACATTGGTAATCCCTAGCATCATGGCCATCCATTCGCATCCTCGCTACTGGGGCCCCGATGCCCTAGTCTGGCGCCCGTCTCGATGGATCCTCGAAATACCGACTCCCGGCAAAGAGAAAAGCGGCGTCCTTTTCGAGCGTGAGGTCCTGTATACGCCACCCAAGGGTGCCTACCTGCCGTGGTCTGCGGGACCGCGCGGCTGTCCGGGTAAGAAGTTTGCGCATGTGGAAACGGTCGGAGCGTTGGCGGGGCTGTTTCGTGACCACAAGGTTGAACCGGTGCCGGAGGATGGCGAAGACATGGAGATGGCAAGGAAGAGGACGATGGATGTGGTGGATGATAGTGGGATGGTGCTGCTGTTGCAGATGTTGAAGCCGGAGAGGGCGGGATTGCGGTGGGTGAAGAGATGAAAGGTGGAATAGTTTCGATCCGATACTGTCGGTGTCATCCTGGCGGGCGGGAAGTGTATGTGCTGGACCCACTCGTTTGGTCTGCAAGCTACCGTCGTTCTTGAATCAAGTTTTGAGGGCTTTCATAAGAGGCAGAGTGGCTTTCTTTCTGTTCGGTTGGTCGTTGTACTTGGCATGCTCCTCACTCTCTTTGAGCTACACGGTGTTCTGATTGAAAGACTAAATGTCATAGGATGGGGAGAGGCGGAGCGGGTTTGTTTCAATTCTGATGACCGTCGTTCTGGACTTGTTTGAAGCTCATCTGCTTGTTACACTCGTTAGTTTTAGGCTACAAGGTGGTTTGAATCGTACAAACATGGTTAGGGCTAGAGGTTCTGTTTGGCAAAGTGGATTCTATGTCGAGATATTTCTAGACGTCGACGAACTGAAGATGTAGACTTGACTAGGTAGTCAGCTCCCAGGGAGTTTTACGGGCAACTGGTACGGCGTGAAACATAGTCCCATAGATTATTTGTACAACATACTATCATAGACAACGACAATGGAAGTGAAGCCGCAATGTAAACTCATTTCACCTGGTGAGAGGACAGCAAGACCCAGGTCCCATATAATCCAGCTATACTGTATGTTGGGGCATTTACATCATCCCCCAATTTCAGGTATACGCGGAATGATTTTTACCATGCAATGTATTACAAGTCGCGAACCCATGCTACCCCTGCAGCCCTACCCGACGTCTGCCCCACCACCAAACCTACCCCCAACCAAGCAATGTCCCCAACCACAACCCCACCACCACCACCGCGATCGCCATCCAAAACACACAACCCACCCTCACTCCCCACCTCCCCACTCCCAAAACGTCTCAAACCAACCGCCACATCCGCCGACACAACCACCACCCCAACAATGCCCAACGCAACAGAACCGCCGGCAACCACCAAAATCGAGCAGTGCCCACCCCTGCTGATCAAGAAGCTCTCCGCCAAAGCGAAGACGCCGACGCGGGGGAGCCAGTTCGCGGCGGGGTACGACGTTTACAGGTCCGTTTGCGCGGTTTTCCTTGGCGTTTGTCAGGGATGGGATGCGTTGCGTGAGGGGCGGGTGGAGGGGGGGGAAGATCGGGGATGGGGACGAGGATGAAGGAACATTGGGGCGTTGGAAGTGGGGATTAGGGTGTAGGGAGAGAGCGCTGACGGGCAGAGGAACCCAGCGCGCGAGACACGACGATCCCGGCGCGCGGCAAGGCGCTCGTCGATACTGACTTGGCGATCGCGGTGCCGGCTGGGACGTGTGAGCGGGCCCCTTTCCCTCCCGTCTCTCTTTCTGTCTGCTGTTGTGGACGTACGACCGTTACTCCAACGCGCTCTCACGCCCCTTTCTGCCCGCTATCTCGAATCTCCCCCACCTCCCTCACCGGCCCGTCCGATCCCCTGCCCCACCGCCCCCACCCCCTTCCCACCCACCCGTCAGAGCAGAACACTGACCGCACGGCTCTGGCGCGCACAGACGGCCGCATCGCGCCGCGCTCCGGCCTGGCGTCGAAGAACTTCATCGACACGGGCGCCGGCGTCATCGATGCGGATTATAGGGGGATGGTCAAGGTTTTGCTGTTTAATTTCTCCGAGGTGGATTTTGAAGGTTCGTCTTTTTACGTTCGTCGTTGCCTTTGCTTCTTTTTTTGGAGGAGGTGGAGGAGGTGGGATAGCGGAAGGGGGAGAGAGGGGAGACGGAGGGAGAGACGGAGGGAGTGAGGATGGGAAGAGTTGTGTAGATGCTGACGCTGGTGGGCGCGGTAGTGAAGGAGGGCGATCGTATTGCGCAGTTGGTGCTTGAGCGGGTGAGTGCTTATTTTTCCTCTGTTGTTTCTTCCGGGAATAGCTACGGAGGGGAGGGGACAAGGTTGAGTGAGTTGGGAGAGGATGGGTGCTAATGGCGTGCTAATGGCGTGCTGGGTGCTAGATCTACACGCCGGACGTGGTCGTGGTGGAGGAGTTGGAGGAGAGTGTTAGGGGTGCTGGAGGGTTCGGGAGTACGGGCTAGTTTGCTGCAGGTGTTGGACGTTGAGAGGGCGTTATTGTGTGTGGAGTCCGGGCGCCCTATTGGCTTTGCTTATAGATGGGGGCCCAGGGTAGATGTGCAGCGTTTGCAGGATTGCTTTGCTACCAGTCTAGATACAAAAGCATCATAGAGCCTGGATGCAAGCTGTCTTGAATACACTCTAGTCTATAAGTCTAATGGCTTGGCACGATACTGCACCCTCGGCCATCTCATATCTGGCATGTTCCTCACGAGCCTCACTTCAGCGGCCTTCGTCTGCAACAGATACATGTCTTTTTCATTACCCTCCGACTGCCCTGACGACTTTCCCACCCGCTCTAAAGCCTCATCTCTTGCCTGCTTCGTTCTCTGCAGCACAGCATGCATGCTCGCCAACACCTTCTCGGCAGCTTTCGCCAAGGGCAATTCTATCGCGTCGACATCGTCAGGTGACAGCCACGACGTAACACTGCCCAGACCCGCATCCGTGACGGCTTCACGTAGACGAACGACGGTCAGAGCGGCGAACATGTCTCCCGTACCACTGAAGAAGCAATCGATAGCCGGGACGTCGATCCTGAAGAGACGTGGGGACCCGTCAGAACGGCCAGTGGAGCCCACGACGGAGAGGGTTGGACAAGTGGCGTCGAAACTGACTGAAGTGACGATGATGTGAGGGATGCGGTATTTCTGGTGGAGTTTCGATACTGCTTCGGCAAGGGTGGTGAATGAGTCGATTCTGACTTCTGATAGGAGTCTGATACAGCGGGTGGTTAGTGGCTACATCACGTGGATGGAGGAGGACCCCGGTACGTACTCGGCTTCGAACTGATTGGGTAAGATGAGATCAGCATCACGGAGCAGGCTTTTGTAGGCCGGTACGACGTCCTCGTTCACGTATAAGCGTCCTTGGTCCCCCATGACAGGATCCAATACTATGTTTGTTAGCCATAGGAGCTCCCTTCCAACGACTACTTCATCGCACCCCAGAAGAAAGAGCCCGCGTTCGTCGACCGTCGCTTCAAGTCTCGGCCGATTTCACCCACTGCATCGACGGCATCCGCGCTCGGTGCGTAGCCGGACAGCATCATGTCGAAGTCTGTAAGGTGGCTCTGTTTGAGACCTTCGTAGAGGTCACGGATCTCTTGTGCCGAGACTTTCGTGCCTTTGAACTGGTTGTATCCTGTGTGATTGCCTGTGGAAGTGATTGATATGAGTGACTATAGCTCGTCGCCCGCAAAGGGCTCAGTTCAACTTGGGATGCCCTACTGAACTGGACTGTGTTCAACGCGGCCACTTCACATCCCAATGACTGCATGACAAAGGCCGCCATAGTGTTGCCGACATATCTGGTTTGTCGTCAGGCGTATCCTGGTACAGATCTGTTGCTCTTGTGTTTAGACAGCTACGACTCACCCATAGACAACCTTTGATTGCACAGTCAGCCGCCGAATCGGTAGGTGCAAGAAGCGGGACGTCGAGTCCATACATGACTGGCAATTGCCAGCACCCGTGTCTCGGGTATTGGTAACTCTGTAGACATGACTAGAACTGACTGGTTCAGAGGCTCCGTTCAGGGAGGAAATTGAGGAATTAGAAAAGACGCTGACAGAAACCGCAATCGGATAAGTTGTGGGTAAACGTAGCGTTCACGCTAAGCCTTACGGATTGTGGTCCTGGAACCATGAGTATCAAGGCCTCAAAAATTGCTGTAAGTAACATGCAACAGATTTAACGTTATGCTCTCATTTAACATCCCAACTGCATCTTGTATTGCCGCCGGCCTTGTCCGAAGCAGTACGCCTTAGCTCTGACACCACACTTTCGTTCACTATTCTTCCTCTCCAATCTAAAATAGAGCGGAGTCAGCCATTGCACGCTGACAGTTGACTTTCAAGGGGTTGCGAATGCTGTTTACCTTTGGTGCCAAGTAGAACCTTAGATAACTACTGCCGGCCAGAGCGTATTCGACCAGCAGCGGGACTTCATTGGACAAGCACAGCTTGACCTGGCTAGAAAGACCGCTGGCCTTGCAAAAGTTGACGAGATATTTTAGAGAGAATGTAAGGGCGACAGGCTCAGTCAGGTCAATCGAGACGTTCAGATCTGGCTTCTCGACGTCGGTATGACTTCGTAGCGTGACCGCTCCATTACCGATGTCCCCTGAGCAGGCAAACTTCACCCCCTCCTTTGTAGCTTCAATGGCCACTGCGATGGAGTCAGAATGATGGTTGACGGGGCAATGGACTTGGCGAGACCCTACCTGATTCTGATAGCGCCATGAGGTCCCGACATATCTTCTGAAATTCTGCAGATGGCATAGATATTGTAGCCGCATACTCCGTGTCTGGGATGCCAAGGTGCTCTTGGTCGATGTCCATGAGCTTGATATCGTACTCGCTCAACCGATCACTTTGGCTGCTCTCAAACACAAGGTTCACCACATCCGGTGCGTCCTCCGCTTTCAGCGTCAGGATATCCTCATTCTGTGCGCACCTTAACACCTTTGTGAGAGATGTAAGGTTGATGCCAAGCGCAATGTTTCGGTCGCAGCGGAAGGGGGAGAAGGACTCTGCTTTGAGCATCATGGAGACGAGAGCGACGTGCGAGTTGTCCATGGCTTGGAGGGCGATGCCGGAGTCATTGCAGTCGAAATTGCAGTCTTGGACGAGATCTTTGATCGCTTCAACTACCTAGAGTGATATATGTGAACCTTGTACTGGCTGACTGTACCGCGCAATGGTAAAAGCGCAGAGGGATGCGCGGGTTGGAGCATACCTTCTTGAGCAGGTTTGCCTGCTCTAATCGGGCTTCCAGCACTATAGGATAACCTGTGAGCGAAGCAAGCAAGGAATGAAGTCCAGAGCTTACTCTTTAGGTCTGAGGATGGACTTGGTGAGCTTGTTGGGATCTATATCTATGTCAGCCAAACACGGTTCTCTCTCATGGCCTGAAGCTGCTTCTTGTGCGCCATAGCCAAACGGAACGGTCAACATACAGTGTGTATCACAGATACGACAATGTACTGGTGTGTGCTTGATGTGGCAGGGCTGTCACTGCAAAGAGAAACTTGCTTGTCTTTCTTGATAGGAAGTTGTAGTAGTTGCAGTGGGGTTCGAACTTTCGCGAATGGGAGAACGCGTTGAGCTTGACGCGTACAAGCGAATCAATTAAGAAATCCCTTCTGCGCAGCTGGCAACATGGGACCACCGTATTTACGCTTGGAGGTAACCATATCGAAAATGCGGACCAGCTTTGGAAAACATTCTTTCATGTATTGGATTTAGACTTGAATTGACATAAAATCCGGAGGAATCCGGAGGATGAGAGTCCCTCATCCTCCATGTTTAAAGGGCAGAGCTTGGCTCTTTATTTGAGTTTTTCTCACCCTCGGGCGCATTGGAGAGCCTCTATCGTTGGGGTCTCACCAAAGAGTAGACATCACACAGACAGAAATAACAGCGTGTTACTTCAAGACATTCTCATGGAATTGTCATTACCAAACATAGTATCGCGGACAGTGTTCAGAGACGAAGGCTGACATTAATTGAGATCACGGCGTCTTGTACATATGTCCCGTGCTATATGTACGTCCAAACCAGTCCCCCCAAAGCCCTCCAAAGCCTGCGACCTACAGGATGTACTGAACTATATTGAAGATTCCCTCTGCGCCGTAAGATATGTTAGCCCGCAACCCGCAGAGTATCTCATAGAGGGGTTGTCCCGCGCCAAAACACCGAAAGATGCCTGTAAATATAGCCAGATACCATCGCTGAGATCATAGTCATTCGTAATATAGAAGGGTAATATGGCGGGTATGCCAGACCAATATGACAAATGAAATGTATCGTGACAGGTGCAGATTCGGAGTCAGATGGATGTTATTCGGCCGCTCGTGCGACCTTGGGGTCTCAGCTTGATGACCGTCTCGAGCTCCCTGAGCATATGGGTGTTGGCGGCTGCCTTTTCTCTAGCGGATGCCTGCTTCAACCTATCTTCTTTCATCTTCGTGATCCTCTCCTCCCGCGTTAGTTGGCTCCTGTGGCGAGGTAAGGCCACAGCTTCAAAGATCTCTTCTTCGGAACCGCTGGTCTCGATGCTAGAATGTGACCGATCGTCTCCGTTGAGCACTTTTAGCGCGTCTGAAGGGCTGCCGCCAATGACCGTCCGACCACCGAGGCTGAAGGTGGGAGACAATGGCGATTTCGGCCCGTGAGAGGATTGCGAGAAGTGTCTTTCATGTCTATTGATATTCAACGCCAGGGCAGCCTTTCCGTTCTCCCAATCTTGCATGAGGCTTTTGAGGTCCGCCCCGATAGATTCGTACTGCGTCATTAGGTTCGACCCTAGCTCTGAGATGTCCTCGGATTCGTCCAAGGTCCTGTCAGACTCCTCGCGAAGGACATGCATTTTGGCCTGAAGGCCTCGAATGCCTTGAGATAAGGAGCTTAACTTCCGGAGCTGAACCCTCATGCGTTGCCTATCAGGGGTGAGCCGAACCCGAGGTGAGGGTGACGGTGCAAACCCTAAACAAATGTAAATCACAGGCCAAACTTTCGAGATCATGCTATTATCTTACGTTCTTCTTCGCTCAGTATTCTGTTAAGCTTCTCGGTAGACTCGGCTGTAGTCGACGCCAGTCTCTGCATTTCTTGCACCGCTATACCCCATCGGGCGAAATCGGGTTTGCCACCGTCAGCATCTAAGGCCAAGAGTGAGCACAAAAGTATCCTCCTGATGGTGTGTAATCGATAGAGAGAAGCTTTGAGCGATTTCAGAGTCTCGCCATCTTCGGATCCTGCCTCGATCTCGCCGATCTCACTATCATGGAGATCTGACGGACTGATCTCATAAATCTCGAAGTATTTCTCCAAATCATGCTCCTCAGTCAGAAGTCTCAAGACCTTGCAAGCCTCCATATATGGCGCTAGCATCGATTCGAGACATGAGCGCAGACATTTTCGCAGCCTAGCGCATCTTTTTGTTTGGCTCTGCTCTTCTAGTCGGCTGATTGGTGGCAAGGGATTACTGCTATGATCCCATATCAGCGTCTGACAAGGAACTGGGCCTCTCCTAGCACTCACATCCTGTAGCCTCGGGAGACTAACTCGACCTCCTGTATCAGACTGGCCGCTGCAAACGCAGAAGCGTCAAAGATCTGAGCGTTGCTGACAAGGAGTGTCGCACGTTGCACAGCCTGGTGACGTAGAGACTGTAGCCACCGTCGCCTTGCATACGCATACAGTAATGTCGCCGTTGCGGCCACCAGAGTCAGCACTAGCAACAATCTGCCCTTATTCCACCCCGGGCTCCTGCCCACACGAGCCCAGTGAAGGACCCATACGAATGCAAAAGCACTGATGGCTGTAATGATAGTTCCTTGAAAACTGACATGTATGCGCTGAGTGCCTATCGGGGATCCTGGATTGCTGGCTGCCTGCTGGGTCGTATCGGTGGGATTATAGTACGTAGGATTGGCATGCTCATTCAGGAGCTGCGACGCGATGATGGTATACCGGAACTGCTCGAGAAAGCGCTCATTCTCGGCCCTGCCAAGTCTAGAGTTCACCGCACGCTATACAAATCCCCATGATCAGCAATCACCACGGTGAGACTTGGGTGCGACGGAGCTCACCGAACACGAGTCATGGATGTCTGCCACAGCACTTCGATCAGGCACCTTCAGAGTCAGAGGCTGACGCAATCTTCTCCTGAACTTGGAGTTGACCAAAGAGCGGCCTCGCGGTGCAAAAGACAGTGTCGGAGATGTGGGTTCCTTGCCCGTCGGCGTTGAAGTCCAATCGGGTTGGCCGCCGCCTTCGCCTGTCAAAGTGTCAGACTCATTGCACACTTTGAAAATCAGCATTCGCGTCATCGTAGGTGTTTCTTCACCTTCGAGATATTCGGCTAGTGGCGAGTCCTGGAAGATGATCGATTCCATAATGATCGTCTTGTCATGCTTTGCGGCACATATTGGCCGATGAGTGAATAGTCCAGCTCTTCCATGTGACTTCAGCCTTGTGAGAAGAGGTTGAATTTGCTGAAAGGGAGATCGGTGATTATGGATCTCCGCAAGGGCGGTATTCTCGGCAAGAACGCGTTACTGTACTTGGCTTTCCCTGTTCCATTCCCTGTTGGCGTTTCGTTAAGCGTTCTCACGCTCCCACGGGCGAGCTAGTTAAGCGAAGCTAAGGTAATAATAAAATTACCCATCAGAACGGGTCTCGGAAGAATTGAGCGCCCGTCCATAACAGCAACGTGGTGTTGCATTTTCCTTGCAACTTCGCCTTCTTCCATTAGGCAGATGCCCTGATACGACTCTATGAGCACGCCAGGTATACGCAATAGTCATAATTGACGTCGGCCCAGAGACCTTCAAAGCCTTACGAAGGGTGAGGGTTTGATTCGCTCAGTGTCAATCTAAGGCGTGCGTCTGGTTTCTGAGAGAATATTATGACTCACCGGGATCCAGATTTCGCCGGGGACAAATGTGGCTTACTAAGTGTTAGAGTCGGAGGGCTGCACCGCTCGTGCACTTGTCATGTTGCCACTGTGAAAGACCTCAAGGTCATCCTGGACAACCGTTGAAGGCTGCCGAGTTGTCCCGCTTCCCGCAACGCCTTGAGCTCAGCCCTCCCGTAAGGGACTAACATTCGGCTTATGATCATCATATCTTCAGTCCGGACGTTCACAAGTACCCCTGGGCCTGATGCTCATGTGCTCAAGCACATGGAGCTTTGCCGTTACTCTGTGACGTTCGTGGAGGACATCGGGGGGCTTCAGCTCTCGGGGCCATAATGACAAGCGAACCCGAGTCGCTCATTTTACCACTATGTGTGCTCGACGCTTACGACGCTCTCGCAGATGACCGAACTCTAGCCAGAGCTTGGTACGAGATCTGTTCATCTCATACGGTAGGTCTATCTCTCCTCTAGTGGTAATCGGCTGCCCGTTAGCCACTGTCGTCAAGTTCGGCTGCCTTGCTTCGAACCGGCCTCTCGCTATCCACCCGCTTCTTCGTCTGGTTTGAGCTTGCGGTCATTTGTGCTTATCATTCAGCTATTGCTGCGTTAGCCGTGCTTCCCTACATATAAATATATGAAGCTATTCTGTAGCTCCTTGTGCATACGGTATACATGTAACATGAGCGCTCCTATCTCTACCTGATTTGGATCATCTACATCTCATTCAAAGTGCTTGGAGTGAGCCCCTATCGGACTTCAAGATGAGTGAGGACTTCGAGGAGCACATAATGATGTGCAAGGCGAATATTGCCCAGATTTATACCATGCTACAAGTGTGCCCGGAAAATTGGGAGTCTTATTTTGTCTGTGCAAGATCGGCGATAACCTCCATCGATGCAATTCCGTTCATGGCAGACCCCATGAGGATCGATGAGCAGCTATGGATTATAGAGGGACTTCAGAACATGGCATTTCAAAAGCCAGGTAACGGAAGTCTCTCAGATATTGCTCACTGGTGTATGAGACAATGGCTTGTTGCTCTTGAACATCATCCGCATCATATAAGAGTTTTAAGAGGTGGGTCATGTCTCCTCGAGCACCCTCACCACTTGTTAATCGAAGGCTTGCACAAGTCGTTAACACTTGAAAGGACTTGCGCAAGCATGGATGCTGAAAGCCCGGCCATTTCTCGACAGAATTCAAGGGGAAGAGGGCAGCAGTACCATTTACTCCTCTAGCGACGAAGAAAGACACAGCTCAAGGGCTGCAAGAGAGGCAGAGGCTCGGCTTCATACGGCAGATTATGTTGAGGCGCGCGGTATGCTCTTGCCGGCTGCAGATTATTTTGAAAGAGCAGTACGGGCTGCTGAGGTGCAAGGACAGCTCAGCGGAGATTTGCTAGCCATGGTACGTGTCCTGACAGAGATATCAAGGACGGCCCACCAATAGCTATAGGCTAGTTTGGGATTCCTTCAGCTGAACAATCAAGGCTGCAGAGGCAAATATATCACTAGGAGGCGTTTCCTACTCATCTACCAACGAACACATCTACCATCAAGCCTTGGACTACCTGAGACGGGCAACACAGATTCCGGGGTATACTCTTTGTTCGTATCTACAGCAGTAGGTGACACTGTTGGTTGTCATGTATATGGCAATTGTTGCTGACTTGAGCTCTAGATTTCTGGACGATTATGGCAGGTTATAGGCTGCTCCTCTCCAGTCTTTCTGCTTCCTGGCGTTGGCATAAAAGAAACCGCAGAGGGATAACTCACTATAAGGCAAGTATCTTGGCCACATACTTTGTATAAATATCTCCACAACTCTATAGACGGACATAATCAGAGAATATGTACTTATAGAAACCTAATGATCTATACAAACATTTGAAGTCTGAAGCTCCGTTAGAGTAGAAGGAAAGTGATTTGTTTTCGTCAGATCTCGCTAAGCCCTACATACATGAGGCGGAGCCAAGCAATCCGCTTCGGGTCGAACCGAAACATCAAGCTAATTTTGGCTATGGCCAATTCAATACCGCAAAGTTGCAAACTTTGAATCCGAAGCCGTATTGATCACAAGAAAGCCGCAGATCTTGCGTCAACATCAGAACAACACAACTTCACCACGATCATCCGTCCCGACAGGAGTGAAACATCCCAGCGGACCTCCGCCCTCCGCCCTCCGCCATGCTCGACGAGCGCGAGCAAGCAATCCACCCCGTCGTAGCCGAATGCGTCCAGCATAACGCACGAGTAAGTCCTTCCCCTCTCCTCCCCCACCACCAACCGATCCCCCAATCCTTCCCCCAACCCACCCACTAACCACACGCTCTCCACAGACAATATCCAACATCCGCTCCCTGACCGCCTCCCTCTTCGGCGTCGCAGCCGGCATCCTCGGTTTCGAGTCCTACACCGGCTTCCTCTTCTACCTACTCGGCACGCTGTTCGTTTCCACCCTCATCTACTTCTTCCTAGCCGAAGGGCGGCCGTCGCGGTATTTCCAGTCGCAGTTCTCCGGCCTGTGGACTGCCGATGTGTTTGGGGGTTTGAGTAGTTTTGTGCTGACTTGGACGTTGTTGTATGGGTTGGTGAGGGCTTGAGGGGTTGGGAGGTGTGGGATGGATGGAGGAGAGTGAGGCGTGCATGGCATGGGGGCAGTGGCTACGGCTGCTGAAGGTTGGTTTGGGCGTGAAATGGTGGGATATTCTCTACAGCCACGACCGAGTGGATATGGCCAGTCTCGTGATGCAGACTTTGGGTCATGACGAGGAGCCTTGGTGTACTAGGGTGCGAGAGCGGGCGACGACAGGGTCGTGTGAGAAGCGGTTGTGGAATTTACGCGTACGTACGCTGGGTTGATATCCTCCTCTTGTCATTTGTCTATCTGAAGGGCTTTATCTGGAATAGCCAAATCCCATATCCAGACTGGTGGAGAAATCGGACAGAGTCTCTAGGGATTGTCGTCGAACGTCTCAGGGGAATGTACACCCGTCATGCCACAATTGTTGATGGCTTGAGATAGGAGACATCAATACAATGAAAGAAGTCTCTATCTGATTCCCATTGTCCTCATTGAACGTCGCAGCTCCTAGGGCAAAGCGATGAGAAGCGGCAGTACAGGACCAGGCTCAAATGAATCACTAAAACAAGCTATTTTACATCTACCGTCCAATGTCTATGCACCATTGATGGCTTGATGATGAGCACCAAGGTCTGATGGTGTCTTCAACTTGTACATCGAAGCTCTCTTCAGAGAAACACACCATCACCGCCTCCTGATGCGCCACCACACCCCGACGAGACCACGGGAACATGATTAAGATTGATCATCGAACGTATCAAGGAAAATTACCTCAGTCAACGCTGCGCAATAGACCTCACAGGACTAGGACACCGATACCAACCACCTCTTCACCCGATATATGACACCAAGGAGTGGAGGAACCACTCCGAGGCCCTCAAAGATTATAATCCTGCGGAGGTGCCGTTCGAGATCGGGGGCACACCAGAGGTGGCCGACCTCGAGGCGTTTGACAAACACGTGAAGCCAGAGAGCCGTGATCTGGCATCTAGACGTCGACCTTTGACAGAAGTGTAACCCTGACGTACAACATGGTCGATTCCCTACAAAGCGTCAACGAGTCCCTCAACCACCCATTCCTCTATTGCAAAGTCCCGATTCCTATCGACAGCCACTACTGGCTACACCCAATGTACAGTTAGACTCTATGCAGCCTTCACAGACTTTTGTCTCCTTTCAATCAATGCTGAATCTGACTATACAGCCCTGGTCCACACGGGGCCATGGCATGCAGCACCTCCGAACAGTCAGCTCACAAAAAGAGTACAGTCCTCACAGGAGTTGCACACCTCTGCTTCTGCTTCGGAAGGTGATGTACTGGAGGGTGGCGGTTCACGATTGATTTTACACCCTCCTCGGGGTCGAATTCTACCGTCACAAGCATCCTTTGGAGATAGGTCCGAACAGATGCGGCTCTTTCCACCTACCTACCCGTCGGGCCTCTTTCATCCATCCACCTCCCTGACACCCACCACCGCTCATAACACCAAACCAACGGACGACTCAATACCAGTGCCCCTCGCCCCTTTACAGACCACGGCCGGACTCCGAACACACCCGGTCCCCGAACGACCATGGCTCCACCGGAAGAAAGACTCCCCCGTCAACGACTCTCCGCTGTCTGCCGTCCGTCGCGGTGCTCACTGGCCGACCGACCCGCCGGATCGGCGCGTCGTGCATGACGCGGGCAGGGCAGCAGAGCGGAGTTTCTGCCGATCCGTGAGATGTACGGGATGGATTTGGTTGCGGGGGATGTGCTGGGGATGGAGTGGGAAACTGGTGCATAGGAGGAAGGTGCGTGATAATGAGAAGATCAACGGGGACGAGGTGGTTTGGGGGATCTGTTCTGCGGAATGGCTGCCGCGGGCGGCATTAGGGATGTGTCCGCTCGAGCTTGTCGTGTGATCGGTTGCACCTCATGACTACCGCCGGCTAAATATGTCGGGTGACGAGCCCTAGATCGAGGGCTGCCAAAGGGTTGGTGAGACGGTAGTTCACGACCCACTGTCGGACCTACCCTTGCATTGGTACTATTCACAAAAAGGGGTGTATCATAGATATACCAATTAAGCCACATCCACAAACCCCCTCTTCTTCCCCCCCTTCGCCACCCCATCATCCTCCTCCTCCCAAGCCTTCTCATCCACATACTCCGACCTCCCACTCTGCCTCACCAGCCCCCCCACAATCCTCAGCGCCGCAAGATTAAACCCCATCTCGTCCTTCTGCCTCAACAGCGCCGCCCGCAAATGTCCCCTGATGCCATCCAGCATCGGCCGCATCGTCTTGCTGGCCACGATCTGGCGATGATGCGTCTTGAGCAAGAAGAAGAGGATCCGACACGTCAAGGGCATGTTCCATCCGCGCGCCGCCCAGATATCCAGAAATGTGAAGAAGGCCGGCACTTTCTCAAAGGGCAGGACGAGCAGGGCGTCCTGCAGCGCGGGCGCTTTGACCTTCTGCACCACGCCGAGGACGTGTTCTTCGGCGGGGATGTTGCCGAAGGCGAGGTAGAGCGGGTTGCGGGGCGGCGGGGCGAGGGTCGGTTGGCTGGCTTTGAGGGTCGTGTATTCGCGCATCAGGGCCAGGTCGGCGACGCCGAGGTCGAGAGCTTCGGCGATCTTTTCGCCCGCCATGAGGGTCTCGACGGTCTGTTTGCCGGCGGGGACGGCTTCGCTTCTGTCTTGGCCGGTGCGGTCGTCGTCTTGCTCGAGGGAGGTGGTGAGGGTGCTCTCGTAGAGGTCTTCGAGTTCCTTTTCTCGCTCTTCTTCGAGGAAGATCTGCTCGTCCGTCTGCTTCCACACGCGGATGCTTTTATCGTGGCTTGCGCTGGCGACGAAATCGCCCGTCCGACTCACGGCCAACGCCCAGATTTCGCCGTGGTGACCGTCCAGTTTCTGGATCTGCTCGAACTTGTCGCCGTCCCAGTATTTGACCACGCGGTCTTTACCGGCGCTGAAGAAGTGGTGTCCGTTTCCGTCTTGATTGTGCGGGATGAATGAGACTTGCATGATGCTGTCCTGGTGGGCGAAGAGTGCTTTGTGGCAGTCACCAAAGTCGAGGCCCCACAGTCGAACGTTCTTATCGGCTGATGATGTGACGATGAGTTTGCTGTCATAAGAGATGTCCATGTTGAGGACGGGAAGCTTGTGGCCGTACAGATTGAGGAAGAGCTTTAGAGAGTCGACAAAGAAGACTTTGACGGTGTTATCGAGGAGGGCTACGGCCAGCAAGCGAGAGTCAGGGCTGAAACGGAGGCAGAGTATGTCATCAGTGACCTTGAGCGTTCGAGTATGAACGAGCTTCAAGCGTGGTGTGGTTCGCTTCGTGCCAGGTATCTCCTCCTGAACTACCTCAAAGCTCCAGAATTTGGCACTTTTGTCGGCGCTTCCCGTAGCCACAGACCTACCGTCGGGATGCACCTGTAGAGTCCACACCGGGCCCTCGTGCGCCTGAACGGTTTCTATGAGAGTGGATGATGCGATGTCGAACAATTCGAGCTCTCCGGTCCGCGTCCCAACAACGACTATCTTGTCTCCCGGGACGAACGAGCAGCATAACGCATAGCCGCATTCCAACGTTCGTATACAGCTCTGCGTCCGAACATTCCATATTTTCAGGGTCCCATTAGACGCCGAGGCAAGCATTCGATCGTCCGAGCTAAGCGCCAAGGATCGGATGTCGGTACGGTGACCAGGCATATCCACCGAGACTGTGCGGCTGTAGTCTGGCGGCTCGTCGGTTTTCGATCGCTTGCTTCCCTGCTTGACAGGAACATGATAGAGCTCCACCTGATTATTGGATGTCGCTACAAGTAGCTGCAGCCCTTTGCTTCCTTTCCCTCTGGCCCAGTCCATGGAACGGACTTTACCCCCGGTTCGAACAATAACGTATGGAACGAAGACCTCCTTCACTTCCGCGGAGGAGACGTCCTCTAAGGTCTCGTCCGCGTTGATCAGTTCACCATCTACTTTTTCCCCCTCTGGTAGCCCTGAGAGCGCTTTCTCACGCCGCCTCTTGCGTTTCCTCGCCAGACTCTTCTGCACCTCGCCTTCTGATCTTATCCGCCACAACTCAATCGCCTTTTCCGATCCGTGGACCGCAATATAACTCATACGCGGATGGAAGGAGACTCCTAAAGTTCTGTCTTTCCCTTGTCGATACAACACGCCCCGGTCATGAAGAAAGCTTCTTTCCCCGTCATCAGCGATCGTGCTGGCAGCCTCAGCTAGCGCCTTCGAATCAATTGACCATATTTTGAGCTCTCCATCGTTACCCGCTGTTATGCACCCACTCGTGTCCGGAGCGACGCCCATAGCCCAGCATTCGCCATTCGATTGAGCAACGTGAGTCTCGATACAGTGCTGAGAGGCAATGTCCCACAGCTTGATCAGAGCGTCTTTGCTGGTCGTGAGAAGAAATCCTCCGCCGCTATCGCCGTCTGCCGTGCCGTTGACCCCTCCATCTTCCTGGCCTTCTGTCGAATCCACCTGCCCCGTTGGCTGAAGGAACTGGAGCGCGGTAATCTGGTCCTTGTGTCCACGCAGCTTGAAGAGCCCCACTTCCGCGACAAGGTCCCAGACGATGATGTCCGTGTCCTTGCCGCCACTTGCAAGCCGCACTCCGTCTCTGTCAAAGGCCAGCGTCGTAATCGCAGCACGGTGTCCGTTGAAGCTGATCATGACCGTAGCGAGCCGGGAATCCCATATCCTGATGCTTCCGTCCCCGTAGCTGTAGCACCCTCAGCAAATCATCAAAGCAAGCGCGGCAACGTTGATTTACCCCACGGCATAGATGTCTCCGTCCGCCCTGCTCTGGGCGATTGCCGTGACTTCAGCGTTGCAGTCGACGTCCCGCCACCGGCTTTGCAGCTCTCCCTTCTTCACGTCCCAGCAGAGCACCTCCTCGTTGGCACCGACGACCGCTTTTCCGGCGCCGGTGTGGCGCACCGATGCGTCCGGTGCAGGCTCGTCGGGGGCCCATACCACGTTTGACGAACCGGAAGTGACTGACCCGAAGGTGTTTGAGTGCTCATACTTGCTACGGATCTGAGCGCCTGGACGCTTTAGATGTTGGTGAGGTGAGCAGGTACTTACAGGTACGATTTGACCATTGTCTGAGCTCAACAAGATCGTCGAGTGATACAGAGCTTTTTCTACGGCTACGGCATAAAGTTTCTAGGTTTGTGCAATGCAATCCCACCACTAGCGTGCTTTCGGCGCACAACGGCCCGTCCCATCACACGGACAACGCCAAGAACGCAGTTAGTTTTCAAGGCGTTGTCGACGAGTCGTCTATAATTTCCTTGCGGCTGTCGACATTCCACCCTGATGCCCGTAGAGGAGACTCGATCGCCATGCTTCTCCTCGACTACCAAAATGTGCTCATCCAATCCCTGCTCACCGAACGTTTCTCAGGGTAAATCTCCCTCCTCCTCCTCCTCTTCCTCCTCTTCCTCCACCAGCCCCATCCAGCACCAAGCACACCTACCAAGCTAACCACCCCCCCACAGCGCCCCACCCGTATCCGTCGACCAAGTCGTATCCGACTTCGACGGCGTAACCTTCCACATCTCGACCCCCGACACCAAGTCCAAAATCCTCATCTCCATCTCCGTCAAATGCTTCGGCGAACTAGTCCGCTACGGCGCCGAGGAAGTGCTGGCGCGCGAATACGGGCCCTACATCACCGCGCCCGAAGCCGGCTACGACTTCTCTGTCCTGCTCGACCTTGATAACCTGCCGGCCGACCAAGGTACGTTGTGTCCCCTCCCCCCTCTACCAAACCCCACCTCTCTCTCCCCCCCCCCTCTCTCCCAAAACTAACACCCACCCCCCCCCGGCCCCAAGACACCCGCACATCCCTAATCCACCGCATCTCGCTCCTAAAGCGCAACGCCATGGCCGCGCCCTTCGAGCGGGCCTTCTCCGAATTCGCCCGGCTGCAAGAGGAAGCGGGGCGCTTCACGTCGGAGTCGGCGCCGGAAGGAATCTCAGACGGCGGCGAGGTGATGGCGGTGCACTACCGCGACGAGGAGGCCATCTACATCAAAGCCAGCCACGACCGGGTGACGGTCATTTTCAGCACCGTGTTTCGCGAGGAGACGGATCGCATCTTCGGCAAGGTGTTTCTGCAGGAGTTTGTGGACGCGCGGCGGCGGGCGATTCAGAATGCGCCGCAGGTGCTGTTTCGCACGGAGCCGCCGTTGGAGCTGCAGCGTGTGGGGGGGTTGCCGACGTCGGGGAAGGGGGAGGTTGGTTATGTTACTTTTGGTATGCACTTGGACCGTTGCCGCAATTGTGCCCTGGGTGATTGGGTGGTTGGGAATGGGGGTGGCTGATATGAGAGACAGTGCTGTTCCCCCGCCACCTCACCGCCCAGCGACGGGAGGAGACCATCTCCCACATCCAGACTTTCCGCGACTACTTCCACTACCACATCAAAGCGTCAAAGGCAGGTTCCCCTCGCCTTATCTACTGCAACGGAAATCGACTGACAAAGTTTACACCCAGGCCTACATCCACTCCCGAATGCGACGCCGAACCGCCGACTTTTTGCAAGGTAAAACGCACACCCTACCCACCCCACCCACCCAGAGAAACAGACAGAAAGACGGACGGATTTCACAGCTACGGCGCACGCTGACATTTATATACCTACTACAGTCCTGAACCGCGCACGGCCGGAGAACGAGGAGAAAGAGCGCAAGACGGCGAGCGGGCGGACGTTTAGGGTGCAGGGATGAAGGGTGCGCCGCGGGAAGATGGGGGGCTGGTGCTGAAGGCTTGCAAGGCGTTCAGAGTGTGTGGTGCGCTGTGTGGGGTAGGTAGTTCGCTAGAAATTTAAAGATCGGGAGTCCGTTAGGGTTACGGTTACAAGTACAGTGCGGTGCGGTGCGGCGAGTGTGTGTGTTCGTAGTATGGGGTGTTTCGAGGTTTGGATCGTGTCGGGCTCCTAGCGAAAGACTCGACGGATCATCTATATGTACGAGTCGTTGCGGATGTGTAGAGGCGGTGTCGCGGGGCTGGGTTGGGGTATGCTACCGACGAAAGGGTGTTTGGCGTTGGGTGCGGCTTGTCGATTTTGTGAGGGAGATCGGTTGGTGCACGCGGAACGAGGAATGGGCCGGCGGACGGATTCACGACATATGAGTGCGCCGTTTTGAGGGACGGTATCTGTGCCGATGTCCATCAACGGTCAGAGTACATGTTCGAGGGTTGGCAGGTCAGAAGAGCCAGTCAGCAACGGTCATCCAAGCTGTCTATGAGTAGCCCTATTCCCAACACTCGAGCATGGCGGCCAGCACGATAAACTCTTCTTGACGACGGTTTGTTTCCATTGATATAGTTACAAAACATATACGCTTCGCCTTCCCGAACGAAAGTCTCGTATGTTTAGCTAATCGTACACCACCCTCTTGTTGGATCATTATCCATTAAACGCCTGTGCAAAAAGGCAGAGCAGAAACCGCGGCGAAGAGGGGTACTCCATTCGATCCAAACGAGACATGGAAATGAAAGATTCGATGTTCTTGACGGACGTTTAGAGTCTAGACAGACGTTGTAACGAGAGTCTCTGAAGGAGAAAAGGGAGGAAAAAGGGCCCGAGTCTCGTGTCTATCAGTATTGTACATGGGGTAGTAGGACGGTGCGAATACGCTAAATCAAATATCAAGTCGACCGAGGGATATCGTACAAGGTGACGTCGAACCACCGGGTTGTTCAGAGCATAATTTCGTAAGTGACAGTGAGTGATGGCACAGACACCCAGGGTTGACATCATTCCTCTGGAGAGCTGTGGTCTCTCTCGTCCTTGTGGACTTTACGGTGTCGTCGGAGGTTGGAGACAACCGAAAAGTGACGGCCGCAGCCATCGACGCTGCAGGCGTACGCTAGATCGAAGATCAGTCAAATCCCATGGCGGCCTTCTCGGACGCAATCACTTACGCTTCTCCCCGGTGTGCGAGTACATGTGCGTCTGCAGCGAACTCGGTCGCGTGAAACGCTTGTCACAGACCTTGCACTTGTGTTTCTTCTGCGTGCTGGACGACACCTTGGAGTTGAACTGACTCATCATGGATGACGGCGCCGGCGGAAGGTTGGCACCCAGCAGGCCCGTCGGACGTGGTAGCGTGCGCGACGAGAGGGGTTCCATACATTCCGAGGCCGAACTGTAATCCGACACCGAGGAGTCGCAGACCGAGCTACCGTAGTATGATGGATAGGTGCTGGCGGATGAGATGGACGAGCTGGAAGAATGGGCGGAGGGGAAACCGTACGAATCCATCGAACCGCGTCCTGAACGTGGTCCGTAGATGTTGCGTGGTGTGATGTCCTGGCTCATCGCCAGCATCCCTCTCCCCGCATCGAGTGCGTCGCCCATAACATGATGCGATGGCGCCGAACCTCGATCGTTGAAGTCGATCAACGAGTTCTGACGGTCTCGCTGGGGATCGATCGGCACGCTCAGGTAGTTCGACGAGGGTAGCGGTGGTTGAGATAATCGCCGGGCATTGTCATGCGCTTGTTGTTGCTGCTGTTGAAACGGTTGCGCATAATTCAGAGGCGGATACGGTGATGTTGATGGCGCATACACGTTCGAGTTCGGCGACGGTGCACCATTATAGTTGTTGTCGTTCGCATACGGCCGCGGGGTGTGCAAGAGGTCTTGTGGCAGGCCGAGCAGGCCGGATTGACCGTAGGCAGGAGAAGAAAAGGTGGTCCCCGCTCCAATTGAGGGTGCGGTGACGGGAATGGACGAGTATGGCATCGACACGCTGTTGGCCCTAGACGCTTGCTGCTTGGCGAGCGCATCGAAGCCAAGATTGTTCTGTGCCATTGAAGACGGGAAAAGATGTGATGTGGTGTGTGCCGACGGAGCTGTGACCCAGGGGTTGGTGAATTGCGGTGGGCCTGAATATGGCATGTGGTCAAATGCGAGCGAGCCCAGATGGCGTTGCTGTGTATCCACGGCCATCGTCATTGCGACTGATATCCACCTTTATTTCTTGCTAGGTGAAGCTCCTCAGTCAATCTGCTGATAGTCGAGCTGAAGCAGATCAAAAGGCGATGATCGGCTGTGCAATGGTCGAGAAGTGGATGGAGATGCAGGATATTCGGTATGGCTGATAATTCCTTGACTGCTGCGACGGCAACGGTACCGTTTGCGACTCAAATGAGTTGTGTTACAGCGCGCACTTGCAGTGAGGGAATGCGCCGAGATTGCGGAGAAAGGTATGAGGAGAGAGTCGGGAGATCGACAGGTGAATTGCTCGAGGTGCGACAACAGGTGGTCAACGCTCCTCAACGAGCAGATGTGTTCTTCTGTTCTGATTACCTTGGTCAGTCGAATCAACCTTTGTGTGCAGTGGTGATCTCCACAAACCAGTTATGCTATAATGTAGGTATCACCGATAATTGATTTGTTTGGAATGTGAACAATGTCAGGAGAGATGATCAGCGGGGGCAACGGGGACTACATAAGGTAAGGTAGGTGTTTTCTTCCCCGGAGGAAGGCAGCGGGTTATGATGCAGTAAGGTATTATTGTTAAGTAAACCTAAGTTTAAGATGATAGTGATAATTATAATAAAATCACACCAATCATAATTCATTCTTCTCGCATTTAATCATTATTATTGAAATCAAAAGTCAAAAGGGATGGTGGACAACCTTCCAGGTGCACCAACGACGTCAAAGTCTCCCCCCCTAACGCCCATCTGCAAGCCACAAAAGCCAATGAACTCACTAAACGTTTGCTTGCGCAGGGATCGCAGGGATTGCAGGGGTTGGCCCCGCCTGCCTTCACTCGTCCTTCCACAAACTCCCACGGATAACGTCAGTCTAGCAAGGGTTTTAAACGAAGGGCTGTACCTTAGTTGTTGTATCTGTACCTGGGAGACGTGGGGCAGTTGCTCGACCGGTGGGGTCGTATTGTACTGTAAATATCTTGGTGTCGGTGAGGTCGAGAGGATTGCTGCAACGTACATAGGTACTCCGTAGAAAGTAAGGAATGTAGATATCTGTACGGTAAATTAGCATCCATGGACGGGGAGATTGAGAGTGAGCTGAGCTTCAATGATGAAGAGCGCCCCCTGACATGACTCGTACTCGGACTTTTGTATACTCGTACGGTTCTTGCACTGGACCGTACTGTACGGTCCATCCCGTGTATGGTAACTTATGTATGGTGTTGCAGATGCTTGAAGGCTAACTTAACATGAAATAGGGCGTTGTCATACCCCAATCCATTATTCCCAAACTGGCTTTGGGCTGGCCTTTCTTTCTCAAGAAGGTCTCCGTGTTCAAATGCGGAGTGAAGACTTTGGCTTGGACCAGTGCATGTACAGGACCGGTCCTTTTCGGAGGCATCTGTCCCTAAGGTACCTATAGTAATCGGTGATCCAGCTTCAACCCAATAACCTGTAACCGTACGGACAGTCTGCCATATCCTGCATGCTCCGCTCCATTCCCACCACGCGCTGGAGAGCTGATTGAAGCTCGGGTTGACCATATCCATCGAAGTTGGATTCGGCCTCCTTCTTCCTGTGGCGAGACTACAATAGGTAGGTAAAAGTATTTGGTTTGATCTGTTTCATCGAAAGAGCTCCTATTCGTCTCCAACAAGCTGCGGCGGAAGCGTCCAATAGGAAGGGACTGGTGAGAATCAAACAAGTTGGGAAAGGAAATCGGTGGCAAGGCACTGCTCGCCTGGTAAGGCATCGAACCATGGGGTGCCCAGACTTGCATTCCTTTCTAATAATCAGGGCTCTTTTGGTTCTAGGAGGATTGCCACTGAAAAATCCACAGTAACGTAGCAGTAGGGCTGTAAATCTCCCTTGACCAACCAATCCGTACACAAGGCGACCGGGACAAGCCCTGGTCCCATGCCCGTCTTTGCCCTATAAGCACCATAAGTCTGGTTGTTCTGGGTTTGACTGTCTCTCGCCAAGGCTGAGACGATGTTGCATGCCCCCGAGTGGATACCTTAGCTTTAGCCAAAGAACATGATTGGATATTTACACGTCGTTCAGTCGACCTTTACCGGGTAAGAAGAATACAGTAAGGTATTAGGGAATGATCAACACTCCTTGCCCTAACGTACCTTAACCTAAAAGGGACTAAGGTATGGTCACTTTCAGGTATTAAGCTAAAGCCAAGACGGCCTGTTCCACCATCAGCTTGCATCTGGTGGCGCCCGCCTAATGTGAAGCTTACCACATACCGTATAGTCCCATGCTTGGCGCACACGGGTGGCTTGCAGCCTTAGACGTCATGCTGCTGCAAAAAGTGAGACACAACGCATCATCAGATGAAATGCCATTCGCTGAATGATACTCCGCACAGAAAGGTGTGCGCGGGATGACGTCGGGCAAGGAAAATGAAAGGGCTGCGGTGTGTGTGCGTGTCGTCATTTCATTCAGTTATGACCCTTTTACTCGAAACATCAGTCAATCACGGTACGTGTTGATAAGCCCTCGGGACAATGATATCGGATTCTCGATCCACGTGGCACGGCTCCATTGCTCCTGTATCGGTCTGCTTTGATCTCTTGCTTCACGTGTATCCCGTGGTCATGCCTTGGTCATATGCTGTTTGAATTGACTTCTGTTATCAATCTTGTATATCTTAACTTGGGGATAAAGCACATGATTGATGAGTGACGTTAGTGAGAGCCGCCGAAACACCATCAAGACCCTGAATTCGGAAGTTTCCATCTTGTACTGTACGAAAGGATACTACCTTATGACAACCTGAAACCTACCTTATCAAGATGTCCAGTACAACCTAACGCCTACCTTAGCTTATAGGTACAAGCAAGGTAGGCTAGTGAATATACTGCTGCCGACCTTCCGAAGTACCTGTCTGGTGATGCTTGATGCGAATGCCTGGTATCTGGTAAATTTACCAGGTACCTCAAGGTCCAAAGTCCGGGAAGGATGATGCAACATGACGAAAAGCTCAAATACTTGTACGGTAATTTAAAGTAAGTCATGTACCTTACGGTAAATAACGAGCAAGGTCTTTACCTCAAGGTACCCTTTCGCTTCACCGCGGGGCTAGCGTCTCGTTCCGGCGTCTGCGATCGCGAGCCTGAAACACTGCGAAGTGCTTATCGAGAAGGCGGACTGGAACGGATCTTTTACCTTAACTTAACTCTCCACGCGCCTTGGAGAGTGAAAACAGAACTGGAAATCGGTTTCAGGAGAGAGCGAGCTGGGAGCGGGATGATGGTGAAGCGTAGGTAGGCATAGGTAGGCTGACATGAGCGCGATTCTTCAAGCTGTCGCATCTACTTGATATTGGACTGTGAATCGGTTACGGATTGGAGGTTTTGCTTTTGCTATGGGTTACACTGGAACAAACAAGGCCGACAAGGTCAAGGCAGACAGGTCGTGTAGGTCATGTCCCTAGAACCGTTTCTTCCGTAGTGTTTGCCAACCTTGACCGGCATTAGCACTCTTGGTTCAGCCGTGATGGTGAAGTCCATAGCCATATTGAGATGGGGGCAGCGGCTGGGAGGTTGCACCAACGTCCATCCCCTGCTCTGAATCGAGAGCGGCACAAGAGAACTGTCGTCGTTGTGATTCAGTCTGAGACAATTGAAATAGGGCGACCTACTGTAAGAGATTAGAAACGCCAGAATATGCACTCGTATGGTGCCCGTTCCCCAGTACTCCAAAACAGTATCTCAATGAAAGCGGTCCAGCCGCGCCCGGTTCATGGCGATTTGGTCGTCGACGCGATCACTCTGGACATCCATATCAGCAAGCGCCTCTCATACCATCATTGGGGTTAGCTCACCTTTCCAGCAATCCGATCCAGATGCCTGTTCTGCTCCTCCAACTCCTTCCCCGTAGCCCTCGCCAGACCGTTCAGCCTAGTCGCCGCTCCGCTCAGGGCATCCAAGTTGCTGTCAATCTCATTCTCCATCTCGTCGTCCTCACTGTCAGCCTCGAACTGGTACTTTGCTCTTTCGGCTAAGCTCGACTTGCCCTTGTTCCCTTGATATCCCGGGTCGCCGGGTTTCAGGTCTTTGAAGGTCCTCTCGAGCCTCTGATTACTCTCAAAGGCCGCCGCCCGGGTTGCCTCGCGCTGATCGCGCTCGTTGTGATGTTTGCTGATGATGTCCTCGTCGCGCTGACGGCGACGCTCGGATGCGGTGAATGGATTGGCGACGTGAACCGCAAACATGCTCTTGTTCAAGGTCTTGAGTTCTTTCGCTTTCTTCTCAGCGATGTGGTTGTGGTTCGCAGCAAGATCAAGATTCTTTTCGGTGTTGTGAATGCGCTCCCCTTGCGCCCCGAGTCGAGCAAGAGTGTTACGACCGGTTTCTTCCGCTTGAGCGGCGATCCTAAGAGCATTGCGTGTAGACGAGACGTCCTCTTGCTTCATAAATCGGATCTGTTGTTTCGTGGCTTGAACGTCCTCTTCTTCCTCTTCTTCGGCCGTGAGTTGGCGGTCCTCGTATGCACCGTATCCTTGATTCTCTCCATTGTGTATACCTGATTGGCCAGCATCGTAACCATCACCCTCTGTATATGGCGGCGGTCGCCCGTTGGAAGGCTGCTGCGTTGCCTGCTTCTGTCGGTCCTTTGCCCCACTGAACAACGCATTCCGATCATCATCTGCCGCCACGGTATTGTAGGTGTTGATGCCACCCATCCCACCGTACCCACCTGGACCGTACCTTGACCCACCCGCCGCGGATGAGCCCGCCCCGGCACCATATCTGTTTGCGCCGTATCCGCTTTGATTCCCATATCTGTCAGCACCGTATCCACCTTCGCCATAGCTTCCAGTCGTTGGTCCTCCACCATTCTTGCTGTCAACGCCTGAACCGACGCCATTCATTGCCCGGCCTTTGTCGTCGCTACCATATGCGGCCCCATCTCTACCGGCGTAGCCTCCGCCTCGATCGGGATTCGCTCGCCCTTGACCGTTAGGTGATGCGCCAATGCCGGCATTGATCTTTGCCTGAGTATAAGGATCTGGCGGGTATGAGGTTTGCGCGTATGGATTTGACGACGCAGGAGCGGCTGAGGACTTCTTCGCAGAACGGGAACCAAACAGGGCCGAACGGTTAGAGTCGTCGCCTTCCGAGTCCTTCTTCTTGAAGCCGAATTTCTTCATCTTCGTGATAGTCAAGTTTTCGCCGTCAGAACAAGAATGTGTGTGGAATTTTTTTACGAAGGTGAAAATGGAAGTGGTAATCTGAGCTGATGTTGAAGTTGCCTGAAGCTGGAGAACGATGGCGCGGTTACGGGTGGCTCATGTCCTGATGGCGGAGCTAAATTTAGCGTAGCCGGTGCCAAGAGGCTAGTGTGTGGCTTGGCAATAGTAATAGGATTGCGCTAACTACGGTGAGCTGCATACACACCCAGAAATTTATAACAAAACTATCAATTTGATTCACTGTGTCAATGAATCAACAATTTTGTCATCATGGAACGCTCCATGCCAACAGGCTCTCTGTCATCAATCACATCGGAAAGTCAGATAACCAGCGATGCCATCATCTCAACAGTGGATACCTTTCAAGAGGAAAGATATCGCTAAAGCCTTCTTCGATCATGATATCTCCGGCGGACCCTCTACCGCAAACAAGGCACCTAGTCCGCGCGATCTCAATCGTCGAGGTGTTACTCCTGCTACCAATCATGCCAAAGCAAACAATAGTGCCACCTTCCTTACCTTGCCTGTCGAAATTCGACTTCAAATCTACGACCTCCTTCTCGTTAGCAGATTCGACCGGACTCAAAATCCTTCATGGGCGGTCGGAAACACATATCAGAAGGTCGTCTGGCTCGATATGGTTCAAGCTCCGCAATATAGAACGATGGAACCGGGCTTACTGCGAACGTGCAAGCAAGTCTACCACGAAGCGAATACGATACTCTACTCGCAGAACATATTCGCGTTCAATGAGCCGGAAAAGATGATTCGATTTGTCGGTCAGGTCGGTCTTGTAAACGTCAAGCTGGTGAAGAGACTACATCTCTGGGTACCATGGATGGCTGAGCTCGCTCCGTGGTTACAACTTCTTCATTTTTTGGCTGAGGAAGCAACCGGGCTACGATCTATTGATCTTGGATGGGATGCAATTTGCGACTTTCGCTGGCACCTAGAGCGAGGGGCTAAGGAGAGGGGCTTGGGTGATAACCTGGACTTTGTACGCACGCTCGGAAATATTCAGGGGCTAGAGAACCTAGTCATTGAAGGGTATTATGCAAAGAATTGGCCAGCATATCTGGAGCGGAGAATGGGTATGCGGGTGCGAGCCATATATGGCCACTGTAGTGAGGAGCATGAGTTGAGGGAGGGGGATCCGAACGATGAGGAGTTGGAAGATACGAAGCTTACACGTGAGTACAATGAAGAGGAGTTGCAGTTATTCAGGGAGTTTCAACAGGGAACAGAAGATTTGATTCCATAAAACATGCAACATCCTTTGATGCTTCAAGCAAGTAAGCTGGCTGCTTGCACAGCCTCATAATTCAAGAGCTGGAGTACTGTGATAGATTTCAACAAAATGATGTTCCTAATTTCCGTATGTTGATATTAATTAGTTACAGTAGGGCGAAATATTATCTGATGTGAGTCCCTGAAACAATCTTCTTATCTCTCACAGTTTATCAGATTTTCAAACGAGAGTCCTGCGTCGTTTGCTTCTATAGGAAGCTCTGTCTGATATAACCCAGTGAGTGCTCTCAGTCTTGACAGAGTCCTGTTATTAGGCTCTTGGAGCCTTTGATCGGATCTCTTCCAAGAATATTGTACGATTCGTGAAAGTCATGGTCTCGAGCGTACTTGTTGTACTCGCGACGGCGCAGAGCACGACTCCAGGATGATCTAAATCGTGCTGGAAGATAGCAGCCAGGTCCATCCAGACGAATGCTTTACGTGCTGCCTCCAAAACTAGTTGCCAGTATGGCCGATTGGAGGCACCAAGTCTGGCCATCATCGCAGAGAAAATACACCACTGTCAATCTTTTTTCGCATCCTTTCCTGGGCTTGAGGTTCAGAATTGCTGTCTCCTCGATAGCTCGATGTGAAGCCAGGTCCGATCGAAGAAGCGCGTTAATCAACTCATCATTGAGCTCCTCGCCCGGTTTGAGACGCCGCAGCGACCTCGCAGCTCCCGGCCCGCGATAACATAGTTCTATGTCTGTGATTGTCGAAGTACAACTTTGGTTGCCGCTGCCGTCCTCGTGGACGACAACCCTGTCCAACCTCTCTGACATCTCTGTTTCCCAGCAGTCTGGCAGGACGGGCATGATATTCCAGCTCTCAGGTATTGCAGAGACCGTACCAAGATCTCTCCGGAACTGATGTGTTGACTCAATTTCATGGCCCGCTGATTGGATCGTACTTATCCCCGAAGGATGGACCTGTTCCACCGCGGTAAATATTGGCTGGCCGTCCCTTTTTACGTTTAGGATCCGCTATAGATTCTCTTCGCTTTGAAAGAGTCGAGATATGGAAGCATCATCGACCAACTTGAACGCCTGTAAAAGAGCAGACGAGGCCGACTTGGAAACGAAGAGATCCCACTTCTCTTGCAGTGCTCGAACTTGAGAGTCACTCAACACGCGGGGGCATTGTCTAAGCCACCAACTGGAGGCATGCTCGGCCACCGCATTGCATTCTCAGATCACAGATAGATCGAGTTCGAGCTCGCTGGGCAGGGGCTTGATGTTGATCCAAGCCGTACACCCCCCAGCTCCTCGAGCGGTATGACACATCTCTCGAGCAAACGTTTTGGCCGCGGTGACCTTGGGTGCAATCCCCACAATTATCACGGCATCAGGCTTTGTGAGGAGGTCATCAGAGATGACTTTGGTGATATTTTCACCATCGGGAAAGTCGGGGGCGCCGTATAGCCAGGTTCGTGGCCTTAGAACTCCCGGACGCTGTGATCTCTTCGGTCTCCCTCTTCCTCAGCTCCATCAAATCTCTCACTCTCGGAGGCGTCACAGCCGACTGGATATTCGCCAAAAAGTGCTGGGCTAGATGAAGATAAACGGGAATCATAACGGCGCTGGCACTAAGCAGCTCTTAAATCTCCATGTAGCTGAATGGTCTTTGGCCATGGCTATTCGAGGGGGATCTGAGTTGTTAGCGTGTGCATGCTCGTGTCTATACCATCGATATTTCGTGTATATAGTCAGTCGTTGCAGACGACCCTCCTCTGCAGCAGTTGCAATGACCATATGAAACCGTGTTGGTTTGGCCGTTCCGGCTTGGCGGGACATTGTATGCAGCGACTCGTTGAGACGTCTTGTCAAAGCTTCATCTCTATGAGCCGATATGTCAAATAAGGTGTCCTGGTTGGTTCTTTAGCTATGACAGAGCACGAGTCCTGACACTGAATGGTTCTAGACTAAAGTGTCAGGAGGGAAAGTGAAATCTGTGTTGCAAGCTTCTCAAAGAGCAATAAGTGGGCCAACCATTCAAAAAATACCTAGGTTTGTAGCAGATCTTGTCACCGACATCCCAGTTCATATCTCGCACCAGCCCCGTGAGTGAGGCAACGGAAAGGAACATGCAAGAGCTTCGAATGTCACATACATCAATCCCCTTGTCCTGGTTCGGCAGAGTGATTGCTTCGCGCTGCTGCTGGTTTATCTTCCAGATAGTCCATACTTCAAGCCTCTAGCCGTGCCTTATGGTATCACCTATAATTGCAGACATGACCATCATACATTGCTGTGAATCGACCCCATTCCTTCCTTCTTTCGACGAGCTCTGAAAATGTACGATATGCCAAACCACCCCACCTATTCAACATCTCCCCACCACCACCACATCGACTCCCTACTCCTTCCCCTCCTTCCCCTCCCTCCCCTCCACCCCGAGCCCCATCCTAGTCTTAAACTCCCTCGGGCTCTCAAAATCCGCCATCCTCCCCCCCCACATGCCCTTCCGCCTCCTCTTCGCCCACCACTCCGCCCTTCTGTACCGATCCTCCAGCTGCCCGAACTCCGCCCCCGTCTTGGCCTCGTACACCGTCGCCAGCCCGCTCTTCAGCATCTGCAACCCCACATCCCGCCGCCACAGCCCCCGCCGCACGTACACCGTCGCCACCGCCCGGTCGTACTGGTCCCGCTTGTACACGTACGCCCGCACCCGCCGGTGCAGCACGTACTCCGTCAGCCAACCCAGCGCGTCCCGCGCGAACGGCTGCGATGGCCGCCCGAAGTGCGCGAGTTCCGGCGCGTCGATGCCTGCGAGCCGGATGTGGATCTTTTTGGGGAGCGGCGTCAGAAACGGTCACCTCCTCGCAGAGACGGGGTCACTAGGCTTTGGGGCCTTACCGTCCTGTCTTTCAGCTCCTCTCGCTTCGTCGGCACATTCCTACCGGGCATCCATCCCCATCCCGCAAGGCGGCCCCCAGGCGTGTGGAAGAGTCGGAAGTTGTCGCCGTCGCCGACGCTCGTCACGCGGCCGAAGAGACTCCGGCGGCGGAAGAAGCCGGGCTGGATGTTTGCTGCTTCGGGGATGCGGCGGAGGTAGGAACGGTAGAGGCGGACTAGGAGGAGGGTGGTGCCAGTGAGGAGGATGGTGGGTATCACGGTGCGTGGGTCCGTGTAGTGGGCCCAGTCGGTGGCGTTGAGAGAATTGGTCCATGACACGGAAGGTTTGATGTCTTCATCGTCTTGGGAAGGGGACCTGGACGACCATGGTGGCCATCGCATGGTTGTGCGAATACAATGCGGGCTTGGTTTTGGGTAACGGGTCGGGGGATAGGCAATCTGCTTAGGCGCTACTTTGGACCACCTAGAGAGATCCTTGCATTTACGACGACGGAAATTCTCTCTCACTTCAGCGCAAGCCAATCAAACCCGAATCTGTAATTATAGATATTGTAGATCAACAGGAGAAAGGAGGTCGTGGAACTATGAGAGGGGAATCGTGAGGATGATCATAAAAGCTACGGGCTTAATTGTGGTAGGTAAAGGGCATTGGGAACTTATGACTTCGCTCTGTTATCGAGGACCGTCTTGCTGGTCGTATTCGACAGTCCCTACTCATTTCCTTGGAGTCTGTTCTTGGCCAAGGAGCACGATGGTATGAGTGTGGTTGTAGGTACACGCATGGGTCGAGGCTGTGGTGCTTGTACACGTACCAAACTTCTGTCTATCCATTTTGTGATACATCTCCATCGCCCTTCGATTGACGCCTTCAAGAGACACGAAAGAAGAACAGAGACCAACAACCGACACAATCACACGATAACACGATAACACGACAGCGCCTGAGACCGCACTTTCTCTCCTTCCTAAATGACAATCCCCAACTCGTGCCTATTCAGCCCCTCCTCGTCCATATTAGGGTAGTAGGGTACCATGCCGTCTGCACCCTGCACATAAGCATCATTGTACAACCTCCAATACGGCTGGCGGACCTTCCTGGCCGGATGAAAGAGGCCCGCCCAGACGTAATTCATGACGAGCCCAGTACCGACCGCCATGCGAATGGCGTCTATGGCCTCAATGATACGGTCGATCACGTGGGGGCTGGTCTCGAAGAGGTTTGGGTAGAGGAGGTTGAGGAGATGGAGCATGGCATCCTCACAGCCGAGGCCAACAACGCCGAGGGCGACGTGCTTGACGACCGAGGCCGCGGTCTGCCGGTGTACCTGATCACGGTCGATAAGGGCGTCTTCGAGTAGCGGTGTGACTGCGTAGACATAGTCTTTGGCCATCTCGCCGATATACTCGAAGAGGAAAGAGAGCGACTTGAGTACGCCATTCTGCACGTTTAGTTCGGGGACGCGGTATTCGTTCATCAGCGCAGGGAGGACGGTAAAAGGCGCGCACGTCTCGGCCACGATGCCAATGGCGACGGCAGTGCACACGCGGGACTGTCGTTCTTGCACCCGGAGGTTGTTGAGGAGCGTGGCGAGTACGTCTTGGGGACCGATGGCTTTGGCAATGAAGCCGAACGTGTTGTTGGCCGCACGTCGGATGCCCTTCTTGTGCGCTTTAAGCATGTCCAAGAGCTCAAAGCAGATTCTCATCCATTCTCGTGCGTTGACGCTCTCTGGACCTCGATCGGCAATACGTCCGACCAGATCGATGGTGTTTTCCTGCACCTTCTCATGACGATTGCGCAAGATCGGTGTCAATCGAGGGAGGAGATCTTTGATTGGAGGTTGCATTGAGTTGATGCCGACCACAGTGACAATCGATCGAAGGGCACCGAGAATGGAACCAAGAACTTCGGGATACTCTTCGCCAAGATATTCGTAAAGCACTATACCGAGCTTGCCCATTAAGGCGTCTTCACCACATTGCTTCATGACCATGGCGATGCGAGAGATCAGGTCTGCGGCTTGCTGTCGGACCGTTGCGGATTTGTTATTGAGTCGCCAAAGGATGGTGCTAACGATTTGAGGCAAGTAAGCTTTGCACCGAGTGCCAAGTGCGTTGACAACCGTGCCGAAGCCATTGAGCATCACGATATCCTCGACACTTTGTTCCTGGAAAGCATGTAGAACACCATCGACAAGTCGCTCTTCCAGCCTCTCACCAATGTCTGCAGCACCAAGACTAGCAATGACCTTTTCGACCGTCTCGACAGTCATCTTGCGATAGGCTTCACTTTCATCCTTCAGATTGTTGACAATACGCTCGACAATCTCACTGACGCCCACCTTTTGACCAAGGTCGACAGTGGTCTCGACGACCTGTCGGTAGTTTCTCTTGTCCAGAGCCATCCTTCGAACCCAGAAGCTTTTGAAAAACTCTTGTAGAACATGGTCTTTGAGGTATCCAGCCGTGACCCCGTCAGTACCGGCACATTGAGATACAACTTTTAGAACGACCTTTTTCATCTCTTCGTCCGGTGAGGAAAATTCTCGAAGTAAGATCTCCATGATCTGGCTGGTGTAGTAATTGGCGTATTCCTCGTCCATCAACGGTATGATGTAGCCCACGGCCTTCAGAAAGCCTGCCAAACCTTTGCCTCGCTGTTTCCTGGCGCCTGTCCATAGAGGATTGAGAATATCGTCAAAGCTTTCGATACCATAGGGATTCGCGGCTTCAGCCAAGGCAGCAATTGCCAGACTGGTCACCGTCCGAACTTTGGCTTGTTCATCGCTAAGATTGTCACCGATGCAATCTACCAAACCTTTCAGGTGTGGGAGGATTGCACAGCCCATCAAGATGGGAATCTGCTGAACAATCTTGACCCCTGTATGCCGAGCCTGCCAAGACTTCTTGCTTCTGCAGACGGCTCGCAAGAAAGGAAGTAGAGCGGGTATGCCGAGTGCTGATGCAACCACGGCGAACGCACGTGCGGTGGTATTCCTCACGTATTCGTCGACGTGGTCGATGTCTGGTCGCATTGTGCTAATCATATGCGCCAAACCGGCAGCTTTGCTTAGATTGGAAATGATCTCTCGACCTTCGACTCGGGCGTAGTAATCTTGGTCGATCAACAACGGCTCGATGACAACCAGTATCTTGTGCACGTATGGACGGACTAAGTCATCGAGCTTGTACAGCACACGATCGATGACCTTGACCAGCAAATGTCGCTCCTGGTCTTCCAAAGTCTTCTCCATCAGCAACGGGAGGATTTGATTGAAAAGAGGACCTGCTCCAAACTGTCGAGCATTGTCCGTAAGTTGACGGAGAGCAGTCTTCCGCATCGGCGGTGTGCCGTTTTTGACCTTCAACAATAGACGCATAATCTTTCTTTCCTTCAGCTCGTCTACAGACATTGCGTTCTCATCATTCCCATCGACCAACTTGCCAAAGTATGCCATATCTTCAGCCTTGAAGAACTGTAGATCACCAACGCCCGGGATTTCGGTCGGCAATTGCTTCCCCATAGCCCGAGCACTTTCCGGTTCCTGCATCATGAAGCCACCAAAACCTGTTGTGCTTGCAATTGGTGCTGGTGTGGACATGAGCTTTCTTGCGGGAGTGCGAATTGGCGCATACCCTGGGGGCGGGTCTAGTACTTTGTAACCCTCTGTCGGAAGCATGAGGTCCAACTCTTCATCTGACAACGGCGCATTGCGGGCGGAGATATCAGTCCCAAAAGCTGTGGGTATCATGGCTCCACCGGCCTGCGAAGGATGCATGGGTGTCGCCAACCCTTGGTTACCCATCGGAGTCGCCCCACCGAGAGACGGCGCTTGATCCCATCTTGAGCGCCTCCTCGGAGTATCCTCAACAGATATGCCACCAGGTGCTGGCGTCTGATCCCATCGAGATCGCTTGGTCTTAGTATCCAATGCCTGTGCGTCTTCGGGAGCCGGTGTACTCTCCGTGGATACATCCCATCGCTGCTTTCTCTTGCGCCCTGAGGCTACAGCAACCGTGGAACCGGCATCTTTGTTCTCCTTATCACTGCTGTCTTCTTTTTTCAGAGTAGCTTCATGCTCGACTATGCCATCTTCACCCTTTGTCTCTTTCTCAGCGATCAGCTTCTTCACACGTTCCTCTTCCTTCTCCAGTTCCCGAGCAGCCATGATCTCCCGATAACTCTGCCCTTCACCCTCGACGCCTGCTTGTCTGTTTGCTGCAAACGGATCTGCACGAGTAGGCGTGAGAGGGCCGCGGTTGTGTCGGCGCTTCTGATAGTCAGTCTCGCGATCAGCGATTCTAGCTTGCTTCTCACGCCCAAGTAGTATGTCTTCCTCCTCAACCCCATTGCCTGTTGCAAATTCGTTCATCTGATCCTTGGTGGCGGTGTACTGGCCCACAAGCCTCCGGCTGGAGTCGCCCTCCGCATCGGGCATAGCATCATCTTCGCCATCGACAGCGATTGATGTATTATAACCGGCATATTTGTCACCTCCATTGCGATCGTATAGATCAGTGTCGAAGCTTTCAGTCAGGGAAGCCTTGGTCGATACGTCAGTGCGCTGGTTGGAAGGATCGAAGGTCTTTGAACCTTTCTTCCCAGCAACTGCAGCGTTTCGCTCAGCTTGTAGACGTTTGATGGTGTCGAAGTCGGCTGTGGTAGTACAGATCAGCTTCACTCCTTAGCCACAGAGCGGAGAGAACACTTACAGTCCGACATGTTTGCGAGTCGAGCTATTGACGTCGACTCCAGAGGCGCCTCGTCAGTGCACAGGCTTTGCTGTCAGGTCGAGTTTTATTCCATATGCTGTAGAGATGTGCCGGTGGATGAGTCGGTGTTGAGATGAGCGGGTCAAGGTGGAGTCGTGAAGAGAAGTGAATTGCGATCGGGATCTTCCGTGGATATCCTCAAATGACTAAGCAAGGTTCTGCTTGCTTTCGACTATCGGAGGGGTTAAACACCATGGTCTGTAAGGCACCTTACAGTAATAAGTTATATGAGTAGACTTGACGTTTCATGAGCTCCGAAATTGGTTGCAATGATAATTTGTTACCCGTACCTACAAAAAGAAGCCCTCTCTAGACTTGATATGAGGACCAGCAACTTGTCGCTCTTTAGTCGCAGGCAGATGGCCATTGACTGTTAGGATCTGAGCTTGATCCCCTACATCCTTGCGAAGTCTTTACCCTGTTTTGCTTTTGCTATCCGAAGACTCGAATTCCTTAGAATACAGGCATAGGAAGGTGTCCCTTCCACCGAGAAGACGCAAGTAGAAATTGGTTACGGTTGGCGAATAGGGATCTCAGAACGTTTCTCAAACAAGCACCGCAGGACACAGCATAAGAAAAGTGACACAAACGACGATACAGGACAGACTACCAAGCATTGACCTCGAAATTCTCCTATGTTCAAGCCATTAGCACCCGAATTGCTTAAGCACTGTTGTTCGGAAAGACCTCTTACCTCTGAGAAATAGGTCGTAACGACAGTCCTATCCGCGAATTTCCTCCCAGCCAATGCTCTAATAGCTTTCCCTGCTGATTCTGGAACGTCATATTTGATGAAAATTTTCCCAACGCCAGCTGATTGCCTGCTTCCGCCGGTCGGTCTCGGAATTTTCATCTCAAGCACCTTTCCATATTTCTCGCATTCCTCTTTGATGTCTTCGCAAATTTCTACGCAGATCTAAGTCAGCCAAGACCCCAGATTCAGAAAAGCTCACTTACCCTCGTAATCCTCGTTGTCAATCAATTCTTCCGGAGTCACCATATTGAGTAACTGCAAGACACGTCCCTCGTCCAGATCTTGTGAGGTTGTCCCAGCAAGCATGGCCATAGCATTGACCCCCATCTCCAATCCAGAGGCTTGCGTCACACCTATGCTGGCGCGTTGCACCTTCAGATGTTTATCTCCAAGTTCCATCCCGTTCAAGCCTTCTACTGCAATGTCTGTCGCCGCTGGATCTAGATACTCGAGAAAAGCGATGCCCTAGAAACTGTATTAGCACAATCTGCGCGGTCAGAATCGAAGTGGGTACTCACCCTAGACTCCTCTGTTCCACTATCCTTAATTAAAACGAAGGCTTTAAGTTCCCCGAAAGACACCAGCAGTTCAGTTACTTGCTCGTCAGTCAGATAGAGAGGGATATTAGAGACGCTAATTTTGTTCTGTGTGTCGGGTACGATGTTCGAAACAACACCTTCTTGATAGTTCGCATCATCGGTCACCGACGGTACGATGTAGTCCTTAGGACGACGGATAGAAAGACCATGAGGACTTCCATTTGCTGTACCATTAGTGGTTTCCATGTCGTCGTTATTCTCCATAGTAATACCGTCCAGGGCCAAGGCCACCGTAGCGTCCGATGGCGTCTTAAACTCTAGAAGTGCGAAAGACCTATCCTTCGAAATTTGTGCGGATATACAAGGATCGATCCCCTCAATAACATTCAAGCCGTTGAGTTGCAGGTTGAAGACTTGGGTAAGGCTGTCGTCGGTGGTAGTGGACGGCAAGTTTTGAACGAAGAGACGTTTGGATTGTCGAGCATTAGACGGTTTGAGGGCCGCGTTGCTGACCGAGCCGCTAGGTTGATTCATAAAGGCTTGAAGGCGACTAGGATCCATGGGCTGCTGGCGCGGCGCTCCAGGCAACGGGAACATGCCTGCAGAAAACATGTGTTAGCACATCAAATGATGAATCTTGAGTAAGCCTTCCTGAGCAACATACCAGACAGCTTCGCCTGCTCAGCGGTGACGTTTTCATAACCAGGCGGCTTGATATCCCATTGTGTCAATCGTCTCTTTCTCTCAGTAACGGGTATAATGTCGGTCAAGTCAGGCGTGGGCTCTTTCTTCTTGGGTGGTGGGCTCATGCTCTTCTTCCGCTCCCCCCCTCGTTGCGTTGCAAAGGCATCACGGTCAGATTGACCTCCACCTCTACCACCACGACCGCCCCTGTCTTCGAACAGGTCCCGCTCTCTTCGCGGTGGCCTGTCCCCATCATCACGTCTGGCATCACGTCTCGCCATTCCCCTATCATCTCTATCCCTCCGGCCACCGCGATCTCCTCTATCTCTGTCCCAACCGCGATCATCACGCCTTTCTTTCCCCGAGTATCTGTCTTCCCGTTCCCTTTCTCTATAATCGCGACTGGAGGAATAAGAATCTACCTCAGCTTCGCGTCGTGAGGGCCTTGAGCTTCTGTGGCCAGGCGATCTCGACCGGCGACGTTCGCTACCTCGGTCCCGCTCTCGATCTCTGTCACGGTCTCGACGATCATCTCGTGAAGCCTACATCCAGGGGACTTTAGCAGATTGCATATGGTCACCTAGTGAGTAACACGAAACTTACGTAGTAATCTCTAGACGAAGGTACTCGATCTGTAGAGGATGCGATATTAGTAACAGTCTCTTGTTTGCGAATTCGTGGTAGGGTGGTTGTTGATGCCATGCCTCTTGACGAATAGCTGTCGCCGTTCATGATGGCGCAGAGTATGTGACCTTTCCGTTTGGTGGTGGATTGCGGTACGAAAGCCTTGAGCAGCTTCCAAAGGGCTATCGTGACGTTGTGCAAGAGACGGTGATATCGACTTAGTTTCGAGCTTCTCTATCGCAAACCGCAAGGAATGAAGCTGTGTGAGAGTCGCTCGCAAAAGTCAAAGCTGGTGTTGATTGGTTGAGTCGCTAGGACTGATGACATAAGCAACGGCGCAAGGCAGGGATTAAGTACTCCGTACTTTGCCCTGATACCTTCTGTGTACTATTGCTTACCTGGTAGCTTGACAGCCATGATCGAGGTAGGTACTCGTCTCCATTACTGCGATAGGTAGGATACTATGCGCGTGACAGAATGGCGCAAGCTGCCGGTCAGCTTGACAGAGCTCTGTATCAATACCACACTTCGCTGCGGGCAGTCGTTCAGGTACTTCGTGCTTCCTAATCTCCTAGCCGTTGAGGATGCACTGACCACGGCTTATGCAGATGGAGGAAGTCTGGCGATAACGAGTGGTCTTGCGGCCTTCATGGTCGTATCCTGTCCCTTCGTCAGGATCCTGCACATCTCCACTACCGTGCCCTGTTCCCATTGCCCGTTGAAGCACCCCCTGAACCACCGACCGTCGAACCGCCATCTCGTGTCGAAGTTTCAGTGGATGACGACGATACGGACGGACTGGTACACCATTACTTCAACCTCGGTCCAAATCTTACGGAGTTATATGAGCAATGGTCTCTAGCAGACTTGAATTTCAGAAAGAGGGCGCCCAAGTTTACAGGTGTTCGTATATTAAAGCAAGATGCCTGGGAGGCTCTGGTTGGGTTTATTTGCAGTAGCAACAACAATATCGCAAGAATCTCTCAGATGGTTCGCAGCCTCTGCGTGCTACACTGGTGGCTTTGCTGATACGGTGCTTCGGAAGGTGGAGAAACTATGCCTCCATTACGGACCACTAATCGGTCATATCGGATCTCAGCCTTACCATGACTTTCCGTCACCATCCGCACTTACTGATCCGAGCGTCGAATCTCATCTCCGTCAGCTGGGTTTTGGTTATCGTGCGAAGTACCTCTACCAGACCGCGGTGATGGTAGCGAAGGAGCGTGACAGTGGATGGTTAAACAGTCTGAGAAATCCAGAGAGTCTGTCCATCGGTGACAAACCTACCCTGCTTGGAAACAAACTAGAAGCTGGAAAACATGGTTACCGGGAAGCCCACGAGCAGCTTCTGGAGCTGCAAGGTGTCGGTCCGAAAGTTGCGGACTGCGTTTGTCTGATGGGTCTGGGCTGGGGTGAAGCCGTGCCAGTAGATACTCATGGTAGGAGGTCAAGGGAACATATTCGCAGAGCTCTTGAAGCTGACCGCCTGAATACAGTCTGGCAGATCGCGCAGCGAGATTACAAGTTTGGCAAAGGTAAACACAAGAGTCTGACCAAGGCTACCTATGATGCTGTGGGCGATCATTTCCGGGAGCTGTGGGGCAAGGAGGCTGGATGGGCGCATAGCGTGTTGTTCACCGCTGACCTGAGAGCTTTCTCTGAGAGACTGAGTACGAAGACCGAAGTCAAGGATGAGGAAATGGTGTTGAAAGTGGAAGCGAACGGGGAAGCTGATAAAGTCTCAGCTACTATGGCAGTGTTCACGGAGCAACAAGTCAAGAGGGAGCTTGGGGAGGATGATGACAAGATGCTCGAAATACAGGAGAAAACCACGAAACGAAAGGTCAAGCGAAGAAGAATAGCTTGAATGATTTCAACTAGGACACTCCGCAAAACCTTCGAAAATTCCTCCATAACTGCATTGTACTCCGTCTGGACCACCCTCTCTTCTACAACCCGGGTTGTTACAACGAGGCCACTTTGACCACGTGAAGGAGACCTAACGCTCGTTGGCCTTGACCTCGTCCCAGGTATGTCCCTTTGCACGACTCGAGAATAGGACTGTCCGCACTCTCAGCTCCATCGTCAGACGGGGGTACCATAGTCATATACGGCCCCTTTTCTCGTGATTCCGTGTGGTGGTAGCAGCACCCTCTGTGACATGTTCATAAAATCAACAGTGACAGACCAACTGGAACTACAGATTTCCATGAGGAGATACGAATGAATTTCTCATCGACCTTAATACGCTGTGTTATAATGACATTTACACTGATTTGGCATGAACTGAGTTGATAAGTTACAAACTGATAGTGTATCCACGTCATAAATTACCTTACATACGGTACGGTACGGTACCTAAGGTAGAAGTTGGCCACTGTCACTGGATTGGATGGCAGCGACGGTGTGACTGGGTTTTCACTTAGCTTATGTACGGTAGCCCCGATTAGTTTACTTGTAGCTCATCCATGCGACACTGACGCTGATTGGTACATTTCTGGATACCATGCTGGGACTGGCCAATCTCGGTTAGGTCCAGCTCATGCCCCCTGTCGACCCACGCTACCTTAATGGATTAGCGGTAAGGTAAATTAACAGGGCACCTCCACCCGCGTCGCCAGACTTTGAGTGAAAGTGGTGCTCCTCGTAGTCAACGCTCTCTCTATCGGCTGCCAGCTCCGACAAGACGTCAATTACCAGTCACTGCCATCCTGGGAAGTCCTGAAGGAGTGGAACCTCGTCGTCGAAAAGTTCTGGATATCGATCAGTCGCTCGTTAGCACAGGGGAGTCCAGGTCTTGCACATCTCGCTACGCCAGGACAAGCAGCAGACAACACTGCGACCGTGATAATTCTTCTTCGCAAGTCTGGCTTGGTATATAGTCCAGTACCGTCCGTCGTTCCGCTTGAGCGATGAGGTTATCCTCATTGCTGGGCCCAACGGCGGCTGAGTTCGCATCGATACTTCAGCTATGGCCAGTATTGATTTGCTTGGTACTGCCGACATCTGCGATCAACTTCGACACTGTTCCGTCACCGAATCTCGATCTTTCCCAGTTAGGTCGTGTCGCGCTGGCGGGAGACTTTGATGCCATATCCATCTACACTTATCAGCATCAAAATCAACATGGATTCAGCACCAACGGGAGTCAATCGCTTCTTTCGCAAATGCCAAACGGTGCCTTTGCCAGCTTGGCAGCCGCTGATGCCTCCATTCAGACAATGTGTCCGTTCGTGATGAAAGACGGTACCTTGGCTGGGGTGGTGGTCGGTGGGAACTTCACAAGTTTGGGTGGGATGGAAGCGCAAGGGGTTGCCATTTTTGATCCTAATTCATCTAAGATCACACCACTTCCGGGTCTTTCTGGACAGGTCTCGGCACTTCTTTGCGATCAGGACAGCAATACCGTCTATGTTGGAGGAGATTTTAAGGGGGCAAATTCGACGAATGCGATCGCTTGGGTGGGAATGGCGGGTTGGAGCAATTTCCCTTTTGCTGGGTTCAACGGGCCGGTTACGTCAATAGCAAAAGCGCCGGATGGAAATATTATATTCGGTGGATCTTTTGATGGCCTCGGGAATACAACGACTCCAAACAAGAAGGATCAACAGGTCATCAATCTATCTTCAGCGAACATCGCCACCGGGTCGTCAACCGCGACCGCTGGCTTCGGCATTCCCTCGAACATCATCTGCAAAACCACTGGACGTGACGGTCCAAGAGATACTTGGTTGCTCGCCGACGACCAACCGGGCTTTTGGAGGGCGGACATGGAATTTGGCTATGAACCCACAAAGCTTAGAATATGGAATACGCACCAGGATGGAAGGGGCACCAAGACGTTTCGATTCACGGCCATACCTATCAAGGGTATCATGAATTTTACTTATACCGATCCAGCGACCGGTCAACTTGCAAGCTGCGATGCGCGTTGTCCATTATCCGATAACTCGACAGAGGAGTATCGCGATTTCCACTTTGTCAATGTGATTGGTATGAGCGCTTTCCAGATTGATATCTCGGAATGGTACGGTAAAGGTGGCGGTCTTGATGGCATTGAGCTATTCCAGGACGGTAAGAATGTCTTCTGCTCTTGGGTCATAACATTACATAACACTGATACTGTTCAGACATCTACGCATACGCTGTCGACGATTTCAATGAGCCTGCTTGTGCCAACGTCAACCTAAAATCCGCCTCTACAGTCACAGGCCCTTGGTCCGTCACCCCGTCGGGTTCTAGCACTTCTGAATATCTGTCTGCGAATCTCAACGGTCCCACCATTGATTCTGGCTCTGCCTCTGTCATTTTCAAACCGGACATCAAACAGTCAGGAAATTACTCAGTGACTGTGTACACCCCTGGTTGTCTGCATGATAACACCTGCAGCAATCGCGGCATCGCCAACATAACCGCGACCTTTGCATCAGGAACGCGGACAAGCCCACCACTACATACTGAGATTTATCAAACCAACAACTACGACAAGTACGACCAGATCTATTACGGCTATGTGGACGCCAATAGCGATTCCTTCCGCCCAACCGTGACGCTTACCCCAAGTTCGGGTCAAAGCAGCAATCTCAATATCGTCGCACATCGGGTTCGATTCCAGCTTATCTCGTCCACCGGAGGTCTTAACGGACTGTTTGAATTCAACCCTAACCAAGCCACTATCAATACTGACTTCCACAACTCGACCATCGATCAAACCGGCATGGACCTCAACACTGGCGCCACGATCACAAGCATGCTCGTTCACAGTGGCACCACCTACATTGGAGGTAACTTCTCAAGTTCGAGCTTTGAGAACATCTTCTCAGTCTCGGATGGAAACGCAACATCCCTCGCAAACGGCGGGCTGAACGCACAAGTGACCTCCATGTTCTCGTACGGCGACCTCCTCTATGTTGGTGGCAATTTCTCCAACGCTTCAAAGCCAGGCCCGACTGGCCTCAACCATGTTGCTGCATATTCTATTCCCAAAAAGGCCTGGCAGCCTCTCGGTGCTGGGGTCAATGGCCGCGTGAATGCCATTGTACCTCTTACGGTCAATGTAAGCCAAAATCAGCCAGAGACCTGTATCACCATCAATGGCGACTTTGATCAGATTCTGGCCACGGAAAGTAATAAATCCGTTTCTGTGCACGGGTTTGCTGTTTGGGTGCCATCTCACAACAATTGGTTGCAAAACCTCAACGTCCAGACCATGTCCATCAGTGGCCAACTCACTACTGCCACTAATTACACCAACAGTTCGTCGATTCTGGCTGGCACAGTCTCATCACAAGGCCTTGCTCTTAGTGACGTCGTATCACTCAGCACATCCAGCTCACTTGGTCTCGATACTTTACCGGTCCACATCCAACCTCAGCAACTACAACAGTCCTCAAGACACAAGCGGGCTGTCAGTGGTCAAAACGTCACTGGTGCCGTCACAGGCTACTTTTACGAAGCGGGAGACCGCAACGTGACGATAGTAGGAGGACACTTCACCGCTACAGCGACCAATGGGTCCTTGATCAACAATTTGGTTTTCATTAACGGCTCCAAGAATGACGAAGTTACCGGTGTGGGTAGTGGTCTTGATGCCAACTCGGTCTTTCTCACCCTGACCGTTCAGGGAGACACTCTTTTTGCAGGCGGTACCGTTTCCGGTACTATCGAAGGAGCACAGATTAACGGCTTAATTCTTTACGATCTCTTGCGAGCAACCTATGTCGCTACCCAACCTGCGCCGTTCTCGGGAAGTGACGTTGCTGTCAATGCCATCGCCACACGACCCAACACGGGAGAGGTCTACGTTGGAGGAAACTTCGATTCTGCCGGCTCTCTCAGCTGTCCCAGTGTTTGCATGTTCCAAACATCAGCATCGCAGTGGATGCGCCCTGGCACGGGTCTGGGAGGTAGCGTGGGAGCTTTGGCGTGGTCTGGCGCGGATACTCTCATTGTCGGTGGCAACCTGACCATTAACGGTAACGCAACTTCGATGGCAACCTACGATGCGAAGAAACAGCAATGGTCCGCTCTTTCCGGGGCTGCTAGCTCTGTCCCAGGTCCTGTCACTGCTCTCTCACCCGCGAATAGCGATGCATCTCAATTCTGGGTGGCTGGTAGAAGCACCAACGGCTCGGCTTTCCTGATGAAGTATGACGGTTCCACGTGGCACGCCGTGGGAGACACGCTCGGCAAGCAGACGGTCATCCGGGGTTTGCAGGTTCTCATGTTGACCAAGAAGCACAACAGCAACGATCTCATCGAGAAAGACCAGACGCTCCTCCTGACTGGACAGTTGGACCTGCCCAGCTTTGGCAACGCATCTGCTGCTCTGTTTAACGGTACAACGTTCTCCCCTTTCATTCTCTCCACCACCTCGGGTAATGCTCCGGGAAGCTTGTCGCAGATGTTTTCTCAGAAACGGAACTTCTTCAAGGCTGGCGGTAAGTCCAATGCACTCTTTCTCCGAAATTTAATAACCCACTAACATGCAATATCTCAGGTGGTCATATGGCCCTAGGATTAGTAATATTAATCTCCCTCATCATCGCTCTCTTCTTGACCGCCATCGTGGTGGCCATCGGCTTCTTCGCGGAACGCTACCGCAAACGGCGGGAGGGCTATTCCCCAGCTCCAGGCATGAACATGTACGACAAGAATTCGAACGTTAACCGCGTACCGCCTGAAGAACTTTTCGGCACACTACGCCAACGTCACGGGCCAGGACAGACTCCGCTCATATGACATTGCGCAGACGATTTACTTCCGTACCGTTTCCTGCTGTGCCTGGTATTCCGGCGGAAGAACTTGGCCACGTTGTTATACCATCCTTTTGCTTTCATGTCGATTCTTCTTTCCGCAACCAAGCCGGAGAAGAGCATTTTCGGCGTACTGGAAAACCTCGGGCGTTCCGGAGCTTACGAGCGAGTGGGCGAGTGAATGAGCTTCTTCGAAAGGAGCTTTCCGTCCTCGACGTGATACCATACCACACCACAATGTTGGTCTAATTTTCTTTGTACATATTGTCTACATTGCGTCTCTACTATGACCATCCGTCATTACAGCACCAAAGTCCTGGAAGATTTCCTTAAATTTGTCGATAGCCGTGGGCCATGAACTCGCCCAGGGTGCGGGTCCTGTACCATATATGGGAGTCGTGAAGATGATTATTGAGATAGGCAAAGTGGGTGTCTGTACGTATGTAGTGTGCACCGAGAAATGAGAAACGTCAAATTGATCTTCTCAACACGAACTGGGCTGGGCGAAGCTGATTCGTAGGGGCTCAAGCCTCCCTTCTATCAACTTTCTCCTGCCGTGCTAAGATCAACGGACATCCTCATTGGGGCCTTCCTTCCCACCCGTCCAAAGACATTTCACAACCAGACTCGCCCTACCTCTACTCTGTAACCATCTTGACCCTCCAAACTTCAATCCACCTTCGACTCACTCCTTGGTAACGGAACGACCGTATCTGCAAAATCTGTCTGTAGTGGCCGGGAGCTTCCAATCACAATGCGGTGACCGTCACTCCCGCCATCCCTGAAGGCGACGCGGGTGTTTGCATGCTCATAGTATTCAGGATAGTGCGATGCGAGTCAGTAATCTAAGCTGGGTCACTTCTCACATCTGTTGCTCATCATATGCAACGTGATGACCAATGGTGTGTTCGAACCATTTCGCGGCTTTCTCTCCTATCTACCTTAAAGTGTCAAGACATGCAGAGCTCTCATGATCAACAATTTGTATGATCACAGAGAAAGGACGGATTCCGTGTATACAATCAATACCCATCTGTCTAAGGCTACTCTTTTCTCCTTCCTTCTTCTTCTTCTTCTTCTTCTTCTTCTTCTTCTTGTTCTCCTCCTTCTCCTCCTCCTCCTTCCTCTCCTCCTTCTTCTCCTCCTCCATCTTCTCCTGAAGAAAAGTGCCAGAAAAGGCTAAGTACCTTAAGAGTCCTCACACCAGCTCGCTTCCTCACTCCCTCTCCTTTCCTTTCCTTCTTCAATCCTGTCTCCCAATGTTAATCGCCCCGCCGCCTTACACAAATTCGACCTCTGCACTCGACTCTCCCTCAACATCCCACCCTCCTCCGACGGCTCCTGCCGCTGTTGCTTCTAACGCTCCGTCCTTTTACGCCGCCACACAACGCGCACCTCCCCCTCCCCCGACCCCTCCCCTTCCTGTTAACAGTCATACATCCTTCGACGGTCCGTCCTCGGAAGCCATGTATATATTACCTACCTACCTACCTACCTACCTACCTGCCTTCTCCCCCATCATCTTTCCATCCTCCGTCCCCCGACCCGAACCTACATTCCCCGTCCCCGTCCGGTCCCCGTGTTCCCCCGCGGCGAGCCGAGCCGAGCCGAGCGAGCCCAACTAAGCCCGAATGAGCAACAGCCCCGACGTTCCACCACCTCCTCGGGACCCAGGGAATCCTGAATCCTGCAGTCCTGCGATCCTGCGGTCCTGCGGTCGATGCGGGCGCTATCACTGTCACTGGCGCTGGCATTGGCGCTGTCACTGTTGCAGTGTTGCAGACAGGGGTTGCGGTTGCGGTCAGGGTCAGGTTGCGGTCAGGTTGCGGTTTAGGTTACAGTAATGGCTGCATTTATGGCTGCAGTCACAGTCACAGTTGCAGTTCCAGTGCCCTCCCGTTCCGTTCTGTTCTCCGGATAAATATGTTTTTTTTTTGTAGGGGAGAGCGCTACTTCCCCTGACCGAAAGTGCAATGATAGAGCGACGTGTTAATTGGGGGGGGTGGTGTTTGGTCCGGCGAGCATTGTCAGGTTGAATTTCGCTGTTTGGTGAACTCTTCGGTCTTGGTCCGGGGTCTTGGAGCGCGGAGATGGATGCGAGGACGAGTCGGATGGAGTCTCCGGATTTCGTCACGTTGTTTTGTAAGGGGTGGGAGTGGGGTATGACTAGGGTAGAGTAGAGACAGGGAATCGACACGTTTCGGGATGAGGTGCCGAGTGGAGTATGCGGACAATACACGTACCGCGCTCGATACTTGTACCAAAGCATGGCTTAGATTATTGTTTGTGATCCTTGGTGGAATCCTTCGATGTTGTCGCCTGAGGTGGAAGTAAGCCCTCCACGCGCATCAATCCCAGATATCATCCATCCAGCCAAGATGATCCGATTAATACCTAGTAAGAGTACAAAGTGCCTCCCCGATACGCCTTCCCGATGCCGTAGAGCTTCTTGAACCCAAAAGAGCCGCCAAATCGCTATCATCAGACCCATATAAACACACGACATAACATACAGAATCCCGCATCAGTCACCGGACCCCACTATATCTTATCGGGGAATGTCGGCGGAGTCCCCCTCGCGTGCGTGCTTCTCGGATCCCATTCTCTCGCCGCCATGACTGCCGATGTCGGCGGCTTGGGACTGGAGAAGCTGAGGGTGGGGCTGGCGTATCTGGCCTCGGTGCCATAGTACTCGGTCTTGGTGATGGGGGAGAAGGTAACGGAGCTGTCGGCGGGGCTGGCGAGGAGCGGGTCGGGGGATTTGGGTAAGGTGCCATGAGTGGCGCCGATCAGCATTTCGTAAGTGCGCGGGTCTTTGGAGTAGCGGCGCGCGTCGACGGAGACGAATTCGTTGGAGCGGCTGAAGCGTTTGCGGATGAGTTCGATCCAGCCGGTGACCATGGACCACCGGCCGAAGAAGACGAAGATCCATAGGCCGTTGGCCTGGGCTTTGTTGGCTTTGCTCCCACGAGCTAATGAAGGGATGGAAGACTTACAGAGAGCATGATGAGAACGGCCAGGACGGTTGACTCCTTAAACACGAGTCCCGTGACCTTGTCCAAACATGCGTTCTTGTCCCCGCCAGTCATCACCAAGCAGAGCAACCACGGCTCCGCGCTTGTCACGTCCGAGACTGCCGCTCGCGTGGTGTTGTCCATGGACACAAAGACGATGGAGAAGAAGACCACGTCCGCGATGATGACCAAGACCACGAGGATACCGCGCCATTGTAGCTCGATCACCCTTCGTACCCTCCGGTAAGCTTGTCGCGCCGAAACCGTCCGAACGCTTTCCGAATATGATGGTAGGTTGGAGCTGTTGTCCGTGGTGGTTTGATCGGACATCACCGCCTGAAGATAGACCTGGATGCAATATCCTAGCGTTCCAAACTGTAAGATCGTGGCCATGGCGGCAACAGCTAGCAACGGTCCCCAGAACACCCCCAAGGCTTTATCGTGATTGATATGGCAGGTGTCGCCGAATCTGTAAGATACCCCGGTGGTGGAAAGTGAAATGGCCAGCATGATGAATGGGATTCCCCACCCAGTCAGCAAGGCTCCGTAGAAGAACTTTCGGCCGGGTACCAGATCCCAGCATATCTGGAGATGTAATGATAGGGTCCGCAAGAATACTATGCCGAATCAGACAAGTATCCACGGTATCGATGTCTGCCAGAACTTACTCCACACAATGGCCGCCCATCCACCTGCCAGAAGGAACGCCCCGGAGAAGGCGCACGTCAGGTTGGTGAACATGTCATTCGGGGTGATGAGGTTGTGACATTGGGGCGGCGATGCACCAAGAGGGATGATGAAACCCATCTGTGCGCCTGTCAGCATCACCTCCACCCTGGACATCGTGACACAAGACTGACCTGCATCATCGCGACGCCGAGAATGAGGCATACGCTAAGATAGTGGCGGTGGGTCTTGTCCACGGGCAACGCGAAGAAAGAGATGAGTATGATCGCTGCGCACACGATGCCACCAACATTCAGCCAATTTGTTATTCGAGTGAGGCCCATGAAGTCTACGCGAAAATGTTAGAGCTTGACTCTGTGATGAGGATAGCAAATCTCTTACTGTCTGCATACACCCAATCTGTGTGCGGACAGGACAGGCAGCAACTGACATTGCCATGGAGAGTAGGGACAGGTGCGCAGAATCGGCCAGGTATGACTGCTTTCCGTCAATCCAAAACCTTCGAACGACAGAGGGCGAAGTTCAGAACATACATCCACCGGCATCAGGAAATTTTGATTCTTGCAAGAATGGGGCCGGACACGCCCCCCGAAGAGCCGTAATGTTCTCCATTGCGCTCTGGAAGTTTCTCGACCTGACCTCCACGATTCTTCCACCAGGCGTCCTGTGTTTGATTATATGGATCAGTCAACCGCAGACGGGTTCGTGAAACACGAGTACCGCAGGAGTAGCCGATTGTGCGATGCGTGCAGTCAAGAGAGATGCAGGCCACTTTGCAAAGGCCTTGTGTGCTTGGAAGCTCCGTTCATCGTGGCCGGATTTGAGAAAGGAGAAAAGGAGCAACGAAGAAATCGACGAAAGATGATTGAATTTCATCATCATAAACGGGGAATCAAAATCGATAAATACGACAGGCAAAAGGGAAAGGCCGGCGGCACTGCCTGGCACAGACAAGAGTGCCCGTCCAGGGTCTCATTCGGTGGAGGTACAGATTACCTATGAGGCCCGAAGAAAGGTATCTTCGACCAGATAGGGCGGGCATGTGTGGAGGCAAGGTATGACAAGGGACCCATGTGGACCCGGCAAGTAATAAGCTGCATCGATGCCATCGGGTGTAACGTTTCTCGGCGGTGGAGATCAATTGGAGAAGGCATGAAAGGGCAGTTGTTGCCGCGCTTATGTGTCACCGGCGCCTGCAGCTCGATAGGTCGCGGGAGAGTCCTGGAGGGGAAGGCCGGCGTGAATATTAACAACAATAATACTACCAGGTAATATTAATATCGGTATTACTGTGGAGAAGTGACGGATACATGAGGTGGCTTTCCTTGGCTGTCGTTCCGGCGGGGGCCGACGAGAGATTTTGGCATGTCCTCGGTCCTTTCTTCTCTGATTTGTTATCGGTTATATATTATCGACAAGGGTCAATTTTCATTTGAACGAATAATAAGATCCAGAAAAGAAAAAAAGTACGATTCGTACTGCAAGAGGTAAAATTTAATATTTATTAATAATAGAATAATGATTATTGGTAGGGCACCGTAGGCGCAGTCTCAACCTTTTCTCAGCCAGCCTTCCCTACCGAAGGTATGACTCTGACTAGGTCTAACTATTTACCGTTACACTAACGTATATCTGGAGACACCTACCCTCCCTCATAATGCACGGATTACTGTATCTTCCAGATCTAGGTAAAGCCGTCAGGGCTGAATACGCGAATTACAAGTTGCGATTCATTATTATTGTCCTTCGCCTTCTCCACTCCTTCTCCCTCTGCACTCCTTCACCTTCGTCGGCTGTCGCATGAATGACCCTGCACTTCTCCGCATCTCACATGTTTCGAGGTCCGAATGTCAAGTTTCAAGAATTTGGGTCGCGTCGAAAGGACGGTATGAGAGTATCGATGCTACTGCTCCATTATCATAATTATAATGGACTTGATCTACACATCTGTTGACGCCTGTGACTGACATTAATAATATTGAGCATGCTGGAGGCTTAGTGAGAAGTACTCAGCTTTGCAGGGATCCGTGCTTGGCGTGACTCCAGCTCGCGGCTTTTGCAGTGCAGTCAGTAGGTACCTAGTCATGCCCATGCCCATGCCCACGCCGTCTCCGTGAAGTATCGGCACAACGTTGTAATAGTGTAGACAAGGCAGACAGAAGCTATGTGGATGTCTTGCAGGCCTTCGTATCGACGCCCCCTCCGTACAACGTCAACCCGTATGATTTGTACGCTGCCCTACCCCAAGGGTATATCTTACATGACATTCGAACGCCGACGCCTCGAAGTCGCATGAACATCTACTCCGTAACACATTCGCAACAGTTGATCGTCCGCATAGTCTACTGTATCTCCTCTGACTGACGTCTATCTCCAGGCGTCTGGTTCAGATACACTGCGCATCAAAAAGCAAGGTATTACGGTTTCCTTGGCCTGCATACGCATAATGCGGTGAGATGGCGTAGGGCGTCGCAATCTATGCGCAGTGTTCGAGAGGCCATTCGATTTAGCTGCGGAATATCTGGACCTACGATCATGTTCGCTGAGATACGAGCATCTTTCTGAGCGGTGAACTGGATTTCTTCTCGATGCTATGAGCATCTTTATTGGTGTTCCTAAGGTGGGAGAGTAGAAACTCTGGCTGGAGCCCTCGCAGCGCTTTTGCTCTCTTTTTCTTTTCTTTTTTCTTTTCCTTCAATCAATGATCTTGACGAGGTTTCCGCGACGGTCTGCGGACGCTTCGCTTCTCGGCACTCCATTCTGCTGGTAATACTGCCACTTTTGTATCATTACCATTATCATGCGATCCTTTACCGCGGAATGCTCGAGAAGGAACATGCTCTCTTGGGATTACCGTGGACGAGAATGCGGGTTTGAAACATGGCTTCTGTCGATACGAACAGCGCCATCAAGACTTTCGAAGGACATACCCGTTATGGCCAAGTCAAGCCCTGAGTGCAATATTCAAATCGATATAGTCGTCCTACAAGACCGGTGTAGCCTTACACACAACGATGGTCGATTGTACTGGAAAACCGCTGTCTAAGATAGCTTGTACAACCGTAGAAGAGCTCCCCGTTTGTACCCGGTCTAATTCGTACATCTAGAAACGTAAGAAAGAGTAAAATAACCCAATGTATGCTCCAAAGTGGCGACGAAATACAAGGCAAAGAGATAAACATAGACGGAAATACTCTCAGTCAAACCAAGCTGAACATCGTTGACGTCGATGCCGTGGCCAGCCACTAGTTTTATGAAAAGAATGACAACGAGATGAGAGACTTGGTCTTGTAAGACTCAAAAGGCCAAGTTGAAGCACCGAACTGGGACAGATCGTTACACGGCGTAATCGACGGTCTTGCATCGATGCATTGCCCGAGTATTGTGTACAAAGCAGGCACATCGATGATTGATCTGGTCTCTATTCTTGCGAATGTCAGTAGTTGTCCATGCATGAATCATAAAGTGACTATTTGAGATGTGCATCGAGGTAGATCAGAAGTCCATATAGATCATCGAGGCCAAACAAGGCCTCTGACATAAGAGGTACCAGAAATAATTGTGTATAGGTATGTATCATCATTGTAATGCGATGCTTGGGGTAAGGTGGAGGTGGTTGATCCGAAGAATCGATTGTGGACTCACGTCTGCGCATTGCTTGCTACCTGTCTCATTCGCTGTATCCACGAGTTTTAGCCATGAACACGGAGCCGCTATAGAGCGGATTGTTGGTAGAACATCGGCCCGTTCGAACTGTCTTCCAAGGTCGGAATCTGCAAGTTGTCAAGTTGGAGTGACCGTGGATTGTGGTGTAGAGTTTTGATTAGTGTGCCAAGAGTTTTCGTCACATGACCCACATTGACACTTCAACATTCTCGACACGAACGTCGACAAACACTACATCGGTTTTCTACCGCCCAAACTCAACAGGTCGAATACATAACCATGGGTCGACTCCACAGCAACGGCAAAGGCATATCAGCTAGTGCTATCCCATATTCTCGCACCCCTCCGGCATGGCTCAAGACCACACCGGAGCAGGTCGTTGATCAAATCTGCAAGCTTGCGAAGAAGGGCGCGACTCCTTCGCAGATTGGTGTTGTGCTCCGAGATTCGCACGGTGTCGCTCAGGTCAAGGTTGTAACTGGTATGTTGAGGTCTATCCAGTCCTTGGTGGCTTGAGGAACTAACTCGAAGTCAGGAAACAAGATCCTCCGTATCCTCAAGTCCAATGGTATGATCAACATCGTTCGAACCACCCGCCGAACCTCCAGATGAGGCAGAATAGTCGTGTTACACGGTGGACTGCAAAGCATCAACCACAATGCCTCTGCTTGGTCTTCAAGACTGACGGAGTGACTTCTACATGACAGGCCTCGCACCCGAAATCCCCGAGGACTTGTACATGTTGATCAAGAAGGTAGATATCGGAGTTGGAAATTATAGTAGGCTAGGCTAATACAGTTGCGCCAGGCCGTCGCTGTCCGCAAACATCTCGAGCGTAACCGCAAAGACAAGGACTCAAAGTTCCGGCTTATCCTGATCGAATCCCGCATCCACCGCCTGTCGAGGTATTACAAGACCGTTGGTGTGTTACCGCCCACATGGAGATACGAGAGTGCGACGGCCAGCACGCTGGTGGCATAGAACGCTGGTGGATGCGAGGTATGGGGTGCATATCCGGATAGCATCGACAACGGCTGGATGGCTCCATATGGGCGCGATCTCTTCAAGTGTACCAGCAGACTGAAAGGATTGTTACAACACCTGAATCCACAACTTGCTAAAGCTGTCAAATGCAAGCACGCAATTCCTGTCCTTGCGTGATTTGTGTAGCTACTCTGATCTTATGAAAGTACCCCCGATATCTTCCCATACTCAAGCCTAACACCAGACGCTATGCGATGCGGTTTTCAAGTTACACCATCATCTATAATAAAGCAAGCTTTGTAGTGCATTCCATGCTCATGTTCCTTCCAGGTCCTTACTTCTTTGAAGTAAATACTCGCCCAACACACGGAGGGGGTCGTTCGGTCTACTGCAGATGTAAGCTATTGTCTCCGCACGATAGACTTAACTCATGAGGAGCTTTTGATGTACTCACTGCTCAGAAGCCAACTTCTTCATACCCTCGAGTAACACCCCCGTAACCTTGTCATTCAGATATCTCCTCGCAGGAGCGCCATTAGGAGCAGCTCTATTTGGCATAGCAAGAGGCTCAGCATGACCATTGATGGCTCTGGTAGGTGTAGCAGTCCGTTGGTGTGCTGGTGTAGGAGTCGAGGATGGAGGCTGCGCCAATGGTGACGGCTGATGTCAGGGATGTCCAATTAGCCCCGTCCTAAGAAATCTGTTCTATCAACCCTCACCGCTGAGTCCGTCATAACGATGTCCGTCATCGCTGTTGGTTGTCCAGGCTGCGTTGTTGCGGGTACTGATCGCTCGCGTTGCTGGTATTTGTGAATTGACTCTTGGTACGCCTGAGCAGCGGCAGATATGCTAGTGGGACTTCCGTCCGCCATGCTGTGAATGAAATCCGGGCTGGCTTTTCATGTGTAGAATACATTGTCTAATCCCACGTTAAATTTGTTGGCTAAAGCCAAGCCCAATCTAGCGCGTGACCTCGCGTGCGCTTCGCGAAGCACGCGAGTCTGCAACCAATCTAGGTAGAATTAGTTTAGGGCATTAAATCAGTTTCTTCTAGATATTCTAGTTAAACTCGGATCTCGATATGATCCTGCACGCCCAGAGTACAGCATCTCACAACCAGATGCTTGGGCAACGGATCAGGCATCCGCCATCAACGAAATTCGATGATGATTTTGAGTCTCCCGCAGCGAAAAGGCTAAAGCGCCTGGATAGCACCGACAGCTCCTATTCACGCACTGAGTCCGAGGAAGAGAGGCCAGAACCGAAGACAAAGGCATCATCTAAAGAGATCAGAGATTCTGAAGCTGAGACCGAAGACGAGAATGACTCTCTTCCACTTCTTAAGCGACAAACGGACCTCGAGGTCGCCTTACCGCCCGTTAAAACGGATAAGGAAGCTATCGCGGAATATGAAGCATTCAAGGCCGCACAGGAAGCTATTCCACTGGACGTTGAAGGTCGCTTGGGCCAACGCAAATGGATCAAGGGCAAGAGCTCAATATACGTAGACGCCTTCAACCTGGCGTTGGAAACAGTGCTTGAGGATGAAGGCCATTTGTTTGACGAGGCTGAAATGGGAGTCTTCCAACAATGGCGTGGGATGAGCTACGAGGCACAGTACCTGTAAGACGGTTTCTGGAGATCGCTATCACTCGGCAAGGTATACACTGACAACTGCACACAGATATGTGAGATTATTCCTACGAAAAACTGCTGCATGGCATCGAATCAACGGTCTTGGATATCATAGTGATATAGCCGATCTTCCCAATGCCGTCGAGGACCTATTGAGCGTGAGAGACTTGCCACCGTCAACGGCAGCTACTCAGGTCAACCCTGGCGAGCTTGAAGCTCCAGAAGGAACCACGCTTGGCGATAGGTTCAGCTTTGCCGACGGATCCGAAGCCGAGATCAAGACACTTGAAGAAGCCTCTTCTCTACTCAAGCTGGATGAGCTCAAAGCCATTGCCAAGGGTGTCAAGGTACAGGGCAAGAACAAGCGGGAGCTGCTGAAGGCCTTGAGAAAGACCAGCCAGGACCAGCGTGGCCTTGGATGGTCAGGGCTCAAGCGGTCAGATACAGAAGAGTCAATCAGGTGCGACAGCCCAGTGATGGGCCCAGAGGATTGCGAAGGCACATCAGAGTTACGAGATGGTATCGGGGTCAATAGAGATGCACACTTTCTTCGGAAGATCCTCGACAACACTGGACCGTGCATTCGGCTTTCGCTTGCACCACTGAAACTTTTTGAACGAGTTCATCTGGTCTTCTACAGGTCGACAGAGTGGACAGAGAAATCACTCACCATCATTATCCTCGCTAGAATATCCCGCCGCAACTTCCCAGAGTATATTGTGTCCAGATCTGCAAACATCTTCTCTTCGCGTTCATCACTGCTGGAGTTCGAGGCGTCCATACGCACTCAGTTTCGAATAGACAGTGTCCTTGAGATGAACGGCATCGTGACTAAAGAAGGGTTACAGAAAGTCAGAGACCTTGTTGACCAAGTATATCCGCGCTGGAGATCACTAATCGAACAGGAGCAGCGCAAAGAAGAATGCGTGTACGAGACAGGGGAGGGTGCCTACCTACGGCGTTTCTCGCCCGCTTGGGTGTACACTAGGATCGTACATAAGGGCATCTATGTGCTGGGTCGGTTCAAGGAGCACGAGCGCGAACATGAATTGCTGACTGAGCTACTCAATCAACACTTGTTTCATGCCGCGAGACGTGGTGGCTGGTACCAGCGTAAGGCGCTACTCGAGGAGCACTACATGTGGGCTTTCGAACCGGCAAAAGGGCGCAGCGACGAAGTTCGGAAGAAGCATTGGAAGAGAGTCGCTTTACGAACTTGTGAGGAAGGTCTGCAGGATAGAGATTGCCATATCATCTACCATTACGACCTGCAGAAGCGTATCATGAAGCTTGAGAAGAGCCTGAAAGTCGTCAAACGAGAACAGCACGACTTCGGACACGTAAGGCTGGTAAAACCGCTTGAAAGAGTAGTCGAAGGTGTTAGGATCGAAAGGGAGGAGCAACCCATCCGAAATGGAGGCAGGAGAGGCAGCAACACAAACCCCCCTAAAAGAGGCGGTAAGACGATCTGGCTGGACGAGAGGGAGGATAGTGGGGAATGTAGCGTCGAAAGCATGTGCTTGAGTTGGTACAGGGAGCAGGGCTGGAAGGGATACCATTCGGAAGGGGGTATCGTTCGGACTTTGGTATGCAGCTGGAGTGGACCATTCTTTGCTTTATCTAACATGTATACAGTTCGGCTACCTTTTCTATGACGTTCTGTTCACATATGTCCCCAATGTCTTCCAGACGCCTTATCAGACTTGTCCGCTCGACCTACACACAGACGCGTTCTTCACGTCCCGAACATCCGAGACCAATCGCCGCCTAGTCGAGATCGGCAATGGCGCTGCCGCAGCGTTAGTGCAAGACGTCTACTCGAGAGAGAAAGATAAGCAAACCTGCATCGTCGGGATCGATTGGGCATTCGAGATCGATGACCTTCTCGAGATAGTCAAATGCTTCGAAGGGGAGGATTTGGCAACTATCTGCAAGATCATGGCGCAGGAGTATCAGCAGCGAGGCGGTGGGATTCCCGACCTGTTCTTGTGGCACCCAGACAGGAAAGAAGTCATGTTCTCCGAAGTCAAATCCGAGAATGATCGACTCGGCGATACGCAAAGGTTGTGGATACACGCCCTTACAGGCGCAGGCATCAAGGTAGAGTTGTGTCATGCTGTCGCGAAGGAGGTGAGGGTAGTGTGATGATATGAGATGTGAGACTCTGCTGTACCGTCGATCACATTGGGTCGGACACACCAATAGATACAGAGGCAGGGAAATTTATGAAATACAAAGGGAAAGAGAAAGCCTGGGAAAGAATAGAAACGGAGTGATCAGAAGCCTTGGAATCATCGCGCAAATCGAACCCGCACCTTCCATCCTCGGTGGTCAGGATGCACACCCCTCACCGCCGCTGAATACCGCTTTGTGCTTGCCCAGTCCAAACATATACCAATAGAATCCTCACCTCTAAAGCACCGAGAAGAAACCCCAAAGCCTCACAGCCTCGACTCAACAGCGACGTGCTTGCATCCAGCTGGAGCAGTGAGATAAGGAACAGGATGTTCTTTCCGACTTGTTCTGCCTTGGTTTTTCTCGAACAGACGGGCCATGCCACAGATTCTCTGAACCTCAGACTTTGATCACAGGCAGATTCTGCTTAATGGCTCTCAACCGACACACCGACAACGCTGTGGGATTAGCCCTTAATCAAGCTCGTCAAATTCATTACCGGCAGCTATCAGCTCGGTCAGTCGCGGCCGGACCTTCACTACCTTTAACCAAGATGAGGTCTTGAATTTCCCGAGTAGCTACAAGCCCCACAAGCCTACCTACATACTAACTTTCTAACTTACGGGCGTATAAACAATCATATGATAATACCTTTTAGTAGCGTACGTTATGTGTACGGTAGGAAGTTGATGGGCTCTTCAGCGCGGTAGAGGCCGAACCTGTTCCGGATGGTCCATGACGACGCTCACCAAGATAATCTGTAGCTGGACCTGGACCTGTACCTGTACCTGTACACTCCGCCGAGCTCCCCGGCTACAAAAGGCGAGAGGCTTGCTGTTGGCGCACGAATCACACTGCATCGACGTTGCTGTAGCTTCAACAACCCGTGAAGTTATTGGCTCTATCATTGCGGCGAAGAGGGGGAGGATGACGTCCCTATCGGGCCTATGAGCTCCATCCTTACACTTGAAGAGAAGCCTTACCGGATCTGGGTAGAAGCTCCTCACTAGTTACAGTCTATAATGTGGGGTACTCCGTATGGGAGACTCAGATCAGTGGTAACGGCGGGGAGCATGGCAATCAAGGTTGTGATCCCGGAACTGGGAAGGGGGAAGCTGCAGGACAGCTACCTGTACATAAGAGCTCCCTTGCGCTGTTTGTAAACACTACAGACCACCACTTTCGTTTCCATCGTTGTCCTGCTTGGATACTGACGGGCATGATGCTGTTGTCCTCCCTTTTCGTCGCTGGCGCTGCCCTTGTCGCCACTACGCAGGCTCAAAGCACCACCACTGTCGTTGTGCAGGCTTCGTCCTCCACTCCGCAGGCTCATTCTTCCACTCCGCAGGCTGGAACCACTGTCACTGTCACTGTGTTGCCTTCAGCCTCCGCTCCGCAGTCTCAATCCTCCTCCGCTTCCTATGTCGAGACTGCTGTGCCCACTGGCACACCCATCCCCGGCGACTACACCGGCGCGCTGAGACCCCAGATACATTTCTCGCCGCCGCAACACTTCATGAACGATCCCAATGGCATGTTTCTAGATGCCAGTGGCACTTACCACTTGTACTACCAATGTAAAGACCCTCAACACCTCACTTCGAACTAGCCCTAACATATGCCACCAGACAACCCCACCGGCATCGTAGCGGGCAACCAGCATTGGGGCCATGCCACCTCCAAAGACCTCTACCACTGGGTGAACCAACCGATCGCCATCTTCCCCGGTGCAGAGGGTGAAGGGATCTTCACCGGCAGCGCGGTCGTCGACGTCAACAACACCTCCGGCTTCTTCCCCAACCAGACCAACGGCGTCGTGGCCATCTACACGCTCAACACCGCACAGGAGGAGACACAACAGATCGCGTACTCGACCGACGGCGGCTACACCTTCACCAAGTACTCCGGCAACCCCGTCCTCTCCATCAACAGCACCCAATTCCGCGACCCGAAAGTGATCTGGTACGCCCCCACCTCATCCTGGGTCATGGTCGTGGCGTACGCGCAAGACTTCGTGATCGGCATCTACACCTCCCCGAACCTGAAAAACTGGACGCACGCCTCCAACTTCTCGCACCACGGCCTGCTCGGCCTGCAATACGAATGCCCCAACCTGGTCCCCATGCCCATGCTCAACGCCACTGAGCAGAACATGTTCCTCCTCATCATTAGCATCAACCCTGGCGCGCCTCTCGGCGGCAGCATCACGCAGTACTTCCCCGGCCACTTCAACGGCAGCGACTTCACCGCCGTCGACGGCGTCGCCCGCATCGCCGACTTCGGCAAGGACAACTACGCCGGCCAGTTCTTCTACGGCGTTCCCGCCGACCAGCCGCAGATCTCCATCGCCTGGGCCTCCAACTGGCAGTACTCGCAGGTCGTCCCCACCGGCCCGCTCGAGAACTGGCGCAGCAGCATGACGCTGCCGCGCCGCAACGTGCTCGCCAACATCACACGCATCGGCTACGACCTGATCAGCATGCCTTACGACCTCGCGCCCCTGTACGACACGCAGATCGCCAAGAACGACTCCCTCGGCAACGGCACCGTCCTGGTTGACTACTCGACGCTCGACTCTGGCGCCGTCTACTTCGCCATCAACATCTCCTCCATCCCCGCCGCCAACGTCACCGGCACCGCCAACTTCACCTTCCTCTCCTCCGTCACGGGCGAGTCGGTGCGCGGCGGGTTTTTCCTCGGCGGCGACACGCCCTTCTTCATCGACCGTGGCCGCGTCCGGGGGTTCGACAACCCGTTCTTCACCGACAAGGTCTCGACAAACAACATTATCAATGCCCAGGGCACCTGGATGCTGGAGGGCGTCATCGACCGCAGCATCCTCGAGGTCTTCCTGGACGGCGGCCAGCGCTCCGGGACCATGACCTTCTTCCCCGAGGGCCAGCTGGATGTCATGTTGATCTCCACCGCCGGCTTGAATCCCGGCGTCAAGGTCAGCGTCGCGGCGTGGGGGCTCAAGAGCGCGTGGATGGCGGAGGAGAACACGAACGGGACGGTGGTGGGGAATACGACGATGACAATGGGGAATGGGACCATGGCGATGCGGAGGAGGACGAATATGTTTGGGACGATGTAGATGGATGGACAACCGAGCGGTAAAGCGTGGCGGAGAATGTGGGCAAGGGGGGTAGTGTAGATATCTCGCGGCGGCTATGCGTGATGGACGGTGTAATGAGGATATGATATCATATAATAGCAGTATATAATCGTTTTCAACCATGCGAGCTACTCGTACACTTGAAGACGAAACTAGATTCTACATGAGCTAGGCTATGCCTGCCTGGACCACCGACACTGTGAGAGCGCCATACCCTGGTCGCACATTTCAGCACCGCAGAGCGGCAAGGGATTTCGTTCTGCCCTCTCGTCATCCGCTACAAAAGAAGAGGAAAACGACTTCCACCGTCAAAGACACTGGAAGATGTGAAAAGATTGTGTCGAAACCCAACCGAAGATCGCGAGATGCAACAAAGCGCAAGCGCAGAAGAAATGGAATTCGCACAGCAGGACATCGCTCAGTAGGACCGCAGCGATAGCACAAGGCAACTGGATCTTACCTTTCGTGAGAAAAGATGTCTCCAACAAATTAGGAAACAGAGATGAAAAGACTTGGCAGTCACATTAAGCCATCGATTGATGATTGGGAAAGACAAGGATAAAGACGCGATATTATCCTATTTTAAGGATGCCGACTTTGCGAGATGAAAGGTATTTTGGACCTGTTGGTCAGTGGTATAAGAGGAGGGACATGAACGCACCGTGTTCAAAATCTGCAACCATGCCCTATGGTGGCACAACGAGCGCAAGACACGCACGCAACATCCTAACGTGCGTCGCCCTAGGCTGGCTCGAAAGAGGACTTCCGCAAATCAGGACATTGGAGGCGTTAATTGCGTTTCATCAGCGATTCATTGGGCGAGTGTCGATTTACGATGGCGGTGGAGCAGTCTCAGAATGTTTGTAGGAGTGACGATTACGGGCATGAGCATGGCGAGTCAGGTTGAGAGTGCGAGCGTGTTACTGTATTATGATGCGATGGCCTTTTCTTTGCTTTGCAGGCGTTATCTTGATCGAGTCGATACCTTTTTGTTTGATGCGAAAAGCTGAAAGCCGAAAAGTCCAGAAGCTGAGCTAGCCATAGTAATACAAGGTGCTTGACGACATGACGAAGTGTACTGAAGGCGACTACTGTGGCAAGATCTTGTTTTTCGACCCGCTCGAAGCTGATTTCGATCCCGCAAGTAAAAAAGAGAACATATCCCAGCGAGACTGAAGTAGGTCGATAAGCAGACCGAGAAACAACCCGCGAACGAGCACAAGGGCGCCCTGTCCATGTGTGTCTAACCCGATACCGCCGTGCCGCCCATCCAAAGCAGGAATCGAAGACTTTTGGTGTAGAAGGAATTCCGTCTGTCGCTGGCATTGCCTGCACCCGTCGTCAATCGAGCATCTGATGAGAGCAAATCAGGGACAACGAAGTTGAGTATGAGATCACAGCAAGGATCAAGAGCAATCTGTGGTGGGCGTAGAAGTTGCAAAATTGAATGCCCAAGGCCAAGCGAGCAGAGTGACAGGATTGAGCGCATTACTTGGCTGAGCGCTCCGAACCTGAACATATCAGCTGACCGCATATCATCTACGGGAGAACCTATCATCAGAACGGGCATCAGAGATTCTACCTCCGTATGGGTCGCGAGCATCCCTAGCAGGCGCCGCGTCACCATATCCGGCATTGTGGCTCGAGCGGCCACCCTCTCGATCGTAGTAGCCACCACCACCACGTCGGTCATCCCCGCCACGGCTGCTATAGCGGTCTTCACGGCCAGACGAGGCATATCGATCGATGCCACGAGGACCGTAGTCATCACGACGCCCGTAACCGCGGTCACGGTCATCGTAACGGGAGGATGAGCCGCGATAGCTGTAATCGTCACGTCGACCACCACCACCATAGCCACCACCACGACGATCGTCGTAGCGATCAAAGCGGCCGCGTGGAGGACCGCGAACTTCATCCTCTGTTTACCCTGTTAGTGCGGTCAAGACCAGGGCGCGCAATTATACCACTAACCTCGTTTGGGCGGACCAAAATACTTTCCGGGCGTAGGTGTTCTCGGGCGAGCCCTCCTAGCTTTTTCGATGCTAAGAGTTCTACCTTCAAAAACCTCACCCTGCAGTCCCTCCTTTGCAGCGTCTGCTTGCTCAGCTGTGACCATCTTAACGAAACCAAAGCCACGGGATTCTTTGGTGTGAGGGTCCAGCATTATAGCACACTTCTCCACGTCACCGTACTTTTCAAAGAGTCGCGAAACCTCTGATTCTGACAGACGAGGGTGGATTCCGGTCACGAAAAGGTTAGAGCCAGGATTACGTGCTGAGGCATCTCGTTCCTCTTGGGTGCGATTATCAGAAGGAGGCGGTCCGCTGCAAGCAAAGTTTAGCAAACGGCTCTTATCCTGAGAGCTAGGTATTTTATCGACAACACATACCGGGAGCCTAAACGACCATTGGGAGATGCGCTCCGATCTCGACCACCGCGAGAGTTGTCATCGCGACGGGCTGGGCGAGGAGAGGCACTACGCTCACGCTCATAGCGCGGTTCATCTACGCGTTCAAGAAAAGATTATCAGCACATATACCCTTTAGTCTGAGAATGGCTAGTATCCCATAAAGGGATACAACTCTTCAAACTGGTGCAAGAAGCAGACATACCGTCATAACGACCGTTATCGTTCTCGTAGTCCATGGTGGCCATTGTTTGGTTATTCTGAAGTCCGGTTGAAGGCTTTGCAGAGGTAATGAGGCTGAAAGAAGCGAGCTTTCCAGGGAAGCGCGAAATTTAGTAATGGCTTGCGAGAATCTTCGTGGAGATGTGAAGATGATATTCGGGAAGGAAAGGGTAAAGTAAATGGACGAAGAGTTGTTGAGGGTGTATTATTGACTTGTGAGTGGAATGGAACAGTGCGATGGAAGCTTACAGAGTGAGGTATGGTAGAGGTGCCTTACGAATGTATGGCTGAATTTACGAAGGTAAGGGTCTAGTGGCGAAGCGAAGCTCATGTAAATCTCGCTTACAGTGCGGCTCTCACCAGGATACGCAATGGAGTGAACCTGATAGAGCAGGCAGGCAACTATTACGCTGTAGTTACTATGTACTGCAGACGAGGTCCAAATTGATCGTACGAGGGACAATACCTTAGATCTACTGAATGTGAACAAAAATTGGGAAACGTGAAAGAATGAGTGATCTTCACTACATCAAGACGACAGTCCCACCAGTCCTAAGTCTGACATCCTCACCACTGGCAATCCCACCTCGCCTAGGGATTCTACTGGTGACTGACAATTTTCGTTCCTCCCTCAACTCAAGACATCACCTACCTCCTCCTGGCAATCATGAAACCATATCTTGCTTCCACTTCTCCTCCAAACCCTTCAGCTCGCTCCCTCATACTCCCTCGTCGTACACATGGATAAGACGTGGGGACTCACTTCCACCGGCTGACTTCAACTGAACAGAGAACCCCAGTCTGTCTGTGATAACGTCGTCTTCACGTACACCTCTCTATTGCACACCGAATATTGGGTGCACTCCACAAGATGCACATCAAGTGAAGAAAGACCTGAGATTCAGCTGCGAGATAGATCCCTGGTAAAAGTGTATGAATGCATTGAAAACACCAAGGAAATTTTGACGGTCTATCACCATAACCTAAGGGTAGTGATCGACCGGTGCACAACCCTATTGGAAACATTGATGATAGCAACAATGGTTCAAGTGAGCAACTGTCAGTTTGAGTGGCTCAATCTAGTGTAGGTCGTCAAATGAATGTTGAAATATCTTAGAGAGCACTATGTTTCTTGAGACATGTTATGATGCTTTGAAAAATTCAGCATATAATGGTTTCTCGTCCTCAGGTATAACTAGGTATGCCGCATTGTATTTTCAGTAGCAACTTTGTGTGAACGCTCTAAGGCTTCGCAACCATCCTAGATCACAACTACATGTTAGCCTGCTGTGAGACCTCAGTCTAGCAAGGAAGGATGTCAATGCTAATGATAGCTCCCACAGCTCCCAGGATGACAACTCTGTTCCTTGAGCAATAGAGAACTTTTGCAAAGTGTAAATAATTATTTACACTTTGAGTGAATTTGCACTTTCAGCCAGAATATTGATTCTTTCAGTCACTAAATCTAATGAGACAATATAAAAATTCATAAATATCTGACATGTGATCTCATCACTTAAATCTCTCATCTTAATATATCACTTTATCTCACTGTCATCACAACATAAATAACTCATTGCTTGTCACTCTACTTATTGAGCTTATTATAATGCATCTTGAGATCTTCAACAATCAGTCTCAGCATCAATATATAGCTTCAGTGAAGTATAATTTCTTTGAATTTCAACTTAACAATATAAATGACAAAACACAGCATCATTATATGCAGTAAAGTATTCAAATATCTACAGTACAATTGTTTAATAATAATGTATAGATTTACAGTGTCAGATATTTAACAGCTTCTTTCATTTCTGAAGTTTAACATCATTCTATAATAAATACAATATCAATCTTTCTTCAAACTGATTTTATGTCTTGTTCTGATTTGACAGTCATTTTCACAATAACTTTTTCAACTTTTCAATCTTTTTAAATGCTCAGAGTTCTATTTATTGACTGTTTACAATAACATTATCAAGCATCTATATCTTTAATATCAGCAAATGCTTCAATGATATTCAAGTCTTCAATATTAATGACTTTAACAGTATGTCTGTGTAATCAAGAGAGTTGAAGAATGAATAAATGAAGAAATAATTTGAGACTTTATTAATGAAATGTTTTAAGTTACTTACTGATCAACAGAGAATCAGTGATTCTTTTATTCAGAATATAAGAAGCATCACAGCTTTAAATATCAGAATATTGTGTGTTTAGACAGTCTTATTGAATTGATTGCTGAGCTTTATAAGAGCAAGATGAACAATCTTCAGATTATAAAAAAGTTTTAGATGCAAGAAAATCTTTATTAAGTCTGTAATGATCATTTACAGCTTTATCTGTACAGCAATTAGACTTATCAGCAACTTTAAGATATCATAAGATTCTATTAAGATGATTAAATTCTCAATAAGCAGCAATAAACATTTAATAAGATTCTTTTCAGTGTCTAAATTGCTGTAAAGCAGACATTTAGACAGATTCAGAATCTTTAACTATTTAATGTCTTTAACATTCAGCTTCAATCTCAGCAGCAGTCTGTTACTGCTTTTTATATAATATTTATTTTACTTATTAATTGTTTTATGTGTCTAAAAGAAAATAATGCATCTGAAAGTCAATTTCTTCTAAAGTCTTTGACTTTAAAGATATATCTATCAGCTATTTAGATAAGATTCTTCTTTAACTTACTCAACATAATTAATATTTAATTTATCTGTATATTTAATTAAGTTTTCAGTCAATCAATTTAAGTAAAAATCTCTCTTTCTGTCATTCATTCTTACTCAATCTCATTAATTCTGATTTAAGTCTTTAACAATCTCATCTTTATCTTTAAGACTCTCACTCTCATTTCTATAATACACATCTTTATGTTCTGACTTGAATTCTCTCACTAAATATAACTTTTAAACATAATGATAAGAACTTAAACTGCAGAGAACTCAGTGTGTAAAAGATTTTGTTTTAAATGCTTAATGAATCTTTGCTGTCACTGTTGCAGTTTAATGCAGACTGCTGAAGTGCTGAATTGACTGTAAAAGAAAGTTGTGAATGAAGTGATGAATAAAGTGATGAATAAAGTGACAGATGAAGTGATGAATGAGTTGTAAACTTATAAGAATGCAACAATATGATGAATGAAAGAGCTGTACAAACTAAATAAGTCTTTATCATCATTATCTTCTGTATTAGAATCATTTAAAAACTTTAATTATCATCTTTTCTTTTCTTTTCTATTCATTCAAAGCATCAAATCATCTCTTACATTCTTATCTTAACATTCTTATTCTATCAATTCTTCTGCAGTCTTTTTCTTTACTTGCTTCTTTGCTTTATCTTTTTTCATTATCTCAATTCATATATTAAGAATTCTAATAAAATTGATTTTCAAATCTTTATTATTAATAACAAAATCAACTAAATACTGCTTTTTTTTCTTTATTAGTGATTTCACATGACACTTTAAAGAGTTATAAAGTCACTTTGTCTTGCAGATAAACTTTACATTAATTTTTTATTAAAACTTCATTCTCTTTTTAAGAACACTATATGCTGACTGCTTTTGCAGACAGATCTGTAGCAGAATAGTGTTTTTCTTCTTTGTTAATTAAGAATTATGCATGATTGTAGAGTCTGCATGAGAGATGATGATGATGATGAGAATGATGAGAATGATGAGAAAAATGACAGGGTGAATGAGAGTGATGATGAGAGCAATGAGAAAAATGATGAGATGAATAAAAGTAATGAGAATTGCAGTCAGAGCAGAATCAATGAGCATTAGAATGTTGAAGGCAGACAAAGAAGACAGTATAACTGCAGATAATGAATTTAACAGTTAATTAGACTTAAAAGCAGAAGTTATGAAGTTTAATTGATTTACATGATCAATTGAATAATCTGTATAACAATAGAGTATAAAAGACATAGTATTAATATATAAATTTGATGTCTAATCCTTGAGTCTTTGTCACAGCATGAAGTCATAATAATCTATTAAGCTAGATCTAACTAGACTAGTTTCATAGTGTAAATGAAGTGTTAGCAATTTTCACATTGTGAAAACTGTTAACACTTCAGAACTCTGTCTAGGGCCAGATTTATAAAAATCTGATCCACTAAATCTATCCTAGAAGTGTAAATAATTATTTACACTTTGCAAAAGTTCTCTAATGCATGGCATCCAGACCAGAAGAAGCCCGAATATGTGCATGTATCCGGATATTCTGCAGCATGGTTGCTCCAGCTGATTGTGCCATGCATACTGACTTCTCCAGTAAGGGCGATTGTTTGCTTGCTTTCTCCAGCATGATCATGAGAGTCAGAATGGAACATGATAGGTTCGAAGACCGGATGGGATCACAACCAAATTCATCACAATCACAATCACAGCACTGTGCGTTGCATACTGTAAGAAGGCTTTTCCGTTATACCTATCATCGAAACCGTGTCATGCAAGCCCTGGTACTCCATGGCCATCACTAAGCGCCCAACCAGCGCCTCCCTCCCATGATTCGCCGAACCCCGCAACACCACTCCGTCGCATTTTCTTCTCCCGTCCGTCAAACCCAGCGCATATATAACCGCTTCTCCTTTGCTGCCTCTGACACTCTCATTGTATCAAGCACTGGTTTTCTGCAGAATCGTTTTCTGTTCTTGTCGATTTCCTCGACGATTGGCTGGTCCAACCGTCTCGACGCCCGTCATCGCCAGTTTATTGTACCCCAGACGATCCATTTTCACTAGCCTTGTTGAACAGGGCCTAACGACCCCTCCATTGTGTTTGAAGACCCGTCGCTGCGCTCTTTGATTATATATTCCCAAAACGTCCGACAAGCTTCAGAACCCAAAGACCTAGATTAGCACCCAAAAACGGACAAGCAAAATGCTCGCCACTCGCGCCGCCAAACCCAAGCTCTCACTCAGCATCAGTGCTGCCTCCAAGCCATCGTCATCCCTCCAACCACCCTCCCTCGCTCGCACCCCGCTTTCTCCATCCCCCATCAGCCCCACGGCCCGGAACACCCGCCTGAACCAGCGCGGCTTCTCCACGGCCCAGCAGCCGTCGTATGCCTACGCTCAATCGTCCACAACAACCAAGAGCATCCTGAAGAAGGGCCAAAGATCGGGCACGGCGGGCCTTGCTCCGCGGAAGCTGCACTTCCGAGACGAGCCGGTCGTCTACAGCATCACGCCTGTCGATCAGGGGGAGGACTACTACGGCCGATACGTTCCCATGACCAGGGATGAGAAGCGATGGGGCCGGGGTTACGACGGATGAACGGCCCGAGGGCAACTTCGAATGACTTCAGGACTTTCAGACACGCGTCGTGTGACGGTACAGGTCGCACGAGGTATCGAAAGCGTTGAGGGGCCGAGCGCCCCTTGGATATGAGTTGAGCCGTGGTGTACCCATAATCCAATGGAAAGGAAGCCCGAATCGCGGAGCGGAGGGTCAATTCTAGATCTGAGTGGGTTAATGGCGCGGCATATGTACGCGTCATGGGCTTAGGGCTTCTGTGTCGATCACTAGATACCTACCTTACTTGACCGATATGATTTACGAAATGCAAGAAGGTATTCAACGGCTGATTGAAAGTAATATCCAGCGAATGATTACGCCCGTAAGGCAGCGTCTTGCGAGCATGCCTTGCGGCAGCTGAACACTGTACCAAGCATCTGCCGATTTGAAAGCCGTACGTGAAACTTGATCTTCAATGAACTTGATCTTGAAACAAGACTCCACATTCTAAACTCGACGCACGAGGTTCTGCGAAAGCGGGCTACCTTTTTCAGAGTTGCAGAAATGAGTTGATGAGGGTCGTTCCAAGGGGATTGGCCCGAGCCGCCTGAGAGGTATTCCAGCTTTCGGCGAAGACAGATCCGGGCGCTTGTGCGGTTTGAGGAATTCTCCGTGACGAAAGAAAAGGACGGTCGTATTGGGGCGCTGTACGTACCTGAGGTCGAGCCTCAGGTCGCTGCATCAAGGGCTAAGTATGTGTATATCTGCATAACTAAATTTGTGACCTGAACAGAAGAAGCTGGGAATAGGTCGGATGGTATGTCCTTCCTGCCTCTGCACGACCAGAGAGTGAATGTCAACCATCCGAACCTCAGTTGAGAGATATGTGCACAAATACATTTAGTGAGGCTATTTGCAAGTCAATCAGCCATCAGCCTTACGCCCGGCTATTGTGGTCAACGGGCTGCTGGTTGATGGTCTGACTTACAGCCCCAATGCTCTTGCATTGCATGGTGTTGTTACTGTAAGTTAATTGGAAGAGCGGAAGAATGTCCGTAATTCGCCGTGACTAAGCAGAGACGACCACAGAACATCCCTTTCGGAGAAATACTGCAGATGAGAAAAGAAAAATAAACCGAACTCGATCCATAAGCGCTTGATCAGGTCTATTCTCAGACCCGAACTAGGACAGTTGCGGCATTCTTCTCGAAGGACTTCTAACAAAGGTAACCGCGGGCTTGGTAGGCGCCGACCCCAACGCTCAGCTTGAGACAGCCGCTCTGTCAGGACCCATCAGCGTACCGTAAGAATAACTTCAGGTGGCCTGCGCTGCAACCCGGTGGGCCTATCGAAGTAGGCCCAGATTAGGGACGGGCCGGTTTTACATGTCTAAATTTGTGTTTCGAAGTAGTCATGATTCGCCCTCCAGAGGCCCGTTTCGGCCCTCTGGGACTGCAATCGATGGCCGAGAAAAGATTAAAACGTTTCATCGCTCTGTGCTGATTCTCTCCTGTACGACCCCAGCGTCAAATTAATCGACTACTGTGGCTTTCCTATTTTATCCCGACGTGGAGGCAGTTGTATAAAGTATAGCTGCCGGCTTCGAAGGCGTTGCCAAAATCTCGGTACCATTTGCTCAGACTTCCATGACTCTTGCGTGAATTCTCTTCTCTATTTTCTTGCAATCTCACACTCGTTCCAAAATCGGTATAACCTTCTAAATAATCCTCTTCCGCTTTCGCTTCCTATTGCTCAGAACCGTCACCCTGGCAATAGCATCCTCTCATCATACGACACAATGCCGAGAGCCTCTCGCCCTAGCATGAATCAGCGCTCGTCACCATACCCAGTTTCAGATGTGCAGAGATCCAGAAGCCCTCGCCCCTCAACTGGGGCTTGGAGCGCCGAAGATGACGAGATCCTAATGAACGCTCGAGCTCAACAACTCCGCTGGGCTCCCCTTGCGCAAAAACACTTCCCTGAAAAAACCGGTAACGCTTGCCGTAAACGGCACGAAAGACTGATGGAGAAAATTGGGGAAGAGAAGTGGGACGGCGGAAAGATCGAAATGCTAGCGAGGGAGTATACCAAGATCCGACAGGAGATGTGGCAAATTCTGGCGACTCGTGTCGGAGAGAAGTGGCAGACGGTCGAAGCCAAGGTCAGTATGCTAGACCATAACGGAACATATCGAGTAACCAAGAAAGTAGTGTATGGAGAAAGGGTTGAAGAATCTCCAATTGGCAGTACACACGAAAGGCAATAGCCTACGCGATAGCGGCTTCGCAATGGTAGAAGATGACGCAGCAGTCGACAAAGACGCGCTGTTACCCGGGGCAAGGGTACCGCTTGAAAGACCTGGGATGCCAAGCATCGCCGAAATCCTCCAAAGGACATCCAACTAGCTGAAAACAGGCGTCTGGAAGAATGGCGGTGGCGATATTCCTTATAAGCGAACTTTGTTTAGTGTCGAATTCTGCAGAGGCAAGCGGACGCTCATGACCTTTCAGAGGGTAGGGTGGAGGCGTTGGTCAACAGTCACTTCCTTCACTTCTAGATAACATATTGCTTGGTATGCTGCACATTGAGTAGTGACAATTCCGGTTGCAGTATGTCCAACCGGCGACGCCAAGGATACCTCCATCTTCGGCATTGGGGTCAACAGACCACTTGCGCAATGGCTTACACGATAGCTGACTTTCCCACCCAGCTTCATACATTTCAATGCCAGTCCATGCGATCATAGCAGCATTGTCAGTACAAAGTGAGGGTGGTGGAATTAGGACTCGCACATTGGCGAAACCCCTGATATCCAGAAAAGCCCGAAGACTGCGATCCTTGATTAGCATTCAACTAGAAGTAGTCAGAAGTACACTCACATAGTCCGCAGATAGCCATTCGCTGCCACTCCACCACTAACGACTAAGGTGTCGACGAGCTTTGCTTTCGGTAAGTTTGGGTCTACGCAGCTGTTGAGCGCTATGACGACTCTTGATGCAAGATGTTCAAAACATATGCGCATGGCCTCCCTCGCAAGATCTTTGCGCTCATCGGTACTCATTTCATGTCCGGAACCATCGACCAATCGTTTGACTGCGCTGCCCAAACCACTGAAGCTAAAGTTCATACTGTCGGATCTTGAACCAGAATGCGTCTCCGCAAAGGGTACCCCTAATACCCAGCCCCATCTACTCTTTTTCCTGGCGATCTGTTCGCCTTTGTTCGCTGGTGCGCAGTAATGATGCTCCGTAGTGGCGTCTGGAAAAACGAACCTCTCCAAACGAGAACCGTACATACTCTCCTCCGCATCTTCCAAGCTGTCTGGCGGGAGCAATAACCGTGCTATCTTGTCAATCGCGTCCCCGATGGCGATGTCTGACGTTGATGCAAGTATCTCATGCTCAGTCAGGGCCTTTGAATGGACTAACAGGGTATGGCCCCCTGATATCAATAACGACAGGAAAGGGAAAGCCGGATCCGAAGGTACGGAGACGTCCTGCGACAAGGCTGAAACGAGCCTGGGAGTCAAGGCATGCGCTTGCATATGGTTGACCGCAATCAACGGAACCTGCCAGGCAACCGCCAGCCCTTTGGCTGTATCAAGTCCTACGGATAGGCTTGATCTCATCCCGGGCCCCCGAGTAACGGTGACAATGTCAGGCTTTTGTTTTCGCACCCTTTCAAGGCCATTGCGTACAATGACTGCATCTGGCGTGCCGTTATCGTCCGCGGTCGAGGCCGCAGGAAGATTGTTGAGAGCCTTCGCGACAAGGCTTGCAACGTTTTGTTGGTGGGATTCGAGGGCGATCAGGGGATGGATGCCCCGATACTGGCTACTATCCGCTGTGATTTTCTCATGGAAATGTAACACAGCGGCCGGGACTGAGTCACGAGGAACGGTGTCTGAGGCGCTTGGCCGAACTGTCTTCTTCTCAAGAATGGCAACCGACGTATCGTCACTGCTAGTGTTCAGTTTGCAAGCAATGTATTACAGTCATGATTTGACGAACCACGAGGATTCAACGGCCAGCGTCAACAATCCTCTTCGAGGTCTTACATGCTCAATACCGGTAAAGAATGAGGGAGAGCAGCTGTGTCCGATCCTCCGTATATATGCGGGGCGTAGCATTCGGTGTCAACGCGGATCCGTGGTCAATGCAGGATGATGGGAGGTAATTGAAGCAAGGGACGGATGTTACCGGTGACCTGTACAGTTGGGGTACAGTGCCGGTGGAAACTCTGGGCCATCCACACTGTAAGCAAAAAACACACCTGTTTTTCTAGTAAAACCTGCCACCCCCATATTCATTCACAAAACGAACTCAAAAGCAGCCCCACAACCACTGTGACTGCTTCCTAAACTTTAACAATGTCTCACTCATTGTCTGAGTACACTAAAAGCCTCATTGACAGTCAATTGATCTGTGAAATGTTAATTTCATCAATTCATAAGAACATGAAGATGTCTACTTAACAAATTTAAAGAATACAAATGAATCAACAAGTATAAAGATCATTTAAGATCTTTAAACTTAAAAAAAGAAATTAATTTAGAGCTTTGATCTTAACAATGAAAGAAATACTGACTAAATATCTTAAAAAAAGATTCTGAGTCTATTGTAATGAGATAAGATGATTTCTTTAAAATAAATTTAAAATTAATGTCAAGCTTAAAACATTGTCTGATGTTCTGAAGAGAGTGAAGTATACATAAAAGATGATGAAAATCTTTGTTGTATAATTCAATAATTAATATTTGTAATTTTAATAGCTACAATAAAAAGTCATTTAATAAGACAATAATCTATATATAAAATGACTTATTTAACTAATCAATTAAACTGCAGATCAGCTTGTTCTTGTTAATGAGTTAGCTATAAATGAACAGAATAAGAATTGAAAGTTTAAATGATCTTATTGTAAAATAAAAATCTTAATATTAATCTCATTAAAATAAAATAAACAGTGAAGCATACTGTCAATCTACACTGTCACTGACTATATGACATAAACAGTCAGACAAAACTCTATAACAGTAATTTTATTTAATTTCTTCATATAAAATCATATTTTATTGAAGTGCAGTTCTTTTTTAGAATCAAAATCTATTCTTATTATAAATAATATATCTATATATCATTTTAAAATATGTCTTTTGATCTTTCTGTGTTCATTTACTAACAATTTACTAAAAATTAACTGACATATACACTAAAATTAATATTAAACTTATTTTTCTTTCTTTTTACTTCTTTAATTACAATTCTATTAAACAGTTCTTCATCACTCTTAAGCAGTGAATGCAGTGACATGAGAATTTTGTAAAGAAGTGTAAGAAGAATTTTGAAGAATATATATAATTAATGATGAAGAAATATAACAGTGATAAGCATTTAAATGTATATGTTGAGAAGTGATGTTCTAGCTACTTTTATGAAGTGAAGTAAAACTAGTATTAAAGACTGAGTAAAGACTCTACTTATATTAACTACAGTTAACATTCTTTTTACTTCTTCTGTAACTCTCTTGATCAAGATGTGCTCATAGACAACATAATTTAGAAGTTTCACTAAATGATATAATATAGCATGAGTATCTACTTTCTTTCAATAAATTATGAGCTCAAATTAGCAAGAAGCTTCTCAGAGAAAGTGTATACTTTTAATGTGATGACAGTTAAATACATTAACTATTGAGATTCATAGTCAATTTAGCTTTAGCAATATTACTGATTATTGAGATTTATGATAAATTTAGCTTTAACAGAATCAGCACACTGATGATAACTGTATATATTAGTTATTGAGGTTCATAATCAATCTGACTTTAACAATATCTGTTAAAAGGTGGCACCACACTAATAGCATAGCTATTGTGAGTTATATATCTAACACTCTCCCTAACCCGCGATCGGCCCGCAACTGACCCGCAGGTGTAAAGGGTGCGCACAGACAGTGGTTCAAACTCATGACCTTTTGAACTTACTCTCTCACCATGAACTTGAACCACTGGCAGAGGTGGCCTAGGCGCCATTTTATGCAAGTTATCACACACTAACCTGAGCTCATAACCTGTTAAAAGGTGGCACCACACTAATAGCATAGCTATCGTGAGTTATATATCTAACAATATCATTAATTATTAAAATTTATAATAAATTTAGCTTTAGCAGAATCAGCATTCTGCAGTAGCTGAGTATATTTAACTTAAAAGATTTACAGAAAATCAGTCTCAACAAAAATTAGCATTTATAGTTATTCAGAGAGCACTGTTCTTCAGTAGCTTAATATAAATTATTAAGATGAATAAGCATTACTGTCTTACAGAACAAAAGATACAAAAGCTTTTTATTTATTTTATTTATATTATTTTTAATGTATACATTATTATTTTATTTTATTCACTTCTTATACTACATGTCAACTATCATCACATGAACTTCAACAACTTCTTTATAAAGCAATAACTCATCTCAATTCTTACTTACAAGAACTGCAATCAATAATTCATTCTTATAAAAAAACAATTAATAAAAGAAGATCTATAAAATGTTGTTGAAGTCTTAGTAGTCAACATACTAATCAGTAAATTCTTAGATTTATTTTTTCTCAGCAGTCTTGACTTTAGAAATTAGAAAACTGATGTAAAAATTTTATATTGATTTATTATCTGCATAAATGTAAATGATTAAAAATATTTGATGAACAAAATCAGTGTAAAGAATGTTTAAAATGTATTAAAGTTTAAATACAAAAAGAAGCTGCAGACAATTAAAAGACAATATTTAATGAAGTTTATTAAATATAAAATGTTAAAAAACATATTTATTAAAGAAGCATAGATTTATCTGAGCAAACTCAGCAAAAAGATTGCTGTAACTCAGTTTGATATGATTAAGTTATTTAAATTAAAATAATGATTTTAAATGCTACTTTAAGTGCTATTAATTAAATATGTTGTGATCTGCAATGTCATCAACATTCAGAACAATTCAGACATCAAGAAAAATTTATAAAAGTTTTAAAAGAAAGAGATACAATTTAAAATTAATGAGACTGTCATTATCTTGTAAACAGATAAATAGAAAGAAGATCAATATTTAATGAATTAAAATTGCAGTTCATTAAATCACTGCATAATTAATATTAAGCAACATTATTGTAGATCATTCAGCTCAGACAGTGATTATCTTTCTTATTACTTTATTAAGTATTTTCTTTGCAACAACTTTTACTTTATTAAAGATTGTGAATTTCTTTTTAACATTAAGCAAAATGTTTAAAAAAAGATAAGCAGATTAACTGCAGTTAAGCTGCACAGATTAACTGCAGTTAAGTTGTATTAAAAGTCAATTTATAAAGAAAAAGAAAAGAGACACAGAGTCTTTAACATAAAAGTTAATAACAATAATGATGATGACTTCTTTTTTGAATTTAAAGAGAAAAAGAAAGTTAACAATGAAATTACTGCTTTGTTTAAGAAGACTGTCAGTAAAATGCTTAAATTTAAATGAATTACAGACTCTGAATTCTTTTTATACATAATTAATTAACTTTAATTTTTCAGTGATCTTCTTATATGAATGAGATATCAATGAATTAAAGTTAAGAAGAGACATTTATACTCTCATTATTATGAAGTAATTATTATGCAAGTTAAGTCAGAAAATTCTGTGAGACTGAGTTCAATACTTTATGTATTTAAACTTAAGATCAATCTTCTGTTAAGAAAGCAGATATGCAAAATGAAACTGTATAAAAGCTTTAATTAATACTGTCTTTAGATGTGTAATAAGTACAGTAAGATTATAATAAAAGCATTAAAGTAAAACAAAGTTTATATAGTTAAACATATTGTAAAGAGTCTTAATGAATTTGCTTTAATATTTATAGTATATATATTACATTTAGAGATCATCTTCTCTGCTGCTGCTTCAGATATAAGCTTATATGTTTAGACTTATAAGCATAATCTTATAATTAACTTTTTAGATGTTGACACTGCATCATTGAACAGAAAGATTAAGATTTATAGATTTTGACATTAATAATTTACTTATCTTGATTTTACAAAGTTGCATAATCTTCACAAAATGACAATTCTTGAAAAGTCAATTCTCATTATTGAGAATAACAAGAACATATGTAAGATTTATACTTTAATTAAGTTCATTAATAAGTAAGACTACACTGTAAGCAAAAGAAAGATTAATATTCTTATTTTTATCTTTATTAATATATGTAATTTATTATTCTTATCATTTAATGAATATCAGTACTTTCTGAAGATAGTAGATAATCATTCTCAGAAGATGTAAATAATATTATTAAAGTAATGTAATAAGATTTTACAGACACTGCAAAAATAATAATTAAAGACTGAACTTCAGATCAGTGCAAAGATTCTTGCTGTATAAAGTGACAATAAAATGAAGTTAAAGTTCATTTTAAATAACTGATGCAAGTTTCTTAACATTACATTACAATATATGATGCTCTATATATTAATTCAGAATAATATTGTCAAAAGAATCATTTAAATCACTGAGAACTCAGTATGCATCATAATTAAAGAGATATAACTGTCAATAAAGTTCTAAGTGTAGACAGCATAGACAGATATTTATTTTTGTAATTAAATAGTAATTAATTTTTTAATTAATAGCAAGTAAATAACTTCTGAGAAAGCTTTTATTAATGTGAAGTTATTCATCAATTACATTTATATATAAGAATGCAAATGCTACAGCTACATTGATCTTAAGTTATTATTTAAAGACAGATACAATAAATTCATGAATTAAGAATAAGTAAGAGTCTTTATGAATTACATTGAGAAAATTACAAAGCAGTATTAGCTTTAAGCTTTAAATCTTAAGCACATCATTAAGAATTACACTGTAAAGTTTACTAAAAGTGAGAAGAAAGACATTGTTAATTTTAGACTGCAACAGTAGACATTAAATGTTCTTTTAAATAAAAGATTCATTAAACATTTATGAAAGAAGTTAATCATTGTGAAGATCACAGCTTCAGATTAAACATTTATAATTTAGAACAGTAAGATGTAGTTTAACTTAATTATAGTTAAGATCAACAAGTCTTAAGATAAACAATATGAGATCAAGTTAACTGCAGTTAATTTAGATAAGTTGTTAAATGAGAAGATCAACATTAATTAAATTAAAATAATGACACTTAAAGAAGTTAGAATTTTTCTGTATGTTGAGATTCTGAAATGAAAGAGAAACAACAATGACAATAATTAAGATGTGAATGAGCTCTTAATTAAAATATTAAAAGTTATACTGACATTTACAGTATTCTTTACAGATAAAGAAAACTTTATAATTAAATTTAATATTTTAATATCTGTTATCTATACTGAAGCAGTGAGAGACTCAATTTGAGAAGAAATGTAAAAGAATGTTATTTATATAAAGCTGACAGTCTTGACAGTAAATGAAATATAAGAAGAGATTGTGTTATTAAGAAAAGTCAACATTATAATCAGTAAATAAGTCTTTAAATTTAAGCTAAACATTAATAAATTCTTAAATAAGCTTAAGACAAGACTTGTGACAAGAGACTTTTCATAGACATATAATGTTAATTATAAGAACATCTTTATTTTTATTATTAAGTTTAACACTCTGTAAATCTTTCTGATTATCATCACACTTAAGAATCTAGAGTGTCATTAAGTAAATATTAATAATATTTTTACAAAATTCTTTTTAAAGAAAACAATCTATATAACATTCTCTTTTAAAATTAATATTGCATCTAATCATATTCTGTACATACTGTGCAGCCTTTATGATTTTAAGCAAGTCACACAGAACTGATATAAATAATGTATTATTAAACTACTTAAATTAAGTTTTCATCAAAGCAAGACTGATCTCTGTCTTCTTCTTTACAGCATTAAAAGAATTATGCTGCTTCTTTATATAAACAATATTATTATAACTTCAATAAATTTACTATACATTCTGTGATTTAAGCAAGCTCTTATGAACATATTCAAAGTTAAGAACTTAAAAGAGACACAGAAAATTCTTAATATTTAAGTTATACATAATTATAAAATGAAAATTCTGCATTTAAATTAGACTCACTACATAAATAAGATACTAAAGAATCTTTATATGCAATTTAATAAGTATAGAGTCATCAGCATTTCACTTAATAAATATGATGTTTTTTATTTTGTCAGCTTAACTGATTAAAGAATAGATTAAAGACAGTATTAATAGATAATTAAAAGTTTAATGTATATAGTAATTTATATTTAATTAAACATCATTTTCACATTAAATTAACTAAATCAATATCTCAGCAATTCTGCAAAGCATTATGAATACATACTTAAGAGATTACTGCAATATATAAAATTAATTATTAATCTTAACATCATATACAATTTTAATGAGAGTTAAGCAATGCTTAGATACTCTGACTTTAACTATGCTTTGAATAAGCAGAATTGAAAATTAATTTTAAAGTGTGTTTATATACTTAAAGATAAATCAGTATTGTAAATAAGTTAAAAGTAGAAGTTTGTCATTATCTTAATTATTAAGATTAAATACATAATTATATCAATGTGCACAAAGACTGAGATCTGACTTGAATAGATGTTAAGAGACATAAGTATAAGTAAATATCTTAAAGTTAATTTATACTGTATAAATATTCAAAAAAATGAAGCTTATTAAATATCTTTACTCATTTAGCTTAAAGAAGACAATTAAGCTGTCTTGATCTTAATTAAGAATGTATATATACATAAGTAATTAAAGCACATCAATATCTTTTATTACAACATCTACAATTTGCATAAGCACAATCAGATTCAGATATACTTTGTGTTCAGTCAAGAAATGATTATTAACAGACTTATTAAGTCTCTATTTAAATAAATTTTTAAGCAGTTCATTAAATTTATGAAACTTACTGTTAATAATTAATTAAACTCTTAAATGATTTATTAAACTCTTAATGATATATTTAGTTATTTAATGTTTGCTGTTAGTGAGAGTTAATAGATGCAGTCTCATCAAGTAAGAGTGTTAAGAAGTAATGTTTTAGCTGCTTTTATAAAGTAAAATAAAATTAATGTTAAAGACTGAGTGAAGACTCTATTTACATTAATTGTAGTCAACATTCTTTTTATTTTTTTTGTAACTCTCTCAATCAAGATGTGCTCATAGGCAACATAATTTAGAGATTTCACTAGATAACATAGTATAGCATAAGTATCTACTTTCTTTCAATAGTATATTTTTAAAGTGTATATATAGAAATGAATTTAATAGTCTTTGACAATGATTATAACTATAATTATGAGTTGTATCTAAATTTAAAGAATAAATAAATATAAATTAAATATTATTTAAGACTTTAGATACTCTGCAGCTGTTATTAATTGCATTAATAAGCTTTTAATATTTATTTATTTTACTTTATTTATTTTATTCTCTATATCTTCTGTAATTCTATTCTTATCTCATTCTTTAACTTTCTTCTTTAACTGCTTTTTTAAATTCAATAAAATGTTCAAGTTCTTTCAATCTTAAATCTTTATCTTTTTTATCTGTTTCATATTATACAGCTAATTTCACAACTACTTATATGCATTCTTTAACATCATTATATACTTCAAAATCTGTCTCTTAAATCACTTTATATATTAATATAGAAGTTTCACTGACTCTATATTGTCACTATTAATAGAATTGCTTTTCTTCTTATATAAAAGAAATTGATGTAAAAATAAATGTTGTTTTAACTGCAAAGCAGATTTCAGAAAAGAATTTAAAGATAATTAAAATAAGTATAAGTGAAAAGAATGCATTGAATAATGCTGAAAATATTGTGAGAGTAATGAAGCAGCATAGAGATGCTGATAAGATAATAAATATGATGATAAAAATAAAAAAAATAAAAAAATATATACAGCAATAAGTACTATTATGAATTCTGCATAAGCATTAATAACATTGATGACATTAAGAGCATTAATGAAGTCTGCTTTATGTAAATATAAATGAATGTAAAGAATAAGAATAATGTAAGCTGTAAAGTAAATTGTGAAGAAGACTATAAAGATGACTGTAAAGCAGACTTCAAAGAAGATAAAAAAAATTGATTAAATATATAAAGTATTTAAAAAGAAAAACTTTTAATGATAATGTTTTCTTTATTAATGATTTTACTTCAGACAGTAAAATAATTAAAATTAAGAATATAATGTTTTTCTTTTAACATTAAATACTTTTTCTTTTTATTTCTACACTTTACATTGTCACAATGTCATCAGCAAATCAGATACTTCATATAATTATTAATTATTAATTTTATCTTCTTTTACTTCTTCATAACTATTTAATGCTTATCTGTAGCTGTTTGCTATACAAAGTTAATATAAAAATTCTATAAAGAGTCATTAACTTATCTTTTTCTTCTAAAAGATAACTATCTTTTCTTTTAAAAACTCTGACTTATTATTTTCTGTAAAGTTATCTTAAATAAATTCTTAAGCAGTCATCTGTACAAATATAATATTGATAATTATTTAAATATACTTTTTCTTATTTTTATGTCAAGTCAAAAGAATGATCTTTAAATTAATTTATTTTTTAATGTTATTTAAATTTAAAATTAAAGTATTTTATTTTTTAACTTCATCAGCTGACAGCTCTGTCTTAATTTGCTGTTATTACATTTAATAGTTTTTTAATTGAATTCTTTTCTTCAATTTGATCTGCTTGTTTGTCAGAAATGTTGAATAATTAAAAGAGATGAAATTCATCATTTTAATTTTAGAATATTAATTAAGCTTGTTAAGTACAGTAATTCAATGAATCAGACATTTAAACAGATTCTTTACTGATATTTTGTCAGTCATATTGACAGTGTTGATGACTTCAAATTCAGCAACATTGATGTTCTTGACATTCTGAGATAATAGAAACAATAAGAAATGCAGTGAGAAATCTTTTAAAAGCATTTTTGACAAAGATTTGTCTTGTTAATCTTTCTTTTATTTTTTGACATTGAGACTGTTGTTATGGGGTCTGAAGGTGTCAATTGGCCTCATTTTTGATGTGGATTTGTGAGTGAATACAGGGGTGGCAGGTTTTACTAGAAAAACAGGTGTGTTTTTTGCTTATGGTGTGGATGGCCCAGAATTTTCACCGGCACTGTACTGTGTAGAAAAATAGTCACCCAGACAGCAATCTGGTCATTATTGTGCAATTTTTGGAGCGCTGTTGGATGCATGAGACAAATGATAGAAAGAGGTCCACTTGTTATTCTACTTGCTATGTGCGAGTCCAGCCTTGCGAGGATACAGCACAGTAAGGTACATACACAACCTCCGCAGGGGGTATATTGATGCAACCGTTTAAACGCCTTCAATGCTGCAACGCTGAATTTCAACACATCCCAATGCTACAGTACCTGCTACCTGGTACATCAGGCACCAGGCGTCCCTAGGTTAGCTTGGAGCATCGACACTTGCTTTCGTAGCTCCAGGAAGAAATCCTTTCCATTAGCCATAGTATTGGCTTCTTGACATTAGCTCTTGGATTCCAGACAAGGTAAACAGAGTTGGAAGACCTACGCTTCGATGCCCAAGGGCCGCCAAGCTTCGCGTTGTTGACGTCGTTTCCCACAGCACTATAAAACTTAGGCTTCGGATCTAGAACAATCCACAAGTATTAATGGTAATGTTCTGGCTATACAAGAGCGTGACAAATGTCGTAAGAACGGTGTCTTCTTTTGGATGTCTGCTCACCTCCAGTCATGGCATTGTTGTAGCCTGGTAAAGAAAAATGCTGTCAGCAGCAGTACACGAGTTTGTCGCCGACGGCAAGTAAAGCCTGTCTAGCTGGGAGTGGGACTACTCAGGCTAGAAGCCTGAGCATCGTCGCATATGTGGTAAAGACCGGTGTAATTTGAGAGCTACCGCGACATGGTGGCAGATATTGGGGCTTGTTGAAGCGTACCTCTAAAAAGCTCCTCTCGTGTTTCCTTAGCATTAAAATTTCGAACGGGTATATGCTGCTCCTGCGCAGGACCTTGAGAACCTCCGTCACGAGTCGTTCTGTCACCTGGCCATGCGTTGCCTGACATCACTACCAGCCCTGGACCTTCACTGCCTTGACGGGTGGGAGTGTGGCTGCCTAAAGATTTGTCTCGGGGTGGGGCCTGGCGATGCTGAGGCGCTGGCTGACGGTTTTGTATTTGATTTTGGTTATGGGTGTTTCCACGTGGGGTTCGCCACCTACAAGCTGTAAGTTATAGTATTCTGAGAATCAGTATCAACTGTTGGATGTTGGCTTAGGCAGACCGAGTCTCTCCAGTGTCACTCATGCTTCAGTGTAATCCCTATGGTTTTAGCTTGACGCGTGCCAACCCACAGCCAAGTCGCATCACTTTACCTATGTTGGTTCACACCAACGTTGAAATCTAGCTTAATTTAGTTAGATAGTTTTGGCAGGGGTCATCAGCCATACCACATCGGGATATCGCGACTTCATACTCACATCCACACGCGCTTTGATAAGACCATGAGCAACTTAACATTACACAACCCCTTAACACCCTCGGAAAGCTGTACAAAGGATGCAGTGCCGTGCGCTCAGTTGCTTTGATTCTCCAATTTGCTTGCCTGAACTGTCCATCTTAGGTAATCTATTCCTCGCCTTCAGTTAACTCCCCTCAGTTCGCATTTGGATTCAGAGCTTGTGGTGAAAGATTATGCCTCCTCTACCATCTTCCCGGCGGAGGCCTTTCAACACCCGCGGAAGAGGCGGCCGTCGTCCACGAGCTCGCCCACCGCCGTCGCACTCTGCAGATGCTGCCACAGGCGACGAACCTCCGCCGAAAAAGAGACGCTACATCCCAGGGGGACCAGGAGGTGGTGGAAGGTACGTCGACATTGATGGGACTACTATACCCGTTGGTGGCACAGGTCCTGGTGGTTACAATTATGTTGGGCCGAGGGGTCGTATTGGGCGGGAGAATGCGGCAAACGGAATTCAGCCAGTCACATATTCGCGGCCTAGAAGAGAGAGCAGACGGGAAAGTCAAAGAGAGAAGGTCGTGACAAGACCACGGTACAGCTCTGCAGCAGCGGTAGCGGCAGCTGTTGTACAAGGTGATGGATACAAACCACGGGAGGAGAGGGGCTGGGAGGAGTTCCACCAGGATCTCGATATTGAAGCAAAATTCGCGGTCTACAGCGCAGAAGAAGTGGATGGCACGAGTTCTGCTATTACTCCTCTACGCGACGATGCCTGTCGTGACGTCGGTTCTAACGGCGCAAACATCCTTCTCAAATCCAATCTCCATGAGGATATTGGTACTTCACCTAGTCCTCTGTTCGATGGAGACATAGCAAAAAGCCCTTCGACAGCTGTCAAGTCCCATGTGCCCGGGGAAAGCACAGAAGCTACTCCGGTAACGCCGCTCAAACGCCGTCCAGGCCGTCCTCCTCGTCGCCAAGATTCCATGCTCAATGGTATTGGGACCCCGAATGTGCCAAAAGTGGTTCCACTACCGGGGCCGAATCCACGTGAGAGGCTCACACTTCCTAAACCTTCGTTCCGATTGGTGGACCCTTTTGTGGCCTACGAACAGAAGGCAATTGGTCAACAGAACTATGTTGACCGTACTATGGCAAATGTGGGGTATCAAGAAAGTGACCTATTTCTTCGTTCCGACAAGCGGCTGATCAGAGTCGCGGAAGGCTCCATGGAGGAGAATTTAGATCTCGGACCAGCCTCCAACAATGATGCGGAAAGCAATGCTGCGATAGGTGGCGTGGGCGTTGGTAGGGTGGAATACGATATGGATGAGCAGGACAACAAGTGGTTACAAGCATATAATCTCCACAGGAGAGCGGACCAGGTAGAGGCGATCAAACCTGCGATCTTCGAGATTACCATGACGAAGATAGAGAAGGAGTGGCACGCGCTAGAAAAGAGAATCCCAAAACCGAATCCGAAGCCACCGCAAACTCACAGACCACGGTCAAGCTCCGCAGCTGCTGTGAATGGTGAACCGACTGGCGCTGGCGAAGAGCAAGATACCAAATGTGTGATTTGTGACGACGGCGACTGTGAAAACACAAATGCCATTGTCTTTTGCGATGGATGTGATTTGGCTGTGCATCAGGAATGCTACGGCGTTCCATTCATCCCCGAGGGACAATGGCTGTGCAGGAGATGCCAATTGATAGGCCGAGGTACACCTACCTGTATCTTCTGTCCCAACATCGATGGCGCTTTCAAGCAGACAAACACATCAAGATGGTCCCACCTGCTTTGCGCTATCTGGATTCCGGAGGTTACACTAGGCAACACAACGTTCATGGAGCCTGTCATGGATGTTGAGAAGGTGCCAAGGCAGCGGTGGAAGTTGACTTGCTATATCTGCCGCCAGAAGATGGGGGCGTGCATTCAATGTGGCAACAAGAATTGCTTTGTTGCCTTTCATGTGACTTGTGCGCGGAGAGCTCACCTTTTCTTGAAAATGAAGTCGACTCATGGTGGACCTGCCAGTTCGGACGGCAGTGCATTGAAGGCTTACTGTGACAGGCATGTCCCGTCGGATTGGCGTAGAGAACACGGCGTAGATGCTGCGACAGCCGAAGCTATTGACTATTATCATTATACGATGCGCGGTAGATTGTGGGCTGATAGTCAACAATCGGCACTGGCTATGGTCTCCGCGCATAGTCACGTGGCTCCTGAAGTCCTTGAAGAATACACGCAGGCTCAACTCAGCATCACTGTTGGTGGCAACAAGCGCAAGCGCACTCAGCCACAGAAGATTATCTGGCGACTCCCGTCGGGAGCCCCTGTTATCCCCCAGGTGGTATACAACTCCGTTGAAAGCTCTCTTCAGCGTTTTAGTGTACGCAAAAGGAAGGACTATGCGGCCGAAGCTTGCAAGTACTGGACACTGAAGAGAGAAGCTCGAAGAGGAGCCGCTCTGCTCAAGCGCCTGCAACTACAAATGGAAACCTTTTCCTCCATGGAGATCACGAGGCGAAATTTTGTTGGTATGGGAGCAGCGGGTAAAGTTAGGCTTCAGCGAAGAATTGATTTCGCGGAAGGATTGCAAGAAGACTTGGAAAAGTTACGAATACTCTGCGATGAGGTCAAAAAGAGAGAGCGAGAGAAACTGATTGACGTCGGGATGCTGAAAGACATTATTGATGCTGTATACTTCCCAATTGCACCTCTTCTCTGGCCGATAATGGAGAAGGCACAAGCGTTCGTGAAGTCACTACCTTGTCTTTGAGGGAAGGTACGCTAACTCTTTCTTCAGATTTGACGGCAAAGGCATATTTCGAGAAGGCTTTGCCAAGATGCGCTCGAAACTTGAAAAACGTTCCTACATATCCGTGTCAAAATTTTCAGCGGATTTTGGCACCGTCTTCAGCTCTGCGATTGGGCTACCAATGATGGTTACCTCCTCTGATGTTCAAGCCCAAATACACGGCACTACCTTTGCGAAAGACCTCAGGAGCGAACAGAAAGATAGGCGGAAGCTTGCCAAACGAATCGTGAAAGCTGTGCAGTATGCTCTTGAAGATGCAACGCGGAACGAGAGCGAATTGTGCAGGAAGCCTTTCGAAAAAGAATTGAGAGAGTTGGATCTCCTGCTTGAAAACAGTATTCTCTCCCGCCGCTATTCTATAACAGGCTCTCTGGCCGAAGATGTTAGTGATGACGAAGTTGGCGGGACACAATCCCTGCGAAATGGCCGTGAGGTCGCCATGGCGATGACGAACGGAGAAATAACTGACGACAAGAACATCGTGGAAGATATGGGAGAAGATACGCGCAACCCGCAAGACAAAGGCCGCTCTGCTGTGGCAGATGTTATATCAGACTCTCTCCAGGAGCAACTTCAGGTACATGCGGCCAGCACCAGCAGTGGCTCAAACTCAGAAATAGCCGCTTTCGGAGAAATACAAGGCTCGACATTTGGTGTCGAAACCAAATCGTCAACGCCTCGGGTGGGTAGACGTGGATCAGATGTGGCCGATGCTTCGGCCCCAATGGTCAATGGAATTGGTGCAACAGCGAGCAATGACAAAGATCTCACGGCTATGATAGATGCAAAAGAATCTTCTCATCTGTCCACTGCCATGCCCTCGGTAGCTCCAACTCCCCCATTCAATTCTGAAGAAGATCCTTCGGCACTTCTATCACACGGAGGCATACCTTGGTACATGGATCCCTTTGATCCAGTTGGCACCACTATCCACGAGGAGCGATGGACCGGAAGAGATGTCGTCCGAGGTATGAGCGAGGAACTAAGCGACATGGATGAGGAAGAGCTTCAGGGCTTGGTCGATGAAGGAATGGCGGACGCGGCGCAAGAGGATGCTGGAGGAAGCTCGGTTGGCAGTTTGGCGAACGCAGCATTACCTGCTCGTCGTAAATCTGGAGCGAAACGCAGGAAATGGCGCGGCTTCCGGTGACAATACTTACTGCACATTAGCTTACAGTCTCCGGATTAGCTTTCGTTCATCTTGGGTGCGAAGCGTCTCTGATGCAGTACAGCCAGCTGTATCGACAAGTCCATGGCCGTGTATGGTCTTAGATATCATTTCCCACGGAGAACACGCTGGTCTACTGAAGGGTCTATATGGGCTTACTGCCCACAGAACACACTTCAATGAAATGTCACCATCCTTAGACTTGACCTACCCACCCATCATAACGTTGCAGACTGCATCGAACAAACATGTAAAGCCTACAGCTCAATGAGCTGATGACCCATCTCAAGCTTCTCAATATTACCAAAGGCTATGCTACAGGAACCCATCACTGTATAGATACTGGATCTCATATGAGATACATGTACTTAGGTACATCTTCGTTCGGGTAGATTCCCTGGTACGATGGAAGTTACCTTAGTCTCAAGTTTGGAAGCTTCGTGCGAGGACAGGGGTGGACCGGCACGCCCATACATTTTACCGACTGAGCTTTTTATAGCATGAAATCTTGTTATGAGCATGGAAATTGCGCAAGTCGGGAGAGCTACTTAAAGCTTCAACCTCCTGTTCCTGACCGATCTTGTCCAGGCTTCCCATGAACCACATGTCAGTCTACTGTAGACTCCACGCTGCGGACTGTCTTTACATTTCAGCGACATGAGCCCGTGATTCACCAAAGCCTCCCGTTGAGCCATTCACCGTCCCAAGTCTACGAGGCGCAAAGTCTGACCTAGATGATCGGAGCTGTCAAGATTTAATCACTAGTACACTGTGACTGCACACGAAACTTATCATCAATATACTGGGCCGGACCCTGACAAGAATCTCTTATCCCTCAACCAAACATGGCTGCTATCGTAAAGGAGGCGGTGAAGGAGTCTCTAGTCGGTACGACGCGAGAACCACAACTTTCGCAGCTGACAAAAGCAACCTTCAATAAACATGCAACGAGAGATGAGGATACAGGGGAGCTCTTCATGACTGAGAGCGACTTCGTAGATGCTATCGCACCGAAGAACGAGGACTATGTAAGGCTTCGGAAACTGTGTATCAGGTCACCATTGATACGGGGGTTTCCAGATTCGTTGGGCGCAAAAGCTAATAGATGTGGTGATGTAGCACAAGATCCGGCGGGAGCAATACGGCATCCTTTTCCGTGTGGCAGACAGGCGCAATGCCGGCCGCATCGACTTGCACGATTGGGGGACTTTCGAAAACCTCCTCGCCAAGCCAGACGCCGAATATGAAATCGCTTTCCGGTTGTTCGATGAGGAGGGAACTGGCGCCATCAAGTACGACAACTTCCAAAAGCTATACAATCTCAACAAGGGCGAGGATAGCATACCGTTTGACTGGAACTGTGAATGGGCTTCGCTATACATAGGCCGGACGAAAAAAAGACACGACATGACGTATCCACAGTTTTCGCAGATGCTTCGAGGTCTACAAGGAGAGCGGATACGGCAGGCTTTCCATCTCTTCGACAAAGACGGCGATGGCTTCATCGAGCCTGAAGACTTTCAGCGGATCATCTTGGAGACTGCAAAGCACAAGCTTTCTGATCATCTTTTGGACAACCTACATACTTTGTGCAATATTACGATAGGGAGTAAGATCTCGTACGCCAACGTACGAGCATTCCAGAATATTATACGAGAAATGGATCTGGTGGAACTGATTATCAGGAACGCTACACGGCATAGCAAAGACGGAAGGATCACACGCACAGACTTCCTCAACGAAGCCGCTCAGATAACGCGATTCTCCCTATTCACGCCAATGGAGGCGGACATTCTTTTTCACTTTGCCAGTCTTGACGAGCCATCTGGCCGGTTAGCACTCGATGACTTCGCCAAGGTACTGGATGCGTCATGGCAAAATGCCTACGCCTTTGGCAATGAAGCAGTTGGCGCTGCGTCAGATGCGGCAGCGAAGGCTGGCACGACAGCCAGGCGAATCTTGCATAGCGTCCTTGAGTCTGCCCACCACTTTGGTCTGGGAGGCATCGCTGGGGCATTCGGTGCCTTTATGGTGTATCCGATTGATTTGGCAAAGACGAGGATGCAGAATCAACGAAGCCAAAGGGTAGGTGAGAAATTATACAACAACTCACTCGACTGTGCGCGGAAGGTTGTCCGAAACGAAGGCTTCAGGGGGCTCTATTCCGGAGTGGTTCCACAACTCATAGGCGTTGCCCCCGAGAAGGCGATCAAGCTTACCGTCAATGACTTGATTCGAGGCCATTACTCTGACAAACAAAGTGGAAAGATACGGTGGCCGCATGAGATCCTTGCCGGCGGCACAGCAGGTGCTTGTCAAGTGGTTGGTCTTGTCCGATCGAAAATGTTGTGGCATGTGAATACTGACCGGACGACCACAGATTTTCACAAATCCTCTGGAGATTGTAAAGATCAGGTTGCAGGTGCAAGGTGAGGTCGCAAAGACCTTGGAGGGGACGCCCCGGAGGTCCGCGATGTGGATCGTCCGAAATCTTGGTCTTGTCGGTCTGTACAAAGGCGCTTCTGCCTGTCTTCTCCGCGACGTCCCTTTCTCCGCCATCTACTTTCCCACCTATAACCACCTAAAGCGAGACTTTTTCGGCGAAGGTCCAAACAAGAAACTCGGAATCTTCCAGCTGCTTACTGCTGGTGCCATCGCCGGAATGCCGGCAGCATATCTTACCACGCCTTGCGACGTGATAAAGACCCGTCTCCAGGTCGAAGCTCGTAAAGGAGAGACCAAATACACCGGCCTGCGGCATTGCGCCAAGACCATATACCGAGAAGAAGGTTTCAGGGCCTTCTTCAAAGGTGGTCCAGCTCGGATCCTGCGGTCATCACCGCAGTTTGGCTTCACATTAGCTGCATACGAAGTCTTACAGAAGGCGCTCCCCATGCCGGGCAGTGAAGCCGCGGAGAGTGGAAAACCAACATCGGGCCATGTGGAGCCTGGCGTGGGGTTGCAACCGGCCAAGGTGCCGTTGCCATACCTCAGAAGCCGGAATGCGTTGAAAATCATCTTGGATTTAGACGAGAACTTTGGGAGACCAAAGATGCCGACGGGGAAGTCGTGGGTGCCATTGCCCGGTATGGCTGTCAAGCCATCGGCAGCTTGATTTGTACACATTTTTCCTGTGATCCTTTGCGTTTGGTGCATAGCGAACATTAGAGCGTCTAGACTTGATTAGCATCGTCTTTGTGGACTTTCACTGTTTAATAATTTGGGCCGGTGGATGCGTGACAAGCCTGGCAAAGCGATCTGTTTTATGTCTGTTCTTACGTATGGAGAAGTGCATTATTCGGCAATCACTACGGCTACGGAAGACTCCGTAGAGCGTGATTTGCTCCCATGAGAGCCAAATACGCGGGTACAAGTCAGCGGACCTTGCAACCATGCGGTGATATGTAGCAACGCTTTTCGCTCGAATATCATTTCACAATGTAAACAGCGACAGGAGTCTCCTCACAGTCCTGTCCTTGCAGTCAAAATGGCGACACCAGAACTAGAACTCCTGGCAAAGGCAGTCTCCCGGTGAGCCATCATCGCAACAAATGAGCTCGGATATTCTTGCAGGACTGATGGCGATACTATTGTAGCTTGCTCGGGTGGACGTAGTAGGTGCAGTCCTGCGTCCGGCTTCCCAGTGTGTGCTGACCGCTGCGAATGCCATCAGCTGCCTGTGTTGGTCGGCCTCCTTCTACCCTCAACCCATCCTCAACTATCATCGACGCTCTACCCACGGTCTCGCGATCGACTACCCCACCATCAACGTCCTGGGCTTCGTATGCTACACCATCTCAACCTCGTGCTTCCTGTTCTCCCCTCTCGTCCGGCGGCAGTATGCGGCGCGCAACCCTCTCAGTCCGCAGCCGACGGTGCGATTCAACGATCTGGCGTTCGCGGCGCATGGGTTCGTCATGACCTTGATTGCTTACAGTCAGTTCTGGAATGTACTATGGGGCTTTCAGGTCGGTGAGAGGCAGAGAGTCTCGAAGCCTGTGGCGGGAATATTCTGTGGATGTCTGCTTGCCGTGGTCGTGGTCATCATGACGGTCTGGGCGAAGGGCATGGATGCGGGGAGCGATGCTAGCGGGTGGGCTTGGATTGACGCCGTCAGTGCCCCAGAGAGGGTCTCTTCGCTCACTGTAGAGGTCATGTCTAACTGGGGCTCTAGATCTATGCCATCGGCTACGTCAAGCTCGTGTGCACCATTGTGAAGTACATCCCGCAAGTGTGGGTCAACTACAAGCGGCAGTCTACGGTGGGCTGGAGTATCTATCCGATCTTGCTGGATATCAGCGGGGGAACGCTTTCGATAGCACAACTCGTCCTGGATTCCAGCTTGCAGGACGATTGGAGCGGTCTTGCGGGGAACCCAGTGAAGCTAGGGCTTGGGAACATCAGCATCATGTTTGATGTCATGTTCATCGCGCAACACTACTGGCTCTATCGCATCGGTCGGGATGTGAAAGATGAGGAGCCAGATGATGAAGCTGAGAGGCCACTGCTGGGGCCGGGTTACGAAGAGAGCACGGCACAGTGATTGGCGGCCGTATCGTCTCGGCTCGAGATTTCCTGTTATAGATGTGGGCTGATAGACATGTCCGCATGGCTGGCGCACAACAGCCATGTCTTTGTGCGAGTACCAAATAGAAGTGGGACGGCATCAGTACCTGACTCAGGAGTTGCAGCGTGTCGAGTATGTTGCAGGGCGCTCAGAATAGCACGAGGTTGCCTTATACATCATTAGAAATAGATTGAATATACATAGGCCCTTAAGGTAGTGCAGCTTGACTGCAGCAGGGTGTGAAGCACGGTAAGCCAGCGCTTCCTGCAAGCCCCGAGTCCTTGCAGGTACATGGTTAAGATCAATGTTCACATGGTACATGTAATTGATTGACCTACCTTTATCGTACAGTACATGAAGGCTGTGCTGAGAGAAGATGGGTTCTGCTTCTTGTTTGGAATGGTGCTTTATTTACTTATGTAATCAAGTCAGCCTTGCCCAATCGAACCCCACGACCCAGGGATAAGGTAGATAAGCGGGGCCTAAGTTCAACTTTAAGTTAGTGTGATTCGTACGAAGTACCTCGCAATACTGAGGAGCCTCGATGAAGAGCCTCATTAACCTTCCCTTTCCCTTTCCCTTTCCTCTCCCTTTCCCACCCAGCCGTCAGCCCTATTTACCGTTCAATCACTTCGTACCAGGTCGCATAGATCATTGGATATCTGTTACCTTACTCCGTAGAAAGATACAGATACAAATACCTTACCTTACCTTACCTTACGAAGTAGTAAGTAAGTGCCTTAATTTAGACTAACTTAACGTCTACGGCACAACGCCAGCCTCACTGTGAAGTGTGAACCCCACCCCGTCCCGCCGACGCCGCCGCCAACACCACCGCCAACACCACCGCCAACGCTCAACCAAACCATCCGGGCAAGCCCTTCTCTCTGCTCAAGTCTGAAGCTTTCAACAATTCAATCCCCAAGCCAGCAATACTCTATTCGATTGCGCCCAACGTCACCTGCCGATCAGTTATCAGTGCAGTCGTCGCTCCTGATATTTAAGGTTTTGAGGCTCTTCTAGCACTGTCATTATCACTGTTACTGCCATTGTCACTGCCACTCTCACTGTTTAGAGGTAAGCATCTGGGATCCAATAACTGTCTGTCTGTCTCAAGGACCTACCTTACCTACTCGCCATGTCATGATTGTTTTCTGAAACTACCTTACATTTTCCCGTACCTAATCTTTGCGATCAATCGCCGCAATGTCTCCTTCTCGACTTCCTGTTTCTACACCTATGCTCTCCACTACTTTGGGTCCTGGTCGTCGAGACTACCGATTACTAAGCTATCCGCGACCCTTCTCTCAAACAATTCCTCTGAGAACTCCACTCCTTCACCAAGTCAGCCTCATGTGGTCTTCATGGAGGAAGCTCGTTACCCACTCTTGCTTTCGGAATTTTGCCGGTCTCTACTGCGTTTCTTGGGCACTACCAATCTCCCAGCTTATCCGAGTCCCTGCGCTCGGGTGCTTCGTTCCCTTCCATTTAGCTAGCATTGTCTGAACACACTCGATCCTTTCACGTTTTCTAGGATCTACGAACCCAAGCGAGTCTAACACAATCGTAATCAGGTACTCATCGACAACAGGCCTGCCCAGCCCAGCGTTGACAGATGACCTACGTTTGTGTATGAGCGGATCTAGCTTGGACTAAGCACAGACTCCGTCGTATCTTTTCCGGAAAGTTTCAGATACTTTGTTTTGGTCAACAGACATTCTGCGCAGGAGGTACACAGCCTGCCTCTGCGGCGGCGGTCTTGAAGCTGGCTACGGATACCTACGACTCGGACGAAGGCCTGAATCGTTCCCCGTTACTGCAGCCGATAAAGGTCGATTATCAGCCCGAGATCTCGCCACCACCCGATCTCCCACCTGAAGCGTCGGCGCCGTCTCCTGAAAACGTCAGTCATTCTCCCTCAAAAGCAAGTCGAAGACGTTCTAATCGTCAGCGGAAGACTCGGCCGTCACAAGGCGACGCTGTGCTCATCAGCGTCCTCGGCCCGAGTTATCCTGAAATCGCATCCGAAGCAGCGAGAAGGCCTCTGAACTCTGCTTCACAGTCGGAGGCCAGTAGTTCGGACGAGGAGATGGAGGAGAGGGAGGATGTTCCAACGACATCGACCAGTGTACAAGCTGCCGATGCTGCGTTACGTTTGCTCGAGGCCGATGAAGCACCAGTCGACGTTCACTCAAGACTTATCAACGGCACGTTTGATAGGACGCAGCTGCCACTGTCCACTAGCGGTGACGATTTGCGGACTGTGAGAAGTCATGCTCGGAACGGCTTGATCGGTAAAGCATTCAAGGCTGCCCCTGGTGATGAGTCTGCAATGGTCATCGATGCGAAAGACTCTGATGCCGCCGTCGATGGACTCTTAAGACTGAAGGAAAGCTCACCAAAGACGGGTCACTCTCCCTCGAGGTTACGGAGCACCTCGAACGGTTTCAGCAGCAATGGCTCACTAGCAACATCACCGAATCTGCGACAATTCACAATACCAGCTTCCGAAGGGTCGCCCATGGAGACTCTCCCTGCGATGCAGACATCCCCGTCTCATTCTCATTCAGTCAAGTCGTCAAACGGCGAACGAAGTCTACCCTCCATAGTATCCATCTGTCAACTCGCCGACCACCCTGCCAAAGACCACGATTCGCGAACCAATGGCATGCCAAGCCACGGCCGACAATCGTTCTCGTCCGCAAGTGGCGGGCCCGGTCATTCACCTCCGATGAGCTCGTCGGGGCCAGAACGGGGACCACCGGGTCAATATATCGGTACGCAGCAACGCCAGTCCGGTGTTTATCAAGGTCAATATCCTCCACCGCAAACGTCACCAGCAAGTGTATACAGCGAGACGTCGCCTCGACAACCATACGGTCCAAACCAGGATCCTGCGAGTATGTCACCGCCAGGAAAGCCAGGTTACTACCCTTACTATCCCAACCGTAGGGCATCGCAGAACGACGAGCATGGTCCACCATACGCAGCACCTTCGGCCGGAGAAACCAAGTACACTCCAACGTCAGTAGACGGTAATCCCAGTTCGGAAAGCTACACGCCTAGTACCGATGCAACGCTCAATGAGCATCGGATGAGCATTGACGCAACTCGACATCTTTCTGACCTTCCTCCACCGCAGCCGATTGGACCGCTCGTGAGTGGCGGCTTTAAATGTGAACATCCTGGGTGCCTGGCGCCTTCGTTTCAGACACAATATCTGCTAAAGTCCGTGCTTGAATCTACCCATGGAATACGTGCGCTAACTGTGAAATTCCAGCTCGCATGCAAATGTTCACTCGCAGATTCGATCTCATTACTGTCCCGTAAAAGGGTGTCCTCGAGCCGAGGGCGGCAAGGGGTTTAAGAGAAAGAACGAAATGATCCGCCACGGCTTGGTCCACGATTCTCCCGGCTATGTGTGTCCGTTCTGTCCTGATCGAGAGCACAAATATCCCCGTCCGGATAATCTACAGAGGTAGGATTCCCTAATTGCCCAAGAGTGCATTCCGTCTCACTAATCGCTCTGTGTCCGAGCAGACACGTCCGCGTCAATCACCTGGATAAAGACAAGGATGACGCCCAGTTGCGGGAGGTTTTGGCGCAGAGACCCGAAGGTGGCAATAGGGGAAGGAGGCGACGGCTGGGCGGGTGACAGCCTCCATAAGCTCACGACATCCTTCTCCCTCGAGCAACTTCCCATTTCTGTTTTTGTTACTTGCTACAAACATTCTGTAGCGATATTCGGCCTTTGTGTTGATACCATCTTGACCGTTTCCTATTTTCCAGACACGGGTGCGACCAGGGGTTTCCAACGGTGTTGTTGAGGGATTGGGTTGTGCAGTAGGGAGTTGAGAGCCGGGGTTTTATTGCTGCTAAAGCACGGGACAATACTGAACGATGGAACAAAGGCGCTCATCTGTCACACACGCACGCTTTTCTTACCACTGTCACCAAAGGATGTCTGTCATAAGGTAAAGAAGACGCCGGCGTTGCGCTCGGTATGGAATCAAGAGCTTAAGTGCTTTCTACAATAGCTTCTTATCCCCGGCAAGGATGCTGATGAATTGTTTTGGAAAGAAATCCCTCGGTAGTCTTTGAATTGAGCGGACAGGATAAAGCAGGCAGAAACATTGTTCGAAGGTGCTATGATATGGCTACCACTACATTATCCATGTCAGTCTAGTCGTCCCTAGAGAGGCACCCCGCCCACTCGCCGTCTCCCTCGCTGCCTCCAACTCTATCTCCGCCATCTGCTCCTTCATGGACGACGCTACAAGATGAGGAAATCGCTTCCGGATAAAACCTTCCCATAATCGAGCCAGAGACAGAGACGGAATTGTCGTCTCTGAAACGATAATGTCGTACTCGCGCGGAGAACCCCAGGTTCCCCTATCTCCAACCGACACGAGACCGTCCTCGTCCTCGTCCTCGTCCTCATCCTCGTCCTTCGATCCTGACTGGTGGAGTCCTGCCATGTCGGCAAATTGAGCGGCGGAGATCGAGGACAGAAAGATACGTGTTTGGATATGGAGTCTTCTGGTGAGAAGTCAGATAATGCATCTTCGCTGCGTATAGGTCGAGGACGATCATCATTCGCATCCATGGTAGCTGACCAGCCCCCCGCCCCTGCATGGTTTGAGTTATCTTTGCTGCTTGATGTTTCTCATACGTCTCAATGCCATCAAGAAGGAAATGCTGGATGAGTGTGAAGACGATGTTTCAGTACTCCGCTTGTGATCCACGTTCCTAGAAGCACCGAGTGGCGGGCAAGTACGTGAGGGGAAGGCTGTTTGGGCGATTTTGCGTTGGGCGGGTACAGGAGGGCTTGCGTCGACGGATGGTATGCATGAGCTGATTGATACGATAGCTTTACCTGGTGGTGGTCGGACGCGGGGTATCGAGTGGTTCGGCGGGATGAGTTCTTGATGATTCGTCTCTTGCGGGATCCCCTTGTCACTGGCGGACGTGGGTTGTCCGCGTTGTTCTCGGCTCATGTGTTCGAGATGCTCTTGCGTGGTTGCTAAAGCGGGATCATCTTGATGAGCATAGCCAAGAGGTTGATTAGTGTGTATCATTGGTGGCGAGGATAGACAGAGAAGGTTCAGGTCTTGGATATGCAGAATTACCGGGAATATACCCTAAAACTCCTCCATCGCTGGTCTAAAGCTACGCTAAGCTACTCACTTATACGCATAGAACATTGGACTGTGGGTATGTCCAGGGTAGTGGGTGAAACTCGCATTTAAGTTCCAGGAGAAAGACCGAAATCTTCTCGTGTAGGTAGAGCATCCGTTTACGAAAAGCCAGAACATCCACTTGCAAATCCTGCACCCAATTTCCAACGCCATGTTTGAGATACCGCCCTTCTGCGAACGTACCCTCTTCGGGGTAGGTGCACAACCAAACGTGAAGACAGTGAAACAGTCGGCCACCTCAGTTGACGGAGCACGATCGTATTCTTGTGTGACCAATGAGGAGGGAGCTGACTGTTCTCTGTGGAACCCTAATGGGGTGGCCCAGACGTTTACAGTGGGCTATCCTGGACATCACATTTTGAGCAGCAAACGGCGACCAAAGGCTCCAAACGAATCTCATTCACTATCAGAGGCCCATTGGCCTACCTCTACCGGGCCTTCACTCAACAGCTCAACCTCGACATGCTCCTCTCTATCGGCACTGGATCCACCTAGTCTCTCTATGACTAGCCACAGTCCCCCTTTACCTTGCATCTCGGGTAGTAAGTCGATATCTGGAATACGCACTCCTCCTGGCGAGTCGCTGAAGTCATCATTGGCGCTGACCACGAGAACGTCTTTGCTAGCCCGCTGCCCGAGCTCGAGACTGATCTTGAGAGGTGAGCGGGCAGAAGCAGGTTCCCCTCCACGTTGCGCTTGATGACAAGCAGTCGCCTTCAACCGCGTAATCCTTCGAACTGAAAGTGGGGCAAACACTCTATTGACGCCTGGCAAGAAGCGAGCCGACTGCACCCACGGTCTGAGTCTTCCAGCCCCTTCAACAGGTAGTGGCTTGACGATGCATTTCACCATGGTCCCGGTCCGGAGGACGAATTTGCCCAGCTGACCGGGCTCGAATGAAGAACAGATTACGGTGTAAAGTCCTTCAGGGACCTTTCGCACTTCAGCCAGCGCGGAGCCACGCCGATATTCTCCGCTGTCACCGGCGATGTCTCGTGTGGTGACGGTGGTGACACGCTTACCACCTGCCCATATAAGCTTGACGTTCACCGAAAGATCCACTCTGCTGGTTTCTAGCAGGAGAGCAACGTCTGACGTGGCTGGTACTTGAAGTGAGAATTGCGGGTTTGAGGAGTAAGAAGATGAGTTAGCGTTGCCTCCGGCACTGAGAGTACTCCAGGCTCCCTCCTGCTCAGTGCGGTATGTATGCTTCTCTGCTGCCGGCGCAATGACGAGAGGTCCGAGTGAGAAAGCGGTGAGAGTAAAATTGTGTTTGCAGCAAGGAAGGTACTGTTCTGAGACAACAATCGTGTAGTCAATCTTCGGCGCCGCGTCGAAGCGTAATAAGGTATTGGGCGAATCGACATACGGACCGCGCTGCGAAGCACCATCACTCTGGCAAACTCGCTGTCCTGCATGCTCAAAGGCATATAAGCTTATAAAACCTACGTCGTTTTGTATAGCAGACTCTGACTGATATGAATCCGGGTTGTCAGTCATTCGAGTTGTTTTGAAGTGTCTGCTGAGAAGAAGCCACATGATACCACCTGTGCTTGACATGATAGAGTACTGCGGATTGCCGAAGAAGCATCCTTGAGCGCTGCGACGATCGGTAAGATCCCAGGAGAAATGAACGTCATGCCGGCAAGAAAACAAACCCGGATTCCAGTTCAAGTATATGGACTCAAAGTATTGAAAGACGTTATCCAGGTCCATCCAGAAGGTACCCGGCTCAAGTGAACTTATGCCGGGCATGCTACTCTCAAAGGACCGTGTTGACGCTCTAACGACTTGGTCTTTCTTGCTATTTCTTCCCGTACTAATTCCTGGTACAGTACCTTTCCAAGTGGTTCCTCGTGACCATGGATTCTTCACTAGGACGAGACGTTGTCCACCAATCTCTTTCATGTCCAGCACTGCGTAGTCATGTTGCCCCGCCAAGCCAAGTCCATCCTCCTCCTTCTCGGTCAGCCTTCCTGTGCCTATAGTAAGCAGGACGTCACCATAACTCCAAGCATTATGAACACGCTGCCACAACCTGCTTGGCATTATATCTCCACTGTTCGTGTAAAGTATCAGCAGATACACAATAGAATCTCAAACTGTCATCAAACACCCTGAGACTCGATTACACAATGAAATTGGATATATGGCAGATAGAGAAGACTAATCATCGGGAAGCCGTTTACCTCTGAAGAAACACCTGTTCTGGTACCCAGCCCGTCAAGACCCAGAGGTCGGTACCCGAATTACTGCCTGGAAAATCATACCCACCTCTGACCTTTAGGTAAGCTTTTTCAATCAGCGCGGGCCAAAGTAGTCTTGGGTTATTTCGGTCGATGACGTGTAATGACCTGGAGGTACTTGAAGCTGGTAGACGATCGTCAATCACGACCCTTCTGAAGGTCCCATTGAAGTGGAGACGAAAGACATATTTGCCACTTCGAGATATGGAAGGTATCATCCGATCTTGATCATGAGGATATAGTATCGAGGATATGATCTGAAATGACAGGACTCAGCACGATCAAGATTCTGTCTTGTTGAAACCACTCATTGCCTTACCTTGGTATGCCCCCTCTCTGCTCGGGCCGTAGCAGCGCACAGGCTCGCAACTACAGAGCAATCTGTAGTAATGTCTTGCACGAGGTCAACCGTGGCATGTGAAACCATCGTTGGGCCAAGCTTAGTGTCTCCGTCCTTGAACCCAAGATTTGGAGTTGAGAAGAGCTCTTCGGGCCTCTTCCAGCCGTCGAAGACCTCCAACTGCGAGCTTGATAGTCGCAAATCTGCAGTGTCTCTATGTTAGTTAGACAAACTCGAACATTACCATGTTTCAATGACGCAAGTTTGGATTCTAGACCTGCTCTACATACAAAAAACGATCATGTCCGTCCTTCAGCTCGAACTCAGAGGGTTCCGGACCTGATTTCCATGGCGGGAATACAAATCCATTCAATCTGGAGCCCTCCAAAAGAATGATCTCTTCACGAGTTGAGAGTTTTCTGCTCGATAAAGGCTCTTTCAGCTTCCGGAGCAGACTCGGAGGTGTCAATGCCTGCTTCAATTCACCCTGATCCCAGTCTCCACCGTGTAGCTCTGGATTTGTGGGAGTCTTGATGCGCTCTGCTCGCTCCAGCAGTATGCGACATTGCTTATCGAGGCGAATCTTCTCATTCTCGTCCGTGGTAGTCCTCAAGGCGCGCATACAACGCTCGGCGGCGTCAATTGCAGCCTCGAGAGCTTCATTCCTAGTGGATGGTTTCGACATGTGATGAGTATCATCCTGGGTACCACGGTTCGTAGGCTTTCAATCAAAATCCAGTCGTTTCATTGACCCGTAAGACAATTGATCTGATTTAATATGTTCATTAAAATGTCCATCCCGAATCGCTGCTAGGCAGTACTGACTCGACTTGAAGATTCCCAACTTCCACGTTTAGCATCGAGATGCAATTCTCTCCCCCAAGGTGCGTCTTAGCGGCGGCGGCACGATGATGCCCCACTGGTCCCTCTCGGTTACCGTGCTGGGACTAACCTCGGTATAATCAGTTCCGCCTCCAGAAAGCGGGCAGCTGCTACAAACCAAAACTAGATCTTTATCATTTCTCAGCGTTGTGCTCACTACCTAGCACTATTTCCTCGATTGTCTGGACATTTTCCATTTGAATCCCATCAACGCCCTAACGGCCTCTCTCGACCACTTCCCAGTGTCACCTATTTCCGTCATCGTTCGTTAGTGGGGCGCTTCACCTTGCTGGAGGACTGAGATAGCAAGAGGCATTCTTTCTTCGGGGAGTATCGCAATGGCGGCGCAGTCGAAGCCAGTGCCGTTGCCTCCGTGGGGGAATGCCCTGGCTGGTGCAACAGGTGCCATTCTCGCAAATGCCTTGGTCTATCCGCTTGATATGTAGGTACCTTGCGATCCTCATCATGGTTCTGGTCTGGAACCTTTGCTCTTGTCTAGTGTCAAAACTCGCCTTCAAGTGCAAATCAAGCGCCGACCGACAGACCAGAAGCCTCTCACGACTGATGAAGTTCATTATACCTCCACTGTCGATGCCATATCGAAAATCGTTCAGGACGAGGGACTCACTGGTCTCTACGGTGGGATCTATGGATCTCTGATCGGCGTGGGATCTACGAACTTTGCCTACTTTTATTGGTATTCAGTGGTCCGGACGCTTTATCTATCCTCACAGAAACTACCAAAACCACCAAGTACGGCAATCGAGCTTTCGCTCGGTGCCCTAGCTGGCGCTATCGCACAAATCTTTACGATACCAGTGGCTGTTGTGACCACTCGACAACAGACACAACTGAAGGGTGACAAGAAGGGTATGATTGACATAGGCAGAGAGGTTGTCAATGGTGAAGATGGCTGGACTGGTTTGTGGAGGGGCTTGAAAGCCAGTCTAGTGCTGGTCGTCAACCCGGCCATCACGTACGGCGCTTATCAGAAGTTAAAACTTGTGCTCTTTCCAGGAAAAGTCATCCTGAGACCTTGGGAGGCGTTCCGTATGTCTAGATCTCTCTGTCCACGTTTGATTCGAAGAGGAGCGGAACTAATACAGAGCCGGTCGCAGTGCTTGGGGCCATGTCCAAATCTCTCGCCACGATAGCAACTCAACCCCTAATTGTTGCCAAAGTTGGTCTTCAGTCAAGACCGCCACCAGCGAGGGATGGAAAGCCTTTCAAGAGCTTCATCGAAGTCATGTCCTACATTATCGATCATGACGGCATATTAGGTCTCTTCAAAGGCATCGCTCCTCAGATCACCAAGGGAGTGCTCGTACAAGGTCTGCTAATGATGACCAAAGAGAGGTGAGTAGACGCACACCGGGGTTGTAACAAAAGCATGCTGATATTGGTGGTCAGGATGGAAATTCTCTTTGTTGTGCTGTTCGCCTACCTACGGCGAGTAAAGTCCTCGAAGCTACAGCAGGCGGCCGAAGCGGCAGCGGCAAAAGCGAAGCACCTCTTGCCTATAGTGACAAGATGAATGTTTTCATAACTATCATTTGGTGGATCTTGTAAATATTCTTTGGGTTTCAGCATTGAGGTACAGTCAGTTTGGCCATTGTAACAGCAGCGTTTATTGGCTCTGGGTTAGGCTGTGGTTTATCTGAACACAAGCAACTCTATGTTCCTGAACATTTTTGTAAATACTTTCGTCCGAATCAAGCGGTTACTGTGGAGTTTAGATACTTGTGTGAATGAAGTGCCGTTGAGGCTGAATGCTAAGGTCGTGGAGCCCAGATAGATATCTGATAAGAGGAACGTGATGACTAAGCGTGTTCGCAACCCTAGCCGAAATCTTTTCCGCACAGTGTCAATTCTGTAGACGCCGACATCAAGACAAAACTCATCAGTACAACAACCCTTACGATGGCCAGTATGTAGCAAGTGTCCTACCAGCGCTCGCTCAGGACTAATTACGTGCCATGCAGAATCAAAGAACTCGTCTCAACACAACCAGAGCAAGAAGGCTCACCGCAACGGGTATGCGACAACCGCTCAACAATGCCTTCTCATTGAGCGCTTGCGGACCTCAGAGTTCTGTTTGGTTAATGCTCCGTGTTCAAACAGGATTAAGAAGCCGAAAACCCACCGCTATCCATCCCTCAAGGGCACAGACCCCAAGTTCCGAAGAAATCATAAGCATGCGTTGCACGGCACGATGAAGGCTTTGGTGCGTACAACATACCAGGAAATACGGGAGCGACATCTTACTGAAAAGCACATGCTGATACCTCTTGGCAATGCAGAAGGAGGTGAAGGAGGGGAAGAGAGACGCGGCATAAAGGGGGAGGTTACATGGGGCGACGAGATACCAGAACGGCTCAGATATGTCATAGCTGAACGCAATTGCAAGGAGTTCTGCTTGTGAGCACCTGAAGAAATGTTTACCCTCATCGTCGGGCCGATCACATTATGCATGATCTTGTGCCTTGTGAGTCATCGTGTCCCATTCGCACTCCCCAAGCTTCCCAAGCTCCCAAATATCCCAAAGGCATATGTGTGTACAGCTCCGTCCGCTCTCCTATGCGCGGTTGCTGAAGGAATTTTTCTGAACGTGCCAAGATTCATCACCAGACCTGCTCATTACCAAACACCCTCCTTCTTGACATTGTGGCGTGAGGGTGCATGGAGAGCAGGTCAAATGCAACAACGATCGCTAATTCTAAGGTCCTCTGCTGCGACATGAATATCTTCTATACCCGCTGCTGAAGGCTGAAGTGGTAGAGATCGTTGTCAACTGAGCTTGATAGACATGGTCAAAAATGACACTACTCTAACAATAAAAATGTGCCCTACAAGATTGTGCACTTGCAAGGAATAGCTCCTCTACATGTTTTGGTAGCTTGATCTCCGACGCGATTTCAAGGGGTTTGTTCATTTGTGGAGGGAGCCTTACTAGAATTATTTCCGTACTACTAGGCCTTCAGCCTCATGTTCAGGAATTTTTGACTACACTCACAGCGGTTTGCCCCCACCAAAGGGCCTGCCCGAAAAGCAACGCCTCGGCAATCCTTGAGACCTTGCATGTGCTGTCCCTAAGGTAAGGACCTAAATATAGTAGAGGATCGTTTATAAGTGCTAAACGTCTATGCCTACACCGGCACTCGCCTCCGACATGAATAAGGAGAGAAGGAGAGAACGCAACGCTGAGGCCACCGTCCGCGCTGTGGTTGCCGTCATTCAATCGGTCGTATCTCACGCTGTCATCGCCTTCCTCGTTACCAGGTAATACGTGATGAGATCCTCTTGATCCTTGCAGACGGTCCCAATACGATCCCAGAACTTCGGCGTGGGTTCGAGGTAGTCATGCAGCGCGACGCTGTACTCCGTGCCGGCCCGACGTACATCAGCGTTGGTGCTCTTGAGGACCTTGCCAACCAGCGCATACAGCCTCTCGTCCACGACCTTGTTCAGCGTGGTCTTCTTAGTAGACACTTCATAGAGAAGCTGCTTGAGCGCGAACAGGCCCATGATGGTAAGTTTGGACGTATCCATCGACTTCTCCGCGTTCCCAATGTCCAGGTCATCGAGCAGCTTCAAGATTGCATCCATCGACTCTTCCGACTCGCAGAGCGACGTCACCTCCTCGACCACTTCCTCGAGCCCAAACGCGAGCCGGTCGCTGGTGTCGCAGTACTTCCGCGTCCTGATCATGACGCAGAGGGCCTGCGGGTAGTGCGCAGAGAAGAGGTCGCGATGGTGTTGAAGCATCACGCTGATGGTCTGCAGTACCTGGCTCTTGTAGCGGGATGCCTTGCCCTGGGCACCAATCACGGGCGCTTCGAGGTTTTCTAGCAAGACCGTCAAGAGCTGGATGAATCGAGTACCGTCCTCCCAGAGATCGCCTTTAGAGGCGATGATGTCCTGGAGCTTCCGGAAGCCGTGGTGGTCTATCATGGTGCTCTGAGGGATTCTGGTTATGCCATTGTCGAGGTATCGACGGCAGCGGAGTGTGTCGGTGCTCGGTTCGGAATCCTTCGAAAGATCTCTAGTGTTGGAATTAATTGATTTCGAGGTACAGACAGAGGAGGATGGTGCTGCAGGGTCTGATCGAAGGTTTGTCGGTTCATTGATCGAAAGTCCCTCCAGCGCTGTTGATTGACCGAAGGAGACGGGAGTCACTTCGCTCTCGTTGCCATGGTCTGCATTTTCATGCATTATGACTGGTTCCATGTGAGGGGATGCGTTCTTTGCTGGCGATTGCTGAAGATCCCCAGTGGGTCCAGGTGACGATTGTATGGCTCGTGGCACCGCGGGCTTGGGATTGGTATCCTTGACAACTGGCTCCTCGTCATTGGACACCTTGGATTTGGGAAGTGGTATCATCTGTATGTCCTCGCTACTTGTGGCAGGACTTGGGACTTGTTCGGCAGGGCCCGCAGTCCTGCCTCTATTGACACGGTCCTCCGCTCTCTCCAGCTTCTTCAGCTTTTCCTCGGAGGACCTTGTTCTTGGAGTCGCCCTCATCTTCGAGGTAGAAGCTGTTGTCTTGTCCGAACTCTTTGTTGGTGGGACATTTATCGTTTTGGTCGTCAAAGGGCGGCCAGATGGGCTGGTCGACGAGCTCTCATCCTTCGAAGGCTTTCTGTCAGCAAGCGGTTTCACGGTCGCCGGTCTGATGTTTTCCAATCTCCGAGCTGGTCTCATGGGACGTACAGGTGCGGATGAGAGAGTGCCCGGGTGAACGTTCGTGGATATATTGTACGAGGAGTTTGCTCGAATTGCACCAGACGTTACGCACATAGGCCTGACAGTAGTGCTGGTCTTCGAGGACGAGATAGTGGGCCGGGCAGACGGAATGAAGGACATCACGGAGCCGGGACTTTCGCTGGCGGTTTTGGCTTTCTTTTGAGCAGCGATAGTCTCCCTTAGAGTGGGGCGATCTGGGTTGGTTTCTACAGAAGTAGAGTTGGCTGTGGCTCGACTGGAGGCAGGGTTAACATCGTTCAATGCTCGGTTGCGACCTGGGTTGGCGGGGTCATTTATAAGGAGTTCTTTTGGTCTTGATTCAAGCGCTGATGAGATACTTGGTAGTGCGGTCAGCATCGAGTATAAGTGTTTATCTTGAGGTGCTTTACTTCTCAGCTCTCTCGGGCCACAATCGTGCGAATGACCAATATGTGCCTCTCATGCCTTCTCTGACCCCTGGGTTGGCATCTGCTAGTCCCTTCCTGATGGTCTTCTCAATAAGGTCAACCCCTCCCGCATGCTCAAGTGTGCTTTTAGAAACACCTTGCTTTGTAATGATTGTCTTCAGCCAACCACTGGCGTACGTACGCGGTTGCACGTTTTTATCCTGACATGCGCTCCAGATATGCTGCACAAGTCGGATGTTATACGTGACGTGAGCGAGAATGATGGTGACAGTTGCGTTCGCGTTCTGCGAGCTGATTTGCTTCGTCCCGGCACAGAGCTTGATGAGGTTCTGGAGAAGTATCTCTACCATAGGGTCTAGGCCAGAGCTAGTCACCTCAGCCATTTCTCGGAGTAGGAGACATCCGTTTTTGCACACCGTGGTGCGCAGGGAGTTGACTGTCTTGAGAATCCCATCCAGCGACCCCCTAAGGCCAGAGAGGTAGGTTTGCAGAAAGTCCCGTGGCGCGTTACCTTGCGTGAGCTTCCGTAGCTTCAGCACATGCTTTTCTCGAACGCTCCAGTTCTGGTCTGTCTCTCTACCCTCAAAGTCAGGTTGCATTTGACGGAAGATATCCTCGAGCTCCCGATTCGTGTGGACGGATGCTGGCTCCATCTTCTCGATGTGGCTCTCGGACATGGAATAAGTGTTCATGGACAATATAAGATTGTGGTCGTGTGCCTGTACTTGCTCCTAGACGATCGTCTTACTGTAAGCGGCTCGCCGCCGTGAGACTGTATTGTTGATCACTGATCAGAGTCAACTGTCGCGGCCTAACCAAGTTGACTAAGAACGTGGCTTGTAATATCTTTTCTGTCGTTGCACTGCTGCAGTCGTTTCTTAAGATCAACTTTGGCACAGTCCGGAGCGTTCCTGTGCATAAGGCATTCAGCCTGACAGTTGTTAAGCAGCTTGAGTGAAGAGGAATATACTGGAATAATTTGACAATTGTAGCTTTTGCCGTCTCCCCAACAACGCGTCTAAATCCTCGAGGCAGTCAATAATTCTACCAGGTAGGTACGAAGTTCCGAATTCGTTAAGCGTGCCCGTCGTGAGCCTGCCGAGTTTAGCAACAGCGACTGGGCATTGCCCACAGCTGGAGTCACCCACTTTCGAAAGCCACTCCCAAACCTGCCTACTTAATCCTCGGATGCTTGATAGTTTGAGCACTGTTACGAATAAGATGTTCAGGATGTTAGAGCAAAAATTCCAGAAGTCGGCTAACGTTTACGCCGCCATGACACGAGACCCGTTCCTGCGGATCTCCAAGTTCTTCCAGGACCGCTGTGTAGGTCTGGGGACCCTGTGACGTGATGAGTCGGTGCTGGTCCTGCAGACCGGCCCGCTTGACGAGACTGCCCAGCGTCCCTAAACCGAGGACCGAGAGATAGGGTGTTGCGAGATAATCGCAACGCACACCACCTGGAAATGAGAGGCAAGGCGGGCTCCAGCACGGCCTAGCGCCTAACGTTTGACTTGAGGGTCCGTGATCAAAACAGACCTTTGGGTCGAACGACGCTGATACGTCCCTCATCGTGTGGAGGAGGTCCATGGCCTCCTCCCTTTGGAATGCACCATGGCTACAAATCAGGACAAAGTGCGTAGAAATGATGAGGTCTCTAACTAGTCGCGCGCTGACGATGGCAGCGGGTTACCTATGCTACCAGGCACTACCTTATCGGCTACTGCTCGCTTCTGGCATCAACCACGCGTCAGGCAGGGATGGAGGTCGTAAGGCTGAAAGCATTTGTTACTTTCCTATAGCACACATATCAGCATACTCTGGAATCTCTAACTTCATGCATTCTCATGACCCTATACCCGTGTAGTAAGTTAGCCCTGCCTTGTATGGCTCGAACATCCGAGGCTTGATCACTAAAACTGACTAATGATTGTCCGTCAATTGACGCGGCAGCGCTCCGGGATACAAAGTAATATTTGTACCTTGTATCGAAAGTAGTGAGAAGCCACTTGTGCATGATTACATTGAAGCTATCAAAGCCCTCAAAGTGTTCCGTATGATGTTGATAAGGTACTCTTTGCACACCACTGCTTCACCAGCATATACAGCATTTACATGAGCCCAGATTCCCAAGTCATCAGGTACCACCTCTGCAATGCCTGACATGTGTCCACCACACATGTGGAGGTAGTCTTAGCATCATGGCTAGGTAGAATGGCTTCAATCCCTTGCGCTTGCATTGCTCTATTGTATTTCTCAAGCTCGGTCCTTTCATGCCGAAACGTCTGCAGCGTTCACTGGTACAGACCTGTACCTTACTCCTGCGATCAGAGCCGCCTTCTGGGTGCTGCTGTGAGGCAGCCCTCCTCGATCACTATGCGTGTGACTCTTTCCAGGCTAAAATGGAGGCCTCTTGTGCATGATGCAAGCCTCTTACCATCTGGGCAATTCACTCCTACACCATTGGCAGACTTATTGAAGGTGTCTGACAGTAGACAGAGGCGGAAGGGCCGAGTCCCGAAGACATTGTAGCACAGCGGCCCAGGTGTCATCGGCCGTGTTGTCATAGTCGCACTGAATCTGGGGCATGGAGTCAATGAAGGAAAGATGAGAGTAATGGAAGGATCTGTAGGTGGGTGGTTTTCTACGCTACACAATATGTGCAAGGCCTGCTTATTGTTAGACATAGCATACCTAGCACACCCACTTTCTACCCGATCTTTGTCTCTCCCAGCCAACCGTGAGGCAGCGAGGTTCGGGAACTGGTGCTGACAAGAGGAAGAACACCGCATATGCAAGCCACGGCATCTGCTGCTTCTCTATCTGCATAGGCATATTATGCGGGGAGTATAAAACCATCTTTAGTCACAGAATTCTGTGAATTCGATATCGAGAGCATTCGCAATCGATCGCGACACATTTGCTCCGAAGCCTCGGATTGCGTAGTAATGCCGTGCAGAGCTGGAACTGTAGTAACTTAGTCTCCGATGCGCCACACGACCAATCTTCTGTCGAAGCCACCGCTCACAACCCACTCCTCCGCCCTACCACCCTTATATACCAATCCAGCCCAGATGGCCCTGATTTTACTTCCCGCATCATGTCCTCCACTTGAAGTAGTCACAATCTTCCCTGTCTTCGCCTCCACGCCCCTCAGAACGCCGTCGTCCCCGTTCACCCAGACACCAGTTCCGTCGGGCCGCCAACAGACCTGAGGCGTCGAATACGGGGTTTGCGGTGCGAGTGTACTGGTGTGTGTCATTATGGCTGCATCTTCTCGATCTTGGGTAGCTAAAGCCAGACGGGACTGCTCCGCTTGACTGATCGGACCGGTAGCTGCTCCAGATGGACTCTTTGGTGGGGGCAGCAGCAGCCGCACTATGATCAACTTCATGTACGGTACGGCTGACGTAGCAACCGCTACTAAGGTGGGATCGGTCGGACACAGAGCTAGGGACGATGGAGAAAAGGCAACCCAGGCGTTTGAGTGCGGTGCTAAGTTTTGTGCACCGAGGAGCTGAAGTTGTGCTTCAATTGTCGATGATGCATTGGTGTCCGGCCGCGAAGGAAGGGAGTAGTAGTATAGAGATGTCGAGTCCCGTCGTGAGACGATCAGCACTGGTTCTGCAAAGTCCGGATTTGGAACGAATAGAACAGCCTCGGGATTGGTGGGTAGAGTGAGAGATGCGATGGGTAGGCCCAGGGAGGGCTTCCGATCCCTAGGTGAAAATTGGAGACGGTATAGGTGAATCTTAGCATCCCAGCCTGCTGTGGCAACCCAGGCACCTTCGTCATCTTCTGCCGCTGTCACTTTAATTACGTATTTTCTATGATCTCTCCGCTCGTCCAAGATAGCGTTGTTCTCAAGATCGAATAACAGCACCTGGCCGGACATGCTCGTGGTAATGACATATCTTCCAGCCAGTATCAAACACGATAGGACTGGGGACTCGTGGACACGACTTTCAGAGACGAGCGTTGGGAAAGGCGGTTCAACGCCGAGTCGATGTAGACGACGGTCTGCCGTAGTGGCTAGGAGGCATTGAAGAGGTTCTCTTGACAGATCTGCCTGGCAAGTCTCTACCGAAACATGTAGGAGATTTGAGGAGGAGGGAAGGGTGTTCACAGTGGTAGGAGTTGAGGGAGCTTTGTCTGTCAGCCTACTCAATGTAGACACCTTGAGCTCAACGTTGCACTCCGGGATGCTTTGAGTAGATGCAGTAAATCCAAGATCGGTACAGGACCCGAGATCCTTGCCACATAGATGGTCACCCAGGAAAGAAATAGAGACTTGTACCTACCTGGGAGACTCCAACTTCTGTCACCATCTGCTACCCCGAACCTCTCGAACCGAACATTTAAATCAAAAATCTTCTTCTCTTCGAGTATGTTTTCAATCGTCAAATCCCCTTTCTCTATGGTGCCAACTTCCAAGGGTAACCCCACTTCACGCAGGAAAACTTCAAGTGTCTATCGTCGGGGCCGGCGTCAGTCAGCGTGCATACAGATTCATCCAGCGGTAGCATACCTCATCATAGTGGTTGGCTTTGAGAAAACGGGCCACAATGATAGCGGGAGAGTCTGCGGTGCGCATGGCGGACAATGGGTAGAATCTTAGTCTATTCTAACCTATCGAAATTTGTACGTACAGATCTGAGTGCCTGCAATCATCTGGCCTCTCGGGATCATATGTCACTAAGGTCTTCGCGGACAACAATCGATGCCAAACTTCCATCTTCGCAAGATCATTGGAGAGCTAGGTTAAAGATTTATATATTGACCAAGCTGACTGAGACTGGCCGCACGCCAACAAAGTCACTACGATAGTATGGGTCACATTGAGAGGACACTCCGAGGTGGACTAAATGGTCATTTGTGGTCTCTACACCACCTGATGTACCGGTTCCCTGTGGAAGAAAGACCGCTGCTGATCCCTGAAACGCCGAGCTGAAATAAGCCTATCCCAAGAACACCAAGTGGAAGTAAGCACCAAGTAGCCCAAGGCCTCGTGGATTTCATCTCCACACTAAATACCTGGTAATGAATGCAGCGTGCCTAGTGACCGCATCTTGCTGCAGAAGCTGTTCAATAGAACATATCCTCAGCCCTTCTCCTCTGCCCTCCCCGGCCTTCCAGCTTTTCGGAGAAGAGTTCCTTGCCGAAATTACCACCGTACTTTCCCGGAAAGAGTTCCTTGATGTCCTGATTCGTCGAGCTGTTGCCAGCAGTACCGCGAATGCTGAATCCCTGATCCTGTATCCGGGCTACACCGCGGATACTGAACCCTTCACTTGCCACGGCTACTGAGGTCGCGGCACTGGGCGCCGAATCGGACTCCTTTAGACGACCGTACGTTAAGTCTAGGGGTTTAGAGATCCTATCTTCAAGATTGCGTGGAACCGATCTTCTGTCCAATGCGCCATCAGTGAAAGGAACCGACATGCCGTTTGCAAAGAGATCGGCAGTCTCGTCAGCTGCGTCGAAAGCGTCTGAGCGACGGTGATTGCTGATGCCAGTTTTGTTCGGAAAGACAAGCTTCTTCAGACTTGTGGAGGCGGTTTTGGTAGGAAAAAGTTCTCTGCCAGGTGCCGCACGGCTAAAGCCACGTAGCACAGCGGAGTTGCCAGCCTGTGAGGGTGCATCGTAGGGGAAGAGCTCTTTGCTACCGTTCTCCAGAGCGGCAGAAGACGAAGCACCCAAGCGAGATCTCGAAAGGGGTACCCTTTCTCGATCTTCCCGGCGACTTGCGCGATTGTTTTCGGGTACCAGATTTCTGTCTTCATTCCCTTCTCTTACCGGAGATGCACTACGGTCTCGCGAACGACTGCTTCTGCTGTATCGCATACGCCGGTAATGTTTCCTTCCATGATCGTCCTGAGAAGAGCGGCTTGATAGAGACCCACGCCTCGCCGCATGCGCGTCATCCTGGCCAGTCAAACTGCTGTTGTGATCGTCGTCATACATGCTGGCATGATATGTCCCCCCTTCGTCTGCGTACCTCCTCCGTCGTTGTTCTGATTTGTCGTATCTCCTTCTGCGATAGTCGCCGTGATCATCGTCTCTTCCTTGCCGCTTTTTCTTTTCCCTCGGGTCGAGCTCAGGATGCATTAGGTAGAATCGACTTGCTTCGTAGGCTCTGGGTTGTTTCCGATCGCTGAAGACGGCCATGCGTACGTGTAAGGAGGACCCGGGATGAGATGTAAATGGTTTAGCTGGTCTAGTATGAAGTAGAGGAAGCGCTGAGGAACCCATATCCGGTATGATGGAAAACCGAGTGAGAGCTTCCTCAGCCAAGGCCTGGGTGCCGTAAATAAGGTTTGCGGAGGTGTCGTCAATCCATTCAATGCGAGTAGGTAAGTTTGATGGGAAATGTTCGGCTGCAAACTCGTTGATGTCGCCTGTAGTAAGGTTATCCAAACCACGAAGATGAACTTTGTGAGGAACTGATTGATTGAGCTCTGGCTCAGAGAGAATGGCCAGCATTCCCTCGTTATTGGTAGCTTCAATCTCCAAGTCCTCCACGATAGCCTCTTCCACGGGCACCTCCGGGCCTAGATCGATGTCCATATCGACATCTAGAACGCTGTGAGCTGTGGTTGAGGGACTAGTGAGATCTATTCCGGTGGTGAGTGCCATTGGTAGATTTGAGACCTCCATAATGGCTGGGAGGTGACAGCTTGTGAGATGCAGCTTTGGGTGAAAGGTAGCTACGTTATGGGACAGTAGCAGGTAAGGTTCCAGAAGGTAAGGTAGGAACCAGGTGGGTTGGTTGACAGGTACGAAGTACTACTACGGGTGGCGAAGCGGCACAATATGGAAAATGCTTGGCCGATGTCGACGAGTGGGTGAATTATTAATGAAGTCGCCGACGTCTGCTTGTCTCAAAACACCAATACCCAAACCGCATAAAACCATGAATGCCGATGAAAGGAACGAGGTCTTTTCGTCTTATCGTTACTTAGTACTCAGCTCCACCCCCTGAGCTTCCGTTTTCGTGAAGGAACATAGGTTTCGTTGTCCCAGTCATATTTTCTCTGGGCACGACCGTCTTTCTCCGTAACATCCTCGACCTCCACTTCTTGTTCTTCTTCTTGGTCTTCTTCGTAGTTTTGGTCTCCATCTCTCTCTTCTTCTTCTTCTTCTTCTTCTTCTTCTTCTTCCTCACCATCCTCTTCGGCGACATCAGAGAGAGCGGGACGACCAAACAAACTCTGTGCAGTCCGTTGCTTCTTTCGGGGTGTTAGTGACCCTGTCACCATCTTGTTGGGATTGGGCGTTCTGCGTTCGTCCAGCCCAGTTCGCGCTCTCAGTACGCGATTCCAATGGTTCTTGATGGCCGGCCCACTCCGAGTGAGGCCATGGTCTTTCTTCAGACGCTTGGCACACATCTCCCAGCGTCTATCCCCGTAGACCGCGTTTGCCCCGGTCACCAGATCTCGCATGATCCTGGTTGTGGCCGCTTCCTCGGCCACTGACCACGGTCTGCCCCTGACGTTGGCTGATGAAGGTGCTGCTTGCACCTCCATGTTCGTATGCTGGGGCATCTTCGCGCCCCGCCGATCCGTCCCCAACTTGTATTTCTTTTGGGGCAGTTCGTACTCGCCCTCGTCGGCTTTTCGCTTCGCCAGACGCGGCGTGGCGAAGGTAGGGGTAGTAGGGGCCCCATGCTCCTTTGTCACTGCGCCTTGATGCCTCTTCTTAGGCCTTTCCGGCCCCAAGCTCTCGGCCTTGCGCTTTCGGCGAGGTGGCTGTGGGGACAGAGAGCCGTCTGACGGCGCCTGCTCACTGTCCTCCGGTTGGGGTTTCAGGGTGGGCGAAGAAGCGCCCGGAAGTTTCTTGCCACCAGACCCGGCCCGCCGGGCGATGTCGTTCGCTTCCATCTCGGCTTGGCAATCTCCACAATACCATTCCTCATCTGTTGGTGCATGTAAGTTTAGTACGAGTGTTGATGGGTCTTTGATGTGCTCACCAGTCTCTGGTACTTCCCTAAGCCCGGCGCAAGAGTGGTGGAACCACGCCAGTCCTCCTACATGCACCTCTCCTGGATGCGGATGCGTTCCGCAAGCGATCATATCCTCGACGAAATCCGGTTTGCCGCAAAGGCATGAGACGGGTTCAATCGTCTCCGCACTCTCTTCAGCTGCAGCTTCTGCTGCATCGGTCTGTGATTCGACTGGAGCCAGTCCAGGACTTGGTAGAGGTGAAGACTCGTGGCTTGCGAGTGTTGTCGGTGACGGATGTAGAAAGAACGCGTCACCTTCCGAACCAGCCGGAGGAGGTTGCGCGACTGGGGGTACGAGATAGAAGACCCACGGTGGCAGCGAGATCTCCTGCCGTGGGTCGACAAGAGGCCGGACAGCAGGCTCGACCAGCGAGCTCTGCAGCCCCTGGGAGGTTATACCCAATATGGGACTCTCACCAAGGCCGCACCTACACCCCGGCACGAAAAAGGGACACGTCTGTCTTCTGGCTTCCCAATAGAGACTGGGGAGCACGTCCACGTTGAGCTAACGATAAAAATCAGCGATCACTGCCAACCTTAAGGTAGTTTGCTTTTCAAGTGAATATACCGGATCAGCCGCAACGACGTGAGACCGCCAACTATGCGCCATGATGTCGCTCGACGCATGATGCTGGGAAAAGGAGGGTGAATAGTAAGCCATGGTGAATATCGGAGAGAGAAGTGAGAAAGTCGGCAGAGAAGCGAGAAGCTCAAAAAAATGGATGATCTTCAAGACGACTTGTGCGAGAAAGGAGGCAGTAGCAAGCAACGGTCGACCGAAATCGTCTGGTTTACGAAGAATGCACGGCCGCGTTTGAGACTTGCAGAATAACTTCACCTCGAGAAGACAGTACCAGACTGTTATCAAACAACTGCTTGCAAGTGTATCGAAGTGGAAGAGGGTTTGGACGATTACACTGAAAGCTTGGTTGGTTGGTTGTATGAAGTAGAAGAAGTCTGGAGGAAGTGGAAATGGTTTGAAGGAAGTCGTTCTGGCTGGCAGAGAGGGAACAACAATAAGGGTTGGCTCACTTGATTCTATTGATCCCATTCAAAACTCCTACCTTCAATAGGAGGGTGTTCTCAGGTTACAATGAGGATGCGGTTCAATTATACGACGTTACTATTCTTCGCATCTCTATAAGCATAGGTATTGAAAATCGGAGTTTTCATTGATGAGCAGGTAGCTCTTAACACGAGAACTGGGAGTTGTGGCTGTAGAGCAATATTATCAACCTCCACAACTACCTCAGGTAAACACCCAAGGTACAAATACCTTGGGTACCCACCCTTGTGAGGAAGCTGCTTTTCACGTGCCAGAATCGAATAACACATGCGCAAAAGCATCTCGGTGGCTGGTCACACCTCAATGAGAAAAGTGTCTCCTAAGAGCTTGCTACACTCTATACCAGCTCGTATATGTATTCTTGAAAACGAAGAAGCTACAAGCTGCCCAGCGCCCTGAAGCTGCCTGCCTCTCCATCTCCGCTCCCGCGAGAGCTGCACGGGTAACGTAGTGAGTAAGCGCCAGTCCCCTCACCGTCGCAAGGTGAGCTGAGACCGTTCTGTAAGGTAGCTACAAGTATATCAAGAAACAATGTCTTAGTGCGAATACGTGTAAAGGTACACAGCGAACGGCGAATCGTGCGCTCGTCGTCCCAAGAGATTTGGCTGTGGAACCCTCGTGGCGACAGGGGGTCGTTCCATGCAGTTTTCCCGAACGGCCGCTAGCAGCGCTGGGTCCCGCTGGGTCCGTTCCGGCCGACTTCAACCGATATCTCGACCTCTTTGCCGTTTGTGGAAGGGCTTCAAGCCACAGAGTGAGCGTGACCATGAGAATAATTTATTCAATTCTCCAAATTTGAAGATGATGATAACTTGAGTAACTGGACTCATGGATGAGTTTGGTGCCGAAGATTTGATGGCTGAAAGCGCTCTGGCCGGGTAGACATGTACCGGACACTCTTTGCTCTTTGTGCGCTCCACGATTTGCGCGGTCACTTGGCTCTTCTAGAATCCGCGCTTGAATTCGCTTCTAAAGTCTCGACCGTCTTCCTAAGTTGATGGGACGGTGCTATAACTGCAAGCTTGCCATAAGCAAGCTGTCTGCGGCAGTATCATCTAGTGATCAGGATATCTGCGGCACTCCACTCTCACGGTTCATGCCGCAAATCCGCCCTCGATCTGAAGATCTCTCAGGGACAATCTACTAGATTGTTGATTGGTAACTACTACAATCATCGATTCTGGAAATCCCCCCAAAGTAAGACAAGCAACAGCGGGGAGTTTACCGGTCGTCGCTGAGTCGACTACTGATCCACCACTTCGTGGCTTTGGTAATAGAGCGGACGGGATGCCCGATTCTCCATGGTCTATGGCCGCATGTGCTAGGTTATGTTCCAACAGAGTGTATACAGGGATCGGACTGCGAGAAAGAAGAACCCGATAAAGTACAATTTCAATAGCTCGTCATAATCTGTGCGTCAGGGGTTCTAATTATGTCTGATTTGTAGAAGATGGGTATGGAAAGATGGTCCAAAACGCCATTCTGACCGTTCGATTGGCGCCAAGTCAAGCATATAGGCAGTCAATCCGCCACTTTCAGTGACGTGTAGGTCAAGGGATGCTTCAAGGGCAGAATTGGAAGGTGGTGGTGCTCCTCTGCTTTCTGGTGACCGAGGGAAGGGGACATGGTCAGACGGTATCGGACCACAAAGGCTTGCAAAGTCACTGTCCGTAGTACATCGATGCGCTGCGCACAGAGTCATTCAGGGGTTTCACCTCGATTGGGATCTATAACAACTATGCCGCCCAAACAGGCTACGTATGAATGATCCGATAAGGACATTATGTTTTATTAGGCCAACATCGACCATACACCTCCACCAAGGGTCCCGCACCGAGACCGACACGGTCAGAACGCCAAGTGTATCCCAACACCATCTAACACCAAAGGAGAAAAATAACAACAACATGAGACGTCAACATGTCCGTCAAAAATACAGGGAGGAACCAGCATCCCAACGCTAATCCACACAGACGAGGGAAGAGGGCAACCACGGCACGGAAGCATCGCACCGAAACGCCTCCCGGAGTAATATAGTAGTGGATGAGATTGGTGTCGGAGCACAACATAGCCGGCTGAGATGCTCAAGGAAGGTCAGCCAAGAAGACTCGACAGGTTCATCCGATTGTCCCGGCTCTCCGGGCGCTCCGGCTGGCCAGTCAGAGCTTGAAAGGACGGTAACTTGACTTGGCCGGGCGGCATCGACGGTCGTCCACAGTAGGAGGGAGCGTGTGCCTCGCCATCGGAGATGAAAGAGTTGGTGCCTAGATGAAGGATCGGAAGGCTCGGTCGGCGGCTTTCGGCCTTGGTACCGATGAGCGGTGGAAGTTCGATGCAATGTATCTCTGCCACCCTCGGGGAGGTGGAGAAGTTGGAGCAAGAATCCGAGATCAATGAAGGGGCTCGGTCGACCGAGTCAGCCACCGACGATTCCGACACGGCAGGGGAGGTCAAGGGGACTTCGAGGATCCGCCTCGGCGGAGGGATCATGATGTCGCCGATCGGGCGTTGGAAGGCGACGGCAGGCCGTGCGAAGGACAACGGCTGCAGCCTCTCGTCGAAGTCGTCGCCGCACCGGACGGTCCCCTCGCGGCGGATGACGAGGCGGCGCCTACGGTTCATCCCACCGTTCCACCAATTCTTGACGGCGTTGTCGCTGCGGCCTCGTAACCGTCGAGCGATTTCGGCCCAACGCTTGCCCATCTCACCCACCAGCCTTTCGATGACGATGCCTTCCTCGGGCGTGATGGGATCATGATTGAGACTGGGCTTTAAATTCTGATGATACCTCTCTCGACACTGTTTCGGTGATCGCGATACGATGAGACCAGATATGCGGACCCAGTTGTGGGCTCCCTGAGTATGTACAAGTTGAACGAGATATGCGTCCTCGGCCTGGGACCAAGGACCCCTCCGATGAGCCGGCATGTCGAGGCGATAGGTGGAAGTCGTCGACGACGAAGCCGCGAAAGTAGAGTGAGCGGCGATTGAAGAAGATCAAGACGTCGTTCAACGGATGATGATATGGTAATGAAGGATGAGGCGGCACGAGTATGATAATTAAAGATGATAATCGGTCAGATTATTGAGAAATGTTCTGGTCGGCCTGATTGATATTGACACAGGAAGGGGTGTTTGATGGGCGAGTGATGGGACGAGAGAAGAGGGAGAGGCAGAGGACGAGTATGTGTTGGTGCGAGATGGATCGACGGGGGGACGATGTAGACTATAATAATAGTGGGGATGGACGGGACTTAAGCTTCGGAGGAACGAGATCTCAGATGGCGCACAGATTCATCGGGTGCGGTGGGGTTGACAGGCAGGGGGACGAGCACCGAGGACGGGACTAAGTTAGTGGAAGAGAATGGGACAGGCCAACGCTTCGACATTTTGAGAGGCCAATATTACGAGGAACCGAGAGCAGGCGTCGAGCGACCGGGCAAGGCCAGGGCTCAAAGCAGACGAGGTGGGGAGAGGGCGCCATTATAATTCAGGATTTGTATTTCCTGCTGCTTCCCAAAGAGGCATCAAGACCGTCACCTGGGTCCCTCCAAGCCAATGTACGAAGCGTCCCAGGCGGATCCAGGTGATCGGAATTTGAAATGGGATGCGCAGCAGGGTTTCCTAACGGACGGGACGATGGTTCACACTAAGGGAACCATGAACTCTCACCACGGCAAATAAGCCGAGATACCTACAAAGTACGGAGTACTCCGTACCTCCGTACAGTACATAAGGTACAGTACCGTACTGTAGGTCCCAGCGTTGGAAACTCCCTACGTACAGTACCATCGGACAGGTCCATACGATACGGTACAGTACGGTACAGAAAGGAACAGATCAGAAAAAATGAAGCTGACTGGACAGTGATTAATGTCAATGTGTCTCATGGTGTTGAATAAGAGCATTCTGGAATGGGAGTGTGAGTGTGCGTTTCTTGTGGTCTGTCAATTTCACTGGACGAGAGGTCGAGGACCCTACCTCACGTAAAGGTAGTGATGTGATGATTGCTTGCATAGAGCATTGTGGTAGACTCTGCATCAAGAGCACACTTCCTATGTACAGTAGTACATCTTTGCTGGTCTGCCGGCTCTCTCTGCGGCATCATATTGTATCTCTTGGGGACAGATGGCGTCTTTCTCGTTTATCGGTCAGCCTCAACCAGCTTCATCCAGCTTTATGCATCAATGATCAATATTGATAATGGAGCCCTGGGAGACGATGTAGGGTTACCTTATGTGGCCGTGTATGATATGTGGATATGTGGATACAACTGGTAAGTAGGGGTGCGTACTTATACCTTTCCTGATGGATAACATTAGTGGCTGTAAGTGTATTACCTTGGTCAAAGGCTGAACTTCATAGGATGTGTCAGCCAGCCATGGTATGAACCACGGAGCAAACAAATGATATGGACAACTAGTGGGCAACCACCTCAGCACTGAGGTGGGTTTTAGCACAGCAAAGTCACATGTGTGTGTTTTACAACAGCGAATCAGTTAAAGTCTTGGGAGTTAGGAAAATAGTATATGTCAAACATAGGAGGAGTGGCTAGTGAAATGAACATGTAATCATAAGTGTCTAGCTACTCTATGGAAATGTGGCCCTATAAGAAGACCTTCAATTGACAAAAGAAAAAACTTTTATCTGTAGCAAACTGTTTATTTTAGCAAACTTCACATGTTTCTGAAACCTCTGTAGAGCTCTGAATCACTAAGATAATGAAATGAGACATGATGTTTTGATACATTCTCTCAGGTCATTTCAGCAACAGTGAGGTGAGATAAAAAACAAAATTTCATAGCATCTCATTAACTTTAGAAGTTGATGAGACAATATTGAAATGTCTTTAACTCAATTTAAATGAGTATCTCTTGAGTTTTGAACTTAAGTGTCATATCATTAGATCACAAGACCTTTTACTGACTGATGAAGCTCATAAGATTTGTAAAATGAGTGAATTTCAGTGTTAGAAGTAACTTTGTAAGCTTGTTGACAATTATGTTGCTTGTGAAAATGTAATTAAGATGAATAAGTCTGTGAAATTTAACTTCTCTTATAAAATGATAATGTATGTCAATGTATTTCATTCTGACATAAAACTCAAAATTTTTAATCAAAGCAATAGCTTTCTAATTGTTCATTTAAATCATAACTGTTCTGAATCTCTTTAACTTTAGCTCTTTAAGTAATTTCTTCATTCAGACTGCTTTCTTTATAGTCTTTGTTAAGATCATGTACTTCACTTTACAAAAGAATAAAATGACTATTTTTGTTAAAAGGTGACACCACACTAATAGCATAGCTATCATAAGTTATATATCTAACACTTTCCCTAACCTGCAATTGGCCCGCAACCAACCCACAGGTGTAAAGGGTGTGCACATCAAACTTGTGACCTTTTGGACTTACTCTCTCACCATGGACTTGAACCACCAGCAGAGGTGGCCTAGGCACCATTTTACACAAGTTATCATGCACTAACCTGGGCTCATAACCTGTTAAAAGGTGGCACCACACTAATAGCATAGCTATCATGAGTTATATATCTAACAATTTTCTGACATTTTAAACTTCAAAATATTGATTCATTAATCATCTTAAACATATATCTTAATGTGAATCTTCTTGATTCAAGATCTTCTTCTTAGTTCAAGTTTAAATACTCTAATAATTTAAGTTGTTCACTCAATTTATACTTAAAAATGACATCTAAAGTCTCTTATACATATTAAAATACTCACTTTAGAGTTTTTCAATGTATGTTGTTAAAATTATGTGCAAACTGACTAAGAGTTAACATCATATATGTAATGTTGAGTTAAATTTGTGTCATAATGTACATAAGAGATTCTATGATCTTTTAATATTGAGTTATTAACTTTAATTTAGCTGTTTCAGTAGTCTTTATAAGATAAATCTCAAATTTCATTGAAGTTATGACTGTCTTGACATTCTGTAGATTAAAGTCTTTGAGCATCTCTGTAAGATAGATTCTCTATGACAGAATAAGAATTTGTAGAATTCTGTTTTGTGTAATTAGCATTTTTAAGTAATGCTTACATGTTCTGCAGTTAGTCATTTTGAAATGATTACTTAATTTGATCTTAAGATCTAGAATTTTGTTCTTATCTGATCTGCATATAAGAATATCATTGACATATACAGCAACAAATAAAGTATCATTTCTAAATACATTATTGTCTATGTAAATTCATGTGTATCTGAGACTGTCAAGAAATCAATGCATTATCTCATATCAAAGATAAGAGAACTGTTTTAATCCATATAAAGCTTTCTTCAATTTGCATATTTTTTCTTTTTTCTTTTCATATTCATTAAATTAAATCACATAGACTTCTTCTTTCAAATCATTGTGTAAGAAAGCTGTTTTGATGTTTATTTATTTCAATTTGTAGTTGTAAAATATGACTATGATGAAGATGACTTTATAAGTCATGAATTTAACAACTGTTGCAAAGATCTCTTTGTAATTAATTTCAAATCATTGTTCAAATTCTTTGACTACTCATCAAGCCTTATGTCATAGAATTGAGTCATCAGGTTCTTTTTTGTAATGATAGATTCATTTGCTCTTTAAAGCTTATTAATTAGATGACAATGTCTTTAAAGTTTATGTAAAGTTAATCATTAACAAGCTATACTTACTATTCATTGCTTTCTTTCAGTCTTTTAACTTATAACTTGCAATTATCTGTTTAAACATCTAAGATTCATTCTCAGAGTCTTCTTTCTTTTTTATAACATCAATAATTGCATTGAACACAGCTAAGTAAACTATGATTACTTTAAGCTTTAGCTTTATAAAAGATTGTCTTTCTCTTTTAAAGCATCAAGACTCAGCTGATACTGATCTGTCAATTATAAAAAAAATATCTGTAATGTTAGATATATAACTCACAATAGCTGTGCTATTAGTGTGGTGCCACCTTTTAACAGGTTATGAGCCTGAGTTAGTGTGTGATAACTTGCATAAAGTGATGCCTAGGCCACCTCTGCTGGTGGTTCAAGTTCATGGTGAGAGAGTAAGTTCAAAAGCTCATGAGTTTGAACCACTGTCTGTGTGCACCCTTTACACCTGTGGGTTGGTTGCGGGCCGATCGCGGGTTAGAAAGAGTGTTAGATATATAACTTATGATAGCTGTGCTATTAGTGTGGTGCCACCTTTTAACATGTAACATCTTCTTTCTCTTTCTTCATTTCTTCTAACTGATTTAACAATATCAGTATGAAAAGATATGATGACATGTACTCTGAAGACAGTGATAATGATGAAAATTAAAAAGAAAACAAGAAAGATAACTGTATATCTTCTTGTTCTGCACTAACAGTATAAGATTGAGTGACTTTAAAAATTGAGACTGCAATTTTAATGTCATAAATTGATGAATCTTTATTAAACTACACATTTCTTGCTCTGATTACTCAGTCTATCTTTTTCTTTTCAGAAAGCTATACTCTATATTGATTTCTTTCTTTATATTTAACAAGAATTCTCTTATTGCTTCAGAATTCAAATTTAGTCTCTGTTGTTTAGATCTTCTTTGAAATATGCACATATGTTGTGCATTTAAAACATCAAAGATGTCTAAGATCAATAAGATCTGCTGATTTATTCTTATTAAAGAATTTAAACAGTAACTGAATTGAGATCTTGTTGTTCTTAAAAGCTGACATTGAGAGTTAATTAAAAAGATAGCATGCTGTTTTAACAGTTTCTGACTATAGAATTTCAGAGACTTCACTATTTAGAATCATAACTTTAGCTTTTGCTGCTAAAAGTTCATTACTTCTTTCTGTCATCTCATTCTGCTTCAGTTCATAAGAAACTGTTGTTTCATAAATAATTCTGAGACTTCATAATCATTCAATGATGAGCTCATTCTCAAATTTCTTTTCATTATTAAGTTGTATCTGTGCAATTCATAGATTCATCTAAATAAAAAGCATATTAAGAAATCATTCAATTTCATTTTTTGCCTGATCTTTCATTTTCATATTATAAATGTATTGTCAGCAGATAAAATTATTCATGAAGATTATATATCATAAGAATCTATCATATGCTTTTGACATAACAGAATCTACAATGTTGATGTAAATCAGTTCAGTCATCTTTGTAACTCAGTTTTGCAGTTTTCTTAAGATCTTCTTCTTTTAATTTGCTCTCATGCAGACATCACACAAGTGTAATAATGTTTTTGTAAGTTCTTATAAGTCAAGCCTTACTATTCTGAGATTTTTTGACACATTGTCAAGACTTAAATTCTCTATATAATTAAGATATTAATGTCAAGTAGCTCTTAAGATCTTGTTATCTTTAATAACTGACATGATCTTATTCTTGTTCACAGATTTTCTCATCATTAAGATTTAAAGATAATATAGCTTGTCTTTGCATATTATGTAATTAAGCATACTCTCTACTTTGTTCTTTAGACATAATAATTCATTCTTAATTTTGATCAATATTTCTTTCTTTTTGATCATTTCAATTGAGAAGAGATTGAGTCTCATATTAGACATAAGATAAATGTTCATTAAAATGATATTTTAAGTCTTTTCATCATTATTCTTTAGCTGTAAGTTGATCATTTCTATTTCTTAAGTGTGCATCACTTCAGACACTCTTCTTATAGAAAGTTCATTATTGAATATTTTGATCAAGTTAAATGCAGAGAGATTACAGCACATATATTGTATTGTGCTGAAGTCAGCTATTCATGACATCTTATTAATCATAAGACTATAGTTCTCTATTACAGTCAAGATCACTGAGTTCTCATTATACTGCTTATCTTCAAAACTTAAGAATTTCTTCTTCTCTTTCTCTTTCTCTTTCTTCTTTTTAGTCTCTTGCTTCTTTTTTAACTCTTTAGACATCTTTTCTGAGTGTAATTTTCAGCAATTATTCTTGAAGTGAACTGCTTTCTTACAGTAAGTATACATCTCATTCTTACTCTTACTCTTATCAGCATTTCTTTTCTTATTCTTTTTCTTCTTATCTTTATGATTTCTCTTTTTACTCATTAGAACAAGCTTCTCATTTCTTTCTTTAAGATACTCTTTATCAATTAGTTCAGCAATCAAGTCATTGAGAAATGAAATCACATTATGAATCTCAGAGCATTTCATCATTATTTATTAAGAATAGAAGAATTCTAGATTTAATAGAAAAGTAATGATTTTCAGAATTTCATTAATGATGAGATTGAAGATCACAATTTCTCATAAGAGTGTCTTATACTTCAGAGCATAAGCATTGACAGAGAAGTATTGATTGAGTTGACAGACATATAGATTGTTGAATAGAATATATTTAAGATTAAATCTGTAAGATAAATAAAGATATACAAGATGATTTTACATCTCTTTTGCTGTTTTCATGTCATCTATAACAATAGTGATCTCTGAGCTGACAATAAGAACAATAATGACTATGATCTTGTTGTTTTATGTGATTTAGTTAGCTTAAGTGACATCAGTCAAGACTGTTAATGTAGTCATTATTGTTTCAGATATAAATTCTTCAGTCATTACTGACTAACTTGAAACATCTGACTTTAATGAGATTTCAACATCACTTTCTACTATTAAATCTCATAATTCAGTACTTATCAGACTGTATTTAATCAATGTTCTTCATGATAAATAGTTCATTGACTTCTTGAGTTTCATAACTTTTGAAAATGTAAGATCATATGACATTGTAGTCATTTTGTATGATGAAAACATCTAAATTAACAATGAAGTTGTTTTCAATGTAAAGATCTAACTTTGAAATGATTGTGAGAATTGTTTTTGATCATTTTATCTGTGAATTTATAACAGTTTGATGTGAATAACTTCTCATTATACATCAAATTCACCTTATCTCTTAAGGCTCTTTCTAGCATTCATAAAATAACAATGATGATGAGATGTTTTTCTTTCATCATTTTAAATAGAAACAAATGACTTAATGAACAAATGAATATCAATATACATCTGAGCTCATAATCTGTCAAACATAGAAGAAGTGACTAATGAAATGAATGTGTAATCATAAGTGTCTAGCTACTCTATGAAAATGTGGCCCTATAAGAAGGCCTTCAATCAGTGAAAGGAAAAACTTTTATCTGTAGCAAACTGTTTGCCCTAGCAAACTCCGCATGTTCCCGAAACCTCCGTAGGGCTCCGAACCACTAAGGTAACGGAACGAGGCATGACGTTTTGACAGTATATAGATTGAGCTGGGGGTGGTCCAGTCGCCCTCTTTAAGCTCCGGGTTGGTGTTGTGTGGTGTGGTGTAATACAGAGATGCGGATACAGTGTAAGAAAGGTTTTCTCCCTGTTTTCATCCTCGAAAAGTTAACCGAAGCCAAAGCTCATCCCAGCTCGAACGAAGAAGTCCGAACAGTCCCAGTCCCCAATAATCTTTCGATCTCATCTCCACTACCCGTGTTGCTGCCGACCCATGTCGGATTGGCTTGCATGCACATGAGGTACTACTCCGTCCCTACATGCACATCCCACATGCACCACCCTGCCGACTCTGCAGCTTTTCGCTTTCTGAAGCAGGGGGCGCGGAAACAACACGGTTGCTGGGATCGTGAAAGTTGGAGATAGGCAGAGTACGGACTAATGTATAGTGGATGAAGGACTCGTTCGTCGTCGCTCGCACCATTGAAAGTGCCACTACACTGACACTATGACATTAGGTACTGGTGTTGGTACTGGTACTGGTATTGATACTGGAGTGGTCAACGTCCCAACTCCACCCTCAGCAGTGATGGCGGTGACGAGGGTTTATAGGGTATTGGTGTCGTCATGGACATGGAGCAGGAGGTGGATCCCTTACTTCGTACTGTTGAGTCGGAGCGAGTGGATATCCCGAGACCGGGGGCCGGATCTCACGATCTAAGGTACTGGGACCACCCTTCCCGCATGGACGTTAGGAACGCTGTTTGTACCCTTGTAGACTGGTAACACCTTCTGATGATTGATAATCGAATATGCATGATTGGGGCTGATGTGTACACTTGTAAAGCCGACGAGCGAGTACGGGATACGGGATACGAGGACGAGGACGAACTGCACAGCTGATGCAACCATATTTAATATCAATCAATATTAATAGGGATATCAAATACCTAACTAGCAATATCAATAGCAATATCAATATTAGTATTAATGCAGGATCCAGTTATATTTTTCCGTACGCATACACGTAAGTTACCTTGCTCTACCTTAATCGTGAGGTATCTACCTGGTACCTTAAGCTACAAAGTACAAAGTACCTTACTTGTATCCCCTTTTCCAAGATGGCGCTAGGATCGCGGACAGATTGGCGGGCAAACGGGTTTGAGCGGCACGTTCGTTCGTTCGTTTGTTCGTTCGTTCGTTCGTTCGTTAACTTAACTTCCCTGTACCTTAGATCTCTGGATCTCTCCATCTCTTTCCTGGGTCGCGGCTCGTGCCTCTGCCTCGGGCCAATAAGATGTAAGATGGGTACTACTGTTCATGTACAGCATTTCAAATCATTCAGAGTTTCCTTACCCTTACCTTACATAAGAGAAGATATTTGTACAGTACCTCCCCTTCCCTCGATGACTCGATGACTCGATACTTTAACTCCTTAACTCCATGACACCACGGCTGCAGGTTAACGACATAATTACCTTACCTTTCTCTAGGTAGGTATCTTATTGATCATTATCTACAGTACCTTAGGGTAGGTATAACTTAATCTGTAGTAACAATATCAGTTACAAAATATCTTACAGGTATCTTATACGGAGGTGAGTCGGGTCGGACGGCAATTACCGAACGGAAGAAACCGAACAGTCAACAGACGGAGAGCGCCCGACGCGCCAGAAACAGCAAAAGCCAGCCAATGCGAAGCAGCCGTTGCCTGCCATCTAAGACATGAGGCAGAGACAATAATACCCCCGAAAAGGAAGGGATTCGACGGGCTCTCAACAGGGGGTTGTGTGGCTACTCTACAACCACAGTACATGATATAGAAGACCAACCGTGCGCAGTATGTGAGATGGAGATGGAGATGGAGATGGAGATGGTGATAGAGAAAGCAGTGCTCAATCGCGATAGCAATAATAACGCATTCAATTCATGATTTATTCATGATTTATTGACTCATTATTATTGATTGATTGCCATCCCAAGATACGATACGGTACTTGACTTATCCGTTCTACTGTGGGTATTATGCCGTAAATAATTCCAAGCCATGTACGCAACCACGTCTTTCGGCAGCTCCGAGAGACCGGCTCAAAGTGTAAGTGCAGTGACAAGGGTGGAAAAACGAGATGCGGAAGGTAACTTAAGGTATGGCAAGGGAAATGGACCGACGGTCTGGCCACCGCCACCATCGACGATGATGCGCGTCTTCCAACGGCTTTTCCGCCATCAGGGAAAGGGAGGGAAGGGGGGACTGTCAAATGTACTCCGTACTCCGTACAGTATCTGTAAGTTACAGTAAGTTACCCACTGTAACAATACAGATACAGATACAATCGGATTCTGGACTTGCTCCGGCCCTTGCTTCGCTTAAGTTACCCACCCCCCGAACGGATCGCTGGGTTGACCTACGTTATCTAGGCTGCCACGCTTCCGCTTCCGCTTCCGCTTCAATTTCAGCTTCATCCCGTCTTCGTCATTTAATATGTACGCCGAAATCAAAAAGTGGCACTGATGTACGTCGTACGGAGGGTGAAGTACAGTACAGTACAAACCTTGTACCTGACCTACTTGACTCGACTCAGCTCGACTCGAATCCGACATTCAATATTGAGACACGAAACTCAATCTTGCATGACAACGGCATGAGATCTCTACCTTACTATTCCCACCCATGGATCAGACCTGATTGATGTGACGAGCTACCTTGTCTATCTACTGTAATTGCGCCGTGGCCCAGAACCATTATTATTGATCAGACCACGACCGAAGCCTTGAACATTTGACACCGCCCCATGCCTCCTTCGGCTCCCGGCAACCGCTCCCAATCACCTTTGCGCAGCCTTCAGCAGCTGGCGGAGTGCAAGACCAAGGGATGACATCGGTGTTGCACGCGTGCGACGACGATGCTTCTCGAAGAGGGCTTCGTACCAATCAGTCAATACAAGCAATCAACAGATGGTAGTGTGGCTAAGACATACAATATATAGGCTGGGAGATGGGAAAGTGTGCATTCATAATTCGCAGTACTCCCTGCCTTCCAAATAATAAGGTACAACTATCTTGTAGTACCGTAAGTATAGGCCGGGTAAGGTAGTAGGTCAAGGTGTTTTGTACGATGACAAAGTCCATGTTTTCAGGCTGCGGCCATCAACAAGGAAGAGCAGTAGCCGTGCCAACTGTTGCAGCCGTTGTCATTCTTCTCCTTGTCATCTTGTTCTCTTGTCATCCATCATCCTGTCACCTTGTCATCCTGGTCGACATCTGACATGTTCTCGTACCTTGATCATCAATTTTCGGAAATCAATTTGATCTCGTTGACCCTCGAGGAATCCTTGACGTTGGCACGACAAACGCTGGGCTTCCACCACACAAGTGATGGTGAACGCGCATTACCGGAGTTCCGGGCCTTCCGGGGTGAATGTCTTCTGACACACCACCATCACAGCCAATCTACTGCAAGGTGGAAAAAAAAACAGGGTAGAAGGGAGAGAAAACGGAGATGGCGACAGGACTGCATCAACCGTGTCACATACCGTCACCAAAGCACCAATCAAGCTCGACGGCACCCGACTTCAGCTGTTGGTGGCTGTCACTGGTCTTTTCGACCTCTCCTCGGATGATAACGTCCTCATGTCTTCTTGGTACTGATGAAACAGGACACCCCAGCTGGAATTCAAAGTCCGTCCGGGGAAGCTCGGACACTCTTGGATGTGACCAGCAGGATTGAAACCCGCTGGTCCATTAAGGTCAACGGGTGCAGCGGTTCTGAGCCATCCCGTTCATCCGGCCGATCTGATTGATGCTCTTCAAATTTTCATATTTGTGTGCCCTTCTGAGCCGGCTGGACAGACCCACTGTTGCAGGATTTGCTCCTGACCAACTCCTACCCAGCGTGACGTGTGTGGGGTGATCTGACTGGGTGGTCTGTGTGTGCGTGCGCATACATGGTTGCGTCGTTCTATCTGGACCATCCAGAGAGCATCTTCGCCTGCGAAACACATGCCAAACGGCATGACTTCAGTCGACTCACGCGCTGTACATAGATTCATGCAGTCAGTCGCGATCTTATCCCTCAGTAACAGTTTTATGGAGGGATCCCTCTCATCCTGTCATGGCAGGCCAACATCAGGACACTTTGTTGTTCCGACTGAAGTTACTGGTGGAAGCGTATGCCGCCCCTTCCACTCGGTCGACAAGGTCGCTCTACTGAGACATCTGATTCCACAATGCCAGTTTAGTCATGTGCGTGTTGAAATCTACCTTAACCACCTGTTACCTTCCATCTTCTGGTGCACTGCTTTGACTTATCGCAACAAAATCCAAAATTTGGTGTTCAGAATATTAAGAACGACTTGGCAATGACGACATGATCTCCAGCCCTCCCACTTGGCCGTAATCGATGAACATCATGGAGATCGATCGCTGTCTCTCCTCACGGCTCTGGTTCGACCTGGAATCTAGTTGGCTGAGCGGTGCCATGTCTGTGAAATTCTCGCCCACAGGCGGCTTGAAAAACAGCACCATTCAAATTAATCGCGTTCTATAGATGTGAAGCGGTCCCGGGTGTTTGCTACACCGAGACCTGTCCCACCCAGTTCGCCCCGAGTGGTATCTTGAATTAGCCCTAAAAACTCCGTGCCCCTATGTCAAACGTCTCTCCCCTTCACCCGTTCGAAGTAACAACACCCTCGCCAAACATGCACGTCCGCGAATGCTACAACCAAATATCTCCACCTTCTCCTGCAACCCACTTCCGCCATGCTTCGGCATAAGCGGCCTCGATGTCGCGCACCCACCGCCTCGTGTCGAAGAGAGCACTGGTCCATCGACTCTCGTACAAAAGTTTCCTGAGCTCGACAAGCCTACCCTGCCCTATCCCGACTTCTTCGGGCTTGGTACTGTAGACGAGGTCATCGCCGAGGGCGACTGCACGCTCCTCATACTCTTCGTCGCTGTTGGCGATCAACTCCGTAGCCGCCGCTTTGCCCTCGGCTGTTTTGGGTAGCGCCCCTTGCAGAATGGAAGCGGCCATCCTCGAGCACATCTTATACTTGTATCGCGGTAACGTCAACAGCGGTGTCCCTGACCACAACACATCGGCGGCTGTAGTATGGGCGTTGCATTCGGGCGTATCGAGAAACAAATCGCAGACTCGAGCACGAGAGATGTGCTCGTGCTTTGGCGCCACGTCGGTGAAGATGATCCTGGATGCGACTTCGGATCCCGCCCAGCGGATTGCCGTCTGTTTGAGGTTGCTCTCGCCAAGCTCTGGGAAGCGCAAGAGCCACAGCACCGCCCTTGGGAGTCGCGCGAGTATTCGAAGCCAGCTCCGGAAGGTCGTCGGATCGATCTATAGGCGCGACTCTATCAGTCTGCTTCACCCCATGGGAAGCACGCGAACGGCACACCTTGTACAGCTGATTGAAATTCCCCAGAATGACAGCGTTGTCAGTCAGGTGCGGAAACAGCTCCTTCCGCATCTTCCACCGCCGCACTTGCTCCTCACACCAGCTCAATTGCTTGCTTTGGGAATCAGGCGCGCTCTGCCGGTGATCGCAACAGAAGAATGTATCTCTGGAGAAGATGATGTTTTCGGAGTATATCCATTCGTCAGTGTCATCACCATTATTCTGATCGACCATCTGGTCTTCCAGATTAACGTTTTGCCTCCCAGGCCTTAATGTTTCCGGTGGAATTGCGACCTCATCTGCGAGGAGATAGTCACACCACTCCGCACCCAACGTACCTGCGAATCCCATGAAAGACATTTGAATTGGCGCAGGACGTGCGGCGAATACCTCGTTGCGTGCTCCACGGGTGTAGCCGTTCAGGTTGATAAGAATGTGAATGCCATCGTCCACAATCTGTTTGACCAGAAGATTAATCGACCAGCTGCTTGCGTCGTAAAACTGTGGAGCTTCACGTTCGATTTGTTGACGGTGACCGGAGTTGTCGCTTGCTGTAGTGGCGTAACAGAACGCCTTGACGCGCGCAGGATCGTGCAGCCCAAAGACCGACTGCATCAAGTGCGCTAAAGGATGGTTATTGAAATCAGAGGATACATAGCCAACGTTCAACTGAGGTCGCGGCGGTGCAGGAGGCTTGTAGACCGTCTTTGACAGCCAGGGCGCCCGAAGAGTCGAGCATGATATCCGGAGGCCATTGCGCTGTGAGATCTTGCGGATTTGATTCGCGGACAGCGGACACGTGAATGTATGAAATGGGAGGACAGTTGGCGCACTTGGTACGGCGACTATACCGGGTAGCTGTGGCCTGGTGTACCTCGCCGCTCGGTGCTCTCTATTCTGGACATATCTTTCTTGGTACCACCACCAACCCAGAAGTTTTGTGGCGCGTTCTACAAGTCGGACGGTCTTGGCTCCTTCCCAGCTATGCCCGGTCCACTGCTGAATGGCATTCCTCAACGACTTGCGCTTCACCATCGACCAAGTAGCTCCAACATCTGCAGCTTCCAGTTGTTTGAATACGAAGTCTAGTGATCCACCTTGCAAAAGGCCTCTTCCCCAATTCTCACCGTCTCTAAGTTGTTTCTCGACGATGTCGACGACACGCTTGATCCAGCCAAATCCCTTTCCAGGGACAGTTCTGGCGTCCATAGGCATACCCTGACCGTCAACATGCCACTGGTCTCTTTGGCCGTTGCCCGACACGACACCACCTCTTCCTGTCCAGCCACAAACCGAGTTTAGCGCGTTAGCTAGTCCGCATACTGCTTCTGCGAAGTCCGGACTTGCTGCTACAGCTCTTCTGTAATAGCTTATAGCATCACCGATCCGTCCTTGGTCCTTGACGGCATTTGCTAAATTTGCCAAGGCAATATCAAAATTCCCGTCGCACGCGACAGCTTGCTCATACATCTTGATAGCGGCGCTTAGCTGACCAATATCTTTCAGCAAGCTGCCGAGATTCGTGTAAAGATGGGCGTGCCGTGAATCGAGATTCAAGCCGTAGTTGTAATAAGCTAGAGCAAGCGCAATTCCACTTCCAGGTGTGACGCCTGGAATCGTGGGCCCTTGCGAAGCACTGGACGTTGGACTTCTGAATATTACAGACGGCTGAACGCTTGCCAGGAGGATGCCAACGTTATTCGCGGTTGATGGACTAGGTTGAAGGGCTAGTGACAGGTAGTACAAAGCTAGAATGTCTCGTACCCCAGATGTCGCTCTTGGTCCGCTAGCTGGAGTAGCACTTGAAGACATTCCGTCTTGATAGATTTTCGCAAGAGATAGCAATGAGTTACTCGTTGTTGAAATTGCTGCTCTCTTGGCAATACCCTGCGGCACGTCCCTCAGCCCGGGTAGCTCGCCCTGGGTTGGAAAGACAAGTTTGGAAGTCTGCAATGCTTTCTCAGGCAGTAACAGTACGGGATCCTTGCAAGGGCCGTCCCTTCCAATTCGCCTTGTCTCGGACGTCACCTCGTGGGAAACGACGGTCAGGATTCGTTTGATCAAACCGCAAATGCCATGCTGTCTTCTCCCAGACCCAATCAGCACGGCATCTTCGAATGCCTTCGCAGCCCCTGCGTTATCTCCAAGGCCGTAAAGCATGTTCCCTTTTGCGTGTACAAGCGCGAGCATTCTGCCATTCTCAGACCCAGGTATGGCGTACCCACTGGACCCAAAACCTGGCTGGGACCTTATTGCATCGACCTCAGGGTTACCTCTCATGAAGTGATCATCCTCCAGATCAAAATCGAACGATACCCTGTCAGAAGCTTCTGACATGGACACGCTTGGGGATCTACTCTTCTCACTAGAAGTTTCGCTGATGCCGTCTACGGCCTTCAGACACTCGCCCTGCCGGTCCAGGCGAAGCGCACCTTCAACGTAGTCGATTATTTCGACAGCTTGTTTGCCTCTCTGATCTCCGCACAGGAGCCCGATAAGGTGTTCTATAGCTTCGAAAAAGCTTGGACGCAACCTCACAGATCGGAGCCAATACTGTTCGGCTTCTTCACGTCGATTGAGGGATAATAGCGATGCCGCTAAGTTTGACATGGCCTCTACATGACTGGCTATGATCAGCTGGGCCCAATGGATTCATCGAACCGAGTTACCTGGGATCGTTGGCGAGGATCTTTGAGTACCACCATGACGCCTTGTGATATTCGCCCAAACCGTAGGCTAGACAGCCTCCCAATAGCATACCATCAACCCATAACCATTCACTCTCCTGACATAGTCTCGTCAGCATCTCTAGAGCAGCTACAGCATCTGATAATGAGGATGATGCTTTTTCGGACGGCGTAGTAGGTAACGAAGGCCTCGATCCGGGAGGTCTACGAAAGGTGCTGAAACCGCCAGGGGTGGATGACTGGAATGAAGTGGCTAATGGCGAACATTCCTTGTATCGTTGATTGTTTTGGTGGTCCCTAACGGATTCGGTACTTGGAAAGCACAAAGAATCTCCGTGGCGTCCGTTAATAACGCCTGCAAAACGGTGGTGACTACCGTCATCCTGTCTTGGCTTTTTACTGATGTGATCTTCACGGCTTGTGCGGCAGGATCCCTGGCCCGGTGGGTTTCTGTCACTGAATGAACTCTGATCACTGAACTGCGCCGAGAAGTCGGACAGAGGCTGTCGCGGTGGTCTCGGATAGATGTTGGCTCGTGGAAAGGTCTGTCTGCTGTCGACATGTTTGCCATGAAGACTCGCTCTTCGAGACTGGTGGAGGGAAGCCAACAGATCAATGTAGATCCGGTGGGCCCAGGATAACACCTTCTCCCTGAATTGTACATTGCTGGCCTTTGGACCTTGTTCGGGAACAAGCAGCGGCTCCCTATCGTAACCAACAAGCGACGTTAGCGGTGTCGAATAGCCGGTATAGCTTCCTTGCTTGTTCTGGGCGTCATGACCATTTGGAGCGGGTGGTCGGTCCTGGCCAGCACGGCCCAGGTAGACTTGATAGCCTGGGGTAGCGTTGTTGAGTTCATAGGTAGCTCGCGATTCTTGCACTACATAAGGCCTGGGCGGGTGGCGGGACGGATACTCGGTTGATGGCGGCGTGTCAGAGCTGTGCGCGCGGTCGAAGGTCAGTTGGTGCGGGTAAGGGCCAAGCTCGTTTTTCTGAGCACGAGTAACCGACCGTGGACCGACAGCTGACTGCCAGCCTCGATCACGGTAATTTGTCCTTTGATCCTCGTTGGCCGGAATCCAAGCTCGACCGGCAGGCGAGAAGAAGCGTGGATCCCGCAAAGCGGCCGGTCGGTAAGGTACAAACGACCCATTGGGCCAATACGGACCATAAGGCCCAAGCTCGTCCGACGCGGTTGGGCCAGGACACGGCTGCCATGTCGGTTGCATCAGGGTGGGAATTTGCTGTCCGTTCGGTAGTAAATAGGATAGGCCCTGAGGACCTGGGACTTGGTCGAGGAAAGAATCGATACCCGGTGAGTATTCAGGTTTGTGCAGGCAATTGATCCTCATCATCTTGTCGATATCCGCCGAACCCGCTTCCCATTTGCCATAGCCATTGTAGCCGTATAGATTCGCATTTTCGGGCCTCGGATGACTCGACGCTGTAGTCAGAGATCTATACTGATTTGGAGCAGGCGGGAAGTGTTGATGAGCCATCCGCATGTTAGTCATGTTCAATGAGGGCACCTGAACGTCTTTCACAGCGTGCGGATCAGCAGCCCACTCCACGGGGGAACCATCGTAACCGGCCGCCAATGTTCCACTGGGCGTTTTTCTCCTCAGCATGTGTTCTGACGCATCCAATCTACTGCGTCGTGGACTTCCATCCGACTTTCGAGGGGGAAATGAATTCGTTCTTTGCAGCGGCGAAGCAGCTCGGCCTGACGAATCAGCGAGACCCTGGCTGGACCGCCAACCAGGTAAGCCATTGTATGGAAGCTCCCGAGGTGTTGTCGCGGCCGGAGAGGTAGGTAGGGAATCGAAGTAGCCCACACGTGAGCGAATCTCCAATTGATGGGGTCGCGATTGAGACTGACCGAGAATGTCACGGCGGTTGCGTTGGTAGTGGGCAACATCCGAAAACATCATCGCAAGGTAAATTTTAGGCTTCGACAGACCGTTGGCTTGGGCCGTTCCTGAGAAGCGTCAAGCTTCGATTGTCGCCAAACCTTGACAGGACAGAGAGCATACAAAAGTTGTACCCAACGACAGCACAGGAGCAGTGGTCAACCGTCTGGTTTCATTCGAGCCTCTCCACGGCAATGCCTTCGCATTGCATCTCAGACTCGCTGGACGGAGGGTGAAGTCTTTCTTCACACAAGAGCCGAGCTGACCGGTGAGCGGCTGGCTGCTGACAGGCGCTGACGCGGCTTAGCAGAGGTCTCGAATATCACTCAGGAAGAGCTGTCAATATCTTGAACTTGGAAGCCTCTGGGTGTTCCTAAAGATTCCTCATATGCATGCAAGTAGCCTGGGAACAGGTGCAGAGCGGATCCCAACTAGACTCATTCGGCTGGCTGCTTCAATATGATATAGAGACAGTCGGCACGCTTATATATCGTCGCGGGTCATCAGAGGGAGATGATGATGATATGTCCAGATCAATCCATATTGACTGCGGAGGCAACGTGTAGCCTTGGGTTCTGAAATGCACCGAAAAGACGAAATAAACCGGCAACTCCACGAATTACCGCACACGCGGAAGATCCAAAAGACCCAAAAGAAATAGGTACTGGTAGCTCGTTACTTGTACATGCACCTCATATCCCAGTATTTCGCAGGCGGTGGCTTATGGCGTATGGCGGGCTGCTGGGGAGAAAGGTTGTTGCAAGCTCGACCTTTAAGACTTTTGATGGATGCAACCCCAGTTCAAATAACAATTAAGCGTAAGCGTGAAGGACCGTTCCCTAGTATTCTATATGAGGGTGACATGGTAAGGTAGTCACTGAGCAGCCAGTGTTATCTCCAATGGTACGGTGCGATTTGCGATTTGCGTGGCCAAGTTGGAAGGGGGGGTGGTCGAGTGCATGTAATTCGCAGCCACATGGAACGGTGAAGGCAATGCTGTCGAATCAGTCCATGCCGCGCCATGTCGAGGCATGTCGAGGCATGCGCATCCTTGCTCAGCTACCAACCACTACGGAGTACCTAGGTAGGTACAAATTACTTCCCACTCTTTATGTGCACTTCGTAACTCCGTACATCTATCTATGAGTACACGTACGAGTCCTCCGTTCCCTTCCTGGAAGTCCGGCATCAGTGCTCTGACCGCCTTATAATAACACCTGAGTCCCGGGGACTGCAAAGGAAAGGTAAGGGTACGGGGTTTGATCAAGAGTACTTCGTAAGGGCGATCTCAATTGGAAGACGACTTGTTGAAGATGCTTTCGGCTGTGCTCACGGTATACCTGGAGGTACTGTAGGTAGGTACCTGGTAGTGGTTTGGATGATGACCTCAGATACTGTGTATATGTGGCATGTACGATGTAAGCCCAAGGTGTCAGGTAGGTCGGAATACTGATAACAGCTCCGCTCCGTGAGTTATATCAAAAGGGTCTGATACTGCAGGAAGGCGTCCCTGTCAGCGCCCTGTGGCTTCCCAAATGCCACTAAATCGCAAGCCTCAACACATTCATTACAACCCCCCCTGGATCATACCCATCTGCAAGCACCCACCTTACCTCAACTTACCTTACCTTTACTTGGAGTCATCGGTCGGCAGACGTGCAGACAGACTACTGCAGCTAGTAAAAGGGTTGACCGGTGCACGTAACCGGGCGCAAGTGAGAGCTCACCCATGCTTTACCGTTATAGCAGACACCCATGTTTCAAACCTGCAGGCAATGTACGGTCCCGCAAAGGGTCAGATCCAACGTCGTCTTTTCACGATATATACAGAGCATTTAAGCAACCCGGTGTTGAAAACATCCACCATATCTGAAAACATGAAGATCTTCTTCTTAGAGCGTGCAAGCAATCTAGGTGGATCCAGGCCGACCTTTTTCGGATAGCAACGCGTGTAGGCCTCATAAGATGGACCACTGCATCCATACCCTGATGGGGCGGATGCTGTGGTGAGTAGTTGGTCTGTCCGAACGGACACCGTCTTCTTTGCACCAAAATAGGCCCTAACCATTGAGTGAACCAATCCTCGAGGGAAAGGGATTAGGGCCAGAGTGTTGGCAAAGTGAAGCCTGGAAAGGGCTGGAAAGGAATGATTGGACGCCGTGCATCTCACAGAACGAGGAAGTCGAAGTGGATTGAGGGGCACAGTCAGAAAGTCACGTTCAATAGCTTTCCCTTTTATTTTGCCGAAGCCCTAGAAATTGATAAAAGCCCAAATTTCTCAGCAAGTGAACTACTTTACTCCTCCGGAACTGTGGACGAGTCAGCATACAGCTCGAAAACCAGAGAGTGGTTCGACTTGGTGGAACATACTCTCAATCTCTCCGCTCTCGATGTCGTCGCTGATCTGCTTCGGTGATTTCCCATCCACCTGGCAGCCCACACTGAAAGCCGTTCCCAATATCTCTTTGACGGTACCTTTTAGATCCTTAGCGAGTGACTTGAACCTCATAGTCCTGGCAATATCGATAATCTCATCGAGGGGAATGGATTTCGTGTGTTTGATGTTCTTCTCTTTCTTGCGGTCCCGGGGTGGCTCTTTGAGAGCCTTGATGACCAGAGAGGATGCGGATGGGACGACTGAAACCGCGGCTTGACGGTTCTGGATAGTAAGTTTCACGGTGACACGGAGACCTTTCTGCGAGTCGGGCCACCATCGATCAGCTGTACAGTTCCAGGTTCGAAGTCTCCCGTCTGAGAAATGAGGTCATCGACTTACCCAGTCGCCTGTGGCTTTCGCAATATCTTCTCCCACTTTCTTAGGCGACAGTCCCAGAGGACCAATCTTAGGAGCCAGGGCAGAGGAAGCGCCCACTTCACCGCCAGTGGCCCTCAGGTGGCTACCGAGCATGCACTGTTAGTTGGCGAACCCTTGTCATAGAGGTGGATTGACATGTAAAAATTGCTATAAGGGCTGTTCAAGCTTGAGTACTCACATAACCTTCACCTCACTTGGATCGAATTTTGGAGCTAATCCATTTATATGTATCAGCCGTCGCCACGGGAACTCCGACCAAGACGATGATACTTACGCATGGCGAATGCGAAAGGTAGTCAATCGCTCTTGGGGTTGCCGACGAGATATTCGTTGAGTCTTAAGATTTTTAGGCACAGTTTCCGATCTTTGATGTGTGTGCGAAATGCTAGTCTGCTTACTAAGATAGTTTTAAACATCGGCCTAAGCACCTAGCGCCCTACTGTACCTTAAGGTACCTTACCTTAGGTATCAACACATTGCAGAGAAGCACTTTCATACTTATCCCGGCCAAGTTACTTTTAGACTACGATCAAATACATGGACATTCATCAGCAATGCGGCGAATGTATGAGCTATCACGAGCGCCAGAATCTCCTGGTCTACGAGTCTATCTAGACCGAACATGTACAGCCTGACCGTGCCGAGTCATAGAAGCTACCACACTTTCTAACTCGTACCTGAGACTGCAAGCCTGACGGAAAAGTGTCTTGTCAGCTCTCAAGTAATCAACACCGGCCACTTTTTAACTTACTTCATCAGGTGGTCCATAAAACTCTGCAAGGAGACGTCATCCGTGAAGATTGTTTGTGCCGTTTGAGGTATCCCGCCATATGCCCCTGTGGTGTGTGTCGTTGAGGGGTTCAGCTTTGAGAGTAGGAATCGAGCCTGGGAGCCTCCGGCATCGCAGACGATGAAACGGGGCAATGGAAAGCGATCCTGAATAAGTTCCTACGGAAACAGCTTTAGTTCAACTGCCCTCGGCATGGCTTGAATAGCGTACATACTCTTGCGTCCTCTTTTGGCTGCTCGAGTAGAGCCTTGAGGTTCTCGTAGCCCTCCTGGTCCTGATATCCGGCTTTGCGCCATTCGACGATAGTCTCCCCATGAAATATCAGGATCTGAAAGAAGGTATCTAAAAGGAGCATGTGCGTGGGTTGGATCGAAGCGGAATCGAGCAAAACTGGAAGGCTTCCTTCCTGGTCAAAGGTATAAGAGTCAAGGGTGGGTTGGATCATGACCAACGAGTCGCCAACGTATTCGTGATTGAGGACGTGCCGATAGAATGCAGTTTCGTCAGGTGAATTGTTGAAAACTTGAAGGAATTGGCTTCTTCGGAGATGGAACATGAACTGGGGATAAAGGCTAAAGTTTTTCTCCAATCGAAAAGACGTAGGATCGTCTTTGCGGTACTCGGCAAACCTTGAGCAAAGCCGGATGAGCATCCTGTCAACCCACCGCAAAACGTCGGGTCCATCGTCCACCTCGGCTTTGAAGACTGCTATTCTTGACATCAAGACCGCGGCGGCCTCTTGGTCAAACGACTGCGCGATGGCTGGATCACCAGCCGGACCGCTAAGCATTCGGGCGACGGTAGTGACCCTTAGGTGGAACTGACCGGATGAGTGTTGGTAGTATGTGAGGAACTGCATCATCCCTTTCTGAGGACCTTGCTGTATCTGCGTCGGTCCACCTTGACTCGCAATCTCAAAGTACACTCCGTAGCTCGCTGTCGGGTCGATGCCGCACATCTTCCATGAGCAGGTGTTGCCGATACCACATTCTGTTTCACCAACGGAGTTTGATTTCTTATTCAGAGACACAGCATGTCCTATAAGACCGGTGACTTTCAGCTCCTTTGTAGTCAGAACTTCTAGTGAAGCGTTAAAGCCCATTATCAGATTGTCACTGAGATCTTTGTTGAACACTCGGACAAAAGACTGCCTGAACTGAGAGGAGGTAAAGCTGTCCGTCAAGATCATGTGGCCTCCGGTAGAGTTTGGCAAGCCTTTCATTTCCAACAGGCCGATCTGGTCCAAACAGCCCGCGAATATATCGACTATATGTCCGTTATGAGCTGTACGTTTGGCAAGATTGTCATAAAACTTCCTCGTCAGTTTTGATACACTTAGGACCAGAAGCAAGTTCGTACCTTCAAGGCCTTTTTGTAGTACTTTATATTGTCGCGTTCGATATCATGATGGGATCTGATTGGCTCCTTCAGCTCGGGTCCTACCACTAGACCAGGTCCTTCGGTCGCAGGTCCACCGGCAAAGAGCATGATTCTACCTCCTGCGTTTTGGAATGATGTCTCCAGCAAACCGACCGCAACGCTGAGGGCAACCCCTGTGCAGCGTAATGGCCGCTTGTCGTTCGCAACAGGCCAGGGATCCTTCTGCATCTGTTCAAGAGCATTCGTGAGGTGAAATTCGCACTGCTGCACGGGAAGGAGGAATCGTGCCGCCGGACCCATGGCCTGTGGTGGTCTTCCGAGTTGTTGCGGGACGTTCGGTCGCAGTCCTGGTGCAAGGAGACCTAGCATCTCTTGGACTTGCTTTGCAGAGTACTCTTTACTGCCTCTGAACACATACGATTTGGCGCACTCGGTGTACCCGAGCTCGTGAACTTGCGCCTAATGTTAAGATAAGCACAAGATCTACCCGTTATGCAGTGGTAATACCATGGTTCCAAATGTGACTAAGCCAACCAATGCATTCGGCGGCAGAAGACTTAAACTCATTATGAGCGAGTCCTTCAGCGCCTTTAAGCTATCCTCCTCCTGGCAGGTGTCGACCACATAGACGAAGATCGGGGGTGAAGGCGCTGGTCGAGCAAGCCGATACTCAATCGTCGTGCTCTGAGGGTGAAGCTCCGGCGGAATCGCATCTTGTGTGATATCCTTGTAGTGAGGAGGGAGAGGGTTTCGCTGTAAGCAAAAAGGACAGATCCAAATCCGTGCCCGAACGTCAACATTGCTACTGAAGTCAGGCAAACACAGCGAACAGGACACGGAGTCACCAAATTTATCAGAGTCATTGTGACGTACGCGAAAGGGTTCAGGACAGCCCTGCACGGGGCTTTGCATGTGACTGGCTCATACTGGAGCAGAGGCATGTCGGGCTTCTCCTTCAGCGGTGTGTAAAGCGCCCCGATTGGGACGACAAGGCGCGAGGCCTCCTATCAGATAGTTGAGTCAGCGATTCCAATTTCGGAGAGCTCTGGCACGCACCATACGAGAACTGGGAAAGGTATTCCAGCTCAGTCGAATGCCATCGCGGTCCTCAACTTCACTCCATTGGTCCTTCAACGAATCATAGTCCATCTTCGACAGAAGTCTGATCGTTCGCCAACTGCACCTTCGTCCTGACCTGCTACTGACGACACGCTCAGCTTTAGTAATTAGGTCTTTGTTTCGCTCAGGTGTCAGATAAGAAGCTGTGTTGTACGTATGTATTTGATTCGTAGCAGGGTCGCAGTGAGTCTGGAATCTAGCCAGATCGCTGTTGCAAGCCCGAAAACAGTGAATGTTGCGCTAAGATTATTTGGGTTAGGCCGAAGTTTCTTCGGCCCATCGTGCAGGTGAGTTTTGCTCCAGTCAAAAGGTCTTTTCCTTTGTCTACAAATTATCAATATTGCCAGCAAACAAAACACATTACTGACGGCAACCTCTGGGATCTTTCGTATCGAGGTTGTTTTCGCGCTGCGCAGAGATCATATGCACCCATGGCTGGGCGCCTGATTTGGAGAGGTTGTTTCGGCCTTTCTGAGAAATTGGGAATCAGCAGAGGTTACAGCTTGATACTCCGGGCCTTCCGCTCAGGAGAGAGCTGTGCACGTCTGTGTACAGCAAGAATGTGAATGGGGGCTCATAACATGGCTTGGACAGGCAAGCGACTGTTCAACGATGGAGGCACCGTCAAAGCACCGATTGCTTTAAACCCACACTGCTGCCTAAGGTGCGCAGGGCATGTCCTCCTGTTCGGATTAGAAGTCAATCTCATTTCAGCTCTTCCCAGAAATCATTATGCTTTGACCGTGTGAATGTTGTTGGCTGTCATACAAATCGAACACAAAGCTTACAGTGAGATGGAGAAATAACCTGTGCGAAGCCTGATAGCTGCATAGTGTTTCCTCTTTCCACCTAGAAGGCGTTCTAATAGACATGAAGCTTCCACCAACTACCTCATCCGTTTCTACGTAAATGTCCATTCTAAGGTATGCGACTTCCGCACCTGAGTACAAACTACAGTACGCCAACTACAGTACGGTATTCTCTTCCAGAGACCATCTCCATGATCTGACTCTCAGGACGCGCCATCATCAATGCTTTTAGTTTGAGGACCGCACCGACCATTTCGCACTATTCATTAGTAAACACTGCTCTCCCCAATAGGGATATCGAAGACAGACATCTAGGTCCGAGGCGCTGTGCGGATGCTGGAGCTTTATATTGGCGGTTATGGTCTGGTTCATCCTGCTGCAGAACTTGACGCCAGCGAGCATTTCTCTATGGCGTTCACCAAGCTGTGTACCTTAGGCCCTGCGTTGTGTCACTGGCTCCTTACGCGAAACGTGCCCAGCGCCTGCATCGCGTCCAGCTACTCTCATTCTCGGTATTGCCGCATTCCAGCTGGCGCCACTGTCTACTCCTGAGTGTACTGACCATCGCAGTCCAGGTGGAGATATCCAACAAGACCTGGGGTTTTAAGACCATCTCTCAGGTTCGCTTTGGACAATTGAGGTCTGAGGGTAACTGATTGCACTAAGAATTCAAAGCGGCGAATGCAAGTTGAAGAAGCCTTTCACTGTCTATGACCAATCAATGTGACTAGACGTGTCTTTCATAGCCCGATAGCTGCATAGGGATAGACTTGAAGAATTGTTCTTACTAATTGTTATTATCATCGAATGCACCTAACATTCTCATACTATAAGCCACCTTTCTGTGACGGCTCTCGCCATGTCGGTGTTACCGTCTTGAGCCCATATCCCTTGCAATGCCATCGCTGCGTCCCTGCCGAAGTCATCCAAGAAACGCTTGGACTCGGAATCGTATAGCTCCTGACTAAGTTCCAGACATTCCTGGTAGTAAGGGATCGCTAGATGTGTTAAACCCAGCATGTGATAGGCACGTGCAACATTGAAGTCCGCCTCCTGTTTCTCCTGCAAACATACCGAGGAATGGCGGAGATCATAGTATACGAAGAGGAATGAGAGTCCTTGCATGATGAGGTAATGCCGATTTTCAGATTGCCGTTTCAGTGCGTGATGAATGTAACCCAGAGCTAGTGATAGATTGATCATAGGGTTTCCAGGATCGAGGGCGAAGGCGCGGAAAAAATAATCTAGTTTTTATGGTCAGACGCAAATCTGTAACCACTATCGAAGAGGTGTGAAACTTACTCAACGCGTATGAGTAACTCGTTCCAATATACAGGATATGGCCGTAGAGCATCAAGAGGGCTACATCCAGATCCTTGGCCGGAACCGGATTGCCGTTCTCATCTTTGGTGGACCAAGAAGCTTTCTCGTGAAAGAAGCTTCCGCCAGCTTCATGTCCAAGCAGTGAGAAGTCCATTGCCTTGATCTGTCGGAGAACGAACTTCTGAGATGGTCCGGAGTTGTACCAAGATGTCGGAGCATTGCAGAGACGATTCAGGCCAGAGAACAGGCGATAGCTATCGGTTGAGAATTGATACTCTTTCATGAACCAGCGAGAGACATTGCAAAGAGCCTCCTCGTCATCAGTATATAATGCGCACGCTGGCTTGGAGTTAGCTTGCAACGTCCCCAATGCGAGAAAGACTGCGCATACTGAACCAGCAAACATGGATCAAGTACATGAACTGTTGATTGTGATAAAAGACGCTGGCCTCTGTGGCAGCAGTAATAGTCTCATAAGCTCCCTCGATGTCACCACCTCGAGCGAGATAGAAGGCATACTGAAGAAAGATGTCCAGCCACATCTCGAAGGAGATGCCCCGGTAATCCGTAGGAACAGATGGAGTCGCTGACACAACCGCCTCGTCCTGCTCACCTGTATAGCATTAATGAATTTACCCTCGTAGGCAAACATAGAATTATCCATACCTAAAAAGTTCTGCAATCTATCAGCCATAGCTTCCATTTCATCTATTGCCTCACTCGTCCTTGGTTTGAAAGTTATGTTCCGAGCTTCTTTAGAATATCCCTGGAATTTGATGTACTTGTCCCATGGGAAGAAGATTTTGTTTGACTTGAAGTCCAGGATAAGACCTCTCGCAGCATCAAGCCATTGTAATGTGGAATCGTTATTACCCGCAAGCATCGCCTCCCGCAGTTCCAAAAAATGTAGGTGAAGTATCCGGATAGTGTCATTGCGAGTACGCTCGAGGTCTACCTTATCAGTGATGCTGAGATTCGTTTTCAGCTTTCGCGCACCTGGTCGGCTAGTACGATGGGAAAGCATGGTAGGCGTAGTGGAATCGGCCTCAGTTACAGCCGCGCCAGTTGCTATCCTGACCTTCTTTGAAGGGTCCATGTGCTGACGGCCAAGCAACATCACCTCAGTGGCATACGTAAAGGCTTGCTCAGGCATACCAAGCTCCTCAAACATCTTCGCCAATTGCACACGTGCATCAACATTCTCTTCGTCATGCTCGATGATAGTTTGGTAACAATCTTCGGCTTCAGTAACCAAGCCTACCGCTCTATAGCATTTTGCCATCGCAGCGAAGAAGGAGGTATCCGTGTAGTCCTTCACCTGTTGTAGTGGCTCGTAAAAGCGAAGGGCTTCGTGATAGAGCCCTTCCTCACTGAGAGTATCTGCAGCTTCACGAAACAGATCGGGGTAATCAAACAATCTTGCGCCCGGCCGATCATCCTCTGCATCAAGCCAATCGAAGTGGTGCTAAGCCGATGTCAGTAAAGATCCGCCTTGTATTCCGGGTTAATGTATCGACAGTACTTACTAAAGCCTCTTTGACATGATTTCCGAGTCTCAGGCGATATATGCCAAGTTTGATGCGAATTTCTAGCGGTAGACCATCGCCGTAAGTCATAGAACCATACTGACCCGGACTGAAGTGTTGAACCTGTGACCTTCGTGGCATATCCTTAGAATCCCACTCCCGATCATCTTCTACAATATCATCCCAGTAAGTTTCTCGGCCCCGGCCCAATAACCATCTGGACAATGACGTGAGCCTAGAAATTCCTTCCGCATATCGACGCAGAAGGCTGAAGAGCTCTCCATATATATTGATGTCTGACCATGAAAATATCATGCCGCTAGCTTTCTTCTCATCGGAGAGGTAGTACGCGATACTAACGTCGTAGTGGGTTTTGGCCCTTTCCACCTCCCCTAGGTCAATACAGACTTCCGCAAGATGGCGGAGTACGGTGGTATCGTGAGGTAGCAGTTTCAACATGCGCTCATACTCGAGGACCGCTCTGCCATTGTACCCTAGTTCACGATTGAGGGCCGCTCTTTGATATCGCGCATACATGTTCGTAGCGTCCACTCCGATAATCCTATTGTAGCAGTAGATTGCATCGTTAAGAGCTGCCATACGATCGTCTCCCGCTCGCTCCAAGATAAGGTCCGCTACCCTAGACCATACTTGAACGTCTCTGGGTCTGGTGTGAGCGCCATTGAAAAGCGCTGTCAGAGCCTTGTTTTTGTCTCCCCGCGCTAGGTGAATCTCGGAGAGCAACGAGTGAGCTGCAAACATCTCAGGGTTTGCAAAGATAGCTCGCTGTGCAAAGTCATCCGCTTTATCATAATCGTGGTCTATGAATGCTGTCGTAGCTTTGGAATGCAGAATCTTGAACTCCTGACTCGGTTCAGCTGGTTTCCGAGGTCCTCTTTTGATGCCCTTCCAAGCTGCTCCTCCTCTTGACCCACGTTCTCGACCTCCCCGACCCGGGTTGCGCCCACGCTTAGCTCTACGGTTTCCCCGTGTAGGACGCTCATGAAGTGACTCCGAGAAAGAATCCGAGTCAGCTTCGGACGGCTGTACTTCGCTCCTAGCTCCAAACTTAGCTTCAGAAAGACCGACGGATCTACACGCACATTCTGCTCCCTTCAGATAGCTCAAAATCATGGTCGACTGCCGGATCATTGCCGTATCGCAAGTGACGACGTGGAAGGGTCCTCTGATCTATCGCATCGTTGCTAACGGAGCCGAGTTTTCCTACCTCACTATCAGAGGTTTCCGGACCGACGTCCTCATCCAGCATGGGACCATTGTGTCGATTGGGATGGGTTGGAGAAAGCGGGCGCCTGGCCTGTTCCTGTTCGCCGAGCCATGGATACGCTGGTACATAATCCGGCTCCGGGTAGCTTCTCTCCTCCTCAGTGCTGGGGTATGGAAGATAGTTAGGTCGATCCATCAGAACGTGCTGTCGGAGACCGTTCCTTGTCCTTCTTGAAATTAGGGGCACATCTGTTTTCCACGGTACCTTGTTCCTCCGAAAACATCGACGAACATGCAGTTCGCATTTGTATAAGCTTTCATCAGATCAGCCATATTCTAGAGATAAATTAAAGAGGATGCGTGTGATGTGACATGCTGGTATAACGTACCTGAAGGGAAGATGGTCCGGTAAGAGTGTACGGATGCGTGATGATTCCAGAGATACTCGCCCCTGCTCTTCGACGCCCGTTCCCAGCAAGCTACACAAGTCTCTGCGCTCCTGGATTGCAGTACATGTGCTCAAATATCTCCCATGCAGAGTTGATCATGGGAATTGAACATGATTTGGATTCTCAATGTGTGCAGTACTTTGTATGACACCACCTGCAGGTGCGGAGATATTGAATAATCACCTCATGGACCAGACGTCGTTCAGCCAACACTAAAGACACTTTCTCTACCGTACCGTACCAGGTAGGTATTATTCAGTGAATAAACCTAGAGATTTCCACGTCAAGATACAGTACCTTAGCAAAGCGAATCGGATTTCTATAAATAGAACATGACACTACCTAGGTAGCGTCTCTTACGGCACTATCGAAGACCTTACCACATTCAGGTATACTTTACCATACCTTGCCTACCTCCACTTCGTGTTCCATACCCACCGAGGACGTTCTTTCACTTCCCTTCACCTTAACTTACCTTAACACTTCTCATTTCTGTTTTCTTCCTCATCCCCTCCCATTACTGTAGCAAGACCTCTTGTTCTTCATCGGGCTTTCCGCTGCCGAGATCTTTGCTCGACTTGCGTGATCTCGAGTACGAAGCAGGTGGTTGTACCAACAAACGAGCGGCACACAGAGACCACCATATCAGGCCATATCAGCTACTACCCGCTGATACTCTGACAACATCAACTCGCTCCAGCATTCGCCACTGGTTTGGTTGTTTGCTAGATCTCGGTCACTCGTCATCGTGTACCAACTCACACGCACTGTCACGGTTCTGGCATTAGACGGACTCAGAGCCTCGCCTCGCTCTGTAGACGGCTTGGAAGCTCCCCAGCAGCAAACAGTGAAACTCCTTTGAGGTCAGCAGGTACTGCAGGAGTCAACATACTATTGTCGATAAGCGCATTCTGGTGTCGTACCCCTGCTTCGTCAACTACGAAGCTCGCGAGCGTCACATCTATTGCAAGATGTCGGCAAGTCAGATCATCGGCAATCGCAATAGCACGCCCGAGGTTTCCAACTCCTCACTCCGTCCTCCATCGTCCCGTGCTATCGGGTCCGGTCACCATCTTCGTGCCTCTGCGGATATGTCAGTCTTCTCATCTGCTCCCCTTCTAAGCCGTAACATTCGCCCTTCGTCGGAGGTGTACTTCAACCCAAGTCAACAGTTACAGAGCCAGAGTAATGCGGACGACGCAATGGACAGAGCTGCTCAGCAATGGATTGCCGACATTGACCAGTACGAAACCACTTTAGAAGAAATGGCAGCGGCGACACTCGACCAAGATTTCAAGGATGAGTTAAGTGCGATTGAGCAGTGGTTTAGGGTCCTTAGCGAAGCCGAGAGGACTGCAGCACTTTACGCACTGTTGCAACAAACCACGCAGGTTCAGATACGCTTCTTCATCCAGGTTCTCCAACAGATGGCAAAGAGCCACCCCATGTCCGGCGTGCTTTCCCCTGCTAATTTCGGCGAGAAAGGTGGTGACCCTGCAGGCTCTCTGTCGAAGAACTGAACGTGGAATGCTAACATCCCCACAGACGCCATGTCTAACCGTCTGAGTGATGCGATGAGTAAGCTGAATGTGGAGGGTTCCCGGAACTCCTTCGGCCGACCCCCACCTTCTCCTGGTAACAAACGCAATTCGGGTCTGGACCCGTCGACGATCAATGCAATGTTCCCTGATGCCGCGGCAGCCATTGCGAAGAAGAAAGCTGAATACACTCAGCAGACTGGCAATATGCCCACATCTAACCGTAACAGCGCTGCTTTTGGAGACCGCTCGTCACTGGTTGCACCAACTCTCTCCGCTCTCGGGGACAACGGCAAGGATAATGCGCCCCTACCCTCGCCATCCCCTTGGACTCAGCGTAGCTCTGACAACCATCAAACCATTCCACGTCCAAAATCCTCTTCCGGACAACAGCCTATGGGCCAGTTCAGCCAGCCACCCCCGTCCGCTGGCTTGCGATCACCTAGACCTCCCCAACTCTCCGGAGGCTCCTCCTTGCATAATACCGCCATCGGTGTTCCCCAACACAATAACACAGAGTTACCATTGCTATCTCCTTACAATGTAGGCAACGGCAGTTGGGCTTCCATGTCGAATACTCCTATGGTGCCTAGTTTCAACAACCAGCAGAGTTTAAATCAGGCAGATATGGTCGCAAACGCTACGGCTATGAAACTCGCTGCTCTTTCCACGGTTAACAACCGCATCGCGCTCGACGACGTTCGCAAATACCGTCGCGCTCGCTCCAGTGACCGCCATGGCAACATGAATCAAGTGCCACTCTCTCCTACTTTCCCAGGACAGAATGTACCATCACCCAACGTCATCATGATCAACGAGACTGGCCAGGTGCTGAACCCTCAGCAACTCAGCACGCAGCAGATCGCCATTCTGCAGGCACAACAGCAAGCAGCCTTAGCTGGTGGTCGCTCTCGCCCAAACTCTCCAGGCTTGGCTATGCAAGGCTCCGGCTTTGGCGGTATTGGCTTTGCACCTCCCCAGAATAATGGATATCTGGCAGCATATGACAGCTCCGCTCTCCTGAACAATGGTATTTCTGGCATCAATCTCAGTCAGTATAGTATCGGACGTGCGGGAAGTCATGAAGGCTACTTGTCCGATCACTCCGAAATGGCAAGAGGCAGGTCTCCTCGTGGTCGAAGAGGAAGCTCGAAGCCGCCCGAAGACCCTACCGACCCAAGCCTTCTCCAGGATATCCCAAGCTGGCTGAGGAGCTTGCGACTTCACAAATACACTGACAATTTGAAGGACCTCAAATGGTCGGACCTCGTCGAGCTGGATGACCAAGGTTTGGAAGATCGTGGCGTCAATGCACTAGGCGCTCGAAGGAAGATGCTTAAAGTATGATCCAGGAACTATTCCATTGCATTCGCAAGCTAAATTGTGACTTGGCAGGTCTTCGAACAGGTTAAAGAAGCAAAAGCAGAGGGGAAGCTTTGAGTCCGGAATCTCGGGCACTCGCGATACAGTCACCAGATACTCCTCACTACGTGACCATAATTGCGTCACCACCACATGCGTCTTGACTTACGCAGAAGATTACGTTGTACGGCAGTATCAGTCACGATCTCTTTTGCATCAAACAGTGGTCGTAGGCTACTATACTAAGTGGCTGATGTGGGCGGTTTTGGCTCTTGTCGATGTTGCGTATGTTTTGTCGACATACTTCCATAACAAATGTGTGACAGACAGCTCTTTATGGCGTCAAATGGCCCATATCTCTTCGTTCGGTTCACTGACAGTAGCTTCTCAGGAACATATCCTTGTTTTAATTTACCTGTACCTAGTTGTATGGGCACTGGCGTCCATAGCATGGTATCATCATTGGCATAACAATATTATATTGATTGCGACATCTCAAACATGAGATCAGGTCAATGTTCACCACTATTCAGTCATGGCCAAGATTGTTCCTGGAGTGTATTCAGGAAGGTCGGTAAACTCTTCATACAGCTGTTGAAGCACTCTGCCTTCTCCAGTATATCGTAAGACGACCATAGGCTTAGTCGAGAATTCAAAGTATTTCCAGTTGGGAATTGTCACTGTTCTCTCAAGTCAAAATCTGTAGGCAGTGTATACTTGCCACAAGGCCATTGTCGTCTTATGCCATGCTGCGTCCCTCTCATCCCCGGTTGTCGGGCCAACCGCTCGACATGTCAACTGCGTACCTAAGGTACTTCGTACCTTAATGATGTAGGATACATTGAACCGTCGCATCCCACCATACGATGAATGCATATGAGGACTGAACACCGTGTCCAGGAGTTTTTCAAGGTGTTCAACATAGGACGCTTTGAGTATCTCGGCGCACAGTAGCTTGAAGGCAGACAACGGCCCGTACGCGAACACGCCAGTCGCCATGCTCGGGGTTAGCGACGAGGGCAATGAAAGCAATTACACCCCTGAGCTGTACGCGTATATTGGGAATGGGACGCCCAATAGGAGTGCAGTCGCCCCGAGGAAGATGGGTCGCGGTTCCAATGTCGGAATATATGAAGATCGTGTCCAAGGGACTTCAGTTCATGGCCTTGGACGACATGAAACGTCTCGCCAGGGTTTCAAGTCTTACGAGAATAACTTCGAAAGGACAGGGCGAGTCTCGAAGGATAGTGGTCTCCCGCAGCCAGTGCAAGCATTGCCTGGACGGGCTGCAGCGGAACACAACAGAGCAGTGAGTCTTAGACACCGTCTCTCGGCCCTGTTGGCGGAGAGGCAAGATGTTGTCAAGCACAACGCTGCAGCTACGTCTTATAAGGAGCCGGAGGGCCTCGTTCGGCGACAAACTACGAAAAGAAAGTCAAGACGCATGACCGTTTATATACCGTCCGACGACACTACTATCCAGACCATCCATCCTAGGGTAATCTCGTCTAGAAATGAGTTCTCAGGACAGCATGCATTTTTGAAATGGATCAATCCAGCGTTGGACCCAGTCAATGGTGGGAATTTGTATGCGAAAGCCTCCGGACAAACCGCAACGGGATCTGCAGGGGCAATCGCAGCGAGACGAGTACCACTTCAGACACTGTCGACATCTACGCAGGAGAATACGGCGATACCAGACAAGTTTGGCAAAGGAGGTGGGAAAGAGAATATTCCCCCTGCAAGATTAGGAAGGCCACATTGTCTGTCTAAGGCTAAAAGAGTTCGCATCACTGGTCAGGTTAGAAATCCAGACTCGACAGCGCATCAAGTGGAAGCCGTGGTCAATGACGCGGGCGCTGTCGGTTGCGGATCAATTGCTGTTTCAAGGACTATATCTTCCGGAAAAATGAATCGCTGTGATAGACTTGGTAGCTCGCGAAACTTCAATCCGTCGCTGGGGAATGATGGGTTTCGAAGCACAACAGAGAGCCGGTGTTCTCAACGCGAAGATGTTCGGACCGCCCACCGCGGTCAAGCGACACCGAAGCAACCATGCGAGGGGTCGCTTGGAGAGCTAAAGGAGCCTCGAACGGCCCACTCCACGCAGGGCCTGAAGGAACCGTACCCCTTACTCAGCGACATCTCTGAGCCTCAACTTTACGAGGAGAACTGGCTTGCCCATCAAGAGGCGGCCATTACCCAGCTGGTGAATTGCTTATTCGAGTCATTCGAAGACGACAAACGGGCTAGGGAGTCTCTCAATGTCAATCTCACGAAGAGGCTTATCCGGATATACCATGGGCCTCCTTTTCCGATTTTATACCAACAACTTCAGGCGTCATTACTTCACGGTGCACTCAGTGCCCCGAAAGGTATTGCCGGCAATGCCTCGAGACTGGAGAGCGATATTGGACTCCGTAGGGACTTCTTGGACCTATGGATGAATACCTACGAACCAGCACCACTCCAAGCAGCTACAGAAGCTGTCATTGGTCGTAAGGTCCCAGAAGTATCTGAGTGGTCAAAGACGCCGACTAACGGCGGACAACGAGGAGCAAAGCAAAGAGCGATTGCTTTGAGGACCTTTCTTGATGTGTTCTTGTTACAGAATGAAGATATCTCTCAGATGGGTCACGGTGTCGAAGATACGGCTCGTAGCCAGCAGACGAATCATCAGTTCAGCACAGCGGGCCGACTGGGACAACGCACAACTCTTCGCAGTCTTCTGTTGGTACTGCTACTCGACAGGGCCAAGCACACAGGAGCCAAGCACACAGAGGCCATCTCTTCGTGCCTTTTCCTCCCCTCTTCCCTTCATAAGTCATCTGTGTGCGTTGTGAACGCACTGAGGAAGTTGCTTTTGCCATCAGTTGGTGATGTGCATCGCGCCCTACGTCAGCTTGGTTATGCCGTACACCATATACAACACCCTCTTCAGGAGTATCGATACCAAATTGTGAACCTGGCCACAGACTTACGCGATGGCGTAAGACTCACGCATCTCGTAGAATTGCTGCGCTACTCTTCGGCTGTAATCTCACCGCAATCGGAACATGCAGCAAGTAGGACCCTTGACGACGAGCTCTCACTTGATTTCTTACGACAGAGGGCAGTCCGGCCATTATCGTCTCTCCTTGAGATGCCATGCGCTGCCAGGTCACAAAAGGTTCGTAACGTCCAGATTGCTCTCGATGCGCTGTGCGGAGTCACAGCAATGAGCGGTATCGCCAGGGCCCTGAGAGCACACGACATCGTCGACGGTCATCGCGAAAAGACCGTCGGGCTGTTGTGGGCTCTCGTCAGTGAAATCGGTCTGGGCACGCTGGTAGACTTGAAGGAGCTGGAGAAGGAGACGTGTCGGTTCCGGGAGCGATCTTCTCAAGATTCAAACGATCGTGAGGCGGATCGACGTTTCCAGGAAAGGCCTGACGAGCCTGCATCGGCACTTATCGCCTGGGCCGGTAGCATTGCTCGCCTACATCAGCTAAGTTTGGAAAACATCTCAACGGCATTCGCAGATGGGAAGATCTTCGAAAAGATAGTCGACGAATATGCCGCGTACATGCCATATTTGCGGGACGAACAAAAAGAGACACGCTCGAAGTCAACTGGCCTGGAGATCAAACTGAGGAGGCTGGGTTGCAATCGATACTTTGGTGAGGAGCCCTTCCCATCAACGAATCACCTTCTTGAACCCAGTGTGGTCATGTTGCTTTTTGTCCCATCTACTGACACCAAGAAGTCTCGATCTTCGGCCGGTCACCTCACACTGGTCACGTCTTCGACCGTGACTTTGTCTTGGCGGCACTCGCCTTTCTGGCATCACGCCTCCTCGGCGCTTCCAGAACTTGTCGCGCAACGCTCGTCATCCAGCAAGCGTATCGTCGTACTCTCGGCCGTCGGCACCTTCACCGGCGGTATGTGCTAATAAAGCTCGCTTCCGATTGTCGAATGGTCGTCTTGACCAGGGAGCGGATCATCTGTGCGGCAAATATCGTACAGAGAGTCTGGCGGTCTCATTTGGCAAGGAGAGTAGATAACCTGGCGATTAGCACGGTAAGCTTGCAAGCGCAAGCTCGGGCGTAATGGTGAGAGGCTGATTGGCTTGAAAGGAAGAGGCTCCTGGGTATACGATGTTCATGATGTATGCGTCCGCAGGTGGAAGCTGATGCCCAAGTTGTTGCGACATTCAACCTCCTGGTAAGCCTTCAGGATGCACTTCGAACTTGTAATTGTATTATGCTGCAAACAGTTATTGATGCCAGTTTCACGTGGCAAGCCTGATGGCGTTGTGGTACTCAACCGGTTAACTGATAATGACCCGCTCAGGTAAGCTGAAATACACGGATGGAACCTCCTTAGAAACCCGTCATCCGGAGATTTCGCCGCCCTCCGGAGATCACTCCGGGGACAGGTTCGGGACCTAAGGTACAGTACCTACAGTAAGTCATTCGTCATGAGAGGCCAAGCCAGATGATCGGCGCCTTATGGCGTTTTGGGGCGTCTGATTGCCTCTCGCTTAACTGACGGCAATAGAAGTTAAGGTAAGGTAATTAAGGATCTACACACAGCGTTTCCGGGGAACTCCAAGGACGCGGATGCTGGAAAAGGCCAACAACAACGACAGAAATGACATGGCCTGGGAGAGTGGGAGAGAGTAATCCGGACTCTCATCCCGGTGGTTTGGGTTCGGGCGCGACTCGGTTGGGGACATGGCCGAGGCAACCAGATGGTCTTCTTCTCTTAAAGCCCTACCTTATCTGTCTATGAGTGTCATATGACTTCATCGCCGGATGAAGGAGCGGGTTACGCGGGAGTACCTGGACTGTCCACTACCTCATCCACCTACCTGACTTCCCATGTACGTACGGATGATGGTAGCGCGTGCTCCCGGTAGAAGCTCCGGTGACGATGAGGTGTGTCCATGGTCGGTGGAGGTTATGTATCGCCTCTGGGCTGCATCACGCAACATCTGTTTGATGATCACTACCATCTCAGTGTGCTGCAAACTTGTGAACTCCACCAGAAAAGGACCGTATACATCTTCTACTGTTTCAGGATACTGATGAAGGGCGGGATCTGAGCTCTATCGCCATCTACTGTCCAGAACAAGGCGTGGTTATCCACAACGTTCACAGGTCGTACCTGTATGTGATAGCGTGTTCGAGACTGATATTCGTTGGCTGATGGTCATGAGGGACCCTTATTTAGGAAGTGTCAGGGCAATGCCCAACCTCACTTCATTACCTCTGGAATTGACGAGGGAGATAATCAACTACCTACCGATACCGTCTCTACTCTCTTTTGGTCTCACTTCGAAGGACAATCATGCCATACAAGCCGTGTCCCTCTCGACACTACAACTCGGAGTGTTTCACTCCCACCTGAGCGGCATGATCTCCTTCCTGGAATCCTCTTCGGGACGGAGCAGCATACACAGCGTACCCGTCACTCTCGCCCGGAACGAATCGCGAACGAAGGAACAAGTCATCCGCCATCAGAACAACACCGTCCGATCTGTTCTGGACCGGTATCGTCACACGCTTCGAGATCTGGAGCTCGTGATGTGGAACCTCACTGAGGCGACTTCGGTCTCCCTGGCGGGGCTTCGGAATCTTCGCCGCCTCTCCCTTCGCTTTGACCATCCATACACTCGGCATCGGGATCTGGACAAGTCTTTCTGGGATACCTCCCCGGGTTCGACGGTGTGGAACAACCTCGCCGCTCTGCGCGGGAAGGGCACGTCTTTCGGTCGCCTGGAGAGTTTGAATCTCGAACGTTCGGGAATCACGGATTACCAGCTGCAACAGATTCTCCAAAACAATCCGCGACTAACCGAGTTGAGGTTGCAGAAGTGTCTGAGCGTGACGGAAGAGACCTTTGAGTATCTGGGCGGGAGTGCCGTGGGTGAGAGGCTCGAGGTGCTGCATGTCACAAAGACAGATAGTAATGAGATTGACGAGAGGGTTCTCAAGCACATTGCCAAACTTCGGAAGCTGAAGGTAAGTCTACAGAAGAAAAAGCTGTCGTCCACGGGCCGCTGACTCCGTGTAGTCTCTCTCTTTCCATGGCTGCAGCAACCTCGAGAACGACTCCATCAAGAAGCTGAACGGCGAAGAATGGCACATTCAAGATCTGACCTTGCCACATAGCTCGGACAGCCCCACTGCAGATACCATCGAGGTTGATCCGGAATACAAATAGTCTCATCAGGGACCGGGGTGTAGTTCTGGCATAGTGGACAGTAGTTTGGCGTCACTGAGTTATTGGCAATGATGTAATGAAAGGGCGAATCTGATAGGGTCGGGAAGCCGCTATGTGAAAACTGTATATGAGAATCCATTGTTGTTAAAGATAGCACATGTCTACTTTTGTATTGAAGATCGTTCCTTCGTGGTGTATGAGTGGTTGTTTGGTGTTCGACATGCAACCCGCTGTGTTCTAGCCCTGTACATGGCAGAGCAACAATGCAAGATCGACGAACACGACCGTTAGAAGACCAATCATCTTCTGGGTTTTAGAAAGCAAGCAAGAGAATCTACGACATCGCAATAAGGGGCCATCATGATAACAGCTCAGCATATCTGATCAACTTTTGGCCGCGTTGTCACTCAGCTACTCAACTGCTTGCCCTATAAATTCGAATAGAATGTAAGTGTAGTATCATAGGTACGCAGACCACATGGACGTCCGTCCAAACCTAGAATCTTTATTCTGGAAGTTGTAGACTTGTCTTAAAACCTGCGGCGTAAGGTAGACTACCAATTCACTGCAATACGTGCATCAGGCCAATATAAATCAAGCTGACCCAATGGGCGGTCAGCAATAGTATAAGATCATTCTGAGCGCAGGGAAGCTCGCCGGATCACCACTTCAACGACTGGATTATATACTTAAAGTAACTCATGCGGCCCATCATGCTTGCCCTTCGCAGAATCCAAAGCGGTAGTGAACGGCATATTCAAGGTGTGTGGGTACAAAACTTTTCATGCAGTCTCTCCCACTAGGGCAGTGTCAATAGAACGACCAACCTCCTCACTTTCAAGGCACAACCACAACAATAGGAGGTTGATATAATGTCTCTTCAAGGCTTCCAATCTGGTCTATACAATTTCAAAAAGAATCATTCAGGCTTTGCAGGAACGACCAATCTCCTTAACTTACGAAGCCCTTGAGTCTTTTCTTCAGTTCCACCTGCCATCTTAGCTTCTCAATCATTCTTGCTCTCTTCTGGTTCTTCTCACATACTTTCTCCAACCACTGCTCAACGAGTCGGTGATCTCACGATACTGTCAGCCCTTATCGAAACATGCACGAAACGACTGAGCAGAAGAGGGCGGTGCTAGAAGAGCTGACTTCGCCAGGGTTGTTCTGTCAAGACAACAGTCAGTCCTCAGATCGCTCATCTCGAGCAACGTGAACCTGATGAAACACAGTCAGTATAGCTATCGAGATGATAGTTAGAGCGAAGGTTGGGTGTAGAATCTACTCCATAGCAAGGTCGTTATTGCAAGCAATGGAGTCAATTCACGGACAGGTCTGATCATACCGCTTAACGATAGTTTGGCTCCTCGAAATACTAACGGGCGAGATAGAAACTCGGCACAGGCCCGAACGACCTCCTTTTTTATATGCAGCGTGTCAACTTGCGTCTTGGGCCTGACCGGTTCTACGCGGCTGACTTCCACCTGAGCGACATAGAGGACCTCTACTATGCAGTGTGTGGAAAGACTAAAGACCTGATCCGATGCGCAGAGACACGCTTGAAAAATGGCTTCACTAATCCAAAAGAACCGTACGCCGAATTTGGCGGTTTTGATGCCTCGAGTGTCGGGTCATTCTCGCCGAAAGATATCTTGTCGACCTTGGTTGCCACTGAGGCTGAGCTTTACGACGAGGAGATCATTGAACCACTGAACAAAGCAATCCTGCGGAAGAACATGCTTTTTGCCTTGGAAGGGAAAATCGGTCACAATCCCACTCAACATCGACCAGCGGACAAGCGTCGAAAACAGCCCGATGGTCACGGAATCTGCAGAGCAAAAGCCGCCTTCGAAGCTCAAGGACTGCAGGATGTGCGTGAGAGGACTTGCGCTGTAATCTTCGGCGCGCTTGAGGAGAGATACCGCGCCATTGAGGCAGCTGAGAGGGCTCGGGAGCGAAGGATGCATCGACGCCAGAGAGTTCAACATTACAGGGGGCAGGCCCTCCTGAAGCTCTGTGGAGGATCAAGTCCTGGTGATAACCTTCGACTGCCTGGCGGACACGCCGAGAATCGAAGCCCTCACGACCTGACCAGCCGTATCAAGAAATTGGAGAACTCCAAGGCTTTGGAACACCCGTGTCTATGCGACCCGGATTGTTTGTGTGCACCCCTTTGCGCAGGAGAGCCAGAGAAGAACTGCCTCTGTGAGACCAATCCGCTGTTTTGGCGTGTAACGACTGGTTTTGAGATCGAGGAGCTCTTGGGCCGGGCCAAGGATGAATTTTATCCATTTCAAACAAGGTACAATCGACTGGCTCAACTTACGCTGGGCGGCCTAGACTCAGCAAATATACCTTGAAGCTAAGAAACGGTTAATCGGGACGGCTGGCTGGTGAGATGACAAGTGGAGAACGTGAGCGGAAACATCGGGTGAGGTTGACTGCGAGCGGAGGATGAGTAATCAAGATTAAACGCGTGCACCTAAACGTGCACACTACAACTACCTTTCGCCTCGTCACGGAACCGTATACCACACACAACGAACATCACCGCCCTCACCAATCCGACACGTGCAGACTCAACTTTGCAGCAAACGGGTGGTGTTGGCTCAGATGGATGAAATCGCAATGTCTAGGCGTATCAGTCTCAGTGGTGGAAGCTGCCTAGGAGTATAGGATCAAGCATCCTGAGCTCGGGGTTGTTCTGGCTATACATTCGCAGCGAGGAAGGACAAGCTGGCTTCGCTATTGAAGGTCTAGCTTCAACATACTGGCCAACTTTGTACAGCCCACCCGGCTTTGCTTTCACGCAGTTGACATATCAGGACATATGGCTCAGGTGCTGGTAACCCGAGAGTTAGCGATAATCAGAACATGTCAGTTCATGGATGAAGGCTATAGAAGCGAAGCTGTCCAATGCGCCCCATGTTAGCAACACACAATCCGACTCCATTGAGCCATATTGACTTATCTTCTTCCAGCACAAGCTAGTTTCGTTAGCGACGGGATTTCCAGATACTTTCCAATGCTTCAATTTTTCTTCGCGGTGGACACAGTGTCCCATCATGGTTGATACAGATATGTGTGATGATCAAGGTCTTGTGCTTCCATAAGGCTGTCATTCCATAAAGGAACGATGCCCGTTGATGTGCTTCTTGGTCATCGGTCAAGAGTACTGGGCCTTGAATGTGATATCTGTCGTATCTCCTCATACAACAAGCACTTGTGCGGACTCATATGTTTAATATCAAGACGATCCATGTAAGAGACCTAGATGGAAGCAGGATCTTTCTAGGGGATGGGTAAAGTAATTGCCTACCTATAGGTACCTTGGTTGACTGAAATCCACTAACACTTTCCAGGCAAGTCCTTCCTCTCATTATCACCCTCGAGATTTACCTCGACAGTTCGCCCACTTTGGCCTCTCTGAATTCCCGGTACCTCTTTTGGTGGCTTAATGTATGGACACTTGTTCTACATTTGACCTGTTTGAGATCTTGAGTGAGCCCAATTCTCACGACTAAGTACACGCTTTGCTGGACGCATCGTAGGATCAGTGAGCACCCGCTCGCGTTGAAAGCTAAGTCATGGCGGACATATACACAGAACCTTGGCGAACCGACGAGTCAAGAGGCAAATCCAACCAAGGCAGTGCAGATACTTATAATACCTGCACACGACCGATGAGCAGACTGGGTTCGTACCTGACTACTCATCGCTCAAACTCATCGCTCGAGAGGCTGGAACCAGAAACCTTTGTGCGCTTTGTGCCCAGGAGTGGGGATCACGTCTACAACCCTGAACCGGAGCAAATGATCACGACCATACTGACACGATTGCTCGGCCGTCCAGCAGAGCGGCTGCCGCCCGAGCATAATAGCTTTCTCCTGCATATCTTCGAATCTTACAGGAACTTGCAACGCGATCTGGAGATTGTGCAGCAAAAGCTCGCCACGGAGACCCACGCTTATCAAGTATTGGCTGCAAAATATGAAAATACCAAGATTTTGTGGCTGGAAGATACGCAGACTCACGTGGCTGAGATCAGACGGTTGCAGTCTCTTCTTTCACACCCAGATAACACCGTACCAATGTCGGCGGATCCGGGCTGCGACAGCTTGATTAAGCAGAGACCGGCGGCTACCTGGACATTGACTGAGAGGACAGTGAGCGGTGCTATGAAAGCAACAGGGCAGACGACTTTTGAGGACTCTGTGACAGCAATCGGCAGTACGTTTGCACATTGGTCCTCAACGGAAGACTCTCCGCTGACTCAGTAATACTATAGTTCAGTCATGGCAGTCGTCTCCTTCCAAGAGCACGTCTCAATCACATCGCAGTGCTGAGCATCAGCACGGAAGACAGTCTACCAACGGTCCACAAACCACTGCAAACTTGAGCGTGGACCGCATGGATCAAAGAACTTCCAGTCTTGATGTTGCGCTCATCGACGACACCGTTTCTCGCGCGGCTAAAAAGTGGTCGAACACACCAGAGGATTCGCAACGGTATGGCGGTCTACGCAACGTGGATGGTGGTTTGGACAAGCCCTACCGATTATCAAGCTGGCTTGCAGATAGAACAGGTACTGCACCACTCGCGTGACAGTCTCATGTCATATTTATTCAAACCTTTAGATTACCTAGAACAGGCAACACCCCAGATTGTACGGAACAGATACCATCAGGCCTTACCACACCCACCTCGTTCACATGCTCTTTCCAACGACTTCGACCCCAAACTCTCCTTAACACCCAGAAGACACATTTCAGATGATAACTTTGCGCGGCTCAACAGACATGGCCCTTCTACAAGGCATCGTCGTGGCTTCTCCTTTCGACCAGGCGATGATACAAAGCCTGCTGACCCTCACAGTGCTGGGCTAGAGCCCTCGTACAGAGCGGGGTTCAGTGAGCCTGACACAACCCAATTAGCCGCACGCATATCTCCCGTTTCGATCTCTCTGGCTAGTGATACAACCTGTGACTTACACCGTCTACACCGCGAAGCGAGTCAGCACACCACACCAAGTCCTAGAGATGTGTCCGGAATGCAAACTTCAAGCCCGTCTTCTACTCTGGGTCTCCCACAACGTGATGACTCCGGTAGGAGTACTGTAACAGTTATAAGACACATCCCTAGTATCAGCTCGTCGGCCTCGAACAGAGACGCCCTCACTAGCTCATGTGACTTTCAATGGCAAGAGTCGAGGAATCGTATGACACATAATGCTTCAGCCGTGGCAGCAGCGAGAGCTGCATGTGAGGGACCCACCAAAGCTTCCGGGAAAGATATATCTGTGCCAGTCGGCAGGTAGAGCAGCCAGCACGTCGAAAAGTGTCAACCAAGGCCAACTCCCCACGGAGGTCAAGCCGGCTCTAGTCACGAACATGGTGGAGGAAGTAGCAGCCGTTCGTATAGAAGGAGCTTCTCTTTCTGCGCTCGCTTTAGGCATGATGCGCTGTTAACTCAAATCTATATATGAGAAATCTACATAAACCAACTGCGAATTCGTTTCGAGACTCTCGATAAAGATGTCGGTCTTCACTGAGTGAGGAGGGTGAGATTTATCCGTTCGAAACAAACGAGGACAGACAGTCCTGGTGTGGAAGCATCCCTGGTATAAGTCAACCCTCTCCAGATCTGCCAGTCGACAAAGGTATCTGGCTGCTTCACATCCTTGTTACTCTCACCTCAAATCCGCGTCTGCGAGTCCTTCCACACTTGGGTTACTTACCTCAGACATATTAGATTATGAATTCATTGACAAAACTGAGTAGAATCCTTCCATGATTTAGCCCCAGAGGCTGGCACTTCGAACCACCAACATCAGACGGCTCCCCACAGTAAGTGCACTTCAGTCAAACATCCTGCACCAAAGTCGTCAGACTAGACTTCGTATCATCATGTCACCTGGAAGCGCCCAGCTTGCCTTGGACAGTGCCTATCGCCGGCTCCATGACTTGGTGGAGCGTTTTGGTCCTCTCAACCGAGGAAAGGGGGTGAACAACTTCGAGGACGTGGACATGATCGACCATCAAGTCCAGGGGTTGCCGTTAAACAAGCTCGGTGTCATGGTCGTTGCCGCGGCAAAGATCAAACAATGGGAGGCCGTAGTCGGGCAGGGGTACACAAACAGGCTTGGTCTCTGCCCTCTGCTTTCTCCACATGTCTGGGCTGACATCTAGTATTTGTAGATGAGGAACAGGCAAGAGCACAGACCGAGGAAGACGCACTAAAGCTCTTGGACATTGCGAGGATGCAGCCGGACGGGCAACAGCGAACGGAGAGTGAGATTCCTGCACTTCATTGCAAGTCCTCCAGAGTCGTGGTCAACAAGCAATATCTTCAGCGTTTGGAGCTTGAAAATGATCTCTACCGGCGTCATTTGCGTAAGTACGAACAAGGGGTGGCATACAACCTGATTAGCTCGGTGAGGGATATTTTAGGTGGGACTCAAGGTATTGCTGGAGGTCCAGACGCGGTCACAGCGCATCAGGATGACATGCTCGCCCGCCCAGATGGCGAGGCATTGAGCGATAGCGATATGGAAGAGAAGAGTTTGAAGACAGCCACGAAGGAGTAAAAGGAGGCTCTGGTGATTCTACAGAGAACTTCAGTGACAACGGAAACAGAGGTAGTGCGCGGCTGTGATGGTATTTAGACACGCCTCAACCACTTCTTCCAGTGAAGACCGCTCCACATCTTCCATCAACTGAGGTACACTTGTGACTTGTTGAGTAGTCGATTTTCGTCACCAAGGTCGTTCCACATATAGTAATGATCCATAACCATGCTTTGACTGGGCATGAGGGCAACAGTTCATAACACCAGCTGGAAGTATCAAGGGATATGGATCGTTCGGTGTGTATATATTAGGTCTGAAGTGAGCTTCGCTTATCTAAGGTATGCGTGTGCGGCGGAGACAAGTTTTCTGGTGTGAAAGACCTCGAGAGTCTTCTGAAGCGGTTCCTCAGCACATTCATGATGACTGTGCAGTCACCCACTCCTTTCTTACAGATAGATGTGGAACCTTTGCGTCAATCCACTTTCTCACGATACGGCACAGTAATTGAAAATCCTGCATGCTCAACATTCAGCTTTGAGCAGCACGATATAGCTCTGAATCTCCAAGCCGCTCCCGCAAATCAGGGTACAGCATTGAAGTACTCTGATATCAGCCAGTTGGAAGATCTCTATGCGCACGCACCAAGTCAATGCAAGGCAGTCCCAGTCATGAATTTGTTCGTTTGTGGCCCCAGGCGCCTACGGGTTGCGGGGTCGCATCGCTCGAGCTTCGGGATGGGTCCCGAGGCTACAGAAAGTTTGTTTGATGTCAAGATCTTGGAGCGGCATCCTTTCACGACTCAGACCTTCATACCTATGGGTCTGTGCTCTGCAGATCTGTGATATCATTGCTTACTCATCTCTTACTAAGCACCCCTATTTATGTCTTAGTCATCATTTCCTATATATACTCTACATGGTGTAAATGAATAGAAACAACTTTTGAAGGAGCAAAATCCCTACACAGCCGAATTGTCAGCAATCAGTCAGGCTCTAAGGTGCCTTCCTGACCATATCCAGGGGCGAAATATATACATCATCACCCGGGGTCTTTCAGCGGTCCAGGGACT